>Ga0155080_107_pt2 | contig 367714 bp, 383 predicted proteins | sample RifCSPhighO2_01_FD_106048 | JGI IMG/M metagenome (GOLD analysis project Ga0155080, IMG submission 106048) | Phenylobacterium sp. RIFCSPHIGHO2_01_FULL_69_31 | reverse complement strand
TAGCCGCCGTCGGTCAGGCTCCAAACTGCCCACGATCGCGTGAAATCGGCGCCCACCATCGCGCGAAACGCGCGCCCACGATCAGCGAAATGCGCACCTTCGCAGCGAGGGCCGCTGGAGTCCCGCTCCGCACTGCGCAGCGCTGGCTGGCTCGTTATCGCATGCACGGCCTGTCAGGCTTGGAGCGTCTCACCCGCTCGGACGCGGGCGTTCGACAGACGCCGGCCGATCTCGTCGGCCTGATCGAGGGAATGGCGCTCAAGCGGCCGCGGGTCTCAGCCGCCACGATCCATCGGCGGGTCGCCGAGGCCGCAAGAGCCAAAGGCTGGCGCGCGCCATCTTACAGCACCGTGCACGCCATCATCGCGCGCCTCGAACCGGGGATGGTGGCGTTGGCTCACGATGGCATCGCCGGTTTTCGGGACCGTTACGAACTGATCCATCGCCATCGCGCCGCAGCGCCCAACGCGGTCTGGCAAGCCGATCACACCATGCTCGATCTCCTTATTCTGGACGAGCGGGGCAAGCCGGCTCGGCCCTGGTTGACCACGGTGCTCGACGACCATTCTCGGGCTGTCGCCGGCTACGCCGTCTTTCTCGGGGCGCCGTCCGCCTTGAACACCTGCCTCGCGCTTCGGCAGGCCATATGGCGCAAGAGCGAGGCGGCCTGGCCGGTCTGTGGTATCCCGGACATGCTCTACGTCGATCATGGCAGCGACTTCACGAGCCTGCACCTCGAACAGGTCTCGGCCGCGCTACGCTTTCAGCTGACGTACTCCGCCGTCGGCCGCCCGCAGGGCTGCGGCAAGATCGAGCGGTTGTTCGGAACGATCAATACGGAGCTGCTGCCTGAGCTTCCCGGCTGGCTATCCGGCGGCAAGGCGGCAGCTGCTCCGAGGTTGTCTTTGGCGGAACTCGATCGCGCCATCGGCGCCTTCGTGTCCGGCATCTACCATGTTCGCCCTCACAGCGAGACCGGTCAGACGCCGCTCGACGCTTGGCGTGGGGACGGCTTCCTTCCGCGCCTGCCCGACAACCTGGAAGACCTCGATCTGCTCCTCATCATGCACGCCAAGGCGCGCACCGTTCAGCGTGACGGGGTCCGCTTTCAAGGTCTCCGCTACGTCAGCCCCACGCTCGCCGGTTACATCCGAGAGTCCGTCACCATCCGCTACGATCCGCGCGACCTCTCTGAAATCCGGGTGTTCCATCGCGACCGGTTCCTCTGCCGTGCCGTCAGCGAGGAGCACGCCGGCAACACGGTGACGCTGAAAGACATTGAGGCGGCTCGCCGGGCGCATCGCCAGGCGCTCCGCAACGGCATCAACGAGCGGATCGCTCGCGTGGCGGATTTCCTCCCGGTCGCCGGCGCATCGTCCGGCGCCGCAAAGCCGGGGTCACCCGCCCGACCGACCCGATCGAAGCTCAAGATCTACGAGGAGGACGGGACATGATGACATCGAGCGTCCGCCGGCGGGAACCCACCTTCATCGCCACCAAAGAGCATCGACGCTTCCTCGAGTTCGCCAAAGCCGTTCGTCAACACCGCTATATCGGTCTCTGTTATGGGCCTGCCGGTGTCGGCAAGACGCTGTCGGCCCGCCGCTACGCTCATTGGGACCAGGCTGAGCCGATTCTTGAGCTTGGAGGCACGTCAGATACCATGACCGCCGAGGTCCTGGCGGTGATGGCCAAGACGCGGACTGTGTTTCTCACGGCCGCCGTAATGGGAACCCTGCGCGATTTGCGCGACACCCTGGGCCACAGCCTTGTCGCAATCAGTGCCTGCATCGAAGAGCAGCTACGCCGTGAGGGCGTAGAGGTTCCCCGACTCCACGTTCATCGACTGGTCGAAATGGTCATAATCGACGAAGCCGAGCGGCTGCAAACCGCCGCGCTCGAACTCGTTCGCGACATCTTCGACCGCACCGGCATGGCGGTGATCCTGATCGGAATGCCGGGCATGGAGAAGCGCCTGGCTCGATACCCCCAGCTCTACAGCCGAGTGGGCTTCGCCCACCACTATCGGCCGCTGCATCAAGAGGAACTCACCTTCGTTCTTACCCGCCACTGGCGCCAACTGGGCCTTTTGCTCGACGACGCCGACTTCACCGACGCCCAGGCGATCGCCACTATCGCCCGGATCACTGGCGGAAACTTCCGGCTGCTGCAGCGCCTCTTCATCCAGATCGAGCGCATCCTGAAGATCAACGGCCTGTCGGTGATCACCGACGACGTGGTCGAAGCTGCCCGGAGCACGCTCGTCATCGGCGCCATATAGCGCTGGAGATCATCCGCCATTTAGCGCTGAAGCTCACACCCCAATGGACACCTCGGAAGGTCGATTGGCCCACGAAAAAGCCAAATTAATCTATTGCCGAAAAGCTGATGGTCGGTGATATTTTTCGTGGCGATATTGGTTCGCTGAAGGCGCCAGGCCGAGAGGAAGAAGCGGCCCATGCCCACGGTGATGAATGTTGCCGGGTTCCGCTTCTTCTTCTACAGCCTCGAAGGGGCGGAGCCGCCGCACATCCACGTCGAACGCGACCAGTGCGCCGCCAAGTTTTGGCTCGATCCGGTCCAGCTCGCCGGCTCGCGCGGTTTTCGATCCCACGAGATGAACCGTATCCGCGCCCTGGTTATCGAACACCGCGTGGCATTCAAGGAGGCCTGGCATGGGCATTTCGGCACTGAAGCTTGATAGCGACGCGGTCGATGTCCAAACGACCGATCTGGCGTTGCACATCGTCCTGGCGGATGGGCGAGAACTGGACGCGCCGTTGGAGTGGTTTCCGCGTCTGCGGGACGCCACCCCCGAGCAGCGCAAACATTGGCGTCTGATCGGCGGTGGCCAGGGCATCCATTGGCCCGACATCGACGAGGACATCGCCGTGGCCACGCTCCTGCGGTCGAGCTGACCGGCGAGACCCGATGGCTTTGATTGGATATGCCCGTGTCTCGACACGCGAAGAGCGGCAGGTTCTCGATCGCCAGATCGATGCGCTGACGGCAGCGGGCTGCGAGAAGATCTTCGACGATCGGCTGAGCGGCGTTCAAGCCGATCGCCCGGGCCTGGTCGCCTGCCTCGGCTACCTGCGCGCTGGCGACGTGCTCACGGTTCTCGACCTTGATCGGCTTGGACGTCGGGCGCGGGACCTCATTGGGATGATCGAGGACCTCGAAAAGGAAGGCGTCGCGTTCAAGGCGCTCAATTCGCCGATGGATACGACCACGCCCGCGGGGCGCGCCTTCCTGCAGATCCAAGCCGCCTTCGCGGAAATGGAGCGCAATCTGATCCGACAGCGGGTCAACGAAGGTCTCACCGCGGCGCGCGCCAGGGGACGACAGGGCGGCCGCCCTCGGGTCATGACGCCGGAACGGCTGCGCTTCGCCCAGCACCTGATGGCCGACAAGAGCAGAACCATCCCTCAGATCTGTCGTGAACTGGGCGATATCCCCTCAAGCACACTCTATCACTACCTGCACGCCGACGGCACGCTGAAGGACCCTGGACAGCGTCTCCTCGCCTCCGCAGCGGCGTAAGTGAGCCCAACCGAGCCCGCGCCGGTCGGCGGGCCTGGCTCAGAAAAGCTGAATGTCGTTATTAATCAATAATTTGTCCCCCGTTTACCGGCGTAACATATTGAAATCACATAACTTCCTTAGCGTCACTTTTGGCGCCGATCTTACGAAAGGCCCACTCCGGGACCACGACAGCGATGCGCTGACGGTCACCAGGGCGCCGAAGAGCGCCGTTCCAACGCCAGCCGGGAGGCTATCGTGGTGGCCTCTCGCCAGAAGACGCTCCTGCCGCTCGATGATGTGCTGGGCTGCCTGACGGACACCGTCCCCAAGCTCAGCCGCAGCGCCCTGCACCGCTGCTTCCAGCGCCACGGCATCTCCCGGCTGCCGATCGAGAAGCGCAAGCGGTTCAAGACCTGCGAGCGTGGCGGTGGAGGCAGTTCAACGGCAACTTGTCTCCAGCCAGCTCGCCCGGAGAAGCACTTGGTCTGCTTGACGCGGCGCTCGCCACACTATCGTGAGATTATTGCAATGTCCGTTCGGGGCTGATCGAACCTTTGAACGCCGCTCGGCAATGACCTTGGGCCCCTAACGCGCATTCACCCTGAGATGCTGCAGCCCGCGGAAGAATGGCAGCGTGCGCCACGCCGGGGCTTCTTCGGGATCGCTGAGGCGAAGGTCCGGGAACCGATTGAACAGGCGCAGAATGGCGACCTGCGCCTCCATGCGGGCCAGCGGCGCGCCGATGCAGATGTGGGCGCCGCCGCCGAATGCGAGGTGCGGATGGTGCTTGCGGCTCACGTCGAAGCGGTGCGGATCCGAGAACATCTCCGGATCACGGTTGGCCCCGCGCAGCGAGACGAGCATCGATTGGCTGGCTTTGATCGGGCAGCCGCCGACTTCGATGTCCCTTGAGGCGATCCGGCTGGTTATGTCCACCGGGGGGTCGTACCGAAGCACCTCCTCGACGACCGCGTTGATGATGCCCGGGTCGGCCCGAAGCTTGGCCAACTCATCCGGATGGGTCAGCAGCAGGCGTACCGCGTTGCCGATCAAATCCGTTGTCGTGAGGTTGCCGCCCACCAGCAGCGCCGAAAGGTTTATGCGAAGTTCGGCGTCGCTGACCGGCAGACCTTCGGCCTGAAGCCCGGTCATGTCGCTGAAGAGGTCATCCTGCGGGTGCTTCCGACGAAGCGCGAGCATCTCGGTAAAATAGTCTGCGAGCGCCGGTCGGGCCCGTTCCAAATGCTCGGTCTGAGCGGCCGTCCGGAATGGGTTGAGACCCTGAATGACCCCCTCGGACCAGTCCCGAAACTCGCTCAGTCGTTCATGATCCACACCGAGAATCGCAGCGATGACATCGATTGGGATCGGCACGCAGAAGTCCGGCATCAGGTCGAAAGTCGGCTCGTGAGCGAGGCGGTCCAGGGCGACATTGACGATGCGCTCCACGTTCGGCCGCCCCTTCGCCACCCGGGCATAGAGCGCGCGAGCCAAGGGCTGGCGGATGCGGGCATGGTCGGGGTTGTCGAGACTGAGGATGCTGGTGGTCTCGCCGCGTGTCTCGCCCGGCACGGCATTCTCCAGCATCCGGCGCTGGAAGACAGCCGCCTCTTCGGCGCGAAGCGGATCTCGCCACATCTCAAGGTCTGAGACGGTCGCACGGACATCGGCGTAGCGCGTCAGAAAGTAAGTCCCCGCGGTTTCCTCGCGGTAGACCGGGCACTGCGACCTCAGGTTGTCGAGTACCTGATGCGGATCGTCCCGAAACTTCGCGTCCATCGGCGTGAGTTCGAAGATGTTGGGCAGCCGGTCAGCGGTCATGTGTCTGCGTCTCCAGGGCGAGGTGTTTGAGGAAGTCCGGAACCGCGCGCGGGCCGACCGAAGCGGTCGGCGACCAGGTCAAGGCCATCGGCTGTCTTGAACGCGACCCTGCGTGGCTCGGTCACCGACATGTCCCACCCTAACGACGCAGTCGCGGCGGCGGCCCCGCCACACCAGCCGGCCGAACGGGCAGGCCCAACGATCGCCTCTCGTTGCTGCGCCAGCCATGTTAGCAGGTTTATGGCGCGAACTAACATATATGTGTTGTAGATTTCGATGAGCGACGCCGCAAAGATCGAGCGAAACGACCAAACGAGGGAGCCTTCAGGAGAAGCTGAGCACCCGTTGGGAAGCGCGCCGCTCGAGTGGTTCTTCCTCGCCTGCGTCTCAACTCTCTGACGCCCGCCTTTCGGCCGCCAGGGCATGCTCAATGGCGGTGCGGAATGACCACGGGCATCGAAGAATAGCCCCGGATTAGCACCGACGGCACACGGCGGGGCTCTTCGACGACCCGGATCTCTGCAAACCGCGGCAGGATTTCCTCCCAAAGAATGCGCAACTGCAGCTCGGCCAGGCGATTGCCGACGCAGCGGTGGATGCCGAACCCGAACGACAGATGGTTGCGAGGCCGCTCCCGGTCGATGATGTAGGCGTCTGGATTGTCGATCGCCGTCTCGTCCCGATTGCCCGAGGCATACCAGATGAGCACCTTGTCACCCTTCTTGATGAGCTTGCCGCCAATCTCGAAGTCCCGGGTGGCGGTGCGCCTCATGTTCGACAGCGGTGTCTGCCAGCGGATGGTCTCCGAAACCATGGAGGGGATCAGGTCTGGGTTCGCCTGCAGTTTCCGTAGCTGTTCGGGGTTCTGGTTCATGGCCAGGATCGAGCCGGTCATCGTATTGCGGGTGGTGTCATTGCCGCCGATGATCAACAGGAGCAGGTTTCCGAGGTACTCCATGCGGTCCATGTTTCGCGTGGCCTCACCGTGGGCCAGCATCGAGATCAGATCGCCCTTGGGCGGGGCGTTGACCCGCTCGTTCCAGAGCCGCGTGAAATAATCCACACAGCCGAAGAGCTCCATTCCGCGCTCGGTCTCAAAGTCATCCGTGACGAATAGGCCCGAGTCAGGTCCCGCGGTGGCGATATCTGACCAGCGGGTCAGCTTGCGCCGTTCATCCCACGGGAAGTCGAACAGCGTGGCCAGCATCTGGGTGGTGAGTTCGATGGAGACCCGATCGACCCAGTCGAAGGTCTCGCCGATCGGCAGTTCGTCCAGGGTTTTCGCGATACGGCTGCGGATCAACGGCTCCATCAGGTGAAGGTTGGCCGGCGACACGATCGGGCTGACGGTCTTGCGCTGGACGTCATGCTTCGGCGGGTCCATCGCGATGAACATCGGAAGCGTGAAGTCTTCCTTGGGATCGAAGATGGTGATCGACGGCTCGGACGAAAACACCTCGTGGTTGGTGTCGACGGCCATGATGTCGGCGTAGCGGGTGATCGACCAAAACGCGCCGTCCGGGTGGTGGTGAGCCGGATGCAGATGGACCGGGTCCTCCTTGCGCAGCCGCTCCAAATACGGCCACGCCGTATCGGTGCGCCATAACTCGGTGTCGGCGAGATTGATGTCCTCCAACGGCATTGCGTAGGCTTTTGCGCGGGCCTCGGCCCTCAGATCGATCGAACCGTCGCTCATCGAAGTCTCCATGGCTCGTTCACTCGTCGATCAAGCCGACGCATGAGTTGTCGTCGTTCTAAGCAAAAATCCCTCGTAACCGTTGGCGGCGCTCGCCTGGCACATCTGCAGGTACATCGGCACGCCGCCGGGATAATTCAGCAGTTCCCGTGGCTTGCCGGGTATGTTGGCTCCCATGTACCAAGAGTCAGCCAGGGGAAAGAGCGTCATGGCGCCAACGGCCTCAACATGGTCCTTCCACGTCTGTTCGGCGGCGGGGGTCGCCTCGAACCGGCTCACGCCCGCGTCGCGCATGTGTTTCAGGAATTCGAGCACCCAGTCGCCCTGCAGCTCGGCGCAGGTGGGACCGTTGCAGAAGCCCGAGGGGCTCTGGGGCCCGTAGAGGAACAACAGGTTGGGGAAGCCGGCGCTCGCCATACCCAGGTGGGTCCGCGCGCCCTGCGCCCACTTGTCCTTCAGCGTCACCCCGTCGACGCCGCGGATGTCGATCTGCGTGAGCCCGCCGGTGACCGCATCGAAGCCGGTGGCCAGGACCAGGATGTCGAGGTCGTACTCGCCGTCTGCCGTCCTCACGCCGCCTGGGGTGATCTCCAGGATCGGGGTGGCCTTCAGATCCACGAGGCGCACATTGTCCTGGTTGAAGACGTCGTAGTAGGTCTGCTCCAGGGACGGGCGCTTGACCCCGAAGGGGTGCGGCGGCTCCCGGGGCGCTAGCTGCTCCGCCAGCTTCGGATCCCGGATGCGCGCCTGCACCTTTGCGCGCCAGAAGTCGTAGGCTGTACGATTGGCCTCCAGGTTCATCATTACGTCGTAGAAGGTCGAGGCCCAGAAGCTGAAACCACCCGCGGCCCAGCTCGCCTCATAGATGGCCTGCCGCTCTTCCGGCGAGACCTCGAGCGCAGACTTCCCGCTCGCGTGGAAGTCGAAGCCCCCGAAGCTCTCTCGCCGCCGCGCGAACCGGGCGGGGTAATCCCGTTTCATCTCGACCTGGGTCGCCTCGTCCAGCGCGCATTGCTGCATCGCCAGCGCCAGAATCGGCGTGCGCTGGAAAACCGTCAGCTCGGCGGCCACGGCCGCGGCTTCCTGCACCACCTGCACGCCGCTGGCGCCAGTGCCGATCACGCCCACGCGTTTGGCGGTCAAGTCCAGGCCGTTCTGCGGCCACCAGGCGGTGTGGTGCTTGGCGCCCTTGAACTGCTCCAGACCCTTGAGCTCGGGAACATAGGGCTTGGCGGCGAACCCCGTGCAAAGCACCAGGAACTGCGCCCGCACAGCGCCACCGTCCTGCGTCCTCACGGTCCACTGCTGCCGGCCTTCGTTGAATTCAGCGGCTTCAACGCGGGTGTTGAATCGGATGTCGCGGCTCAGATCGAGCTTCTGATCGACGTAACGAAAATAGCGACGAAGCTCGTCCCAGGCCGGGAACCGCTCGGTCCAGGTCCAGTCGCGCCAGAGGTCCTCGCTGGAGAACTCGTACATCGGGACGTGGGTGTCGACGCGGGCGCCAGGATAGCAGTTCCAGTACCAAATGCCGCCCAGGTCGGCTCCGGCCTCGAGCAGCCGCACCGAGAACCCCAGCTGGCGCAGGCGATGGAGCTGGTAGAGACCGGTGAACCCCGCGCCGACCACCAGGATGTCGAACGCCTCGGCGGCTTGGGTTTCGGACGGGATGCCAGATTGGGTTGTCATGACCTCACGCCAGTCCCAGGTCGCGCCGCGCGAAATCCGTGACCGTCTTGTAGTCGGCCTTGCCGTTCGAGGCCCTGAGAGGCACCCGGGTCACCAAGATGCGCTTGGGGGTCTTGTAGCCGGCCAGGCTGGCGCGCACGTGGCGGCGCACATCGTCCTCGTCGAACGCGGCGCCGCTCGCCACCGCCACCACGCCGGTCACGGCCTGGCCCCATTTGTCGTCGGGCACGCCGACCACCAGCGCGTCCTCAATCGCCGCGTGGGTCTTCAGCGCCTCTTCCACTTCTTCGGGATAGACCTTCTCGCCGGCGGTGTTGATGCAGGCGCTACCGCGCCCCAGGAGCGTCATGGCGCCATCGGCCTCTACCGTGCACCAGTCCCCTGGGATCGAATATCGCTGGCCGCCTATGGTTCGGAAGGTCTTGGCGGTCTTTTCCGGATCCCTGTAGTAGCCGAGAGGAATCGGGCCGCCGATGGCAATGATCCCGGCCTTGCCACTGCCGGGCTCCACAAGGTTCTCGTCCTCGTCGAAAACCTTGCACCGGGGACCGATCTGGAACGACGCCGTCCTGACCTCACCGTCCTTGGTCATGGCTGAGGAGCCGAAGCCAAGCGCCTCTGAAGCGCCGAAGGAATCCATCAGCGCGACTTGCGGAATATGGCGCAGCAGACCGGCCTTCACCTCGCGGCTCCACATCACGCCGGACGACACCATCGAGACGAGGCTCGAGGTGTCGAAGCGGCCCGGGTTCGCGTCGAGGGCCTGCAACATCGGCTTGGCGAAGGCGTCTCCGACGATGGCGATCGATTGCACCTTCCGGCGCGCCACAACCGACCAGAGTTCGCCAGCGTCGAACGAGGGGCTCTGCAGGGTCACGACGCACCCGCCGCCCATCATGCATCCAATCGCCGTGATGAGACCGGTTCCGTGCATCATAGGACAAGCTGGCAGGGTCCGACTTCCCGGACCGACGGCGCGGATCGAATCCAGGTGCGCCTCAAGGGATTCGGGCGCCGGGCCCAGCCGGCGCAGCGCGTCGAGTTGCGCTTCTCGCAAGTCGTCATGGCGCCACATCACGCCCTTGGGCATGCCCGTCGTGCCGCCGGTATAGATGAACAGCAGGTCGTCAGGGGATCGCTCGATGCCAAGCGGCGCGCCGTCACCGACTGTGGCCAGGTTCTCGTAGGATTCCGCGAAGGGCGGCGGCGCGCCCTCGTCGCCGACTTCGATGAACGTCACGACCTTGGACAGCCGGTCCTTGAGTTGCAGGATCGTTTCGCGAAACTCCGATCCGTAGATCACGGTCTGAGCGTCCGAGTCGTCGAAGATGTAGAACACCTCGTCGGGCTTGTAGCGGTAGTTGACGTTCACATGCGTCAGCCGGCCCTTGAAACAGGCGGCCAGGGCCTCGCCATATTCCGGCCGGTTGCGCATGTAGAAGGCCACCTTGTCACCCGGCCTCGCGCCGCGCGCCAACATTGCCCTGGCCAAGTTGTTTGAACGGCGGGTGGTTTCCCCCCACGTCACGACGCGATCGCCGTGAATGAAGGCGGGCGCCTCCGGCGGGACGACCCGCGGAAGCGCATCGAGGATTTCGCCGAAATTCCAAGCCATGCTCAGGTCCTCCTACGCCGCGATCCAGCCCTGCAGCCGCGCGGCTTCGTTGCGCACGGTTTCGGGGCCGCCAAGCAGCTGGCGATCGAGGCCGATCCGCTTGAACCAGTAGTGCAGCCCGGCGAGGTCGGTGAATCCCATGCCCCCGTGCACCTCCGTCGACGTCCGGGCGACGAGCCGGCCGACCTCTGAGAGATGCGATTTGGCATGGCAGGCCATCAGAGGCGCCTCATCCGGCATATGGTCGAACGCGTGGGCCGCGTACCAGACGAGCGACCGGGACGGCTCCAGAGCCGCCGCCATCTCGGCGCACATGTGCTTCACCGCCTGGAAGGATCCGATCGGCCGCCCGAACTGCCGGCGCTGTCCGGCGTACGCCACGGCCTGTTCGATCATCGCGGCGCCCGCGCCCAGGGTGTCGGCGGCCAGCATGACGCGTCCCGCGTCGACGATCCGGCGGGTCGTCTCGGGTCCGCTCCCCGGCAGCGGCTCGGCCGCCGCGCCGGACAGGCGCAGCTCGCCCACAGACCGCGTCCTGTCGATCGTCGGGAGGGCGATCAACTCAACGCCGACCGCATCCGCCGCGACCAGGTGCTGGCGCCCGGTTTCGTCGGCTACGACGATGACCTCGGCGTCGGCCGCATCGAGAACAAAGAGAGCGGCGCCCTCAAGGCGCCCGTTCTTGGCCCGGACGCCGGCGCCGTCGCGGCTCAGGATCGATTCCGTCACTGCGACGGCCGCCGTCGCCTCGCCTTTGGCGAGCCTCGGCAGCCAAGTCTGTTGCTGACCCGCCGATCCCCCGCTCATGATGGCCAGGGGCGCCATGACGTGCGCGCCCGTGAAATGCGCTGGGGCGACCCGATGCCCCAGCGCCTCGGCGACCAGGGCGGCTTCCAGGAGGCCAAGGCCCATGCCGCCGTACTCGGCGGGGATCAGGATGCCGGGGACGCCAAGGCCGGCCAGGCCCGCCTTGAGCGTGGCGCTCACGACCTGCGGCCCGGCCGCGGTATCGCGAACGTGCTGCATCGGGCAGGCGTCGGCCAGATACCGCGCGACGCTGTCCTGCAGCATGCGCTGCTCGCTCGAGAGCCCGAACTCCATCAGCGGGCTCCCTCCGCCGCGAGCTTCGGCTCGCGCGGCATGCCGAGCCCGCGCTCGGCGATGATGTTCTTCTGGATTTGGGCAGTGCCGCCGCCGATGATCAAGCCGAGCTGGAACATGTAGTTTTGCTGCCAGGCGCCGTGATCTCGCAGGTGCGGCGCCTCATCGTAGAGCACACCCAGTTCGCCCAGGGCGTCGATGCCCAGGGCGGAGATCTGGTGGGCCAGTTCGCAGGCCTGCAACTTGACGACCAGCCGCGCCAGCCCGGCCTCCCCGCCGTTGGCCGACGCGCTGAGCACGCGCAGCCCGTTGAATTTCATGGCGGCGATCTCGGCCTGTAGCCGCACCAGGCGGTCGCGCAGAACGGGATTGTCCATGATCGCCGCGCCGCCCGCGGTCTCGGTCCGCATCAGCTCGACAAGCGCCTGGAACCGGGACTCCAGCTGACCGGGATCGCCCAGCATTCCGCGCTCGTGCTTCAGCGTCGTGTTGGCCACGATCCAGCCCTGTCCGCGCTTTCCGACGATCTGCGACTTCGGAACCCTGACGTCGGTGAAGAACGTCTCGTTGAACTCCGCCCGCCCCGTCATGGTCACGAGCGGCCGAACCTCGATGCCCGGCGTCTCCATCGAAAAGATGAGGTAGCTGATCCCGTCGTGCTTGGCCTTGTCCGGCTCGGTGCGGACCAGACAGAAGATCATGTCCGCCTCGCGCGCGGTGCTGGTCCAGATCTTCTGGCCGTTGATGACGAAGTCATCCCCGTCCTCGATCGCGCGCGTCTGGAGGCTGGCGAGATCCGAGCCCGAGCCCGGTTCGGAATAGCCTTGGCACCAGATGACTTCGCCTCGGATCGTCGGTCCGATCCATTGCCGCTTCTGGTCCTCGGTCCCCAACTCCAGCAGGGTCGGAACCAGCATCGAGATGCCCTGGTTCTGCAGTCCGGGCGGAACCCCCGCATAGGTGAACGCCTCGCCGATGATCCGCGACTTCAGGATATCCGGCGCGGCGCCAAAGCCGCCATACTCCTTGGGGATGGTCCGCGCGGCGTAGCCGTGCTCGATCAGCAACTTCTGCCAGGCCACCGCTTCTGGGGACGGACGCTGCGCGCCCCCGCGCCCCTTGGGCGCCGCGTCGCGATGCGCGTCCAGAAAGTCGAGAACCTCCTGTCGGAAGGCCTGGTGCTCGGGACTGTAGGTCAGGTCCATCGGCGGGTCCTCATGCTGGGCCTACGGGTGGCCATCAGGCCGCCTTGCTGGCCGCGAGCGTCCCCAGGGGCTGGAAACAAGGCAGCTGGAAGCCATCCCCGATCACTTGGAAGACCAATTCGACGCGAAGGCCGAGCTGGAGCGCGCTGCGGTCGCAGTTCAGCAATCGAGTCGCCATCCGCACGCCCTCGTCGAGCTCCACCAGGGCGGCGATGTAGGGGATGTCCGCGGCGAAGGCGGGATGTAGCGCCTGGTGGGTGATGGTCCAGGAGTACAGGCTGCCGGTTCCCCGGACCGGGGTCCAGGCGAAGTCGGGTGACCCACATTGGGCGCACATGTACCGCGGCAGGAACCGCCAGGCTCGACAATGGTCGCACCTCTGAAAGCGCAGGCGACCATCCTGGCATTGCTGCCAGAACGCCTCGTCCATCGGGTCCTGGGTGCGCGGAAGCGGCGCGGGAACGGTGGGGGGTTGCATCGCCATCAGGTCCTCAGGATCGCCAGGCTGCCGTCGCCAAGATCGCCCCAGCCGGTGACCAGGCCCAATTTGGCGCCGGGAACCTGACGCGGGCCGGCGTCGCCACGCAGCTGCCTGACCGCTTCGAGGACGTGATTGAGGCCCCAGACATGCGCTTCGCTGAGGAGCCCCCCGTGGGTGTTCAGGGGATAGCGGCCACCCAGCTGGATTTGACCATCCTTCACGAAGTCATGGATGGCGCCGGGCTCGCTGAACCCCAGCGCTTCAAGCTGCAGGAGGACCACATAGGTGAAGCAGTCGTAGACCTGCAGGAAGTCCATGTCCCGGGCCGAGACGCCGGCCATCTCGAACGCCCGCGGCGCGGCGTAGGCGAGACCGATCTTCAGCATGTCGGGACGGGAAGGAATGTCGTCGGCGGGATAGGGATGGCCTTCGGCCGCGCCGGCGATCAGCACCGGTCGGTGCGGCATGTCTCGAGCCCGTTCGGCGCTGGTGACGACGACCGCGCAGGCGCCGTCTGTCTCGAGACAGCAGTCGTAAAGACGGAAGGGTTCGGAGATCCACCGCGCGTTCAGGTACTCTTCCATGTCCAGCGGCCGGCCGTAGGTCATGGCGTTCGGGTTCAGCTGGGCGTGGGCCCGGCAGGCCAGGGCGACTTCCCCCATCGCTTGGTCGGGCACGCCGTAGAGTTGCTGGTGGCGCGTCGCGATCCAGGAATACATCTGCGCCGGCATCATCACGCCATAGGGCATGTAGAAGCCCTGGATGGTGCGGGTCAGGGTGTTCATGTTCATGGCCCGCTGCGGCGGCCGGCCTGGCTTGGGGCGGAGCGCGGAGTAGCCGTTCCAGCCCAGCACCACGAGCACATTGTCAGCAATGCCGGCGGCCACGGCCATGGCTGCGTTCTGAAGCGCCGTTGTCGGGCTCGCCCCGCCCATGTGGACCGTCGAGGCGTAACGGAGCACATCGACGCCCAGGTTCGCGGCCAGCTCCTCGGAGGTGGTGTAGATCGGCGGCGGCACCATGCCGTCGATGTCCGATGGCCGCAGCCCGGCGTCGGCGATGGCCTTGCGCGCCGCCTCCAGCATGAGGTCCACGGCGGTGCGTTCGGACCCCTTGACATACTCCGTCTCACCGATGCCGACGATCGCCGCCTTGTCGCTGAAGCTCACGGTTCCTCCGGGTTTCCGGGCGCCTCTTCGGCGTCCCGCGGTGCGATATGTCACGGGTGGGCTAGATGGGCGGGATCAGGCAGGAATGGATGGACTCATCGCCGTCCACCTGGCGCGCGAGCGTCCGGATGGCCAGCTCCGCGTCCTCCAACGCGAAGTCGTGAGTGTGCATCAGCTCAAGGGGCAGCGACCGCGCTTCGATCAGGTCGATGGCCTTGCGATACCCCGATGAGGTGACACCGATCGCCCCCTTGATGGTGATTTCCTTGAAGACGATCAGGTCGGAGACGAAGTCCGGTATGGGTTTGAACCCTTTCACCCCGGCCAGGACGATCGTCCCGCCGGCGCGCACATAGCTCAGGGCCTCGCGTACCGGGTCGGTGGCGTAGGACGTCACCTCAACGACCACGTCGGCGCCCCGGCCGCCGGTCAGTTCCTTGATGCGTTCGATGGCGTTCTCGTTCTGAACGTCGATGGTGTGATGCGCCCCGAAAGTCCGGGCCAGGTCGAGTTTCCGCGCATCCGCAGCCATGCCTGTGACGATGATCTTCCCCGCCCCGGCCTGACGGGCGGCGATGACGCTGGCGAGGCCCCTTTGCCCGGGGCCGAGGATGACCACCGTGTCGCCCACCTGAGTCTGAGGAATCTCCACAGCCCAGCGGAAACCTGCGCCCAGCGGGTTGAACATCACGGCGAGCTCGGCCGGCAAGGACTTGTCCATCCGGTGTACGATCGTGTTGGGCGCCAGGTACATGTACTGGGCGTACGCGCCCCAGAGGCCGGGCTGGTTGGTGAGCGGGATGTAAGAGTAGATCTGGCGGTCAGCGCAAAGGTGATAGCGGCCCCCGAGGCAGGTGTCGCAGCTGTGGCAGGACAGCATGGTCTCGACGGCCACCCGGTCGCCGACATCGACCCCCCATCGGCGGGCAGCCTTGTCGCCGATGGCTTCAATGATCCCCACCGGCTCATGTCCGGGGATGACCGGCATCGGCGTTTTCAGCACACCTTCGAACTGCTCGTAGTCGCTGCCGCAGATCCCGCAGGCCTCGATGCGAAGGATCGCGCTGTCGGCTTCGATCTCGGGGACCGGAAGATCGCGCATCTCCAAGCGGCGCGGCGCCGTTTGAACCATCGCAAATGTCGTAGCCGGGATCACGGGCGGAACTCCACTTCGCACCCACAATCGTAACACGTATCTGTCGTAGTCAACTCATATCTGTTATGGCAATGAGCGATCGGAGGGTGCAGGCTGACGATCTGCGGATTGCCGCACACCGTCTCCTGACAGGGATTGAACGCGATGGCCGCCAGTGGAGCGAGGGTCGATCTTCTCAGTCTGGCCCAGGCGAAAGCCGCGGCAAGCGCCGCGGGCGTATCCGAGCAGATGGCGCCGCTCAGCGTCTTCCGGGTCTTGCTGCGGCATCCTGACGTCGCTGAGGAACTGGCCTCGACCCTCACCACGCTGCTTTTCCGCGGCAACAGGCTCGATGCGAGACTGCGCGAGCTGATCATCATGCGGATCGGCTGGCGGACCGGCTCGGTCTATGAATGGACCCAGCACTGGCGCGTGGCCCGTGGCCTCGAGATTCCTGAAGCCGACCTGGCCGCAACGCGGGACTGGCAGGGCGCGCCGAACCTCACCGAGGCCGACCGGGCGGTGCTGCAGGCCACCGACGACACCCTCGATAGAGGCATGATCGACGACGCGACCTGGGAAACCTGCTGCCGCCACCTGGCGACGGACGCCGAGCGGATCGAGCTTGTGGTCGCCATCGGCAACTGGACCATGTTTTCTCAGCTCCTCAAGAGTCTGCGGATTCCTTTGGAGGAGGGCGTCGAAGCGTGGCCGCCGGATGGCAGGGCGCCGCAGCCTTTGAGCCAGCCATCCCCAACGCGCGAGGCCCCATGACACGCCACCCGATCTCGCCCGATCTCGTCGGGCTCGAGTTTCCCGTCTCCACCGAGACCTGGTCTTCGAAGGACACGATGCTCTATGCCCTGGGCGTCGGAGCGAGGCCGGCTGCGGACCTGGACTTCATCTACGAAGGCCGGGGCCCGAAGGTTCTTCCGACCTACGCGGTCATTCCGGGCGGAACAGCGCTGGGCGGCATGATGCGCGCTGTCGAGATGCGCCTCGAAATGCTCTTGCACGGCGAGCAGGCCATCGAGCTGTTCCGGCCGCTTCCGCCGGACGGAACCGTCGAGGTGACCGGCCGGATCACCGAGGTCTGGGACAAGGGGAAAGCCGCTGTGCTGGGCGTGGAGAGTCTGGGTCGCGACGCCGACGGTGACCTCTTCCGGACGCACGCAACGCTATTTGTCCGCGGCGCCGGCGGCTTCGGTGGCGAGCGCGGCCCCTCGGCGGGCGATGGCGACACCCTTCCCGACCGGGCGCCGGACATCGTGGCCCGCTTCGACACGCGCCCGGAACAGGGCGCGATCTACCGGCTCTCCGGCGACCGCAATCCGATCCACATCGATCCGGCGTTCGCAAAAATGGGTGGCTTCGACGCGCCCTTCATGCATGGGCTCTGCACCTACGGCATTGTCGGCCGAGCCGTCCTGCGAGAACTCTGCGCCGACGATCCTGCCGCGTTCCGCGCGTTCCAGGGCCGCTTCGCCGATCGGGTGGAGTATGGCGATACGATCGTCACCAAGATCTGGCGCACGGGCGACGGTGAGGCGATCATTCAGGGCGAGACAGGAGACGGCCGTATCGTGCTGTCTCAATCCAGGGCAAGCTTCGCAGTCTAGGCGCAGCATGGACATTTCGCGCTATCCGCATCTGTTGTCGCCGCAGGACCTGGGTTTCGTCACCCTTCCCAACCGTACCTTGATGGGCTCGATGCATACCGGGCTCGAAGAGGCGTCGGATGGATACGACCGCCAGGCTCGGTTCTTTGCGCGGAGGGCTGAAGGCGGCGCGGGGTTGATCGTGACAGGCGGCGTATCGCCCAATGCGGCCGGCCGCCTCGGCAGGAACGGCGCCGTGATGAGCGAAGCCGTCGTGGCAGACCACGGCCGGATTGCGTCGGCGGTCCATCTCGCCGGCGGACTGGTTGTGCTGCAGCTCCTGCACGCTGGCCGCTACGCGCGCCATGAGGGTCTGGTCGCCCCCTCGGGGATCGCCTCGAGGATCAACCCGTTGGCGCCACGCGAGATGAGCGAGGATGAGATTTTCGAGACGATCGAGGATTTTGCGAGCGCCGCGATGCTCGCCAAGGAGGCTGGCTACGACGGGGTCGAAATCATGGGGTCTGAAGGCTACCTTCTCAACCAGTTCCTGGCGCCGCGCACCAATCAGCGCACCGACAACTGGGGTGGCTCGGCGTCCAATCGCCAGCGGCTGCCTGCCGAGATCGTCCGGGCGGTTCGCGCCCGCTGCGGCGAGCGGTTCATTCTCGTCTACCGACAGTCGCTGCTCGACCTTGTGGAGGGTGGCAGCACCTTCGACGAGGTGGTCAATCAAGCCAAGGCTGTCGCGGCTGCCGGCGCGAACCTGGTCAACACCGGGGTCGGCTGGCACGAGGCGCGGATCCCTACCATCGCCCACATGGTGCCCCGCGGGGCCTTTGCCTGGGCGGTGGCGCAGCTCAGGTCGCACCTCAACGTTCCGGTCATCGCATCGAACCGGATAAACACGCCGGAACTCGCCGACCGTCTTATCGCAGACGGCAAGGCCGACATGGTTTCGATGGCGCGGCCCTTTCTGTCCGATCCCGACTTCGTCGCCAAGGCCCGGGCCGGGCGACGCGCCGCGATCAATGTATGCATCGGCTGCAATCAGGCCTGTCTGGACAACGCCTTCACCGGCAAGCTCACGACCTGCATGGTCAATCCCGCCGCCTGCCGGGAGGCCGAATTCGGCGATGTCGCAGCGCCGATCGAACCCAAGCGTATCGCGGTTGTTGGCGCGGGACCCGCAGGCCTGGCTGCGGCGGTGACAGGTGCGGAGCGGGGCCACAAGGTCACTCTGTTCGAGAGGTCAGACCAGATCGGCGGCCAATTCAACCTCGCGAGCCGCATCCCGGGGAAGGAGGATTACGCCGAAACTATCGGATATTACGGCGCGCGGCTGTCAGAGCTCGGGGTCGACGTGCGGTTGGGAGTACTTGTGGATCCGCAGGAACTGATCGCCGCCGCATATGATCATGTCATCCTGGCCACCGGCGTTGAACCGCGAACGCTGGACTCGGTCGGTGTGGATGACCCTCGTGTTCTCACCTACGCACAGGCGATTGAAACGCCGGAACTGGCGGGCGACACCGTGGCGATTTTGGGCGCAGGTGGCATCGGCTTCGATGTGGCCCAGCTCCTGGCGCACCCGACCGGAACAGGCGATCCCGCCGCTCCGGACATCGAGGGCTTCTCCCAGGAATGGGGGATCGACACCGCCTTCACCGAGCGCGGCGCCCTGCGACCCCCTCCCAAGACCTGGCCCTCGCCCCGACAGATCACACTCTTCCAGCGCAAACCGGGGTCGGCGTTCGGCGCGGGCCTGAGCAAGACGCGGGGCTGGGCCAACATCCAGGAGGTCGTGCGGCGGGGCGTGGCCATGACCGGAGAGGTCGACTATGGCCATCTCAGCCCGGAGGGCCTCCATGTCACGGTGGGCGGCGTCCCAAGGTTGATCGTGGCCGACACCTTCGTGTTATGCATCGGCCAGGAGCCACAGGCGGGAATCGTCCCGGCGCTTGCGGCGAAGCAGATGCCGTATTCCCTGGTTGGGGGCGCTCGCGACGCAGCCGGGCTGGATGCGGTGCGGGCCATTGAGGAAGGAACCCGGGCGGCGCTCGCGATCTGAGCGGGCGCCCAGGATCTGAAAGCATGCCGAAGCCCGATCCGTCCATCGTCAAATCCGCGGCCCGGACGCTGGAGATCTTCGAATATTTCGACGAAGTGCGCCGGCCCGCGCATATCCAAGACGTGGCCGTGGCGCTAGGCTATCCCCATTCCAGCACCGGCGCGCTACTCCGCAGCCTCGCCGACCTCGGCTATCTGGAATTTTCCGCCGAAGACAAGACCTTCTTCCCTTCCATCCGGGTGTCACTGCTTGGGCACTGGGTCGGGGACGAGATCCTTCCGCTGCGGCGCATCCAGCAACAGATGCGCGAGATCGCGGAGCAAACCCAGATGACCGTGGTGCTGGGCGCGGCGAGCGGCGGCTATTGCCAGTATGTGCGCGTGATCGAGGGCACGACGCCGATCCGGTACCACGTCAAGGCCGGGACGCGGCGCTGCCTTGCCCGTTCGACTCTCGGGAGCGCGCTGCTGGCGATGGAGACCCCGGATCGCCGGGCGCAGTTGATCGCCGAGGCGCTCGCGGTCTGGGACGGCGACGAGGTCGCGCCGCGCCCGCAGGATGTCGCCGCGGAGGTGGCCCAGGTCGCCGCGCGCGGACACGCGTTCAACTCCGGACTGGTGAATCCTCAGGCGGCGATGCTGGCCATTCCGCTCGCGATCGGTCCCCCAGCGCGGCCCCTGGCGCTGGGCCTGGCCGCCCCGAAGGACCTCTTCCGGGGGCGGCGCCCCGAACTGCTCCGGATCATGCGCGGCGCCCTGGGCCACCTTGGCGAGCCGGCCCGTAGCTTGATTGAGAAGACCGCTTGACCGACGCCGGGCGGTGTCAGGCGGGCCGGGGGTGCTGGATCAGGACAGTGCCTTGCGCCGAACAGCAGAGCCGACCCTCATTCTCCATCTCGATCCGGACGACCGCGGTCTGCTTGGTCATCGAGATGATCTCCGCGTGCGCCGTGACCGTCCCGCGACTGACCGGGGCCAGAAGATTGATCTTGAATTCCGTGGTGGCCGCCCATTGGCCCTTCTCCATGTGTGGATAGCAGACGCATCCCAACACATGGTCGCAGGCCGCCGACAGGACGCCCCCGTGCATGTTGCCGAAGCCGGTGAGCAGCTTGGGGTCAACGGCCATCTCCGCAGTCAATCGGCCCGGCTCCATGCCCGTGATCTTCAGGCCGAGGAACTCCGGCAGACCGGTCATCCGATTGCTCGAGGCCATGAAGCCCTCGACCATCTCGGCGTGGAATTCAGGCATTCTGCGCGGGACCATCGATGTTCCTTTCAGCTTCAGCGGAAACGGTCGGCTCGGGACAGAGCCTGCTCCGCCCCGCTGACGAGATCCTCCAGGACCTCTCGCGCCGGGCGGATCGCCTTGATCAAACCGATGCCCTGGCCGGCGAATCCCGGGGCGATGTCCTTGCGCTGGTCGCGGGTCGCGGCGGCCAGCACGGGTCCTGCGATCATCGACTGGAATGGCATCGGCAGGGGTTGCTTGTCGGCATCGACCCAAGCCTGCGCCCATTTGTTGCGGATGATCCGCGCCGGCTTGCCGGTGACCGACTTCGACACCACCGTGTCTCCGTCGCCGTACTCCACCAGGACTTCCTTCTGGAACTGCTGGATCCCGGCCTCTTCGGTGGCCAGGAACGCGGTGCCGACCCAGGCGCCCTCGGCGCCCAGCATCATGGCGGCGGCCACGCCACGGCCATCGGTGATCCCGCCGGCCCCGAGCACCGGCATCCGGCCGGCCATGGCGTCGACGACCTGGGGGATCAGCGCCATGGTTCCGATTGGCGAATTGTGCCCGCCTCCGTCATGTCCCTGGGCGACGACGACATCGATGCCGGAGGCAGCGACCTGCAGCGCGTGTTTTACTGAGCCGATCACCGCCATCACCTTGGTGCCGTTGGCCTTCAGCCGATCCATCCAGGGGCCGGGATTTCCCAACCCGGCCGCATAGACCGGGACCTTCTCCTCGACCACCACCTCCATCTGCGCCTCGAAGAACTCCTTCGAGAAAAACGCTGGGCCGCCGTGCGCCTCGCCGTTCGCGGGTTCGCGCGCGCGCGCCACCTGCTCAAGGCCTTCCGCGCGCATGAAATCCGCCGCGAAGGCCCGGTAGTCGCCGATCAGCTCCATCGAGGACGGCTTGGCGCGGTCGCCGGAGACCGCCGCCGCATCTGCGACGTCGCGGCGCACCGAGGCCGGCAGCAAGGTGTCGACGCCGAAGGGCTTATCGGTGAGGGATCTCACCTCGCGGATCCAGGCGCGCAGCTCCTCCGGCGCGCAAGCCGCGGCCCCGAGGACGCCCAGGCCCCCGGCGTTCGAGACGGCCGCCGCCAGACGGGGCACGCTGGCGCCGCCCATGCCGGCCAGGACGATCGGATACTTGATGCCGAAGACTTCGCAGATGCGGCTGTGCAACGCCATGTTTTGGGGGTCCTTTTGCGAACGGGCGATGGCCGGGGTGGAGGATCAACGGCCGTTGAAGACAGGTCTACGCTTCTGCATGAAGGCGAGCGGACCCTCCCGCGCATCCTCGGTGCGAAAGACTGGCGCCGCCATTTCGGACTCGATCTGCATGGCGTCGGCTTCTGGGCGCCCCAGACAGGCTCGGGCGGACCGGCGGATCGCCTCCACAGCGATCGGGCCGTTCGCCGCGATGCGCTCGGCCAGTTCGAGCGCGGCGGGCAGGACTTCGCCCTGCGGCACAACCCGGTTAAGGAAGCCCCACTCAAGCGCCTCCGCGGCGGTGATCAGGTCGCCGGTCAGCAACAACTCCATGGCGCGCGCATATGGAACCTGGCGTGGTAACCGCACGGTCGAGCCGCCCCCGGGAAAAATGGCCCATTTGACCTCCTGCACGCCGAGTTTGGCCGTGTCGGACGCGACACGAAGGTCCGTGCCTTGGGCGAGTTCCATGCCGCCCGCGATCGCATGGCCGTTGATCGCCGCGATCACCGGCTTGACCACATCGAAGGTCCGCAGAAGCCCTGTGCCGAGCATGTCCCGGTCCGCCAGGACACGTCGGTCCCACTCGTCTTCGGGCGGGCGAGCGCGGCTCATCAGGGGGATGAACCTTCCCAGGTCGGCCCCTGAACAGAACGCCCTGTCGCCGGCGCCGGTCACGACGGCGACGCGGATCTCCTGGTCGTCTCGCACCCGGGTCCAGGCCTCGGCCAGGCGAACGAGCATCTCGGGTGAGATGGCGTTGAGCGCCTCGGGGCGATTGAGCGTGACGATCGCCACGTGTCTGCGCCGCTCGAAATTGACGACCTCGCCCATGCATGCTCCGACACATATGTGTTTTCTGATGGCACGTTCATGCTACGCTAGCTAGCTGCAGGACGCAAAGCGGGATATGGCGCTCTTGTTGGCTAGGGGCTGCTCGCGCACCTTGTCGACCCGCGAAGCTGTCGGGGCATGCGCAAACGTGAGAACCACCTATGAATGAACCGAGCCCAGCTGTCTTCAGAAGCAGCGACGGTCTGGACCTCGCCGCAGACCGGTATGGTCAGCCGAGGCGCGGCTCCGTCCTCATGGCGCACGGCGGCGGCCAGACTCGGCATGCCTGGGCGAAGACCGCGGCGGCGCTTGCGGATCGGGGCTGGGAAGTGGTCACCCTCGACCTCCGCGGCCATGGCGACAGCGGCTGGTCACCGACGGGCGACTATGGGATTGAGCGGTTCGCGGGAGATCTCGCGGAGGTCGCGCGCGCGATGGGTGGCCGTCCGGCGCTGATCGGCGCGTCGCTCGGCGGGCTCGCTGGACTGTACGCGGAGGCCGAGATCGCGCCCGGCGGCTTCAGCTCGATCACCCTGGTCGACATCGTTCCGAGCATGGACCCGAACGGGGCCGCCAAGGTCATGGAGTTCATGAGCGCCCATGTCGCCCAAGGATTTGGCAGCCTCGAAGAGGCCGCTGAGGTCATTGCGGCCTATCTGCCTCACCGTCCGCGGCCAGCGGATCTCTCTGGACTGGCCAAGAACCTGCGGCAGGGGGACGACGGTCGGCTCCGCTGGCATTGGGACCCCGGCTTTGTCTCCGGCGTCCATCGCGGCCGATCCTTGCGGGATGCCGACGCGTTCCAAGCCCGATTGCCCGCGTTGACGCTTCCGGTGCATCTCATCCGGGGCCGGCTGAGCGAACTGGTTTCTCGGGAAGCGGCGGAGACCTTCGTCGCGCAGCTTCCCAACGCAAGGTTCACCGATGTCGCGGGCGCGTCGCACATGGTGGCGGGCGATCGCAACGACGCCTTTCTCACCGCTGCGGTCGGATTTCTTGAGGAGCTGGACCGGCAGACGCAAGTCAACGACGGCTGAGGCGTTGCCGAGCATCTTCGCCCAGACGCCTCTCCGTCCGAGGTTCAGAACCGATCGTTACGAGGTGCTCGACGACCTGCGGACACATTGCCCCGGGGTCGCGAAGGGGCGGCGCGCGCTTTCATCCTGACCCGCAACTCTGATGTTCGCGCGACGGTCTCCGACCTGGCAGCGCCCGTCCGGACGCCGCCGACCCCACGCCGATGTCGCCGCAAGCCTCTTGCCCGGCCTTAGGGTCAACTCACTATTGCGGCCTTGAGCTTTCTGGACGCGACGAAAGGCAGCCAGCTCGCCAAGAGACCCACGCCCGGCACGGTGACGAGAGCCCAGCGCACACCCTCTGCGGGACCCAAGCCCACGGGTCGGGGAAAGGTGCGGCATTGTTGTTCGAAACTGATCATGCTCCGACTCGAACAGAATCCGCATCATAATGTAACATACAATTATGACTTGGTTGGAGTTGCTGGTTGCCTACCCTTCTTAATATCGACACTCCCTGCAGCACTGGGCCGCGTACAAGATTATCACTCTTCGGAAAAAGCCATGCGGAAGGGGGGCACGCGTGGCGGTGGAAGCAAAAAGCATATTGAGCATCACCACGGGCTTCCTGCTGGATCAGGTTCAGACCGGTCGTCAGCCGATGGACCTGACCGACGCCTTGATCGTGACCACCGTCACCCAGGCGAACGTCGAGGCGCTGATGCGAAACTCCGCTTTGCAGGCCGCCTATGCGACCTACCGTGCCGTGCCGCCAGATGAGCTCCGCCGGCCAATCCGCATCAACGCGCTTGCGCAGTCTCTCAGGCTCCCGTTCGAGACGGTGCGCCGGCGGGTGAATCGACTGGCGCTGCTTGGCGTGTGCCGCAATTCTCCGGACGGTCTCGTGGTGCCCGCACGACGCCTCGCGCTGCCGGGACATCGCGAGACGCTGGAGGCGGCGTATCGAAAGCTCTCGGAGCTTCATACGATCCTCGCAGAGTGGGGCGTCCTGCCTGAATTGACGGCGCCCCCGCTGGCTGAGCCCCTCCCGTTGCGCGCCGCCGCCCGCCTCTCGTCCGAATACCTCCTGCGCATCGTGGCGCTGGCGACTGAGGCGGTCGGAGACGCGGTGGACGCGGCGATCTGGCTTGAGGTTTTTCGGTCGAACACAGAGCACGATCACCGCGCGGCATGCTCCGGTGCAGAGGCCGATCGGAAACCCGTGACTGCGGCCTTGGTAGCCCGGCGGCTGGGAATTTCCGCAGAGACGGTGCGGCGCCGCCTCCACGGCCTTATTGCGAGAGGCTCCTGTGCCTGGGCCTGCGGCGGGGCCGTTGTTCCGGACGCGGCGCTTGAGAGACCCGCTGTCGTCCACCTGGCTGACCGAAACCTGGATAATCTCAAGCGCCTGTATACTCGGCTCGCAGCGCTCACCGTCCCGGTCGCTTGCGCCGATGTATCGCCCCTTGGCAGAGCAACACCGCCGATACGCGGGACGCTCTGAGGGCGGGGCTACAATTCCGGGGCGCCGCGCAACTCGCGGAACATGAACAGATTCCCGCAGCGAGTTCGGCGCATCTGGTTCACCCGTCTCGCGGCGGCGAAGGCTGAAGAACCGAGGTGACATTGACGTGCCGCCGTCCTGATTCCCCGGTTTGAGCGAGAGTCCGTCACCTTTGCGCGGATGGCCGTGAAGAGGAGCAAGTTCAACGAGGCGCAGATCATGTTTGCGTCCTGGCAGCATAGGGCGGGCCTCGCCTGGGCCCCGTCCGGTGGGCTGAATTGTGGGTATGAGGCTCGTCTCGCGACGAACGCCAGGCGTCGGCGCCTGATTGCGGTCGCAGGGGCAACTGCGGCCAAAGGGTCAGCGGGGGCGTCGGGTCCAGGCATGATCCTTCACCGCAGCGCGGCGTCGGAGCCGGGGAGCCGCGGGCCGCTTCAGATGCCGGCTGGCGGACGCCTCACCCGACGGGTGTCACCGGCCGGGCTGAGCTGGGGCCGTCTCTCCGCGGCAATTTGGCCGTCACCCCGGGAATGTCCGTGGTTGGCCGGCCGAACTTGCCCTTGAGGCTGTCGACACCCTCCTGCGGTTTGGCGAGCGACACCATGTCCTGGCGGGATTGCCGCACATCGGCGGTGATGATGCCGAGCGTCTTGTCGCGCTTCGCTACGAGGCCCGGCTCCCCCTCGCCGTCGCGGTTGAAGGACCAGGCCAGCATCGGCGTTCCCATCGGGACCTTCTCGCCCTTGGCGGCGGCCCAAGTGTGCCAAGTCTTATCGTAGCTGTTCATCTTGCCCTTCATCAGCTCCTTCTCCGCCACGCCGGGAAGACCGGGCGCGACGAGCTGGCCGCTGAGGATCTCGCCGTTGTGGGGGTGCCAGTACTGCCGCTCGCCAGTCGGCAGGGTCTCGAAGACTTCTCGGAAATGATGTACTCGACGCCGGTCATGTTGGCGGCCGAGGTGTTGCCGTCGAACAGGACGCACTGGGCGAAGTCCTCGTTCACCTGCTTGCAGAAGTGATGCGCCTCCATCTGGTGCGCCGGTTCCTGCTTCATCGGGTGGAAGCTGTCCCGCGCCGTCATGCGCAACATCCGCCAGAACCTGTTCTTCGCCTTCGTCTCCAACGCCGCCGGCGTGCCCGTGGCCGCGGGCGTGCTCTATCCGATGTTCGGGTGGCTGCTCTCGCCCGCCATCGCGGCGGCGGCCATGGCGCTCTCCAGCGTCAGCGTGGTCAGCAACGCCCTTGCGCCTGAAGGGCGTGAAACTCTAGCGGGGTTCGGCCGGGGCGGCCTCTGGCTGCGGATGCATGTCCGGTTCGTCCGGCGACATGAGATGGGTCTCCGTCGGGTCCTTCGCGAAGGCGGACTGGTCGTGGGGTTCGCCCATCTCGTCGGAGGCGCCGGCGGCGGCGGCCGTGTCGGACGGCGCGCGCGCCGGCGCCCGCGAGCAACCGGCCAGTCCCAGCCAGAGCGCCGCGCAGAGCACCGTCCTTCGCCGCAAAGGCCGCCGTGTCGCTGGCCGTCCCATCCCCGGCGTCCCTCCGTTCATGCCGCCCGCGCGCCCGCAGACCTGAAGTGCCGGACGGCGTCGGACACCATCCTGTTCACGCACCAGCGCGCGTAGAGGCCGGCGAGCGCGGGCGCGCGCCGGGCCCACCCGCGGTCCGGGAGGGCGTAGTCGATCCAGACGCGCAGGCGCGAGCCCGCGCCCTCCTCGGCGATCTCGAACCCCATCTCGTAGGCGCCGATGATGATGAGCCTGGGCTCCCCGGTCGTACGCCAGACCTTGCGGCGCGGCGGATCGCGGACGGTGACGACTTCATCCACGAAGAGACGGAGGCCGAACGCCTCCCCGCCCATCCGGATATGGGATCCCACCGCTTGGCCGCGCTGGGCGTCGAAGGCATAGGTCATCCGACCGCCGCCCATCATCGCCGAGGGACCCCCCATGTGCTCGGCCAAGCGGTGCTGATCACCCGCGCGTCCTCGCTATGAAGGCGCATGGCGACGACCCCGGCCATGGCGCCGACGGTGGCGATCAGGGCGAAGGTGCGGGCCCCGACGAACCGGATCCGCCGCGACCGCTCGAGCCCGATCAGGAACCCGACCGCAGCGGCGGCCAGAATGCGGAACACCACCTCCAAGTCAGACATCGCCGGCCTCCGCCTTCAGGGCGGCCGCGACGAGGGGGGCCAGGAAGATCAGGTTCGTCTCGTGCGGCACGGCGTCCGTCGAGACGACGCGCGCCGTCACGTGGGCGACCTCCGCGAAGGCGTCGCCGCCGAACACCGGGTGGACCACGACGCAGAGGGGGGCCGCAAAGCCGCGCGCCAGGAGTTCCCGGGCCGCCGCCGCGAGGGTTCGCCCCGAAGAGGCGATGTCGTCGATCAGCACCGGCTGGCGCCCGGCGAACGCCGACAGGTCCGGGAAGGTGATCCGCACCTTCCGGTCGCCCAGGCGCTGCTTCTGCAGGACCACCACGGGCGCGTCCGCGACCGTGGCAACCTCCGCGGCCCATTGCGCACTCTCGCTATCCGGCCCGATCACCAGGGCGTTGGGCGCCTCGGCGCGGATCCACGCGCCCAGCAGTCCGGCCGCATGGAGCGTCACGCAGGGGATGTCGTAGATCTCGTCCAGCGCCTTGTGCCGGTGGAGGTGGGGATCCACCGTGACCAGCCGGTCGAACGCGCCGGAGACCAGACGCGCGAAGGTGGCCGAGGTCACCGCCTCGCCCGCCTTGAACTGTGTGTCCTGGCGCATGTAGCCGAGGTAGGGCGCGACGAGCGTCACCTTCGCCGCCCCCTGCGCCCGCGCCGCCGCGGCGGCGAACAGCAGCGTCAGGATCACGCTGTCGGCGCGCACAAGGCTGCACACCCGTCGACCTGGCGACCGGCCGGATCGGTGCGCAGGCGGACATAGTGCTCCCCGTCGGGGAACTGGCGGGTCTCAAGCTCGCCCAGCTCCGCGCCAGCCTCCTGGGCGAGCCTGGCGGCGAAGGCCTCGTTGCCGGGCAGGGCGAAGACCAGGCGCATGGTTCAGGCCTCCAGAAGGACGATGTCGGGATTGGCCCCGGCGAACTCGAGGGCGTAGGCGAGCTCCCCCGGCGCCTCCGCATGCACCGTCATGAGCGGTTGCCCCTGCCCCACCTCGTCTCCCAGGCGCACGTGCAGGGTGAGGCCCGCCGCCTTGGCGTCCGGCGCCCCCGCCAGCTTCGCCAGTCGCGCCAGCGTCCGGTTGTTGATGCCGACGACCCGGCCCGCGCGAGGGGCCAGGATCGGTCGCGTCAGGGGGGCGACGGGCGGTTTCCGCAGGCCCCCCTGGGCCTCGCAGATCCGCTGGAACTTCGTCCAGGCCCGGCCGTCGGCCAGCGTGGCCTCGGCGAGCGCGAGGCCTTCGCCGGGCGCGGCCCGGCCCGCGAGCTCGAGCGCGGCGCCCGCAAGCCCGCAGGCGCGCCGCCGCAGGTCCTCCGGGGCGGCGGGATCGTTCCTCAGCACCGCCAGCACATCGTGGGCCTCCAGGGCCGGGCCGATGCCCCGTCCGACCGGCTGATCGCCGTCGGTCATGACGCAGCGCACGGTGACTCCGAGGGCGCGCGCCACATGGGCCAGGCGCTCGGCCAGGTCGGCGGCCGCGTCGTCGGAGCGCACCTTGGCCGTGGCGCCCACCGGTATGTCGATCACGATGTGGGTCGATCCCGCCGCGATCTTCTTGGACAGGACGGAGGCGATGAGCTGGCCCTCCGTGTCGATGTCCAGGACCCGCTCCACCCGGATCAGGATGTCGTCGGCGGGACTGAGGCGGACCGACCCGCCCCAGACCACGCAGGCGCCTTCGCGCTCGACCACGCGGCGCATGGCGGGCACGTCCAGATCGACCGGCGCCAGGGTCTCCATGGTGTCCGCGGTGCCGGCCGGGCTGGTGATCGCCCGGGACGAGGTCTTCGGCATGACCAGGCCGTGCGAGGCCACGATCGCCACCACGATTGGCGTGGTGCGATTGCCCGGCAGCCCGCCCACCGAGTGTTTGTCGACGACGATCGGGGCGTCCCAGGCCAGCCGCTCGCCGGCCTCGATCATCGCCTGGGTCAGGCTGACCGTCTCGCCCAGGTCGAGCGGGAGGGCCGAGCAAGCGGTCAGGAAGGCGGAGAGATGGACGTCGGTGTAGCGGGCCAGCGCGATGTCCTGGACGATGGACCGCAGGTCGGCCGGGTCCAGCCGCTGTCCGTGGATGCGGCGGCGGATCGCCGACAGGGAGCCCAGCGGGGGCGGATGGCGCACCGTCAGCGCCGCTCCGTCGGCGACGCCCAGCCGCTCCCACGCCGCTTCGGAGAGGCCCGCCTCGCCCGGCTTGAGCAGCCCGTCCGCCACTTGATAGAGGGTCGCAAGCACCTCGCGGCCCTGCGCGGCCAACAGCACCTGGGAGCGGGGCCCGAGGCCTTCTGAGCGGCAGACGTGGCAGTCCGCGCGCATCAGGACGATGGCGTCATGCTGGGTGAAGAACCCCAGCCGCCGCGCCTTCAGCGTGGGCGCCGAGACCGTCTGGGCGTCGGCGATCACGACAGCACGTACGCTTCGCCCTGGGCCGAGATCGTGCAGGGCCACCCGAGGTCCTCCTCGATCCGCGCCTTCAGGCCGATCGGTCCGCCACCTTCCCCATGGACGATGAAGGTGCGGCGCGGCGGGCGTTGGAACCCGGACAGCCAGCGCATGATCTCGTCAACGTCGGCGTGGGCGGACAGCATCGGCAGGTTCGCCACCTCGGCCCGGATGGGAATCCACTGGCCGTGGATCTTGACCTCCCGGGCCCCGCCAAGCAGCGCCTGACCACGGGTGCCGGCGGCCTGGTAGCCGGAGAACAGGACGGTGTTCCGGGGATCCGGCCCATAGGCTTCAGATGGTGCAGGACGCGCCCGCCCGTCGCCATGCCGCTGGCCGAGATGATCACCTTGGGCATGCTGTTGTGGCTGAGGGCCTTGGACTCCTCGACGTCGCGCGTGTAGGTCGCGACGGCGCACGCGGCGCGGCAAACCTCCTCCGGCAGCTTGTGGTCGGCGCCGTGGCGACAGAGCAGCTCCGAGGGTCGGTGGCCATGGGGCTGTCGAGGTAGACCAGCGTCAACGGCAGTGCGCCGTCCCCTTTGAGCTTCGACAGCAGGTAGAGCAGTTCCTGGGCGCGGCCGACCGCGAAGGCCGGGATGATCACGGTCCCGCCGCGCGCCGTCGTGCGCTCGATCACGCTCCGCAGGGCTTCGGCGGGCGCGACGGGGTCGTGGTGACGGTCGCCGTAGGTCGACTCCAGGAGCAGGTAGTCGGCGTTCGCGATGGGCTCCGGATCCGGCGTGATGGGATCGTCATAGCGTCCCAGATCGCCGGAGAAGACGACGGTCTTGCCGCCCCAGCGCACTTCCACGGTGGCCGCGCCCAGGATGTGGCCGGCATAGCGGAACGTGGCGGCCGCGCCGTGCCCGAGATCCACCGGCTTGCCGAACCCGACGGGCCGCAGCTGTCCGATGGCGCGCTCGGCGTCATGCCTGCCGTAGAGCGGGAGCGCGGGCGTGTGTTTCGAGAACCCGTGCCGGTTCGCGAACTCCGCGTCGTTCTCCTGGATCTTCGCGCTGTCCATCATGATGATCTCGGCGAGGTCCGCCGTGGCCGCCGAGCAGAAGATGTCACCGCGGAAACCCTCGCGCACCAGCTTGGGCAGGTACCCGCAGTGGTCAAGATGGGCGTGGGTGAGGATCACGGCGTCAATGGACGCCGGATCCACCGGAAGCGGGCCCCAGTTCTGCTCGCGAAGCGCCTTGGCCCCTGGAAGAGGCCGCAGTCCACCAGGATACGCCGTCCCCCGAGCTCCAGCAGATGCTTCGAGCCGGTCACCGTCCCCGCGCCGCCCAGTGATCTCAACGTCAGCTTCGTCATCTTCGCTCCACCAGTCGGCCCAGCCTAGCTGGGTCCGGGTCAAAGGAATTTGTGCCAGATCAATAGTTTGCTCGCCGCGCCGCCACCCGCAGGCGGCCAGGTGGCCGTCCTTCGCGTGATGCGACCTGCGGCGGACGACGGCGGGCGCGGGTGGTACGCAGCGGCAGCCTCCGGACGCGGACCCACTGTCGCGTTGCGCGATGAGGGTATCTTCCCCTTTTCCCGTCCAATGCAAGTCCGCGAGCCGCACCGCCACGGAACGGTTTGATCTCGCTCAAGGCGCCGGTCGTCCCCGCCCGGCGAGCCTGGCCCGCAAGCCTTGTCACGGGCAACCGGCCCAACGCGGCCGATCTAGAACAGAATTCACTTGAGGGCCGCTCGTGCCGGCTCCGTCGGCCGGCGTCTCCAAGACGTCCCGGCGCAGGGCTCCAGGAGGTACGCATGCGCAGACGGGATCTGTTTCTGCTCGGCGTGACCGCGGGGCTCGCGCCCGCGCTGCGCCCCGCGCAAGCCCAGGGGCTCTGGCACAAGTATGTCATGCGTGGCCAGGTCGTGGACCGAGCGGGGGCCACGGTGACGATCTGCGTCGGACGCGCCGATGGAGCCGAGGCCGGGCAGACGCTGACCGTGGTCAGGTTCAAGACGCGTCCGGGAGCCATGAAAGGCGCCCCGCCCATCATTGAGCGTCGGGATGTGGGCGAAGTGCGGATCGAGACGGTGATGGACGACCACTTCGCCAGCGGTGTCGTCGTGAGCGGGCGCGTGGCCAAGCTCGACATGGTGGAACTGCGCGCCCGCTGACGGGGCGGTCGCGGGGCTGGGGGGTCGTCACGCTGGCCTCGGCTTGCGTTGGGGTGGCGCTCGCGTCCACGACCACCGGTCCAGCTGCATCTGTGCGTCGGGCGAGGCCCGGCGGCCCGGCGCGCTGCCTGGCGTGTGGGCCGGCGCGCGGTAATTGGCGCGACCGCCGCCGCACCCGCTGGGACGACCACGCGCGGCGCCGGCTCGGGCGCAGGCTCGGGTGGCGCAGGCCGATGCGCCGGCGCAACGCAGGCCCCCGCCCGATGGCCGCGCGAGGTGCCCAGGCGTCCGCCTCCGCCTCGAGGTATCAGGACTTCGAGAACGGCCGCACGGGTCTGCGGCTCGCCCGTGGTCGCCTGTTCGCGGAAATCCTGAGGGTGAACCACTTCGCGATCCTGGCGGCCTTTCATCTCCGCAAGCCTCGGTTGGCCCACGTCTTCGCACACCACAAGTTCATGCTGATCCAGGCCAGCGCCGCCGATGAGCTCGACGAGGCGACGCAGGACGCCGTTGCGGCCGTCGACTTCCTGACGGTCCTGGACGCGCACATGCAGTTCTACGAGCAACTCGCCGAAGCGGGCCGCGCGCAGCTTGGGGCGGCTGAGGAGAAACGTTCGAAGGACTGAAGAGCGCCTCGGCCTGCCGACAAAGACGGCGTAGAAGTGGGGCTCCGAGCGCCTTCCGGCGGCCGATCCGGGACCGCACGATTACGTTCGCATAGCGGTGACGAGAGGAGTTCGATTGAGCAACGACGATGGGTTTCGCCGCATGGTCAAGGACTTCGCGGACGGTCGGGTCGATGTGGTCATCATGCACATCGACACGACCAAGCTCCTTGATCCCGAGGAGTGGGAGCTGCTCAAGGCGGCGGGTGCGAACGCCGTGGTCGTCCACAAAGCTCTCCCCGACGAGGCGGGCTGACCCGCGGAGCGGCGCCAAGGTCTCACCGAGCGAGGCAAGGCCATATCCACGTCCACCCGCCTCGCGACCCCGTCGCCGTCTGGGATCGTCGTCGCCGGTAGGATGCTGGCGACGGGGCGAAGCGGACAGTCCGGCGGCTTGCAGGAGCGCCGTCGCCGACGACCTGGGTGGACGGCCGGCTCTCAGAGCGGCCCTTCGCCCCTGTCGTTCCTCAACCGCTCGTAGGCGGGGCGAAGCCTGTGCTCGTCAGCCACCGGCGCCACCGCCGCAACAGGCGGTCGGTTCGCCGGCGGCGCTCGCCTCCTGGATCGGCGGACAAGGGGTATCGGCATAGGAGCAGAAGACGCAGCAGTCGCCCGGCTTCGGGCTGAGGACCGAACCACACGCCGGGCAGTCGTAGAAATATTGGCAGGCGTCGGTGGGCATGGTCTCGGTCGTGCGGGCGCCGCAGTCCGGGCAGGTCAAGGTGGATCGCAGCTCGATGGCGGTCCCGATCATCCCCGAAGGCTCCTCAGCAGCATCAAGGCCCGGGGCTCGATCCAGGGCTGCCAGGCCAGCGCCAGGCCGATCAGGCCGGTCGCGGCGGCCAGCAGCCCGATCGTCAATCGCGATGGCGGTGCACAGCTTCCGTCACGCGCGCAGGCGCGACGCCTTCGCCAGACCGTCCACCATCCCGCCGCCAGCACGGCGGTCGCGCCCCAGGTCAGCAAGCCGCGCTGCTCGGCGAAGAAGAGCGTCCCCGCCAGACTGAGGCCCGCCACCGAGAGCGCCATCGGCAGGACGCAGCAGGCGGCCCAGGCGAAGACCGCCAGTGCAGAGCCGCCCAAGGCGGTCCAGCCGACGATCCTGTCACGCGCCTCCGTGCGGGTCGGGGAAGTCATACCCATCGCCTCTCACAGCCAATGACGCTAGCCTGCAACCCGTAGTCACTACGGGATCAAGAGGTTTTCCATGCCTGGGCGCACGGGGTTGACGATCGGCAAGCTCGCCGGGTTGAGCGGCGTGAACCTCGAGACCATCCGGTACTACGAGCGGATCGGCCTGATGCCGGAACCGGGACGCACGGAAGGCGGGCACCGGCTCTACGAGCCCGCGCACCGGCAGCGCCTCGCCTTCATCCGGCGCGCCCGCGAGCTGGGGTTCGGCATCGATGGCATCCGCGCGCTCCTGGGCCTCGCCGAACCTCATCGTCGATCCTGCGAGGCGGTGCGGGTGATCGTGTCTGACCATCTCCAGGATGTGCGCACCAAGATCGCCGACCTCGTGCGGCTGGAGGCCATCCTCGCGGGCACGGTCGAGCGCTGCCGCGACACGGCCATGGCGCCATCCTGCTCGGTGCTCGATCTGCTCGAGGCGGCTGCCTGAAGGCCGTCGCCGCGCCGGCGCGCTAAAGGACGAGACCGGCGCGAAGCCGCCACCCGGCGTGCGGACATTTGTCGTTTGGCCCTGGTAGATGCCGCCACAGCGAGCAGCGGCGCACCTTCGTACGTGTAGAGCCGGACATCCGCCTTGTGGGGGCTGATCTCGCCTGGCGGGGCTGGCGCGGAGCGATGGCTCGTTGCCCAGCGTCGCCACAAGAAGAAGCGCCAGCGCGCCGGACTTCAGGCGCGGAACCCCGGATAGACGTAAGCCCGGCGGATGGCCTCGCAGTCGGCCTCGCTGACCCCGCAGTTGCGGGCGACGCCGTACCACTGCTGTTGAACGGCGGCCTCCAGCTGGTCGACGAGCGCCGCAGCCGCGTCCGGGTCGAGAAGGAACCGGCGGCACTCGCTGAGGAGGTTGCCGGCGTTGGCGAAGCGCCCCTGGGCGCCGCAGGTCATGGCGAGGTCGCGCCGCTCCTCCGCGAAGGCCGGCGTCGGCGTGAGGTCGTAGGCCGGCGACAGCCGCCAGCTGGGGCCCGGCGCGAGCGCCGCGTGGTTCCGCGGATGGTCGTCGGTGTTGGAGATCAGCGCGTTGAACGCCATGCGCCCGAACAGCTCGCGGGCGTCGTCCGCGGGGCGTTCGCTGATCCGCCGCAGGGTCTCAGCCAGGAGGATGTATGACCAGCGGGCCCGCCCATCCGGGGTTTCGTCGGTTTCGAGAAGCGTCAAGGCGCTCACCATGCGGGCGCGGGCGTAGCCGTCCTGCACGCGCGTCCGGTCGAAGCGCTTCACCATCAGGACGTCGCGGCCACCCACGGTGACGACCTGTGAGTCGGCCACCTGCAGGCCGCAGCGGCGCGCGAGCTCTAGCGTCGCATGCTCCACGCGGGCCATGTTCCAGCGGTCGTCGTGGCGGTTGAACTTGGCGAGCCACAATGCGTCCTGGCTCTCCACCACCACCTTCGGCCGCGCCCCGCCCATGGAGGTGCCAAGCAGCAGCAGCTCTTCCACCTGGGCGGCGTCCTTGGGCGGCTCATCGGCGAGCAACGCCTCGGCAAGGGTCTGCAGTTTCTCGAGGTCCCAGGTCTTGTTGAACTGGCGCGCCGGCGCGGGCGGCTCCACGCCGAGACCGAAACCCAGCGCGCCCGCCCGGTCGTCGGGGGAGTGCAGCAGATAGTCGAGCTCGCCGAGCTGGCCGAGGCCGGCGTGCTTTTCGATGACGCGCCGGCCCCAGTAGTCCGGGCCGGAGTCGCGGAGAGCTCCGAAGACGCCGCCCAGCCGCACCGTCTCGAAGCCGGCGCGGCCCAGGCGGAGCTCGACCGGGTCGATCTCGACGGCGTCCGGCCGCTCGCGGTAGCGGCGGCCGTAGACGAACCGGCCGACGGCCACGCCGTTGCGCTCGACGGTGTGCTCGAAACGCCCGGCGGTGACCGCCTGCGTTGCGCCGGGCAGGGTGATGTAGACATAGGCCGCAGGCATCGGCGCGCTCAGAAGTCATCGTCGAGCGGCTGGGGCGCGCGGGCGTGTCGCCGCTCCCGCAGCGCGGCAAGGCGCAGCCCCTCGTCATCCGACGTCGGATCGGCCAGTCCCCCCAGTCGCTCCGACATCCCGTAGGACCACAGAAGGGCCGCATAGACCGCCACGCTCGTGGACGGCTTGCCGTGCTCAGCGTCGCCCACCACCTCCCGGCTGGCGCCGATGCGCTCGGCCACTTCGGCCAGGGTGATGTTGCGGCGCAGGCGCGCCGTGCGCAGATCCGCGCCGAGGCGCTTCAGGGCGCTTTCGACCTCGTAGGGCGGGGTGGTCAGCAGGTGGCCGCGACGCATGGAAATCCTCCCAAGGCGTCAGTTTGTCGGTTTAAGCCGACAAATTCAACCATTATGTCGGCTTAATCCGACGCAATCCCGGAGTGTGCGCAAGCCAGCGGAAGCCGCGCTGGCCCGGTTCTGGTGCCCGTCCTCGCGGGCCCGGCCGAGCGCTGCCGCGACACGACCACGGCGCCATGCTGCCGGGGCCGCATACGGACGACCATGGCGGATGCGGTGCGGTTGCTGATGCCCACGGGCGGCCGGAAGAGCGAGATCCTCACCTTGGAACGGTCGAACGCCAGCTACGGCCTCCCGAGGTGGCCTCATGGTGCGGGGGTCAAGCGGCTCCTGGTCCTTGGCGCGCGTCAGTCCAAGTCCGGGAGATCCAGGTCGGGCGCGAAGGCGGCCACGATGTCGGCATGTTCGGCCTCTCGCGTGGCGCGCGCGATGTTGAGGCGGATGAAGACCTGCCCGCTGCGGGCGGCGGCCAGCGCGTCGCGCGCCGCCGGCGCAGCTTTCTGCAGGGTGTGGGCGGAGGCGCAGAGCCGCACGTCCAGGCGCGGCGGCGCGCCCGTCGCCACGATGAGGTTTCCGGCGGTGACCGGAAGCTGCTCCAGCGTGGCCGCTCGAAAACGGTAGGCCGCGCCGGAGGCGCCGATGACGTCGACAAAGTCCATGAGATGCCTCTATCCGGCGTGGCCCCGCTTGGCACGTCAAGTCTCACGCCCGTGAGTCAGGCCTCGGGGGTCGCTTAGAAGTCGAACGTGATCTGGCGACTGTCCCCGCGCTTGCGGCTCGCCTGCGCGAGGGGCGCAGCGCGTTCGGTTGCGATCTGCGACGCCGTCGCCGCGGACGCGGGGGTTGGGGACTTGCCCGCGTCCAGAACGCAGGGCGACTCGGCCGGGCCCGATGCTTTAGGCCGGGAGGACGCCTGCGCATCGACCGGAGACCCCTCGGCCAGGCGTTCGTCACGGTGGCCGCGCGACGCCTTCCAGGCTTCGACTTCGCTTTCCTTGTAGGCGACCCGGCCGGGCGACACGACGTAGGGCTTCGGGAAATCGCCCGATCGTTGCAGGCGCCACGCCGTGGTGCGGCTGATGCCAACCCGCGGTTCAACCCGCTTCCAGGGCAGATAGGCCCCATCCGGTCCTTCCGGATCGAGGAAGTCGGTCCACTGGGTCATGCTGCCTCTGCCCTTCCCACGACGCCCATCATCACCGCGTCTCCCTTCGCGACCGCCGAAGCCGGGTCTGCTGCGACAGCGCCCAGGCCCGCAGCTCCCCCCGCGGGTACCAGGGCTTGCCTCTTATGTGTCGGCAGGGCGGGCCGTCGCCGCCGACCGACCAGAGTCGGGCCAGCGTGGGGACCTTCATCTGGATATGGAAACGGCGCAGGTACTCCGAGGCCTGGGCCCGCGTCAGCAGGTCGGCGTCGTCCTCGTGCGCCGGTGCGACGGTCAGCTCGGGCCCCGCGATCATGGCGACACCGCCGCACGGCATTCGCTGGCGCGCCGGACGCCGCGCCCGGCGCTGAGCGCGAGGTAGCACTCGACCACCGCCTGGACGTAGGCCCGCGTCTCGGGGATCGACGGCACGCGGCCGAGCGCGGCGACCCGCGCCGGCCCGGCGTTGTAGGCGGCGAGCGCCAAGCGCAGGTCGCCGAACCGCAACAGCTGGCGGGCAAGATAATCCGCGCCGCCCGAGAGGTTGGCCTGCGGATCGAAGCGGTCGCTCACCCCGAGGTCGGCCGCGGTGGCGGGCATCAGCTGCGTGAGTCCCGCAGCGCCGGCCCGAGAAACCGCGTCGGCCCGGTAGGCGCTCTCGACAGTCACCAGCGCATGCAGCAGCTTCGGATCGAGGCCGTGCCGTTCGGCGGCGGCCGCGACCGGCTGTCCGAACGGCTGGTTGAGCGGCGCGAGGCGGGCCTCGTCCGCGCGGGCCTCGGAGGCGGACAGCGAGTCGGCGCGGACCTCCACGAACAGCGGCCCGCCGGCGCCCCGCCAGTCGGGTTGGGCAGCCACGGGTCCGGCGACGAGCGCCAGGCCCAGCGCGATCCAGCAGGGGCTTACCATCGCAAGACCTCCCTATAGGCGGCTTCGATCCGATCGCGGCGCACCGGCCCGAAGTAGCGGCCGTCGAAGCTCTCGGGACTGTCGCCGAGCAAGAAGACCTCGTCGGCCGCCAGCCGACGGCAGCCCCGCCAGGCGGGCAACGGGACGCCCCGGCCATCCCGCGCCAGGATCCTCACCGCTTCGCGCGGGGTGCGCAGGACGTCGCCCTCGGCACACACGCGCTCGCCGGCGACCGCCGCGACCCGCTTCAGCAACCGCATCTCGGCCGGCACACGGAGGCTCGCGAGGTAGGGCCGCGCGGCGGGCGGTTGGGCGATCGTCACGCGGCGCCCCGGACGCGGCTGCGGATCGGCGCTGCGCAGATAGACTCCGCGGGGCGCGCTCCGGGTCTCGTTGATGAGAAGGAGGGGCGCCGGGGCCACTTGGGTTGCGAGGCGCGACGCGCCGGCGGGGGCTGCGACAGCGACGAGGCCCAGGATGGCGTGACGCAGGGCTTTGGAGGCGCGCATCATGAGCGATAGGGCTCCAGGATGAGGTCGCGGGTGATGAGCACCTGGACGCGCGCGCCGGGGCGCAGCCGGATGGACGGCCTGACGTCCAGTTCGCGGTCGATCAGCTTGCCGCCGACCTGGGCGGCTTCGATCGAGGCGGCGTCGCCGGCGTCGCCCAGCAGGCCGCCGGAGTCGTCGTCGCGATCGCGCGCGACCTGGCCCAGCGTCGTGATGGCGCCCGCGAAGAGGGTGGCGACCGCCAGCGGCAGGAGGCGACGGTCGACCCGGCCCTCGGCGCCGATGATGCCCTGCGCATCGACGCCCGGCTCTTTGGTGAGGATCAGGCTGCGGCCGTTCGGCAAGACCAGGCGGTCCCAGGCGAGGTAGGCGCGCTTGTCGCCGTGGCCGCTTTCGCCCTCGTGCCGGCCGATCAGGCGTGACCCCTGGGGGATGAGCAGGTGACGGCCACTGACCGTGTCGTAGATGTTGCCGGTCACGGTGGCGACGACGGGTCCCGCGCGGGCGGTATCGACGCCGGTGAGCAGGAGCGCGGGGAGGACCGCACCCGCCTTGATCTCGAACGGGCTCAAGGGCGCGAGCAGCGCATGCGTGTTGTAGACGGCCGTGTAGTCGCGGGCGCCCGGGTCTTCACTCCGCCCGGGCCGCACCGGGCCCGTCCCGGAGGTCGCAAAGAACAGGCCCGACTGCCGGGCTTCGGATGTCGGACTGCGGACGCGTCCCCGCGACGCCGCCCGCGTCGCCGCCGAGGCGACCGCGGGCTCCGTGCGGGCAGCGCCCTTGCCATCCACGGCCTTGGCGTCGGGGCCCGAGGCGTCCGCGCCGCCGCCCAGCCTGCGCGGCGCCGGAAGCTGTCCGTATGTGGCTGGTTGGTCGGTGATCACGTCGCTCGCGCGCACCGCGCCGCGGACCTCACTCTGGCGTTCGAGGTTTTGCGCCCGGGCGGCGGCGCGCAGCTCGGGCTGGACCACGAAGGCCCAGGCCAGCGAACCGGCGAGCAGGCCCACCGCGCCCATCACGGCCACGGTCACCACGCTGCGGCGCAGGCGCACGACCGGCGGCCGGGGCGCACGGGCGTCGAGCGGCGGCATCACCGTCTTCGGCGGCGCGCGCTCCGGTTCGGAATGGGGCAGCGCGCTCACGACCGACCGCCTTCACGGGTGATCCGCACCGTCTGACGAGGCTTGTCGCCCACCCGCAGCTCGGCCTGGTCGACGACGCGGTCGACGACCCAGACCCCGTCCTGCTGTCGGTAGTTGACGAGCTGGGCGTCGCCGCCGGGGCCTATGACGAACAGGGCCGGCGCCTCGCTCGCCCCGAGGGCGGGCGGGAAGGTCAGGAAGGTGCGCACCCCGTCGGTCATCACCGCCGTGGGCGTCCAGGCCGGCCGCGACCCGCGCGGCAGGATGCGGTAACGGGCGTCGAGGGGACCGACGGGGGCGACCAGCCCGGGCGGCTCGGCCGCAGCCGGGTCGCCGATCGCGCCGGGCGACTGCGACGCGACCGCCGCGACATCCCAGCTGACGGCCGCATTGAAGGCCTCGGGACCGCCGCTGCGCAGCTGGATCAGGTAGACCCGCTGGCTCGTGGCCAGAACCAGGTTGGTCTCCAGCCCGCGCTCCAGCGGCTTGATCATCACGTGGGCACGCTGAGCTTGCCCCTGGCCGGACGTGGTCTCCCCGATCTGCCAGCGCACGGTGTCGCCGGCCGCTTTGGAGACGATGACCTCGCCGGGGGCCAGCGTCAGGGTGGTGACCCGCAAGGGCGCAGTCCAAACCTCGTAGACCTGGCCCGGGTCGTAGCTGAACACCTGCACCCCGCCCACGAAGCCCTCGGAGCGCGAGGTCTCGCGCGCCGCGACATTGGCGGCGGCGATGGCCGCGCGCCCCGTCACGGCCGGCGGTGCGGGCGAAAGCCGCGCGGCGACCCCAGCCACGACCTCCGGCGGCGAGCGGTCGGCGGACGCGGGCGCGACCCGCATCGGGACGGTCGACGGGTTGCGGCGCGCACGCCCGGGCGGATTGGGGATCGGCGCCATGGTCGCAAACGCTCGGGGCGGCGTCGGCGCGACCGCCGCGGCGTGCGTCGACGGCGCCGCGGCCGCCGTCGGTCGCGCGGGCTTCACCGTCAGCCCGGTGAAGTCGCGCAGGCTGGCGCAGGCCGACAGCGCCAGCGCGGCCGACGCCGCGACCACCATGCGCCAACTCACGAAGCGTCTGGAGTCCATGACACGTCCTCGATGCGGATTCCGAGCGGGTTCTTCATCAGCTCCGCCTCGGTCCTGGGCGGCTGCAGCTTGATGGCGATGAGGGCGCGCCAGCGCGCCTGGCCGGCCTGCTGACCGTTCACGTAGCGGGTCTCGCGCCACTGCAGGTCGAAGGTGCGTTCCGTCCGCCGGACCACGTTGAGGATCTCGACGCCCACGGCCTCGCGACCGGCTTCGGCGAACGGGTCGTGGGCCTGAGCCCAGGCATTGAGGAATGAAGCGGCCCGCGGGGTGACCAGGTCGTAGGCGGAGAGCCAGTTCTGGCGGATGACGATCGGGTCCGTGGGCTTGGCGCGGACGTCGCGGATCCACTCGGCAAGGGCATGCCCGATCTGGGCTTCCGTCGGCTCGTAGCGCCCGTTGATCGCGGTGATGCGTTGGGTCTCACCCCAGTCGGACACCTCGACGACGAAGGGCTTCACGACCGCCTGCTGGCTCTGCATCCACCAGCCCGCGCCCAGGAAGCTCGCGAGCGCGAAGTTGGCGAAGGCGATGCGCCGCCAGTTGCGGGCATGGGCGAGGGACAGACCCATCCGCTCGTCCCAGACCTGGCCGGCGCGCTGATAGGGGGTGGCGTCCGGCGTCGCGCTCAGAGCGCGCTTCGGGCGGAAGAACGGGTGCATCTCAGGGCTCCTCAGACTTCAGCTGCGGGGAGATCGTGCCGCTCGTCTCGCCGGCCGGCAGCAGTCCGCGGCCGGCGTTCGCGAGGAAGAAGGTCTGCAGCGCCGCGCTGCGCCGCTGACGCTGGCTCGCCGGCGCGTCCGCCGCCCCGGCTGCGCGGTGGAAGTCGCGGCGCGCGGCTTCCGCCTCGCCGGCGATCCGCTGCGGATCGCGTCCGGCCGCCGGGCTCGCCTCGGGCCCGGCGGGGCGCTGACCTTCCGACCCGGTGGTCGCCTCGGGCTGGGCGGCCGCTCCGGCCGGCGGCCCCGGCCAGGCTGTCCCCGCTTCGGCCGTGCCGGGCGCACGCGCCGCCGCCGCTCCGCCCGCCGGGCCGGATCCTCGCGGCGGATTGTCATTGGAGGGCGAGGGCGCAGGCGGCGAAGCCGGGGGCGGGGCCGCGGGTGGCGGCCGCGGGGGCGAGGCGGCTCGGCCGGTCCCCGCGCCGGCCGCCGCGCGGGAGGACCCCGCGATGCGCGCCGCGGCCGCGCCGAGCCCCACAGGCGCAGCGACCGCCAGCGCGCCCCCGGCCGCCACCGCGATGCCGCTGCTGATCGCGGCGCCGGCGCCCAGGGCCGGACCGCCGGTCACGAGCGCCGAGGCGAGGTTTGGGATGAAGATCGCCAACATGGCCAGCAGCAGGGACGCGGCCAGGATCGCCAGGGCTTCGTAGAGGTCGGGATTTCCGGAGGGCTGCAGCTGATCGAACACCGACCGGGCCCCGGAGACCACGATGGCCAGCGCCAGGGTCTTCAGGCCCGAGGAGACCACGAACCCCAACGGCCGCTCGGCCAGGAACGACGACTTCGACCAGATCCCGAACGGAAGCAGCACGAAGCCGCCCAGGGTCACGATCTTGAACTCGAGCAGGGTGACGATGATCTGCAGGGCCAGGATCGCGAAGGCCAGCATGATCCCGATCATGGCGAGGCCCAGGATCAGGGCGTCGGTGAGGGCGCCGACCACGTCGAGGGAGTTCTCCCCGAACGCTGGGGTGTCGCCCAGCGCCTTCACGATCTCCCAGCCCTGCTGAAGGATGGCGCCCGGGTTGAGGAAATCGGCCCGGGACAGGCCGCCGCCGCCGGCGGTAAGGCCGAGGTCGACGAACCCCGACTGGATCATCAGGCTCAGCTGCTCCCAGTCGTTGATGAGATAGGCGAAGGCGCCGATCAGCAGGACCTTGCCGAAGCCACTCGCCAGCACCTCGCGGTTCGAGGACAGCGCCCACTGGATGCCCGTCAGCGCGACCACCAGGGCGATCATCACCCCGAACACGCCGTTGACCGGGCCTTGCAGCGCCGCGAACCCGGCCGAGACCGTGTTCGAAAACACCGTCATCAGGTCGTTGGGGGTCTGCATGCTGACGTCGGCCATGGCGGGAACTCAGCGGCGCGGGGTGTAAGGGTCGAAATCGGGGTTCGGGATGGTCGTGGGCTCCCGGCCCCAGAACCGCCGGCGCGCCTCGGCCCCCGCTGTGCGCTCGGCCGAGCGGCGGGCGGCCTCCTCGGCCATCAGGCGGGACTGGGCCATCAGGATGGTGCGCATCGAGCCCAGATCCTCCGCGAGCACGGCCAGAACCTGGGTGGAGGATTGGATCGCCGCGGTCTGGCCGCTGGCGTTTTGGCTCGCCGAGACTGCCCCCGTCAGACGGCCGCCGCGGCCCTGGGCCAGCCGCTCAAGCTCGGCCGCGGCGCGGGCGAGGTCTTGGGCGGTGTCGCGGGCCTTGGCGTTCCGCTTCTGGGTCTGTTCCAGCGCCTGGCGTGGATCGAGGCCCTTCATCGTCTGCGGATAGAGCTGCTCGAAGTCGCGTTGCAGCCCTTCCACGTCGGCGGCGACGCCCTTCACCGTGCGCGCCAGTTCGCCGATATCGCGTAACGTCTCGCTGGTCTGCGTGAGGTGGCTGTACGGGGATGACGCCAGTTCGCGAGCCTGGTTCGCGAGCGCGCGGGCCTCGTTGGCGAGGCTTTCCAGCTGGCGGGCGGCCTGAAGGGCGTTCTCGAGGTGGTTCTTCGGATCGAAGACCACCTGCTGCGCCTGCGCCGGTTTCGGGTCCGAGCACGCCGTGGTGGCGAGCAGCACGGCGGCCAGGGCGAGATGTGCCTTATTCCGCCGCGAGCGCGGGCTCGGCGAGGCAGTCGAAGAGCGGGTCCACATGTTGGACTCCCTTTGCGGTGAGGAAGGCGCGGGCGAAGGCTTCCGGTCCGGCGCGCGCGAGCACGGCGTCGATCAGCCGGTGGTCCTCGGGGCTCGAGGCGCCGCAGAGCGCCAGGCCGATCCCCGTCAGCTTGAGGTCGAAGAGCCGGCGGCCCTGGGGCTGGCGCCAGTAGTAGGCGCGCTTGGGGGTCGCAAACGCGATGAGCTCCAGTTGCCGCCGGTTCAGGCCGAACGCGCGGTAGAGCTCCGCCGAGGCCGGTTCGAGCGCCCGCGGATTTGGCAGGAACACCTGGGTGGGACAGGACTCCACCAGGCTGGCGGCGATCGAGGACGCGGCCACGTCGTCGAGGCTCTGGGTGGCGAAGACGACCGCCACCCGCTTCTTGCGCAGGGTCTTCAACCATTCGCGGATCTTGGCGGCGAAGGCCGTCTCGCCCAGGAACAGCCACGCCTCGTCCAGCACCAGCAGGGTCGGCCGGCCGTCGAAGTCGCGCTCCAGGTGGTGGAAGAGCGCCGACAGCACCGGACCCATCGCCGAGGGCGTGGCCATCAGCCGTTCGAGCTCGAAGGTGTCGAACCGGGTGGGGGCGAAGGCGTCGTCGGCGCCGTCCAGCAGGGCGCCATGCGGGCCTTTCAAGGTGATCGGCTCCAGGGCCGCGGCGACGGCGCGGTCCTGCACAAGAGCGCAGAAGACGGTCAGCGTGCGCTGCGCCGGCGGCGCGTCCGCCATCGCCTTCAGCGCCGCCCAGATCTCCTCGCGGATGCGCGGCGTGGGCGCCACGCCCGCGCTCCGCATGGTTTCGCCCAGCCATTCGGCCGCCCAGGCGCGCTCCGTCTCGTCATCGACCCGGCCCAGCGGCTGCAAGGCGAAGGGCTGCCCCGGCTCCAGCGCGCGCCAGGCGCCGCCGGCCGCCAGGGTCGCCGCGCGCGCACTGCGCCCCTTGTCAAGGAAGACCACGCGGCCCTCGGGGTATCGGAACCACTGCAGGGCCAGGAACGAGAGCAGCGCGCTCTTGCCCGACCCGGTCGGGCCGACGACCATGGCGTGGCCGACGTCGCCCACATGCAGGACCATCCGGAAGGGCGTCGAGCCCGTCGTCCGCGCGACGCTGAGCGGCGGCCCGCCCAGGCAGGGATCGCAGGCCGGGCCCGCCCAGGCCGCGGAGACTGGGAGCAGGTCCGCGAGGTTGAGGGTGGAGACGAGCGGCCGTCGGACATCCGCATAGGGTTCGCCCGGGATAGATCCCAGCCAGGCGTCGACGGCGTTCAGGTCCTCGATCCGGGCGACCAGGCCCTGGGCGTTGAGCGCCGCCGTCACGGCGCGGGCCTTCTCCGCCGCGACGGCCGGATCGTCGTCGGAGATGACGACCGTCAGGGTGAGGTAGCCGAACGCGCAGGCGTCCGCACCGAGCGCCGCCAGGGCTCCGTCGCACTCGTCGGTCTTGCCGGCCGCGTCGGTGTCGAGGAGGGGCACCTCCTCCTTGGTGATCGCCTCGCGCAGCAGGACGCCGACGCCCTTGCGCTTGGCGAACCAGCGCTTGCGCAGCTTGACGATCTCACGCTCCGCGTCGGCCTTGTCGAGGGCGATCCAGCGGACGGTCCAGCGGTATTCGAACGGCAGGACCGACAGGGCGTCCAACAGACCAGGACGCGTCGCCGCCGGAAGCGAGCGGACCGACACCACCTTGAGCCAGCGGTCGCCCAACCGGGGCGCGACCCCACCCGTCAGCGGCATGTCGGCCAGGGCGGCGTCCAGGAAGACGGGCAGGTGCGCGGGGTCCACGGGATGGCTCGCATCCGAGACGCAGGCATGCAGCCACGTGACGAGCTCGGCGTCCGCCAGGGGGCGGGCTTCGAGGAGAGCATCGGCCAGCAGGTCGAGGACGGTGTCGACCTCGCGCCGGAACGTCTCGAGCGCCGTGCGCCAATCCCGCCCGGAGCGCGACAGGCCGTCGAACATCACCCGCTCAAGGCGGCGCGTCTCGTCAGCCGGCGGCAGCCAGGTCAAGGCGAGGCGGAAGTCGGTCTCGAACGCGGGGTCGGCGCCTTCGAACAACGCCTGCCGCTCCGCATCCACGACCCACGCCGCGGCCACGTCCGGTTCGGCCGAACGATAGGGATCGGCCGGTCGCCGACGCGCCTCCACGTGCAGGCACCAGCCGGTGCCCAACCGGCGCAGCACGTTGTTCAGCCGGGCGCGCACCGCCATCAGCTCCTCTTCGGTCGATGACTCCAGGTCGGGCCCGCGGAAGGCGATGGCGGTGAGGAACGAGCCGTCCTTGTTCAGGACCACGCCCGGCGCGACCAGCACCGCCCAGGGCAGGTGGTCGGAGAGCGTGGCGGGGCGGCGGCGATGCTCGTCGAGGAAGCGCATCGGGGCCTCACGCGTCCAGATGGCCGGGCCGCGCCAGGTGCCGGCGCAGGACCTCGAAGAAGCGCTTGTCGGCGCGCGCCACGAAGAGTCCCAGGGCATGGGCCGCGGTCCACCAGAGGAGGCCCAGCCACCAGATGCGAAGCGCCAGACCCAGCACCAGGGCGATGGTGCCCATCAGGATGGCGTAGTCCCGGGGCATGCCGGCCAGCAGCACGGGCTCGGAGAGCCCCTGGGTCAGCGGCAGGTCCCAGCCTTCGCGGTGGGGATCGTGGTCGACCTGCATCAGCCCACCTCCAGCCCGCCGGCGAACCCGAAGAAGTCCAGGAAGAAGGTCGAGGCCGCAAAGGCGATGGAGAGCCCGAACAGGATGCCGACGCCCCGGCGCATGCCCGAGCCGCTCTCGCTCATGGCGATGCCGGCGCCGAAGATCGCCACGGCGATCACCGCGGCGACCTGCACCACGGGGCCGGTGATCGATTCCATCACCTGTTGCAGCGGCCCCTCCCAGGGCATCCCGGAGCCGCCCGCCAAGGCCGGCCCGGCGATCGCCAGGCCGCAAATCATCGTCGCGGCGAAGAGGCCGCGCGGAAGAGGTGTCCGCATGGTCGGGTTCCTTGAAGGGGCGCGATCCCAGCGCCGCCGACTCAAGGCAAGCAAATGCACTCACAGGTTGTCAACAGCATTCGGACACGATTTTGCAGATAGTTTTGCGCAACTTGCCGACGACTTGCAGGCAACTTTCCCACGACATTTCGACGACGTGCGGACATTCACTTTATATCGACGCGTGACGACTTGCCGACGACTTGTGTCGCTTTGCGGCGAAGGCGCAGGCGTGAATTGGATGTTGTCGAGGCGGGGGCGCTCAGGCCCGTCGGACCAGGCGGTACTCGCCGTCCTGTCCGAGGCCGTCCAGGGCGAGCAAGCCCTCGACGCGGCGACCGTCGCGGGTCCGCCGGATATGGACGATCAGATCGATGGCCTGGGCGATCGCCCGGCGGGGCGGCTGCAGCACGACCTCCAGGAGCAGGTCTTCCAGGCGCGCCATGGCCTCGGCCGCGGAGTTGGCATGAAGGGTGGACAGGCCCCCCGGGTGCCCCGTGTTCCAGGCCTTCAGGGTCTCAAGCGCCGCCGCGCCATCGCGCATCTCGCCCACGACAATGCGGTCCGGCCGCATCCGCAGCGCGTCGCGCACCAAGTCGCCGACGCCGATGCGCTTCGGATCGCGCCGCGTCAGCACGGACACCAGGTCCCATGCCGAGCACTGGAGCTCCGGCGTGTCCTCGAGCAGGAAGACGCGATCGTCGGCGAAGGCAGGCTCCGCCAGCAGGGCGTTGGCGAGCGTCGTCTTGCCGGACCCGGTCCCGCCGGAGATCAGGATGTTCTGGCGCGCGCGCGCGGCTTCGCGCAGGGCCGTGGCCTGATCGGCGCACATCACCCCGCCGGCGACATAGTCGTCCAGCGTCCAGATCACGGCGGAGCGCTTGCGGATCGAGAAGGCCGGCTGGGGCGAGACAGGAGGTAGGAAGCCCTGGAACCGCTCGCCGGTCGGCAGCACGCCGGACAGGCGCGGATCCTCGCGGGTGACGGGCTCACCTACATGCTCGGCCACAAGCCGGATGACCCGTTCCCGGGCCTGGGCGGAGAGCCGCTCGCCGGTGTCGCGCCGGCCTTCTCCAATGGTGTCGGTGACCAGCCGCCCGTCGGGATTCGCCAGGACCTCGACGACGCGGGGCTCCTGCAACGCGGCCAGAATAGCGCCGCCGAGGGCATGATGCAGCGCCTCGAGCTTGCGGGCGCTGGCGACCTCCTCGGCCGTCACGTGGCAGCCGCCCGGAACGAGCGGTCCTCCGGCGTCGCGTGGCCGTTCACTTCGTGGGTTGGGCCAGGGCCCCCCGTGGCGATGCGCGCCGCCGCCGCATCGAGCAACCTCTCGATGCGGGAGTCCGCGGCCGCCTGAAGCAGCGCGTCCTCATCGGCCGGCGTGTCCGGAAGGCGAAGCAGGATGAGACGGGCGAGTTCGACCACCAGCTCCTGCAGGATGGCCATGTCGCGCGCCGTGCTGCGCATGTGGTCGCGCAGGCTGCGCTCCAGGTCGAGCAACCGGTCCTCGGGATCGGCGGTCGGTCGCTTCAGAAGGCCGCGCTCGATCGCGCGCTCCGCGGCCCGGCTGAGCGGGATCTTCGCAGCCCGCGCCTCTCGGCGCAGGGCCGTCTCAATCCTCGGGTTCTCGAAATAGACCTGCACGCGCACGGTCGGGTGGTCTTCTCGCCTAGACATCGCTCCGTCCCTGCAGGTGATCGAGCACGGCCTCCTGGGCCGCAAGGTCGCCGGCCATCCGCTCATAGATCTGCGCCGCGCGTTGGGCGGCCCGTTTGTCGTCCATGGCGCCGACCATCTCCTTGAACAGCGGCAGGTTCGCAGTGGGGTCCACGCCCAGGGCCCGGCGGCCGGCCCAGGGATGTGAGGGGGCGCCAGGCGAGTCCAGGACGTCGGGGGCCGGCGGTGGCGTCGCCGCGCGCGCCCGGAACGGCCGGCGGGTGTCGTAGTGGACCTTGCGCGTACGCAACGGTCGCTGGCCGGCGATGAACACCAGTTGCTCTTCGTCCGGCAACGATCGGATCTCGCCGGGCTCCAGCAGCGGGCGCTCGACCTCCGACCGGGAGACGGAACTGCGCCCGGCCCCGAAGCCCGCCGGACGGCTGCGACTGGTGCGGACCTCGCCGATCGAGCCGGTCAGCCTCGAGACCTTGTCCTGGGTCAGCGGATCCAGCGCACTGAAGGCTGTGTAGACGTGACAGTTGTCGATAATGGTGTTGTTGATTCCGTAAGTCTCCACGATGTCGTTGAGACTCTGCGCCACGAACATCGTCTTGATTCCGTAGCCGCTCATCAGGCGCAGGCTCTTCTCGAAGAACTCGACCCGCCCCAGCAGCGGAAACTCGTCCATCGCCAGCAGCAGCTTGTGCCGCTTTGGGCGGCCGGCGGCGTCGGCCTTCTCGTCGGCTGTCAGGCTTTGCGCCGCCGCGTAGAACATCAGCCGCACCAGCGGCCGCAGGGCGGACGCGTCGGCCGGCGCCACCTGCACGTAGAGGCTCACGGGCGCCTCGGCGCACATCAGGTCGCCGATCGAGAAGTCCGACGCGGAGAGCACGCGCTCAACGTCCTCGCCGGCGAGCCATTTCAGGTAGGATCGGGCCGTGCCCTGCACCGAGGTCCGGAACCTGTCGTGCATCGCCGCATAGCCTTTGACCGCCGTGGACACGAAGGGATGGGTCTCCGGCTCGCCGTCCGATCCCAGACGATGCAGCGTCTTCAGCATCACCTCGGCCGCCCCGTCGAGGTCGGCCAGGAGTTCGCGCACCTTCAGCAGGGACTTGTCGCCATCCTCGGCGGAGTAGAGGACATGCACGATCACGGCCTCCAGGATCTCCGAGGCCGACTTGTCCCAGATGGCCTCGTCGTCGCGCACGCCGCCGGGGTCGGACAGGATGGCGACCAGACGTTGCACCTGGGCGAGCTCACCCGGACCCGGCTGGATTTCGGCGAGCGGGTTCCAGCGCGCCGACTGCGGCGACCTCGGATCGAACCGGAGCGCATGGGAGAAACCCGATCGCCAACCGGCCGTGACGCGCCACAACTCCCCCTTCGGGTCGTGGACGAGCGCACTCTCCGTCCAGGCCAGTAGGCTGGGAACCACATGGCCGCGGCCCTTGCCGGAGCGCGTCCCGCCCGTGACCAGCGTCGGGCGCAGGTCCGCGGTTATCAACAGGCGGCCGCTGAGCTCGCCGACCACGCAGCCGCTTCGGGCCAACAGCCCGGCGTGTCGGGCCTCGCGCAGACTGCCCCAGCCGCGGGTGCGCTGCCGACGGGAACTGGCTTCGCCGAGCAGGGTCGCCCAGCCCAGGCCGCCTGCGAAGCCCAGGAGAATGAGGGAGGTCGCGCCCGCGAAGACCCTGCGGCCCTGCGCCTCAAATCGTGCGCGCCAGACGAGGATCGACCAGGGCGGATAGAGCATGGTCTCGGTCCCCGCGCGGAGTCCCGGGCCCAGGGGCGGCGCATACTGGAAAGACCAGGCGACGAACTGGGTGGCGGCCTGCAAGCCGAGCACAAGCCCGGCGGCAGCTCCCAAGATGCGCCCAACGCCACTCATCGAAGACTCGAACAGTTACGTGACAGTCTCACCCTAGTGCTACAGACCGGAGATCTCAGATTGCAAGCGGTGCAATTGCAATTTTATTGCGCTCCGCCAGATGTTGGCGGTCAGTACGCCAAAATGTGGCGGATCGTCCGCCATTTTTACTTGCCGTCGTCAGCAGTCGGCCCGCGGTTTCCAAGCCAAGTCGCGGAGGACTCACGCGCCTGCCCAAGATTCGCAGCCATGGCCGCGAAGGCTGGCGTCAGGGCTTCAATGATGTCGGAGGCCTGCAGGGTCGCGAGGTTCGCGCCCTCCATGCGGAAGAGCTGGCGGGCATGAGCGACCAGCAGCATGCACAGCTTGTTGTCGATGCAAGCGAGGGCGAAGTCGGGCGTCCCCAGCTTGACGCTGGCTTGGATCGCGTAGGGATCGCTGTCCGTCGCGGTCGCAAAGGTGAAGATCCGCTCGAGCTTCAAAAGGCCTTCGCCGGCCTCGAAGTGCTCGTAGGTCCGCTTCTTCATCCCCATGCCGTTCGCCACCTGTTGCACCGTCAAGCGGCGATGATTCCGAACCGCCCTCAGGACGCTGGACAGCACCTCATCGCGATCGCGCGGCTTCTTCTCGGTCGACGGCGGCATGAGCTCAGCATGACAACAACCTAGGTTTGGATGACATCCACCTGACACCCATGGGTCGTCAATCCACCACGATGCGTCGTGCACAGGGGATGATCGTCGTCGCCATGAAATCCGAGCCCGCGACACGCTCTCCAGCCTATTGCCACACGAAATCATGGAATAGGCGTGGCGCTGTACCGCCAAATTGTTGCGGGCAATCCGCCAGTATTTGGCGGACCTCAAATGAACTTCTTCAGAGACCTCGACACATCAGGAAATTGTGCGCCACTCTACCGTCGGATGTTTGGAGTTCCCTATGCCGCGTAAGCGTGAGGATTCGTTCAGGCTCGCCCTTGAGGCCCTTCGGCGTGAGGTGCGGGCTGGCGTGCACCCGATGGGCGCGCGACTGACCGCGAACGAGATCGCCTCGCGATTATCCCTCAGCGCGACCCCGGTCCGCGAAGCCCTGTGGCATCTGGCTGGCGAGGGACTGATTCAGGAGCATCGCGGCCAAGGCTTCTTCATACCTCGTCTCTCTGAGCGGGACGTCGGGCTTCTCTTCCTCCTGCAACTCGAGTTGTTGCAGTTGGCCGCGCGCACCAATGCGGTGACGACGACGGGCATCGAGTTGGACAAAGTCCTGGCCGCCTCACATCCCGGGGGCGAGCGCTTTGACCGTCTGATGGCGAGCGAGCGGCTCCTTCGGGCCGTGGCGCTTGCCGCCAGCCCACCTTTGGCCCGCCATCTGCTCCGGCTTCAAGATCAGCTTGCCCCGTTCCGCGTCGCAGAGGCAGTGGCGTTGGGCGACACATCGGGCGAGCTTGAGCGCCTTGCTACAAGTGTCGCAGAAGGCAACACCGAAGCAACAAGCGATACCTTGCGGGAGTACTTCACGCGGCGCGTGGACGCTGCCCCCACCTTGGTCCGCCTTCGCGAAACCGGAGTGAATATAGAGTCGATATAATTTGAATATATTACAGTACGAGCGCGAACTGCTTCGGTCGCAAGCGCGACGAACACTGAAGCAGGAGGACACCATGTCCAAGCATCTGTCGACACCCATCAGCCGTCTCGTCTGCTTCGGCAGCGCGAAGGCCGTCACGCTCGCCGGCGACATCGGCGAGCCCGAGCCGGATGTGGGCCAGCTGTTCGAGTAGCGGGCCGGGCCCGTCAGCGCGTGGCTGGCGGGCCTCCCGTTCGCACCACGATGTTTCATACAATCCTTTGTCCGGCCGTTCATGCCGTCGCGGTTGACGCAGACGTCGTCTTCCTCAGCGTAGAGGAGGACACATACCTCTGCCTGCCGGACGGCGCGTCGCAACTCACCTTTGGCCCCGACGGCTCCGTCACCGTCTTCGACGACCAACTCGCCGCCGCGCTTGTTGGCCGCGGGCTTGTCAGCGAAGGCGAGGGTTCAGTCGCGCGGCATTCGCCTCCGCCGCTGCCCCTCCGGAGCGCGCTGCGAGACACCTATCCGCCGCCCGCCATTACAGATCTTGCCCCCACATCGAGAGCGCTCGCAGACGTTCTGCGCTACTACGTTGGGAAGAGCTTCGCCTCGCTGCTGGAAGCGGCTCAGAGGACGGGGGAGTGGCGACAGCCTTTCACGCTCGATCTGCAAGAGGCCGTTGATCGATATCATCGCTGGGCCCCCTACGCGCCGCTCCCTGGAAAATGTCTGCTGCGATCCTTCGTTCTTCGGCGTGAACTTCGCCGGGCGGGACTGGATGCGGCATGGGTGTTCGGCGTTCGGACCTGGCCGTTCCACGCGCACTGCTGGCTTCAGGCGGATGACGTGGTCCTGGATGACCATCACGAGCGGGTGCGGAGCTACACGCCGCTCATGGTCATCTGATCGTGCGCCGTGCCTACGTCATCCTCGCGCATCCGCCGAACAGCGAGCTCGCCGCTCGCCGGTCCGCCTTGTTGGCCGCCGAACTCGATGCATCCGCGTGCTGGCGCCGTGCGGGTGACGGCGCGGGCTTCCAGGTCTGGACCGATGTGAACACGTCCTTGCCGGTCCGCAGCCTGGCTGGGGAGGCAGGCCTGGTCATCGGCGACCTCTACAACATGCCCGATCCCGACCCGCAGAGCTCGCCTCTGTTCAACCCAGCGTGCGCAAGGGGCAATGCGGTGACTGCCCGGCGCTTGCTCCGAGGCCACTGGGGCCAGTATGTCGCCGTGCTCAACGACGGGCGGCAGACCGCCCTGCTTCGTGATCCGAGCGGTATGCTCGACGCCTTGACGTGGTCGTTGGGCGACGACGTCTCGGTCGCGGCCTCCGACCCCTGGCGCCTGCCGGCGGTCCTGCGGCCTCGCAGGCCCTATCTCAACTGGAGCCGCATCGCCGCATTCCTGACAGTGCCAACGGTCACGACCACACCGCCCCTCTTCGACGACATGGTGTCCGTGGGCCCGGGCGAGCTCCAGCCCTTGACGTCAGGAGGCGGCGCCGCCGAGCCCTTATGGACTCCCCTTCGCTTCGCGGACGACTTGCTCTCCGCCAAGGACGCCGAAGCAGCTTCAGCTCACCTGTTGGAACGCGTGGACCGGTGTGTCGCCTCGCTCCTCGCCGATCATGCCGGAGCCCTTGTGGAGCTATCTGGCGGGCTCGACTCCTCCTCCCTCGCAGCCGCTATCGGTGCAGTCGGCCTGAACGACCGCGTCAGGTCGTGGCTCAACTTGGTGGACATAAGACGCGAGGGTGACGAAGCCATCTACGCGCAGGCCGTCGCCGACCGACTAGGGGTGACCCTGACGCGGGTCGAGCGAGCGCCCGGACAGATCACCGTTGAAGACTTGGCTGAACTCGCGACCGAGCCGTGGCCGGCGATTGCGGGTGTGGACGCTGCGCGAGATCGTGATGAAGTTGCACGGCTCTCCGCAACCGGCGCCACGGCGATCGTGTCGGGCCAAGGCGGCGACGCCGTCTTCTTCCAAATGGGTGCGCCCGTTGTCCTGGCCGACGCCTTGGCCGCCCAGGGATTGGGTGCGCTCGCGGGCCCCGTTCTCCCCGACATTGCTCGCCGGACGCACCAATCGGTTTGGGGCTTGCTGCGCCAGGTTGAACAGGCGTGGCGAGGGCGTTTGCCGGAGCGAAAGGTCGTGAACGCTCTGGTCGCTCCCGAGGTCCGGCGGTGGGCAGGTGGCGCTGAGCACGCGTGGACCGCGGAGGCGCTGGCCTCGACGCTTCCGCTCGGCAAGCGGCTGCAGGTCCGAGCCATCGCGGCGTCGCACTTCAACCACCAGTACAGTCGACGTCGACGGGTCGCCGATCTACTGTATCCACTGCTGGCCCAGCCCGTGGTGGAGTTGGCTCTGCGCATCCCGACATACGTCCTCGCGGGCGGCGCCTACGACCGCCCCTTCCAACGCGCTGTCTTTGCCGACCGCTTGCCGGCGGTCGTGGCCCGCCGACGGTCAAAAGGGAGCGCAAGCGTCTACTTCGCAAGATTGATGGCGAACAGCCTAGCCGACCTGCGCCCGTATCTGCTGGATGGCTGTCTCTGCAGTGCAGGCCTGCTCGACCGAGATCGCCTCGACGCTGCGATGACGGCCGAGCACCTGATCTGGAAGGAAACCGCCAACGATCTCATCACCTCGCTCGCAACGGAATCGTGGGTACGATACTGGCAGACGCGGGCGCCGGACTCGCTCGCGGCGGGTCGCCGTTAACGAGGCGCGCGTCGAAGAAGGCAAAGATCCGAGCATACATGTCGCGGACGTCTCCGGGACTGGCCAAGCCGTGCAGCGCCCCCCAGTACGTCACCAGCATGGCGTCCTTACTTTGTCGAAAGAGAGCGGAGTACATGGCCGCTGAGCCGTCGTGAGGGATCGGGTCCAGAGCTCCGTGGATCAGCAACAGCGGCGTCTCGATCCGGTCGGCGACCAGGAGGGGGCTGTTGCGGGCGTACCGGTCGGGCTCCCGCCAAGGGGGAGCCTGGAGGCGGGGCTGCGTCGATTCAACAAGGCCGGTCATCCGGTTGCCAACATAGCCCGATGCGGGATCCAGGTACGCGAAAGGGCTCTGGCTTGCCCAGTAGCTGACGAAGTCGCTGACACCGCTGATCGAGACAGCCGCCTTAAACCGGTGGGTCTGGGTGATCGTGGTCATGACGCTGTAGCCGCCAAAGCTGAATCCGATGAGGCCCAGGCGATCGGCGTCGAAGCGACCACGCGCGGCAGGATTCGCGGCGGCCGCATCGATCACGGAAAGGATCCGGCCGGCCAAGCCACGCGCCGGATCGGTCATGCCTCCAGGCGGGTTCGGTAGGCTCGGGATCAACACGGCGTATCCGTGTGACGTCAGGACCCTCAGATTGATCATGAAGCCCTGGTCGGCGGGCCGGTCCACGACGGCATGCGGGTAGTTCGCGCCAAGATACGGCCGCACGAGCAGCGGCGGCGGTCGGGCGCCCACCGCTTTGGGCAGGTAGAGCCAGCTCGTCAGCTGTTCTCCGCTCAGGCTGCGGTGGGGGATCGCGATCACCTCGGGCGCCTCAGTATCCCCCTGCTCGGCATTGAGTTCGGCGACGAGTTTTGGGGCTGACCCGGCTTCGCTGAGCACGAGACGCTCTACCCCCGCGGGACTGACGTCCCGCCAGAGCAAGGCGCGTCCATCACTCGAGACGGCCGCCAGTGGAGGTTCGCCCTCCGGCGTCCGGAGAACTTGAAGTCCCCGACGCGACAGCAAGGCGAGGCGCGGTGTCCCGCCCTCCGTCACATGCAGCCATAGGCGCTGGAAGGGCCCCCTCCCTTGGCGGCTCCGGGCAAGGTTGGCATCCACAGCAAGCGCTCCGCGCGAGGCTGTGGCCAACCGACGGCGGCCGCCTCCGTTGCGATCGACCGCCCAAAGCCCTCCGTCCGCCGCCACACGGAAGGTGTCCGCGTCCCCAATGCGAAACATCTTATCCGGCGGCGGGAGCGACCGGGTCAGATTGATCGGGCCAGCGGAGGACAATCGGAACCAGTCACTCCTCACGAGGAGGGCGCCATCGTCGGCCCTGCCGAACAGCACTGGATCTCGCCCGATCCAGTCGACCCAGATGCGGACCGGGTTCAGATCGAGATCCGGACGCACACCCTTGCCGATCTCGCGCAGCTCAGACGTCTGAAGATCGAGTACGCCGAGGCGCCCGTCGGTCCAAAGCTGGCCCGGCCGCCGCCTGAAGACCAGCAGCCGCGCACTGTCGGGGGCCCAGCTCAGAAGTTGCGGAAGAAAATCACAGGCGGTGCAGACTGAGCGCCGCGTACCCGAACGCAGGTTCAGTATGTCCAGGTGATGCTGTTCCGTCTCGGAGCCGGCCTCTCCTCGCACAGGCTGTTCGCCGCGAACCTGGAGATCCGCACCTTTGGAAAGCAGGGCCACATGGGTTCTGTCAGGAGAAATCTCGAAATCGACATAGGGACCTTCGGCAAGAAGCGCGGTCGCCCCGTTCCGCGCATCTATGCGTAGGAGCTGCATGGCCGGAGGGCGGGATCGCACGTCAGCGTAGACGCCGCTCCCCAGCACCACATGGGCCGACCGTCCCGCGGCCGCCGTCGCCCACAGGCGCGGCAAGGTCTCGGCGGCCACCCAGCCGCGGCGCGCCCCTTCCGGTGCTTGGCCATCGCTTCGAGCCAACACCAGCAGGGTCTGCTCGGAAAGCCAGGCCACGGTGCGGCCGTAGTCCGGTTGCAGTGGGGTCACGTCCAGGAACTGAACGGATCCTCGCTTGAGGTCGGCGACCCCCATTTGGAACCGTTGGTCCGCCAGGCGGAACACCGCCAGACGTCCGCCGGACGGCGAAAATGGTCCCGCAACGAGGCCCGTCTCCGGAGACAAGAGGCGCGGCGCCAGGGGTTCGTCACCCTTTAGATCGACGACACTGAGACGGCTAAGCGCACGACCATTCCATTCGCCTTGGTCGAACCGTTTCCCCTGGATGTAGGGCCGGCGGCTTTCGTAGACGAGCCATCGGCCGCTCGGGTCGATATCCGCCACCCCGAATGTCGCCTGAGAGAGGAGATCCTCCACCTCGAACGCTCGGGCGTGCGCTGCGGATGTGGGTCCCATGATGAAGGCTGCAGCCACGACGGCCGCCACAAGTCGATAGATCTGCATGGCGGGCCGTCACCAGGTCCGCGTCAGCTGCAGCGAGACGAAACGCCCGATGACATCGGCGTTGGCGCCGTCGTACCCCACGCCGACGGGGTTGTTGTAAAAGGGCGGAGCGCGGTCGAACACGTTCCGCAGGTTCAGGAGAATCGCCACGTCCTTCAGCGGGCCGCCCGTGGCGGGGGCCAACCGCGCCTGCATGTCGAAGGTGGGCTGGGGTCCAATGCGCGCGCCGAGCGTGTCGCGGTAGTGGCCAATGTAGTTGAAGGCCCCGCCTAAGGTGAGGCGGTCCTTGGTCCAATCGGCGGTGAACCGGCCCCGGAATCGTACGGGAAAGTTGATCACGCCAGCGCGCTCGAACGATGCCGAGGTCGGCGTCACCTGCTGCTCGTAGTCAAGCACGTAGGCCAGTGAGCCGCCGAGCACGACCTGAGCATCGCCCACATCGAACGCATAGGACCCGCTCGCATCTAGCCCGCGGACGCGCAGCGCAGCCGTATTGACGTAACGGTTGTCGACGATGGCGCCGTAGCTTTCCGGCGGGAAGACGCCCCCGCCGGTGTTGAGAAAACCGCTCTCCAAGTAGCTCAGAAGCAGGGCCCGGTCGGCCGCGTTCGTGGCCGGCGAGATGCGCGTCACGAACGGCGCTAGCGTTGGATCGGTCAGCGCGTTGGCGAGGTTGTTCTGCACCGGACGGTCGACGCGGTTCTTGAACTGCACGTCGTAGGCCGAGACGCTCAGGGTGAGTCCAGGCCAGCGCTCCGGCCGCCAGTCGAAGCCCAGAGCCCAGGTGTCGGCGGTCTCCGGCTTGAGGTCCTCGTTCCCCCCGCCGAGGGATAGTCCGCGGAGCTGGCCGCCGCCCAGGGCGAAGTTGGCCGGCGAGTAGAGCTTCGCATCGAAGATCTCGCGCAACGCCGGCGCGCGGAACGAGCGACCGTAGGACAGGCGCAGGTTCAGGCCGCCGACTGGCGCCCAGACCACGCCCACCTTCGGGTTGGCGGTGGTCCCGAAGGACTCGTAGTGCTCGACCCGCCCGGCCAGCACCAGGTCCAGCCGCTCAAGGCCCCGGCGGGCCTGCTCGCCGCCGAAGATCGGCACCCGCGCCTCGGCGAAGGCGGCGGTGACGGTGCGGCTCTGGTCCGTCGGCGTCTGCGGCACGGGCGTGAGCGTCGAGAACCAGTTGGCGCCTTCTCGCCGCAGGCGTTCCTTGCGAGCCTGGACGCCGAGCGCCAGCTTCAGCGCCCCAGCGGGCAGGGACCACAGCGTCCCGTCCGCCTGCGCGCCCATCGAGCGGACATCGGACCGCGCGCGGTTGAAGGTGTAGCCTGACGCGATGAACCCGATGACGCCTGGCCTGTTGCTCCCGGCGATGCCGGTAAAGGGGTTGAAGAAGCCGTCGCGAGCGGCGTTGAAGGCCGTCTCAGGCCGGTCCGTCACCGCGCCAAGGGCCTCGCTCAGGAAGGCGGAATTGAGCGTGCCGCCGTTGCGCACTTCGGCGGTCTCCTGGGCATAGGCGCCGAAGGCCTCCGCCCGCCAATCCCCGCGGAGCTTGAGCTCGGCGTTGAGCGTGGCGCCCAAGGCCTCGGTCACGCCATAAGCGACCGGGTTCGGGGCCTCCTCCGCGAACGAATAGGCGATGCTGTGCGATGTGGCCCCGGTCGGCGAGACGAAGAACGGGTTGGCCGACGTCACCGTGAGCGTGCTGATGAGCGGCGCCGAATGCGACTTGTAACGCCGAGCGCTGTAGCGCGCGTCGGCGCTGACCTGCAGGCGGTCGCCCAACGCTTGTTCTGCGGACAGATAGACGGCGTTGAGCGTCTGCTTCGGCAGGACGGTCACGCCCTGGCGCTGGTTCGTGCGGTTGACGACCCCCGGCAGGAAGCTCCCGGGCCGCAGCCCAACGCCGTTCTGACCGGCAGGGATCGCGAACGTCGGCACGAGGACGCGGGTGACGGGGTCTGGCAGCAGGATGTTGCCGGGGTAGGCGTTGTTCTGCCGCTGGTCCGATCCGCCGAGGGGCCGCAGGTCCGCGTCTGCGGCGAAGCGGCGCTCGCCGCCGTTCAGCGCCTCGCGCTGAGAGAGTTCGTAGGACAGCAGGAAGCCGCCCCCCTCCCACGTCCGTCCGAAGGTTTGGGCGAGCCGGCCTTGAGCCGGCTCGCCCGCGGTCCCGATGCCGGCCAGCAGTCGGGTTTCGCCGCCGTCCTCGGGCCGCTTCATGATGATGTTGACGACCCCGCCCACGGCGTCAGCGCCATAGATTGCCGAGGCGCCGTCCAGGAGCACTTCCACCCGGGCCACGGCGGCGGACGGGATCGTCGAGATGTCGACGAAGTCGCCGAACGCACCCGAGCCCGAAACCCGCTTGCCGTTGATCAGCACCAGTGTGGCGTTGTTGCCAAGGCCGCGCAGGTTCAGAGCGGTGCCGTAGGTGCCGTTGCGCGCCAGCCGATCGGAGCCGGAGGTGTTGGCGCCCTCGGACGCCCCGCCGCCGAAGTTCTCCGGGAGCCAGCGCAGCGCATCTGTGAGCGTTGTTTGGCCGGTCCGCTCCAGTGCCTGCTGGTCGAGGATCCGCACCGCCGCCGCCGGAGACACCCCCCGAAGGTTCGAGCCGGTGACCCGAACCTCGTCGACCAGCACGGCTTCCGCTGCCGAGTTGGCTTGGGCCACGGAAGGCGCCGCTGTCGCAAAAGGTGCATCAGTGTCGTTTGAGGCCCCGGCGATTTGGAAAGGGCGGCTCGCCGCCGATCCGGCGATGGGCGGGCCGCTGGCGGCGGCGCTTTGCAGCACAAGCACATTGGGGCCCGTCCGCCTGGCGACGATCCCACTGCCGGCGAGCAGGCGGCTGAGCGCCTCGTCGGGCGTATACGATCCCTTGAGGGCGAGCGCCTTGCGGTTGGCCACGAGATCCGCCGTGTACAGGACCTGCTGGCGAGTCTGCGTTGCGAGAGACGTGAGCGCCGAATCCAGGGTGCCGGCCGCCACATCTACCGGAACTGCGTCTGGCGCCGCTGCGGCGGGCAGTGCGGCTATGGTGACAAGAACCCAAACGGAGCTGGCCAGGAGACGGCGTCTCAGACTGGCGCGGGCGGCTCGATACATTCTACTCCCCCGACGCCGCCTTTCGGCCTGCCGGGGTGGCGGGCGCTTCATTGTCGACCAGCGTCACAAGGGTGACGCGTCAGTCGGCGGATTTGCGAACCGGGGAGATGCAAAAAGTTCAGTCCGCGGATGCAGGGACGCGGCTTCGCAACACGTAGCCGTCCGATGTCGTCACCGCCTCGAGTCCGAACAACTCGGTGACAGCAGACAGAAAGGCCTGGGTGTTGCCCGTCTCGAACATCCCGTTGACGCGGATGTCGACCAAGTGGTCTGCGTCCAGCACGATCTTGGTCCGGCTGTAGCGGTTCATCTCAGCGACCGCAGCAGCGAGGGGCGTCTCATGGAAACGGATATGTCCCGTGGTCCAACTGCTGGCTGCGGTCGCGTCCATTACCCGTGGCGGGGCCACCGTCCCATTGACGGTGATCTGCTGGTTGGGCTTGAGCGTCCAGGTGTCGTGGCGGCTCGAGCGCGTCACCTGAACGCGACCTTCCAGCAGGGTCACCTGCGTCCCGGCGTGGAGCCGACGAACGTCGAACTTCGTGCCCAGCGCTCGCACGCGCGTCGCGCCAGCCTCGACGACGAACGGTCGCCCCGGATCGTGGGCCACCTCGAAGAACCCTTCGCCACGCAGAAGCCGCACAGTGCGTTGCGTCCGGCCGAAATGGATCGCGACCTTGCTGTCGGTGTTCAGTCGCAAGACTGAGCCGTCGTCGAGGCGGACGATCTGTTGGGCGCCGACGTCGGTTTCATAGGTCTGAGGGCGGAACTGGGCGACGAGGAGGACGAGCAATCCACCCAGGGCGAGGGTTGCGAGGCTCAGGGGCAGAAGCGGACGGCGAAGAAGCCGGCGCAATTTCGTCGGAAGGGTCTCCCTGCGTAACGCCGCTTCGGTCAGGGCGACCAACTCGGGGTCGTTGCGCACGCGATCCGCTTGGCGCCATCGCGCCACAACTTCGGCGTAAGCCTCCGCGTTCACAGGCATTTCGCGCCACGCAAAGAATTCCTCGATCGTCGCCTCGCTGACGCTCGACTGCTTAAGTCGGGTGAACCAGGCGGCGGCCTCTTCGAGGACGCGACGGTCTTCTCCCTGCTGGGTGCCCATCGTTCGAAGCCTAATCCCGAAGTTGAGCCACGAAGAGCGTAATGGCCTTCTGCAACCTTTTGTCGATAGTGCGCACCGACAAACCGCAGCGTTGCGCGATCTCGCGGTTCGTCAAGCCCCCGATCTTGCTCAGGAGGAAGGTGTCGCGTAGCGCCGGAGGCAAGGCCAAGACCGCTTGCCGGACCAGAAGATCGTCTTCCGCGGTATGTCGGCACGCATCCTCCGGGAAAGGCGGTCCGATCGCCGCCGCGTGGTCCACGCGCACTCGCCGCCGCCGGAATGTGTCGCGCGCGAGGTTGGCGGCCACCGTCATCAGCAGACCACGGATGTTCTCGACGGGCTCCGTCGCGGGCCGCTCCACGACGCGCAAGTAGGTCTCGTGCGTGATGTCGTCGGCAAGATCCGATCCAAAGCGGCGTCCGATGGTGGCGCGGAGCCATACGAGGTGGGCGCGCCATGACGGGTCGCACACGCTGATCGCGGTCGACACGCCAGCCGGCAGGCGATCACACGCCGCTCGGACGCGAGCCGAGCCGCTCGATTGGGGGCGGGACATGAAGTCCTCACACAAGCACCGCGCGTCGTGGCGACCGGGCGTCTTAAACGCGAAGGATCAGTGTCCCCGCGCCCCGCGCTTTCCCGCGCCGGAGGCGCGATCTTCTATGGCGCGGGCGCCCAGCGGCGGCGAATCGGCCGTCGCGGTGGCGCGAGCGATCCACCGCCCGCGCCGGCCACAAGACTGTCACAGGCGGGGGCGGCCGGCTAGAGTCCCATTGGCCCGTCGCCCCGCGGCGGTTCATCCCGATTGCAGCCGCTGCAGGAATGTCTTGATTTGTACGCCGTTGTGGCGTACAAACTCAAATAAGTTTGAGGAGCCTGCTATGCTCACATTCCGCGACCAGGTGAGCGAAGTGGACGAACGAAGCACGGAGCGGATGAACTTCCGCACCAAGCCTCGGATCAAGGAGGCGATCCAGCGCGCCGCCGCGCTGTCGGGCGTCGACGACTCCGTCTTCACGATGAACGCGGCCTACAACTCCGCCATCGAGACGATCGCCGCGCATGAGCGCACCGTGCTCCAGCCGGTCGATCACGCGGCCTTCTTCGCTGCGCTGGACAATCCCGCCCCGCCCACGGACAAGCTGCGGGCAGCCTTCGGTCGTCACAAGGCGACGATCGCCAGCCGGTGACGGCATCCGGCGCTGACCACCCCATCATCGAGCCGCTCGATCCTGCCAAACACGATCGGGCGGCTTTTTCCTGCGGCGTGGGGCAGGTCGATAACTTCTTCCGAAAGACCGCCAACAAACTCGCGATAGCCGACAACCTCCGGGTCTTCGCAATGGTCGCACCGGCCGGTGAGCTGATCGGCTTCTACGCCCTCAACGCTCACGCGCTCGAGTACAGCGACCTCCCGGCCCGGTTCGCGCGCACCCGGCCCCGTCACGGTCAGATCCCTGCCGCCTACATTTCCATGATCGGCGTCGACACACGCTTCGCCGGCAAGGGTTATGGCGGCGATCTTCTGGTGGACGCCCTGACCCGGATCGCGCGGGCGGCTGACGATGTCGGCATCGCGGTCGTCATGCTCGATGTTCTCGACTGTGGAGACGCCGCCCTCGTGCAACGAAGGTTCAAGCTCTACACCGGCTACGGGTTTGCGCCGCTGCCCTCCCAGCCCCTGCGCCTGTTCCTGCCTCTTGCCACGGTGCGAGACCTCCTCGGCTGATCTAGGCCGGGCCGTTCGGCGGGACCACGTCGCAACGAGGTCGATGGAACCTGAGCCGTCCCCTGTGACCTCTACCGCGGACAGGAATTGTGTCCCCCAGCCGGCGCATCCGACGCCGAGGCGCCGCCGAAGGCGCTCGAGTTCCCGCATGTGCACATGAGCGCCGCGAGCGCCGACGTGTGGGGAGCGCCAATTCCATACGCGAGCGCGCCTTCATCCCCGACCTGAGGGCGGTCCTCAGCAACTGAGCGTGTCACGCAGGCGCTACTACGCGGCCCGACGCCCATCGCTCGTGTCAGGCCTTCGGCGCGATCATGGCCAGGTAGGCCCGACAGCTCGCCTCCACCCGCTGCTGCAGATCGGTCACCCGCTCCACCAGCCACGCCAGCTGCTCGTTCGTGATCTCGTATTGATCTGAGAAGCGCGCCTCGACATAGGCGCGCCGCAAGAGCTCCCAGCAGCGCTTCTCGAACCGATTGGCGCGCGGCCAGGTCGGGATCAGTTCGGGCGCGACACGCTCGGCCTGGCCACGCAGGAAGTTCAGATTATGCGACTTCGTTGAGTAGAGCGTCTGGCTCAGCAGCGTACAATGATACAAGCGCTCGGCAGCCTGATGCAGCAGAAACGCCGCGTCATCTAACTCGTCCTCTTGGAGCGCAAACCTTGCGATTTTCAATGCGCTCGCGCTCCTGCGCGACCACTTAGTGAAATTCGCCTTCGCTTCACGATAAGCTTCTTCGGGCGAAAGCTTGGCCGGACGCGCGAATGGGTGGTCCGGCGTCTCATAGAGCATCACACCCTCCTCGACCGTCCCGGTGAAGAACGGCCGGCCGAGGGTGAGCTGGCGGTTCACGTCGGCCAACGAGTGGACGATGAAGTGCGCCGGCGCTGACAGCATATGCGCGATGTCGAAGGCCTGCTCGAGGTGGGCCTCGGCGTCCATCCAGTATTCGGTGACCTCGGTGAAGTCGTCGTGGTTCACGACGATCAGGAGGTCATAGTCGGACTTGTAGCCGCCGATTGGGTCATCGACCCAGTCGCCACGGGCGTAGCTGCCAAACAAGACCACCTTGAGGATTCGCCCCTGTCCGCGCGGCGACGCCTTGCGCTTCGTGGCTTCCTCGAACTCGCGGAACAGCACCTCGAGCACCCACTGGAGCTCGCGCCGCTTGCCTTCCGGAAGATGATCGACGGTGGTCTTCATGCCTTAGGGGACGTGGCGCGAATTGATTCGCTAAGTCTAGCCGAACTCAACCTGCGCGGGCCCCTTTGACGACGCCAAGCCGCGAACGGTGGCTGCACGCCTCAACCACGTCCCCGAAGGTCGTGCTCTGCGACCTCGTCGGGCGCCACAGTTCCCGCGCCCGGCTGATGAGCGCCGCGGCTTGGCTCAGTGATGGGCGGCGTAGTTCAGATCCGGCAGGCCCAATTCCCGGCGCCAACCATCCACGGCCTCTTCGAGGACCCACATGGCGCTGCGCCACCGCAGCGGCTCGTCCTGCCAGCGCCGCACACAAAGTGTGATCATCGGGACCTGGCTACCCAGTTCGTCCCAGTCGATGGTGTCGATATCGTCCTCGGGACTGAGGCCTTCCACATGCAGGTCGGGATGGCTGCGCGCGTTGAGCACGAGGTGTTTGGCGCCGTTGGCGACTTCGCGGACGGCCTCGCCATAGGGGATCCTCGGCCAATAGGTCTTCAGCCCGCGTTCGGTCCTTACCCAGTCCCGGACGCTGGTTAGCAGGACGAAGGTAGACAACACCGTGAAGCGGTCGTCTGGCGTGAGGCGGACACGCGCAAGGCCCTCTTCGGCTAGGCCGAGCAGGGTGGTGGCCTGCCCCACCAGCAGGCGGATGCGTTCCCGGGCGTCGACCGACTCCATCGGCGTAGGCTACCCGATGGCGTCGCCGACGCCAGCGCCGGCAGCGCGCGAGACGCCTAGGTGCGGTCGTAGACCAAGAAGGCGGCATGCGGCGCCAGCTGCTTAAGCCGGTCCATATCGGCGAGGGTGCGCGTCAGCAGCACGCAGCCGGACTCCGCCGCATGGAGCAGGAGTAAGGCGTCGTTCAGCAGTCCCACGCCATGGGCAAGGCCGGCCGGCCGGCCGCGCGGCGAGGCCGGCCAGAATGCCCGCCTCGCCGAAGGCGCGTACGCCCGGCGCGCTCAGGCGCTGCGCCGGGACGTCCTCGATGACGCCAGCCAGCTCCCGCAGGGTCGCCCGCGTCGCCGGATACGCCGGTTCGAGCCGGCCGAACAGGTGGGTCAGTTCGGAGAGGGCCACCGTGGAATGGTTGAGGATCCGCTGTGTGAGGAGTTCATCCACAGCGGGCGGGGTGCGTCCCTGCAGGACGTCGATATAGACACACGTATCGAGCAGGAGCTCGAGGCGGGGTCCGACGAGCGTCGTCACCACGGGCAGCGCGCTGTCGGCCCGCCGGACGAGCGCCGCTGTGGGGCGTTGCGGCTTCAAGCGCCGCAGCGACCCCGACAGATCAAAGCTCAATATCCAGACCGCGCAGCGTGCGGCCCTTGCGCGCCACGAGCGCAGCTCCGAAGTCGTCCCCCAGCGCTACCTTGGCGAGGGCGTACTCCAGGATTTCTGTGGTCGAGGTCAGCCCGTCGACCGTTCAACAAATGGCGAGAATGTCAAACGCGCGCCATCCGCCCCCGACGTGGGGACGGGCGGGCGCAATAGCGGCGTTGAGGTGCGTCGGCCGACGCGGTGGATCAAGTCGACGGTCCGCGCGTCCAGCATCGTCCGCCTGCCGGACTGTGGGGTCTCGGTCATGAGGTTTTCGCCAGGGCGGCCAGCAAGGCGCGGAGTTGCGGCTCCACGGCGGTCACCGACGGGCCGCCGCGAAGCCACGCGTCAGCCGCCTCAATCTGCCGGCGCCCCGCGGCGCTCCAGTCGTCGGCCTGGCGCAGGGTGGACAGCACCGCCTGCGCCCGCCGCCGGGCGTCGGGTGCGGCGCCGAACCCCCGCAGAAGCTTGCGGGCGTCGGCGAGGGCCTGGTCTCGGCTGCCGGTCATCGGAGACTCACGGATCGGGGTTGGGGAGCGGGCCATGACGCCCGGATGCGGTCTGGCCGGTCGGGCGCGCAGACACAAGCGTTGCCGACCGCCGCGCCGCCTGCAAGATGCTCCGCTCGCCATTCGAGGGATCAATGGGAAAATACGATCCGCTGGAGCACCACCTGCGCCGCCAGAGCACGGCGACCTATGAGATGAGCTTCCGCGACATCGAACGCGTGCTCGGAGCCTTGCTGCCCAAGAGCTCTCGCCGCCCTGAATGGTGGGCCAACGAAGCCGCCGCGACTCGGCATGTGCAGTGCAAGGCCTGGCTGCGTGCCGGCTATCGGGCGGTCGCCTCCCCCGCCGCCGAGCGCGTCCGGTTCGAGCGGCGGCCATAGATCTGCGTGACGCCTTCGAGACGCCGACCCACCGCGACACCGCACCCCTTCCGGCCGAAACTCTGTCAGGCACGCGACGCCCGATGCCTTGGTCGCTTGGTCCAAGCGCGACGTCTTCTTGTGTAACCTTGGCCCGGATTAAGATTCGGCCCTTTTTTGGTCTCGGATGCGCCACAAGCCGTCCTTGGCTTCGATCCGAAAAGCGGAAACTTGGATCGCCGAGCTTAACCCTCTCCCTTCAAACACTTCTAGCTGCCGCACGCGCAACCTCAGCGCGTCACGCGACAACCCACACCTCTTCGCGGCCTCGAAGGACCGGGCAGCGCCGAGCGTGTACGCCGCATTCAACGTCGCTTCCAGCGAGCGCGTACGCATCGCGGCTCGGGCCTACTGACTTCTGTCGGAAGGCGCCTGCTCTTGGTCTACTGGGCGTCCTGCCTCACGGTGATCGCGCTCGGCTTGGACAGCCTGTATCCTGATCTCCGCCCTGCCTTCGCCGCCCTCCTCGCAGTCACTTCTAAAGAACCGATCTCGTCGGCTTCCGGCGCCTCCGCATTGGTCCCGTCTACGCTGCCACTCCAGCCTGCGCAGTCCACCGGCCCTGCAAACCGGTTTCCCAGTTGCGCCGCCGCCCATGCAGCCGGCGTCTACGACATCCCGATCGGCTCTCCTGCCTACTCGCCGCGACAAGACGGGGATGGCGATGGACTTGCCTGCGAGCCCTACTGACCCGCTACCACGACTTGCAGCGGTAGGACGCAGTCGTCGCATCCGCGCCACGAAGAGACGTTGGCACCCTCCCAGGCTTTAGACGTTCGCGTGGGGATAGGTATCGTGTCCCCGTAACCTCCCACGCCGGCAGCCGTACCGGGTCCAAGGGGGTTGGGACCGCCGCAGGCCATAATGCCTTGATCGCGGCTACCGGGTCCCGACCAGTTGCACGCATCCGAAGTGCAGGGTCGAAAACGGGATCTGGCAGTCGCGGCTTCAACCGGCTCTCTGCATCAACTCCAGTTCGCCCTTCGCACTCGTTGCCAGCCTGCGGCTCGTTCAGCCGCGAGCGGCCCGCGGTAGCGCTCGCTTGTGATCATCATCGCCCAGACGGCTCGGGCGATCGTTTGACACGTCGGACGTTTCAGGTCCCGCGAACTCCGCGTTATTGCCGGCTAACGCAACGGTTCGCACGACCCGCTGTAGGTCTTCATATAGCCGCCTTCGCCGGCGCCGACCCGCCACCGGTAGGTCATGTTAAGCGTCCCGCGTTGCCGCTCGATGATGACCCTGCCGACGGCTGCCTCGCCAAACCTGGCTTCCTGGTAGCCGCCGCACCCGTCATAGGCGAGGCAGAAGTCGATGCAATCTTCAGAGACGTTGGCCGGCATCAGCACCGCGATCTTGGTCTCCCTGAGTTCGTTGTCCTTCGCCCACCCCTTCACGAGGATCACCTCCTTCTCCGGCATCAGCACGAGAATCTCCCACCGGCCAAGCGGACCCGATTCACGGTCGCCTAGCGTCGAGATCGATCGCCAGGAGACATCGCAGGCCAGTGCAATCGTCTCGTCTGCCCTCGCGACCGCAGGAGTCCCCAGGACAGCGAGGGCGAAGGCCACCGTTGCGCGGCGCGAGTAGGCCCCGGTTAGATTGCGACAGCGACCGTCCGCGCTATTCATCTTCGATCGCGATCTCGGCGAAGGGACGTACGGAAGTCGCCTTGAATCCACGGCACGCAGGCTCGGACGGGAATTCGTAGCTTCCACCCCCTCGCACCCCCGCGCGCTCGCCCAGCGCTTCTGTCGATCCAACCTTGGTGCTTCCGCGATAGCACCCGTAAGACTTGTTCTCGCCCGCGCCCACAGAACACGAGATGCGACGGCTGCTGACGTTGACGCATCTCCATGCGACGCGGAACCCGTCCCCGTCCGGCTTGATCCTGTAGTCGATGTTGACGCTGTCTACGGTGCGGAACCGTTCCCAGTTCGACCATTCCTGGGCCGCGGCCTGCGCGGCCACGCACGTTGCGAGCAGGAAAAGGCCGGCAGCAATCTTCTTCATGAAAGCCTCCATGCAGTGGTTTTCGGTGACAGTGCACTCAATCGAGACGTGTGGCTTGCAGGAGCAGCGCCCCCCATTGAGTGCACTGTCACCGAAAATCCGTTGTTGATAGACGACGGGTCCTAGGCCGAAACCGTCCGCCGCCGCGCCCTCAGCGCCGCGCCCGCGGCGCCGAAGCCCAGGATCATCAGCGCCCAAGTCCCCGGCTCTGGGACCGCGGCGATCCCGTAGCTGCCGTCGCCACGGTCCACGAGCCGGCCGCTGTCGCTGGTCAAGCCCGCTGGCGCACCGGCGTCGGTCAGCGCGGTGATGCCGACCAGCTTCGCCGTGTGGCTAAAGTCGATGGTTCCCGCCACCAGGTCTTCCACCATTAGCGCCCCGAGGACGAAGAACCGGTCGCCTGGGTTGACGGTGAAGCTGAGGGTGACGGCAGTCGGCGGATAAACGGCTGCCGGACAGCTACCACCCTCGAAGGTTGTGATCGGGCAGAGGGTGGCCGATCCAAGAACGAGCGGGGAGTCCGGGGTGGGCCCGTCGACCGGCACGCCGAGAACGCTTACGTCCTCGTAGGAGAGGACCCCATTCTCCTCATCCTCAGTCTCGAAAGCGCTCACTGGCCCTTTGACAGCTTTCAGGAAGAAGTTGAACGGGGGCGGCTCGCCTTCGCCCACGAGGGGCCCGGCGACGCCATCGACGCTGACCGTGAACGTCAGGTTCACCGGCCCGGCGGCAGTGTCGCTGACAGCGAAATTCTCGCCCCAGATCGAGGCGACATAGGTGTTGTAATCGTCATTCGGCCGGCCTCTGGCGTCGATGTAAAGCCGGTTGAGGCCGAAGTCGGTCTGGGCCCAGGCAGTGGTATGACTGTCGCTACCCGAAGCCTTGCCCCCCGCGGTCAGGCTCTGAGCGGTGACCTCGCCCGCCTGCAGGTCGGAGATCGTGAAGGTCGTCGCCGACGCCGAACAGGCGAGCAGCGCGGCGCCCGCAAGCGCCCCAGCGCCTGCGATGAATTTGGAACGCATGAAGTCCCCCAACAAAACCCCAGGACCCCTTCCGGTCCCATCCGACGGCCGTGCCGTTCATCTCCGAATAATCACGTCGCGCCCCCGTCCTCGCCTACCATCTGGTAGTAGCGAGCCGCGCCTCGCTCAGCCCAGCGCCTTGATCGCAAGCGCCAGTTCGGCTTCGCGACCGACGCTGGCCTCCTGCAGGATCGCCTTGATGTGCTGGCGCACAGATCCGGGGACACAACGCTTAACTCTCAGCCTTTGCCTCCGGCCCGGCCTTCGGGCGCGCCAGCCCGCGGCCCAGGCGGCGTTCCAGCTCGCTCACGAACTCAGCGGAGCCCAGCGGTCGGCCCGTGCGCTTGCCGGCGCGGATCGCGCGGTGCTCGGCCTCGCAGAGACCGCGGCCAGGAACGCCGCCCATCGCCTGCACGATCCAGCAGCGGCGCCACGCGCGCCGTCGTCGCGCCCGCACCGGGTTCAACTCCACATACGGCGCGCAAGCCAGCAGACGCCCCTCGTCCATCGGGACCGAGGCGAACCGCCCCTGCCAGAGGTAGTCGCGCCGGCCCTAGCGGAAGTTCACCCGCCGGGAATAGCGCCGATGCGCCCACCCCAGCGCCGCGCGCAGCCCGCCCTCGTCCGAGGGCGCCAGGATCAGGTGGACGTGGTTGGGCATCAGGCAGTAGCCCACACCTCGTCACCCGCCGCGCGGCAGCCCTCGGCCAGCAGGTCACGATAGGCCGTGTAGTGGTCATCGCCGACGAAGGTCTGCTGGCGGCGGCCGCCGCGCCTGGGTCACATGATTCGGAACCCCGGCCGCCATCACTGGGCAGCGGCGTCGGCAGGTGTCAATTCGGTAGTGTGTCCCCGGAACTCCGAGTGTGTCCCCGGAACTCCGGTCGGTCTCGACCGTACGCGACGACAGTGGGCCCTATCGCGTGGTGCGCTACAACCTGTTCCCGGCGGCCGAGCTGCGCGGCGACACCAAGCCTGGCTATTCGTCGGGCGAGGCGAGTCGCTGGCGGCGGTGGAGAAGCTGGCCAACGACCACCTGCCGGAAGGCTTCGGCCACGAATGGACCGAACCGGCCTACCAGGAGAAGATCTCCAGCCGAACCGGCCCGATCGCCTTCGGCCTGACGGTGGAGTTCGTCTTCCTGCTGCTGGTGGCCCAGTACGAGAGCGTGACCCTGCCGAAGGGCGAGGACCGGGGGCCGCAGCCGCTGGGACGCGGCGGTGGAGGCGGCGCACACGCACCTGCGGCCAATCCTGATGACCTCGTTCGCCTTCATCGTGGGCGTGCTGCCCCTGGTGATCGCGAGCGGTCCGGGCGCCGAGATGCGCCAGGCGCTTGGGACGGCCGTGTTCTTCGGGATGGTGGGCGCGACCGTCTTCGGCCTGTCACGCCGGTCTTCTACCTGCTCTGCCGCCACATCTCGGACCGGATGCCGAAGCCGCGGCATTCGCCGCAGCTGGAGGCGCCGGCGGAGTGGGGATCAGCTCATGGCGGCGGCGCGTCTGCGGCGCAGCGCGGCGCCGGCCCCGCCGAAGCCCAGGATCATGAGCGCCCAGGCGCCGGGCTCGGGCGCGGCAGTCGCCGGGATCAGTTCGCGCTCGAACGTGAGGCTGGCGCCTCGCAGCCGGAACTGGCCGAGCGTCGCCGTGACGGTGAAGTCGAGCTGGCCGTCTTCGTTCAAGCCAAGGAGGTCCGCGTTCGTGACCGTCGACGAGAAGTTCATCGCGCCGTAGATGGCCGATTCGTATCGGTATTCACGGACTCGATAGAGGTTGTTGGGAAAGGAAAAGTCGGAAAAGTATTCCACGAGATTCAGCTGGCTGATCTTCTGTTGTGAGGCCGCGGTGCTCCCAAGCGCGGCCGAAGTTTCGATCTCCATGGTGTCCGCGATATCGTCGCGCCAGACATAATTGGGGTCGGTTCGCGTTCGTACGTAGTAGCTCGTACCGTTTATGACTTCGTGGCCTTCGCTGTAGTATATCGCGTTGGATGACCGATTGTAATTGAAGTATTGATCGGAATATCCGGCAATCGAGAGGGTGGCAGATGTGATGCGGTACTCGTTCCCCGAGGCGTCGGAGAGGTACGAGCTGAGATTGAAGGTGTCGGAGCGCGCGCTGGTCACATGTTCGCCAAAGGCGGACTCATACAGTTGTGCATTGTAGAACTTGTTGAGCGTGACCGCGGCCTGGGCCGCCGACGAAAACAGACCGGCGAACGCCAATGCGGCGCCCGCGATGACTTTGAGCGACATGAAATTCCCTAGCGACATCCTGAGATCGCCCCCTGCGACCCCTGCGGCGACCCGCGCCGTTCACCGTTGAGTAACCACGCATCGAGCGTCGCCTCGCCTACCATCTGGTAGTGGCGGCCGGCGCCTCGCTCAGCCCAGGGCCTTGATCGCCAGCACCAGCTCGGCCTCGCGACTGACGCCGGCCTTCTGCAGGATCGCCTTGATGTGCTGGCGCACGGTGGCCAGCGAGACGCGCCGGGCGGCGGCGATCGCCTCGCGGCTGCGGCCGGCGGCGAGGTCGAGGGCGATGGCCGCCTCGGTGGGGGTGAAGTCATACGCCTCCAGCAGCACGTGCATCGGCACCGCCCGCGTCGAGGCGCTGCGCACAACCACCAACACCTTGGGCGCGATGGCGAGGCCCCAGTCGGTGGCCGGCAGCGGATCGACCTGCACTACCAGCCGCTCGGCGCCCTGGCCCAGCACGAGGATCGACTGCGCCACTTGCCCGGCGCGGCGATCTGGCGCCGCCGCGCGCTGGAGCGCGAGCTGGAGGGCCCGATCATCGGCATCGCGCCGGGCGCGCAGCCGTCCGCCGCGCAGGCCCAGGGCGCATCCGGCCGCCACCACGGCCTCGGCCTTGCCGGTCATCAGCCGTACCCCGGCGGCGGCGTCGCAGACGAAGGCGGCTATCTCGGCCGACTCCAGGGCGCCCGCGAGCAGCCGCTCGCCGTGGCTCTCCAGACTCATCTGGGTGCGTACGGCGGCGCGCACGTGCGGCGCCATCAGCGCATAGGCCCGCTTTTGCTCGTCGGTGATGTTGCCCTGCCGGCGGCTGCGCCCGACGCTCAGACCGACCGTCAAGTTCTCGTTGTGGATCAACGGGCTGAGGCAGATGAACGGAACATCGTGGCGGCGGATCCAGTCGCCGTACGCGGTGAAGCGGCGGCCGTCCGCTTCAGTGGTGAAAGCGCTCTCGTCCAGGATCGTCAACTCAGGCGCCCGTCCGCCGACGCGCACCCGCGAGTTGACCCGGATGTCGCCTCCATTCGCCGCCAAGAACTCGGCAGGCGCCTCCGGTGCGAGGCCCGTAAACAGGTTGAACGGGACCGCCGCGTCCGAGCCGAGTCCGATCAGTTCGCCGGTTTTGGAGCCGGTAGCTGAAGCAAGCCCCTCAAGGGCCGTTATCCAGGAGCCGGCGCCCAGTGCGGCGGACTCGAAACTCACGATCACCGCGGCAAGCGCTGTGTCACCCACATGCAAATTCGGCGCGCCCCCGACCCACTGAACAAAGCTACGCTACTAGCATGGCGACCCGACGGCGCAATCGCCCGCACCGCAGAGCTGCGGACTAGGAGTTCTAGTTGCGGCCACTTTCGCCGTTATGTCGCGCTCTCTGCGCGAAAAACGCATAGAAACGTTTACAGCATCACGGAGGCCGGGGCCCGACGTCGTCGCGAACGGCAGTGGTAGCCTCGATCTTACGCGGCTGGCTCCTTGCGGTTTTTCACAAACCTTGACTGTTGGCGTCAGGCCGGGCGGCAACTATCCGGATCTAGGTACGGGATTTGCCCGCCTAGGACAGGCGCCGAAGCTTCTGCCATCGAGCGAGAAGCTGACCTTCCGAAGGTCGCCATGGAGTCAAATCCGGTCCAAGGGCTAAGCACGGCCAGCAGGTCGACGCGGACCGAAGCCTGGGTTGGTGTTGGCGTCCGCCAGCCGGACCTGAATGCACAGCTTTGCTGTGGCCTATCCGGATCTCGAACTTATCCCGCAGGCTGCTGTACAGTTGGTGGGGACCATCCCCGGGGTGTTCCGTCCTCGAGGACTAATCATCTAGGCGAAGTCATGCCCATCCCGCAGCCCATCGACCCGCGCCTGCTGGCGGCCGAGATCGAGGCCACGGTGTCGGAGTTCAACCGCCTGGTGGCGCTCGCCACCGAGCATCAGATCGCCGTGATCGGCGAGCTGCGGACCCAACGCCACGGCGACCATCCGGACCGGCCGGTGCTGGCGGTGCAGGTCGTGGCCCCACTCTGAGGCGGCGTTCTCAGTGGACCTTCAAGGTCTTTGCGGGGCCGAGCCGCCGCAGCAGGTCCTGGCGCAGGACCTCCACCTCCGCCTCCAGCCGCGCCATCGTCTCGGCATCGGCGGTGCGCGCCGTCGTCAGGAGTTTCAGGCAGCGGTCAACGATCGCGCGCGCCTCGGGCGCGGACCGGACCTGCAAGCGAAGGTCGACGAAATAGAGCAGCGCCTGATCGAGCGAAGTCGCCATCGGGCCTTCATGAAACGCCGATCCCGAAACGACAAGCCCAGGGCGTCCAGGCCGGGCGACGCACCGGGCGCGGAGGCCCGGATGATCTTCGAGGGGGATGGAGGGAGGGCTCCGTGAGCTGACGGCCGGAGTGGCGGGGCGCGCAGGCGCCACCCGCACCGGAGCCGCTCGCAATCGCGGAGATCCCCCATGACCCTCTATGCCATCGCCAAGGCGGTGGGCGGCGACGTGTATGCGCGCGGGCGTCGCGCCAATATCCCGGCCCCTGGCCACAGCCTGGCCGACCGGTCGGTTTCCCTGCTCGTGGCGGACGGACGGCTGGTGATCCATTGCTTCGGCGCCGCGTCCTGGCAGGAGGTCCGCGCCGACCTCCTGGCCCGCGGCCTCATCGACGCCTCCGGCGTCCTCGTTGGTGACGGGCGGTCCGCCGGCCGCGTCGCGGCCTCGCCGACGCCGGGGCGATTGGAGCGACGGGCGTTCGCCGAGGCCCTCTGGCTCGGGAGCGGTGAGCTCCACGCCGCCGCGCCCGCCGGACGGTACTGCATGGCCCGCGGCGCGCCCGAAGCGTTGGGCCGGCCCTGGGCCTTGCGCAGCCATGCCGCGGCGCCGGTGTCGGTCTATGGCGGCGGCCGCTTCACGCGGCCGGCCCTCGTCTGTGCGGTGCGATCGGCGGACGACCTCCTGACGGCGGTGGAGCTCACCTATCTCACCACGGCCGGGGCGCGGTGCGCCGTCGTCCGGACGCCACGCAAGGCCATCGGGGTCTTGCCGCCCGGCAGCGCTGTGCGGCTCGCGCCGGCGGCCGCCACGCTGCTGGTGGCCGAAGGCGTCTTCACCACCCTCTCGGCCATGGCGCGCTTCGACCTGCCCGGATGGGCGCTGCTCTCCACCCGCAATCTGCGCCGATGGACGCCGCCGCCGGGCGTGCGTCGCGTGCTGATCGCCGCCGACCGGGGCGCCGATGGCGAGGCCTCGGCCGCGACCCTGCGGCGGGGGCTGCTGCGGCTTGGCGTCGAGGCGGAGATTCGGTGTCCACCGCCCGCTTTCGGCGATTGGAACGATTGGTGGATTGCGGGGCGCGACGCCGAGCGGGCGGGGAGGAGGAGCAAGGGACCGGTGGGGTGCGCCCGGGGGCAGGATGACCCTCGCTCCGGCGCAGGAGCCTGATCTCGATGACCGAAGTTGCTTCCGCAGTCCCCGAACCGGCCGCCGGCCCCGTCCCGATGAAGCGCATCGTCGTGCGCCTGGGCGATCTCGGCCTGGCGAAGGAGAACCTTCGCTATGCCGAACCCGCCGACGAGGACGTCTCCCAGCTCGCCGACACCCTGCTGGCCGCCGGCGTGGTGATCCCGCCCATCGTCCGGCCGGGTCGCAAGGGCGAACAGCCCCACATGGCCCTCGACGGCAGGCGCCGTCGCATGGGCCTCCTGCTGCTGCGCGACCGGGGCGACATCACCGACAATTATGAGGTCGAGTGCCTGCTGGCCGAGACCAAGGCGCAGCAGGCCGCGGCGATCCTGCTTCCCAACACCGAGCACGCGCCGGTCCACATCGCCGACGTCATCATCGCCATCGGCCGCCTTCGGAAGGCCAAGATGGACACCGCGGCGATCGCCAGGTCCCTGGGCTACGCCGAGCTGGAGATCAAGCGGCTCGAAGCCCTGGCCGCCGTCGATCCGCTGGTCCTGAAGGCGCTGCGCCAGGGCAAGCTGACGCTGAAGCAGGTCCGCCTGTTCGCGCGGCTGCCGGACAAGGCGCAGCAGAAGGAGATCGCCCAGACCGCGCTGGACGGCTACTTCCACGACTACCAGCTGCGCGCCGTGGTCGAGAATGGCCGCGCCACCGTCGACGACGAGCGGTTCGTCCTGGTCGGCCGCGAGCGCTACATCTCGGCCGGCGGTCGGATTTCTTCGGACCTGTTCGGGGAACTGCCGGACGCCCTCCTCGACCCCGACATCCTGCAGGCCGCCTGGCGCGAGCGCGTGCAGCCGATCGTCGATCACCTGCAGGCCGGAGGGCTCGAGGTCTTCATCGGCCGTGAGGGCGGATACGCGGCGCCGGACGGGTTCTCCCGCCTGGGCTATGTCTACGAGCGCGACCTCGCCGACGCGCAACGCGCCGCCCTGGCCGCCGCCCGCGACCGGATCGGCGCTATCGTCGGCGAGCTCCAGGGTCTGGATTTGGCGGCCGACGAGACCCCCGCGGCGCTCTGTCCGCTGATCGACGCCCTGGCCGTCCAGGCCGGCGCCCCGCTGACCCGCAGCCGCATCGGCGCGGTGCTGATCACCCCGGGCGCCGGCGATTTCGGCGTCGCGGCCACGTTCTTCTCGGTCCCCCTGCCGGTGGAGGCGCTGCCCGACGACATCGAAGAGGAGGACGACGAGTCGGAGGAGGCGGTGGGCGGCTATGGCCGGTCGAGCGCCGACGTGGAGGCGCCCAAGGCCGACGTGGACGTGGAAGGCGTGAGCCACGTCCTGCACGAGACCCGGACCGATCTGGCGACCCGCGGCCTGATCCGCGATCTGGCGGACGACCCATCCGTCGCCCTGACCGTCCTGGTGGCGCAACTGTTCAAACAGCTTGCGTTGCACTCGGCGAGCAGTGCTGGGACCTCGGCTGTGCAAATCCTCGGGATGCGCTACGGCCGACCCGGAATGGCCCCGGTCACGGTCCTCGATGGTGAGGTGCGGACCCGCCTTGACGCGCGACGCAGCGCCTACAAGGCCTCTGGCCTGCGGCCCATCCCCTGGGTCGAGACCTTGCCGCACGGGGAGAAGATGGCGCTGCTCGCCGAGCTCACCGCCATCAGCCTGGACCTGCGGGAAAGCCGCACGACATCGCTCCGCGACGCCGCCCGGGCCGAAGCGGCCGAAATCGCCGCGCTCTGCGGGGCCGAGATCGCCGCCCACTGGACGCCCGACGAGCCTTTCCTCGGCGTGCACTCGAAGAAGCAGCTCCTGGCGCTGCTCGACGAGATGCAGGTCGAAGACGATCGGGCCAAGTCGCTGAAGAAGGACGACCTGGTGGCCTTCGTCGCCGAGGCGGCCGCCGAACGGCAATGGGCGCCCGCGATCCTCTCCTGGGACCGCACGACGCCCGACGACGCCGAGGGCGAGGCTTCGGACGAGGCCGGCGAGGCGACGGCGGATGGGACGGCCGAACCCTCGACGGATACGTCGGAGGGGCAAGCCGACACCGCGCCGCCGCTGGCGGCCTGACCGACCGTCCGGCGGGCGTGCCCGTCGCGAACGTCGGGGGTCCCCGCGCCGAGGAGCCGGCGCGGCCCCGCGTGGGCACGATTGGAGCGCTCTGCGGCAGACCCTTCAATGGGGCCGCCTCCCTCCGCGACGCCCGTCGGACTGACGGCGCCCATCCGGTCGCTCCGGGTGGGCGCCGTCCTTCTGGAGGGGGAGCGAGGGGGCGGTCGGGCGAGCCCGTCGGAGCTGGAGGGAGGCGCCCTCCGCGGCGGGTGAGCTGGACCTCCGCCCATGAACGCCTTGCTGCCCCTCTTCACTGCTGGCGGGGATCCCGCCGGCGAGAGCTCCGCCAATCTGCTGGCCGCCGCCCGGGCGCTCACACCGCATCTCAACCGCTCGCGCGTCCTGGACCGCAAACTGGTGGCCGGGGTGATGACCACCGCCTACGGCGCCTCGGACGCTGAAGGCGCCTGGCTGTGGCGCGACGCCTATGACGCGATCGAGGTGGCGCTGGTGCTGCAACTGCGCCGGCTTTCGCTGCAGATCGGGCGGCTGGAGGACGCCCCGGCCGAGATCGCCGCCCTGCTGGCCAACCTGTCGGCGCTGGGCCTCACCCACACGCGCCGCTCCGAGGAGCAGGTCGCACTCGACCAGTTCTCGACGCCGCCCCAGCTGGGCGCGCTCGCCGTTCTGGCCGCCCATGTGCGCCCGGGCGACCGGGTGCTGGAGCCGTCCGCCGGCACCGGCTTACTGGCCATCCTGGCCGAAGCTTGTGGCGCGACCCTGACCTTGAACGAGCGCGCCGCCGGCCGCGCGGCCCTTCTCGACGCGCTGTTCCCGGCGGCGACACGATCACGCCACGACGCCGCCCACCTCGCCGACCTGGCGCCAGGCTCGGGCGGCTTCCACGTGGCGCTGGTCAATCCGCCCTTCCAGCATCTGGAGACGCATCTGCACGCCGCAATCGAGACCTTGGCGGACGGCGGCCGTCTGGCCGCCATCGTGCCGGCGCGAGTGTTCGACGACGCAGCCGCGATGCGAGGCCTCGCCGCGCGAGGTCGCATGGCCCTGCGGCTGCGCTTCCCGGAGCGCGCCTACGCCAAGCACGGGACCTCGGTGGAGACCGGCCTGCTCGTCGTCGACCGAGGCGACGCGGAGGGCGGCGTCCCGGAGGTTCGCGACGCCGAGACGCTCGCCGAGGCCGCCGGGCTCGCGGCGGGCGTCGCGCCACGCCCCAGCGCGCAGCCGCGCCAGTTCCGCACCCTCGACCGCAGCGCCCTGCTCGCCCCGCGCGCCCGGGCGCTGGCGAGCCCGGGCGGACGCCTCGCCTTCCTCGCGGACACCGCGCCGGTCGACTACGATTCCGCGCCCTGGTCCGGCGAGGGTCACGATGTCGGCCTCTACCAGGCCTACCGGCTGGGCCGAATCCGTCTGCCGCAGAGCGCGCCACATCCGTCGCCGCTGGTGGAATCCGGACCGATGGCCTCGGTCGCGCCGCCGGCGCCGACCTATCGCCCGGTCTTGCCGCGCAGGGTGCTGGACCAGGCGCGGATCTCGGAGGCCCAGCTCGAGACGGTGGTCTATGCCGGCGAGGCCCACGCCCAGGTGTTGCCGGGCGCCTGGCGGCTGGGCGAGGCTCCGCACCAAGTGGTTCTGGTCAAGGACGACGAGCCGGGCGCAGTGCGCTTCCGCAAGGGCTTCTTCCTGGGCGACGGCACCGGCTGCGGCAAGGGCCGGCAGATCGCCGCGATCATCGCCGACAACCTGGCCCAGGGGCGCAGCCGTGCGGTCTGGCTGTCGAAGAACGACGCCCTGCTCGAGGACGCGCGCCGAGACTGGACGGCGATCGGCGGGACCACCGCCGACATCACCCCCCAATCGGCCTGGAAGCAGGCCGACGGCATCCGCCTGGAGCGCGGCATCCTCTACACGACCTACGCGACGCTGCGCCGACCTGCGCGAGGGGACCGCCCCTCCCGCCTGGACCAGGTCGTGGCCTGGCTGGGGGCGGACTTTGAAGGCGTGATCGTCTTCGATGAAGCCCACGCCATGGCCAACGCCATGGGCGGCGGCAAGGGCGCGCGGGGCCCGAAGAAGGCCTCGCAGCAGGGTCTGGCGGGCCTTGCCCTGCAGAACCGGCTGCCCAACGCCCGGATCCTCTATGTGTCGGCGACCGGCGCCACCACGCCGGAGAACCTTGCCTATGCGGCCCGGCTCGGCTTGTGGGGCGGACCGGAAGCGCCGTTCCCGACCCGGGACGGGTTCATGGACGCCGTCGAAACAGGCGGGGTGGCGGTGATGGAGCTCATCGCCCGGGAGCTGAAGGCGATGGGCCTCTATGTGGCCCGCTCGCTCGCCTTCGATGGCGTCGAATACGACGCGCTCCGCCATCCGCTCGGCGCCGACGATATCGCCATCTGGGACGCCTGGGCGGACGCCTACCAGCTGATCCACCGCAACCTGCGCGCCGCCCTGGACGCGGTCGGGGTCACCGAGGACGGCAAGCCGAAGTCCGGTCAGGCCGCCTCGGCAGTGTTCTCGGCGTTCGAAGGGGCGAAGCTGCGGTTCTTCGGCCATCTGCTGGCGGGGTTGAAGGCGCCCTCGCTCATCGCTGCGATCCGCGAGGACCTCATCGCAGGGCGTTCCGCCGTGGTGCAGGTGGTTTCGACGAACGAAGCGGTGATGGAACGGCGCCTGGCGGAGATCCCGCCGGAGGAGTGGAACAACCTCGCCGTCGATCTGACGCCGAAGGACCAGGTGCTCGACTATCTGATGGGCGCCTTCCCGATCATGGCCATGGATGCCGTCGAAGACGAGGACGGAAACGTCACCTTGGTTCCGGTCACGGATGCCGACGGGCGACCCGTGGTCAGCCAGGAAGCGTTGCGGTTGCGCGACGAACTCGTCGCCCATCTCGCGGGCCTGCCGGCCGTCTCAGGTGTGCTGGACGCGGTGATCGAGGCGCTGGGAACCGAACGGGTCGCCGAGATCACCGGGCGCGGACGACGCGTCGTCACCCGCGGCGGCCGCCGCGTGGTGGAGCGCCGCAGCGTGTCGGCCGCCAAGGCCGAGACCGACGCCTTCATGGCGGGTCGCAAACGGGTGCTGGTGTTCTCCGACGCGGGCGGCACGGGCCGGAGTTACCATGCCGACCTCGGGACTCCGAACCAGCAGCGCCGCGTCCACTATCTGGTCGAGCCGGGCTGGCGCGCCGACGCCGCGATCCAGGGCCTCGGCCGCTCGCACCGCACCAACCAGGCGTGCGCGCCGCTGTTCCGCCCGGTGACCACCGACATCCACGGCGAGAAGCGGTTCCTCTCGACCATCGCGCGGCGTCTGGACAGCCTGGGCGCGCTGACCCGGGGCGAGCGACGCACCGCCGGCGCAGGCCTCTTCCGCGCCGAGGACAACCTGGAGAGCCCGTGGGCGCACCGCGCGCTGCAGGCCTTCTACGTCGCCCTCCACTTCGGCGAGGTCGACGCCATGGATCGCGAGACGTTCGAGGCGAAGACCGGCCTGCGGCTGCTCGACCATGAGGGCGAGCTCAAGTCGTCCGACGACCTGCCGCCGATGAACACCTTCCTGAACCGGCTGCTGGCGCTGCGGATCGCCGACCAGAACGCCCTCTTCGGGGCCTTCGACGCCCTCCTGTCGTCGATCCTCGAGCGGGCGGCGCAATCGGGGCGGCTCGACCGAGGCATGGAGGACATCGTCGGCGACAATGTGGTGCTGCAGGACGAGGAGGTGATCCGCACCGACGCCGTCACCGGCGCGGAGACACGACTGCTGCGCTTCCAGGTCCGCACCCGGCGCGCGCTGACCTCTGCCGACGACGCGCTGCTCGGCCTGGACCGCGAGAGCCTGACCTTTGCTCGCAACGGCAAGTCCGGCCGGGCGGCCCTGGTCGTGCGCGGGCTCACCACGACCGACGACGACGACCGGCTGATCCCGGCGGTGCGACTGATCCGTCCGGAAAAGCGGACCATCGCCTCGTTGAAGGGGTTCGAGGAGTCGGCCTGGGACGGGGTCGACGAGGCGACCTGGCGCGCCGCCTGGGACGCGGAACTGGCCGATGCGGATCCCTGGATCGCGCGCGAACTGGTGCTGGTCTGTGGCCTCCTGCTGCCCATCTGGACCCACCTGCCGGACAAGGGGACCTCCGTCCGCCGGCTGAAGGCGCCGGACGGCCGCCGGTGGCTCGGCCGCCTACTCGATCCCGGCCAGGTCCCCGCCCTGAAGGTGGCCCTGGGCCTTTCGGAGGTCGCGCAGGCCTATGGCGATCCGGAGCAGGTCGCGCGCCTCCTCCTGGAGGACGGTACGGCGCTCTGTCTCGCGGGTGGCCTCTGGCTGCGCCGCGCCAAGGTGATGGATCGCTATCGGATCGAGGTCGTGGGCGCCGGCGGCCAGCGCCACGTCTTCACGGCGCTCGGCTGCTTCGTCGAGATCATCGCCTACACGCCGCGGGTGTTCGTGCCGGTGGATCAGCCGGCCGTGCTCAGCGCCATCCTGGAGAAATGGCCGCCGCAGTCGGTCCTGCCCAAGGCGGTCTGAGGTAGGAGGAAGGGACGGACCGGGTGCGCTCGATCGGAGCGCGCCTGGAGGTCCCCATGACCCAATTCCCCACCTGGTCCGACGACCGCGTCACCACCCTCAAGACCCTCTGGCTCGAAGGCCTCAGCGCCGCGCAGATCGCACGGCGGCTCGGCGGGGTCACCCGCAACGCCGTCATCGGCAAGGTCCACCGCCTCGGTCTCAGCGGCCGCGCGACGGCCTCTCGCCCGGGCCGGACGCCACGTGGCCGGACGCCACGCAGGCCGCGCCCCGCCAAGATGGCTACCGTGACGCGCCCTCAGGTTCGGGCGTCCGCCCCGGCTGTAGCCGCCGTGCCGGAAGGGCCCGGGCTCATTGCGGACCTCACGGGCCTTCGGGCGCACATGTGCAAATGGCCGATCGGCGATCCGAAGGCGGCGGACTTCAGCTTCTGTGGACGGCCCGCCGATGGGCCGTACTGCCCGACACACGCGGCCGCGGGTGTCCGGCCTGGGTCATCTTGGCGGGCCGACGGCGACCCCATTGTGCGTCGTGCGCTCGCCGGGCTAGTCTGAGCGGGCGGTCAAGCCACGACGATGCAGTGTCAGTCGCGCCCGCCCCGCTTGGGTGCTGAATTCGCTCTTGTGCGGGCGCGCGTGGGCGCTGGAATGGTCGACGCACGGGCTCGGGCGACCGTATGGAGACTTGGGACGTCAGACCGAGTCGTCTTGAAACCGCGGGGGCGAGAGCGTGCCGATCTGGCGAGGGTTGTTTCGCGTGAAGGGCCAGGATCGGGCGCACGTGTCCGACGGCGACATCGGCGATGTGATGGCCCGCGCAGATTACGAGGCCGCGTTGATTTCCCCGCCGTGGGATGACTTGAAGGAGGTCGACCCCGACTCCGGACCTCCACAGCCGCAGAGACCCCTGCGGCGGAAATCCTAGCCGCCCCCGCTTTCACCCTCGCACTGCGCGACGAGCTACTCGCGGTTCGCTCGCCCGTTGTCTGGCAGGCTGAAGCCGGCGCGCTGGAGTACCAAACGCATCTGGTACTCCCGGAAGCCCTCGAGAAACCACCATCGAAGATCTGCGGGCGGCAGGCCGATCAGCTGCAGGATCCGCGCATGGTAGAGCAGATCCAGCGCGCCATTCAGGGCTTCGATATCCTCTAGGAACTCGTCGTAGCCGGCTCCGTCGCGGGCGCCGCCGAAGTGGGAGACGTCATTGCGCCGCTTTGTGCACCGCGTGGCGAATGCGGTGAGTTCGGCCGACGTCAGGCCGATCGGCAGGTCCTTGAGCACCTCGTAGAGACGCGTGCCAAGTGACGGCTCCTCTGTGACCGGCAGCTTGCCTTTCGCCCACTTTCGATCCTTGTCGAGCTTGATGTCACTCAGAATCCGGCCGACCTTTCCACCAGGTTCGGGTTCTCTGCCGGGGGCGCGTCGCGCCGGTGCATCGCCTCGAGGCCCCACATGAAGCTCGCGAACCGAAACTCGGGGTAGCTCTGAGCCACGCGCCGGTTGCCGAGGTAGAGATGGAAGCCGGGCCCGAAGCGTTCGTGTCCGTCGAGCCAGGCCTCGACCAGCGTCCCGAAGATGTCCTGGATCTGTGGGAACCTTGCCCAGCAGTCGTTCCACCGCACCGCGGCGTCTTTCCGGTGGCCGCGCGCGTAGAAGAGGCGCGCGGGCGCGCCGACGCCGGTGATGACCCGCGGGAACGCCATCCCGCGCTCGCTGTCGGTGAGGAGGATCATCAGATCCTCGATGCGACCGGCAAGTTCGAGAGCGGCTTCCACGTCCATCGGCTCACCCCTGAACTCGAGGTCGGCCGTCTCGGTCCATTCGATCCTCGTCTGCTTGCCCGGTCCCGTGCCGCGAAGGCTGCGCCTCAGGACGACCTCAAAGCGTCGTGTGGACCAGGTAACCGGCTCCGGCCGGGCATAGGCCGCGGTCGCCCCACGATCGTTCTGTGTCACCTCGATATGCTCAGCGATCAGCCAGTTCTCGTAGCCCTCAAGTGAACAGAGCAGCGTGTCGAACGTCGGCTCCTCACCCTCCGGCAACGCCAGGCCAATCAGGCACCTCTGCGCAATGAAGCCTTCGTGGGACGGCCCCCTTGCGGCAAGCTTCGAACCATTCTTGATGAGCGCCCACAGCCGCACGCGTTCGTTCGTGCCGGCGAGCACGCCGACGATGGCGGAGTGCGGCAGCTCCTGTTCGAAGGCGATCGCCATCCGTCCAGGGCCCGGAAGCCGCGGCAGAGGCATGTCGAGCGCCAGGTCGGCTAGGCCGGATTCGCTGACCGTCAGGCGTCCCGTTGCGAGCCCTTCTGGCGCCCAGTTCCCCTCGGGGATCGGCTCATCAGCCCACCAGAAGTAGCCGCGTGCATCAACCAAGTCGCCCATACCCACACCCTCGTGGTTCCAACTGCGCGGATGTGGGCCGTAGCAGGAATCTCGCCGCGCCTCCTACGGCTCCGCTCGCGACGGGGTGTCGTTCCTCGCTTCCATCTCGCCCCCGAAGTTGCGGTCGGTGATCCGCCGGATAACATCGGCCGCGACGTACTGGGCGCGCATGGCAAGTTCCATGAGCTGCACGCGCGTCAGGCCGTGAGCTGCGTAGCGCGCGCCCACATAGTTCGGGAAGTTCTGCACCGCGGCCAGCAGGCGGGCGTCGCTGGGGCCTGGCGCGACTTCGACCAGCTTCGCTGCCAGTCGGGAGAGGTTGTGCGACAGGTCCTTCAGCGCCCGTTCGTCGAGCCCAGATGGGCGAGCCCGCCCTTCAGGGCGAGCTCGGCGCTCAGGCAGGCCGACTGCACGGCCGCGTCGACATCGACATCTCCGGCGAGGATGCGGGTCGTCGCGGCCACGTTCGAGCGCGCATTCGCGAACAAGACTGGCTTCGGGGCGCCGCCATCCAGAAGCCGCCGAACCGCTCGCCCATACGGAACGGTCGCCCGACGAGCGACACCTGACTGGCCGCCCCCAGCCCGCCAAAAACGTGAAGCCGGCACGCGCGTCTGAGGACCTGTCGCCCCCAAGGTCATCTCCCGGAGGAGCCTCAAGCGGTCTTGGCGTCGCCGTGTTCCCAGCCGAAGATGCTGCGTCCCCCGTAGCTGGTCGATTGCACACGCTCCTCCGCCACGACGCGCTCGAAGCTCGCCGCGGTGGCAAACTGCTCGAGGCGACGAGACTCCGCGTCAAGCCGCTGGAGCGCGTGCAGCTGGTCGTCCTGGCCGAGCTTGGCCTGGCTCACCGCCGTTTTGAGCACGGAGATCGTGTGGTCATAGACGTGGATCGGGACCGGGAACGGGTGTCGATCCTTACCGCCGTGCGCGAAGGCGAAGCGGGCCGGGTCACTGAACCGGCAGGGCGCACCATGCATGACCTCAGCCACCAGGGCGAGCGCACGCACGGTGCGGGCGCCGACGCCGGGAACCTGCAGCAGCTCGGTGAAATCCTTCGGTCCGCACTCGGCCGCGGCGGCCAAGTTGCCTCGCAAGCGCGGCAGCACCACGTCGGAGGCCTGCACGTCGTGGCGCTCCGGCATCGTCAGATGGGGCAACGTCATCTGCGGCGGCGGGGGCGCGGGCATCGTCGACCCCCGTTCCAACATAGCCATCTCACGGGCGATCGCGTCGGGGCCGAGCGTCTCCAGGAGCTCGATCTGCGCCGCCCGCGAGGCGTCCGCCCTGGCGTCGGTGAGGTTGACGATCTCGCCGGACGTCTCGCCTTCAATGGCGCTGTGCGGCGCGTCGACGAAGCTCGTGAGTCCCTCCGACAGCCAGTGATAGCGGCGCGCCGTGCCGGCGTCGCCCTTCATGCCCTGCTGCACCACCACCCAGCGGCCATCGTCGCTGACGATGAAGCCGTGCAGATAGAGGTCGTAGCCGTCCTGCACCGCGGCGCTGTCCACCTTAGCGACCAGACGGCTGGTCGCGGCCAGGCCCGCGCCATCGAACCCGAGCCGGTCGCCGAGCACGATCAGCTCGCCGGGCGTCTTGCGCGAGTGTTTGCCGCGGCCGCCGCAGACGTGCAGGCCGAGCTCGCGGGCGCGCGGCGCGAGACCCCGTTTGAGGGCGCCGAGAACGCTGGTGGTGATGCCCGACGAATGCCAGTCCATCCCCATGACGGCGCCGAAGGCCTGGAACCAGAACGGATGGGCCAGGCGGCGCAGCAGCTCGTCGCGGCCGTAATGGTGGATGATTGCCTCGCACATCACCGCGCCCAGCGCGGTCATGCGGTCTGACAGCCAAGCGGGGACGCGACCGCCGTGCAGCGGCAGATCGGCGCTCCCGGTTCGCTGGCTCACGACTCAGCCTCTTTGTTCATGCCTTGTTCTAGCATGCCGCGCGCCGTACGTCAGGCGCGCGCTCGCCGGGTCTCCATGGTCGCGAGAGCGTCTCGGGTGATCGCCTCCAGATCCTTGGCGCCGTCGAGCACCGCGTCCGCCGCGGCACGGAGCTTTTCGTCCAGGTCCTGTTCGGCGGGATGGGCCTCGTCGGCCTCCATCTGCGTGACGCTGACCCCTCGGTCGGCCACCCGCGCCCGCCGTGTTTCGCGCGGCGTGTCGAGGTAGAACAAGGTGACGGTGTCGAGGCCCTCGGCCTCGCGCTGCCGCAGGGCGTCGAGAATGGAAGCGTGCCGCAGGCCGTCCAGCAGGAGGTCCTGACCGGGCGCATGCCCCGACCAGGCCAGCGCCCCGTCGAGAAACGCCCGCGCATCGGCCTGCACGAGCTCGTGGCCGAGGTCCTGGAGCACCTGTCGGCGCTCGACGTCCAGGCCACGTTCAGCCGCGAGGCTCCGCACGTAGTTCCCGAAGCCGGCAGAGGCGGCGCCGGAGGCCGCGGCGATCGCCCGGGCCAGGGTGCTTTTGCCGCTGCCGATGGGGCCCGCGAGCGTGATGATCATCGAAGGTCCAGCTGGGCCTCGGCGCGCCGGTCGATGATGACCCAGCCCTGCCGGTCGCGCTTGGCGAAGGCCATCGGCTTGATCTCGGTGGGCTCCTCCAGCTCGATGAGGGTCGCGTACTGCTTGCTCGCCCGGCTCTCCCAGAACTCCTCGTCCAGGGCGTAGAGCTGGTAGGCGAAGCGCTCGCGGATGTCGGCCAGGACCGACGGGGAGAGCTGATAGAAATCTGCGGTCTTGGCGAGCGCCAGCCCGACGACGGGGCCGCCGCTGCGCTTGATCAGGATGTAGTCGTCCGGCGCGATGCAGAGGTACGGCGGCCGGCGATGGACCCCGAAACGCGACTCAATGGTCTTGCGGCCTTCCAGGACGGCGGTGAGGAAGGGTTCCACGAAGACGGCCAGGTGCACGCCGGCGGTAACCACCGGTTTGGCGAGTTCGCCCTTCAGCCGGGCCCGCCACGGAGAGTCCGCCGGAACGCAGTCGAGGAGCCGTTCAAGAATCGCGCGTCGTTCACACTGCGGTCCCATGACGATACTCCCACAAGCATCGCCGCATGCGCGAGGTCGCGCGCAGCGATCCGGGCAAGCTCGTCAACGCGCTGAATCGGGTCAATCGACGGCGAATCGCGCGACTCGATTCCTGCTGGATCGAGTCCTTTCGGCCACAGGTCATTCCGGGCGGCCAGCGCCAGCATGGCCTGCAGGGTCGAGCCCGGATCGCAGACGAAGGCGCGGTTGCCGCTGGTCCAGAGGTTCGCCCGATCGCGCCCCGCGGCGCGGGCGCTCACGCTCGGGAAAACCTCGTCGGGAACCAGCGGCGTCAGCGGGGTCGCCGGCACCGCGGGACCGGCGATCAAACGGAAGCGAACGCCCTCCAGCGTCAGTTCGAAGGCCGGGCGCGCGGGCGGCAGCGGCTGCGCCTCGCCTGGGCCGGTCTTTCTGAAGGAGAGAAGGTCACCCCGCCGCCAGGACGGCAGCCAGGCCGACACGCCGGACGTGCGCATGGCGGCCAGCTCGAAGGCGGGCGTCCGGTACGTCAAAGCGTCCGGCTCGTCAGCGACGAGGCTGAGGCCCGCCACGACCGCGGTTGCGAGGCTCGCGACCCGCTCATCGGCGGCCGTCGGCCTCACGCCCGCCGACGGCGCGCCGACCAGCACCCAGCCGCCGGCCCGGCACGCTGCGCCGGCCTGGGTCAGCAGCGCGTCGAACACCGCCGGATACCATGGGGGATCCACGATGGCGGCGGCGCAGCCCTCCGGGGCCGCGCGCACGAACCGCGCGTCCGCCGCCACCCGGGCGGCCAGGGCCGCGCCGATGACGTTGTCTTCGCAGGCCACCACGAAGCGCCGGGCGGCCCCGCTCCGGGCCGCCGCGAGCACCACCGTGGGCACGCCCAAGAGCAACACGGCCTCGCCCGCCTGCGTCAGGTCCACCGCGCGGGCCAGGAGGGCGTCGGCGGTGGCGTCGTCGAACCGCCATTCGGCGTCCAGGGGGTGCGGCAGCGCCAACCCGTCACCTTGCGCCAGCACCGAGGCGGGCGGCGGCCTGGCGGCCTCAGAGGCCAGCCGCCTGGCGTCGGCGCCTGCGCCCACGTTGAGCGCCGCCAGGACGTCGGTGGGGTGTCGCCCGCCGGCGCCGGCCACGATGTCGGCGAAGCTCAGCGCGGCGACCGGTCGGGGAGCCGAGGCGTCGTCCACTACGGCCTCCCCAGCGGCACATCGACCACGCCGAGCGCCCGCATCTCCCGCGAGAAACGCCGGTCCAGCTCGGCAGTCCAGAGCGCGATCGCCCCCTCCTGCACGCGGGCGGCGGCCTCGAACCGACCATGGCCGCCACGACGCTCGCGCTCGCGGGTGGGCGAGAAGTCGCCGATCTGCAGCGGGACCACCCGCAGCGGCAGATTGGGGTGCAGCGCCTGCAGCCGATCCATCAGGCCGGGGACGCCGCGGGCCACGGCGGCTTCGTCCGGCCCGGTCAGGGTCACGTAGCCGTAGAGATCCAGGCCGAGATCGAGGTAGCAGCCGAAGCGGCGGAACTGCGCCTCGAACGCGTCCGGCCGGGCGCCGGTGTTGAAGGCGAATGCCTCGGCGTCGAACCCCTTGAAGCAGCAGACGCGGCCATAGTTGCGGTAGGCGGCGAGGCGATCGCGCGCCGCAGCGTCCAGGTGCGTGAACACATAGTCGGTGCTGAGGTTGTCGTCGGACCAGAGATAGGTGGTGTCCGCGAGGCCTGCGGTCTGCAGGGCCTCCATGGTCCACACCACCCATTCCGGGGTAAGGTCGGGCGAGCCGCCGGACAGGTCGATAACGTCCGGGCGCTCCGGTTCCCGGGCATAGAGGTCGACGAGTTGCTCCGCGGTGACCCAGGCAGCGCGCGTCTCGTCGCCGCCCAGCATGTTGAACGGCACGAAGCAGTACCAGCAGCGCCAGCCGCAGGCCGCGTTCTGGAAGACTTGGGCGTGGACCATGTCGCCGCCGGGCCATCCCAACCGTCGCGCGGCCGGATCGATGGGCAGCGGGTTCTCGGGCCAGCCCGCCGCCGTGGCGCGACGGAAGTGCCGCACCCGCCCCAGGCCCTCGCAGTTGGGCGGCACGGTCAGATCGCCCTCTTGATCCGATCCCGCGAACCGGCTGACCAGCACCTCGCGCGTTGCCGGGCGCACGATGCGGCTGCGCATCGTCGCGGCGAAGGCGTCGGTGTCGATCAGCTTGGCCGGGCTCATCAGCTGGCGGGCTCCGGGGGCTTCGGCGCGGGCGTGGCCGCCGGCTCGGCGAACAGCTCCGTCTCGCGCAGGTCGAGATAGGCCCCCACGAGGCCCGCGCAGTAGTCGAGCTCCGGCGCCGTCAGTTCGCGGCCGCGCTCGATGCCATGCCAGTACTCGATGCATTTGCGGCAGCAGGTGGCGGTCGCGTGCTGAGCGAAGTGGATGGCGCTGCCCTCTTTCGGGGTCTGGGTGCCGTCGCGCCAGATGTCGGCGCGGCCCACCTTCTTTTCCAGGTAGGGCCGCACCTTGGCCCGGAGGCCCGTCGGCCCGAGCGTCTTCGCCTCCGCCCGCGCCGGTTCATCGAAGTCGGCGTGAAAGAATACGTGGCGGATCAGCTCGTGCTGCAGCTCGCGGAACACCCCACCGACATCGGCGAGATCGCGCCGCTTGACGCGGTCCCAGTCCACCAGCTTCGCGCCGCAGTCACGGCACTGGCCCTCGTAGCTCTTGGCCCACGCCTTCTTGCGGCGGTTGGGGGCGAAGGCGTGGCGGCCCGACTGGCAATCGCTGTCGGAGCACTTCACCTCAAGCGGCTTGAAGTCGGGCAGTTGGTCGAATTCGGGATCGTCAGCCATCGGCGGCCTCGTCATGGAGAGCGAGGGTCAGGAGATTGAGGTCAGCGTCGCCCAGACCCTCGAAGGCGAACCGCTCGAAGAAGACCTCGCGCGCGAAGGCGAGCGGGTCGAAACTGGTGTCCTGCAGGCCAGCGGCCGCGCCCCACCAGTTCTCGCCCTGCAGAGAGAGCCGGAAGGCCGTGTAGTTGGCGAGGCATGCCACATCGACGGCGCGGTCGGCGGCGACCGTCTCAACCGCCCCCTTGAGCCGGCGCAGGTCGCCGCCCACCCGCGCCATGGCCTCCTGCACCAGATCCTCGGCCGCGCCGTTGAGCGTGACCTGGCCGGCGAACCAGCTGCACATCTGCTCCTCTCGCGATTGGCGGCGTTCGTCGGACGTCTCGGCGCCCTCCACCACCTCGAACGTGTCGGCGTCCGGGTCCTCGGCCGCGTGCCGCAGCTCATGGATCAGGTCGAACAGCCAGCGCGCCGGGTAGCGGTGCGCTTGCTTCAGGACCACCACGTTTACGCCGCCCGCTCGCCAGCAGGCGCCGTGGAAGGCGCCCGGATCGTTGAGCGGCAGGACGACCACGCCGAAGTCCCACGCCAGCGACAGAGCGCTGCGGAACTCCACCGCGCCGTAACGCTCCAGCAGCCGCTCGCGGAACACGCGCCACTCGCTCGGAATCCGCTCCCGGGGGCGACCGGCCATCGCCTGGGCGCAGACCTCCGCCAGGTGGTGGGCGTAAGCGGTGTAGATGGCGGCCGAACGACCGTCGCGCCCCTTCGGCATCTTGAAGCGGGCGGTCGCGCCGGCGAACTGCCCCATGTCGAGGGGGGCCGACCCCATGATGGCGTCCGTGGACCAGCCGAAAACGCCGCCGACGCGCTCCGCCGCCTCCGAGAGGCCATCCCCCTTGAGATCGAGGTCGGGCGCGATGCGCCGGCGGATGAACCCTTCGTCCAAGCCGATGGCCTTCAGGCGCTGCAAGATCGCGGTCGGGGCGGCGGGCTCCAGAAGCTCCAGGCGCTTACGGACCTTCAGGCCGATCGCGTCGGCCACGTCGACGAGGCGGCTGAAGCTGGCGCCGTCGTAGCGCGTGGCCTCGTAGCGTTGGATCTGCTGCTCCTTCAGGCCGAGGCGATCGGCGAGCTGGCGCTGGGTCAGGCCGGCGGCGATGCGCGCATGGATCAACGCCATCGGAAGCTCCGCCAGCGACTCCACGTCGAAGCGCTTCACCTCGCCGGCCCGCAGCCGCTCATAGGCGCGGATCTCGGCTTCCAGTGCTTTCAGCTCGCCCCGGACGGCGTCGATCTGGGCGGTCTTCAGCGCGGGATGCAGGTCGGTGACGTCGAGGCTGCCGGCCTCCATCGCCTCCAGCGCGGCCCGGAAGCGCTGAGCCTGGGTTCGCGCCTGTGCGAGCTGGCGTTCGTTAACGATCACGGCAGCGCCCTCACATCGAGGAGGACCACGCCTTTGGCGCGGCCCTCGCGGTCCTGTTGGAAATAGTCCTGGTAGATCATTCCCGTGGTCTGACAGGCGACGTGCCCCCACGGGAACAGGTCGCCGAAGTACTTGGCCTTCATCGCCTTGCGCCCGTCCGTGTGGCGCAGAAGCACGGGGTCGACGAGCAACCCGTTGACGCCGTTCGGATCGAAGGCCGCGTCGTAGTCCCCGGGCAGCTCCTTGGCGGTGACGAAGCTGCCGTCGATGATGGCCGCCCGGCAGCCCGCCATCTTGAGGTTGCGAAGCGCCCGATAGAGGCCATTGGCGAGGAAGCGGCGGCGCTGGTTCCAGGAGAAGGCCGTGACGAAATTACCCCAGGGCCAAGGGTGCAGGCCCACGGGCAGATAGCCGGACTCGGGATCGAACGACGGCACCATGAACACAACATGCTTGTTGTGTGGTAGAGTTGTCAACCACACAATGTCTGCGTTGTGTGATCGCGTGACTCCGCCGGGCCGTCGGGACGTCCTGCACGCGCGAGATGGGCGCAAGGCGCCGCGGCCGGAGGCCGCGCCGGTTGGGAAGGCGGGAGAAGGGCTCCGCAGGGCGAAGCACAGGCTGGGAGGTGGTCTCCCGGCAGCTTCGATCTCAAGGAGACTGACATGCAGAACGTGGTGTTCGTGGGCCGCTTGGCGGCCGACCCTCAGGTGACCGACGACTTCGGCAAGGCGGTGTTCCGGCTGCTGGAGAACCGCGGCCGGGACGCGGACGGCGCCGACCGGGTGGTGGGCGTCAACTGCGTGAGCTGGGCCAAGGGCCTCAACGAGAAGGTCATTGCGCCCGGACTCGCCAGCGGCTGCGAGGTGATGGCCATCGGCGCCTTCGTGGACAACCTCTACGAGGCCCGCGAGGGCGGCCAGCGCGCCGCCAAGGAGCTGGTGATCCGCTCGCTCACCGTGCTCGACTGGGCGTCCGAGCGCTCGGCCGGGGTCCCGGCCGCCCAGGCGGCCTGACCTCTTCCGTAATCCCATTCCTTCTAAGGAGACTGACCATGCAAAGCGTGATCCTTGACGGCTACCTTGCCGCCGACCCGTCGATCCTCACCGCCCAAGGCTCGGGCAAGCGCCGGGCGAGCTTCCGCGTCCTGGAGACCGCCCGTTTCCGGCGCGGCGACGGGCAGCCGGGCGAGCGGACCACGGGCTTCAACTGCGTCTGCTTCAACGAGCAGACCACCGAAGCCTACATCTCGCCCTACGCCAGGAAGGGCGCCCGCGTCGTGGTGTCCGGCCATGTCGAGAACGACACCTGGACCGGGCGCGACGGCGTCGTGCACTACGACCTGCGGCTCGTCGTCGAAAACCTGCGCATCAAGTCCAAGCGCGCCGTCGACGACGACGTGGACGAGACCGAGCCCCCGGCCGGTCCTTCGCCGAGCGTCGATCCCGACGACGAGATCCCGTTCTAGCGCCTGTCACCGCTGACCTAATGGCCCCGCCGGCTCCGCCGGCGGGGCTTTCTGCGTCTGGCCGCCGGAACAGGGTTTGACCTGATATGGGCAGATTGCGCACAGGGTTGAGCGTGGTCGCGCGAGAGAGGCCGCGCAGCTTGATGTCTTCGACCTCCTGGAGCGGCGGCGCATGTGGGGTGAAGACGGGCGTCCGGCTCTGGGCCCGCTTATGCTGCGCGCGCGGACCCCTTCAGGCCGGCGGACCCGGCGGGCGGAATTCCCCCGCGTGGGTCAGGAAACGCACGTAGCCGGTGGCGATCGCCTTGGCGACGGCCTCAGGATCGCGGGTCCCGTCAACCTCCATCGCCCCAGCCTGGACGTGGTTGCGGACGGCGAACAGCAGCGTGGCGCCAAACGCCTCGGGGTCGAAGTCCTTCAGCCGCAAGGGCGGGCGTTGGGCAACGATCATGGCCCACTTGCGGTGCGCGACGTAGGTCATGAAGCTGGGTCGGCCGATGAGGTCGCGGTTGGCGAGCGCAAACATGGCCGCCACTTCCCGCAGCTGCAGGTCGTTGATCGGGCCGGTGATCAGGTCCAGCCGGTCCGACCAGGCGCTCTCCGCCGCTGTGCTGTCGTTGAGGGTCGCCACGATCCCGATCTTCCCGACCCGGACCAGCACGGTCTGCGCGTCGGTGAAGTCGAGGTAGTCGTAGTCGCCCTCGAGGGTGGCCGACGCGATCTCGAACACCTGCAGCGAGCCGATGACCTCCGGCATCAGGCTCGCGCCCGTATAGGGCGCCCGTGCCACCGCATGGACGTGGTGAAGGTCGGCCCAGTCGTAGGCCTCGCCGATGCGCGCGTCGCCGCGCCGCCGATCCTTGTGCACGGGGATTCGTCCATCCTTGAGGTGCACCTTCAGGAACAGCAGGCAGAGCCACACGAACAGCAGCTCGCGGCCCTTGTCGTCGAGGCGCGACGCCACGGTGGCGGCGTCGCCGTCCAGCAGTTGCGAGACCGGGTCTTCGACCGTTCGGCCGAGCAGCGTGTTGCAGGGCTCGCAGCACGGCACGCGGTAGCCGCCGTACTTGCGGCGCTCGCCGGTCGGCAGCGTGATCTCCTTGTCGAAGAGCCCATAGCGCCGCAGGATCCAGCGCGGAACGATGTGCTCGTCGTTGAAGTCTTCACGGTGCGGCGCGCCACAGATGAAACAGCAATCGCCCTCGCAGATATCGCGCACGAAGCGCGCGCAGCTGAACAGCAGGATGCGCCCATCCTCGCCCACGATGGCGTCGTCCTGAACGGGATCATCGGCCATGGCCGTCATGGGCCAGCCATAGCCTTCGCCGCAGGCGGCCTCCAAGTCGGACGATGATCGTCGCGCTCGCTCGCAAGCTCCTCATCGCTTTCTGGCGGCTGGTGACCACAGGCGCCTTGCCAGACGGCGTGATCGTTGCGGACCGTCCAATCCCGGTTGAAAATGAAAACCAAGTACGGGCAGAGAGCGATGAACAACACAGTTCGTCTCTACGGTCGGCCGCCGTATCGCGTTGTTCTGGTGCACGGGGGGCCCGGCGGCGCGGGAGAGATGTCGCCGCTGGCGCGACGACTGAGTCAGTGCATGCCGGTGGTCGAAGCGATGCAGACCAAGCTCTCCATCCAAGCGTTGATCGAAGAACTTCGCGACCAGATCGCGGCGCATGCGCAAACGCCCGCGGTCATCGTCGGCCATTCCTGGGGCGCGTGGCTCTGCCTGCTTTTCGCCGCGCACCATCCCGATATGGCCGAGCGGCTCATTCTGATCAGCAGTGGCGTGCTGGAGGACCGATACGCCGAGGTTCTGCGAGCAACTCAGTCGGCCAGGTTGACGGAAATTGAACGGTCTGAAATGGCCAAGCTGACGGGCTTGCTCGACGATCCGGACGTTCCGGACAAGGGTGCCCTTTTCAGTCGCTACGGCTATCTGTTCGACAAGATCGAGAACTATGACGTCGAACCTGAGGCGCAAGAACCATTCGAGACCGATCCGGCGATCTTCAACCACGTGTGGACCGAGGCGGCGGCCATGCGGTCCAGCGGCGACCTGCTGCGGCAGGCGTCGCTGGTGCAATGCCCGGTGCTGGCCATCCATGGCGACTACGATCCGTCTCCAGTGGAGGGCGTGCGCGAACCCTTGGCGCGCGTACTGAAGACGCCCTTCGAGTTCCTGGTGCTTAAGAACTGCGGCCATACGCCCTGGCTCGAGCGCCACGCGCGGGATGAGTTCTACGAGATCCTTGAGGCTAACGTCGCCTGAACGACCCGGGCGCAGGGCTGCCTTTCGTTGCTGATCGAGGCCAGCGGCTCTTCCATATCGGCAAGGGCGGTCATCCGGGCAGGCTCCTTCGCGGACGCGCGGTCTGGCGGACCGGGCCCAGGCTGACAAGAGGTTTGGCGTGCCCCGGCCTGCGGCCGGGTCGGGCTCTAGTCGCCTGCGGCTCCCGGAGCCCCGTTCCGGGTCTCCGCCCATTCGGGTGACGATCCCTCACGCATGGCGGGCCCGCCTTCGCAAGCTCGGCTACTGAGGGGGCACACCACACAACGACCTCCAACCGTATCACGTCACCCAGGGCGTCAACGGCCTGCGGCCGTTCCCCTCCGCTCCGCCCTTTGGGCTGCGCTCCGGTGACTCCCCCGGGGCCCGACGTGGCGGGGGGAAAGGTCGTTGCGCAAGGCGCGACGGCGATCCTTCACCTCATCTTGGAGTCATCGTCATGACCTTCTCCCTTCATGCCTTCTCGGCGTCCGACACCCGTTTCGATGTCCAGGCCGCGGCCCTGGAAGACGTCCGTCCGCATCCGACGGAGGACGCGCTGGTTCAGCTCGGCCATGTGCTGATGACCGAACTCATCGACCTCATCGGCGACACGGCCCTGGAAGATATGCAGACCATCCTGTGCGAGAGCCTGATCGGCGCCTTCCATTCGGCGGCCGGCCGGATCGAACGCGACGGGGACCGGGCGCGAGACCGGATGCGGCTGCTGGAGCGGGACTTCGACGGTTCCGAGCTGGCCGACACCGAGCTGCAGGAGGCGACGCGGGTGACGCGCGCAGCGGACGTGGCGCAGGCGGCGGCCGAGCTGGTCCGCGATGCCGCAGCCGAGGTCTACACGACCCAGACCGGCGAGGTCTGGACGGCGTGGCGCGGCAGCCGGCGCGGCACGCGGATGACCGCGGCGCAGCTGGAGGCTAAGGCGGCGATCCGGGCCGTGGAGCGCCGGCGTCGGGGCGAGGCGGACCCGGGTGGGCCCGTGGTCGCCTTCCGGGCGGCGCCGTTCGCCGACAGCGCGGAGGATGCGCAGCGGATCTTCGACGCCCTGAACTGGGCGAAGTCGGAGTGGCCGGACATGGCGCTGGCCACGACCGGAGCCAAGGGCGCGGAGCGGATCGCCATACGCTGGGCGCAGCAGAAGTCGGTGACGCTCGTGCTCGCGCGGGCGGACTTCGATCGGCACGGGAAGGCGGCGCCGTTCCGAGCCAACGATGACCTGCTGGCCCTGGAGCCAACCTGCTGCCTGACCCTGGCGCAGTCGCTGGAGCTCGGCCGGGCGGAACGCTCGCATCCGTTCGGACCCGCGCTGAATCTGGCGCAGCAGGCCACGGCGCGCGGCGTCCGGCACGTGGCGATCCTGGCCAAGGCGGCCTAGACCCAACCTCTCTTCTCCCTTGCCCGCTTGGCTTCGGCCGGGCGGGCTTTTCTTCGTTTGGTCGTCGGGTTGAGGGGGATCGGGACCGAAGGCCAGACGACAGTACCGACCCAACTCGGCGTACATCAGCCAGGAGTCCGGGGTTGCGGATACTGATTGTCTCAGGTTGTTTGCTATTGATCGTTGTTGATGTGGCGGGCGTTTTTGGTCGGGAGGGCAAGATAAAAGGGTATTTTGGCGTTCTTCTTTCCGGTATTTGTTCAGATGGTTAGCAGCGCGGCAACGCGACCGGACGACTTGCGGTGACGCGCGGCCTCAGAATGAAGGTCGAGGTCTTCCGATGACGGTCCGTCAGGCGATGCAGGCGCGTCTCGAGACGCATGACGGTTGTGAGCATCGCGGCCGGATCGCACGCCTGCCGCGGACCCTGAAGGCGGATCGCAACGGCGTCCGGCTCGGCATGATGAAGCGTCTCGCCGCGTCGCGCCTCTTCGCGCTCGGCGACCGCGCCGGCGTGCTCAGGACGGCTCAGAAACGGTCAGGCCGTGCCTTCCGTCTGGATGTGCGCCAGCGCGTCATCGTCAAGGGTCTGGTCTCCCGGCACACCAGACAGGGCGCCCTGCGCGGCGAGGCCTTGAGCAAGCACCTGGCCTATCTCGGCCGCGCCGGCGCCGGGGCCGACGGGGAGCGTCCGGAGTTCTTCGACCGCGCCGAGGACGGCGTCGACGCTGCGCAGATCACGGACGGCTGGGGCACCGACCGCCACCACTTCCGTTTCATCATTTCGCCGGAGCACGGCGACCGGATCGCCGACCTTCGCGACTACACGCGCGAGGTCATGCGCCGGGTGAGCGCGGATCTCGGCCAGCCGGACTTGGCCTGGGTGGGGACCTGCCACTTCGACACCGACCAGCCGCATGCCCACGTCGTCGTGCGGGGCCGCAAGGCCAATGGCCGCGACCTCGTAATTCCCCGGGACTACATGGGCTACGGCTTCCGGGCTCGGGCCCAGGAAATCGCCCACGAGCGGCTGGGCGATCTGTCCCGGGCCGAAGCGGAGCGCCGCATCTGGCGCGAGACCCAAGCCGATCGCTTTACTGGTTTCGACCGCCGACTGGAGCAGGCCGCCGACGCGCAGCGGATGGTCGATGACGGTGTCGGCGGAAGCGATGCCTGGGCGGCCCTGACGCGCGGCCGGCTCCGCAAACTGGAGGCGTTGGGCCTCGCGACGCGGGTCGGGCAGCGGTATCGACTGCATGACGAGATGGAGCCGCGCCTGCGCGGCCTTCAGCTGCGCCAGGACATCATCCGCACGCTCCACCAACGGCGTCTCGAGACGGGCCGCACCGTCCGGGAACTTGGCGCTGGGCGGGTGCGCGGCCGGGTTGTCGGCCGTGGCGCGCACGATGAGCTGGGCGGGGCGGCGTGGGTCATCGTGCGCGACCGGGACGGGGTCGAGCACTACGCGCGTCTCGCGTTCGCGCAGCAGCTCCCGGAGCTCGGCAAGACGATCGACCTGGCCGCGGGGCCGAGGGGCGCCCAGATCGGGACGTCGGTTCGATCCAGCGGTCTCGAGCGCTAAGTCCCAACCGCCTGCCATATGCACTGTCGTCGGTGGAGGCTTCGCGCGAAGTTGGCTGCCCTCAGAGGTTGCGTGTCGAGCTATGCCGACGCCTCAGGGTGCGCAGATCAAGGTCAAGTCCATCTCAGCCGCAAGCGCTTGTCGTTCGCTTCCGTGCTCGCGAGAGGCGCGCGGAATAGACCCGTCGAAATGTGAGCCTTGGGTCGGGCTCTGGGCTTAGACGGCTTGGATATTCCCCAGGAGGTCCAGCAGCGCCCGGTTCATGTAGTAGCTCTCGCGGCCGATCTTGTGCTTTCGCATCAGGCCGATCCGCGTAAGTTCGTCGAGGTAGCGTGTCGAGCCGCGTCGTCTGGCCGGCCATCTGCCCGACCCCGTCCAGCATGTAGATGAGCCATTCTTCCCAGACGCCATCGGGACGGACCGCCTGCAACAGGCGATAGTAGTCGGCCTTGTGCTGGTTGATGTAGCGCGAGAGGTAGAGCACCGGCGTGCCCAGCAGGTCCTCCTTCACCAGATAGGATGTTCAGGATCCGTCCGGTCCGGCCATTCCCGTCGTAGAAGGGATGGATGGTCTCGAACTGGTGATGGATCACGGCCATCTTCACGAGAGGATCGAGGTCGAGCGTGTCCTCGCCGTTGATGAAGCGCTCGAGGTTCGCCATCAGCGGCGCGATCTCTTCGTAGCTCTGGGGCGGCGTAAAGACCACTTCCCCGGTCTTGTCGTTCTTCAGGGCGGTGCCGGGGAGGCGGCGAAAGCCTGCCTGATTGCGCTCCAGGGTCGCCTGCATGGCCAGGATGTCGTTGATGGTGATCAGTCCCGTCGCGCGGACCGTGTCGAAGCCTTCCCTCATCGCGCGCGCGCAGGCGTAGACCTCCTTCGCCGCGACGCTCGTGAACCGGGTTGGCCATGTCGTCACTGCGATAGAGGTCGTCGTGGGTCGTGATGATGTTCTCGATCGCCGAGCTGTCCTTCGCCTCCTGCAGCGAGAGCGTGTTGATCCGGCCGCGCCCTTCAGCTCCGCCAAGGCGCGGTGTGCAGTGGCGAGCTTCTTGAGGACCCGCTTGGTCTCCAGGTCCACGGACAGTGGCAGGAGCGGTGGGACGTGGCTGGCGACCAAGGCCATTCGGAACCGATCTGCATAGGATTTGGCGATTTTCCATACATGATCGGAGGACGTGTATAGACCTCGTCGAAGTTCCTTACATGCCGGCTGGACGCGTCAAGAGTCGCCGCTTCCTATGCAATGTGCGTCTCACATGTCTGGAAAAGCCGCCGACCTAAGCACATTGCCGGTAGACTTCCCGCGCCGAGAGCCGGGAGACCGCCTCGGTTCGCCGAGAACTCCGCAGACGCATGCCGCAGACCCGCCGTCAGTGGAGCTTGCGGTCACCCGTTACATGGTCGGTCTCGACCAGGGTCGGCCGTCCCGCCCGGCGCCCACATTCGAGCGGGCGCAGAATGTCGTCGTGGAAAGCGTCGACGATGATGGCGAGCGCGACGACGTGGCGGCTCTCGGGACAGTCCGCGGCAAGATCAAGAACGGCCCTGACGAGATTGCTGTAGAGCCGCTTTGCGGACTCGATATCGGACGCTGAGGCATTAGCCATCTACGGGTCTCCGTGCCGGCGACATCATCGCCGCGATCACGATCGTCCGTCGATACGTAACCTTACCCCCCTTCCGCCAGGCTGCGCTTCGGGCAGGCCAGTCTTTGGCGTGGCGCCGGCGAAACACCTGACGCTGCGTGGAACGCGGCGAAACGCCGGGCAGTGGCAGACTGCAAGTGGTACCCCGGTGGTACCCAGCCCGGCTCGGCTTTCGTAGGATTGGTATGCGCGCTCAGGCGCTTGCCTGAAAATGGTGAAGGCCCCCAGTGGGTTACTGGGGGCCTCCGTGGTGGAGCTAAGCGGAGTCGAACCGCTGACCTCTTGAATGCCATTCAAGCGCTCTACCAACTGAGCTATAGCCCCGAGGTCGGGTCTTCCCGGGAGGCTGGCCCCCCGGGAAGGCGCGGAACCTATTCAAACCGGTTCCCGCGATCAAGCCCGCTTTCAGGCTTTTTTCGTCGCAGGCGCCGGAGGGGTCCCTACCGGTCGTCGTCGCCCTCGTCCGGAAGGCCTTCGATCTCGGACTCGTCGAAGTCGTCCTCGTCCTCGTCTTCGAGGAACGGAACGTCCGCGTCGTCTTCCTCGACCTCGTCCTCGTCCGTGAATTCACCGAGGTCCTCGGACACCGGCGCCGGCTCGTCGGCGTCGTCGTCGTCGGTGACCAGCGGCGGCTCGTCGGCGACTTCGTCGAGTTCGGGCGTGACCGCCTCTTCCTCTTCTTCGTCCTCGTCGGCTTCCTTCTCGGCGACCTGATCTTCGACCTGATCGTCTTCAGGCACGATGGTGCGGGCGCGGACGCGGCGGTTGCGGACGGCTTCGTCGGGATCGAACTCGGTCTGGCACTTTGGGCAGTGCGCGGGACGCTTGCTCAGATCGTAGAACTTAGCCTGGCAGTTGGGGCAGATTTGCTTGGTGCCCAGCTCGGGATTGGCCAAAGGCGGCGACCCTCATAAATAGCGATTTTGCGATAAGGCGGCGTCCCTTGCCACGCAGGGGGACGGCTGTCAAAGCAATCCCCCGCACGACCAGAGCCCACATTCGGAGGCGAGTTTTCGACACATGACGGCGGCGAACCTGACCGCCAGGCGCGCAGGCCCCCTTCGGGGCGTGGTGCGTGCTCCGGGGGACAAATCCATCAGCCATCGTGCGCTCATCCTGGGCGCCCTGGCCAGCGGCCTCACCGAGATCGAGGGCCTGCTCGAAGGCGACGACGTCAAGCGCACGGCCGCGGCCATGGCCGCGTTCGGCGCCGGCGTGGAACGGCTGGGCGAGGGCAAGTGGCGCGTGGAGGGCCGCGGCGGCTTCTCCGAGGCGGCCGACGTGATCGACTGCGGCAATGCGGGCACCGGCGTGCGCCTGATCATGGGCGCGGCGGCGGGCTTCGACATGGCCGCCACCTTCACCGGCGACGCCTCGCTGCGCGGACGGCCGATGAACCGGGTGCTGAAGCCGCTGGGCGAGATGGGCGCCAGCTGGATCTGCCGCCAGGGCGGACGCCTGCCGCTGACGCTGAGGGGCGGGAACCTGCGCCGCATCGCCTACACCCTGCCCGAGCCCTCGGCGCAGGTGAAGTCGGCGGTGCTGCTGGCCGGCCTGCACGCCGACGGCGGCGCCGAGGTGATCGAGCCCGAGGCCACTCGCGACCACACCGAGCGCATGCTGCGGGGCTTCGGCGCCGAGATCGAGGTGCGCGAGGCGGGGGCCGGACGCCACATCGTTCTGCCCGGCGGGCAGACGCTGCGCGGGACCCGCATCCACGTGCCGGGCGATCCCTCCTCGGCGGCCTTCCCGCTGGTGGCGGCCCTGGTGACGCCGGGGTCCGAGGTCACCGTGCAAGGGATGCTGCTGAACCCGCTGCGAATTGGCTTGCTGGAGACGCTGGGCGACATGGGCGCCGACATCTCGGTGACCAATGTGCGCGACGAGGGCGGCGAAACCGTCGCCGACGTCACCGCCCGCCACTCCGAGCTGGAGGGCGTGGAGGTTCCGCCCGAGCGGGCGCCCTCCATGATCGACGAATATCCGATCCTGGCCGTGGCCGCGGCCTTCGCCTCGGGCAAGACCACCATGCGCGGCATCGGCGAGATGCGGGTGAAGGAGAGCGATCGGATCGCGCTGATGGCCGCGGGCCTCGCCGCCTGCGGCATCGGCGTCGAGGAAGAGCCAGAGGCCCTTACCGTCGTCGGCGCCAAGCGGGGGAATCACCTCGTGGCCGGCGGCGCTGGCGTGACCACTCATGGCGACCACCGGATCGCCATGTCGCATCTGATCCTCGGGATGGCGGCGGAAGAGCCGGTGACTGTGGACGAACCCGGCATGATCGCCACCAGCTTCCCGGGCTTCGTCCAGATGATGCGCGGTCTGGGCGCGGAGATCGGCGAAGATCTGCCGGCGACGGTGTGATGGGCAAACCTGTGCGGGGGACGTTCATCGTCGCGGTCGATGGGCCGGCGGCGTCGGGCAAGGGCACGATCGCGGCGCGGCTGGCGCACGACCTGGGCCTGCCCATGCTGGACACCGGCCTCCTGTACCGGGCCGTGGGCGTCCTGATGGATCGGGCGGGGCTGTCCCTGGACGACGAGGGCGCGGCGGCGGCGGCGGCGGCGACGCTCACCTCGGACCTGCTGGGCGACCCGCAGCTGCGCACCCGCGCGGCGGGCGAGCTGGCGAGCCGGGTGGCGGTGCACCGGCGGGTGCGCGACGCCCTGCTGGACTTCCAGCGCACCTTTGCGCGCCAGGAGGGCGGGGCGGTTCTGGACGGCCGCGACATCGGCACCGTGATCTGCCCGGAGGCGCCGGCCAAGCTGTTCGTCACCGCCACCCCCGAGGTGCGGGCGGAGCGGCGCTGGAAGCAGCTCTTCGGCCAGGGCGAGGAGGTGTCGTACGAGGACGTGCTCACCGACATCCGCAAGCGCGACGCCCGGGACGGCGGCCGCGACGCCGCGCCCATGGTGGCCGCGCCCGACGCGAACTTGCTCGATACGACGCAAATGACTATAGAGCAGGCCGCCGATGCGGCCCGCCGTATCGTCGAGGCGGCGCGCGTCCGCTGGGAAGCCGGTCAACCGGCCGACTAGCCGGACAAATCCAACCGCGCCTTTCCCTCGCACGGCTGCGGGCAATTTTCACGGCGCGGGGTCCGCTTCGCGCCTTCGGTTGCAACCCTTAACCCGACCAGCGGGAGTCCGTCCGACACCATCCGGTGTGCGGGCCCATTGGTCATTTGAAGACGAAAGTACACATGGCTGACGATCTGAGCCTCAACCCCTCGCGCGACGACTTCGCCGCGCTGCTCGACGAGTCCCTCGGCGGGCGCGACTTCATGGAAGGCCAAGTGGTCCACGGTCTCGTGGTGGCCGTCGAGAAGGACTTCGCCATCATCGACGTCGGTCTGAAGACCGAAGGCCGCGTTCCGCTGAAGGAATTCGGCATGGACGAAGGCCGTCCGGCGCTGAAGGCCGGCGACACCGTCGAGGTGTTCCTGGAGCGCGTCGAGAACGCCATGGGCGAGGCGGTGATCAGCCGCGAAAAGGCCCGCCGCGAGGAAGCCTGGACGCGCCTGGAAGGCGTCTACGAGAAGAACGAGCCGGTGATGGGCTCCATCGTCGGCCGCGTGAAGGGCGGCTTCACCGTCGACCTGGGCGGCGCCTCGGCGTTCCTGCCCGGCAGCCAAGTCGACATCCGCCCGGTGCGCGACGTCGGCCCGCTCATGGGCCGCGAGCAGCCGTTCGCGATCCTCAAGATGGACCGTCCGCGCGGCAACATCGTCGTCTCGCGCCGCGCCATCCTGGAAGAAGCCCGCGCCGAGCAGCGCACCGAGCTGGTCAGCCAGCTGCAAGAGGGTGAAGTCCGCGAAGGCGTGGTCAAGAACATCACCGACTACGGTGCGTTCGTGGACCTCGGCGGCATCGACGGCCTGCTGCACGTCACCGACATGAGCTGGAAGCGCGTCAACCACCCGAGCCAGGTGCTCGCGGTCGGCGACACGGTGAAGGTCCAGATCGTCAAGATCAACCCGGACACCCAGCGCATCTCGCTCGGCATGAAGCAGCTCCAGTCCGACCCGTGGGACGGCGTGGAAGCCAAGTACCCGGTGGGCGCCAAGTTCACCGGCCGCATCACCAACATCACCGACTACGGCGCCTTCGTGGAGCTGGAAGCCGGCGTCGAAGGCCTGGTGCACGTGTCGGAAATGTCGTGGACCAAGAAGAACGTCCACCCCGGCAAGATCGTCTCCACCTCGCAGGAAGTGGATGTGGTCGTGCTGGACGTCGATCCGTCCAAGCGCCGCGTCTCCCTGGGTCTCAAGCAGGCCCTGGCCAATCCGTGGGAAGCCTTCATCGCGGCCCACCCGATCGGCACGGTCGTCGAGGGCGAGGTCAAGAACGCCACCGAGTTCGGCCTGTTCATCGGCTTGGAAAACGACATCGACGGCATGGTGCACCTGAGCGACCTGGACTGGGCCACGCCCGGCGAGGAAGCCATCGCCAAGTACCAGAAGGGCGAGACCGTGAAGGCCCGCGTCCTGGACGTCGACGTCGAGAAGGAGCGCATCTCGCTCGGCATCAAGCAACTGTCGGGTGACCCGCTGCAAGGCGACACCTTCCGCAAGGGCCAGACCGTCACCTGCACCGTCACCGAGATCACCTCGGGCGGCATCGAGGTGAAGTTCGGCGACGAGGAAGCCCCGATGACGGCGTTCATCCGCAAGTCGGACCTGTCCCGCGACCGCGCCGACCAGCGCCCCGAGCGTTTCGCCGTCGGCGACCGCCTGGACGCTCAGGTCACCAACGTCGACAAGGCCGCCCGCCGCATCTCGCTGTCGGTGAAGGCCCTGGAGATGGCGGAAGAAAAGGAAGCCATCGAGCAGTTCGGCTCGTCGGACTCCGGCGCTTCGCTGGGCGACATCCTGGGTGCGGCGCTCCGCGAGAAGGCCCAGAAGGAATAGTCCCCCTGGGAAAAGCTTCGGGCCTGATGGCTTGAACATCGAACGGCGGATCGGGAAACCGGTCCGCCGTTTTCGTTTTGTGGCGCTCGCTCTATCGTGCGTCCCTGGTTTTCGAAGGGTCGCCTCAAAAGTGCGTTTCGCCCGTCTCGCCGCCGGCCTCGCCGCGGCCCTGCTGCTCTCAGCTCCCGTGCATGCCGCGCCCAAGCCGGTCTTCGGCCCGCCGCCCAAGTGGGTCGACGTGGCGCCCGTGCCCGAGCCGCCGCCGTCCGAGGGCGCGCCCGCCGTCCAGACCCTGCTGGACGACAACCAGAGCCGGCTCACGCCCCAGGGGGACACCTACTACAACCGCCGTGTCCGCAAGGTCCTGAAGGCCGAGGGCCTCCCGGCCCTGACCACCTTCGGCGTCACCTGGGACCCGCAGGACGAGGTGGTCACGATCCACACCCTGCGCATCCTGCGCGGCGGCCGCACCATCGACCTGTTGGGCAAGGGGCGGCAGATGCTGGTCCTGCGCCGCGAGCAGGACCTGGAAAAGGCCATGCTGGACGGCCGCATGAGCGCCACCCAGCAGATCGAGGGCCTGCAGGTGGGCGACATCCTGGATGCGTCCTGGACCCACTCGGGCCGGGACCCCGTGGCCGGCAATCGCTCGTACGACATGGAAGGCCTGTCCTTCCCCGGCGTGGCCAGCCGCTATCGGGCGCGACTGTCATGGCCGACCGGCGCCCCGATCCGCTACCGGACCACCGAGGGCTTCGGCGAGCCGAAGCTGAGCCAGGATGGCGACTGGACCTACCTCGTGCTGGACGCGGCCGGCGTCCAGGCGCCCAAGCCGCCGGTGGGCGCGCCGCCGCGCTTCCGCCGCCTGGGCTTCATGGAGACCTCCAGCTTCGAGAGCTGGAACGAGATCTCGCGCATCATGGCGCCGCTGTACGCCCGGGCGACGTCGATCTCGCCCGGCTCGGACCTGCGCGCCGAGATCGACGCCATCGCCGCCAAGTCGACCGATCCCAAGGTCCGCGCCTTCGAGGCGCTTCGGCTGGTGGAGGAGAAGACCCGCTACTTCTTCATCGGGATCGGCGACGGGGGCTATGTGCCGGCCTCGGCCGACGAGACCTGGCGGCGGAAGTTCGGCGACTGCAAGGGCAAGACGGCCCTGCTCCTGGCGATCCTGGCGGAGCTGAAGGTCCCCGCCGAACCCGCCCTGGTCAGCTTGGGCGGCGGCGATGGCATGAACGAGCGGCTGCCGTCGCTGGCGGCGTTCAACCACGTGATCGTGCGGACCGAGATCGAGGGCAAGACCTACTGGCTCGACGGCACGCGGACCGGCGACCGCAGCGGCCTGGACGCCCTGCGCCCGCCCCCGCACCGCTGGGCCCTGCCGATCCGCGCAGACGGCGCCGACCTCGTCGAGATCGTCGTCCCGCCGCTCAGCGAGCCGTTCGTCGAGGCGACCACCCGCTTCGACGCCTCCAAGGGCCTGGATGCGCCGGCGCCGATGGAGATGGTCAGCCGTTTCCGGGGCGATGCGGCCAACGGGCTGCGCCAGATGGTGGCGGCGGTCCCGCGCGCCGACCTGGAGCGCAACTTCCGCCAGCAGATGTCGGGCAACATGAGCTGGGTCGAGGTGCAGAAGGTGGAGTGGAAGGACGACGTGGCCAACGACGCCTTCGAGGTGCGCATGGCGGGCGTGGCCGACCTCGACTGGCGCAAGAACCCGGACCTCGGGATGCTGGAATACAAGGTGACGGCCTCCACGACGAGCGCGCCGGGCTTCCCGCGCCGGGAACCTGGGCCGAACCGCGACGCGCCCTACGCCGTGCCGTTCCCGATCTATGTCCGCTCGACCACCGAGGTGGTGCTTCCGGGCGGCGGCAAGGGCTTCACCGTGCGCGGGCCCAGCGGCAAGGAGACCATCGGGGCGATGGAGCTCAGCCGCGGCTCGACGATCGCCGGCGGCGTCGCCCGCTTCACGACCGACATGCGCTCGCTGGCGCCTGAGATTTCGGCAGCCGACGCCGAGGCGGCGACCCGCACGCTTCGCCGGATCGCCGGGGAAGACAGCCTGATCCGCGCGCCCCTCTAGGCGCGGAGCCGCGTGGCCAAGGGGGGCGTCGCGCAGGGGTTGTGGCGCCCGCCCGGTCGCCAAGCTTGGCCATGGAGTACAGTAAACACGCTTTTTGCGCCTTGATCCCCGTGTCGGGGTCCGCCATGGTCGCGCCGGTTCGAGGGGCGCGTATGATCAAGTCCGAGCTGATCGCGAAACTTGCGGAGGAGAATCCGCATCTCACGCAACGCGACATCGAGCGCGTGGTGGGCGTGATCCTGGAGCGCATGATCGAGGCCCTGGAAGAGGGTGGCCGCGTCGAGCTGCGTGGCTTCGGCGCGCTGTCCGTCCGCTCGCGCGACGCCCGGGCCGGCCGCAACCCCCGCACGGGCGAGCCGGTTGACGTCCGCGCCAAACACGTCCCCTTCTTCAAGAGCGGCAAAGAGCTGCGGGAACGACTGAACGCCGACGACGAGGGCTGATCAACGGCCCTCCGGCAGGGGAGCGCGCCATGGGAATCTTCTCCGAGTTCCGCGAGTTCATCCAGCGCGGCAATGTCGTCGACCTCGCGGTCGGCGTGATCATCGGCGCGGCCTTCAACGACATCGTCAAGGTCCTGGTGGACCAGGTGGTCATGCCGCCCATCGGCATGCTGATGTCCGGCGTCGATTTCTCGAAGCTGGCGGTGGTGCTGAAGCCCGACGACCCGGCGACCGAGGCCAGCGAACTGGTGGCGATCCAGTACGGCGCCCTGATCAACGCCGGCATCAAGTTCCTGATCGTTGCCTGGGTGGTGTTCCTGCTGGTGAAGGCGGTCAATACGCTGCGCCGCCAGGAGGCCGCCAAGCCGCCCGAGGCGCCGCCGGCGCCGACGCCGCAGGAAGCGCTGCTGGCCGAGATCCGCGACCTCTTGAAGACGCGAGCCTGACCGGGGCCTTGCGCCGGGCGCTTCGGCGCCCCTAATCCGCCTTATGGCAGCCAAGGCGAAGATTTGCGGCGTATCGACCCCCGAGGCGGTGCGCGCCGCCGTGGACGGCGATGCGGCCTATCTGGGCTTCATGTTCTTCCCGAAGAGCCCCCGCAACATCGCCCCCGGGGCGGCGGCGCGGCTGACCCCGCCCGCGCGTGCGCGCGGCGTGAAGATCGTGGCCGTCGTGGTCGACCCGTCCGACAACGAGATCGACGCCATCGTGACCGGCCTCGATCCCGACCTGATCCAGCTTCATGGCAAGGAGACCCCGACGCGGGTGCGTGAGATCGCCCAGCGGTCGGGCCGCGGGATCGTCAAGGTCGTGCCGGTCTCGGAGGCCTCGGACTTCACCGCGGCGGCGGCCTACGAGCCGTTGGTCGAGCACCTGATGTTCGAGACCAAGCCGCCCAAGGACGCCGACAGGCCGGGCGGGCTGGGTGTCGCCTTCGACTGGACGCTGCTGCAGGGGCGCCGCTTCCAGCGGCCGTGGTTCCTGGCGGGCGGCCTCGATCCCTGGAACGTGTCGGGCGCGATCGGCGCCGCCAAGGCCCCGTTGGTGGACGTTTCCTCTGGCGTGGAACGCGGTCCGGGACTAAAGGACCCGGCCTTGATCACGGCGTTCCTCGACGCTGTTCGCCGCGCGTAGAGGCCTGCCTTGGACGCCCCAGCCCGACCCAACGACTACACCGCCTATCCCGACGACAAAGGGCGTTTCGGCGACTACGGCGGCCAGTACGTCCCCGAGACGTTGATGCCGCTGGTCCACGACCTGGACGCGGCCTATGCGGCGGCCAAGGCCGATCCGGCGTTCCAGGCCGAGCTGGCCGGCTACCTGACGCACTATGTCGGCCGCCCCAGCCCCCTCTATTTCGCCGCGCGGCTGACCGAGCACTTCGGCGGGGCCAAGATCTATCTGAAGCGCGAAGAGCTGAACCACACCGGCTCGCACAAGATCAACAACTGCATGGGCCAGATCCTGCTGGCCATGCGGATGGGCAAGACCCGGATCATCGCCGAGACCGGCGCCGGCCAGCACGGCGTGGCCACCGCCACCGTCTGCGCCCGTTTCGGCCTGCCCTGCATCGTCTACATGGGCGCGGTCGACGTCGAGCGGCAGAAGCCGAACGTGTTCCGGATGAACCTGCTGGGCGCGGAAGTCCGGCCGGTGACGTCCGGCTCGGCCACGCTCAAGGACGCCATGAACGAGGCCCTGCGCGACTGGGTCACCAACGTCCACGACACCTACTACCTGATCGGCACCGCCGCCGGCATGCACCCCTATCCGGAGATGGTCCGCGACTTCCAGGCGGTGATCGGCCGCGAGACGCGCGAGCAGATCCTCGAGGTCGAGGGCCGGCTTCCGGACGCGGTCGTGGCCTGCGTCGGCGGCGGATCCAACGCCATCGGCATCTTCCACCCGTTCCTCAACGACGAGGGCGTGAAGCTGATCGGCGTCGAGGCCGCGGGCGAAGGCATGGATACCGAGCGCCACGCCGCGGCCATCAACGGCGGGCGCCCCGGCGTCCTGCACGGCAACATGACCTACCTGCTGCAGGACCGTGAGGGTCAGATTACCGAGGCGCACTCGATCTCGGCCGGCCTCGACTACCCCGGCATCGGGCCCGAACACTCCTGGCTCCACGACGTGGGCCGGGCGACCTATCTCACCGCCACCGATGCGGAATCCCTGGACGCCTTCATGCTGCTCTCCAAGCTGGAGGGCATCCTGCCGGCCATCGAGTCGGCGCACGCCCTGGCCCGCGTCGGGGACGTCGCCCGCGACGTCGGCAAGGACGGTATCGTCGTCCTGAACCTGTCCGGGCGCGGCGACAAGGACGTCGGCACGGTCGCGGCGCACCTTGGCCGCCAGATCTGAGGGACGCCGGATTTTGACCAAGACCCGTATCGACGCGCGGTTCGCGGCCCTCAAGGCCGAGGGCCGGGCCGCCTTCGTCCCCTATGTGATGGCCGGCGACCCGGACGCGGCGACCGCGCTCGCGATCCTCAAGGGCCTGCCGCAGGCCGGCGCCGACCTTATCGAGGTGGGCTTTCCCTTCTCGGACCCCATGGCGGAAGGTCCGCCGATCCAGCGCGCGGCCCAGCGGGCCCTGGCCAAGGGCATGACGCTGACGGGCACGCTGGACCTCATCCGCAGCTTCCGCGCGGACGACCAGACGACCCCCGTGATCCTGATGGGCTACATGAACCCCCTGGTGACCTGGGGCTTCGAGGCCTTCGCGCGCGACGCGGCCGCCGCCGGCGTGGACGGGGTTATCGTCGTCGACTGCCCGCCGGAGGAGGCCGATCCGCTTGCCGATGCGCTGGAGGCCAATGGCCTGGCGCTGATCTTCCTGACGACGCCGACCACGGACGGCAAGCGCCTGCCGACGGTGATCCGCCGCGCCTCCGGCTTCGTCTACTACGTGTCGGTCGCCGGGGTGACGGGGGTCAAGGAAGCCGACGCGGCCGCCGTGGCGCCGAACGTCGAGCGGATCCGCAAGGCTGCGGGCCTTCCGGTCGCGGTGGGCTTCGGCATCAAGACACCGGAGCGCGCTTCGGCTATAGCCCAGGTCGCCGACGCCGTGGTCGTGGGATCCGCCCTTGTGGACGAAGTGGCCGAAGCAGTGGATTTGAACGAAGACGTGACCCGGCGAGTTCTTTCCAAAGTGGATTCTCTAGCTAAGGCTGTGCGCTTCGCGCGTCGGGGCCTCACGGCGGTCTGAAAACCATGGCGATGGCTGAACAGCGTAACGACAAACCGGGCCGTCCTCCGGCCGAACGGCGCCGAGGCTGGCTTTCGCGGATCGCGCCCGGCGTCCGCGGCCTCACCAAGAAGGACACGCCCGAGAACCTCTGGGTCAAGGACCCCGATACGGGCGAGATGCTGTATCGGCCCGACCTCGAGGCCGCCATGTGGGTCACGCCGTCCGGCAACCACATGCGCATCGGCTCCAAGCTGCGGCTCGACTACACGTTCGACGACGCCAAGTACGAGCGCATCGCGACCCCGATCGTCGCCGACGATCCCCTGCAGTTCCCGGACGACAAGCCCTATCCCGAGCGCCTGAAGGCGGCCCGCAAGGCCACCGGCGAGCAGGATTCCATGGCCGTCGGCTACGGCCACATCATGGGCCAGCCGGCCGTCGTGATCGTCCAGGACTTCACCTTCATGGGCGGCTCGCTGGGCATGGCGGCGGGCGAGACCTTCGTCGTCGCGGCCAAGGAAGCGGTGAAGCGCGAGGTCCCGCTGGTGATCTTCACCGCCTCGGGCGGCGCGCGCATGCAGGAGGGCACGCTCTCCCTGATGCAGATGGCCCGTACGACCCTGGCGCTGAACGAGGTCAAGGCCGCGGGCCTGCCCTACATCGTGGTGCTGACCGACCCGACCACGGGCGGCGTCACCGCCTCCTACGCCATGCTGGGCGACGTTCACCTCGCCGAGCCGAACGCGACCATCGGCTTCTCGGGCCGCCGGGTGATCGAGCAGACCATCCGCGAGACCCTGCCGCCCGGCTTCCAGCGCTCGGAGTTCCTCGTCGAGCACGGCATGGTCGACCAGGTGGTGAAGCGCGCCGATCTTCCGGAAAAGCTGAGCTCGATCCTGAAGACGCTTATGATGGGGCGTGAGCGCCTTTCCTCCGCCGCCTGAGCTTCTCGTGAGCCCGCCGCCAATTCTCCTCACCCGTAGGGGGAGGGGGACCATGCGCAGCATGGTGGAGGGGGCATGCCGGGAGCGTCGGGCGTGGAGGTCTTCCCCCTCCACCGCGTTCCGCCGCCCCCCTCCCCCTACGGGTGAGGAGAGAACGTTCTAGAATGGCCGCGCCCCTTCCCCCCGACCCCGGACACGACCCGATCCGCGCCTCGGACGCAGTGATCCAGCGGCTGCGCGCCAACCACCCCACCCTGATCGACCTGTCGACCGGCCGGGTCGAGCGGCTGCTGGCGGCGGTGGGCGATCCGCACCGGAAGCTGCCGCCGGTGATCCATGTGGCCGGCACCAACGGCAAGGGCTCGACAGTCGCCTACCTGCGCGCCATCGCCGAGGCCGCGGGCCTGCGGGTCCACGCCCTGACCTCGCCGCACCTGGTGCGGTTCGCCGAGCGGATCCGCCTCGCCGGCGCGCTGATCACCGACGCCCAGCTCACCGATCTCACCGACCGGCTGGAGGCCGCCAACGCCGGCGAGCCGATCAGCTTCTTCGAGATCACCACGGTGCTGGCGTTCCTCGCCTTCGCCGAGACCCCCGCAGACCTGTGCATCGTCGAGGTCGGGCTGGGCGGCCGGTTCGACGCCACCAACGTCTTCGACGCCCCCGCGGTCAGCGTGATCACCCCCGTCGACTACGACCATCTGGAGATGCTGGGCCCCGGCTTGCCCAAGATCGCCTGGGAGAAGGCCGGGATCATCAAGCACGGCCGCCCCGTGGTGGTCGCTCGTCAGTCCGACGAGGCGCTGGAGATGATCGAGCGCGAGGCTGACGACCGCATGGCGCCCATGCTGCTGATGGGCCGCGATTTCGACGCCTGGGAGGAGCGCGGCCGGCTCTTGGTGCAGATGCCCGAGCGGCTCCTCGACCTGCCGGCGCCCAGCCTGTTCGGCGGCTACCAGTTCGCCAACGCGGGTCTCGCCGTCGCCGCGGCCCTGACCTTCGACCGCGACCTGAGCGACGAGGACCTTGGACGGGGTCTGACCTCCACCGTCTGGCCCGCCCGCATGCAGCGCCTGACCGCCGGCCCACTGGCCGAGCTGGCGAGGGCGCGCGGGGCCGATCTCTGGCTGGACGGCGGCCACAATCCCCACGCCGGCAGGGCCCTGGCAGAAGCTGCCAGTCGCCTCATCGACCGCGACCCGCGGCCCCTGGTGCTGGTGATCGGCATGTTCGCTCGCAAGGACGCCGAGGGCTTCTTCCGGCCCTTCGCCGAGATGCGGCCCCGGGTGATCGTCACCGGCTTCGACAGCCCCATCGCGGCCACGACGGACGACCTGGTCGAGGCAGGCGTGCGGGCGGGCCTGGCGCCCGAGACCTCAGCCAACGTCTCCGACGCGGTCGCCCGGGCTCTGGAAACCGACGGCCCCGCGCCCCACGTCCTCATCTGCGGCGGGCTGCATTTCGCCGGCGAGGTCCTGGCCATGAGCCCCGAGACCTGGCCGACCTAGAGAGGTCTCTTGATGTTCGGAAAGCGCACCTGGCGCCTGGCGCTGCCGATCCCGTGGCTGGTCACCCTGGCCGTGGCTCTGGTGGTGCTCGCGGTGCTGATCCACCTCTACGGGCGCGGCCCGACGGTGATGTTCGGCTGGCTCATCGGCTGGCTCCTGGCCAGCCGGCTCGTGAACTACATCGTCAGCCGCCGCCGGCCGAAGCGCAGCGGCGACTGACGAGGGTCGTCAACTCAGGCGGCGACGCCGGCCTCGGCGAGCCACTCGAGGATCTTCTGCTTGGGCATGGCGCCGACCTTCATCGAAGCCATCTGGCCGCCCTTGAACAGCATCATCGTGGGGATGCCGCGGACGCCATAGCGCGAGGGGGTGGTCGGGCTCTGCTCGATGTCGAGCTTGGCGATGGTCACCTTGCCGGCCAGCTCTTCCGAGAGCTGCTCCAGGGCGGGGGCGATCTGCTTGCAGGGGCCGCACCACTCGGCCCAGAAGTCGACCAGCACGGGGGTTTCGGACCCCAGGACGTCGGTCTGGAAGGTGTCGTCGGTGACCTTCACGGTGCTCATCTGAAAAACTCCTATGCCGCGGTGGAATGCGCCGCCACGGCCTCTCGATCCGCGATGTAGGCGGCCCCTGACCCTGTATCAACCGTCACGGCGGAGCTCGGCAAGCGTTTGGATCACCAGCTTTTCTGGAACCGGCATCAGCTTCGGCCCGTCGGTCCATACGATGGCGGCCTCGACGCGCCGGCCGGGGAAGATGTCGGCGAGCACGGCCGAGTAGAGCGCCATCTGGCGCAGGTAGGCCGGGTCGGCGTCCTCCACCGCGTCGGGGGAGGGCCGGTTGGTCTTGAAGTCCACCACCAGCACCCGGTCCGGCAGGACGACGAGGCGGTCGATCCGGCCCGAGATCCGAAGGCCCGGCGGGAGGGCGGCGGCCGTCCCCGCCACGGCGATCTCGCCGCGCGAGCCCGGGCCGAACACCTCGGCGAAACGGGCGTCGTTCAGGACGGAGAGGGCCGCCTCGGCCATCTCGGCGCGCTGGCTGTCGGTCAGGTCGGCCTCGCGGGCCAGCAGGGCCGCCGCCCCCGCCGCCCGCTCGGCCGGCGGCAGCTCGGGCAGCAGCTGCAGCAGCCGGTGGATCAGGTCGCCGCGCCGGAACCGCCCCAGGCCCTGGGCCGCCGCCAGCGGCGACGGCGCGGGCACGGCGGCGCCTTCGCCCAGGTCCGACGGCGAGGCGTAGCGGGCGTACGCCTCCGGCGCGGCCATGGCGGCGGCCCAGGCGGGGAGCGCCGAGGTTTCGGCCTCGACCGCCGCGCCGCCCCCCAGCGGCCGCGGGTCGGCGCCATAGCGGTCGAAGGTCAGCTCGCCGGCCCGCACCGTGCGTACGCCCTCGGCGACGTCGGCGTGGGCCAGGGCGTCGCGGATCGCGCCCCACCAGCCGCGCAGCTTGGCCTGGTCGGTCCGCTCGGCCACCCGGCCGCACAGGACCAGCCGGTCGCGAGCCCGGGTCAGGGCGACGTACAGCAGGCGGTAGGCCTCGGCCTCCTCCCGCGCCGCCCGCTGCTCCCGGGCGCCCGCCGTCGCCTCGCAGTCGCGGGCCGAGGACGAGCACCACAGGAACCCGTCCACGCCGTCGTGCCGGACCCGCAGCAGCGGCGAGCCGCGGGCGTTCTGGGTGAGGGTGGTCTCGGGCAGGAACACGATCGGCGCTTCCAGGCCCTTGGCGCCGTGGGCGGTCATCACGCGGACTTCGCGCCGCTCGGCCTCCATCTCGCGCTTCACGGTGATGTCCAGGCCGGCCAGTTCGGCGGCGAGGCTTTCCATATCGTGGATGCCCCGCGCCTCGGCGGCCAGCACCTGGCCCAGGAACTCGTCCAGGGCGTCCTCCGCCTCCGCCCCCAGCCGCCCCAGCAGCCGCTGGCGCATCGAAAGCCCCTCAGCGTTGATGTAGCCCAGGAGGCGCGCGTAGAGCTCGAACGGCTGCCGCACCTTGGCCTCCGCCAGGGCGTGGGCGAGGAAGGCGCAGGCCGCGCCCCAGTCCGCCTGCTCGCCCGCCCGCCGCTGCAGCCGGTCCCACAGCGGCTCCTTGGCCCGCCCGTGCGCCAGGGCGTAGAGGCTGTCGTCGGTCAGGCCGCAGAACGGGCTCTTCAGCAGGGCCGCCAGGGTCAGCTCGTCGCCCGGGAACAGCAGGAACCGCGCCAGCGCGACCAGGTCGTCGAAGACGATGTGCTCGGACAGCGCCAGCCGGTCCGCCCCGGCCACCGGGATCCCCGCGTGCTTCAGCGCCCGCAGGATCTCCTCGAACAGGGCCCGGCGGCGGCGCACCAGGATCAGCACGTCCCCCGCATGCGCCGGGCGCTCGCGCTTCAGGTCCTTGTCGTAGACGGCGTCGCCGCGGGCGATCAGGGCGCCGATCTCGGCGGCAATCCGGCGGGCCAGGCGGCGGTTGGCGCTGTCCTCGGGCTCGGCGTCCAGCGGCGCGTCCCAGGCCTCGCGCTCCTCGCCCTTGCGGTCCACCTCCAGCGGCCAGACGTCGACGCAGCCGAGGTCCCGCCGCGTGGGCTCGTGCTTCACCTCCTCGGGCGTCTCGCGCGGCTGGATCGCCTTCGACAGCTCCGGCGGCGAGAAGACCGCGTCCACGAACGAAAGCACCTGCGGCGTGGACCGCCAGGAGGTCAGCAGGTCGACCCGCTCGAACCGGTAGCCCGCGCCCACCGCCCGGTCGCGATGGAACTCGAACTTGCGCAGCAGCAGCTCGGGTTGCGCCCCCTGGAACGAATAGATCGACTGCTTCTCGTCGCCCACGACGAACAGCCGCCGCTCCCGGCTCTCGCCCTGCACGCCCGCGCCGGCGAAGAACTCCTCGGACAGCGCATCGACGATCGTCCACTGGTCCGGCGCGGTGTCCTGCGCCTCGTCCACCAGGATGTGGTCGATCCCGCCGTCCAGCTTGTAGAGCACCCAGGCCGCCGCCGGCCGGTCGCGCAGCAGGTGGCAGGCCTTCTCGATCAGGTCCGCGAAGTCGAGCGCGCCGGCCGCCTTCTTCTCGATGCGATAGGCCTCGAGGTAGGCGTTGGCGAGCGTCAGGGCGCCGATGCTGTCGGCCGCGACCTGGGCGGCGCGGTAACGCTGCCGGGCCTCGTGCAGCCGGGCCTGTTCGGCCAGCAGCCGGACCCGCAGGCCCTCGTGCGCCTTCAGGCCGCTGGTCTTGCCCACCCATTTGACGCCGTCGCCCTCGCCCTTCTCGGTGAAGAGGACGGCGAGCGCCTGTTCGAAGCCGGCGTCCGGATCGTCGGCCACGGCCGCCATCTGCGCCGCACACTTCTGGTCCGTGACCCCGCCCTGGCGCAGCACCTCGGCGACGCCCCGCCACAGCTCCCGGTCCATCCGCGCCATGGCCTCGGCGGCGAGGCTCTCGGGTTCCGACCCGCGCGGCACGTCCACGGCTCGCCACACCCAGCCCTTGGCGCCCTCCAGCCCGCCCTCGCGCTCCAGGAAGGCCGACAGCGCGCCGCGGCGGGCCTCGAAGTCGGCGAACATCGCCTGGAAGCTCTGGAAGTCGAGCGCCACCGAGAAGCGGGCGTAGGCCTCGGCCACCTCGTCCCCGGCCGAGATGGCGTGCCGCGCCACCAGCTTCCGCGCCGCCTGGGCCACCGCCGCGGAGGCCGCATCGTCCATCACCCGGAAGCCGGGCGAGATCCCCGCCTCCAGCGGGAAGCGCCGCAACAGCTTCTCGCAGAAGGCGTGGATGGTCTGGATCTTCAGGCCGCCCGGCGTTTCCAGGGCCCGGGCGAACAGGCTGCGGGCGCGGGACAGGTCGTCGAACGGACGGTCCTGCAGGGCCGCAAGCTTCCCGGCCAGCTCGGCGTCCGGCAGCACCGACCAGTCGCCCAGCACCTGGAACAGCCGCCGCTGCATCTCGGCCGCCGCCGCCTTGGTGTAGGTGACGCAGAGGATGGTCTCGGGCTCGGCCCCCGCGAGCAGCAGGCGCGCCACCCGGTCGATCAGGGTCTTGGTCTTGCCCGAGCCGGCGTTGGCGGTGACGAAGGCCGATAGGCCGGGGTCCGCGGCCAGCTTCTGCGGGTCGACGCCCTCGGTCTTCTCCTTGGCGGGGAAGGAGATGACGTTGCTCATTCCTCGCCCTCCTCGCCGCTGGTGGACCATTCGAACACCCGCGCCAGGTGGTCGTAGTCGCTCATCCGCGCCTTCACGAACTGGGGCGCCACGCGGGAAAGATAGGGCTGGGCGGGATCGTCGAACCGGCCGACCAGCTTGTGCAGCCCCTCCAGGGCCCGGGCGGCGGCCTCGGCGCTCTCGTCGCCCGCGGCGGCGCGGGTCTCGACCTTGCCGGCGGGCCTGCGGCCGGTGATCTCCAGGTAGGTCAGGTCGCCGGGCTTCAACGGGCCCAGGTCCGGAAAGCCACCCGCCTCAAGGATGGCGGCGGTGAGGGTGAGCTGGGGCGAGAAGCCGGTCTGCACCTCCTTCTTCGAAGGCGCCTTGCCGGTCTTGTAGTCCAGGATGTGGCCATGGCCGTCGGCGGTGACCTCGATCCGGTCGGCGCGGGCGGTGACCTTGAACGGCCCGGCCGGGGCCTGGATCGTCCGCTCCCCCTTCAGTTCGACGGTGATCCGCCGCCCGTCGCGTCGTTCCCGCTCCAGGTCGGCGACCCAGGCGGCCGCTTCGGCGGCCAGGGCGGCCTCCCGCGCCATGGCCTCGTGCGGCAGGCCGGCTTTCAGCAGTTCGTCGAGGTAGAGGGTCTGGAACGTCGCCGCCGCGTCGGCGGGCAGCTCGCCCGGATAGGTTTCGGCGAAACGTTCGAAGGCGGCGTGGATCGCCGTGCCCCGGGCGCGGGCGTCGGCCTGCTCGTCCGGCCGGTCCAGGGGATAGAGCCGCAGGATGTCGCGCGCCCAGACCGCATAGGGATCGCGGGTCAGGCTTTCCACGCGGGTGACCGCCAGCTCCCGGGGTCGGTGCGCCACCGGCGGGACCGGCGCGGGCCGTTTCACCGGGTCGTAGCCGCCCGGCGCGTCCAGGGCCCGCGCCCAGTCCAGCACCTCGGCCCTACCGGGTATGGCCAGCCCGGCGCCGCGCGCCAGGGTCTCCAGCCGCCACAGCCACCGCGACTTCACCGAAGGCGCGCCCTCCCGGCGCTCGGTGTGCAGCAGGATCACCTCGGGCGCGCAGGCGGCCTGGGCGAAGTCGTGGGCGGCCAGGCCGATCCGCCGCTCGGGCGAGGGCAGGCCCAGCATCTCGCGCATGGGCCGCGACAGGAACGGATCCAGCGGCGCGCCGCCCGGCCAGACGCCCTCCTCCAGGCCCGCCACCACCAGCCGGTCCGCGCGCACCAGCCGCGCCTCGATGGCGCCCAGGATTCGCAGGCGCGGATGGGTCGCCCCGCCGCTGCGCACCGTCTCGCCGTCCATCAGCCGCTGCAGCAGGTCCGCGAACTGGCGCGGCGTGACCCGGGGCAGGGCGTCGCCCTCGCGCACCAGCGCGCCCAGCAGCCGCGCCATGGCCTCGCCGCCGTGCCCGGCCCAGAGCTCGCCCGTGCCGCCGCCCTCGTCCGCGGCCAGGGCTTCCATCGCCTCCACGGTGCGCCGGGCGGCCACGGCGGGGCTGTCGGCCTCGGCGTCCCAGGCCAGACCCGCCACGACCGCCTCCAGCCGCCCGGCGAGCGGCGCGGCGTCCTTGGCCTTGGTCCTCAGCTCGTCCCAGTCCCGCGCCCGCGGCCCGCGAAGCGCGGCGCGCTCCAGGGCCGCGCTGTCGCCGAGCCGGGTGAACGGGTGCTTCAGCAGGCCCAGCAGGGTGACCGGGTCTGTCGGATCGACCGCGGCGCGCGCCACCAAGGCGGCCAGTACGCCGCAGCGGCTGCCCGCCAGGCTCTCGCCCGCCGAGGAGTCCGGGACCACGCCCCACCGCGCCAGCCGGGCGGTCACCCGCCGCGCCAGCACCTGGTCCGGGGTCACCAGCGCCGCCGTCCGCCCGGGCGTTTCCAGCGCCTCGCGCAGCAGGAGCGCGGTGGCGGTCGCCGCCTCCTCCTCGGTCCGGGCGTTGACCAGCGACAGGCCGGTGAGGCCTTCGGCGATGGCGTCGGGATGCTCGGCCCTGAGGCCCGCGATCACGGCCAGCCAGTCGGCGGTCTCCTCGGCCGGACGCAGGGCCTCGTTGACGATCCGCCGGCGCCAGCGCCCGGCGCTCTCGGCGCGGATCGAGGCCGGCCACAGCGAGACGTCGCGCTTGCCCACGCGGGCCTCGTCCAGCAGGCGCTTCAGCGCGCCCTGGGGATGCTGCACGTCCACCTTGGCCCAGGCCTTGTCGGCGAGATCCTGGTCCAGGCCCGGAAGCACCACGGCGCCCCTCGGCGCGGCGGCGACGGCGATCAGCAGGGCGCGGGTGGCGGGGGCCGTGCCGGTGGAGCCGGCCGCCACCAGCACGCCTTTCGGCGGCGACTGGGTCCAGACCTCGGCCAGGCGGCGCAGGAGGCGCACGCGGCGCTCGCTGACGTCGGCGACGCCCAGGGCGCGCAGCCGTTCGGGCCATAGCGCCAGGGCCTTCTCCAGGAAGGTGCGCGAGACCTCCCAGTGCTCGGCCAGTTCCGCGCCCACCAGGCTGGCCAGCCGGTCACCGACGTCGACCTCCTCGATCTGCAGCCCGTCCAGGAAGCCGCCCAGGGCGTCGGCCAGCTCCAGGGCCGCGCCCGCGCTGACCAGGCCGCCGGGGATGTGCTCGGCCAGTTCCGAGACCAGCCGGGTGAGCTCGAAACGCCGGCGCAGGGGATCGATCGCGGCGGGCAGATCGAGCGCGAGGTCCCCGGGTTCGAAGGGCGGCTCGCCGGCCTCCAGGTCGCCCAGGGGTCGCATCTGCGGCGGCAGCACCGCCTGGCCGCCCGAGGCCTTGATGAAGGCGTCGGCGAGGGCGCGGGCTCCGCGGCGGGTGGGGGTGAGGACCACGGCGTCGGCGAGCGCCTCCGGGCCGCGCGGCGCCAGGGCGTCGTAGAGGCCCTGGGCCAGGTCTTCCGCGAACGGCCGGTGCGCCGGGATGTTGAACCAGCGCGAGCCCGGCTGCTCGAAGAAGGCCTGGGTCATGAGAGCTGCGCTTCGCTCAGGATGCGGGCCTCGGCCTGGTCGCGGGCCGCCGGATCGCCCACGTGCATCCAGAAGGCGTCCATGGGCACGCCGTAGAGGCGGCCCTCGGCCTGCAGCCTGTGCCAGGTGGGAATGATGGAGAAGGCGCCCTCGGGGTGGTCGTCGAGCACCTGCGGCTTGAGGATCGCAAAGCCGATGTTGGCGAACGGGGTGGGGGGCGCCGCCGCCGTCGAATGGGTCAGCCGCCCCGCCTCGTCGCGGAAGAAGCCTTGCGGGCCCTCGAAGCCGATCCCTTGGCCGCGCTTCACCAGCAGCAGCAGGATGTCCATGGCGGCCGGGTCCCACGCCTGCTTCAGAGTCTCCAGCGCCGGCGTGCGACCTTCGATCCAGAGGCTGTCGATGTTGGCGACGAAGATGGGGTCGCGGCCCAGCTTGTCCGCCGCATGCCGGATGCCGCCGCCGGAATCCAGCAGGGCGGCGCGCTCGTCGGAGATCAGGATCTCAAGGTCCCGGCGGCCCTCCAGGTGCGCTTCCATCTGGTCGGCGAAGTGGTGGACGTTGACCACGGCGTGCTCGACCCCGGCGTCGCGGAGGCGGTCCAGCACATGGTCGATCAGCGCCTTGCCGGCCACCGGAACCAGGGCCTTGGGCATGCTGTCGGTCAGCGGGCGCATGCGGGTGCCCAGCCCCGCGGCCAGCACCATCGCCGTCTTGGGCGCGGCGCTCATGTGCGCGATCCCGCCGGCACATGGCGGTCGAACCAGGCCTTCAGTTCGCCCAGCGCCGGATCGGCGAGGCAGCGGTCGAGGTAGGTCCACAGGCGCGGCATGAAGGCGGCGTAGCGGGGTTTTGCGTCACGCGTCACCAGCCGGGCGAAGATGCCGATGATCCGGGAGACGTTCAGCGCGCCCAGCGCGTGGTAGTCGGCCAGGAACTGCGCCCGGTCCGCCTCGGGCCGCAGGGCGAAGTAGCGGTCCAGCGACCGCGCTTCGATCGCCGCCGAGACGTCCCGGCGCGCGTCGTGCAGCAGCATCGACATGTCCCAGGCCGGATGGGCCTTGAGCGCGTCCTGGAAGTCCAGCAGGCCCACCCGGGCGGCGCCCTCGCGGTCCGGCAGCCAGATCAGGTTCTCGGCGTGATAGTCCCGGTGGCAGAACACCCGGGCGCCGTCCTCGCCGCGGCGGCGAATGGGCGCCCAGATCGCCTCCCAGGCCGCGGCCGCCTCGGCGTCGAACGACAGCTCCGGCTTCAGCTTGGGCAGCCATTCCAGGATGATCTCGCCGCCGGTCTTCAGCGCCAGGTCGTCGTAGGTCAGCAGCGGCCAACTGGCGCCGTCATAGGTCAGCACCGGCGGCGGCTCGACCTGGTGCATCCGGACCAGGGCGCTGATGGCGTCGTCGTAGAGCGGCGCTTCGTCCTGTCCCCGTTCGATCAGGCGGGCGTAGAGGTCGTCGCCCAGATCCTCCAGCACGGCCAGGCCGCGGGCGGCGTCGGCGTGCAGGATCGCAGGCGCCGAGAGGCCCTGTTCGCGCAGCCAGCCGGCCGTGGCGATGAAGGCGTCGACCCGGCCCGCCGCGAGCCGGGCTAGGGCGTTGTAGCCCAGCGCCGCGCGCTCCGCGGGGGTGGCGCCCGGCGGGCAGGGCGAGGTTTCCACCGACGGGGGCTGGTCCATGAAGATCAGCCTGCGGTCGGCCAGGTGCAGCCGTTCGTAGCGCCGCGTGGAGGCGTCGCCGGTCAGCGGCTCGCGCCGCACCGACCCCAGGCCTGCGGCCTGCAGGAACGCCGCCTTCTCCGCCTCGCGCTCAGAGCTCAAGTCCACGTCCTTCCCAGGCGCCGTGCGGGGTGAGCCGCGCGCGGCGCGCGCCTGCGTCTTCGGTCAGTTCGATCTCTACGTCGAGTCGGTCGGGCGGCAGCCGGCCCTCCAGCCGCTGCGGCCATTCGATCACCGCCGCGCCGGCGTCCAGCGCCTCGTCCAGCCCGATCTCGTAGGCCTCGTCCGGATCGGTGAGGCGGTACAGGTCGAAGTGGGCGACCGGCAGGCGGGGGCCTTCGTAGAACTGCACCAGGGTGAAGGTGGGCGAGGGCACCTCTTCGTCCGGCGTGGTCAGGGCGCGCACCAGGGCCCGCGCGAGGGTGGACTTGCCCGCCCCCAGGGGGCCCGACAGGCACACCGCTTCACCCGGTCGCAGGGCCGCTGCGATGGCCGCGCCCAGGCGCGCGGTGGCCGCTTCGTCCGGCAGGTTCATGCGAACGCCCGCTCCGGGTCGGCCGGCAGCTCGCGCTCGACGTAGGCCTTGAGTTGCGCGGTGACCGTGGCGGCGTCGCCGTCCAGCGCCGCGGGCGGGATCGGCTGGCCGATGGTGAGCTCGAAGCGGCGTCCGCGCTTGTTCAGCAGCTCGTGGAAGAGGGTGATGTCCCGAAGTTCGTTCGAGAACCCGTGGAAGAAGTGGAACATCGCCGACCAAGGCCCGCTCAGGTGGATGGGCACGATCGGCGCGTCGTGCCGCGCCGCGATCGAGACCGCCGACGCCATCCACTCGGGATCGGCCAGCGAGCCGTCTGGCTGTTTGCGCGCCAGGCGGCCGGCGGGGAAGATCACCAGGCAGCGCTCCGCGGCCATGGCCTCGCGGGTCTGCACCAGGGTGGTGCGCATGCGCTCGCGGGTGCGCTTGGCCTCGACCCACTCCACGGGGATCAGCACCTCGTCGAAGCGCGGCGCGACCCGGTGCGCGTCGCTGTTGGCATAGAAGCAGATATCCGGGCGCAGGGCCTTCAGGGCGTCGAACACCGCGACCCCGTCCGCGATCCCGGTAGGATGGTTGCAGACCACCACACAGCGTCCGGTGGCGGGCGTGCGGTCCAGGCCGTTGGCCGAGACCTTCAGCGCCAGCAGGTCGGACACGTGGTCCAGCGCCGCGCGACCGGGCAGGGGCGCGATGGCGTCGGCCATCCGCACGGCCTTGGCGTAGTCCAGCATCGCGTACAGCAGCGGCCGGGCGACCGGCCACACCGGACTGGCGGCCAGCTTCGGCGCCCGCTCGGCGATCAGGGTGTCGACGATGTGGTCGTGGCGTCCCGCAGCGCGGACCGCACCGGCCGGGGTGGCGAGCGTCATCGCGTCAGGATGGACCGCTGCGCCCGACGCGAGCAAGTCAGGCGCGCAGCCGGGCGATCAGGGCCGCCGTGGACGGGTCGTGCGCGCCGGCCGGGCCGCCTTCCAGTTCGCCCAGCACGCGGGTCGCCAGGGTCTTGCCCAGCTCCACGCCCCACTGGTCGAAACTGTTGATCCCCCACAGCACCCCCTCGACGAAGGTCTTGTGCTCGTAGAGGGCGACCAACGCGCCCAGCCGCTCCGGGTCCAGCCGGTCCAGCAGGATGAAGCTGGAGGGCCGGTCGCCCGGGAAGGTGCGCTGGGGCGCCAGGGCGTCGATCTCGGCGGCGGACTTGCCCGCGGCGGTCAGTTCGGCGCGGACGTCGGCCTCGGTGCGGCCCACCAGCAGCGCCTCGGCCTGCGCCACCGCATTGGCCAGCAGCTTGGTCTGGGCGGCGGGATCGCCCTCGGAGCCCTGGGCCACCGCCAGGATGTCCACAGGCACCACGTCGGTGCCCTGGTGCAGGAGCTGGAAGAACGCATGCTGGCCGTTGGTGCCCGCATCGCCGAACACGCTGGCGGCGGTGGGATGGGCCACTGGCTGGCCAGTTGCGGTCACCCGCTTGCCGTTCGATTCCATCTCCAACTGCTGCAGGAAGGCCGCGAACAGGCGCAGCCGCTGGGCGTAGGGCACGACCGCCCGGATCGAACGGCCCAGGCCGTTGCGGTTGAACACGTGGGCCAGGGCCAGCAGCACCGGCGCGTTGGCGGCTAGCGGGGCGGTCTGGAAGTGCTCGTCCATGGCCCGGGCGCCGGCCAGCATGCGGGCGAAGACGTCGTAGCCCAGGGCCACGGCGCAGGAGAGGCCTACCGACGACCAGATCGAATAGCGGCCGCCCACCCAGTCCCAGAAACCGAACACCTGGTCGGCCGGCACGCCGAAGGCCTGCGCCCTCTCGGGCGCGGCGGAGACGGCCACCAGGTGGCTGTCCGAGGCCGTTCCCAGGCTGGCGCGCAGCCAGGCGCGGGCGGCCTCGGCGTTGGTCAGGGTCTCCAGGGTGGTGAAAGTCTTGGAGACGGTGACGATCATCGTCTCCGCGGGGTCCAGCCCCACCAGCGCCTGAGCCAGCTCGGCCGGGTCGACGTTGGCCACGAACCGCAGCTCGATCTGCGGGTCCAGCGGCTTGAGCGCCTCCCACACCAGCCGCGGCCCCAGGTCCGAGCCGCCGATGCCGATATGGACGATGGCCCGGAACGGCTTGCCCGTGGCGCCCGTCTTCGCGCCCGATCGGACGGCGTCGGCGAAGGCGGCCATGGCGGCGCGGGTGGTCTCGACGTCCGCGGACACCGGCTGGCCGTCGGCCCGGAAATCGGCGCCCTGCGGCGCGCGCAGCGCCATGTGCAGGGCCGGGCGCCCCTCCGAGGCGTTGACGATCTCCCCGGCGAACAGCCGCCCGCGGGCGGCCTCGATGCCCGACGCTTCGGCCAGGGACAGCATGGTCTGGAGGTCGGCCAGCGACCACGGGTGCTTCGACAGGTCCAGCTCGAGCCCGGCGGCGGACAGGGTCAGCCGCGCCAGCCGGTCGGGTTCGGCCGTGAACAGGCCTGCGATGCGCCGGTCGCGCGCGGCCTCGGCGGCCTTGGAAAGGGCCGCCCAGGCGGCGTCGGACTTGGACAAGGATACCTCTCTAGTCGGCGGAGCCGTATTTCACGCTGCAACCGTAGGGCCGGGTGGCGGCCTGGGCCACAGGGCGGCCGGCCTTCACGTCGGCGAGCGCGGCCGCCACATAGTTGGTGGCGCCCTTCAGGCTCTCGGGGTCGGACGACGGCTTGTCGTCGATGCCGCCCATATAGATCAGCTTGCCGGTCTTATCGACCACGTACATGTGCGGCGTGGTCTTGGCGTCATAGGCGCGGCCCATGGTCCCCGCAGGGTCCAGCAGCACCTCGGCCGGCGCCGCTTTCTCCTTTGTTTTCCACTGCATAGCCTGCGTGCCGGTCAGATGGCCCTGCATGCCCGGCGCCGACGAGATGACCGCCAGCCAGACCACCCCGTCCTTGGCGGCCTGGCCCTGCAGGCGCTGCATGGCGCCCGCGTTGTAGTGTTTCTGAACATAGGGGCAGCCATTGTTTGTCCACTCCAGCACCACGGTCTTGCCGCGGAACTCCGAGAGCGAGCGGGTCTTGCCCGAGGCGTCGACCGCTTGGAACGCGGGCGCCGGCTGGCCGAGGACCGGCGCGGCGACGGCGGGCGCTGCGAGCGCCGCGGCGGCGGTGAAGACGAGGAGGAAGCGGGTCATGGGTGCGGCTCCTTCGGGGGGAAAGGGTCAGCTGGTCCTGCCGGCGGCGTCCAGGGCCTTGACCACCACGCCCTCGGTCAGGAGCGAGGGCAGGATAGCCGGCTCGCCGCCCTTCGCGCCATACACGAGGTAGAGCGGCACGCCCGCCCGGCCGAACCTGGCGAGCTCGGCGGCGATGACCGCGTCGCGCTTGGTCCAGTCGGCCTTCAGGTAGACGGCGTTGTTGCGCGCCAGCGCCTCGGCGACGGCCTTGGTGGAGAGCGCGGTGCGGTCGTTCACCTGGCAACTCACGCACCAGGCGGCGGTGTAGTTGACCAGCACCGGGCGGCCCTCGGCCTGCAGGGCGGCCAGACGCTCGGGGGTGTAGGTCTCGTCGTCCAGCTTGGCCTCGCCCGACGATTGCGCGGCGTCGGCGATGGCGTAGGCGGGCCAGAGCGCGCCGCCGACCACCGCCACGGCGCCCACGAGGGTCGCGGCGGCGGCCAGGCCGACGTGCCGGCCCCCGATGGCGTGCTGGCGCTGGGCTGCCCCGGCGATCCAGGCGGCGAGGGCAAGCAGGACCGCCGCGCCCAGGATCCGCGGCACCGCGTCCGGTCCCACCTGCACCGTCAGCACCCAGACCAGCCAGGCGACGGCGCCGTACATCGGGAAGGCCAGGGCCTTCTTGAAGACATCCATCCAGGGGCCGGGCCGGGGCAGGCGGGACAGCAGCCCTGGGACGAAAGCGACCGCCACGAAGGGCAGGGCGAAGCCGATGGCCAGGGCCAGGAACACGACCAGGGCGGCCACGGGCGGCTGGGTCAGCGCCCACCCCAAGGCCGGGCCCATGAAGGGCGCGGTGCAGGGCGCGGCGACCACCACGGCCAGGACGCCTGTGAAGAACGAGCCGGCCAGGCCATCTCGGGATGCGAGGCCGGTCCCGACGCCCTGCAGCGAGGTCCCGATCTCGAAGACGCCGGAGAGGTTCAGCCCGACCAGCAGCATCAGGAGCGCCAGGGTCGCGACGACCGGCGGGTCCTGGAGCTGGAAGCCCCAGCCGACGGCCGAGCCCGCGGCGCGCAGGGCGATCAGGATCGCGGCGAGGCCCAGGAAGGTCAACAGCACCCCGGCGCCGAACGCCAGGCCCTGCCGGCGCGCCTCGGCCTGCTCGCCGCCATGGCCCGCCAGCGAGGCCGCCTTCATGGCCAGCACCGGGAAGACGCAGGGCATCAAGTTCAGGATCAGCCCGCCCAGCAGGGCGAAGAAGGCGGCGGAGGCGAGGCCGAGGTTGGCCGCTCCGGCCGGCGCGGCCAGCTTCACGGGCGGCGGCCCGAGGCCCGCGGCTGCGGCGGGCAGGGGTCCCGGCGCGGCCGTGACCTCATACGCCTTTTCGGCCACGACCAGCACGCCCGCCAGGTCCTTGGGCGGCGTCGGAGACTGGAAGTCGTAGCCGGCGACGATCGACAGGGTCAGGCCCTCGGGGCCACGCTCGATCGCCTGGGGCTTGGCGTGGTCGATGGCGGTGCCGGAGAAGGGGAAGAAATAGGCGTCGGCCATGTCGGCGCCCCTCAGCGCCGCGCCCGTGACGGCCAGCTTCACCGCCTGGCCCTGGGCTTCGAACGCAGCCGTGAGGCCTGCGGGCTTCGGCGCCTCAGCCAGGGTCTTTTGGATCGCCGCCCCCCATTTCGCGTCCGTCGGCGCGGGGCCGTCGGTGACCGGAAGGGACAGGGCGAGCGTGGCGCTTTCCGGGATGCAGATATCGGCGCAGACGAGGAAGTCGGCCTTGGCCTGCAGCGACACCGTCGAGCCCGGCTGGGCGCTGGCGGGCGCCGTCAGCGCCACCGGCAGCAGCACCTCGTCCTTGTAGCCGTAGTTGGTCAGCGGCCCCAGCGGCAGCCGGTGAGGCGTGGGCCAGGTGAAGCCGGAGGCGGTCCAGCCGGCCGGCAGGGTCCAGGCGATCTTGGTGGCCTCGCCGCTGTCCCCCGGGTTGCGCCAGTAGGTATGCCAGCCCGGCTGGATCTTCTGGCGCAGGGCGACGTGGATCGTCTGTCCGGGGGCGATCCCCTGCGCCGCCGAGACCAGCTCGGCGGTCAGGTGGCCGGTGTTCACCGGCTGCGCGACCGCCAGGCTCGAGAAGACGAGGGCGAACAGGCCGCCGAGCAGGAACCGCATCATGACCTCAAGCTGCGCCGGTCTTGTGGGCGCTATATGGCGGCTTGTGTCTCGCGTGCAAAGCGGGCTCGACTTCGGCGCCTCCCGGGCCATGATCGGGAATCAGGTTCGTTCACGCAAGGAGTCCAGGTGCCCGCCTCGTTCGACGACATCGAGATCGGCCAGGTGGCCTCGCTGGGCGCTTGCGGCGTCGACCCCACGGCGCTGGAGGTCTTCGTGTCCGCCTTCACCCCCGGCTGGACCCTGGACCGCGGGGCGCCGGACGCCATGGTCTATGCCATCTGGGCCAAGCTTGATGCCGTCGCCGCCACCGAGTGGCCCCAGACCAAGCGCCTGGGCGTCGATGCGCTGCGCTGGATGCGCAACCCTCCGGCGGGCGAGCTGCTCCGTGGCCGGATGACGGTGATGGCCAAGGATCCGGTGGGCGACGACAAGGGCATCGTCATCGCCCAGCACGACCTGCTCGACGAGGCGGGCCGGCTGGTCTTCAGCTGCCTGACCCGGAGCGTGTTCCAGAGATAGCTTCCCTCCCCATCAAGGGAGGGAAGAGTTTGGCGTTACGCGTTCGCCGCTTGCGGCTGCTGCGCGGCCTTGGTGAGGGCCAGGGCGATCATGCGGTCCCAGCCCACCAGGCTGTGCATGTGGGCGTAGATCTGGCCCAGGGCGCCGTTGTCGCGCAGCTCGATGAATTTGTCCTTCGGCAGGGCGTTCAGCTTCTCCTCGGAGACGCCGAAGTACTCGGCGATCTTCTGGGTCTCGCCGGCGGTGCCGTCCGGGTTGGCCGGGGTGAAGGTGGCTTCCTTGGTCTCGAACAGGTCCAGGTCCTTGAGGATCTGGACGAAGCTGACCGTACGCTGGCGCTCGACCTCGAAGTTGTTGCAGAACTCGATGCAGTTCTTCGTGTACTCGGTCGGCTCGCCCTTCTCGTCGAAGAAGGCCATGTCGTAGCCCTTGTCGACGATGAACTCGGCGTTGCGGTCGATGCAGAGGACCATCTGGTTGTTCGCCTCGTCGTTGGCGAACACGAACGGATAGCGGCGCACATAGGCCGGGATGTAGATGCCGCTCTCGAACGTGCCGTCGTCCTTGACGAACATGTTCTCGCCGGCGTTCAGGCCCATGACGGCGATCGGCAGCTTCTCGTCGCCGACGAAGATGATCGGGCCGGTCACGGCGGCCAGCGGGAACTCGCCCACCGTCAGCGGGATGGCGTGGCCGGTCTTGGCGAACTTGAACGGACCGTCCATCCGCTTCACGCCGATCTTGCCGTGCAGCTCCTTCGCCAGCGGCTCGGGCTTGGAATAGAACAGGACGTTGCCGGAGAGCTGGCCGGGCGGCATCGGTTGGGTCGCCATGTAGAACCTTCGAATTCGTGGAGCAGCGCGCGCCGTCGTTCGGCTCGCGCGCCGAGGTCGCCTCCTCTAGCCGATCCCGTTACGCCGGGCAAATGCGGTGCGGCGCTTGCGCCGCCGGCCGCCAGCCCGTTCAATCCCGCCCGCAGAACAAGCCACGCGAAGACGAGGACGGGGAGACGCCATGCCGATCTACTATCCGGACATCCTGGACCAGGGGACCAAGCCGCGGACCTTCCGCTACGGCGACAAGGACGTGATGCTGTACGCCCTGGGCATCGGCCTGGGCGCCGACCCTATGAACGAGACCGAACTGGCCTTCGTCTACGAGAAGGGCCTGAAGGTCGTGCCTACGGCCGCCACCGTGCTGGCCGGGCGCGGGACGTCCGAGCCGCTGCCCACCCCCGAAGGGCATCGGCCCAGTATGCCGAACTATCTGATGCTGGTGCACGGCGAGCAGAAGGTGGAGCTGCACCGGCCGCTGCCGACCGAGGGCGCCTTCACCACCGAGAGCCGCACCATCGGCGCCTACGACAAGGGCAAGGACAAGGGCGCGGTCCTGGTGAGCCAGACCATCTGGCGCGACGAGACGGGCGAGAAGGTCGCCACCCTCACCGGCTCCAGCTTCTGCCGCGCCGACGGCGGGTTCGGCGGCCCGGCGGAAGGGGCGCCCGAGCCGCACCCGACGCCCACCCGGGCGCCCGATAAGTCCGTGGACATCGCAACCCGGGAGGACCAGGCGCTGCTCTACCGGCTGAACGGCGACCGGAACCCGCTGCATTCCGACCCGGAAAGCGCGAAACGCTCGGGCTTTCCGCGGCCGATCCTGCACGGCCTGTGCACCTACGGAATCACCTGCCGCGCGGTGCTGCAGGAGATCGTGGACTGGGATTCCGACCGGATCGCCAGCCACGAGGCCCGGTTCTCCGCGCCGGTCTTCCCCGGGGATACGATCACCGTCGATCTCTGGGTCGATGGCCCCGTGATCTCGTTCGAGGCTCGGGTTAAGGAGCGCGGCGCGACCGTCATCAAGAACGGCAAGACCGTGCTTCGAACCTGAGAGAGGCCCCGCTTTGATCCGCCATATCCTGACCGCCGCGGCGGTTCTCGCCCTTTCCGCCTGCGCCACGGCCTCGACGCCGGACGGCGCGGCGGGCCACGCGTCGGTGGGCCCGCGGGAGACCAAGCTCACAGGCTATTTCGGCTCCAATCCGCTGGACGGCCGCGCGATCCTGGGTCCTCCGCCGGCGGCGGACTCTCCGCATGGCAAGGCCGACCGGGCGATGTTCGAGGACACCCGCAGGCTGGAGGGCTCGACCCGCTGGACGGCGGCGATCCAGGACAACGACCTGTGGGGCGGCGGCGCCATCAAGCGGTTCTCCTGCGCCATGGGCGTCAGCCTGGACGCGCGGCAGACGCCGCGCACCCTGCGCATCCTGGAACGCGTCGAGCTCGACGTCCGCACGGTGGGCACGCCGGCCAAGGACGCCTACGGCCGCCAGCGGCCCCTGATCGGCAACGATGCGCCGGTCTGCGTGCCGCGCGAGGACTGGATGAAGACGAACGCGTCCTACCCCTCGGGCCACGCGATGACGGCCTGGTCCTGGGCCCTGATCCTCACCGAGTTGGCGCCGGCCAAGGCCGACCCTCTGCTGACCCTGGGGCGGGAGTCGGGCGAGAGCCGCGTGATCTGCGGCGTGCACTTCATCTCCGATGTCGAGGCCGGCCGCACCCTGGCCGCCGGGATGGTCGCGCGCCTGCACTCCGACCCGACCTTCATGGCCGACATGGCGGCCGCGCGCCGGGAACTGGCGGGCGCGAAGGCCGCGCCGGAGGGGTGCGCCGCGAGCTAGGGCCGCTTGGCCACAAACACCACGTGTCGCCGGAGAGGATGGTCTTCGGCCAGCGCCGGATGGTCGAAGTCGCGGGCGGGGTCGGGGTCCATGCCGATGCGACGCATGACCGCTTGGGAGCGCAGGTTCGAGGCGGCGGTCCAGGCGAGGATCTCGTCGTTCCCCTGCGTGGCGAACCCCCAGTCGAGCAACGCGCGGGCGCCCTCGGTCGCGTATCCCTGGCCCTGAGCCTCGACGGCCAGACGCCAGCCCAGCTCCAGGCATGGGGCCGGCGGCGCATCCTTCTGCGCCCGGATGCCGATCATGCCGACCAGCCGGCTGTCGGCCTTTCGCTCGGCTGCGAAGAAGCCGAAGCCGTCGCGCGCGATCTCCGCGTTCAGCCGGTCCAGCAAGGCGTCGCTCGCAGTCCGATCGATGGCGCCGCCCAGCCACTCGCCCACGCGCGGGTCGCCGTTGATCGCGGCCAGTGGCGCGCGATCCTCCTCCCGGAAGGCCCGCAGGATGAGGCGGTCCGTCTCGATCATCAGGCCGGTCGCGGGTTGGCCAAGGCGCCGTAGAGATCGGTCCGCCGGTCGCGGAAGAAGCCCCAGGCCGCGCGGTGGGTCTGCAGGAAGTCCAGGTCGAAGGTGGCGTGCGCCACGCCCTCGTCCTCCCGGCCCAGCGCCGAGACCAGGTCGCCGCGGTGGTCGGCGATGAAGCTGGAGCCGTAGAACTGCTGGCCGCCGTTGGGGTAGCCGTCCCAGGGCTCGAAACCGGTCCGGTTGGCGCCCACCACGGGGATCACGTTCGAAACGGCGTGGCCCTGCATGGCCCGGCGCCACGGGGCGGCGGTGTCCAGGCTCGGGTCATGCGGCTCGGAGCCGATGGCGGTGGGATAGAACAGCACCTCGGCGCCCATCAGGGCCATGGCCCGGGCGCACTCCGGGTACCACTGGTCCCAGCAGATGCCGACGCCGATCCGACCGAAACGCGTGTCCCAGACCTTGAAGCCCGTGTCGCCCGGCCGGAAGTAGTACTTCTCCATATAGCCGGGGCCGTCGGGGATGTGGCTCTTGCGATAAACGCCCATCAGGCTGCCGTCGGCGTCCGCCATCACCAGGCTGTTGAAGTAGTGCGGTCCCTCGCGCTCGAAGATCGAGATCGGCAGCACCACGCCCAGCTCGCCCGCCAGGGGCGCCAGGGCCGTCACGCACGGATGCTCGCGCCACGGATAGGCGGTGGCGAACCAGCGCTCTTCCTGGGCCACGCAGAAGTAGGGCCCCTGAAACAGCTCGGACGGCAGGATCACCTGCGCGCCCTCTGCCGCCGCCTGGCGGATCAGCGTCTCGGTCTTGGCGATGTTCGCCGCCAGGTCCTCGCCGTACGAGGTCTGCAGGGCGGCGACGGTGATCTTGCGCGACATCAGGCCGGCTCCTGCTGGGTGATGCAGTGGAAGGACCCGCCGCCGCTCAGGATGGCGGTGGACGGCAGGCCGATGACCTCGCGGTCCGGGAACACCTCGTTCAGCGCGCCGACCGCGAACTGGCCGGGCTGCTCGGCGTAGATGGGCACGATCACCGCCCGGTTGGCGATCAGGAAGTTCATGTGGCTGGCGGGCACGGGCCGGCCGTCGTCGCCGTCGATCCAGCCGGGCGAGGGGATGCGCACGACCTTCAGCTTGCGCCCTTCCGCGTCCGTCATCTCGGCCAGCCGCCGGGCCGCGTCGTCGAAGGCGGGCGCGTTCGGGTCGCCCTTGCCCCAGGCCACCGGGATGGCCACCGTCGCCGGTGCGACGAAGCGGGCCAGGTTGTCCACGTGGCCGTCGGTGTGGTCGTTAACCAGGCCCTCGCCCAGCCACAGCAGCTTCTTCGCGCCCAGCGCCTTGCCCAGCGCCTCGGCCGCCACCTCTTCGGTCCAGCCGGGATTGCGGTTGCGGTTGAGCAGGCATTGGCCGGTGGTCAGCACGGTTCCCGCGCCGTCGTGGTCCACCGCCCCGCCTTCCAGGATGAAGTCGTTCGCAACGAGCGCGGCGCCCGAAGCCGCGGCGATCTGGGCGGCCACCTTGTCGTCGTGCTCGAGCTCGTACTTGCCGCCCCAGCCGTTGAACCGGAAGCCGTGCGCGCGGCCATCGGCAAAGATCGGCCCGGTGTCCCGCAGCCAGATGTCGCCGAACGCGCCGGGGACGATCTCGATACCCGGCACGCCGCCCAGCAGTTCGCGCGCGGCCGCCTCGCCGTCCGGATGGCCGGTCATCAGCTTGACGACCTCGCCGCCAGGTCCGGCAAGGGCGCGCGCGAGCGCCGCCACCTCCGCCTGGGCCGGCCCCAGGTTGTCCTCCCACAGGTCCGCATGGCTGGGAAAGCCCAGCCACATGGCCTTGTGGGGCGCCCATTCCGCGGGAACGACGAAGCTCATCTCAGGCTGATCTCCAAAGCCGGGCGCAGATGGCCCCCGCGGCCCCTCGCGTCAAGCGCGCCCAGAACGAGAAAGGGCGGCCGCATCGCTGCGGCCGCCCCATTCCGAAGTCCGATCCCGGACCTGCGCGTCTTAGTACTCGACGTGCAGGGTCAGGATGAAGGTCCGGCGATAGCCCGGCTGGCCGAGGCCGGTGCCGGTCAGGTTCGCCGTGATGTCGGCCAGGTAACGCTCGTCGAACAGGTTCCGGATGTTGCCCTGAAGATAGGTGTTCTTCAGGCCGAACTGGTCGAGCTTCAGGCGGGCGTCGAGGTCCCACAGCGTGTAGCCGTTGAACTTCTCGGTGTTGACCAGGTTCGTCCAGCGGTCGCCGACGAACTTGCCCTGCACGCCAAGGCTGACGGCCTCCATCGGATCCCACTGGGCCCGGACGCCGCCCTGGAACTTCGGGGTCTCGTACAGCGACTTGCCTTTGGTCAGCAGGGTTTGACCCGCGCCGGTCCCTGGGATGTCGTCCTGGATCTCGGATTCGATGTACGAGGCCGAGGCGTAGAAGCTCAGCTGGTCGGTGGGCTTGAAGGCCACCTGGCCGTCGATGCCCCACAGTTCCACGTCGCCCACGTTCGCGGAGAAGGCGATGCCGGCCTGCTCGTCGAACACGCGCTCGATGCGGTTGCTGAACTCGTTCCGCCACACCGAAGCCGCCGCCATGACCGGGCCGCTCTGGTAGCGGAGGCCGACGTCGAAGGTCTTGGCCTTTTCCGGGCCCGGGTCGACCAGCACGCGGTCGTAAAGGTCGTCCGTCCGCGGCGCCGAGAGGGTCTCGGCGTAGCTGGCGAAGACGGTCAGGTCGTCGTTGATGTCGTAGCTGGCGCCCAGGTTCGGCAGGACGTCGTCATACTTGCGCGTGAACGAACGGGGCTGGCCGTAACGGTTGGACGCGCTGGGGTTCAGCGCGCTGACCGGGAAGGTGACCAGCGGCTTGCCCGTACCGTCGTTGGTGCCGGCGACCGGCGTGCCGACTTGCGTGGTGCAGTAGGCGTTGAAGGTGTCGCGCTGGTAGCAGTACTGGTTCAGGTCGCGCTTGAAGAAGGGCGCCCGGACCCCGGCGTTCAGCAGCAGCTTGTCCTCCAGGAACCGGCCTCGGTACTCGACCGAAACCTGGTTCAGCAGGGCCACCGAGTAACGGTCGCGGCGGCGCAGGATGGTGCCGTCGGGCAGGACCACCTGCTTGCCGTGGCCTTCCTTGCCGGCGAAGACGCTCTCGGGCGAGCCGTCGGCGTTGAAGAAGCCCACTTCACCGGTCTGGCGGTGCTTGGCGCGGTCGAAGGTGTAGGCGGCGCGGATGCTCTGGTTGTCCGCGAACTTCCAGATCAGCGACGACGTCACGCCATAGCGACGGGTGTTGGTGTTGTTCGGGCGGTACAGCGAGACCGTGTCGGCGAGGTCGCCATCGCCGTTCAGGTCGACGCCGAGGGCGCTGGAGTTGCCGCGCAGCTGCGCGTCGGTCTCGGCGAAGTTCTGCGAGCCGCCGCCATTGGCCAGGACGTACTGGAAGGAGGGGTCGACGGTCAGGATCAGGCTGTCGCTGATATTCCACTTCGACAGACCGCGAATGTTGCCCGTGTTCGACGGGTTCACGTTCACGTTGGCCGCCGCCTGGTTGTTCACCGGCGCGATCCGGGCGCGGAAGTTGGCCAGGCTGATGCGGTTGATGAAGGTGTTGCGGTTTTCGTTGTAGTTGAAGATCAGGCTGGCTTCGCCGACGTCGCCGAAGCTCTGGTCGATGCGCGCGTTGTACTGGGTCTTCTTGATCTGGCCGGCCGGATCGACGGTGGCGTCATGTGGCTTGAAGATGTCGTTGCGGGTGTAGGTCATCGAGAACCAGGCCTTGGTTCCGAACGGACCCACTTCGCCGGTTTCGATGGTGCCGTAGTAGCGCTGGAAGTCGTCGCTGCCGAAGCCGACCTCGGCGCGGACGCCGAACTCGCTGGAGGCGCGGCGGGTGATGTAGTTGATGGTGCCGCCCGCGGCCGCCGCGGTGGGGCTGTCCACGTCGGTCGTGCCCAGGTTGACCGTCGCCTGGGCGATCAGGTCCGGATCCATCTGCTGGTTCGGGTAGATCGCGTAGTTGCCGCTGTCGTTCAGCGGAACGCCGTCCTGCAGCAGGGCCACGCGCTGGCTGTCGAAGCCGCGGACCACGAGATCACCGCCGGCCGAGCCGTAGGCGTCGTTGTTGCTGAAGTTCACGCCCGGCAGCAGGTTGATCGAGTCCAGGATCGTCTGGCCCGGCGCCTGGCGGGTGATGAATTCTTCGGTGATCGAAGCGCGCGACTTGGGCGCGGTTTCCGCGACGATGACGCCGTCGAGGTTGCGCGGCCCGGTGGAGCCGGTGACGACCAGCTCTTCGACAATCGCGGTGCCGGTCGATTGCGCCAGCGCCTGGCCCGAGAGCAACAGGCCGGTGGCGAGCGCCGTGGACGCGCAAAGCGCGCGGCTCAGTTTGATATTCATGCAGTAACCCCTTCCACAGACTCAAGCGGAGGGGCCCCCCGAGGCGCCCCTGAGTCTTCGTCGCCCCTATAGCGCCAAAAATCAGGTGGTTGGTGACTGTTTTGCGACGGTGCAGCGGTCACTGTCACACTGAGGCAAATACGCATCAGTTTGCTTGCAGAACGGGCAGCGCACTCTACGTTCCGCGGCCTCAGAGGGTCGAAATGCCGCAAAGCCATAGCCCGCAAGGGTCCGACGGCGAGCTCCGCGCTGCGCTGCTGCTAGTCGCGGCGCTGACCGTGGCGCGACTGATCGCGCTGTTCGGCACGCCCCTGGAACTCTATCCGGACGAGGCCCAGTACTGGCTTTGGTCGCGAACGCTCGACTTCGGTTACTATTCGAAGCCGCCGATGATCGCCTGGGCCATCTGGGCCACCACGGCGATCGGCGGCGACGCCGAGGCCTGGGTGCGCCTCTCGGCCTGCCTGTTCCAGGCGGGCGCCACGCTGGTCGTCTTCCTCATCGGGCGGCGTCTCTACGGACCGCAGACGGGCCTGGCCGCGGCGGCGCTCTACGGCCTGATGCCCGGCATCCAGCTCTCGGCCCTGGTCGCGGCGACCGATGCGCCCCTGCTGTTCTTCCTGGGCGTGACCATACTGGCCTATGTGAATCTCCTGGAGGCCGACGGGCGGCGACGCGTGTTGCTGGCGGCGGGCGTGGGCGCGGCCCTCGGCCTGGCGTTCCTGTCGAAGTACGCGGCCGTCTATTTCGTCGTGGGCCTGGCGGTCCACCTTGCGCTGTCACGGCCGGCGCGCGCCGCCTGGACCCTGCCGGCCGCCGCGGCTGCGCTGGCGGCGTTTGCGGCGGTCCTGGCGCCTAACCTGGCATGGAACGCCACCCACGGCTTCGCCACCTTCCAGCACACGGCCGCCAATGCCGCCTGGAGCGGCGTGCAGCTGTTCAACGTCACCGAGATGGGCGCGTTCGTCGGCTCGCAGTTCGGCGTCTTCGGGCCGATCCCGCTCGCAGTCCTCCTCATCGGGGTCGTGCTGGCCGCGCGGCGCCGCCAGCTCTCCGCGAACGACCTGACCCTGCTCTGCTTCTCCTTGCCGCCGCTGCTCATCGTCACCGGCCAGGCCTTCATCAGCCGCGCCAACGCCAACTGGTCCGGCGCGGGCTATCTGGCTGGTGCGATCCTGGTGGCCGCATGGCTGATGCGCTGGCGCGCGCGGCGGTGGCTGATCGCAGCCGTGGCGATACAGGGCGCGGTCGCTGCCTTCTTCCTGGCGGCAGTGATGTCGCCGGCGCTGGCCGACAAGGCGGGCCTGGCCAACGGGCTGAAGCGCGCGCGCGGCTGGTCCCAGACCACCGAGCTGATCCTCGACCGCGCCGCGCGGGAGCCGGGGCTCACGGCCATCGCGGTGAACAACCGCTTCCTGTTCTACGCCATGAGCTACTACGGCCGCGACCGCCTGGGCTTCGGCGCGCCGCCCCTGGCGAGCTGGCTCCTGATGGAGGGGCCGCGCAACCAGGCGGAGACCACCGCTCCCCTGACGGCCGCCATCGGCCGCCGTGTGCTGATGGTGTCGTACGAGGGCTGGCGCCGGGCTGAAATGCAGGCCGATTTCGCCGCCTCGCGCGACCTGGAGATCGCCAGCGTCTGGCTGGACCGCCGCCACAAACGCAAGGTGGAGATGTTCGTGGGCGAGGGGTTCGCACCCCGCCCACGAGACGCCGCTACCGGCCTCCCCACACCGCCTTGAGCGCCCGGTCGCGGCCGCAGCCGATCCGGTAGCGTTCGTAGTGGCCCGGGTTCTTCTTGGCGAAGTCCTGGTGATAGGCCTCCGCATTGTAGAAGGGCGCGGCGTTGCGCGTCGCAACGGTGATCTTGGCGCCCAGCTGCTTGGCGTACTTGACTCGCGCCGCCTCGGCGGCGGCCCGCTCCTCCGCGGATCCGGCGAAGATGGCGGTACGGTACGATGGCCCCTTGTCGCAGATCTGGCCGTTCGGATCGGTGGGATCGATGTTGCGATAGAAGCGATCCACCAGCTGGGCGTAGCTGATCTTGGCCGGATCGTAGGTGACCTTCACCGCCTCCATGTGGCCGGCGTGGTTCTCATAGGTCGGATTGGCCGAGGCGCCGCCGGAATAGCCCGAAACCGCCTTCAGTACGCCCGGCGTGGCTTCGAAGAACTTCTCCACCGACCAGAAGCAGCCCCCGGCGAACACGGCGGTCTTGGTGGCGGCGGCCGAGGCCTGGGCGCCGGTCATGAGGACAGTGGTGGCGGCCAGGGCCGCGACGAGGCGCATTTTCATGGGTGAAGCCGGGTTTCTGGGGTCGGGGGTCATTGCGAATACGTAGGGGCCGGGCGGAGGGACGCCAGCCTCAGTCCAACCGGAAGAGCCGGTCAAGGCTCCAACCGCCGCCGCCGCGGCCGACCAGATAGATCAGCAGCGCGGCCCAGCTGAGGTGGGTCGGCCAGGCGTCTGGATAGACGAAGATCTCGATCACCGCCGTCATGCCGAGGAGGGCCAGGGCCGAGAACCGGGTGAACAGGCCCAGGACAAGCAGGATGGAGAACAGGTGCTCGGACCAGGTGGCCAGGTGGGCCGCGACGTCCGGCGGGATCAGCGGCAGCCGGTACTCCTCGCGGAACAGGGTGTACGTCCCGTCGGTGATGTGCAGCAGGCCGTCCACCTTGGTCCTGGCCGACTGGAAGAAGATCCCCGCCACGCCCAGGCGCGTGACGAGCGCGATGGCGTCCTCGGGGATCAGGCGCTCGGCCAGGCGGCCAAAGGCGCGGGTAGGGCGTGCGCCGCCGGCGAGCGGGGCGGTCAGGGTGTTCATGGGTGTTTCCTCAGGGCGGTGAAGGCGCCCGCGGCGACAAGGCCGGCGAACGCTGTGGAGAGGTCGAGGCCGGGCTCGGCCGCCAGGGCGGCCATGGCGGCTTCGAGGAGACTGGCGCCGGCCGAGGAGGCGGCCAGGAACATCAGCTCGCCGGGGCCGATGAGTTGATGGCGGATGTCGAGGCCGGGGCGGACGAGCAGCAGGCCCTCGGGCGCGTCGTTCAGTTCCAGGGTCTTCGGCGGGGCGTCCGGCGACTGCAGGGCGCGCCAGAGCGATGGCGTCCCGTCCTCGAAGTCCGCGAACCGCGTGGCGGGGTGCAGGACGAGGGCGTGAGTCGAGAACGCCGCCGGCGAAAGGGCGGCCGCCGCCTCCGGCGCGAGCGGGCGCGCGTCGGCGGCCAGGTGGGCGCAGGTCCACAGCCAGTCGAGCTGCGCGAGTCCCGCGAGGTACGGCATGTCCGCCGCCGGGGGGAAGTCCGCCAGCCAGGTCGGGAAGGCCTCGCCGTAGGCCAGCAGGCTGGCCGTGCGCGGCGGGCAGGCTGTGGCATGTGCGGTCGCGGCGGCGGCCAGCCACGCCGGGCCCACCACGCGCTCGACCGTCGGAAACTGCGCCGCCAGGGCGTCGGCGCAGCCCTTTCCGACCGTGTTGCGATAGACGCTGAGGCCCGCCTCGGCGGCGTTGGGCGCGCACCAAGGCGCGAGCGCTGCGGCATCACCGGCGACCGCCGCCAGGAAGCGCTCATGAAAGGCGTCACGCATCGACGGGCTCGCGGAGGAGCAGGCCGTGGGCACGCTCGCGCTCGGCCATCAGCATATCGAAGGCTGGGATGTCGTCGTCGCGCTCGATCAGGGTCGGACGCGGGCCGATCCGTTCGACGAGCCTTGCGTACAGCGACCATACGGCCTCGGCCACCGGCGCGCCGTGGGTGTCGATCAGCAGATCGGCGCGCGCGTCCGGCGCATGGCCCGCCAGGTGGATCTCGCCGATCGCCGCCGCGGGGAGGGCGTCCAGGTACGCCTCGGCCGAATAGCCCAGGTTGTGCGCGCTGACGAAGACGTTGTTCACATCGACCAGCAGGCCGCAGCCGGTTCGCCGGCTGAGCTCGGCCAGGAACTCGACCTCCCCAAGATCGTGCCCCCCGAGCGGCAGGTAGAGGGACGGGTTCTCGATCAGGACGCGGCGCCCCAGGACCTCCTGCATCCGGTCGACGTTGTCCGCGATCCGCGACAGGGCTCGAAGCGTGCGCGGGAAGGGCAACAGGTCGGGGGCATAGACGCCGCGGCGCATCGACCAGGCCAGATGCTCCGACACCAGGGCCGGGCGGTAGCGGTCGACCAGGCGCTTCAACGCCGCCAGGTGGCCTTCGTCCGGCGCCTCGTCCGCCGCCAGCGACAGGCCGACCCCGTGCAGGGAGACCGGCCGGTCGCGCGCGATGGCGTCCAGCCAGGCGAGCCGTGGCCCGCCAGCGGCCATGTAGTTCTCGGGATGCGCCTCGAACCATAGTCCCTCGGCCCGGCAGGCGAGGGCATCCGCATAGTGCTGCGGTTTCAGGCTGACGCCCGCGGTGAAGGACTGGGTCATGAGGCGCATCCGCGAGACGCGACGTCAGGCCTTGGGCGTCAGCGAGCCCGTGCCCTTGGGCGTCTTCATGGTGACGCAGGTTCCGACCGGCACCTCCTTGAACGCCTTACCGTCGTAGTTGACCTTGGAGGTGCCCGCACAGGTCGTGCCGGCGCCGGCCTTGCAGTCATTCTGGCCCGCCTTGGCGACGCCGTAGCACTTCTCGGTGGCGGCCGGCTTCTTGGCCATGTTGTCCTGGGCTATGGCGGCGCCGCTCATCAGGGCGAGAACGGCGGCGGCGGCCAGGGTCGTTTGAACGGTCTTCATGAAGAGCTCCTCGTTGCGACCGGCCACAGCGGCGCAGTCAGGAGCTAGTTCGCGGGCGGCGCGGCGCAGGTTACAGCTTTCGCCGACTCTTTTTCTTCGCCGCCCCGATGTAACTTTTCCGCGCGTGGCGCGAACTCATTCCGACGCGGTGACATGGCGTTTCACGAGGTCGAACAGCGGCTGAAGGCTCTGATGCTGCGCGCCCAGGCCGGGGACGGCCAGGCGTGGCGCGAGCTGCTGACCCTGTTGAGCGCCCGGCTGGCCGTGTACTTCCGCCGCCGGCTCGGCGCAGACCTCGCTGACGAAGCGGACGACCTGGTGCAGGAGACCCTCTTGGCTGTTCATGGCCGCCGCATGACCTATGACCCGAGCCAGCCGTTCACGGCCTGGGCCTATGCGGTGGCGCGCTACAAGCTGATCGACCACTGGCGCCGCCGCCGGGTGCGTCGCCACGTGCCGTTGGATGAGGTGGCGGAGACACTGTGGGCCGAGGCGGACGGCGGCGCCGAAGCCGCGGCCGACCTGGATCGCCTGCTGGGCGACCTGCCGGCCCGGCAGGAGCAGCTTGTGCGCGGCGTGAAGATCGAGGGGTTGAGCCTGGCGGAGGCGGGCGCGCGGTTCGGCATGACCGAGGGCGCGGCCAAGGTCTCGCTGCACCGGGCGCTGAAGGCCCTCATGGCGAAGGTGGGGGCCCGTGGAGACTGATCGGCTTATCGAGGGGCTAGCGGCCGACCTGCGGCCGGTCTCGCCGGGGGTCGTGTCGCGGCGGATCGCCCTGACGGCGCTCGTCGGCGGGGCTGTCGCGCTGGTCGTCGTGCTGTCTTGGCTGGGCCTGCGCCAAGATCTCGCAGCCGCTGTGACGGGGCCGATGTTCTGGATGAAGGCCGGCTACGCCGCCGTGCTCGGCGTCGCGGGGTTCTGGTGCGCCGAACGCCTCGCCAGGCCTGCGGCCTCGCCGCGCCGCGCCGCGGCCCTGGGCCTGCTGGCCTTGATGGTCATGGGCGGGCTGGGCGCGGCTACCCTCATGGCCGCCGAACCGTCGGAGCGCGCGGCCGTCTGGCTGGGCCATTCCTGGCGGCGTTGCCCCGTGAACATCCTTGCGCTGTCGCTGCCGACCCTTGCGGCCGCGCTCTGGGCGATGCGGCGTCTCGCGCCGACCCGCCTGCGGCTGGCCGGCGCCGCCGCGGGCCTGTTCGCCGGCGGCGTCGGGGCGACGGTGTATGGCCTGCACTGCACCGAGACCTCGCCGATGTTCCTGGCGACCTGGTACAGCCTTGGCATGGCGCTCAGCGCCGGCCTGGGCGCCCTTGTCGGCCCCTGGGCGTTGCGCTGGCGGTAGGGGGGCCTCAGGCCGCCGCGGTCTGCGCCACTTGGAATTCCGCCTCGGTCTTGGCGCGGATCTCATCGACGCCGACGCCGGGGGCGCACTCCAGCAGGGTAAGCGGCTTCTTGCCCCGGCTGACGTCGAAAACGCCCAGGTCGGTGACCACTAGGTCCACGACACCCGCGCCGGTCAGGGGCAGGGTGCACGCCTTGAGCAGCTTGGGCGCGCCCGACTTCTCGGTGTGCTCCATCACCACCACCACGCGCTTGACGCCGGCCACCAGGTCCATGGCCCCGCCCATGCCCTTGACCATCTTGCCAGGCACCATCCAGTTCGCCAGGTCGCCGTTCTGGGCCACCTGCATGGCGCCCAGGATGCTGAGGTCGATGTGCCCGCCGCGGATCATGGCGAACGAGTCGGCCGAGGAGAAATAGCTCGAGGACGGCAGGGCGGTGATCGTCTGCTTGCCGGCGTTGATCAGATCGGCGTCCTCTTCCCCCTCGTAGGGGAACGGACCCATGCCCAGCATGCCGTTCTCGCTCTGCAGCGTCACCGACATGCCCGGCGGAATGTAGTTGGCCACGAGGGTCGGGATGCCGATGCCCAGGTTCACATAGAAGCCGTCGCGCAGTTCCTGCGCGGCGCGGGCGGCGATCTGGTTGCGGTCCCAGGCCATCAGGCGGCTCCCTCAAGCTTGCGGACGGTGCGCTGCTCGATGCGCTTCTCGTGCATTCCCTCGACGATGCGATCGACGAAGATTCCCGGCGTGTGGATGTTGTCGGGATCCAGCGCGCCCGTCTGGACGATCTCCTCGACCTCGGCGACGCAGACCTTGCCGGCCGTCGCCATCATCGGATTGAAGTTCCGCGCGGTCATCCGGTAGATCAGGTTGCCTTCCTCGTCGCCCTTCCAGGCCTTGACGATCGACAGGTCGGCGGTCAGGCCGCGCTCCATGACGTAGAGCTCGCCGTCGAACTCGCGGACTTCCTTGCCTTCGGCCACCAGGGTGCCCACGCCGGTCTTGGTGAAGAAGGCCGGGATCCCCGCGCCGCCGGCGCGGATGCGCTCGGCCAGGGTGCCCTGGGGATTGAATTCCAGCTCCAGCTTGCCGGACAGGTAGAGCTCGGCGAACAGCTTGTTCTCGCCGACGTAGGACGAGATCATCTTGCGGATCTGCCCCCCGGCCAGCAGCACGCCCAGGCCGAAGTCGTCGACGCCGCAGTTGTTCGAGACGACGGTCAGGTCCTTGACCCCCGCCGCGCGGATCGCCGCGATCAGGTTTTCCGGAATGCCGCAGAGACCGAAGCCCCCGGCCATGATCGTCATGCCGTCGAAGAGCCGACCCGCGAGCGCCTCGACAGCGTCCTTGCAAACCTTGTCCGCCATGGCCGCCCAATACGCCGCAAAACGCAGGTTGGGAACGGGTCGCCCGAAAAATTCATCGATTGATGATTTGAGCGCCACACCCACGTGTCAGGCTGAGCTGGAGCCCCAATGCACGCCGACACCCTTCTGATCCAGGCGCTGGTCTATCTGACCGCTGGCGTCGTCTCCGTACCCATCGCCAAGCGGCTGGGGCTGGGTTCGGTATTGGGATACCTCATCGCAGGCGCGCTGGTGGGGCCGTTCGTGCTCGACCTCGTGGGCGAGCCGGGCGACGTCATGGCCTTCGCCGAGTTCGGCGTGGTCATCCTGCTGTTCCTGATCGGGCTCGAGGTCCGGCCGGCCCTGCTGTGGGAAATGCGCACCTCGATCTTTGGGCTGGGCATGGCGCAGATGCTGGCGAGCGCCGCATTGATGGGCGCCGTCGTCCTTTTGCTGGGCGCCGACTGGCGGATCGCCCTGGCGGCCGGGCTGATCCTGGCGATGTCCTCCACCGCCATCGTCCTGCAGAGCCTGGAGGAAAAGGGACTGCGGCAAGGCCCCATCGGCCAATCCGCTTTCGGCGTCCTGCTGTTCCAGGACCTGGCGGTGATCCCGCTGTTCGCCTTCCTGCCGCTGCTGGCGGTGGGCAGCGGTCCCGTGGTCGCCGAGGCCTCCGGCCATGGCGCGAGCGTCCTGGCCGGCCAGCCGGAATGGGTGCGCATCCTGGCCACCTTCGGCGCCGTGGCCGGCGTGGTCATCGGCGGCCGCTACCTCACCCGGCCGATGTTCCGCTTCATCGCCGCAGCCCGCCTGCGGGAAATCTTCACCGCCTCGGCCCTGCTGCTGGTCGTGGCCGTGGCGGCGCTGATGGAACTGGTGGGCCTGTCGCCGGCCCTAGGCGCCTTCCTGGCCGGCGTCGTGCTGGCCGAAAGTGAGTTCCGCCGCGAGCTGGAGACCGACATCGAGCCGTTCCGCGGCCTCCTGCTGGGCCTGTTCTTCATCAGCGTCGGCGCCGGCCTGAACTTCGGCCTGGTGGCCGCTCAGCCGGTGCTGATCGTCTCGCTGACGCTCGGACTGATGGTGGCGAAGTTTGTGGCGATGTGGGCGGTGGGCCTGGCCTTCCGCCGCAGCCGGCGCGACGCGGCCACCATCGCGGTTTCCCTGGCCCAGGGGGGCGAGTTCGCCTTCGTGCTGATCGGCTTCGTGCTCACCGCCCGCGTGCTCAGCGCCGAGGAGGCGGCTCTGGCCACAGCCGTTGTGGCGCTGTCCATGGCGCTGACGCCCGTCGCCTTCGCGCTCTACGAGAAGCTGGTTCTCAACCGGACCGGCAACCTCGCCGAGCCGGAGGCCCTGCCGTTCGCCGACGGTGCGCCCGACGCCATCGTCGCCGGCTTCGGCCGCTTCGGCCAGATCGCCACCCGCCTGCTGACCGCCAACGACTTCAAGGTCACCATGCTGGAATCGTCCATCGAGCAGATCGACCTGATCCGGCGCTTCGGGTGGCAGGTGCACTATGGCGACGCCAGCCGGCTGGACCTGCTGCGCGCGGCGGGCGCCGACAAGGCCAAGCTGCTGCTGATCGCGATCGACGACAAGGATAAGGCCGTCGACCTCGCCAAGGCCGCCACCGAGTACTTCCCCAACCTGACCGTGATCGCCCGCGCCTTCGACCGTCGCCACGCCTACGAGCTGATCCGTGTGGGCGCCGACGAGATCGAGCGCGAGACGTTCGAAAGCGCCCTGGCCTTCGGCAAGAAGGCCCTGCTGCGCCTGGGCCTGTCGGAGCGCCGCGCCGCCAAGGCCGCCAGCCTGTTCCGCGACCACGACAAGGCCCTGCTGAAGCGCCTGGCTCCCGTCTACGGGGAGGAGGAACGCTACATCATGGCCGTCCGCGACAGCCGCGACACCATGGAGAAGCTGCTGGCCGCCGAGATGCGCCGCCTGCGCAAGGAGGAGGCCGAGGAGGCGGACAACGACGCCGCCGCGGCGCGCCGGCTGGAGGCCGGATAGCTGGCGGTGTATTAGGGGCCGATGAGCCAAGCCCTTCACATCCAGGACTCCATCGAGCCCGTATCCTTCGACCTCTACGCGAAGGATTTCCAAGCCTTCACCCAGAAGCTGGGCGACAGCTACGCGCGCTGGGGTTTCGCCGTGATCGCCGACCACGGCATGCCGCAGGACAAGATCGATGCGGCCATCGATCAGATGAAGAAGTTCTTCGCCCTGCCGGAAGAGACCAAGCTGAAGTACAAGCTGCCGCTGGCCGGCCAGCGCGGCTACACGCCCTTCGGCGTTGAGACGGCGAAGGGGCACACTCACTACGACCTAAAGGAATTCTGGCACGTCGGCCGCAACCTGCCGGCCGGGCATCCCTTCCGCGACCACATGGCCGACAATGTCTGGCCCGATGCGGAGCTGCCCGAGTTCCGCGAGAAGGTTCAGTGGCTGTACGACACCCTGGACGCCATGGGTCTGAAGGTCCTGGAGGCCATCTCCTCCTACCTCGGGCTCGATCGCCACTTCTTCGACGACAAGGTCGACGTCGGCAATTCGATCCTGCGCCTCTTGCACTACCCGCCTGTGCCTAAGGACGGGCCGCATATCCGGGCCGGTGCGCACGAGGACATCAACGTCATCACCCTGCTGCTCGGCGCCGAAGAGGCGGGGCTGGAGGTGAAGGATCACGACGGCCGCTGGATCGCCATCAACCCGCCGGCCGGAAGTCTCGTCTGCAACATCGGCGACATGCTGCAAAGGCTGGTGAACCACCGCCTGCCGTCCACTACCCACCGCGTGGTGAACCCGGCGCCCGAGCGCCGCGGCTTCCCGCGCTACTCGACGCCGTTCTTCCTGCACTTCAACTCGGACTACCTGATCCGCACCCTGCCCGGCACGGTCGACGCCGAGCACCCGGACCGCTACCCCGAGCCCATCACCGCCGACGACTACCTCAAGGAACGGCTGCGCGAGATCAAGCTGGCCTAGGTCCGGCGTCGCTCCCCCGTCCTCGACGGGACGGGGGAGGAGCTTCACGCCACTACCAGCCGCAGGGGCGGCCCTTGTTCTGCTTGGTCAGCCAGGCGTCCAGCGGCTTGAAGTAGTCGGCGACCGCGCTCGCGTCCGTCCGGGTCTCGCCGGAGAAGACCGCCAGGGTCTGCGGCCATGGCTGCGACTGCCCCAGCTCCATCATCCGGTTGAACTTCTCGCCCACGGCCTTCTGTCCGTAGACCGAGCAGCGATGCAGCGGGCCCTTCCAGCCGGCCTGCTGGCAGGCGGCCCGGTGGAACTGGAACTGGTAGATGTGGGCTAGGAAGTAGCGCGTGTACGGCGTGTTGCCCGGCACATGATACTTAGCGCCCGGATCGAACGCATCGGCCGGACGGGCCGCCGGCGGGGCCAGGCCCTGGTACTTGAGCCGCAGCGCCCACCAGGCGTCGTTGTACTTGTCCGGCGCGACTTCGCCCGAGAACACCTCCCAGCGCCAACGGTCGACCAGCAGGCCGAAGGGCAGGAAGGCGATCTTGTCGAGGGCCATCTTCAGCAGGAACGGGATGTCCTCTTCCGCTCCGGGCACGGTCTCAAGCAGGCCGATCTGATTGAGGTAGGTGGGCGTCGAGGCCGACAGCGCGGCGAAATCGCCGATCGCCTCATGGAAGCCGTCGTTGGCGCCGTTGCGGAACAGCGTCGGCTGGTTCTGGTACGCCCGCTGATAGTAGTTGTGGCCGAGCTCGTGGTGGATGGTCCGGAAGTCGTCCGCATTCACCTTGGTGCACATCTTGATGCGGATGTCGTCCTTGTCGTCGAGGTTCCAGGCCGAGGCGTGGCAGACCACTTCGCGGTCGCGGGGCCGGGTGATCAGCGAGCGGTCCCAGAACGTCTGGGGCAGGGGCGTGTAGCCGAGCGACGAATAGAAGTTCTCGCCGGTCTTCACCATCCGCACGGCATCGTAGCCCTTGGCCTCCAACAGCTTGTCGAGGTCGTAGCTTGAGGCCGCCGTCTTCGGGGCGACGATGTCGTAGATGTTGCCCCACTGCTGGGCCCACATGTTGCCCAGCAGGTCGGCCCGGATCGGCCCGGTCTTGGGCTGCACGGCGTCGCCGTACTGTTCGTTCAGCCGGCCGCGCACGTAGCAGTGCAGGTTGCGGTAGAACGGCGCCACCTGGGTCCACAGCCGGTCGGTCTCGGCGGCGAAGGCGTCGGGGTCCATGTCGTAGTTCGAGCGCCAGAGCGCCCCGGTGTCCTTGAAGCCCAGCCCCTTGGCGCCCTCGTTGGAAAGCGCGGCGAACCGGGCGTAGTCCGGCTTCATGACCGTGGCGACGCCGTGCCAGCCCTCCCAGGCGGCCTTGAGCTCGGACGGATCGCGGCTCTTGGCCAGCACGTCCTCGGCGTCGTTCAGGGTGATCTGCTTGCCCTTGAACGTGAACTTGCCGGACGAATAGGTGCTGTCCAGCTTGGTCACGAGACCGGCCAGCTCCTCGGCTGCGCCCGGTCGGTTCGGCGCCGGCGAGACCAGGTAGAGCTTCAGCAGCTTCAGCTTGCGCGCGGTCACGGGATCGACCTGCACGCCGTTGAAGCGGGCCGCCTCGGTGGCCAGGCGGGTGACCAGTTCGTTCTGCTCGGCGTTGGCCTTCGCCTCGAGCCACTGGGTGTCTTCGGTGATGAAGTTGGCCCGCACCCACTGGGCGCGGTTGGCGAAGGCGTTGACCCGGTCGAGCTGGGCTTCCGCGTTCTCGACGAAGGCCTTCGCGTCGGCGGCGGTGGGCTGCTGGGCCGCGGCCGGCGCGGCGCACGCAAGAACGGCCAGCGCGCACGCGGCCATGAGCTTCATTTTCATCGACTGTTCCTGGTCGTTTCCGTTGGCGGCCTGCCGCCGCCTCTGGATCCGAGACAAGCGAGGCGCGGCCGTGCGGTCAACCCGGCCGCGACGAACTCAGCTCGGCAGTTCCGCCAGGTCTTCCAGGCCCGCCACGCTGACGTTCAGGTCGGTGACGATACCGGTGCCCAGGGTGTAGACCCAGCCGTGCACGCTGAGCGATTGGCCGCGGGCCCAGGCGTCCTGCACGAAAACGTCCGAGGCCACGTTCCGGACCTGACGGATGACGTTCAGCTCGACCAGCCGGTCCCACTTTTCCTTCTCGCCGGGCAGGGCGTCCAGCTCGTGGCGATGCTCGTGGTGCACTTCGCGGATCGGATGCAGCCAGTGGTCGACCAGTCCGCGCCGCTGGCCGTCGACCGCCGCCGCCACACCGCCGCAGCCATAGTGGCCCACGACCAGGATGTGCTTCACCTTGATCACGTCCACGGCGAACTGCAGGACGGACAGGTAGTTGGCGTCCTGCGGCGGGGCCAGATTGGCCACGTTGCGGTGGACGAACAGCTCGCCCGGATCCAGGCCGACGATCTCGTTGGCCGGGACGCGGCTGTCTGCGCAACCGATCCACAGGTACTCGGGCGCCTGCTGGCCTTCCAGGCGCTTGAAGAAGCCCGGGTCGGCGGCGACCTTGCCGGCGGCCCAGGCGGCGTTCTTGGCCTTCAGATCGTTCAGGGACTTCGGCATCAGAGGGGCTTTGCGTCCGGTTGCTGATTGGGATGGGCGGCGATGAAGGCTGGGTGTTCCGCCGCGCGGTCCGCGGCGGCCGCCAGCTTCGGCCAGGGTGAAACGTCCAGCTCGAACCGGCGTGCCGAATAAACCTGGGGCACCAGGCAGCAGTCGGCGATCGTGGGGCTGTCGCCGAACGCGTACTGGCCGCCATGCTGCTCGATGAGCGGTTCGAGAGCGTCGAAGCCGTCGCGGATCCAGCCGTGGATCCACTGGGTGATCGCCGCCTGCTCGACGCCCATCTGGCTGAGCTTGCGGCCCACGCGGGTGTTGTTCAGCGGGTGGATATCGCAGGCGATGATGCCGGCCATCCGCCGCACGACGGCCCGGTCCAGCGCGGCGCGCGGCAGGATGGGCGGATGGGGCCGGGTCTCCTCCAGCCACTCCAGGATCGCCAGGCTTTGCGCCAGCACCGTTCCATCGCCCAGGCCCAGGGCCGGGGTCAGGCCCTGGGGGTTCACGGCCCGGTAGCCGGGTTCGCGTTGCTCGCCCGCGACGAGGTCGATCGGGTGGTAGTCGTACTCGCAGCCCTTCAGCTTCAGGCCGATGCGGACGCGGTACGGGGCCCCGGCGCGCCAGGCGGAATGCAGCGTCCAGCCCATCAGGCCACCGTGAAGGTGAGCCGGCCCACCCCCTCGATCTCGCCTTCGACCCGGTCGCCCCTGACCAGGGGGCCCACACCCTCCGGCGTTCCCGTGTAGATCAGGTCGCCAGGCGCCAGCGCCCACAGCGCCGATGCCTCGGCGACGATCTCGGCCACGTTCCAGATCATGTCGGCCACGCTGGCGTCCTGCTTCACGACGCCGTTCACGGAGATCGCGATGCGGCCCTGCGGCGGCGGTCCCTGCCAGCGGCGGATGGCCGAGATCGGGGCGGACTCGTCGAAGCCTTTGGCCGCGTCCCAGGGTTGGCCCTTGTCCTTCGCGGCGCTCTGCAGGTCGCGGCGGGTCAGGTCGACCCCCACCGCATAGCCGTAGACCAAGTCGAGCGCATGCTGGGCGGCCACGTCCCGGCCCGCCTTGCCGATGGCGACCACCAGCTCGATCTCGTGATGCAGGTTGGCGGTCCGAGGCGGATAGGTCGGATCGCGGCCGGGCGGCACGATGGTGTCGGCGGGCTTCGTGAAGAAGAACGGCGGGTCACGGTCGTCGCCCCCCATTTCCCGGCGATGGGCGGCGTAATTGCGACCGACGCACAGGATCCGGCGGACCGGGAAGCCCCCGGCCTCGCCCTCGACGGGCACGACGGGGACGGGCGGGGGAGCTATCGCGAACTCGGCCATGGCCGGCGTTTAGGCCCGCCGGGCGGCGATGTGAACCCCACGCTACGGTAAGCTCGCCTCACGTCAGGGGCAAAAAGGAGCCCCCGACCACGGCTGTGATCGGGGGCCTATAAAAATGCTCGCAGGTCTAGGAGGTCCCACGAGTCCTCGCTGCGGATGCGGGTCATCCGTGACGCCTCCCCAGACGTCGCGGCTGACCCGCATCGGGCGCGCCGATCCCGCAAGGCGGGGGAGCGGAGCGGGGTCGCGAAATCTCTTCCAACGACATGACGATCGCCGCCTCCGACGCCAGCACAAGCGGCAGAGGCCCAAGGGAACATGGACGGGGTTGTCGGGTCGTCCATGACCCTGGGGAAGAGGTCTAAACCCGGGCGTATAAAGACCAGTCGTCGCGCCGAGCTGACAGGCCCGACAGCCGATCTTTTGCCGAGCGGAAGCCGATCTTTTCCAGGCTCGGAAGCGTGGCGAGCCCCTCCGGTTGTGCTAAGGGCGAGGGAGTGATGAGCGTTGCGGAGCGGGGCGAGGCTTCCGCGCGCGTGATTTTGGACGGGACCGGGGTTCGATGCAGTTGGCCCATCAGGCCGCCTTTTCGCTGGGAGCGCTGGAGGTGCGGCCGCCGACCTGCGAGGTCGTCTGGCGGCAGGGCCGCGAGGTGCTTCAACCCCGGGTGATGCAGGTGCTCGTCGCCCTGTCGCGGGCCGAAGAGGCCGTGGTGAGCCGCGACGACCTCATCGCCACATGCTGGGGCGGGCGGGTCGTGGGTGACGACGCCATTACCCTCGTAATGATGAAGCTGCGCAAGCTGGCCGAGCGCGCCGACGGCGCCTTCACCGTCGAGACCGTGCCGCGGGTGGGCTATCGCCTGACGGTCGCGCCCGCCACGGCCCAGCCGGCGCCTCCGCCGCCGTCCGGCAAGGCGCGCCCCCGGATCGTCGTGCTGGAGTTCACACACCCGGCCGGCGACGAGGAGCAGGGCTGGTTCGCCGAGGCTCTGGCGGACGAGCTCACCGTGGGGCTGTCGAAGTCGCCGCTGCTGTCGGTGATGCCGCGCCATGCGCTGCTGCATTCCGAGGTCGTCGGCCACGGCGCCGGGTCGATCTGCGCGCGGCTGGGCGTCGACTATGTGCTCGACGGCAAGGTCCGCAGCCTGGGCGGCACGGTCCGCGTGTCCGTCGACCTCATTCAGGGCTCGGACGAGACCAGCGCCTGGTCGGGCCGCTACGACCGCCCGATGTCGGATCTGTTCTCGATGATGAACGAGATCACCACCTCGATCATCGGCACGGTGGAGCCCGCCGTGCTGGAGCGCGAGGAATCGGAAGCCCGCAAGGTCCCCGAGCGCAGCCTGCAGTTCTGGCAACTCCTCGTCCGCGGTCGCGGGCACTTCTGGCGCTCGACACCCGCCGACGTGCGGCTGGCCGAGACCTTCCTCGAGCAGGCTCTGGCGCTGGAACCGAACGACGTCTCGGCCCTGTCGATCCTGGCGCACTGCAAGCTGTTCGAGGTCTGGGTCGGCACCTCCTACGATCCGGACGCGGCGATCGAGACGGCGCACCGGATCGCGCTCAAGGCGGTGGCGTCAGGCGGCTCCGACGCCTTCGCGCACTACACCTTAGGTGTAGTGCTTTCGATGATGGGCCGGCTTGCGGAGGCCAAGGCCGAGCAGCGGCGGGCGCTCGAGCTGAACCCTTACCTGGCGGCCGCTTCGGGCGAGATGGGGCGCCTGCTGGCCTTCGAAGGCCAGTCGGACGAAGCGATCGCCTATTCCGAACGCGCCATAACGGCGAGCCCCAACGATCCCCACAGCTGGCTCTGGTATCGCAGCAAGGCGATCGCCCGCTTCGTCGCCGGCGACTTCGAACAGGCTGCCCGGGATGCGGCGGACGCCTGCGCCCGCGGCCCCGAGCGCTTCCCGCTGCGGTATCTGCTGGCCGCCTGCTATAGCGCGGCCGGCGAGATGGATCAGGCCGAACGCGCGCTCGGGGATGCTGAACGGCTGGCCCGGAACAGGGCCGGCGCTGGACAAGGCAGCAACACGACACCGTATTCGCTGGAAGCGCTGAAGATCGGCCACCCATTCGTACGGCCTGCAGACCTCGCTAACCTTGTTAAGGCTCTGCAAAAGTCTGGGTGGCAGGCTGTCTAGGTCAGCAACCTAGGCGAGACCGGGGTCAAAGCCTCGGGTAAATCCCATGTCCGACGCGACCCAGCCCCGGAAAGTGGCCATCCTCGGGGGCGGCATGGGGGGTCTCACGACCGCCCTACAGCTTACCAGCCAGCCCGACTGGCAGAAGCGGTTCGACATCACCGTCTATCAGCTCGGCTGGCGGCTCGGCGGCAAGTGCGCCTCGTCCCGCGGTCCGAATGCGCGCATCGAAGAGCACGGCATCCACGGCTTCATGGGCAGCTACTTCAACGCCCTGCCGATGATGGCCGACGTGTACGCCGAACTGAACCGCCCCGCCGGGGCGCCGCTCGCCACCTTCGAGGAGGCGTTCCTCGGCTCCGGCTTCACCATGCTGTGGGAATGGGAGAAGGACCGCCTGACGCCGTGGCCCACGCGCGCGCCATCCAACAGCACCCCGCCCACCGACGGGACCTCCTACAAGGGCCTGCAGACCGCCATCGTCGCGATCCTGAATGAGATCGGCCAGATGTTGGGCGCCGCCGAGGGCGTGCCGAAACTGGTCTCCGACGGCATCTCGCTGGTGCTCGACAAGGCGAAACGACAGATCGAGACCGTGCCGCTCTCCGAGGGCCCCAACCATCCCCTCGTGGGCGAGATTCAGGCGGCGCGGAAGCTCGTCTCGGGCGTGGTCAAGACGGTCGACGTCCTGGCCCCCCACATCGCCGACCACGCGGACGACCTGCGCCGGGCCCTGCTCACCCTCGACTTCTACGCCACGCTCATCGTCGGCGCGCTCAGCGACAACGTCGAGGTGGAGGGCTACGACCGCCTGGACGAGGAGAACTGGAGCGACTGGCTCACCCGCCACGGCTGCCATCCGGCCACGCTCCAGTCGCCGGTGGTCATGACCACGGTCAACATCTGCTACCAGAGCCCCAACGGCGACACGAGCCGGGCGGCCCGCATGGGCGCCGGCTGCTACCTCAACTGGACCCTGCGGGCCTGCGCTTACATGGGCGACCTGATCTGGAGCTTCGCCGCCGGCACCGGCGAGACCGTCGTGGCGCCTGTCTACGAGGTGCTGAAGCGCCGCGGCGTGAAGTTCGAGTTCTTCCACAAGGTGGAGGCCCTGCGGCTGGATCCGGTGAACCGTCGCAACGTGGCGGCCATCGAGATGACGGTCCAGGCCACGCTCAAGGATCCGGAGGCGGGCTATCAGCCGCTCATCGACGTCAAGGGACTGCCGTCCTGGCCGCACCGGCCGCTGTATGAGCAGCTCAACGAGGGCGAATACCTTCGCGCGACCGGCATCGACCTGGAATCCTACTGGAACGGCTGGCCCAACGAGGCCTTCCCGCGCCTGAAGACGCCCCGCACCCTGCGCCACGGCGTCGACTACGACGAGATCGTCTTCGCCATTTCGCTGGGCGCCGTCCGCTACCTCTGCAAGGAGCTGATGGACGAGGATCAGGCCTGGCGCGACATGGTCGCGGCCCTGCCGGCCCTGCAGACGCAGGCCATGCAGATCTGGCTCTCCAAGGACATGTATGAGCTCGGCTGGGCCGAGCCGCTCAATCCGGCCAAGAACGAACTCGCGCTCTCCGGCACCTACTTCTGCCCGCCCAACGGCAACGCCAACTTCCCGGACCTGCTCAAGTGGGAGAGCTGGCCCAAGGACAACGCGCCCAAGGCGCTCTGGTACTTCTGCGGCCTCATGCCCGACTACGAGCCGCCGCCGCCGTTCTCGGACACCGACTATCCCCGTCGCCAGTCCGAGCGGGTGAAGACCCAGTGCATCCAGTACCTGCAGGCCTCGATCGGCACGATGCTGCCCAAGGCCACGGTGCGGGCCAACTATGGCGTCGGCGACCCGATGGGTCTCGACTTCAACCTGCTGGTCGACTCCCGGGAGACCGGCCCCGGCGCGCTGCGGGCCGAAGGCGTCCAGCGGTTCGACAGCCAGTTCTGGCGGGCCAACATCGATCCGACCGAGCGCTACGTCACCTCGCCGCCCGGCAGCACCGCCTGTCGGCTGGAGGCCTGGGGTTCCGGCTTCGACAACCTCACGCTGGCCGGCGACTGGATCTATACCGGTCTCAACGTGGGCAGCTTCGAAAGCGCCACCATGAGCGGGAAGCTGGCCAGCTACGCGCTCAGCGGCGCGCCGGCCCTGGACACGATCATCGGCTACCCGACCATGCCGCGGCCTCACGCGCCGACCCGGGCGCGGACGCCGGCGGTCGAGGCTGCCCTGCGTCTGCGAAAGGTTGTCGGCTAAGCGCCTTCCGCGTCGGGGCTGCACGGCGTGCGGCCCCGCTTGCGCCTCCGCAGGACCTGCCCCAACCTCGCCTGGCCGTGCCGGGGGGGCCTGGGAGGGCGTCTCGGCGATGTTGCGGATCGATATCTCGACCCTGGGCCAGCCGGAGCTCAAGCGCCTGCTCGCCGCGGCCAGGGCGCGTGGACAAGAGGGGTTCGCGGCGAAGCTCGAGGCCGAGCTCGCGGCCAGGGCCGCAAGCGGCCGCAAGGCTCCGTCCTGCCCGCCGCCAGACCCCGACGTCCCAGACGACGAGACGCGGCCGATGTTCCTGGACGACGGCACGGCGGACCTGCGCCTGGATGCCCCCGTCCGCCGCCGTCCGCGGTCGGGAGCCTGGCCCATGGTCCTGACGGCGGCCGTCCTCGTGGGCGGCGCGGCCGGCTGGGGGCTATCGCCCGGTGTGAAGACCTGGCTCTCGGCGCGCGCCGACCGGACCCAGCCCGTCGAGCGAGCGCCCGCCCCGCGGATCATGGCGGCGCAGGTCGCGGGGCCTGAGCCCGAGCCGCCAGCCGAGGACACATCTGCGCCCCCCGTGGCCGCGCCCGAACCGCAGCCTGTCACGCCGCCGCCCGAGGCCCGCCCCATCGCTCTGGCCAAAGCCCCAGTCAGGGCGACGGCCCCGGCGCGTCTCGATCCCTGCGCGACGCCACCTACCCCCGCCGACCGCGCGCTCTGCAACGACCTGGCGCTGAACCTGCTCAGCCATGAGATGCGGGACGCCTACGGCCGGGCGCTAAGCGCGGGAGCAGACCCCGCCGCGATCCGGGACAGCCAGGCCGCTTGGCGCCGGACGCGAGACCCGGTTTCGGATCCGAGGGGCCTGGCCGAGATCTACGACCGTCGGATCCGGGAACTGAAGGCTGCCGCCGCCGTGGCCGCGTCGTCGGCGGCGCCTCCATCACCAGGTGATCGACAACAAAATTGACGCTCTTACCTAGCGTCACCGGGCTTACGCTGGCGGTCGCGCCGCGCTAAGCGAGAGCCATGACCGATCCTGCCGCTTCTCGCCCGGAGGCCAAGGGCCCCCTCGCCGACCTCGTCGTCATCGAGATGGGGACCCTGATCGCCGGGCCGTTCTGCGGCCAGATCCTGGGCGACTTCGGCGCCGAGGTGATCAAGATCGAGGACCCCCGCGTGGGCGATCCCATGCGCCAGTGGGGCCGTAGCCTGCCCAAGGGCCTGTCGCCCTGGTGGCCGGTGATCGGGCGCAACAAGAAGTCGGTGGGCCTGGACCTGCGCAAGCCCGAGGGCCAGGCCCTGGCCAAGGCGCTGATCGCCAAGGCGGACGTGGTGATCGAGAACTTCCGGCCGGGCGCCATGGAGAAGTGGGGCCTGTCGTACGAAGCGCTGTCCGCCAACAACCCCGGCCTGATCATGGCCCGGGTATCGGGCTTCGGCCAGACGGGTCCCTATTCCCAGCGGGCCGGGTACGGCCTGATCGGCGAGGCCATGGGCGGCCTGCGCTACGTGACGGGCGAACCCGACCGGGCGCCGGCGCGGGCGGGCATTTCGATCGGCGACAGCCTGGCGGCCATGCACTCGGTCATGGGGATCATGATGGCGCTGCATCACAAGGAGAAGACCGGCAAGGGCCAGGTGATCGACGCGGCCCTGTACGAAAGCGTGCTGGCGGTGATGGAGAACCTGGTCACCGAGTACGACCTCACCGGCTACGTTCGCGAGCGGTCCGGCTCGATCCTGCCGGGGATCGCCCCGTCCAACGCCTATCCCTGCGCCAACGGCGAGATGATCCTGATCGGCGGCAATGGCGACAACGTCTATGCGCGTCTGACCGAGGCCATGGGGCGGCCGGAGCTGAAGGACGACCCGAAGTTCGTGGACCACGCCAGCCGGGGGGCCAACCAGCACGAGCTGGACGAGATCGTGTCGGCCTGGACCTCGACCTTCGTGCTGACCGACCTCCTGAAGCTGCTGGAGGCCAAGGGCATCCCCGCCAGCCGAGTCTACCGGGCGCCCGACATGCTGGAGGATCCGCAGTTCGCGGCGCGCGAGGCGATCGTGTCGGTGGACCATCCGGTGTTCGGGTCGGTGCGCATGCAGAACGCTTTCCCGAAGCTCTCGGCCACGCCCGGAAAGGTGCGATGGCCCGGGCCGGCCCTTGGCCAGCACACCGACGAGGTGCTGGCCGCGCGGGCGGGCTGTTCGCCGCAGAAGCTGGCCGAGCTTCGAGCCGCCGGCGTCATCTGACCGCAAGGTCGTCGGCCCGCGACCTATGCCGCGGACCGCCGTCGAAGTCCGGGTCGCCTGCGTCCGGGCGAGCACCCCTGGCCACCGGCCTGGCCCCCGCGAACGTCGCCGCGGGCCTTCGTAAGGTCGACATAGAGGCCTCGCGGCCCATTGCGCAGGTGGCGACTTGCCACAGTGCGTTCCTGCCGCGCGACTACGCGCCGCGCAGCATAGCTAACGGAAATGGCTAACGATTTCCCAGCAGCTCGGCAACCGCCGCGGCGACCTGGGTGACGTCGTAGGGCTTGCGGATGACCGGCGCTTCGAAGCCGCCCGGCGCCCCGCCGGTTTCGCCGTAGCCGGTGGCGAAGACGAACGGGATCCGGCGCTGATGCAGCACCTCGGCCACGGGAGTCACCGAGTGGCCGTTGAGATTGGCGTCCAGCACGGCTGCGTCGATCGGCTGGTCCAGCAGCGCCATCGCCTCCTCCAGCTCATAGGCCGGGCCGATGACCTCGGCGCCGGCTTCGGAAAGCCCGGTCTCCAGTTCGAGCGCCAGCAGGACGGCGTCCTCGACGATCAGCACCCGGGCGCCCTTGAGGCTGGCGGGGCCCCGCGAGGTGGGCACGGTCTCGGTGACGCGGGCGACGGGCGCCTCGGGCATGACCTCGGGCCGATCGGCCATGGCCTGGGGTCCTGCGCGCAGGCGGACCGCCACGCCGGCGGGGCGGTAGTCCACCTGGGTGTCGCCGTTCAGCTCGCGACCGGTGACCTGCTCCAGCAGGGTGGAGCCGAAGCCCCGGCGCGCCGGCGAGGCGACGACCGGCCCCCCGCTTTCGGTCCAGGTCAGCTCGAAGCCGCCGCCCGGCCGCGCGTTCCAGCGTAAGTTGACGTGGCCGGTCTCGACCGACAGGGCGCCGTACTTCACCGCATTGGTGGCGAGCTCGTGCAGGGCCAGCGACAGGGCGTTTGCCGCGCGGGGCGTCAGGAAGAGCTCCGGCCCCTCCCAGCTGGTCTGGCCGGGCGCGATCGCTCCAAGCTCGGCGGCGGCCAGATGGTCGATGGCGGCGCCCCGCCAGCGGGCTGCGGTAAGAAGTTCGTTGGCCGAAGCCATAGCTTTGAGCCGCCCGCCGAAGGTCTGGAGGAAGGCGTCGAGCGATGTGGTGCGCTTCGCGGTCTGCTGGGCCAGGGCCTGCACGGCGGCGAGCACATTCTTCACCCGGTGATCCAGCTCGGCCATGAGCTGCATCCGCTGGTCTTCTTCCCGGCGGCTTCGGCTGACGTCCTCGATCACGCCGCAGACCCGGATCGCCTGGCCGGCCTCGTCGCGGACGATCTTCGCCGCGGTCCGCATCCATTGGACCCGGCCATCGTCGGGCCGGATCATCCGGTAGCGGCCCTCGTAGCTGTCCCCGTCCTGCAGATGCTGTTTCTGCTCGGCCGCCAGCGCCTCGCGGTCGTCGGGGTGGATGAAGCGGTCGAAGGCTGCGCCGCCCTCGGCGGGAATCTCCCCGGCCGGAAGCCCGGTTATCGCTGACAGTCGATCGGAGATGATCAGGACGTCCCTGGAGAGGTCCCATTCGAACTCTCCCAGGCCGGCGATCTGGAGGGCCAGCTCCAGACGCTCTCTGTCGGGGCTGCGTCCCACCTCGCGCGTCATGATTCCAACATAGGCATGCCCGCGCGCCGACGCGACGGGAAACCGCGCAAACTTTCGCGGCGCTCTGCCGGCCCTTTGCGGCCATTCCGATATCCACCTATGCTGCAGCGCAGCTCCCACGCCCGGGGAGCGCATTTCCGTTCGGAGACGACACATGCCCCCCAAGGCCGGCCAATTGACGACCGAAGAGGTGGCCGACGCGGCCAACGACACCGCCGCCAAGATCACCGCGGATGCGCAGAAGGCGATCGCCGACGCCGCCAAGCGGATCGAAGCCACTGTCCAGCAGGCGCTCGAACAGGTGCGCGCCCAGTCCCGCGTCTATGCCGACGTGGCGGGCGAGCAGATCGACGAGGCCAGCCGCCTCGCCAGCGAGCAGATCCGCGCCCGCCCCCTCGCGGCGACCGGCGCTGCGCTGGGCATCGGCGTGCTGATCGGCATGCTGCTCGCATCCAAGCGCTGATCCCCCGCCCTTGAACTTCAAGCGGATCCTGAGTCTGGCCGCGGCGGTCACCGCCGTCGCCGCGGCCGCGGCCGTGTGCGTCGTCGCGGCGTCGTTCGCGATCTATGCCTTCGCGCGCGAGTACATCGGACCGGCCGGCGCAGCGGCGGTGGTCGCCGCCGTCTTCGCCCTGCTCGCGCTGGCCGTGGCCTGGGCCGCGACGCGCAAGGTGGTCCCGAAGGCCCGGGCCGGCGCCCCGCCGCCGCCGGCCTCGCCGGTCGATCGCGTGGTGGCCATGGCCAAGGAGCGGCCGCTCCTGGCCCTGGGCGCCGCCGCGGTGGCGGCCACGGTGCTGATCCGCAACCCGGCGATGGTCACGGCCCTGATCAGCGCGTTCGTCGCCGGCAACAATACGCCCAAGCCGCCGCAGTAGTCGGAACGGCGCGCGCCTCGGAGCGTTGCCTTTGCCGCAGGCAGTTCGGCCTGCGAACGGAGGTAACGACATGCTCGGTTGGGCCCTGACCTTTCTGGTGGTCGCCCTGATCGCCGGTGTCCTCGGCTTCACCTCGGTGGCCGGCGCCGCGATGGGGATCGCCAAGATCCTGTTCTTCGTATTCCTGGTGCTGTTCGTCGTCTCGCTGGTCATGCACCTGGTGCGTGGCCGTGGCGTGGGCCCCGGACCGCTCTAGACCACTATGCCGGGCGACGATCCAACGCCCAGGTTCGATAGGGCTCGTAGTGCGAGCCCGTCCAGGCGAGGGCGGTGACGCGAATGCAGCCGTCCTCGACCTCGACCTCGTTATAGCTCGGCGGCACGCCCCTCTCCCGCACCGACAGGGTGCCGGCGCCCACCGCATAGGTCCGCCCATCGGCGTGCGGATAGGGCCAGGTGAAGGGGGCATGGATGTGCCCCGACAGGACCAGGTCGACGCGCGCCCGGGCAAACGCCTTGGCCGCCTTCTCCCCGCCCCACACCCGGGCCGTCATCGGACCGCCCAGCATCTCGATCAGGGGGTGGTGAACCACCACGATCCGCAGCCGGTCCGAGGGTTCGAACCATTCAACGACGCGTTCGGCCTGCCGGAACGAGATCTGCCCTTTGGACCAGTTGATCCGCGGCTGGGCGCCTCGGGCGGTGTTCACGCCGTGAACGGCGATGCCGTCCCGCCGCCAGTTCTGAGCCGGGGCAGGGCCCACGTGGCGCTCGAAGCGGCGGAAGGGCGCGAAGATCCGTTCGGCCCACGCCAGATAGGGTGCGTCGTGGTTGCCGGGCGTGACCAGTTGCGGCTGGGGCAGGTCCCTGAGCCAGGCGGCCGCGGCCTCGAACTCCGGCGTCTCGGCGTAGCGGGTGAGGTCTCCGGAGACGATGGTGAGGTCGAAGCTCCCCGCCCGGATACGTTCGCCCGCAGCGGCGACGGCGGCCTTGTTCTCGCCGCCGAAATGGATGTCCGAAAGGTGCGCCAGCCGGATCTTCACCGCTCGTCCTTGGGTGGGGTGAGTACGCGGCAGACCTTCGGATCGTACCGGACGTCCACCACGCTGGGCAGACGGACGATCTCCCCGTCCAGGAGCGCCGGAATTCCCTGAGCTGCCCACACGTGCGCGCGCCGGCAGAACTGATCCTCCACCGAAGGGTCCACCCGCCAGTCGCGAACCAGCGCATTGAGCCCCAGGCGAAGAATTTCCCCCGCGCCGCTGGGGTTCAGCGCGGCCGCCTCGAGGGCGGGATCCTCGGCGTGCATCACCTTGGAGGCGATTGGGCACATGAGCACCAGCGCCTCAGCCTTCGAGCGCCCATGGCCGTCGAGCTGGTAGCGGAGGCGCCCGGTGAAGGCGCGCTGCACGGCGTAGCGAACCTTGCCGAACGCCTCGATCAGGTTCCCGCTGCGCGCCGCCTCGCGCGCCGAGGCCAGGCGCGCCGGTGAGCCGAGAATCGCGGCGCAGAGGAAGCGGTGGCCATCGATGCAGCCCCCGCCCAGGTCCCGCTCGCGACCGTCCTCCAACGCTACGCGCAGGGCGTCCTGCCATGATCGCTGACCATAGACGGCATGAGGCATCATGTTCATCGTGCCCCCCGGCAAGGGGGCGAGCATGGGCCCATCGGGGCCGCAGAGCTCTGCGGCCGCGCGCACCGTGCCGTCGCCGGCCAGGGTGATGAGGAGGTCGGGCCCCGCGTCGACGGCCGCCTTCAACTGATCGATCAGTTGTCCGGGCTGTGGTGTGCGAACACGCGCCGTCACGCCGAACTCGCCGAGCAGCTTCTCCAGTTCCGCAGGCGCGTTGGGTCCGACGCTGCCGGAGGCGACGTTGACGACAACCTCGATCTTGCCGAGGCGGGGGCGAACGGCGGGGTCGGCGTCAGTTGTTGGCAGGCGTCTGGGTCCCGTCGGTCGATGTCACATCGCGCACGGCCTGGCCGGCTTCGGCGGCGGCGCTGCGGACCGCAGGTTCGGCCTGGTCGGCCGCCGTGGCAAGGTTTTGATCGACGACCGTGCCGGCGCCGCCGAACGAGCCGTTGACGGCGGCCAGCGCCATGACGATGAGGCCCACCGCCGCGGCCACCACCAGAAAGGTCATCAGGATGGGATGGCGGCGGCGCTGCTTTACGGCGTCGCGCCGGCCCAGTTCATATGCCTGCCGCAGGTCGCTGCGCTCGGCGTCGCGGTCGCTGTAGGAGGTCACGGCTTTCGTCTCCAAGGTGTTCCCCGCTTGCAACGGCGCCCGACCGCCTTGGTTCCGGACGGAACTGTGCAGGTGGCGATGCGTTTTCCGCCGTGAGCGATCCTCGCCGAAGGGCAGGAGGATGCGCTCCGGAATCGAGTGATCTGGCGGCCCACCCTCGTGCGGGGCGCCGGGGACACCCCAAAGGAGAGCTAGTCGAATGTTGAAGCCTCTTATCGCAATCGCGGGCGCCGGTGTCCTGGCCGCCGCCTGCACCAGCACCGGCCACACGGAACGCAGCGCCCTCGGGGGCGCGGCTCTCGGCGCGCTCGGCGGCGCGGCGATCGGCGCCATCTCGGGTGACGTCGGCGTGGGCACCGGCGCCGCGGTCGGTGCGGCCGTCGGCGGCACCGTCGGCGCCGTGAAGGGCTGCCGTGACGAAGGCGGCTGCGGCAAGGACACGCCGAACCGCCGCCAGTACTACGATGAGCGCGCCGGCCGCTATTACTACTATGACCCGGGCACCGGCCGGTACTACTGGGAAAACGGCACGCCGCGCTGATGCGAAGCCGACACTGATCTAGGAGAAGGGCGGTCGGATATCCGGCCGCCCTTTTTCGATTTTGCTTATTGGAGGGCTTGGATGAAGTTCCTGTTCTTGACTGGGGTCGTCGCGCTGGTTGGGCTGTCGGCCTGCACGACCGTGCGCAACGCCAGAGACCGGATCGTGCGGGCGCCGCCAGCCTGCCAGGACGTGAGCATCCCCATCTATTTTGAGGCCGACGCCGCCGAGCTTACCCCGGAGGGGCGGCGGGTCATCTCGCTGCAAGCCGCAGAGGCGCGGCGCTGCAAGGTCGAGCGGGTAGTGGTCGTCGGCCTGGCCGACGCCGATGGCGATCCTGCGGCGAACCTGGAGCTTTCGAAGGCTCGGGCCGCTTCGGTTACGAACGCGCTGATGCAAGCCGGCCTGCCGCCGGCCGAGTTCGATCTTACCGCAGCGGGTCAGGCGGGTTCGGTGACCGCCGATGGCAAGCTGCAGCCGGTTCGCCGCCGGGCGGACATCACGCTCAAGCTCGCCAGGAAATAGGGCCGTCCAGTCCTGTCGCGCCCTGCAGCGCAAAAAGAGAAGGGCGGGCCTTTGCGGCCCGCCCAGGTGTGCATCATCGAGAAAAGGGGTGCGGAGACGGCAGACTGGCATGCTCGCCAGCCTCAAGTCGGGGGGGGCGTCGCCGCCTCCGCAGACATAGAACACCGGCGCCTTCGAACCGTTCCGGGTCCCCGCGATTTTTTTCGAATGGACGCTTTGAGCCGCTCGGACGGGCGGCGGAACGCCGGCTTCACCGTGCGCGTTAGTCGTCTGCCGTCAGGAAAGGGCGTCTTCCATGCGCAGTTCCTTCATCGCCACCACGGGCCTGAAGCTCGCCCGTAGCCCGAGCCTGCGAGAGCAGGCCGCCCGTCGGCGGGCCGTGGCGCTCGGCGCGCTGCTCGGCCTCGCCGCGATAGGCGCGGCCTTCGGCATCCTGACCGCCCCCCAGAGCGCGAGCGACGGGGCCGCGAGCACCGGCCCGTTCAGCTATTTCCCATCCGAGTAAGGAGACCGATCCATGTCGTCCCGCGAGACCGAAAGACCGGTCATGAACGCCACCCGCGCCCGCCAGGGCCGCTGGGGCCGCCCGGTGTTCTGGGTGCTGTTGTTCGGCACACTGCTGGCCGCCCTCGGCATGTTCGCCGCCTGGAGCTGGAAATCCGCCGACGAGGGTCCGGCCGGAACGGGGCAGGAGACCGTGGACGGCCGCGGCTATGGTGCGCCGGAGCCGCCCTCGCCGAATCCCCAGACCCCGTAAAAGGATCTGCTCGTCCCACGAAAAAGGGCGCCGCTTGCGAGAGCGGCGCCCTTCGTCGTTTTCGGGGCCTGTCGGTCAGGCGGCCTGCTTGTTCTGCCGTCGCGGGTGGAAGAACAGGGCCTGGCCGATGGCGGCTTTCACCGTTTCCGGTTGGAATGGCTTGGTGATCAGGAAGGTGGGCTCCGGCCGTTCGCCCGTCAGCAGACGCTCGGGGAAGGCGGTGATGAAGATCACTGGCACATCGTAGCGCTGCAGGATGTCCTTCACCGCGTCGATGCCCGACGAGCCGTCGGCGAGCTGGATGTCGGCCAGCACGAGACCCGGCGTCTTGCGGGCCACGGCGTCGACCGCCTCTGTCCGGGTGGCCGCGATGTCGACCACGGTGTGGCCCAGCTCGGTCACGAGAGCCTCGATGTCGGCCGCGATGACCGGCTCGTCCTCGATGATGAGGACGTCGGTGGCGAGTTCGGCGTCGATCTCGGCCTGTGCTTCGGCGATCAGGCGCTCGACCTCGCCGAAGTCCGACCCCAGGATCTGGGCGGCCTCGGTCGGTGTGAAGCCTTCCAGCGCGGTGAGCAGGAAGGCCTGGCGGGAGCGGGGCGCGATGCGCATCAGCCGGCGCGTCGCATCGTCCATACCCAGATCGTCATCGGCGGGGCCTTCGAGCTGCGCGCCCGAGGTGCACCAGATGGCGTGGAAGACGTGATAGAGCGCGACGCGAGGCGTCATGTTGTCGGCCAGCGTGCGTTCGCCGGCGGCCAGCGCTTCAAGAGCCACGCGCACGTAGTGATCGCCGGTGGTCTGATCGCCGGTCAGCGCGCGGGCGTATCGGCGCACATACGGCAGATGCGGCGCCAGTCGGGCTAGAAGACTCAAGGGTACACCCCTCCCGTATTGCAGTTCGAACACGGCAGCCCGGTGCAGGGAAACGTTCCCCCGCCCGAACCCCATGATGGTCGAAAACGTCACCGCTGGGAACCGGTTCCCTTTGCCCTCGGTTTTCCGCATCTTGTTCCTCGCCGCAAGGGAACCCGAAAACGGACAAGGGCGTTGAGCAGTCGCAAGGAACACGAGAGGGGGCGGACTCCGCGTGAGCGGAGCGCCGACGAAATGATCGAACAGCGTCCAACAGCGGAGCGCCGCAAGGCCTCCGCAGCTCTTGATGAAGCCCGCCTGCGCCAGCAGGCGATCGGTGTGCGCCTGCGCCAGATGTTCGACGAGGTCGTGAACGAAGAGGTGCCGGACGAATTCCTGGAAATTCTTCGTCGGGCCGACGAACGCGGCTCGGAGAAGGCCTGATGGAAGGCGCAGCCGAAAAGACCCGACCCGAGCGCAGCGCGGCCGACGACGCGGCCTTCAAGCGCGAACTGGTCCAGCTGATCCCGCACCTGCGTGCGTTCGCCCGCACGCTTTGCGGCGACCCGACCGCGGCCGACGACCTGGCGCAGGACGCCATGATGAAGGCCTGGGATGCGCGCGCCAGCTTCCAGATGGGCACCAACATGAAGGCCTGGACCTTCATGATCCTGCGCAATCAGTTCTATTCCGAAAAGCGCCGGTCGTGGCGTCAAAGCCAGCTCGACCAGGAAGCCGCCGAGCGCACGTTGGTGGCCGTGGACGACCCGGAGGCGCCGGTGGCCCTCGACGAGCTGCGCCAGGGCCTTGCGATGCTGCCCGCCGAACAGCGGGAGGCGCTGATCCTCGTCGGCGCCGGCGGCTTCGCCTATGAGGAAGCGGCCGAGATCTGCGGCTGCGCGGTGGGCACGGTGAAGAGCCGCGTCAGCCGGGCGCGGCGCGCCCTTCACGCCATCCTCGAAGACGGGGCTTATGATCGGGACGGCGCGTCCGCCGGGGACGCGATGCGTTCTATCCTGGCCGACGCGGAGCGTCTAAGCACCGTCCGGTAGGACGGATGAGCTGATGCCCGGTTCCCCCTGGAGTTCGCTTGGCACGATCCGGGTCCGCCTGATCGCGGCCCTGGCGGCCGCCCTGCTGCCGGTGCTCATCCTGGGCGCCCTCCAATCTGCGATCGGCTTCCAGCGTGAGGGCCGTGAGCTGCGGCAGAACCTCGGCTTCGCCGCCGAGCGCAGCGCCGCCACGGCCCGTGCGCGGATGGAAGGCGCCGACGTCCTGCTGCAGACGCTCGCGCCTGGGGCGGTCGGGTTCCAGTGCCAGAAGCGCCTGGAGCAGGTCACCGCCCGCATCCCGGGCTACCTCAACCTGATCCGCTTCGACCGGCAGGGGCGGGTGGTCTGTGCGGCCGGCGGCGTGCCGGCGGACCTGGCTCGCGCCGAACGTCCCTGGTTCCGCCAGCTGGCCGAAGGCGGCGCCATTTCCATCACCCGGGATCCTGGCTCAACCTATGCCGAGGAGCCGGCGATCCTGACAGCGGCGCGCGCGACGGGGACCGACGGCGCGTTCGACGGCGCCTTCGCCGCGGTGATCGCGCTTTCCAGCCTCCAGCCGCAGGTCAGCGACCCGTCCTTGCCGAAAGGGGCGGAGGTCGGGCTGGTGGAGAAGACCGGCCGCTACATCACCTTCACCGACGCAGGCGCCTTCCCGCGCTTGCCCGAAGACTGGCGCGCCAAGGTCGAGGCGCGCGGTACGCTGGTCTGGTACGGCCAGGACGGTAAGGGCCGCCGCCGGGTCTATTCGGCCGCCCCGGTGGTCGGCGACGAAGTCTATGTGGTGCTGTCGGCGGCCTCGCCGGGCATCCTCTCGTGGGCCCGCCTGAACCCCCTGACCGGGATCGTCTTTCCCCTCCTGACCTTCCTCTTGGCGCTGATCGCGGTGTTGGCGGTCACGGAGCGCGTGGTGGTGCGGTGGATCGTCTATCTGCAGCGCATCGCCGCGCTCTACGCCCGCGGACGGCTGAGCGTTCGCCCGGTCCAGGCCGAGCAGATGCCCGGAGAGATCCGCGACCTGGCCGAGACCCTGGAGGACATGGCCGACGCCATCGTCGGCCGCGACGCCTCGCTCCGCGACAGCCTCGCCCAGAAGGACGCGCTGATGCGCGAGATCCATCACCGGGTGAAGAACAACCTGCAGGTCATTTCCAGCCTGCTCAACATGCAGCAGCGCTCGCTGGTCGACCCCGCCGCGCGTTCCGCCATGAGCGACACCCGCCAGCGCATCACCGCCCTGGCCCTCATCTACCGTGCGCTCTACCAGGGCCCCGATCTCAAGCGCGTGGATCTGCGCCCGTTCCTCGAGGAGCTGACCGCACAGCTGGTGAACGGCGAGCTGTCCCAGGGGCTGACCGTGCGCACCGAGCTCAAGGTGGACCCGCTGGTGATCGACCCGGACCGGCTCGCCCCGCTCGCCCTGTTCGCCGTCGAAGCCATCACCAACGCCCAGAAGCACGCCTTCGCGGCGCGGGGCGGCGTGCTGCGCCTCAACTTCACCGTCCGCGGCGAGGAGGCGGAGCTGGAGATCTCCGACGACGGCGAGGTCGAGGAAAGCGCGCTGGTCTCGACCGGCGTGGGACGGACCTTGATGACCGCCTTCGCCCGCCAGCTGCGCGGCCGCGCCGAGCTCGTCCGCAACGCGGCGGGCGGGGTGACGGCCCGGCTGATCTTCCCCACGCCGGCGGCCGATCGCGCGACGATGGCCTCGCGGGGGAACCAGGCCGCGGCCTGAAGCGTTGCCGCGGGGAGCAATAGAAGCCCCCGGGAGATTCACCATGCGTAAAGTCGTACTGCTGGCCGTTCTGGCCGCAAGCCTCGCTGCCAGCGCCTGCAACACCGTGTCCGGCGCGGGCAAGGATGTGAAGTCCGCCGGCGAGGCGGTGACGGACACGGCCGAAGACGCGAAGAAGTAGTTCTTAGCGAGGTATCGCTGCGAAGGCCCCGGAGTTGCTTCGGGGCCTTTCGTGTTTTGGCGGTCAGGCGGCCGAGCGGGCGCGCGGCTCGGCAGCGGCGTAGAGCGCCATGTCGGGGGCGACCCGGACGAACGCCTTGCCTGCGGAATCGTTGTGTCCCAGCAGCAGACCGCCGCCGGGGGCCAGGGCGGATCCGATCTGATCGAGCAGGCGCGCGCCTGCCTCCGGCGCGAGCTGGCCGAGCACGTTGCGGCAGAGGATCAGATCGAACTGGCCGATGCGGGATAGATCGTCCATCAGGTTCACCCGCCGCCAGCGCACCATCTGTCGCACGCGTGGCGAGAGGACGAACGACTCGCCGTCCTTTTCGAAATGCCGCACCAGCATGCGGGCGGGCAGGCCGCGCTGGACCTCGAACTGCGAATAGCGGCCGCTCTGGGCCTTCTCAAGGCTCCGCTCCGACAGGTCGGAGGCGAAGAGCTCGATCCTGCCGACGCCCGGTGCGTCGGCCAGCAGCATGGCGAGGGAGTAGATCTCCTGGCCCGCACCGCAGGCGGCGCTCCAGATCCGCACCGGCTCGCCGCCCCGCGCACGGGCGAGGGCCGGAACCACCTCCTCCGCCAGGATGGAGAAGACGTGGTGATCCCGGAAAAACTCGCTCTCGGGCAACGCCATGGCCTCGACGGCGGCCCAGACCAGCCGGTCATCCGCGCCGTGCCGCAGGGCGTCGATGAAGGCCTCGGACGAACTGAAGCATTCTCGGCGGGCCAGCGGCGCCAGCCGGCTTTCGATCAGATAGGCTTTCTCGGCGTCGACCCGCAGGCCGGCGCGCGCGAGGCACAGGGAGGCCAGGAATTCGCGATCCTGCGCCGGGATCATCCGACCAGCCCCAGATAGCCCAGCTTGCCGGCGATGATGCCGCCGTCGAAGGGCTTCATGATGTATTCGTCGGCCCCCGCGTCCAGCGCTTCGCGGATCGATTCAATCTCGTTCTCGACGCTGCAGAAGACCACCTTGGGGTGATCGCCGCCCGGCCCGCCCCGCAACTTCTTCAGGAACTCGAGGCCGTCCATGGCGGGCATACGCCAGTCCAGCAGGACCAGGTCGGGCATCACCGCACTGCACCAGGCCATGGCCTCGACGCCGTCCGACGCCTCGGCGACCTCGAACCCCAGATCCTCGAGGATCCGGCGCGAGACCTTGCGGATCACGCGGCTGTCGTCGACGACGAGGCAGGTCTGCAAGGGTCTACGGCGCTCCAGGAGTCTGGATGCCTATGTCGCGCTGAGTTGGTTAACGCGGGGTATGGGCGGCGGCAGAAGCTGGCATCAGGCCGGCAGCGTCGCCGCGAAGATGACCCGTTCCTCCTGCACGTCGGCGAACACGCGGCCGCCCGCGTCGGTGACGAACAGGTGAGTGTAATAGGCCTGGACCCAGTGGCCGTGCAGGCCCTCGCCCGGCGGCTGCCCCTGCAGGCCGGCCAGCACCTCGGGACGAAGCCGCGCACGCGGCCCGGTGGATTCGATAGCGATCGCCAGCGAAGCGCCCTCCTGGACCGCGCGGACCTTGGCGACCCCGCCGGTGGGCAGCGCCGCGCCGGCCATCTGGGACAGGTTGAGTAGGGTCCGTGCGGCGGGCTTGTTCACGGCCGGAGTGTCCACGGCCCAGGCGAGCTCGGCGCGCATGTGGGCGAACACGCCCTGGGCCAGCTTTTCCAGGTCGCGGGCGTCGAAGGTCTCGGCCGACGCCGAGGCGCCGAACGCCACCCGGCAGAACGACAAGAGGTCGGCCAGCTTCTTGGCCGAGGAGGTGATCAGCCCCATGGCCTCCTCGCGCATGTCCTGCGCCGAGGGGTCGTCGAGCAGGTCCAGTCCCGAGGAGATGGCGCTCGCCGGGCTGATGAAGTCATGGCACATCCGCGCCGCGAGATAGGCGGCGAGTTCGGCGGGCCGCACGGCGGGGGCGTTGGCGTCGGTCATGGAGCGTAACCTTGGCGCGATTTGCGCCTTGGGGAAACGCCTGGGCCTCTCTAATAGACCCGCCCATGGACACGTTTTGGGATCCGTTCCTGGAACCGGGCGTCCTGGTGCGTCACCCGACCGAAATCGCGTGGGGGCTGGGCCAGGTTCAGTCCGTGGCCGGGCGCAAGGTGACCGTGAACTTCGAGCACGCGGGCAAGCAGACGATCGACGCCGCCGTCGTGACGCTGGTGTTCGCAGGCGACGATCCCCGAAAGTAGGACGAATTGACCGAGAGCTCCGTGAACGCGAACGACGTCGGCGACGTGCTGGCCGACATCTGCGAGGCCGCCGCCGCCCTGATCCTGCCGTTGTGGCGCTCCGGCGTTGAAGTCCTCACCAAGGCCGACGAAAGCCCGGTCACCGAGGCCGACCAGCGCGGCGAGAAGCTGATCCTGGAGCACCTGGCCCGCCACTTTCCAGGCGTGCCGGTGATCTCGGAGGAGGACGCCAGCGAGTTCGGGACGCCGGACTCGATCGGCCCCCGCTTCTTCCTGGTGGATCCGCTCGACGGCACCAAGGCCTTCGTCCGGGGCGACCCGAACTTCACCGTGAACATCGCCCTGATCGAAGACGGCCGCCCGGTCGCGGGCGCGGTTTGCGCCCCGCCCAGTGGAGAGACCTGGTTCACGAAAGGCGGAGTGGCGCTGAAGCGGGTGAACGGCGGTCCCGCCGATCGGATAGTCGCACGCCCGTGGCCGAAGGGGAGCGCGGTGGCGCTCGTCAGCCACACAATGAAGGAAGAAACGGCGGTCAAGCTCGCCGAGCAGTACGGCTTCGATCTGCGCGAGCCGATGGATTCGTCGATCAAGTTCTGCCGGATCGCCGAAGGCTCGGCCGACATCTATCCGCGGCATGGGCCGACGATGGAGTGGGATATCGCGGCCGGTCAGGCTGTGCTGGAGGCCGCTGGCGGCTCGGTGCTGACGCCGGAGGGGCGGCCGTTCGCCTACGGCAAGGCGAGCGACGGATTCAGGAATGGATGGTTCGTGGCGCGCGGCGCCGACTGAAGAGGCGAAGCCTCTCCCGTCGTCCGGGAGAGGCTTCGTCCGCCGTCAGCGGTTTTCGTCGCGCTGGCCGGACTGCCCGGACTGGCCCGACTGGCCGGCTTGGCCCGCCTGGTTTTCCTGACCCTGGCGGTCCTGCTGGCCGCCTTGCTGGCCCTGGCGTTCGCCCTGCTGGTTCTGCTGGTTCGGCTGCTGCTGGGACTGATTGTCCTGCTGCTGCTGCGGGCGCCGGGTCTGGTCGTTCTGGCCTTGGTTCATATTGTTGTCCTGGCCCATGGTTCGTCCTTCCGTGTTGGCGATGGACAGCGTCCGCCGCGGTCGGCGCTGCGTCCCATAAAGCCTTGAGCGAGCATAAGGTTCGGTCGGCCGAAGGGACTTTTTCCTTGTGTCGGACCGCCGACGGACCGGGGCGAGCCCGGGATAAAACCCTGGGGCTCAGCCGTCCGTCGCCGGGTGGCTTTCCATCCAGCTCTCGAGCGCCTGCGCCGCCTCGTCGGTGCAGCCGCCCTGATGCACCTGGACGATGGCGTCCAGAGTCGTGATGCCGGCTGCCTCGGGGCAGACGCCTGCGCGCGCCCGCGCCGCATAGAGGCCGGCCTTGGTCCGCTCGGGCGGCGCCACGATGGTCCGCAGGACGGCGAGCCGCTCGGCCTCGGCCTGGCCCGCCTTACGCGTCGGGACCGCCACGCCGCCGGGGGCGCCCTTCAGGCGAACCATGTCGCCGGAGGCGTGCATCAGGGTCAGCGTGCGGCCCGGCGCCAGCGGGGCCTTGGCGCCGGCGTCGTAGGAGGCGCCCCTCGGAATAGCTGGGTCGGTCGAGGCGACGACGATGTAGTCCCGCGCGACCGCCGCGCCGGCCAAAGTCGACAGGGCGACGCCCAGGATCAGGGTGGGAAGGCGGCTCAACATCTGCCGAGCATGCGCGTCATGGTGGAGTCCGGCAAGTCCAGGTCGCAGTCCGCATACCAGGTCCCGCGAACGCGGATCGCCGAGTGGGACGGGCGCTCGGGGGTCCGTCCGAGAGCAGGGGCGGCGGGCAGCCTGCGACACATGGGCCCGCAACCGGCAATTGAGATTCCGATTAACCCCCGGTTAAGAGGTGCTCTTGTATGGTGACCGCCAGAATGTCGAGGCAGACGCTATGGTCAGCGTACAGCTGCGAAATTCCGGCTCAGGCCTTTGGATGCCGTTCACCCTGCCCACATCGGTGCAGGTGGCGCAGACGATCGCTGCGGCCGTGAAGACGCTCAACATTGCCGATCAGGTGCGCATCCAACCGGCTGCGTCCGCCCCGCAGCTGGACATCAAGGTCTAGCGCGGCAGGTCCTCGCGGACGTCGACGTCGAACAGCACGCCGTCGTCCGGAGCCTCCACCTGCGCGAGCGCCGCGCCCAGTCCCTGCAGGATCGGCCGAGCGCCCACATCGCCGCGCAGCGCCGCGACATCGCCGAAGAGGGCGCGGCCCAGCACCACCGGGTTTCCGCGCTGTCCCGCAAAGACCGGCGCTGCAGCCGGCGCCCCGGCCTCTATGGCCGCGGCGAGCGGGGCGAGCACGGCGTGAGGCACGCGCGGCATGTCGCCCAGGAAGACGAAGGCGCCGTCCAGGCCGGGCTCCAGACTGGCGATCCCTGCCCGCAGCGAGGCGGCCATTCCCTGGGCATGGTCCGCGGCGTGGACCACCCTGACACCCGGGTCGAAGCCTCGTGCGCAGGCGGCCACGGCTTCGGCGTCCGCACCGGTCACCAGGGTGACGAACTGCGCCGGCGCGGCCCGCGCCGCAGCGAGGGCGGCGTGCAGCAGCGGGGCGCCGCCATAGTCCGCCAGCAGCTTGCCGCCGCCGAAGCGGGAGCCCGCGCCGGCCGCCAGCACCACCGCGGCGAACCTGCCTACTGTCGCCACGCGCGGTTCCCTCCTATCTTGGACGTCGGATGACGCCATACGACAACATCGCCGCAGCGCCCCAGGCCGACTTGTCGGGCAAGCCCCTCGTCGACGGCTTCGGCCGGACGGTGACCTATTTGCGGCTCTCGGTCACCGACCGCTGCGACCTGCGCTGCGTCTATTGCATGGCCGAGCACATGACCTTCCTCCCCAAGGCCGAGGTGCTCACGCTCGAGGAACTGGATCGCATCGCCTCGGCCTTCGTCGGCCTGGGGACCCGCAAGCTCCGGCTGACGGGCGGCGAGCCGCTCGTCCGCAAGGGCATGCTCGACCTCGTGCGAAGCCTCGGCCGCCACCTGCGCTCGGGTGCGCTGGACGAACTGACACTCACCACTAACGGCACGCGCCTGGCGGATTTCGCGGGCGAGCTGGCCGACGCCGGCGTGCGGCGGATCAATGTCTCGCTCGACACGCTGAAGCCGGACCTGTTCCGCCGGCTCACCCGCGGCGGCGACGTCGGCAAGGTGCTGGCCGGCGTGGCCGCGGCGCAGGCCGCCGGCCTGGCGGTCAAGATCAACGCCGTGGCGCTCCGCGACGACAATGCCGCCGAAATCCCCGACCTGATCGCCTGGGCGCATGGGGAAGGGTGCGACCTGACCCTGATCGAGACCATGCCGCTAGGCGAGATCGAGGCGGATCGGACGGATCAGTACCTGTCGCTCGCGGCGGTGCGCCGGGAGCTGGAGAGCTTCTGGACGCTGGAGGACCTACCGCTCTCCACCGGCGGCCCGGCCCGCTATGTGCGCGTGGCGGAGACGGGCGGGCGGCTGGGGTTCATCACCCCGCTCAGTCACAATTTCTGCGAGGCCTGCAACCGCGTGCGGCTGACTTGCACGGGCACCCTGCACACCTGCCTGGGGCAGGAAGACGCGACCGACCTGCGTGCGGTTCTGCGCGATGGCGCCGACGACGCGGAGCTGGCGAGGGTCGTCCGCGAGGCGGTGCTCGGCAAGCCGAAAGGGCACGATTTCGAGATCGCCCGCGCCCAGCCGGCGGTGACCCGGCACATGTCCACAACGGGCGGCTGACGTGGCGCGGGTGCTCCTGTTCGGCCCTCTCCGCGACCTTGCCGGCTGGCGCGAGCGCGATGTCGAGGCGGCCTCGCTCGCCGCCCTGCGCGGGGCCTTGGCGGCCGAGGACGCGGCGCTGGGCGAAGCCCTGGGCGGCCCGGGCGTGCAGACCGCCGTGGATCAGGCTCTGGTGCGGGGCGACGCGCCGCTGTCGCCCAGGAGCGAAGTGGCCTTCCTGCCCCCGATGAGCGGCGGATGATCAGGCTCGTCGAAACAGCCTTCGACCCGGGGGCCCTGCTCTCCGAGTTCACCCGCGGCCGCAGCGAGACGGGCGCCGTTGCGACCTTCACCGGCATCGCACGGGCCGAGGCGGGGGCCACCACCGTCCTGGAGCTAGAGGCCTATCCCGGGTTCACCGAGGCCGAGATCGGCAAGATCGCGGAGCAGGCTCGCGAGCGCTTCGGCCTCCACGACCTGGCGATTCTGCACCGGGTCGGAAAGATCGGCCCCGGGGAGCCTATCGTCTTCGTGGCGACTGCGGCCGGTCACCGACGCGCGGCGTTCGAGGCGTGTGACTTCCTCATGGATTACCTCAAGTCCCGGGCGCCCTTCTGGAAGAAGGAGCACGGCCCGGGCGGGGCGCGCTGGGTCGAGCCGACGGCCCAGGACCACGCCGACCGCGAGCGCTGGACATAATATAACACGTTCGACGAACGTGAAATCGTCGGCATATCCAGGCTTGCCCGAAATCGGGCAAGGGCGTTGTCTGGCGGGAATGCGAGCGCCAGAACACCCCTCGATGTCGGATGCGGGCGACCTGGACGATCTCGTGGCCTATGTGGCGCGGTCCAGTGGCCTCGATCCGTTGCAAGCGAGGCGGATCGTCGATGACGTGCTCACCTACCTGGGCGAAGGCCCTGAGGATTTCGTTCGCCGCCGCCATGCGGCGCTCCTCCGGCTGGGCCGGCGTAACGATGAGATCTACGGCCAGATCGCGGGCGAGCTCGTCCAGCGCCGCTTCCCGGCTCCGCCCTACAGCCTCCGCCAGATCCGCCGGATCATCTACGGCTGAGGCGCACGTCTGATGTGCGGGATCGTCGGCTACATTGGGCCGCGGATGGCCCTGCCGCTGTTGATCGAGGGCCTGCGGCGACTGGAGTACCGTGGCTATGACAGCGCGGGGGTTGCGATCGCCGCCGCGGGCGGCCTGACCGTCTACAAGCGCAAGGGCAAGGTGCGGGAGCTGGAGAGCGTCCTGCCGCCCGAGCTGCCAGGCGCGGTAGGCATCGCCCATACCCGCTGGGCGACGCACGGCCCGCCGAGCGACGTCAACGCCCATCCGCACACCGACGCGAGCGGGCGGATCGCGGTGGTCCATAACGGCATCATCGAGAACGCCGCCGAACTGAAGCGCGCGCTGCAGGCCGACGGCGTGGCGTTCCGGTCCGAAACCGACACCGAGGTCCTGGCGCACCTGATCGCCCGCCGGCCGGAGGCCTCCCTTGCCGAAGCGGTCCGCGCCGCCTTGCGTCAGGTGAAGGGCGCCTACGGGATTGCGGTGATCGACGCCGCCCGGCCCGAGGCCATCGTCGCGGCGCGGAATGGCGGGCCCGTGGTGATCGGCGTGGGCGAGGGCGAGATGTTCGTCGCCTCGGACGCCGCCGCGCTGATGGGCCACGCGCGCTCGGTGGCGCACCTCGACGACGGCGAGGTCGCGGAGATCCGGGCTGATGGCTTCTCGGTCCTGACCCTGGATGGCGGCCAGGCGACCAAGGCCACGCTCGAGCTTTCGGGCGACGTCGCCGGCTTCGACAAGGGCGACTACGCCCACTTCATGCGCAAGGAGATCGGCGAGCAATCCGAGGCGGTGCGCCGCACCCTGCTGGGCCGCCTGGACCATCGCTTCTCCACCGCCCACTTGGGTGGGATCGAGCTGGCTGCGCGGGAGATGCTCGACATCCGGCGGGTGAAGATCCTGGGCTGCGGCTCGGCCTTCTTCGCGGGTACTCTGGGCGCGCATCTGATCGAGCAGCTGGCGCGCATCCCCGCCCACGCCGAGCCGGCGTCGGAATTCCGCTACCGCAACCCGGTGATCGAGCAGGACACGCTCTACATCGCCGTCAGCCAGTCGGGCGAAACCTTCGACACCCTGGCCGCCATCCAGGAGGTGAAGCGCAAGGGTGGCCGAGTGCTGGGCGTGGTCAATTCGGTAGGATCGACCATCGCGCGCGAGTGCGGCCGCGGCATCTACCTGCATGCCGGGCCGGAGGTGGCGGTTGTCTCGACAAAGACCTGGACCTCCACCGCCGTCGCCTTCGCCCTGCTAGCGCTGCAGCTCGGGCGCGTGCGCGACCTGTCGGCCGGGCAGGGGGCTCGCCTGCTGGCCGCCCTGGCGGCCCTGCCGGACCAGATCGCGGACATCGTGGCGCGGGAAGCCGAGCTCGCGCCTCTAGCCGCACGCCTTGCCCGCGCCGACCACGCCTATTTTCTCGGCCGTGCGGCCGGCTACGCCGTGGCGATGGAGGGGGCGCTGAAGCTGAAGGAGATCAGCTATCTCCACGCCGAGGCCTATGCCGCGTCCGAGCTCAAGCACGGCCCCCTGGCGCTGATCTCCGCCGACACGCCCACCCTGATCGTCCTGCCCGACGACGACCTCTTGCCCAAGAACCTCTCGACGATCGCCGAGGTGCGCACCCGGGGCGGGCCGGTGGTGGCGATCACCCACCCGGGCGTCGAGGCCCCCGGCCTGGAGGCCAGCTTCGCCGTGCCCCGCTCCGAGCCGGAGCTGGATCCGATCCTGCTCAACATCCCGCTGCAGCTTCTGGCCTATCAGGTGGCGAAGGCGCTGGGCCGCGACATCGACCAGCCCCGCAACCTGGCCAAGTCGGTGACGGTGGAATAGGGGCGGGCGCCCGCGCTAGATTGGCGGCGAAGGAGCTTCCCATGAACGCGTTCACGCCCGGCGGCCGGATCGACACCGCCCGCCAGCTCAAGCCGGTGAAGATCGCCGTCCTCACCATCTCGGACACCCGGGACGAGGAAAGCGACACCTCCGGCCACCTCCTGGCCCAGCGGGTGACCGACGCGGGCCATGAGCTCGTCGACAAGGCGATCGTCACCGACAGCATCGTGGCGATCCGGGAGAAGATCGAGGCCTGGGCCGCGTCCGGTTTCGTCGAGGCGATCGTGACCACCGGCGGCACCGGCATCACTGGCCGCGACGTGACGCCCGAGGCCGTGCGCCCCCTGTTCGACAAGGAGCTCGACGGGTTCTCGGTGGTCTTCCACATGGTCAGCTACCAATCGGTGGGCCTGTCGACGCTGCAGTCGCGGGCGCTGGCCGGGATCGTCAAAGGCGTTTTCGTCTTCTGCCTGCCCGGCTCGAACGGCGCGGTGAAGGACGGTTGGGACAAGGTGATCTCGGCCCAGCTCGACAGCCGCCACGGCCCCTGCAACATGGTCGAACTCATGCCCCGGCTGATGGAAGCCTAGTGAGCCGCCTCACCCACATCGACGAGACCGGCCGCGCCCGCATGGTCGACGTCTCGGAGAAGGCCGTGACCACGCGCGAGGCGGTGGCCGAGGGGTTCGTTCGCATGCGTCCGGAAACCCTGGCCCTGGCGGTGTCCGGGGAAGGCAAGAAGGGCGATGTCCGCGCGGTCGCCGAGATCGCCGGCGTGATGGCGGCCAAGCGCACGTCGGACCTCATCCCCATGTGCCACCCGCTGCCCATCGCCAAAGCCGAGGTGCGCGTCGAGCCTGGCCAGGGCGGCCTGGTCGTCACGGCGCGGGTGAAGACCACCGGCCAGACGGGCGTGGAGATGGAGGCGCTGACCGCCGCGTCGGTGGCCTGCCTGACGCTCTACGACATGCTGAAGGCGGCCGAGAAGGGCATGGTGATCGAAGCGGTGCGGCTGGTCTCGAAGACCGGCGGAAAGAGCGGAGACTGGACCGCCTAAGCCGCGGCCCAGCTCAGGGCGTCGGGATCGTCGATCGCCATCTCGTCCCAGTCCAGGTCCGGCGGCGGGCTCATGGCGGCCGCCACCACGGCGCTCATCTCGGCGGCCGAGGTGACGCCGACCAGGACGTGAGCGGCTTCGGGACGCGTCAGGGCGAAGCCCAGGGCGGCCTGCAGCGGGTCGGAGCGGCCCTCGGCGATCAGCCGGCGCGCGCGGGAGATGCGGCCCGCGGCGGCCTTCAGATGGCTGGGCGCCCGATCGGGCGGCAGGAACAGGACCCCGTTCAGGAAGATCGAGCGCAGGTGTACCTCGATGCCCATCTCGGCAATGGTCGAGAGCGAGCCGTCCAGCAACAGCCGCTGGTCGAGCAGCGAAGCCGGCGCCTGGACCAAGTCAGGCTTGAACCGGCGAGCGACGCCCACCGGATCGTCCGAGGCGTAGACCGGCACGCCGATCCGCCGGCAAAGGCCTTCGTCCTTCAGCGCCTTGAGACGATCCCAGAGCTGAGGACCCAGGGGCGAAAACAGGTCAGTGGCGGACGGCGCGACGATGGTGTCCACGCGCTCGACGCCTAGCCGCAGCATCTGCGCCCGCAGCTCGGCTTCCACCATCTCGGGGCCCCGGTCGGGGCGGACGCTGGTCAGGGTGAGGCGGAAGGGGTTGGGCTGGGGCAGGGCCCCGCGCAGCAGACCGTCCGCCGTGGACGAGCCCCGGGCGACTTCCAGAACCGACAGGCCGGAGCGGCCGGCGATCGACAGGATGTCCCTGGCCTCAGCCTCCCGCGGCTTCCCCCGCGGGCCGGGCGGCTGATCGAGACCGAACTGACTGGTCCCGAGGCCGAGCTTGCTGAGGGGTGAGGTCATGCGCCCTGAAAAGCTTGGTCTATTCCGTTCGAAGGGCCATTTTGCCGCAGGAAAGGCTAAGAAGCCGTATCCCTGCGAAGGTTAAGGTGTGATTGACCCTCTTCCCGAGTGGCCGATGTTCGGCGTCGCCGAGGACGTGCGTCCGGCCCTGCGCCGCGCCGCGGAAGAGCACCGGGCGCTGGTGCTCGCGACCCTGGTCTCGGTGGAAGGCGGCGGGCCCCGTCCCGAGGGGACGCAGATGGTTTTCGCCCCTGGAATCCTGGCCGGCTACTTCTCAGGCGGGTGCGTCGAGGGCGACGTCGCCGGCCACGCCTGGGCCTGCCTCGAGGACGGGGCGCCGCGGACGCTGGTTTATGGCGAGGGCAGCCCCTGGCCCGACATACGGCTGCTCTGCGGTGCGCGGATCGAGATCTTCCTCGAACGAATCACCGCGGGTGATTCGGCCCTGGCCGAACTGCTGAGCGCGACGGCCGAGCGCCGTCCCGTGACCTACGTCAGCGACGGGACGACCCGGCTCTGTGCGGCGGACGTCTCCCCGTGGCCGGAGGCGGCCGTGGTGAAGCACTATGAGCCGACGCCGCGCCTCGTGGTGGTGGGGGGCGACCCCACGGCCCTGGCGATCGCCGAACTGGGGGTGAAATCGGGATTCGAGACCACCCTGGTGCGTCCCAAGGGGCCCGAGGCGCCGCCGCCGATCCCCGGCGTGGCTTATCGGCGCGACGAGCCGGCGCCGGCGCTGGCGGCCATCGGTCTTGATCCCTGGACCAGCGTGGCCGTGGCCACGCACGACCTGGAGACGGACCGCGCGGCGCTGAAAGCCGCCCTGCCGTCGCAAGCCGGCTACGTCGGCCTGCTGGGCGCGCGGCGACGGCTGGCGGGGCGGCTCGCCGAACTACAGGCCGAGGGCATGGCTGAAGGCGCCTTGGCCCGACTGCACGCCCCCATCGGCCTCGACATCGGCGGCAAGGCGCCGTTCGAGGTGGCCGTGTCGGTGATCGGCGAGATCACCGCCCTGCGCTATGCCCGCGGAAGCGGCAGCACCTCCACCGCCTCCCCGGCGGCAGCGGCGGGGGCGCCGGCCGGCCGCTTGAGCAGGGCGTCGGCCGCCGAGAAGACGCTGACCAACGAAGAGTCCTGATCCCCGAAGGGCTGGGCGGTGATCGCCTCGGCTTCGAAGCTCAGTTTCGCCCGCATCCAGTGCTCGCGCGGCCCGTTGGCCGGCAGTGGCAGGGACAGCCTGGCCGCGACCATCCGGAGGTCCGGCGCCGCGCCCGCATAAGCGGCCAGCAGCGGCCTCAGGAACAGCTCCGCGCAGACCAGGGCCGAGGCGGGATTCCCGGGCAGGCCCAGCATCCGCCGACCATCCTCCAGCACGCCGAAGAAGGTGGGCTTGCCCGGCCGCACGGCCACGCTGGCGACCTTCATCTGCAGACCCAGGGCCTCCGCCGCGGCGCGCACCAGGTCATGGTCCCCGACCGAGGCGCCGCCGACGGTGACGACGAGGTCGCCCTCCGCGCGCCGCAGGGCCTCGACCGTCGCCGCAAGCTCGTCCTTCACCGGCCTCGCACGATGCACCTCGGCGCCCCACGCCGTCACCAGCGCCGCAAGGGCGCGCGACCCGGAATCGTAGATCTGGAACGGCCCAGGCACGGCCGGCGCCTCGACGATCTCTTCGCCGGTGGAAAAGAGGGCGACCCGGGGCCGGCGCGTAACCGACAGCTCTGCGCGCCCCGCCGCGGCGGCCAGCGACAGGCGCCAGGGATCGATCCGCGTTCCCCGGGACAGCAGCGCGGTCCCGGCCCTGAAGTCTCCCCCCGCCGGCCGGATGTGGCGCCCGGCCTCCACCGCCGGAACGGTGACGGTCTCGCCCTCGCGGCGGGCGTCCTCCTGGATCACCATAGCGTCGCAGCCGGCGGGCAGTGCTGCGCCGGTGAAGATCCGCACCGCCTCACCGGGCTGGACCACGCCGTCGTATCCGTGGCCGGCCGCACTCTCGCCCACGATGCGCAGGTCGCCGGGCGTATCCGCACTGCGCACCGCCCATCCATCCATCGCCGAGGCGGCGAACGGTGGCTGGTCGCGTACCGGAGTCACGTCTTCCGCCAGCACCCGGCCGATGCTGTGCTGGATGGCCACGGCTTCGGCGGGCAGGGCGGCGACCTCCGCCAGCATCCGCGCCCGCGCCTCGTCGACGGACAGCAGCTTCATCAGACCGGCCGGTCGATGGCGGGCTGGGGCGGCGTGAACCAGGCCGCCCCGTCCTCCGTCACGTGGAAGTGGTCCTCGAGCCGAACGCCGAACTCGCCCGGGATCACGATCATCGGCTCGTTGGAGAAGCACATGCCGGGCTGCAGCGGCGTCTTGTCGCCGCGCACCAGATAGGGCGCCTCGTGGATCGACAGGCCGATGCCGTGGCCCGTGCGGTGCGGCAGGCCCGGCAGCTCGTAGTCGGCGCTGAAGCCTTCCTCCGCGAGCACCCGACGGGCCACCGCGTCGATTTCCTCGCAGAGCACGCCCGGCTTCACGGCGGCGAAGGCGGCGGCCTGTGCCTTCTTCTCCACCTGCCAGACTCGCAACTGGTCCTCGGTCGGCTGGCCAAAGACGTAGGAGCGGGTGATGTCGGAGTTGTACCCCTGGACCCGGCAGCCCGTGTCGATCAGCACCAGGTCGCCGTCCTGCAGCTTCTGCTCGCCCGGCAACCCGTGCGGATAGGCTGAAGCCTCGCCGAACTGGACCGCGCAGAAGGATGAGCCGTCGTCGGCGCCCAGGGCCCGGTGCGCCTGGTCGATGAAGCGCCGAACCTCCCCCGTGGTGATCCCGGGCGCGAGGATGCGGGCGGCACGGCGGTGGACCTCCAGCGTCATGGCCTTGGCCTGGCTCATGAGCGCCAGCTCGGCCGGCGACTTGATCGACCGGCAGCCGTCGACCACCGGAGCGGCGTTGACCATCACCACCTCCGGCGCGGCCAGCCGCAGGGCGTCGAACATGGCGAAGGCCAGGGCCGGGTCGATGGCGAGAGATCCCGCGCCCCATTCCGCCAACACCTGCGCGGCCTGGACGGCGGGGTTCTCGTGCTCTTCCCACAGGCGCATCGGCGCCTCGATCCCCAGCGAGGCCCGCAAGGAGCCCTCTTCGAACCTGGGGCAGATCATCACCGGCTCGCCCCGCTTCGGCAGCAGCATGGCCACCATCCGCTCGGTGGCGTTCCAGCCGACGCCCGCGAAGTACCGCAGCGAGGCGCCGGCCCCGATGATCAGGGCGTCGGTGGTCATCAGCGACTGCGCCTTGGCCAGGCGGGCGAGCCGCTCCTCGCGCGTGATGGCCGGGGCCGGGTTGGGCCAGGGCTTGAGCTCCGCGAGCTCCCGTTCCGCCGTCGATCCGCCGATCATGCAAAACTCCTTGTCAACGCCCCCGCGCTCTACCTCCCCCGGGCCATTGCGGAAAGCGCGCTTCGCGAAACCCGGATGACAGGCGCGGGCGGCGCGTTAGGAAGGGGCATGGCTGGAAGTCAGGATTTCGCGGCGGACCCTCGGAACGCCGATCTCAAGGTCTATGTCAGCGGCCAGCTGGTCCCGAAGGACCAGGCGCGGGTCTCGGTCTTCGACGCGGGCTTCGTCCTGGGCGACGGGGTGTGGGAGGGTCTGCGGCTGCACAAGGGGCGGCTGCTGTTCCTGGAGACCCACCTGGAGCGGCTGTACGAGGGGCTGAAGGCCATCGCCCTCGACATCGGCATGACGCCGGCCCAGCTGACGGCGGAGATCCAGCGCACGCTGGACGCCAGCGGCATGGCGCACGGCGCGCACCTGCGGCTCATGGTGACGCGCGGCGAGAAGAAGGCGGTCAACCAGGACCCGCGCAACTGGCTGGGCAAGCCGACCATCGTCATCACGGCCGAGTACAAGGAGCCGTCGCCCGAGATCCTGACCCAGGGCCTCGCCCTCGCCACGTCGTCGATCCTCTGCACGCCGGCCGAGATGTTCGACATGCGGCTGAATTCGCACAGCCGGCTGGCGCTCATCCGCGCCCTGCTGGACGCGATCGAGAAGGGGGGCGACGAGGCCCTGATGCTGGACCCGAACGGCTTCGTGTCGAGCTGCAACGCCACCAATTTCTTCTGGGTCCGGGACGGCCGCGTGATGACCTCGACCGGTGACTACTGCTTCAACGGCGTAACGCGGGCCAACGTCATCGCCCTGTGCCGCCGCCACGACATCCCGATCACCTTGGGCGATTTCGATCTGGCCGACGTGGCGGAGGCGGACGAGGCGTTCGTGACCGGGACGTTCGGCGGCCTGACACCCGTGCGCAGCATCGACGGCCACGCCCTGCCCGAGGCGCTTCCCGGACCCATGACCCGCCGCCTGCGCGCCGCCTACGAGGCGCTGAAGGACGAGGACGCCGGCCTGTGACGGTGCGGATCGCCATGTGGTCGGGGCCCCGGAACATCTCCACGGCCATGATGCGCAGCTTCGAGAACCGGGCCGATTGCCGGGTGATCGACGAACCGTTCTATGCGGCCTATCTGGCGCGGACAGGCCTGGATCACCCGATGCGTGCGGCGGTGCTGGAGTTCCAGCCGCAGAACTGGGCCGAGGTCGTCGCCGGCCTGGACGCGCTCGACGGGCCGCTCGTCTACGAAAAGCACATGACCCACCACATGCTGCCCGGCTTCGGTCTGGACTGGTCGGCAGGCCGGGCCAACGCCTTCCTGATCCGCGACCCGGCCGAGGTGCTGGCGTCCTACACGGTCAAGCGCGCCGCGGTGACGCTGGACGACATCGGCGTCGTCCGGCAGCGCGAGCTCTTCGAGCGCGAGGCGGACCGGCTGGGGCGGGCGCCGCCGGTGGTGCAGGGCGCGGACGTCCTGGCCGACCCGCGCGGCATGCTGCAGGCGCTCTGCGCGGCCCTCGGCATAGGTTTCGACGCGGCGATGCTGAGCTGGCCCGCCGGCCGCCGCGACTCCGACGGGGTCTGGGCGCCCGCCTGGTACGATGCCGTCGAGCGTTCCACGGGCTTCGAGGCGCCGCGCGAGCGAGAGGCGCCCACCTTGCCCGACGAACTGCGCCGCATCGCCGAGGCGGCGCGCCCGCACTACGAGGCGCTGCGCGCGCACAGGCTTTCGCCGGCCTGAGCTTTGGGTATGGTCGCGGCATGCGCATCGCCATCCCCCTGTTCGCCGCCGCCTTCGTCGCCAGCACCGCTCAGGCTCAGCCCCTCGGCGGCGAACAGCCGCTGCTGAAAGAGGTCGCGGCCGCGGTCTCGCCCGCCCGCCAGAAGGCGAGCATCGAGAAACTGGTCTCGTTCGGCACTCGCCACACCGGCTCGGACACCAAGTCCGACAAGCGCGGGATCGGCGCCGCCCGTCGCTGGATCGCTTCGGAGTTCCAGGCGGCCTCTAAGGACTGCGGCGGCAGGCTGACGGTCGAGACGCCGTCCCGCGTGATGACCGCCGAGCGGCTGGCCGGGCCGACGGAGGTGATGAACGTGGTCGCCATCCTGCCCGGGACCAGCGATCCCAGCCGGGTGATCGTGATCTCCGGCCACTACGACAGCCGGGTCACCGATGCGAAAAACTTCACCGCCGACGCGCCGGGGGCCAACGACGACGGATCGGGCACGGCGGCGGTGATCGAGGCGGCTCGGGTGCTCTGCAAGCACCAGTTCCCCGCCACGCTCGTGTTCGCAGCCCTGGCCGGGGAGGAACAGGGCCTGCTGGGCGGCAAGATCCTGGCCGACTTCGCCGTCAGCAAGGGCTGGCGGGTCGAGGCCAACCTCAACAACGACATCATCGGCAACACCGAGGGCCTCGGCGGCGTGCGCGACAACACCCACGTGCGGGTCTTCTCGGAGGGCACGCGCTCCACCGAGACGCCGGAAGAGGCCAACCGCCGTCGTTACAACGGCGGCGAGGTCGACAGTCCGTCGCGCAATCTGGCCCGGTTCATGGACGGCGTCGCCGACCGCTACCTGACCAACCTCGACGTGGTGATGGTCTATCGCACCGACCGCTTCGGCCGCGGTGGCGACCAGGTGGAGATGCTGCGCGCCGGCTTCCCCGCCGTGCGGATCACCGAGGCGGTGGAGAACTACACCCGCCAGCACCAGGACCTGCGGACCGAGAACGGGATCAAGTACGGCGACACCATCGACGGCGTCGACTTCGCCTACCTGGCGCAGGTCACGCGGCTGAACGTGGCGACCATGGCCGCACTCGCCATGGCGCCGGCCCCGCCGACGGGCGTCGAGATCGCCGGCGCCGTCAGTCCCGACACCACCGTGAAGTGGAAGCCGGCCGCGGACGCCGCCGCCTACCGGGTCTGGTGGCGGTCCACGACCGATCCGCAGTGGCGCTATTCCCGCCTCGCCGGAACGACGGGCGAGGCGAAGCTGCCGGGCGTCATCATCGACGACTGGTTCTTCGGCGTGAGCGCGATCGGCGCCGACGGCTACGAGAGCCCGGTGGTCTTCCCGGGCGCCGCCGGCACGTTCGAGCGGGGCGGCGCGCCGAAGTAGCGGCCGTCAGCCCAGGTTCGACTTGTAGAGCTTCAGCAGCTCGGCCCAGGCCTTTTCGGCCGCGGCCTCGTTGTAGACGGGGCTGCCCTTCACGCACCAGCCGTGGCTCGCGGGATAGACCTCGACGATCGCCGGCCGTTTCGCCTCGACGAAGGCGGCCTTTAGCTGGTCCTTCTCCTGCGGCCGCTGCTTGTCGTCGTTTTCCGCGGTGGCGATGAGATAGGCGGCCTGGGTCCTGGGAATGCCCAGGTGCGGGCTCTGCGGGTCGGCGGTGACCAGGGCGCCGCTATGGAACGTAGCCGCCGCCCGCACCCGGTCCGCCTTCACGAGCGCGGTGGCGAAGGTGAGCGGCCCGCCCATGCAGTAGCCCTGCACGCCGATCCCCTTCTTCCGGTCCGTCTGCGGCTGAGCGTCCAGGAACTCGACATAGGCGGCCGCGTCCCGCTGTACGGCCTCATGCGTCAAGGCGGCCCGCATCGGCGCGATCTTGGCGCGGTGCTCGGTGTTGGCGAAATCGAAGGCCCCGTCGAACACCGGGGCCTTCCGCGAGCGGTAGTAGAAATTGGGGACCAGCACCACGTAGCCGGCGCTCGCCAGCCGCCGTCCCATCTCGCGGAAGACCGGTCGCAGCGAGAGGAAGTCGCACCAGATCAGCACCGCCGGCCAGCTTCCCTTCCCGGCGGGATAGTAGAGCGCCGCGTCCGCGACGCCGTCGGCGGTCTTCACCTCCACGTCCTTCTCGACCACGTCGGCGGCATAGGCCGAGGTGGCCGCGCCGGCGGCGGCCACGGACATCAGCCCAAAGGTCCGGCGCGAGACGGTCGGATCGTGGATCAGGCCTTCGTGGATATCGTCGCACATGGGAGCCTCCCGCTCGTTCTGTTGTGTGGACGCCAAGCGTCGGCCGGAATGTTGCGGCGTTATTTCCGGGCGCGCTAGAGCAGGCGCCATGACCTCCAACCGCCATCTGCGCGCCGACCGCCTCGCGCCCTACTTCCACGCCCAGCTTCGGCTGGCCGGGCGCATAGCCGAACTGACGGGAACGCCGCTGAGCGATGCGGTGCTGCAGTTCACCAACCTGCATCGGCGCCTCGGCTTCGGGGTCAAGGTGCTGGGAGAAGCCCCCGCCCCCGGCTGGCTGGGCTACGCTCGCGCCCTGGAGGCGGCGCCAGATGATCCGGCGCGGCTGGCAGTGACCCTGGCCGCGTTCGTGCGCGGCGCCGACGAGGTGCTCCCGCTGCAGGGCCAGCGGCAGTTCGGCTGCTTTGCCTGCGAGGCGCCGTCGGAGGACGGTGCGGTGCGCCTGCACTTCAACAACCAGGACACGGACGAGCACGGCGGACCGCTGGCCACGGCCAAGATCGCGAGGCGCCGGACTGAACTTGCCGCCCTGGTGCGCCATGTCCGCACCGTCCATCCCGAGGCCACATGCATCCGCGGCAAGTCGTGGCTCTACAACCTGGAAGCCTACCGCCGCCTGTTCCCAGCCGACTACGGCGCCTCGCGCGCGATCGCAGAGGGGCCGCTCCGGTTGAACGGCACGTCGAGCTGGGGCCAGTTGATCGACGCGCACGAGCGGATCCGGCCCGCGGCGCGAGATACGCTGGTGGCCAGATTGGCGGATCTCGATCCGGAAGCGCCGTGGCTGGCCTTCCCCCTCCGCGTGCTCGCGACGGAGGCCTCGATCGACAGCTTCGCCGCCGAGTACGGCGTCTAGCTCGCGGTGTCGGGCGCCGGCGCCGGCGAGCGGGCTGTCCGCGGCTGGCGGCGGTCCATGCGGCGCAGCTCGGCGAAGCTGGCGTGGGGATGCGTCCGCACCAGCTCGCGCAACCGGCCCATCGCCACCGGCAGGTAGGCCGCCGTCACGCCGACCGCATCGCCGAACAGGTCGCGGAGCGACATCTCGCGCCCGACCATCGCCTGGGCGACCTCGCTGGCCACGGCCAGGCCCAGGAAGGCCAGCGCGACGTCGGAGGCGCGCGAGCGCGGCAAGGCGCCCGCCGCTGTCAGGGTCAGGCCGTAGAACAGCAGCGCGTGCGCCACGGTGTCGGGGAACGGCAGGTTGAGGTCGCCGTACCGGAACGGTCCCGTCAGCGCGACCACCGCGGACAGGCCCGCGGCCACGGTCCCCGCGCGCAGCAGCATCATCAGCTTGTGGGGCGTGAGCCGCATGGGGGTCCTGGGTCCGGCAGAGTCGCCAAACCATGACCGGATGCGGTGAAGGCCCGTTGAAGATCGTTGGTTAGCTGTTCGTCACCGCGGCGCCTGCAATGAGGCGCCGCGCAGGGTCCGCACCACGCCTGTGGCGATCAGCGCCTGGCCGCCGAAATAGAGCCCCCAGACCGCGAGGCCCATGGGGAAGCCGTCCAGCGCGGGCCGCCCCGTGCGGAGGAAGATCAGCAGGTCGGACACCGCGAACATCAGGGCGCCCGCGAACACCAGCGTGCGTGGGAAGCGGCTGAGGAACGCTGCGGCCGTCATGGCCGCAAGGCCAGCGGCGTAGAGGGCGATGCCGGGCGCTCCGGCCCGGTCCGGCGGCAGCAGGTAGGCGATTCCGGGGATGATCACGAGCAGCAGAGCCGCGATGGCCCAGTGACGCGCGGCCAGGCCCGGGCGGCGGTTCTTCAGATAGAGCCAGATGGCGGTCAGGTGGCCAGCCAGGAAGGCGAGGGCGCCGGTGACCAGGCCGTGGGTCTCGAGCAGGACGTCGCCCAGGGCGCCGAACGCCATCACCACCGCCAGCAGCCAGCCGTCCAGGCTGCGGGCGTTCAGCGCGGCGTACAGCGCCAGCAGGCCGACGCCGGTCCCCTTCCAGGCCGTGCTCCAGCCTGGCGGCAGGTCGAGGAACCAGCCGCCGACGTAAGAGATCCCGCCGACGAGGGCGGCCCAGAAGACGATGCGGCTCAAGCTTCGAAGCCCTTCAGTTCCAGCCAGATTTCAGCCGCGTCGCGGGTCGAGCGCCAGGCGTTGATGGGGTGCTCGGGGTCGCGGTAGCCCAGCGCCATCCCCGAGAAGACCATGTGGTCGGCGGGCAGGTCCAGCGCCCGGCCCACGGTCTGCGGGTAGCGGGCCCAGAACTCCTGCGCGCAGGTGTCGAGCCCGGCCTCCACGGCCAGCAGCATGACGTTCTGCATGTACATGCCGAGATCCGCCCACTGCGGCGGCCCCAGCTTGCGGTCGAGGCAGAAGAACAGGCCCACCGGGGCGCCGAAGAACTCCGTGTTGCGCGCCAGCCAGCGGAGCCGGGTCGCCTTGTCTTCCCGCGCGGCCCCGACCGAGGCGTAGAGCTGTTCGCCGTTTTCGAACCGGCGCGTGCGGAACGGGTCCCAGAGGGATGGCGGATAGACGTCGTATTCGGGGGTCTCCCCCATGGGGTTCTTCGCCACCTCAGCCTTGAACGCGGCCAGCGGCTGGCCGCTCAGCGCATAGACGCGCCAGGGCTGCAGGTTGCCGCCGGAGGGGGCGCGGGCCGCCTTCTCCAGGATGTCGGCGACGACGGCCCGCGCGGGGACCTGGTCGGTGAAGGCGCGGACCGAGATGCGGTGCGCGATGGCGTCTGAAACGTTCATGGCTGGCTCATTGACCTCAGGCTCACGAATCGCGCCTAGCATTCGCACCCTAGGTGAAGGCAAGCGCGCGTGGCGAAACGAGGCAAGAGCGGGTTCTGGAACGTCGTGAAGGCGGTGCTTGTCGCCGCGATCATGGTGTTCTTCATCGGCCCGGTGATCGTGGTGGCCGTCTATCGCTTCGTGCCGCCGCCGGTGACGTTCCTGATGGTCCAGCGCCTGTTCGAGGGCCACGGGCTGGAGCGCGAATGGGTCCCTCTGGAGAAAATCTCGCCGGCCCTGGTCCGCGCCGTGATCGCCGCAGAGGACGCGCGGTTCTGCGAGCACCACGGGTTCGACCTGGAGGCCATCGAGAAGGCCATGAAGGCCAACGCCGCGGGCAAGAAGCTGCGCGGCGGCTCCACCATCAGCCAGCAGACGGCCAAGAACGTCTTCCTGTGGCCGGGGCGCGACTGGGTGCGCAAGGGCCTGGAAGCCTGGTTCACGGTCCTGATCGAGGTGGGCTGGGGCAAGGAGCGGATCATGGAGGTCTATCTGAACTCCATCGAATGGGGCCCGGGCGTCTATGGCGCGGAGGCCGCCGCCCAGAAGAACTTCCGGATTCCCGCCGCGAAGCTGACCCCCACCCAGGCGGCGAGACTGGCGGCCATCGTGCCCAAGCCCCTGTCGTGGAAGGCCGCCAAGCCGGGGCCGTACATGAAGCGGCGGGCCGGCAGCATCAACCGCAACGCCCGCGTCGTGCGGAACGAGGGCCTGACCGCTTGCGTGCTGTAGCGGCCGCTCCCGCCACCGATCGCCGATAAACTGGCCGCACGGCGCCCATGTCGCCGGCAATTTTGCGGTGCAGCGACTCGTCCGCCGATTGTCATTGCAGTGCAGCAAACGGTCGCTAGCGTGAGGGTGTGGGGGGCGCCAACCGCACGCAACAAAGGATCGGCGCCATGAGATTGAGATCTACCCTGGCCGCGGCGGCTTTCGCGCTGTCGCTCGCCTCACCCGCGCTGGCGGACATAACGGTGCTGGAAGGCGCCGCCCCCGGCGCGCTGGACCCGGTGAACTTCGACAACGGGGACACCGGCTTCCTGATCACCGGCGTGGTCGGCCCAGCGGACGCAGAGGTCACCTTCAACGGGGCCGAAAGCCTCGTGGTTCAGGGCCAAAGCCTCGAGGCGGTGGCGGGAACCTTCAATTTCCTGCTGTTCACCCTCGCGGACGCCGGCCTGGCGTTCACGGCCGCCCAGTTCAACCTGGACGCCGCCGACGCCGGGACGACGACGATCTTCGCCTACGATCAGTTCGGCAATGCGTTCGGCGGCGGTTTCAGCCTGGCGGCGAACGGCGGCAACGTGTTCAGCGTCCTGGCCACGTCCGGCCAATATATCCAGAGCATCGTCATCATGTCGGATGCCGACCTGGACGACGTGAGCCAGATTCGCCTGGGCGGCATCGCCGCCCTGGTGCCCGAGCCGGCCAGCTGGGGCCTCATGATCCTCGGCTTTGGCGCGGCGGGCGCCATGCTCCGGTTTCGCCGGGCCCACGCGGCCGCCTGACCGCCAACGCCGCCGACGGGGATTTCGGCGGCGCTCCATCCCTCAGGGATTTCATTCAGATTTGAATGACTATTGAACTATCGAGGTTGCGCGCGGTCGTTGGAACGGCGCCGCTCGGCAGGGGTTCTTGTGGCCGACAAGTGCCGAAGGAGCTCCGACTATGAACATCAGCGAAGTCATGACGGCCCAGGTGGTCACCGCCACGCCCCGATCCACCATCGCCGAGGTGGCGAAGACCATGGCCAAGATCGAAAGCGGCGCGGTGCCGGTGGTCGACGACGGCAAGGTCGTGGGCCTGGTCACCGACCGCGACATCGTGATCCGCGTGGTGGCCGAGGGCCTGGGCCTCGACACCCCCGTGGCGCAGGTCATGACTGAAGGCGTGGAGACCTGCCGCGAGGACGACAACGTCGCCGACGCCACCGCCAAGATGGGCGCGAAGCAGATTCGCCGCCTGGTGGTGCTGAACGATCAGGGCCGCATGGCGGGCATCGTCTCCCTCGGTGACATCGCGGTCGACTACGGCGCCAAGAAGGTGGGCGAGACGCTCGAAGAAATCTCCGAGAACACCCCGGCGGCGCACTAGCATCTCCTGCGAGGTGGCGAGGGTGGGATGAGTCCGGCGCCGTCCGGCCATTCCACCTTCCCTGCTTGACCCGGCAACGCCATTCCCCCAAATGCCCTCCCAATCGCAATAACAGACCCTGGGAGGTCACAACATGCGCGTTGGCGTGCCCCGCGAGATCAAGCCGGACGAATATCGGGTGGGGCTGACGCCCACGGCCGTGCGGGAGTACGTCTCCCACGGCCATGACGTGCTGGTGGAGGCCGGGGCCGGCATCGGCGCCGGCTACGCCGATTCCCTCTATGTGCGCGCAGGCGCGAACATCGTGCCCGACGCCGAGGCGGTCTTCGCCGGCGCTCAGCTGATCGTGAAGGTGAAGGAGCCGCAGCCCGGCGAATGGGCGCGGCTCAAGAGCGACCACATCCTCTTCACCTACCTGCACCTGGCGCCCGACCCCGCCCAGGCCGAAGGCCTGCTGGCCTCGGGCTGCGCGGGCGTGGCGTACGAGACCGTCACCGACGCGGCGGGCGGCCTGCCGCTGCTGGCGCCGATGTCCGAGGTCGCGGGCCGTATCGCCGTCTTCTCGGCCGGCGAGACCCTCCTCAAGCACAACGGCGGCATGGGCCTGCTGATCGGTGGGGTGCCCGGCGTGCCGCCGGCCCGCGTGCTGGTGCTGGGCGGCGGCGTCGTGGGCATGAACTCCGCCCGCATGGCCGCGGGCCTGGGGGCAGAGGTCGTGGTGGTGGAGCGCTCCATCCCCCGGATGCGCGAGCTGGACAACATGTTCCAGGGCCGTGTCCTGACCCGCTATTCCACCCAGGACGCGGTGGACGAGGAGGTGCTTAAGGCCGACGTGGTGATCGGCGCGGTGCTGACCGCCGGCGCCTCGGCCCCGACGCTGGTCAAGCGCGAGCACCTTTCGAAGATGAAGCCGGGCTCGGTGCTGGTGGACGTCTCCATCGACCAGGGCGGCTGCTTCGAGACCAGCCGGCCCACCACCCACAAGGAGCCGACCTATACGGTCGACGGCGTGGTCCACTACTGCGTCGCCAACATGCCCGGCGCCGCCCCGCGGACGTCGTCCGAAGCCCTCGTCCACGCGACCCTGCCCTTCGGCCTCCTGCTCGCCGACAAGGGGCTGGATGCGCTGAAGACGAACCGTCACCTGGCCAAGGGCCTGAATGTGCTCGCGGGCGAGGTTACGCACCCCGCCGTCGCCGAGGCGTTGGGCAAGCCGTTCGCCGATCCCTACGGGGCGTGGGCGTAGAGCGCCGCTAGGAACGCACAAGCCTCAGTGCGTGGCGCCGCTTCCAGGCCCGTGAGCGGAGCCGGGGGGCCATGAGCAGGGCGATGGGCGCGGACACGACGAAGGTGGCCGCGATGACGGGCGCGAAGGCCGCCGGCGGCGCGCCGAGGGCCAGGAGAATGAGCAGCCCGGCGCCGAAGGCCACGGCCTGGACCATGGGATAGACGAGGGCGGCGATCGCCAGGTTGGTTCGCATCGTCGGCTCCGGTCAGGCGGTGGGACCACCAGACAACGCGGCAGGACGAACTGCGATCCTTAGGCGATCTCCGAGACGCCGGCGTTCCCGTCCTCGTCGCCCCAGGCCACCCGGGTGGCGTCCGGGCTCATCGCGAGGGCGGAGATGGCGGCGCCCTTCTCGGACTTGAGGGGGACGAGCCGCTCGCCGGTGACGTCCGCGGCCCAGACCCGGCCGTCGTCCAGGCCGGCGGCCAGCCAGGTCCGGTCGAGACGGGCGGCGATCCGCGTGGTCATCGCCGCCTCGTCGTAGCCGATCTCGGCCGCCTGCTTGCCCATCGGCCCCGTGGCGCCCGCGAACGGCCAGCACACAGCGCCGTTGGCCCCCGAGGTCGCCATCAGGGCGCCCTTGGACATGAAGGCCAGGCTGCGCACCTTGGACGGATAGCCGCCCATGCGCATGTTCTTCTCGTCGGCCACGCGCCAGCCGTGGAGCTGGTTCTCCTGCATGGCGCTGACCAGGAACTTGCCGTCGGGGCTCCAGCACGTGGCGATGTGGCTCCCGGCCCATTTCAGGATTACCGGCTTCTGGTCGGCGATGCGCGCGTACCAGAGCCAGACGCCGCCATAGGTGGCCACGGCGATGCGTCGGCCCTTGGGGTCGAACGCGATGTCGGCTGCGGACTTTTCGTGCGCGAAGACGCGGGCGAACGCCGGGTCGGCGGGGTCGCGCACATGCAGTTCGCGGCCCGCGGCGAAGGCGATCAGCCCCGACTCGGCGCTCGCGGCCACCGACTCGATCCATTTTCCAGGCAGGCTGGCGATTTCCTGGGCGCCCGCCGGTGTCGACAGCACCACCCGCCCATCGTCGCCGCCCGTGAGCAGGCCTTCGCCCTTCGGGGGCAGGCAGGCGGACAGCACCGCGCCGTCGTGCGCCTCGACCGACTCGCCGCTCTCGAAGCGCACCGTGCCGTCGCCGAGGGCGAAGGCGGCGCGTCCCGCGCGGTCGAAATGGGCGGCCGTGACATAGGCGTCGAAGCTGAAGGTCATGGCGCGCTTCCTAGGAGGCGGCGTGCCGGCGGGCAAGCGCGGGGCGATTTCGAAAGGGGAACGACGTTCCGGCGCTTTCGGCTTTACAAGCTCCCGGCGGCTTGCCAATGGTCCCCGCGAGAGGCCCGGTCTGCGCGGGCCCTAGGGTAAGGAACCAGGACGTATGGGCGCAAAGGTTGGCGGAGGGGGCGGATCCAAATTCGACCTCGGCCAGAACTCTGACATGAACGTGACGCCTTTCGTGGACGTCATGCTCGTGCTCCTCATCATCTTCATGGTGTCGATCCCCGCGGCGACGGTGTCGATCAAGCTCGACCTGCCGCCCGCGATCCCGCCGCCCCCTGGCACGGTGGTCAAGGAGCCGACGCTCATCAACATCCAGCGCGGCCAGCGCATCTTCATCGGTGAACAGGCCACGACCCTGGACCGTCTGGCGTCGGACCTGTCGGCCCGCCTCCAGGTCGATGACCCGGCCATTCCGCCGACCGAGCAGCGCGTCTACATCCGCGCCGATCGGGACGTGCTGTACGGCGAGTTCATGGGCGTCATGAACGACCTGCAGGGCAACGGCTTCTATCAGGTGGCCCTGATCAACGAAGAGCTCTAGGCCCTTCGTACCGAGATTTGGGAAGGCCCGTCGGAGGACACTCCGGCGGGCTTTTTCTTTGCGCGCATTTCCGGCCTTGTTGCGAATTACATCTATAATATATTACAAGCATCACCTATTAGGAGGACGCAGATGGCCGCTTCCCTTTCCGCCCGTAACGACGCCTGGAACGTCAGCCAGAACGCCGAGATCAACGTGACCCCTTTCGTCGACGTGATGCTGGTGCTGCTCATCATCTTCATGGTCGCGCTGCCGGTCTCCACCGTTTCGGTCAAGGTGGACCTCCCCCAGGCTCAGGCCGCCCCGACCCCCGCGCAGGCGCGTGATCGTCACCCTGACCCTGTCGGGACAGGTCTATGTCGGGGAGCGGGCTGTCGGGCTTGAGGACCTGCCGGCCGTGGTCGCGGCGGGCGCCGGAACCCGTCCTACGGACCAGCGGATCTACGTGCGGGCCGACGAGGGCGTGCGCTACGGCGCCCTCATGGGCGTGATGAACCGCCTTCGCGCCCACGGCTTCGAAAAGGTCGGGCTGGTGGGAGAGGAATTCTAGCTTGGCCGTTCATCATTAATCGCGGCGCAACTCCGGCAGCTTAACCTTGGCCGGGAGCAGGGTCAGAACGACCCTCGAGACCAGCGCAAAGGCGCAGCGATGTGGCAGACGATCGAAGCGACGGTGGGTCACGCTATCCACCGCGGGCGCTACCGGCTCGAGGGCCGGCGGCTGATCCTGGAATGGCGCGGCGGGCGAACGGCGGTGTGGTGCGGGATGCTCCGCCCCGAGATCGTCGCCGCCCAGCTTCTCCGCCGCGTCGCCGGCCAGCCGATCGCCGCCTGAGGCCGCCTTATGCGGCGATGCAGCTCTCGAAGCCGGCCCGCAGCGCGTCCTCGTTGAGGTTTCGGCCGATGAACACCAGCCGCGAGTAGCGATTGTCGCCGGCCTTCCACGGGCCCTGGAAATCCCCTTCGAGGATCATGTGGACCGCCTGGAAGACCAGGCGGCGCTCCTCGCCCTTCACGTCCAGGATCCCCTTGGCGCGCAGGATGTCGACGCCCTGGGTCTGCAGCACATTGTTGAGCCAGGCGGTGACCTTATTGCCGTCGATCGGCTTCTGAGCCGTCAGCGAGATCGACGAAATGCCACTCTCGGCCACGTGGTCGTGGATGTGAGCGTGGCCGTGATCGTGGTGGTCGTGCCCGCAATGCTCGTCGTGAACGTGCCCGTGGTCATGGTGATCGTGGTCGCAGTGCTCGTCATGCACGTGGCCGGCCTCGCCATGGGCGGGGTTCAGGAAATCGGGCTGCAGCTCGGTCACCCTAGCAAGGTCGAAGGCGTGGCGGCCCAGGATGGCGTCCAGCGGCACGTTCGAGCGCTGGGCCCGGCGGATCGGCGCCATCGGATTGAGCGACCGGATCGCCCGCTCCACCTCGGCCAGCTCCGCTTCGCTGACAAGGTCCGTCTTGTTCAGGATGATCTGGTCGGCGAAGGCGATCTGCTCGGCCGCCTCGCGGGAGTCCTTCAGCCGCAGCGGCAGGTGCTTGGCGTCGACCACGGTGGTGACGCTGTCCAGCTCGGTGCGGGCGCGGACGTCGTCGTCGACGAAGAAGGTCTGCGCCACCGGGGCGGGGTCGGCGAGGCCGGTGGTCTCCACGATGATCCCGTCGAACCGGCCCTTGCGCTTCATCAGGCCCGAGAGCACCCGGATCAAGTCGCCGCGCACGGTGCAGCAGACGCACCCGTTGTTCATCTCGAAGACCTCTTCGTCGGCCCCGACGATCAGGTCGTTGTCGATCCCCACCTCGCCGAACTCGTTGACGACGACGGCGTACTTCTTGCCGTGGTCCTCGGAGAGGATGCGGTTCAGCAGCGTGGTCTTGCCGGCGCCGAGATAGCCGGTCAGCACGGTCACGGGGATCTTGGTGGAGAGGGTCTCGCTCATGCCCGTCATGTAAGCGGCATGGCGTGACTTATGAAGTGCCGTTCTGGGCGCCGAGGCGGTTCCCAGGGCCCCCGATTGCGCGCTAGTGTTCTCTGAACTTGATGTTATAAAGTAACACATGACGACCGCCGAACGCCCCGAGCCGCTCGACGCCTTCCGCGACGACCGCACCTATCTGGGCGCGGACCACCGCCGGAACGAACGACGGACGTGGATCGTCACCGGCATCTGCGCCGCGACCCTGGCCGCCCTGGTGGCCGGCGGCGCCGCCACCCGCTCGATGGCGCTGATGGCCAGTGGGCTGCACATGGCCGCGCATGTGGCCGCTCTGCTTGTGGCGGCGGCCGCCTACGCCCTGGCCCGGCGCCATGCGGAGAACCCCGCCTTCAGCTTCGGCACCGGCAAGATCGGCTACCTGGCCGGCTTTGCGAATGCGGTCGTGCTGGCGGTCACCGCGGTTCTCATCGGCATCGAGAGTATTGCGCGGCTCCTGAACCCCGCCGCGGTCGACTATCACGGCGCCCTGCCGATCGCTGCGGGGGGCCTCCTGGTCAATCTCGTCTGCATCTGGCTGCTCAAGCCCACCGGCGTGTCCGCGTCCCGAAACGACCCGCAGGGGGACCTGAACCTGTCGGCCGCGCACCTGCACCTCAGCGCCGACGCCGCCGTATCGGTCCTGGCCCTGCTGGCCATCGGAGCGGGCCAGTGGCTCGGCCTGGGCTTCGCCGATCCCCTGGCGGGCCTGCTGGCGGCCTTCCTGGTGGCCCAGTTCGCCTGGAGCCTGCTGCGCAAGGCCGGCGCTGCCCTCGTCGACATCAATCCCTCGCCCGAACTCACCGCCGAGGTGCGCCGCCGGCTCTCCGACGAAGGCGAACGGGTTATCGACCTGCACCTCTGGCGCCTGGGGCCCGGGCACCACGCGGTGATTGCGGTCATCGCGGCGGCGGACCCCAAGCCTGTGGCGACCTACCGCGCCCGCCTGGCTGGACTGGCGGGGCTTTCCCATGTGACGGTCGAAGTCCGCGAAAGCGGCGAGGCGCACGGTCATCACCACGGCCACGCGCACGACTGAGTAGCTGGAGCGTTCCGCCCGTATGGCGCAGTGGGTGCGATATTTCCGAGGCGGCAGGGGCATCGTCCTTGGCGGCCTCGTGGCTGCTGCAGCCCTCGCCGGCGGGCTGGTGTCGGCGGACCGCGCCGTCCGGCTCGCCTCGGCCCCGCTGACGGCGGCCCGCCTGGAGATCCAGCGCAAGCAGGCCCCGCCAGCGCCCGCCGCCCTGCAGGCCCGGCTCGACGAACTGGCCGCCGCCTATGGCGAGGAGGTGGGCATCGCGGTCACCGACGTGACCCAGGGCTGGACCGCCGGGGTCGATCACGAACGGCCCTATCCCCAGCAGAGCGTCTCGAAGCTGTGGGTCGCCATCGCCGTGATGAAGGCGGCCGACGAGGGGCGGCTCGATCCGTACGGCTGGGTCACGCTGACGGAAGAGGACCGTTCCGTCTTCTACCAGCCGGTATCCTACCGGATCGGGGCCGGTGGATACGCGACCCCGATCTCCGACCTGTTGCGCCGCGCCCTGGTGGAAAGCGACAACGCCGCCAACGACAAGCTGATGCGCGAACTGGGTGGGCCGGAAGGCGTCGCCGCCACGCTGGAGGGCATGGGCCTCACCGGCGTCAAGGTCGGCGCCTACGAGCGCGACCTCCAGGCGCTGACCGCCGGCCTCGTCTGGCAGGCGGACTACGGGATCGGGTGGAATTTCCAGGCCGCGCGCGAAGCGCTGCCGATGGCCACGCGCCAGGCAGCGATGGACGCCTATCTCGCCGATCCGCTGGACGGGGCGGCGCCGGGCGAGGTCACCACCGCTCTGGCGGCGCTGTCGCGGGGAGAGCTGCTGTCTCCGCAGTCCACCGAGTGGCTCATCGGCCTGATGGCCCAAGCCCGAACCGGTCCGCGGCGCCTCAAGGGCGGCCTACCCGCCGGGTGGACGATCGCGCACAAGACCGGCACCGGCCAGGACTTCCGTGGCGCCTCGGTGGGCATCAACGACGTGGGGCTGATCACCGCCCCGGACGGCCACGTCTATGCCGTCGCCGTGATGATGCGGCACACGCGAAAGCCCGTTCCCGAGCGGCTGGCCTTCATGCAGGCGATTACGCGGGCGGTCGCCGAGCAATGGATGCGCGACGACGCTTTCCAGACTGCCGACTAGGGCGCCGCGGCCGCCGCGCCCGTGGGACGTTGGATACCTCGCACCACGGTGACCTTGATCGGGTGGCCCTCCATGCTCTTCGAGGTCCAGACCGCGCCCACGCCGCCATGGGCGGGAAAGTCGGTGCAGTATTTGAACGGGATGGCGACGGGCCGCGCCTGCTTCAGGCACACCTTGCCCTCATCCTTCTGCGACCACTTGCCGGACGACCACTTCCCGCGCCGGCCGAACGCCTCCCAGGTGCCGTCCGCCTTGAACCACAGCCACTGGTGCTTGCCGTCGGGATAGAGCGCCTTGACCGTATTGCCGAAGGCGGCGGCGACGCCGCGGGTCTCGGCGGCGGCGGGCTGCGCAGCGGTAGCTAGGATGATTGTCGCCGCGGCGGCGTAGATCAGTCTCTGCATTGGGCTTCAGGTACGTTGATGGGCGATGGCGGGATGAGGCGCAACATCTCTCGCGTGGCGCGCCTGAACAGCGGCTGAAGGCGCTTCTAGCCCCAGTAGGGACCGACGCCATAGCTCGAGTAGTAGCCAAAGATGGCGTCGCGGCTGACGCTGTCGTTCCAGCCCGAAAGCTCCGCTTCGTCGATGGTCGGCGCTTTCTCGAGGTCGGCCTTGTCGAGGGGGATCACATAGGCGCCCTTGTCGACGTCGTACTTCAACAGGCGCCACGGCACCGGATGATAACGCGCGCCCAGGCCCAGCAGGCCACCGAACGACAGGATCGCGTAAGCGACTTCGCCGGAGACCTTCTCGATGGCCACGTCCTCGATCTTGCCCAGCTTGTCACCAGCCTTGCTGACGACGTCCGTGCCGTTGACGCGGTCGGCGGGGATCAGTGGGTGCGCGGGCTTCCTGGCGGTCATGATGGCCTCCTTGGCGATCTCTCCGCCAGAACGGCTGTGGCGCGGGGAGGTTCAGGGCGAAGCCGTCACCCGCCGCGCCCCCAGGGCGGTGCGCCCCACGCCGTCGACTTCGTAGAGGACCTCCAGCGGGGCGTCCCGTCCGGTCTTCAGCGCCCGGAACGTGTTCGGATCGCTGGCCACCTCGGCCATCTGCATCACCCCGATGTCGCGGGCGCCGGCCACGATCACGAACCGGTTGCCGGCGGGTCCGCGGAAGGCGGCGAGATAGCCATAGTCGCGGTTGGGACGATCGGCCGAGGCCGCGCCGGCTCCGGAGACGAATGTCTGCCCCGTCGTTCGATCGACCAGTTCGTCATAGGTCGCGCCGATGGTGAACCGCGAGCGCTCGAACACCGGCTGGTGCAGGATCCGCAGCCCGGACAGGTAGCCCACGTAGACGATATCGGCGCTCTTCATCAGGTCGGGCGTCAGGTGCGAAGCGGTGGTCACGCGCACCCGGTCGGCGTCCCCGGCAGCCTGCCGTAGCAAGGGCATGATCTCCCGCAGGGCCAGGGTGGCGCCCACGGGCGTGTAGTAGGTGTCGAGGTCGACGTAGCGGCCCTGGAATTCCGGGTTGTCCATCAGCCAGGCGTCGAGCTCGGCGGGCGAGTTGATCTCGAACGCCCGGATCATGCGCTTGGGCCCCTCGCCACGGTCGGTGTCGCCGAAGATGTAGTAGTCGCCCAAGACGACGACGACCGGCCGCTCGCGCCCGATCCCGGCCCAGAGCGGTGAGGCGGCCGCCCGCGCCAGGTCGCGCGAAGGGCTGGTCTCCCGCGCCAGGAAGGCCCACGCGGCGATGTTGGCGACCACCAGGGCGAGGGCCGCGGCGATGGCCGGCGCCACCCAGCGCCGGCGCAGCGCGGCCGCGGAAGGCGGAGAGTCCGCCGGCGTCGGCCGCCCGACCAAGTCGAGCCGGTACTCTCCCACAGGGATCACCAGCCGGTGAGGTTCGCCTGCGCCAGCGCCGGCATAGAATTCGTCCAGCTTCTTGCGCAGGCGGTGGACATACACGCGCACCGAGGCGTCGCCCGACAGGTCGAGCTCGCGGCCGAAGACGTCATGGGCCACGTCCGCCTCGCGCAGTGTGCGGCCGTCGCGGGCCGGATCGGCCAGATAGTCGAACAGCCGCGCGAGGCCGTGGCTGCGGCCCAGGATTCCGCTCTCGCGGACCCGCGCCACCTGTGCCGCCAAGGCTTCGGATCGCTGCCCGTTCATACCCGACTTTCGACTCTTCGCCTCTCCTGTAACCCCCTGTAACGGGCAAGAAAACGGTAAAGTACGGGCCCTCTGCCGACGAGCGCCCTATCGGCCGCAAAGGTGGGGACGCGACGGCAGATCGCGGCGCGACCCAAGGGGGTGATGCAAATGCGCACGATCTGGCTGCTGGGCGCGGCGGCGAGCTTGCTGACTGGGGCGGCGCGCGCCGCCGACGTGGACGAGGTGGTGGTCACCGCCCGGCTGGAGGAGAGCCTGCCGCAGGAGCTGTCACGGTACGGCAGTGACCTGGAGGTCATCGGCGCCGAGACGGTCCGCCGCAACGCCTATGTCGACGTCTCACAGGCGCTCCAGATGCAGACGCCGGGTCTGTTCGTCTCCCCCCGCAACGGTCCGTTCAGCTACGTCGACATCTCGCTGCAGGGCTCGCGCACGGGCGACGTGCTCTGGCTGGTTGACGGCGTGCGGATCAACAACCGGCTCTACACCTCGACCAGCCCCGCCGACACCCTGCCGGCCAGCATGATCGAGCGTATCGAGGTGCTGAAGGGCGGCCAGGGGCTCTTCTACGGAACGCAGGCGGCGGCCGGGGCGATCAATGTGGTGACCAGAGCCTACGCCGACGAACCGGGCGGAAACGTCACGGTCGGCGGCGACACCAACCAAGGCGTCCACGCCAGCGCCATGGTGCGCGGCCCGGCGGGTCCGGGGCGGTTCGTGGCCTGGGTCTCGAAGGACGAGGCCGAGGGCTACAAGACCTTCGACGTCTTCCAGCCCAGTTCGACGGCCCGCAAGCGGGGCTACGACGTGGTCAGCTTCGGCGGCAAGCTGGGCTTCGACTTGGCGCCGTCGCTCTCGGCCAATCTCTACTACCAGCACACCGACGCCCGTCTGGACTACCCGAGCCCCCGCCTGACCCGCCTGTCGTTCAACGACCGCGACGAGGAGATCGCCAGCGCCAGCCTGGACTGGACGGCGAGCGACCGGGTGGGGATCTCAGTGAAGGGCTACTACCACGACTGGGACAGCGTCTATTCGACGGTCAACAACGTGCCGGGCCAGCCGGCCGCCCCGCCGGTGGTCGTCGATGACCTGACCTACTGGGGCTACGAGGACTATGGCGCCAGCGTCCTCGCGAAGCTGAACCTGCACCGGGGCCTGGAATACCAGCTCGGCTACGACTTTCAGAACTTCAACGGCCGCGACGAGGTGCTGCTGATCGCGCCCCGCACCGAGACGGTGCACGCCGCCGTCGCCCAGGTGCGCACCACCGACGACCTGATCCGCAACGCCCATCTGGCGGCCGGCGTCCGCTTCAACCGGACGGGCGGCGCGGACAAGGCGGTCTGGAACCTGTCGGGCCGCTGGGATCCGACCCCGGCGCTGTATCTGGAGGGGACTCTGGGGACCTCCTTCATCCTTCCCAGCGCCGAACAGCTCTACGCCTTCGACCCCTGCTGCGCCGCCGGCAACCGGGACCTGAAGCCCGAGGAGAGCCTCGGCGGCAGTCTCGCAATCGGCGGCCAGGGCGGCCGCTTCACCTGGCAGCTCACCGGCTTCGCCCGCCGCATCGACGACCTGATCGTCGACGTCTACGACCGGCCCGCGTTTCCCGACGGCCTCTACGTCAACGTGGATCAGCGCGTACGCACCCGGGGATTCGAGCTCAGCGGCTCGGCGGCCCTCGCGGTCGGCGTGACGGCCCGCGCCTCGTACGCCTACACCCGCACCCGCGCCGAGGGCTCCGGCCAGCAGTTCGACCGAATCCCCAAGGCCCAGGCCAAGGCCTCGCTCGCGTACGACCCCGCGGATCGCCCCTTCGGCGCCTCAGCGAGCCTGCTCTGGACCGGCGACGTGCATCAGACCGCCTCCGGCTTCGGGCGCGTGAACTATGGGAACTATGTGGTGGTCGACATGGCCGCCCACGTCTTCCTTGATCGCGCGCGGCGCCAGCGCGTGACGGCGCGCCTGGAGAACGCCTTCGACGAAGGCTACGCCACCCGGGTGGGCTCGGCGCTTGCGGACCTATCGACCCAGCGGTTCCTCTACCGCTTCCTGGGCGTTCCCCGCACCCTGCACGTGAGCTATGCCTACAGCTTCTGAGCCTCGCGGCGGCGCGTGCCCCCGGATCGACGGGCATCGCTGTCATGAAAAAGGCCCCGAAGCTCGGCTGAGCTCCGGGGCCTCTTCCGCTTCGTCGCGGTGACGGCCTACTTCCTGGCGGCGTCTTCGATGGCGTCGGCCTTCTTCTCCGCCGCCTCCTTGGTCGCCTCGGCCTTGGCTTCCAGGCTCTCGGCCGCGGCTTCGCCCTTCGCCTCGATGGAGTCGGCGGCGGCCTCCGCGTTTGCCTTCATGGCGTCGGCCTGGGCGCCCATTTGGTCCGCGGTGGCTTCGGCCTTGGCCTCGACGGCGTCGGCCTGGGCTTCAGCGGCCTTTTCCGCCGGCTGGCTGCAAGCGGCGAGGCTCATTGCGCCGAGGGCGGCGATGGCGAGGGTCGCAATACGCATTGGTGTCTCTCCTGAGTGGTCTGCCCGACAGAAGCGCACGAAACCGTGATTGGTTCACCGGGAACCGCACAGCTCGTTCAACGGCCGGGCAGGCTTCAGGTCTTCACGAACGGCTGGCTCAGGGTCGGCTGGCCCGTGATGGCGAGCAGGGCGTTGGCGACGGCGGGACCGATGACCGGCGTGCCAGGCTCGCCCACGCCGCTGGGCGGGGCGGTGGAGGGAACGATGTAGGTCTCGACCGTGGGCGCCTCGGAGTTCCGCAGCACGCGATAGGTGTCGAAGTTGCCCTGGTCGACCACGCCCCCGGTCAGGGTGATGTTCCCGAACAGCGCCGCCGACAGGCCATAGCAGGTCCCGCCTTCCATTTGGGCTGCGATCTGGTCGGGCGAGATGGCCGTGCCGCAGTCGATGGCGGTGACCACCCGGCCCACCTTGGGCGTCCCGTCTTCCAGCTTCACCTCTGCGATCTGGGCCACCACCGAGCCGAAGCTCTCGTGGACCGCTACGCCCCGGGTCCAGCCGTCGGCCGCGGGCGTGGTCCAGCCGGCCTTTTCCGCGGCCAGGTTCAGCACCGCCAAGTGCCGGCTGGCCCCAGCCTTCTGGTAGAGCGCCTGACGGTAGGCCACGGGATCCTTGCCCGCCTTCTTGGCGAGCTGATCGATGGTGTGCTCCATCACATAGGCCGTGTGGGTCGCCCCTACCGAGCGCCACCACAGCACCGGCACGCCCGCGTCCGGCGTGATGAGCTGGGCGTCGACGATGGGCGTGGCCTTTAGGTAGGGCGACCCCATCGCGCCCTCGACGGCGGTGAAGTCGACGCCGCCGCCGCCGGGCGACCCGGGCGGTGCGCCCTTCATGATCGACTGGGTGACGATCCGGTGCCGCCAGGTCGCCGGAAAGCCCTCCGCATCCGTGGTCACCCGCACGGCGTGGTGCACCAGCGGCCGGTAGTAGCCGGCGCGCATGTCGTCCTCGCGCGTCCAGACCAGCTTCACCGGCCGGCCCTTGCCCACCTTCTTGGCGATGTGGACGCACTCGACCACGTAGTCCGACTGGAAGGTCGCCCGGCGCCCGAACGAGCCGCCGGCAAACAGGGTCTCGATCTCGACCGAGCCGGGCAGGGCGAACACGACCCGCGCCGTGTTGAGCTGGTCCAGGGTGGGGGTCTGCGAGCCGAAGATCAGCTTCGTCGGCCCCTTGCCCACCATGGCCACGCAGTTCATCGGCTCCATGGTGGCGTGGGCGAGGTAGGGGAAGTCGTAGGCGACCTCGACCGCCGCGGTTCCGGCGGCCGCCCTTGCCGCGTCGCCCTTGGAATCGAAGCCTTTCCAGCCCTTCTTCTCATCGTCGGGCGCGGCGGTCTTGCCCGAGGCCAGGTCCTTGAATTCCTGGAGAAGCTCAGCCGACCCGCGTGTCTCGGCCTTGGATTCGTCCCACTCCACCTTCAGCGCATCGCGGCCGAGCTTGGCCGACCAGGTGGAGTTGGCGACCACCGCCACGCCGGTGGGGATCTCATAGACATTGACCACGCCGGGGACCTTCTTCGCCTCGGTGGCGTCGAAGGACTTCACCTTGGCCCCGAACTTCGGCGCGTGCGCCACCATGGCCACCAGCATGTCCTCCAGCCGGACGTCCTGGGTGTAGCGCGCCGTGCCGTCGCTCTTGGCCTGGGCGTCCTTGCGGCGCACCCGATCGGTGCCGATCAGGGTGAAGGCCTTGGGATCCTTCAGCGTGGGCTTTTCGGGCGGCGTGACCTTGGCGGCGTCCGCCACCAGTTCGCCGAACCCGGCCTGCTTGCCCGAGGCGTGCGCGATGACGCCGTTGGAGACGGTGATCTCCGCCGCCGGAACGCCCCACTTGGCGGCGGCGGCCGACACGAACATGGCCCGCGCCGCGGCGCCCGCCGTCCTGAGCTGGGTCCAGGAGTTGGCGATGGCGGACGAGCCGCCGGTGCCCTGCGTCCCGCCCATGTTGACGTTGCCATAGAGCTTGGCGTTGGCGGCGGCCTGCTCGACCTTCACCCGGCTCCAGTCCGCGTCCAGTTCCTCGGCGGCGATGGCCGCAAGCCCTGCGTGGTTACCTTGGCCGAACTCGATGTGCTTGGAGATGACCGTGACGGTTCCGTCCGGCGCGAACTTCAGGAAAGGGCCGAAGGCGCCCACCTCGATCTTCGAGCCCGCCGAAAGCATGTCGGGCAGCGAACAGCCGACCAGCAGGGAGCTGCCGGCCAGGGTGGCGCCGACCACCAGGACGTCCCGGCGGCTGGCGGTGGCGACGATCTCTTTGAGGGGCTTGTTCATGGCGCTTCCCCTCAGGCGGCCGGGGTCGCCGCGGGCGCGGCGGCGGGCTCGGCGGCGGTGGCCGGCATGGCGGCGGCTTCCTTGATGGCGGCGCGGATGCGCTGATAGGCCCCGCAGCGGCAGATGTGGCCGTCCATAGCCCCCGTAATCGCCGCATCGTCCGGGCTCGGGTTCGACGCCAGGAGGGCGGTGGCGCTCATGATCTGGCCGGACTGGCAGTAGCCGCACTGCGGCACATCCAGCTTCACCCAGGCCTGCTGGACCGGGTGATTGCCGCCCAAACCCTCAATCGTGGTGATTTTCGCGGCGCCGATGGCGGAAATCGGCGTCTGGCATGCACGGATCGGCTGGCCGTCCGCCAGCACCGTGCAGGCCCCGCACTGGGCGATGCCACAGCCGTATTTCGTGCCAGTCAGCCCCAGTTCATCTCGCAGCACCCAGAGAAGGGGTGTGTCGGGCGGCGAGTTGACGTTCAGGGGCCGCCCGTTCACATCCACCGTGGTCGCCATGAGGCCGCTCCGTCCGACTGATTTGGCTTCGATCCTAACGCTGTTCAGACCGCGCCGTAAATTCCCGCCTTTGCCTGGGAAGGCGCCCAAGGGTAATCCGTACCGGCCTTACGAAATTCAGGAGACTGCATGCTTCGCGCCGCCGCCGCCGCTCTGGTCCTCTCGCTCGCCGCCGCGCCGGCCCTGGCCGCGGACGGCCAGCAACTGTTCAACCTGCAGTGCAAGATGTGCCACGGCGGCTCGCCGATGGGGCCCAGCCTCGCCGGCGTCGCGGGGCGCAAGATCGCCGAGGGACCGTTCGCGTTCTCTCCGGCGCTGAAGAACAAGGGCGGGACCTGGACCGACGCCAACCTGGACGCCTACCTCAAGAGCCCCACCGCGTTCGCCCCGGGGACCAAGATGATGATCTCGGTCGCCAACAACGAGAACCGCGCCGCCATCATCGGCTACCTCAAGACCCTGAAGTAGCATGGACGCCTTCCCCGCCTTCTTTCCGCTGGCCGGCCGCTCGGTGGCCATCGCGGGCGAGGGCGAGGCGGCCGAGGCCAAGGCGCGCCTGTTCGAAGGCTCGCCCGCGACGGTGTTGCGGCTGACCGGCGCCGACGCCCTGGATCCACGCGCGTACGCGGGCGTGACCCTGGCCTTTGTCGCCGGCGCCGACGACCGGTGGGCCGAAGCGGCCGCCGAGGCCGCGCGCGCCGCGAACGTGCCGGTGAACGTCGTCGACCGGCCGGCGCTCTGCGACTTCACCACTCCCGCCGTCATCGACCGGGGCGAGGTGGTGGCCGCCATCGGCACCGGCGGCGCCTCGCCCATGCTGGCCACCATGCTGCGCCACGACATCGAGGCGCGCGTGCCCGAGGGAACGGGCCGGATCGCCGCCCTCTTCCGGTCGATGCAGGATGAGGTGCGGGGCGCGCTGCCGGACGCCAACGCCCGCCGCCGCTTCCTGCGCGCCGCCCTGGCCGGACCCGCCGCCGAAGCGGCCATGGAAGGCGACATGGACGGCGCGCGCGAGCGTCTGCGCGCCGCCTTGTTTGACAGTCCGACACTGGCGGGCCGGGTGCAGTACGTGGACGCCCGGGGCCCGGCGGACCTCCTGACCCTGCGGGCGGTGCGGGCGCTTGCAGCCGCCGACGTGCTGGTCTGCGACCCCGAAGCCCATCCCGACGTCCTGAGCCTGGCCCGGCGCGACGCCGAGCGGTTCGAAGGGCGCACCCACGACGAGCTGGCCGGCTTCGCCGCCGAGGGCCTGACCGTGGCCCGCCTGATCACCGGCTCGTCCTGGCGTACCGAACAGGCCGCATTGCAGGCCGCGGGCGTCACGACCGAGATCCTGCCGATCGCCTCCTGAGCCCCCGGGCGCCAACGAACGCGGCGCCTGGCGGTCATCCGTTGGTCATAAAGCGACCGACCGTGCCTTTCTCCCCTAGCGCGCGCCGTCACGTCCTTGTCGCACTGGCTCGGCGTCGCCCCTTGTCCCCTGAGACAACGAACGCGAGGGGGCGATGGACAGCATATTCAAGGCGAAGGCTGCACGAGGGATGGTGAGCGTCGGCGCGCTTTTGGGCGCCCTGGCGGGCTCGCAGGCCATGGCTCAAACCCGGCCGCCCGAGATCGAGGAACTGGTGGTCACCGGCTCGCGGGTGTCCGAGGCCACGGTCGCCATCGGCACGGATCACGCCACCGCCACGGTCTCGATCACCAGCGACGCCCTGCTGTCGGCGCCGGCGGGCATCACCGGGCTGAAGATGCTGGAGAGCCTGCCGGGCTTCAACGTCCAGGCCAATGACGCCCTGGGGATGTACGAGTTCGGCAACTCCGTCTCCGTCCGGGCCTTCAACTTCCAGCAGATCGGCTTCTTGCTCGACGACGTGCCCATGGGCCGCTCGGACCAGTTCGGGGGCTCGCCCATCTACCGCTACGTGGACAACGAGAACCTGGCCCGGGTGACTGCCTCGGCCGGCTCGGGCGATGTGTCCCTCGCGAGCTACGCCTCGCTGGGGCCCATCGTCAGCTACATCAGCCGCGGCCCGGCCGAAGAGTTCGGCGGCCGCGTCAGCTACAGCCGCGGCAGCGACGAGCTGCTGCGCGCCTTCGTCCGCCTGGATACCGGCGAGCACAACGGCTTCTCCGCCTTCGGCAGCTTTTCGACCGTCTCCGGCGAGCTGTGGCGGGGACCCGGCACCATCGACCGCGACCACTACGAAGGCCAGCTGCGCTACCGGTTCGGCGAGGGCTCGGTGACCTTCCAGACCGTGCACAACAAGTACTTCGACTACGACAGCCCCTCGATCACCAAGGCGCAGTACGCCGGCACGGCAGGGGACATCTTCGGCCGCAGCGGGCGTGATTTCGCCTACCTCGGCTACATTCCGGTCCCGGGCGCGGCGGGCTCGGCGGCCACGGCCACGTCCCTGCCGATCACGGCGGCGGGCGTGCCGTACTCCAACAGCAACTACAGCCAGTACTACAAGTTCGCGGTCAACAGCCGCGAGGATCACCTCTACGCCCTGACCCTGAAGACGCCGCTGGGCGAGGCGGTCGACGTCTCCGTCACGGGCTACTACGAGGACAAGGAAGGCTATGGCGTCTCGCCCGAGGCCTACGCCACCTCGCTGGCCAACTACAACGCCGAGCGCCTGATCGTGCCGGGCTTGTTCGCACCGCGCGGCATCCAGTACGGCCTGTCCACCATCGACGGCACGCGCAAGGGCGTGAACGGCAATCTGACCTGGCGGTGGGGGATCAACACCATCCAGGCTGGCGCCTGGTACGAGGACGACGACTATCACCGCACCCAGCAGCGCTACAACGTCGAGAACGGCCACCCCGACGGCGCGCCGCTGTTCAACGAGCCGGTGCACCTCCAGCGCGACTACACCTCGAACCGCAAGACCCTGCAGGTCTTCGTCAAGGACACCATCAGCCTGCTGGACGACCGCCTGAAGGTCGACGTGGGCTTCAAGGGCCTGGACATCGACTACGAGATCAGCGGCTACCGGAACCCCGCCGACTTCATCAACCGGCGCACGCCCACCATCACCGACAACTGGAAGGACTATTTCCTGCCCCAGGTCGGCGCGGTGTGGTCGGTTACAGACCGCGACCAGGTCTTCGCCTCCTATTCCGAGAACATGGCCCTGCCGCGCGGCGCCGACGACATCTTCTCGGCCGCCAGCCCCCTGGCCCCCGGCCCTGACGCCGAGAAGGCGAAGAACTACGAACTGGGGGTGCGCACCAATCGGCCCACGTTCAACGCCTCGCTGGTCGCCTACTTCACCAAGTTCGACAACCGGCTGCAGTCCTTCGCCTCGCCGGTGCCCGGCAGCACCACCACCGAGACCTTCTTCCAGAACGTGGGCGCGGTGGAGGCCAAGGGCGCCGAGTTCAGCGGCCAGTGGAAGCCCGAGCTTTTCGGCGGCAAGGTCTATTTCAACGCCAACGTCTCGTACAACATCTCGGAATTCAAAGACAATTTCGCCACGTTCCTGATCGCCGGCAACAAGGTCCCCGACTTCCCCGAGTGGCTGTTCCAGGGCGGCGTGACCTTCGAGCCGGTGCAGGGCGCGATCTTCAACCTCTCGGCGCGGACCATCTCGAAGCGCTACACCAATTTCACCAACACCGAGACCACGGGCGGCTACACCATCCTCGCCGCCTACCTCGACCTGGGTGACGGGGTGGACTGGGGTCACCTCAAGAACGTCAAGGCCCGGGTCAACGTCGACAACCTGCTGGACGAGGACTACCTCGGCACGATCAGCACTACCGTGAGCACGCCGGCCTTCTTCCGGCCGGGGCCGCGGCGGACGGTGCAGGTGACCCTGTCGACGGAGTTCTGATCGTCGCCGGGCCGGCCGTGCGTTGACCGGCCCGGCGACCTCTGCATGCTGGTGGTCTGGATTGAGGGGCGTATTCCTATGGCGTTGAAGATGGCGGCGGCCTGCGGAGCCGCAATGGCGGTCCTGGCATGGGCCGGTTCTGCGGGGGCGCAGGCGGCCGATCCCAAGATCGCCGCGCGGGTCGACAAGGTGCTGGCCAAGACCCCGCTGATCGACGGCCACAACGACCTGCCCGGCGAGATCCGCGGCCGGGCGGGGGGCGACGTCGGCAAGATCGACCTGCGGTCCGACACCTCCCAGCTGAAGGGACCTCGACCGGGCTCCATCGGCCTGATGACCGACATTCCCCGCCTGAAGAAGGGCCGGGTCGGCGGCCAGTTCTGGTCTGTATTCATATCCCCGCAGTATGACGGCCCCATCGCCGTGCAGATGACGATGGAACAGATCGACATCGTGAAGGGTATGGCGACACGCTATCCCGACGTGTTCGAGATGGCCTACACCGCCGACGACGTGGTCCGCGCCCATAAGGCCGGCAAGGTGGCCTCCCTCATCGGCATCGAGGGCGGGCACCAGATCAACGACAGCCTGCCGGTGCTGCGCCAGATGTATGCGGCCGGCGCGCGGTACATGACGCTCACCCACGCCATCAACAACCGCTGGGCCGACAGCGCCACGGCGAACCCCACCCACAACGGCCTGACCCCCTTCGGCAAGGCGGTGGTGGCCGAGATGAACCGGCTGGGCATGCTGGTCGATCTGAGCCACGTGTCCGAGAAGACGATGAAGGACGCCCTGGCCGCGACCCAGGCGCCGGTGATCTTCTCGCACTCCGGGGCCAAGGCGGTGGCCGACCACGCCCGCAACGTGCCGGACGACGTGCTGGCGCTGGTGAAGGCGAACCGCGGCGTGGTCATGGTCAACTTCGCCACGACCTATGTGTCGGAGGCGCGCAACCGCTGGGCCGCCGACCGCTCGGCCGAGCAGGCGCGCTACAACTCCCCGCCGTTCGGGGGCCTCTACATCGGCCAGCCCGAGCGCGCCAAGGCGGCCATGGACGCCTGGGACAAGGCCAACCCCGGCCCGCCCGCCACCCTGGCCCAGGTGGCCGACCACGTGGAGCACCTGGCCAAGGTCTGCGGCGTGGACTGCGTGGGCATCGGCTCGGACTTCGACGGCATCGGCGACACGCCGGTGGGTCTGGACGGAGTGGACAAGTTCCCCGACCTGCTGGCCGAGCTCGCGCGCCGCGGCTGGTCCGACGAGGACCTGGGCAAGCTGGCGGGCGGCAATGTCCTGCGCGCCCTACGCGAGGCCGAGACGGTGGCGAAGAAGCTGCAGGCCACGACCCCGCCGTCCTACGCCAAACTCGCGGATCTGGACGGGACGGCGAAGTAGCCAATTGCTCCCGCGTCGGGGGAGCTGTCGGCGAATGCCGACTGAGGGGGTCCTCAGCCGCGTTTTGAGCGGACTCCCTCCACCGCTTCGCGATCCCCCTCCCCCGATGGGGGAGGATTTCAGCTCAGCGGCTTGCCCTTGGTCTCGGGCAGGAAGATCAGGCACACGATGATGGAGATCACCGTGAAGGCCAGCGGGTACCAGAGGCCGGAGTAGAGGTCGCCCACCGTGGTGACGATCGCGAAGGCGGTGAACGGCACGAAACCGCCGACCCAGCCGGTGCCGATGTGATATGGCAGCGACATGGCCGTGTAGCGCACCCGCGTGGGGAACAGCTCCACCAGGCAGGCGGCGATCGGCCCGTAGAGCGCCGTGGCGGCCGTCACGAACACCAGCAGCACGCCGAACGCGCCGAACAGGTTCATCCGCGCGGGGTCCGCCTTGGCCGGATAGCCAGCCTGGCTCAGCGCCGTCTTCAGCCGGTTCTCGACGCTGGTCTTCACCGCCTTGGCGACCGGCGGCGACAGGCCCTCGGCGCTGGTGGACGGAATCGTCTGGGCGCCGATGCGCACCAGGGCCGGCTGGCCCGGGACGCCTGGCTCGTTGCGGTACGAGACGCCGGCGTTGGCCAGGGTCGACTTGGCGATGTCGCAGGAGGAGACGAAGCTGGCCTTGCCCACGGGGTCGAACTGCACCGAGCAGTCGGCGGGATCGGCGATCACCACCACCGGCGTGGCGGCCTCGGCCTCGGCCAGCGCTGGGTTCAGCGTCTTGGACAGCATGTGGAAGCCGGGGAAGTAGGCGGCCGTCATCAGGATCATGCCGAACAGCATCACCGCCTTGCGGCCCACGCGGTCCGACAGCCAGCCGAAGAAGACATACAGCACCGCGCTGGCCGCCGTGGCCGACAGCATCAGCAGATTGATCGTCTCGGGCGAGACCTTCAGGAACCGTTCCATGAAGGTCTGGACGTAGAAGAAGGCCGTGTACCAGACGGCGCCCTGGGCGAACATGACGCCGGCGAGGGCGATCAGCACCAGCTTCAGGTTCGGCCAGTGACCGAAGGCTTCCTTGAACGGGGCCTTGGTCTCGTTGCCCTCGGCCTTCAGCTTGGCGAACTCGGGGCTTTCGGTCAGCTTCAGGCGCATCCAAATCGAGATCGCCAGCAGCACGCCCGAGAAGAGGAACGGGATCCGCCAGCCCCAGGCGTCGAACGCCTCGTTGCCGACCGCCAGGCGCGTCAGGAGGATCACGATCAGCGCTCCGAATAGGCCGAACGCCGCCGAGGTCTGGATCCAGCTGGTCGCCCGGCCGCGCCCGTTGGCCGGCGCGTGCTCGGCGACATAGATCGCCGCCCCACCGTACTCACCGCCCAGGGCGAAGCCCTGGATGATCCGCATGAGGATCAGCAGCGCCGGTCCGATGATGCCGGCCTGGGTGTAGCTGGGCAGCAGGCCGATCGCGACCGTGGCGCCGCCCATCAGCAGCACCGTGGCCAAGAAGGCGCCTTTGCGCCCCGCCTTGTCCCCGATGCGGCCGAACACCAGCGCGCCCAGCGGCCGGAACAGGAAGCCCGCCCCGAACAGCGCCAGCGCCGCGGCGAGGGCGGCGGTCTCAGGCAGACCGGTGAAGAAGGTCTTGGAGATGACGCCGGTCAGGCTTCCGAAGACGAAGAAGTCGTACCACTCGAACGTCGTCCCTGCGGACGAAGCGGCCACCACGGTCCGTAGCGACGTCGGCTTCTGGCCAGCGTCCGTCGCGGCGATCTCCGCCATACGTTGTCTTCCTTCCCCAAGGACTTGTGCGATCCCGCATAGCGCGGAACTTTGCCGTCACACCAGCGTCGTCTTCACCACCCGCTCGAGCACCACCAGCGGCATGCGCCCGCGGCGCAGAACCTCGTGAAACTGCTTGATGTCGAAGCGCTCGCCTTGGCGGGCGCGGGCGTCCTCGCGCAGCCGGACCCATTCGTTGTGGCCCACCTTGTAGCTGCAGGCCTGCCCCGGCCAGACGCAGTAGCGATCGATCTCGCGCTGCATCCCGCCCCGCGGCCGGCCCGTCGCCTCGACCATGTAGTCGGTGGCCTTCTCCCGGCTCCAGCGCTTGGCGTGCAGGCCGGTGTCCACCACCAGCCGCACGGCGCGGAACAGGATCGATTGCAGATAGCCGATCCGGCCCAGGGGATCGTCGTCGTAGCAGCCGAGCTCGTCGCCCAGCTGTTCGGCGTAGAGGCCCCAGCCCTCGCCATAGGCCGAGAAGCCGCCGCCCTGCCGCCGCAGCATCGGGATGTCGGTCGACTGCTGGGCGATCGCCCCCTGCCAGAGGTGGCCCGGATAGGCCTCGTGGAACGCCAGGCTGGGCAGGGAATAGCGCGGCCACTCCGCCGTATCCTTGAGGTTGATGTAGAACCGCCCCGGCCGCTTGCCGTCCAGCGAGGCGCCCTGGGCGTAGCCGTTGGCGGCGCCGTCCTCGATCGCGGGCGGCACCCGCACGATCTCCATCGGCGCGTTCGGGATCGTGGCGAACACCCGGGGCAGCCGCTTCTCGATGTCGGCGACGCGGGTGTTCAGATAGGCCAGCAGTTCGGCGCGGCCGGCGTCGGTATTGGAATAAAGCTGGTCCGGCCGGCGGTTCAGCGCCACCAGGCGTTCGGTGACCGTGCCGCCGGTCAGGCCCTCGGCGCGCAGCAAGGTATCGATCTGGGCGGTCAGCGCCTTCACCTGATCGAGGCCGAGCTGGTGGATCTCCTCCGGCTTCAGCGCCGTGGTGGTCTGATAGGCCACCGCGCCTGCGTAGTAGGCCTCGCCGTCGGGAATCTTCCAGACGCCCGCGTCGTCGCTGGCAGTTTTGCGCAGGGCGTCCACCGCCGCCTTCTGGCGCTCGACGGCCGGCCGTACCGCTTTGGCCAGGATGTCGTCGGCACGGGCCTTCCAGTCTCCCGCAACCCCCGCCGCGGCCGCCTTCTTCGCGAAGGCCGTAGCCAGGCCGTCCGACGACGCCAGCTTGCCCAGCTGTGTGCTCGCCTGCTCCAGCAGGAAGCCGGGCGCCAGCACGCCTCGCGCCGCCTCGGCCTTGAGGCTAGCGGTCGTGGCGTCCAGCGCAGTGGCGAACCCGCGCAGGCGCTGCAGATAGGCGTCGGCGTCGGCCGCGCTCGCCACCGGATGCTTGGAATCCAGGAAGTCCGGCAGCGCCTGGTAGGGCCCGGAAAGCTGGCTCACTACATAGGGGGAATAGGGCGCGTAGGAAAAGCTGGCCGAGGCGCCCTCGCCGAAGCGGAACCGCTCGCCGCCCGTTACCGCCGTCTCGTACTGATAGCGGACGACGTCGTAGTCGATCTGCGCGGCAGGCCCCAGGCGGGCGCGGTCGATGGCCTTCAGCCGTGTCAGCCGCCCCTTGGTCCGCTGGAACATCGCATCGCGCCCGGCCGGCGAATAGTCGCTCAGCTTCGCCCGGAGGCCCGCGCGGGCGCCCACGTCCAGGCCCAGGCTGGTGGCGGCCTCCGGGGCCTCGTCGATCTGCTCGTCCCAGAACCGGTCCAGCAGCGCTCGAAGCTTCTGGTCCTCGCCCTGTCCCTGCGCCTGCGCCGGCAGGGCGGTGAAGAGGGCCGCACCCGCGGCGCCCTGGAGGAAGAGCCTGCGATCCATGATGGTCCCCAACGCAACGAAGCGCGGGACCGTAGCGGACAGGCGGCCGCACGCAAGACAGCCGGAAGCCCCGGGATTGAGGTCAGGCCGCCGCGGTGTCGGCTTCGCTGTCCGGCACGTCGCGGTTGGCGGCGGCCTGGGCGATCTCGGCCAGCAGCAGTCCGGGCGCGATGGGCTTGCCCACCACCCCGTCCATGCCGGCGTCCAGATAGGCTTGCCGCTGGTGGGCGAGGACGTTGGCGGTCAGGGCCACGATCGGCGTCGCCGCGGCGGCGCCCCCGAGGGCGCGGATGCGGCGGGCGGCCTCCAACCCGTCGATGCCGGGCATCTGGATGTCCATGAGGATGAGGTCGAAGCCGCCGCGGGCCGCAGCGTCCACGCCCGCGTAGCCGTCGGCCGCCGTCTCTACCGCCGCGCCCAGGTTCTCCAAGAGCTTGGTGGCGATCAGCCGGTTGGTGGGGTTGTCCTCGACCACCAGCACGCGCACGCCGTCCAGCAGGGTGTCCAGAGCTTCGGCCGCCTCCTGTTGGGCTTCGGCCGCGTCGGCGCGCACCTCGATCCAGAAGGTCGAGCCCTGGCCCTCGACGGACCTGAAGCCCACGTCGCCGTCCATCATCTCCGCCAGCCGGCGGGTGATGGCCAGCCCCAAGCCGGAGCCGCCGAACTTGCGAGTGGTCGAAGCGTCGGCCTGGTTGAAGCGCTCGAACAGCCGGTCTTGGGCCGCCTCCGGGATACCCACTCCGGTGTCCTCCACCTCGAAGCGCAACACGCCGGGTTCGGGGCGCCGGCAGCGCACCACCACGCGGCCGGCCTCGGTGAACTTCACGGCGTTGCCCACCAGGTTGAACAGGGCTTGGCGGAGACGGACGGGGTCGGACCTGACCCACCCGAGCGCCGGGTCGGCGTCGACCAGTAACTGCAGGTTCTTGGCCTTGGCCTGGGGCTCCAGCAGGCGCACCACGCCCTCGACCAGCATCGCCGGGTCCACCGGCTCGCAAGCCAGCTCCAGGCGTCCTGCCTCGATCTTCGAGAAGTCGATGACGTCGTTCAGCAGTTCGGCCAGCATCTGGCCGCAGGACAGCGCTTCGCGCAGCAGGCCGCGCCCGTCGTCGGTCAGCCGCTCGTTCTTAAGCAGATGCAACACGCCCATCACGCCGTTCATGGGCGTGCGAATCTCATGGCTCATATTGGCCAGGAAGGCCGCCTTCGCCTCGGCGGCGGCCTCGGCGGCGACCTGAGCCTCCTTCAGCGCGATCTCCTGGCGCTTGAGGGTGTCGCAGTCCTGCACCAGGCCGACCGCCTTCAGCCAGCGGCCGTTGCGCGACTTGACCAGGTGATGGAACACCCGAACCCAGCGCTCGCTGCCGTCGGGCCGCACGATGCGGGCCTCGAAGCTCTCGCCCGAGTTCTTGTCCCCGCGGTGCAGAGCGCGGAACGAGGCGCGCACGTGCGGCAGGTCGTCCACGTGGAAGCCGGGATAGCGGAGCTCGGTCGCTTCCTCGTAGCTCGAGTTCTTGCGGCCGGTGATCCGTTCGAACTCCGGCGAGCACCAGAAGGTCTTGCCCACGTGATCGATCTCGTAGACGCCGGCCTCGGCGGCTTCGAGCGCCAGGGCCAGGCGACCGGCCAGGGCCTGGGCCTCGCGACGGGCCTTGCGGGCGGTCTGCTCGCCCTTGCGCGCCGCATCGCGCGCCTCGGCCAGCTCGGTGATGTCCTCGGAGATCCCCTTGAGGGCGTGGAACCCCCTGGCGATCCGTTCGGTCCGGACGGTGACCCGCATGGTCAGCCAGCGATCGCGGGCGCGGATCCGGTGTTCGATCCGCATGTCGCCGCCGTTGGCGACGGCGTCCGTCATGATCTGGGCCATCTTCGCCCGGTCGCGCGGGTGGACGATCTGATAGAAGCGCTCGGCGGTCCATTCGACCGAGGGGTCGAGGCCGACGAGTTCGACGATCTCGTCCGACCACCAGATGACGTCCTTGCGCGGGTCGAACTCCCAGACGCCGATGCCGGCGGCGGCGCCCAGGGCCTTGCGGGTCCGCCGGGCTTCCTCGCTCTCCGCGCGATAGGTGCGCTCGTCGGTGACGTCGCGCATGCTGCCGATATGCGCGCCGTTCTCCATGACCTGGCGGCGGGCGGCGACCCAGCGCCACTTCCCATGTCGATCCTTGAGGCGCACCTCGGCCTCGCTCACGTCGCCGGGCTGCGCCACGTCGGCGCGCGCGCGGATGCCTTCGATCTCTTCGGGATGGCAGAAGTCGAAGACCGATCGGCCGACCAGCTCCTCCTGGCTCAGGCCGGTGAAGTCGGCCCAGGCCTGGTTGACCTGCAGCAGGGTTCCATCCGGCGCGACGACCTGCATGAGGTCGCGGCTGTTGTCGAACAGCCACTGCGCCATCTGGGCCCTGTCGGCGGCGCCTTGAGCGCTCTTCCGAGCCATGCGTTCTCCCCGCGCCTGTCGCCGGTCGGCGGACTAAGCTGACGCAGGGGTACGCGGGGAGTGTAAATTTAAGGTTGTGCCAAAAATCGGCGTTTTGTCGCGTACCCGACTTTACCGCCGCCTTTTCCGCAGCTTAGAAGGCGCTCTCGCCCGTGATGGCCCGTCCCAGGATCAGGGCGTGCACGTCATGCGCGCCCTCGTAGGTGTTGACCGTTTCCAGGTTCGAGGCGTGCCGCATCACGTGGTACTCCCCCGAGATGCCGTTGCCGCCGTGCATGTCGCGGGCGACCCGGGCGATATCCAGCGCCTTGCCGCAGTTGTTGCGCTTCAGCATCGAGATGGCTTCCGGAACCCAGGCGCCCTCGTCGATCAGCCGGCCCAGCGCCAGCGCGCCTTCGAAGCCCAGGGCGATCTCGGTCGACATGTCGGCCAGCTTCTTCTGTACCAGCTGGCGCGAGGCCAGGGTGCGGCCGAACAGGCTGCGGCTGGACACATAGTCGCGGCTGGCGTGCAGGCAGAACTCCGCCGCGCCCATGGCGCCCCAGGCGATGCCGTAGCGCGCCTTGTTCAGGCACGAGAACGGCCCGCGCAGGCCCTCAACGCCCGGCAGCATGGCGTCCTCCGGCACGTGGACGTCGCTGAGCGAGATCTCGCCGGTGACCGAAGCGCGCAGGGACAGCTTGTTCTTGATCTGCGGAGTCTCGAACCCCTTGGTCCCGCGCTCCACCAGGAAGCCGCGGATCTTGCCGTCCAGCTTGGCCCAGACCAGGGCCACGTCGCTGACCGGCGAGTTGGTGATCCACATCTTCGCGCCGTTCAGCACGTAGCCGTCCGACACCTTCTTCGCCGTCGTGCGCATCGAGGCGGGGTCCGAGCCGCCGTCCGGCTCCGTCAGGCCGAAGCAGCCGATGATGCGGCCGGCGGCCATGCCGGGCAGGTACTTGCGCTTCTGCTCCTCCGAGCCGAACGCATAGATCGGATACATCACCAGCGAGCTCTGCACGCTCATGGCCGAGCGGTAGCCGGAATCGATCGCCTCGATCTCGCGGGCGATCAGGCCATAGGCGACGTGATTCACGCCGGCGCAGCCGTACTCCTCGGGCAGCGTCGGGCCCAGGAAGCCCAGCTCGCCCATCTCGGTCATGATCTCGCGGTCGAACCGCTCCTCGGCATAGGCCGAGACCACCCGGGGCAAGAGCTTCTCGCGGGCGTACTGGCGGGCGGCCTCCCAGACCATCCGCTCCTCTTCCGAGAGGCGCGAGGACAGGTCGAGCGGGTCATCCCAGCGGTAGGTCTTCTGGGGCGCGCCAGAGTCGAGCGGCATGGGAGGTCTCCGTGGCGTTAGGTCGGGCGCGGGATAACGGCTTTTCCCGCGGCCGGGTAGGCGCCTTCGCGTTTCCCGCCCGCAACCGGCCCTACAGCTCGGCCCACATCCGCAGCAGGTTCTGGTAGGTCCCGGTCAGGGAGACGATGGCCGGGGCGCCGAGCCCTGCGTCCTGGGCCAGGGTCTGGATGGCCACGTCCATGTCGAACAGCAGGGTCCGCTTGGCGTCGTCGCGCACGAGGCTCTGGATCCAGAAGAAGCTGGCCACCCGCTCGCCCCGGGTGACCGGCGTGACCCGGTGCAGGCTGGAGGCCGGATAGAGGATCAGGTCCCCGGCCGGCAGCTTCACCTCGTGCGCGCCATAGGTGTCCTCCACCACCAGCTCGCCGCCGTCGTAGTCGTCCGGCCCTGCCAGGAAGAGGGTCGCCGACAGGTCGGTGCGCACCCGGATGCCCTGGTCGCGCTGGAAGCGCATCGCATTGTCCACGTGGTCGCCGAACGTCTGGCCCGGCCCATACCAGTTGAACAGCGGCGGATAGACGGTGTGGGGCAGGGCGGCGGCCATGAACAGCGGGCTGCGGGTCACGGCTTCCCGCACCCGGGCGCCGGCCTGCCGGGCGGCGTCCGACGCCTCGGGCAACTGCCGGTTCGCCTTCGCCAGCGCCGACTGCTTGCCGGACGTTGCGTTGCCGTCTTCCCAGGCGGCGGCGTCGATGAAGGCGCGCAGGTCGCGCACCGCGTCGGGCGACAGCACGCCCGGAACATGCAGCATCATGAGCAAACCCTAGAACGAATGGCGCCCCGCCTGCGAGCAGCAGAGGCGGGGCGCTTTACGCGCCGTCGGGCCGAAGCCTGACAGCGCCTGCCGGTCCTGTGGGGGGATTCAGAACCGGTAGTTGGCGGTGAGCGTCGCATTGCGGCGATCGCCCGGCATGGCCCAGCCGTTGTTGCGGACCCGCGTGTAGTACGCCTTGTCGAACAGGTTGTTCACGTTCAGGCGCAGCTCAAGCTGCTCCGTCGGCGACCAGGCGATTGTGGCCCGGTGCACGAAATAGTCCTGCGCCTTCACCCGTGGGATCGTGGTGCGGACGGCGGTGGTCGCGCCGGTCACCAGGGCGTGCTGGGTCAGGTAGTACTCGCCCTGGTACGTCACGCCGTAGCCGACCTGGATGTCGTGCGGCAGGTCATAGGTGGTGAACAGGCTGAACGCGTGGTCCGGCACCTGCAGCAGGTCGTCACCCCGGGTGAAATCGCGCCCCTGGGCGGCGAAGACGTCGTCGACCCCCTGGAGCACCTTGGACTTCAGGTAGGTGTAGTTGGCGAAGATCGACCAGGCGTCGGTGATCCGGCCGGAGGCGCCGAGCGTGACGCCTTGCACCCGGGCGCTGCCGTCCAGTTGCTGGTCCGGCTGCTGCGGATCGTTGGACGCCACACGGTAGTTGGTCCGCTCGTTGCGGAAGATCGCCGCGGTCAGCGACAGCCGGCCCTGGATGTCCCACTTGGCGCCGATCTCGATGTTCTCGGATTTCTCCGGGTCGACCGTGCAGGTCGCCACGACGCAGGCGCCCTGGCCGTTGACCGTGGCTTGGCTCGGGGTCTCTGAGTTGGCGTAGGAGACGTAGAGGCTGGCGTTCGGGATCGGCTTGTAGACCACACCGATCCGGTAGGTCAGCAGGTTGTCGTCGACCTTGAAGCTGGGGCCGGGCGTGACGGTCCCCAATGTCGGGCCCACCACCGTGGAATAGGTGTCGGTGGAGTTGGAGCCCTCGTTGTGCTCCCACCGGACGCCGCCGTTGATCGACCACTGCTCGTTGATGACGATGTTGTCGAACAGATAGACGGCTTGGTTCCGGCGGTCGCCGTCCTGTGCGCTGGCCTGGATGAAGTTGATCGGGCCCGTGTAGGTGTTGTTCGGGCTGGCGATGTTCATCGGCGGCAGGGCCACCGTCGCGCCCGTCGCGGTGCGGAAGACGTTGCCGGTGTCGAGGTGGAAGTCCTCGTCCAGGAACGCGACGCCGAACACCACCGTGTGACGCATCCCGCCCAGCTCGCCGTCCCAGGTCAGGTCGATCTGGTTGTACAGCAGGGTGTTCTCGGTATCGCGCAGGTTCCCGCGCGGCCCGCTGGGCTGGTAGAAGCCCGGCGCCGGATCGGTGGGAAGGCAGGCGGTGTAGCCCGTTATGTTGGTGGCGGTGGTCGACTGGCTCCAGGCCACCGGCTTCTGGCCGTTCGCCAGGCAGTAGGTCCCCTGCGGCGGATTCACCACCGTGAGCTGGGTCACCTTCTGATAGCGCGACAGGTTCCGCAGCTTCAGCCCATTGCCGAAGTCGTGGTCGATGATCCCGGTCAGGATGTCGACGTCGGAGTCCTGCTTATCGACGTTCGAATAGCCGTAGTAGTTTTCCGGATCTACGCCCGGCACGGCCCGCCCGTTGTAGAACGGCACGCCATAGGTCGGCAGGTTCCGATCTTCCTGGTGGAAGTACATGGCCGTGAATTGGGTCGGGCCGTTCAGGCCGATGGTGATCGACGGCGCGATCCCCCAGCGCTTGAATTCCTCGACGTCCCGTCCCGGCGCGTCGTTCCGGTGGACCATGGCGTTCAGGCGCACCGCCACATTGTCGCCGACCACGTGGTTCGCATCGACCGTGCCGCGCCAGTAGTTCTCGGTCCCGACGCCGCCGCTGACGACCGTCGAGTTCCGGCCCGTCGGCCGCTTGGAGACGATGTTGATGGTGCCGCCCACCGAGCCTGCGCCCGAGTAGACCGAATTGGCGCCGTTGGTGACCTCGATCTGCTCGAGGTTGAAGGGGTCGGAGCGCGTGTACTGGGCACTGTCGCGGACGTTGTCGACCGTGATGTCGTTGTTGGCCGAATAGCCGCGCAGGTTGATGGAGTCGCCGAAGCCGCCGCCGCCCTCGCCGGCGCCGAAGGTGATGCCCGGCACCGTCGACAGGATGTCGCGCAGCGAGAGCAGGTTCTGGGCCTCGATCACGCCCCGCGGCACCACGGTCACGGTCTGCGGGTTGTCCAGCGGCTTGGCGGTCACCTTCGGATTGTTCTGCTTGGTCAGCTTGCCCTCGACCTCGATGCCCGAGACCGTGCCGGCCGAATCCGCATCGGCCGTGGCGATCGCCGCCCCGTCGGCCTCCACCGCCTTCGCCGCCCCGCCCAGCGACAGCCCCGCCAGCCCTGCGAGCGCGCAGGTCATGGCCAGCTTCTTCCGCGCGGCGATGCCGCCTCCAACTCTCACCATATCCCCCGCGCCCCTCGGCGTGTTGCGACTAAGAATGCGAGGCGTTCTTAAGTCGCGACATGACGTCGCGCAATGAGAATCGTTCGCAACTTTGAAAACGCCTCACCGCGCGCCGGCCGCTTGCGCCCCGTCAATGCGCCGGCGTGAAACCGGCGGCCTCCTGGCGCCGTACCTGCATGCAGGAACCTTACGGCCAAGCTGGCTGCGGCAGACGAGGAAGGCGCCCGTGACGCTCAACGGCGGCAATGCGATCGCAACACCCGGGCTCGTGCGGCGGGCCTTCCAAAAACAATGGCGAGCGGCGCCGCAACCGTCCCCGTGGGCGCCCGTTGAACCTCAGGCAACCGGCCATAGGGAGCCTGCGGTCAGCCTCATGAACGACGTGCTCAAGCCCTATTTCGTCCTGGCCTGCGTCGCCTTCTTCGTGGGCTTCGCGAGCTATCTGGCGCTGGGCCGGATGCTGGCTCCGCCGACCCTTGCCACGGACGACTGGCAGGCGTCGATCTCCGCGCCTGCGGTTCCCGACCAGCCCCTGGCCCGCGCAAAGCACATCTAGCCGCGGTCGGCGCCGAGGCCGTGGGAGGGGGTATCGGGCCAAACGCGGTCGGCCCGGGTCTCGTCTGTAAGCTCCCGCGCCCTCAGCCCCGCTCGCGGCCCGCCCGTCCTCGCGACCCGCCCTGCATAGCCCCAAAACGAAGGCGGCCCCGGCAGCCATCTAAGGCGCCAGGGCCGCACACCCGTCGCTCGCTGTCCGAGGGGGAACGGACGCCAGCGCGATCGGAACTTATTTAGGTTCGGCCCGGCGGTTTACAAGGATCCCAGCTTGCCCAGCGCCACCGTGGCGGCGGCCTCCTCCAGCCTCGGGCGATCCTGCCGATAAGACGCCTCCGCGGCCTGGTAGCGGGCGCCCACGGCCTCAATGTTCTGGGCCAGCAGGGTCTGCTCGGCGGCCAGCGCCGCGCAGCCCTGGTACGCGGTCGGGTCGACCACGGCCGGGCCTGCGGGCCCGGTGGCCGGCGCGCCCGGCAGCGGCGTCTTCACAGGCGGAGGCGGCGGGGTCACCGGCCCCGCAGTCGCGCCGGGCGCCGGGGCGGAGGGGCCGCAGAGCGCCAGCGCCGCCGTCACCGCCGCCTGCTGCTCGGCCGCTGCCGTCCGGAAGGCCGCAAGGCTGTCGGCGAGCCCGCGATGAGTCGTCTCCGCATCGTTGCGTGCGGCCGTCACGCGACCCGCATCACCGCGCCGAGCCGCCTCCAGCGCCCGGCCGGCCTGGTCCCGGATGCGCTTCTCGGCCCGCTCGATGGCCGCCAGGTCGGTCAGGGCCTTGGCGTTGAACGCCTGGGCGCCCGCCAGGGCCGCATCGATGGCGTCGGCGCCCTCCGGACGCATGGGCGCAGCGGGCAGGGTGGCGGGCGGAGCCACCGCCACGGGCGTCGGCGTCGCCTCGGGCGCGGCCTTGGCCGGCGGCGTCTTCTCCCCGGAGCAGCTCACTAGCAGCATCGCGGCCGCCGCGCCCAGCGCGATCCCCGGCCACCGCCCGTCGGTCATGGTCCGCATGGCCTGGCTTCCCTCTCGCAACACGCTCCCGACTGATTGAGGGAACCTGCGGCCGGGCGCAAGCAGATCGCGGTGCTCAGACGGCGTCGCCCGGGCGCGGATAGACCCGGATGGCGCAGCCGTGGGCCATGGCGTGCTCGGCCGGCGCGCGGTCCTCGGCCGACAGGTGCGGCCCCAGCTCGACGATGCCCGCCTTCTCGAACCCCGGCTCGCCCCAGCCCTGTTCGGCCAGGCCGCCCGTCGCCACGGCCAGGGCCTGGTCGTGCGAGGCGGCGCGGGCGAACACCAGCATCCGGCGCCGCTCGCCGGCCGGATACCGCGTGGTCGGCCCGGCCGCGGCGGTGGCCAGGATGAGGTACAGCTCCTCCTCGGCGCCGGGGCCGCTCATCGCCGGCCCCCGCCCTTACGCCGCGCTAGGGCGAACGGCGCCAGCGCCGCCGCCACCCCGCCGGTGTTCGACGCCAGGTCCCGCCACTGGAACGTGCCCGACACCAGGCCCCAGATCTGCGTCACCTCGAACCCGGCGCCCACGCCGAGATAGGCGGCGCCGATCAGCCACGGGTTCACCCGGGGCAACGAGGCGATGGTCAGAAGGGTCAGGAGGTAGCCATAGGCCACGTGCTCGATGACGTCGGGGGTAGGCACGTTGCGCGCCGCGTTGTGGTGCGGATCCAGCGCGCCGGCCAGCGCCACGCCGAGGACCAGCACCAGGGCGGCCCGCCCGGCCCAGGTGATCCGGGTCTGCATCCCCGCCTCATAGGCGATCCGCCTGCCCGCGCGCTATGGCCGAGGAAGTGTTCGCTTAATGTTCTCGTTTCGCGCCGACGATGGTAGCGTTGCGGCATGACCAAATATGACCCCGCCTACTGCGAGCAGATCTCGGGGGACCTCTTCTTTCGTCTCGCCAACGGTCAGACCCTGGACCAGATCTGCGCCACGCCCGGCTGGCCCAGCCGCCCCACGATCCGCGCGTGGGCGAAGAAGAACTCCTACATCTCGGAGGCTCTCGTCCAGGGCCGGAACTTTCGCCGCCGGCGCGAAGGCTATCCCTTCGACGCAGCCGCAGCCCAGGACCTCCTCCACCGCATCCGGCTGGGCGAGCCGCTGGGCTGGCTGCTGCGCCAGCCCGGCCGCCCCCACCGCCGCATGCTGAACGCCTGGAAACGGCAGAACCCCGACTTCGCCGCCGAGCTCGAAGCCGCCAAGGCCTTCGCCGACCCCAGCCGCCGCCGATACGGCCGCCGCCGCGCGCGTTTGCGCTTCGACCAGGATGTGGCCGACCGGATCATGCTGGCGGTGCTGCGCGGGGCGACCCTGCCCGAGCTGGGCCGCGACCCCACCCTGCCCAGCCCGATCGGGCTCCAGCGGTGGCGCAAGGCCGATCCCGAGTTCGACGCCGCGCTGCGGTCGGCGATGAAATACGGTCACAAGGCCCGTGGCCGCGCCCGCGCCGCCGCCTTCTGCTCGCCCAGGATCACCCGGCGCGTCACCCGCCGCATCGTCGATGGCGCGTCGCTCGCCGCCCTCGGCCGCGAGCCGGACATGCCCAGCCTCTTCACCCTCTACAAATGGGTTCGCACCCGCCCCGACTTCGCCGCTGAGGTCGCCCGCGCCTGCGAGTTCCGCGACTGGATGATCGCGGACCAGGCCGTCGCCCACGCCGACCGCCTCGCTGCCGACCCCCGCGCCGCCAGCCGCGTCCTGGGCGCTGCCAGCAAGACCCTCGGCCAACTCAACCCGCACCCCGGCGCGAGGCGGCGGGACTGAGAGCGGAGGCGTGGGGCGAAGAGGCTGCGTGGCGACGCGGCCGGTCATGGCGCCGAGCGGTCACTCGCCGCTCAAGCCAGATACGGGCTGAAATGCGGACGTCTCATATCCAGCTGGAGCGCGCCTGTTCTCGATCGAAGACCGAAGCCGGCGCGCTCATGGCGTTAGACGGTAGGGACTGTGCCACCGTCGATGACAAACTCAGCGCCGTGGATCGCGGCGGCGCGATCGGAAGCCAGGTAGGCGATAAGGTCGGCCACCTCGTCGGGTTCGGCGCCACGGCCAATGGCGATACCCCCCAGACCGTCGAGCACAGCCTGCCGCGCCTCCTCGATCGTGCCGCCATTGGCGGCCTGCAGACGTTCCAGGAAGTCGGTGGTTGCTTCGGTCATAATCCAGCCGGGGGAGACGACGTTAACCCGCACGCCCTTCGGCCCCAGCTCCTTCGAGATCGACTTGCTGTAGGTCCTGAGCGCGGCTTTGGCGGCGGCGTAGGCCGTGGTCGCTTCCGGCAGCGGCAGGACCGACTGGATGGAGGTGACATGCACCACGGCCCCGGCGCCGCGCTCGATCATCTGCGGGATCAGAAGCCGATCCAGCCGGACCGTGGCCAGAAGATTGAGGTTCAGCTCGGACAGCCAGTGATCGTCCGTCAGGGCGACGAAGCCGCCGCCCGGCGTCGTCGAGCCGCCGATGACGTGAGCCAGGATGTCGACGCCGCCCAAACGTTCCAGCGCCGCCTTCGCGAGGGCTTCCCCGCCCTCAGCCGTCGTCAGGTCCGCCTGGACGAACTCCACGCCATCGATGGGCTCCAATGTTCCGCGGGCGGACGTGATCACCCGCGCGCCGCCAGCCAGGAAGCGATCGACGGTGGCGCGGCCCAGACCCTTGGTGCCGCCACTGATGAGCACGCGCTTGCCGGCGAACTCGGTTGGGTCACACTTGCGGGTCATGCCGTGATCTCCAGAGCCTTGATGGCGTCGCCTTCGAGCGTGAAGCGATAGGTGAAGCGGATCGGGCTTCCCGGAAAGTCGCCGTAGGCGGAGCCTTCGACGACGACATGACCGCCGTCCTGATGCGCGGTCTCCGGCGCGAAGATCGCCCTCGCGGGAACGACCGCGTCTTCGAGCAGACGGCGGATTTCAGCGCGGCCGTTGAAGACCGCGCCGTTGTCGCGGAGGACGGCGTCGGCCGTGAACGGCCGGAGCATGCCGTCGACATCGAGCTGAGCGTTGGCCGCTACGTAGGCGGCGATCGGGGAGGGAAGTTCGGGCGGCATCGGTCCTGTCCTGCTTGCGGCGTTCGCCACCGGAAGCGGCGGCGGGTGCGCTTGCCAGCCAAGTTAGCCATGGACAAGCGGAGGCATAATCGGGACAAAACAGGACGACTCATCGCGGATATCGGGACAATGGCGCAGCATAGCCTGACTGAGCTGGACGCCGTTCTCATGGTCGCCCGGCGGGGAAAATTCCGTGCGGCGGCGGTTGAGCTCGGGGTCTCGACCACGGCCCTCAGCAACGCGGTCGGAAAGCTGGAGCGCGCGCTCGGCGTACGACTTTTCAATCGCACGACGCGAAGCGTGTCCCTTACCGAGGCCGGTCAGCGGTTCGTCGACCAGGTCGCTCCCGCCGTCCGCGACATTCATGAGGCGATGGAGGCTGCCCGCTCCCAGCAGGCCACGCCATCCGGCACGCTGCGCATCAACGCCTTTCCAACGGCGGCGCGCGAGATCTTTTCCTCGCTCGTCTTGCCGTTCCAGCGCCTGCACCCCCAGGTCCATATCGACATCGTCACGGAGGGGCGCCTGGTGGACATCGTGGCCGGCGGCTTCGATCTTGGCGTGCGCAGCGAAGACCTGGTGCCCGTCGACATGATCTCCCTGCCGCTGGGTGGCGCCCGGCGCAATGTGGTGGTTGGCGCGCCGAGCTATCTGGAGGCGCGCGGGACGCCAAAGATTCCGCAGGACCTCACCGCGCACACCTGTCTCCGCGTCCGGCTTCCCAATGGCGCGATCTATCGCTGGCCGTTAGAGAAGGATGGGGAGGCGGTCCATATCGACGTGGAAGGCGGTCTTACTCTCGACGAAGCGAGCCTCGCCCGGACCGCGGCGCTGGCGTCCGTTGGTCTCACCCTGGCGATGGAGTCCGACGTGCGAGACGACATCGATGCAGGCCGCCTTGTCCGTGTGCTTGAGGACTGGACGCCGACGCTGCCGCCCTTGAGCCTCTATTACCCTAGTCGGCGCAACCCGACCGCTGCGTTCAAGGCATTTATCGACTTCGCGCGTCGCCACGGTGGGCAGGCTGTCGCCGACATCGATGGGTTAGATGCAGGAAGCCGACCTTCCCTCACACGATAAACGGCGCCAGGCGGACGCACCGAACTTCCGACTTGGGTCGAGCCGCATCATTTGCCATCGCAGGCCTCGGCGCACCGAACTGGCCGCCCGGCGCCGCCAATCCCCAGCCCGCCGTTGACTCTCGGCCTTCGGCGTATATAACGCCCCACCTCTCGCCCGCGGGCTCTCCTGCGGGCGCATTCCGTTTTGCATATCTACTCCGAAGGCGCGAACGATGTACGCGGTGATCAAGACCGGCGGCAAGCAGTACCGGGTCCAGCCTGGTGACATCCTGGTTGTCGAGAAGCTCGAAGGCGAACCCGGCGCGGCCGTGGCGTTCGGCGACGTGCTGATGCTGGGCGATGGCGAAGCTGTCACGGTGGGCGCGCCCCTCGTGGCCGGCGCCTCGGTCGCCGCGACCCTGATCGAGACCCGCAAGGGCGAGAAGGTGAAGATCTTCAAGAAGATCCGTCGCCAGGGCTATCGCCGCACCCGCGGTCACCGCCAGGCCGAGACGGTTCTTCAGGTCACCGGCATCACCGCCGGCGGCAAGGAGACCAAGTGGGACGGCACGGTCAGCCTGACCACCAAGGCCGAGCTCGACGCCCGCGCCCGCGGCCTGGACTTCGCGACCCTCAACGTCTCGAAGAAGGCCCTGAAGGCCGGCGCGGCCGCCCCGGCGGCCAAGGCCGAGAAGCCCGCCGCCAAGGCCAAGGCTCCGAAGGCCGACGTGGTCGAGGAAGCCGCCGCCGCCGCTCAGGTGAACGCTCCGGTCGAGACCGAAGCCAAGGCCGCCGCGCCGAAGAAGGCCGCGGCTCCCAAGGCCGAAGCCGGCGAAAAGAAAGCCGCGGCGCCGAAGAAGGCCGCCGCCAAGAAGGACGACGCCGCCGAGTAATCGGGCGGCGATCAGTTAAGGACAGGAGCGACCTATGGCTCACAAGAAATCCGGTGGTTCGTCGCGCAACGGCCGCGACTCGGCTGGTCGGCGCCTCGGCGTGAAGAAGTTCGGCGGCGAAGCCATCAACGCCGGTTCGATCATCGTGCGTCAGCGCGGCACCAAGTTCTGGCCGGGCGAGAACGTGGGCATGGGCAAGGACCATACCCTCTTCGCGCTCGTGACCGGCGCGGTGCGGTTCGTGACCAAGGCGAAGAACCGAACCTACGCCACGGTGGTCCCGGCCGAGAAGATCGTCGCAGCCGAATAGGCGGACCCTCCTCTCTCCGGTTCCGCCTCACCAGATTAAGGCGGACCGGACATAAGACGACCTTTCGCGGGGAGTCCGGTCAGCCGGGCTCCCCGCTGTCGTTTCAGGGCGCCGCCAGAGCGCCGGGAGGTACGAGATGTGTGCACTGGACGTGAGACCCGCGGTCGCCACCGAGCGGCTGCTGCTGCGTGGGCCCACCGCGGCCGACGTGGCCCCGATCGCCGAACTGGCCAATGACCTGGGCGTGGCGGGGATGACCTCGCGGCTGCCGTACCCCTATGGCCAGGACGACGCCGAAGCCTTCGTAGGCTCGGTGGCGCGGATGAATCCCCGCACCGAGGCGGTGTTCGCCGTGGAGCACCGGCAGTTCGGCGTCGTTGGCGTGCTGGGCTTTCATGAGCGCGCGCCCGGCCGATCCGAGCTCGGCTACTGGTTCGGCCGCCCGTTCTGGGGCCGCGGCTACGCTACCGAGGCGGTGACGGGCGCCCTGCGCTGGGCCAAGGGGGACTGGCGCCGCAACGTGGTGTGGGCCGGCCACTTCGCCGACAACCGCGCCTCGAGCCAGGTGCTGTGCAAGGCCGGCTTCCTCTACACCGGCGACGTCGAGCCCCGTCCCTGCGCAGGCCGAAACGGCCAGGCCGTGCCCACCCGCATGATGGTCTGGCTGGCGTAGGACTGGTAAGCGAACGCCGATGACCGCCGCCTCGTCCCGCCGATCCGCCGCTTCCGGCCACGCGCTGCCCGTCCAGGCGGCGATCGTGGTGGCGGGCGTCGTGGCCATGGCGGCGGCGGGGCGGTTCTCCATCCCCATCGGGCCCGTGCCGATCACGCTGCAGACCTATGCGCTGTTCGTGCTCGCCGGCCTCTTCGGCGGGCGGCTGGGCCTGGGCATCGTCCTGGCCTGGCTGGCCTGCGCGGCGTTCGGCCTGCCGGTGCTGGCGGGCGGGGCCGGCGGCTGGAAGGCCCTCGTCGGCCACACCGCCGGCTTCCTGGCCGGCATGGCGGCTGCGGCCTACGTCTGTGGGCGCGGGGCCGAGAGGGCCAAGGGCTGGCCCTCGCTGGTGGCCCTGTTCGCGGCTGGCCACGTTATCGTCCTGGCGGTCGGCTGGGCGGGCCTTGCCAGCTTCATGAGCCCCGGTCCCGCCTTTGAGACCGGCATCCAACCCCTCTTGCTCGGCGCGGCCGCCAAGTCGCTCGCCGCCGCGCTCACCGTCCGTCTGGTTTCCCGATGAAGTTCCTCGATCAGGTCAAGGTCTATGTGCGCAGCGGCAACGGGGGCGGCGGGGCCGTCTCGTTCCGCCGTGAGAAGTACATCGAGTACGGCGGCCCGGACGGCGGCGACGGCGGCCGCGGCGGCGACGTCTGGATCGAGGCGGTGGAGGGGCTGAACACCCTGATCGACTACCGCTACCAGCAGCATTTCCGCGCCGGCACGGGCGTCCACGGCATGGGCCGCAACCGCCACGGCGCCGCGGGCGAGGACGTGGTCCTGAAGGTCCCCGTGGGCACCGAGGTGCTGGACGAGGACAAGAACCTGATCGTCGACATGGACCATGCCGGCCAGCGGGTCCTGCTCGCCAAGGGTGGCAACGGCGGCTTCGGCAACACCCACTTCAAGGGCCCGGTGAACCAGGCCCCCCGCCACGCCAACCCAGGCCTGGAAGGCCAGGAACTCGCCATCTGGCTTAGACTAAAGCTGATTGCTGACGTTGGACTTGTCGGACTTCCGAACGCCGGTAAGAGTACATTCCTCGCGGCGGCAAGTGCAGCGCGGCCGAAGATCGCAGACTATCCTTTCACGACACTAGCGCCAAATCTTGGAATGGTCGACCTTTCTCTGGGTGAGCGGTTTATTCTGGCCGACATACCGGGCCTGATCGAAGGCGCTCACGAGGGTGCGGGGATCGGCACGCGGTTCCTGGGGCACGTCGAGCGGACGGCGGTGCTGATCCACCTCGTGGACGGGACCCAGGAAGACGTGGCCGGCGCCTGGCGCACGGTCCGCCACGAGCTGGAAGCCTATGGCGAGGGCCTGGAAGACAAGCCCGAGCTGCTGGCGCTGAACAAGATCGACGCCCTGGACGAAGAGACCATCGCGGCCAAGGCGGCCGAGTTGGAGGCCGCCGCCGGGGTGAAGGTCCGCCGCGTCTCGGGGTTCGCCAAGATCGGCGTCACCGAACTGCTGCGCGAGGCCTACGCCCTGGTCCAACAGCGCAAGGGCGAGGCCGCGGCCGAGGCCGCCGCCCCCGAGGACTGGCAGCCTTGAGCGGCCTGGCCGACGCGCGGCGGGTCGTCGTCAAGGTCGGCTCGGCCCTGCTGGTCAGGGCGGACGGGGCGGCCCATGGCGCCTGGCTGGCCGACTTCGCCGCCGACGTCGCCCGGATGCGGGCGCGGGGCCAGCAGGTGGTGATCGTCTCGTCCGGCGCGGTGGCCCTCGGCCGGCGCCGATTGGGCCTGGGCAAGCGCGCGCTGACCCTGCCGGAGAAACAGGCCGCCGCCGCCGCGGGACAATCGGCGCTGATGCGGGCGTGGGAGGAGGCCCTGGGGCCGCTGGGCTTCAACTGCGCCCAGGTCCTGCTGACGCGCGACGATACCGAGACGCGGCGGCGCTGGCTGAACGCCCGCGCCACGGTGGAGACCCTCCTGGGGCTGGGCGTCATCCCCGTGGTCAACGAAAACGACACCGTGGTCACCGAGGAGATTCGCGTCGGCGACAACGACCGGCTGTCGGCCCGCGTGGCCCAGCTTGTCGGCGCCGAAGCCCTGGTGCTGCTGTCGGACGTGGAAGGGCTCTACACCGCCGACCCGCGCCGCGATCCGTCCGCCACGTTGATCCCCCGCGTGGCGCGCCTGACACCCGAGATCGAGGCCATGGCAGGCGGCGCCAACGCCCAGGCCGGCGTGGGCACGGGCGGCATGGCCACCAAGCTGGAGGCCGCGCGTATCGCCAGCCAGGCCGGCTGCGCCACGGTCATCACCCTGGGCACGCGCTCGGGGCCGCTGGCCGCCATCGAGGCCGGGGCGCCGGCCACGGTGATCGAGCCGGCCACCACGCCGCGGGCGGCCTACAAGGCTTGGATCGGCGGCTCGCTGTCGCCGGCCGGCGCCCTGACAGTGGACGCCGGGGCCGCTGCGGCGGTGCTGAAGGGGAAGAGCCTGCTGGCCGCCGGCGTGAGGGCCGTGGAGGGCCGCTTCGACAAGGGCGAATGCGTCCGCGTCCTCGACCCCGAAGGCCGCGAGATCGCCCGCGGGCTGGTGCGCTACGAGTCGGGCCATGCGGCGCGGATCTGCGGGCTGAAGTCCGAGGCCATCGAGCCGGCGCTTGGCTACACGTCCGGCCCCCTGGTGCATGCCGACGATCTCGCGCTCGCCGCTCATGCCGTGACGTCGGGCTAGCCCCCGCCGCCCGGGGGGCGTAGGGAGTAAGGCTCAACCTGAGCAAATGGGGTCGTTAGGGTGGACGGCAGTTCGTCAGGCAGGGAGGCGCAGCCCGTCCGGACCGGACGGCTGGAAGCGCTCGCACCCGGTCAGGCGATACCTTTCGCAGGTGACCGTGTCGCCCTCGTGACGCCCGAGCTCGCCGCGGCGTTCCGGCCCGGCGACCGCCTGGTGGTGGTGCAGGACACCGGTGACCTGCTGCATATTCCCGCTCGGGAGCATGCCGCCGCCGAGGCCGCCGTCGGGCGCGCGGTCGCCGCCTTCGCGCGGATGAGCGAGGTCTCGGACGCCGCCATCACCGCCTTCTTCGAGGCGTTCGCCGCCAGGCTGGAGGACGATGCGGTCTGGGCCGCCATAGCGGCCGCCAACGCCACGGACGTGGAAAGCGCCAGGGCCCGCGGCCGCTCCACCACCCGCCTGATCGCCACCGACGCTATGCGGGCCGACATGGTCGCTGGCCTGCGCGCCTGGCGCGACGCCGAGCCACCGCGCGGCCGGGTGCTGGAGACGGTGCGCCATACGGGCTGGTCGGTGGAACAGGTCATGGCGCCGCTGGGCGTCACGGGCTTCGTGTTCGAGGGCCGGCCCAACGTCTTCGCCGACGCCACCGGGGTGATCCGGGCGGGCAACACCGTCGTCTTCCGCATCGGGTCAGACGCCCTGGGCACGGCGCGGGCCATCGTGGCCGAGGCGCTGGACCCGGCGCTGGACGCGGCGGGCCTGCCGGAGGGTGCGGCGGTGCTGGTCGACAGCGCCGCCCATGCCGCCGGCTGGGCCATGTTCGCCGACAGCCGCCTGGCCCTGGCCGTGGCGCGCGGATCGGGCCCGGCGGTCAGCCAACTGGGCGCCATCGCGCGGCAGGCCGGCACGCCGGTCAGCCTGCACGGTACGGGGGGCGCCTGGATGGTCGCCGACGCCACCGCCGATTCCGACCGGTTCTACGCCGCCGTCTATCACTCGCTGGATCGCAAGGTCTGCAACACGCTCAACGTCTGCTGCATCGTGCGCGAGGCGGCGGACCGGCTGGTCCCGGTGTTCCTTGAGGCGCTTGAGCGGGCGGGCGAGCGGCGTCGCGGCTGCAAGCTGCACATCGCCGAGGCGGATTTCGACCGACTGCCGGAGCGCTGGCGCACGGCCCGCGCCACGGTCATCCGGGCGGAGGGCCCTGTCGAGGAGCCGCTGGCCGAGCCTATCGCCGATGCGGACCTCGGCCGCGAGTGGGAGTGGGAGGAGACCCCCGAGGTCAGCCTGAAGATCGTGGACGACGCGGCCGAGGCGGTCGCCCTGTTCAACGCCTTCAGCCCACGCTTCGCCGCCGCCCTGATCTCCGAGGATCTCGGCGCACACGAGCGCTTCTACGCCACCATCGATGCGCCGTTTGTCGGCGATGGCTTCACCCGCTGGGTGGACGGTCAGTACGCGCTGAACCGCCCTGAGCTGGGCCTGTCCAACTGGGAGAACGGGCGGCTGTTCGCCCGCGGCGGCGTGCTTGCCGGCGACGGGGTGTTCACGGTCCGCGCGCGCGTCCGGCAAGCCGACCCCCACCTCGACCGCGGGGGCGCGCCCACCCCGCCCCGCGCCCGGTGACCTGAGCGGATGTGGTTCGCAGGTCCGGCGCGCCGCGCGCCCGTCGCCGGCCGCCCCCAGGCGCAGCGGCTGGGCTTCAGCCTCACCCCCGGCATGAAGGTCGGGCTCTACGGCGGCTCGTTCAACCCGGCCCACGACGGTCACGCGCACGTGGCGGAGACGGCCAAGCGCCGTCTGGGGCTCGACCGGGTCATCTGGTTGGTCTCGCCGCAGAACCCCCTGAAGTCGCGGCACGAGACCGCGGACCTTGCCGAACGGATCGCCGGCGCCAGGGCGCTGGCCCAGGGGCCTGGCATGATCGTCTCGGCCGTGGAGACCCGGCTGGGGTCGAACTACACCATCGACACCATCCGGGCGCTGAAGGCGCGTTATCCCGGCGTCCATTTCGTCTGGATCATGGGCGCCGACAGCCTGGCGACGTTCCATCGCTGGAAGGGATGGACACAGATCATGCACGAGGTGCCAGTGGCGGTGGTGTCGCGGCCCTGGATCTCGCTGAAGAGCCGTTTCTCGCCGGCCGCGCAGCGCTTCGCGCGCTTTCGCACGCCCACCCGCTCCGCCTTCCGCCTGGCCACGTCGAAGACCCCGGCCTGGGTCTTCCTGTTCGGCCGTTTCAACTTCCAGTCCTCCACGGCGCTCAGGGCTCGCAAGCCGCGCTGATGCGCTTGGCGGAACACGGCCCCCCCCTTGCGGCTTGATGTCTCGTGACGGCGGCTGACCGAAGGCCTGTCGTGTGATAGGGTCGGCCAGCGAGGACAAAAGGAGTTACCCCGCTGAACGCTGAATCTGCGCCGCGTGCGCAAGAGGCCCCGGCCGACGCCGCGACCTCGCTGGATGTCCAAGGCCGCAACGGTGGGGTGGAGGACCTGATCCTCACCCGCCTGGAAGACGACAAGGCCCAGGACGTTGTCTTCATCGACATCAAGGGCAAGAGTCCGGTGGCCGACGGCCTCATCGTCGCGTCCGGCCGTTCGGGCCGTCACGTGGGCGCCATGGCCGACCACCTGCTGCGCGCCCTCAAGGACGCCGGCTACGGCAAGTGCCGGGTCGAAGGCATGCCCAGCGCCGACTGGGTGCTGATCGACGCCGGCGATGTGATCGTCCACCTGTTCCGGCCGGAAGTGCGCAGCTTCTACAACATCGAGAAGATCTGGTCGGTCGACTCCGGTCACCGGGGCGTCGCGGCCGCGAACTAGCCGCACGCTTTACAGTCACGCCCGCGCCCGCTACAGGCGCGGCGATGACCGCTGTCATGACCATTACGATTACCCTGAAAACGACCCGCTCCGGCGGGGCGTCGACGGGTACGTGCGTGGTCTAGAGCCGGCACGATCCCGAAGAGCCCCGCCGACGCGCGGGGCAGCCTCTTCCGAGAAGCCAGACCTCGCGCCTCCGCAAACCAGGAGACGTAGAGCCATGCCGCATTCCCTTCCCGCAAATCCCCGCGTCGCCATCGTCGGCGCCACCGGCGCCGTCGGTGTCGAGATTGTCCGCTGCCTGGAGCAGCGCGGCTTCCCGCTGTCCAGCCTGAAGCTGCTGGCCTCGCCGCGCTCGGCGGGCCGCGAGATCGCCTTCAGGGGCCAGACCCTGGTCGTCGAGGCGCTGGGCGACGAAAGCTTCGAGGGCGTGGACCTCGCCCTGTTCTCGGCGGGGAGCGGCCTGTCCAAGGTCTACGGACCCAAGGCCGTGGCCGCCGGCGCGGTGGTGGTGGACAATTCTTCGGCCTTCCGCATGGATCCGGACTGCCCGCTGGTGGTGCCCGAGGTGAACGCCGAGGCGCTGGCAGAGCACCACGGCATCGTCGCCAACCCCAACTGCGTGGCGATCATCGCCGCTGTGGCGATGGCGCCTCTGGCCCGCGCCTTCAATCTGAAGCGCGTGCAGATGGCGACCTACCAGGCCGCCTCGGGCGCCGGCGCTGCCGCCATGGAGGAGCTCCGCGCTTCCACCGAGGCCGCGCTGGCCGGCCGGCCGTTCGCGCCCCAGGTCCTGCCGCACCCCTACGCCTTCAACCTGTTCAGCCACAACGCCGACGTCGATCCCGAGAGCGGCTACAACGGCGAGGAACTGAAGGTGATCGAGGAATGCCGCCGCATCCTCGACACGCCTGACCTGCCGATCGGGGTCACCTGCATCCGCGTGCCCGTGCTGCGCGCCCACGCCATCGCGCTGACGCTCGAGTTCGACCGCCCGGTGGATCCCGACCTGGCGCGCGAAGTCCTGGCGGCCGCGCCTGGCGTGCGGGTCATCGACGATCGGGCGCGCAACCACTTCCCCATGCCGTGCGAGGCGGAGGGGCAGGGCGACGTCCTGGTCGGCCGGGTCCGCCGCGACCTGGGCGATCCCACGGGCCGGTCGCTGGCGCTGTTCGTGGCCGGCGACCAGCTCCTGAAGGGCGCCGCGCTCAACGCGGTCCAGATCGCCGAGCGGCTGCTCCCGACGGCGTCGGAAGGTGCGCGCCAGCGCGAGCTGGTGGGCGCCTCCTGAGGTGGCGACTCGCCGGACTGGACTTGCCCCGGCCCGGCGGGCCACCCTTGTCTTGAGGAGAACCCAAAGATGTCCGAGACGCTCAGCCTTGACCTGCTGGACCGGACCGCCGGCGAGATCGTTGCGGCGCTCGCCGCCGGCCAGGCGAGCGCGCTGGATCTGACCGACGCCGCCATCGCCCGCATCGAGGACCGCGACCGCGCGATCAACGCCGTCGTCGTCCGCGACTTCGGTCGGGCCCGACAGGCTGCGCGGGCGGCCGACGTGGCCCTGGCGCGGGGTGAGCGCACCCCGCTGCTGGGCCTGCCGATGACGGTCAAGGAAAGCAACGAGGTGGAAGGCCTGCCGTCCACCTGGGGCAGCCCGGCCTTCAGCGGCTGGGTCGCGCCGCGGGATGCCGTGGCGGTCGCCCGCCTCAAGGCGGCGGGCGCGATCATCCTGGGCAAGACGAATGTGCCGCCGTTCCTCGCCGACTGGCAGAGCACCAATCCGGTGTACGGCCGCACGAAGAATCCGTGGGACCTTGGCCTTTCGCCGGGCGGCTCGTCGGGCGGCAGCGCCGCCGCGCTCGCCGCCGGCATGACTCCGCTCGAGTTCGGCTCGGATATCGGCGGCTCGATCCGCGTCCCGGCCGCCTTCTGCGGCGTCTACGGCCATAAGCCGAGCTACGGCCTGGTCCCGACCCGTGGACACGCGCCGCCCGGCCTGGACGGCGGGCCGATCGCCTTGGCGGTCGTGGGCCCGCTCGCCCGCAGCGCCGCCGACCTGGACCTGGCGCTGGGCGTCGTCGCGGGGCCGGAGCCACACGAGGCCAAGGCCTACGCCCTGAACCTGCCGCCGCCACGCCACGCGGAGCTTGCCGACTATCGGGTGCTGGTCTTGGACCAGCATCCCGCGGCGGCGACGGACCACGAGATCCGCGACGCCCTGGACGCCCTGGCGCGCCGCCTGGACGACCTGGGCGCGCGCGTGGACCGGTCCAGCGATCTGCTGCCCGACCTCGCCGCCCAGCACGCCGTCTTCTCGGCGCTGGTCGGCGCGGCCATGTCCAGGGGCTCGCCCGGCGGCACGACCATGAACGCCCACGAGTGGATGAACACTCTCGACGCGCAGGTGATGTTCTGCCGCCGCTGGGCTGTGCTGTTCGCGAGCTTCGACGTGGTGATCACGCCGACGTTCGGCGTCGTGGCGTTCGAACATGTGGATGAGCCGGACGGAGCGCGGCGCATCCTCAACATCGATGGCCAGGCCACGCCCTACTTCAACCAGATCGCCTGGCCGGGCGTGGCCCTGCTGCCCAACCTGCCCGCCACGGCGGCGCCGATCGGCTTCACCCGCGGCGGCCTGCCCATCGGCGCCCAGATCATCGGCCCCTACCTCGAGGACCGCACGACCATCGCCTTCGCCCGCCTGCTGGAGCGCGAGTTCGGGGGCTTCAAGGCCCCGCCGGCCCTGACCTGACCGCGTGAAGATCGCCGTCGTCGCCATCGGCCGGCTCAGCCGCTCGCCCGAGACCGAGCTGGTGAAACTCTACGTCGACCGCGCGACCGCCGCCGGCCGTTCCCTGGGCCTCGGGCCGGTCGAGGTGGTCGAGGTGGAGAGCCGCAAGCCCGGCAAGGCGGCCGAGGCCGAGGCGCTTCGGCCCCACCTCGCCGACAGCCACGTCATCGCGTGCGACGAGCGCGGCAAGGCCCGCGCCAGCCGCGCCTTCGCCGAGGAGATCGGGACGCTGCGGGATCGCGGCGTGCGCCGTCTGGTGTTCCTGATCGGCGGCGCCGACGGCCTCGACCCGGAGATCGTGAAGGCGGCGCAGGGGACCCTGGCCTTCGGGCCCCAGACCTGGCCCCACGCCCTCGCGCGGGCAATGCTGTGCGAGCAGGTCTATCGCGCTGTCTCCATTCTCGCCGGATCGCCCTATCATCGCGACTGATGCGGCGGATTCTCCTTCTCGGAACCCTGGCGGCCCTCGGGCTGAGCGCGGCGGCGTGGGCCGCCACCAACGCGCGGCTTGAGCGGCTGAACCTGGCCGAGACCGAGCTCTCGGTGGATCAGGGCGCCAACATGCACCGGCTTTCGCGGCTGCTGTCGGTGCTGGAACTGATGAAGCGCGATCCGCCGCCGGCGCTGCTGGTCTCGCCCGACGACGCCAAGGACGCGGTGCGCGCCGCGATCCTGGTCAAGGCGCTCACCCCCGATCTGGCCGGCCGGGCTCAAGGCTATGCGCAGGGCGCCACCGAGGTGATGCGCCAGCGCCGGCTGGCGGCCGTGCAGAGCGAGGCGCTGTTCGAGCGGGATAGCCTGGCGGCGGACGCCCTTCCTGCCCCTGACTCCTCCGCGGGCCTGCGGCTTAGGGGCGCAGTGAGCGCCGATGCGACCGAGCTGACCCCGCCCGACCGGCTGCTTATGCCGGTCGCCGGCGCCGTCGTCCGGCGGTTCGGGGATCCCCTTGCCGGGGGCGGGCGTTCGAACGGCCTGACGCTCGCCGCCGCGAAGGGCGCGAGGGCCGTGAGCCCCGCGGCGGGCCTTGTTCAATACGTGGGCCCCGTAAAGGGCTGGGACGTCATCGTGATATTAAGACTAGCCGGCGGATATCATCTCGTGCTTGCTGGTCTCGAAAGAACATCGGTTCAGGTCGGACAATCCGTCGCGGAGGGTCAGCCTGTCGGATGGGCTACCGATGATCGCCAAGCGACATCGGAGCTCTATCTGGAGGTCCGCGAGCAGGGTTCGCCCGTCGACCCAGCCAAATGGCTGGGAAAGAACCGGGGTTGAACAAGAAAGCGGGCTGATACGGCCTCAAAACCGTCGTTTCGGCGCGCTCCATAAAGGACGGGCATTCGTCCAAGGGAGTCTGAGCCTGGCTATGAAGAAGTATCTCCTCATCGGCGCGTCGGCCTTCGTTCTCGGCGCCGGCTCCATGGCCTACGTCAGCCAGCAGGCCGAGGCGTCCGCGCAGCCGCGGGCCAAGACCTACCGGATGCTCGGTCTGTTCGGCGACGTGCTGAACACCGTCGAGAACCAGTATGTCACCGAGGTGGACGATACGAAGCTGATCCAGGCGGCCATCGACGGCATGCTCACCTCGCTCGACCCGCACTCCGGCTACCTCGACCCCGAGAGCTTCGACGATATGCGCGACCAGACGCGCGGCGAGTACGGCGGCCTGGGCATCGAGGTCACCAGCGAAGACGGCGTGGTCAAGGTGATCTCGCCGATGGACGGCACGCCCGCCTTCAAGGCCGGCGTCAAGGCCGGCGACTACATCACCGCGGTCAATGGCGAGAGCGTGCTGGGCCTGACCGTGACCGAGGCGGTCAAGCAGATGCGCGGCCGTCCCGGCGAGACCGTCACCCTGACCATCGCCCGCGAGAAGTCGGATCCGTTCGACGTGAAGCTGGTCCGCGAGATCATCAAGCCGAAGTCGGCCACCGCGCGGCTGGAGGGCGACAACATCGTCCTGCGCATCGGCAGCTTCAACGAGAAGACGACCGACGAGGCCGAGCAGGCCTTCGCCGAGGCGCGCGCCAAGAACCCCAAGGCCAAGGGCCTGATCCTCGACCTGCGCAACAACCCGGGCGGCTTGCTCGACCAGGCCGTCGGCGTCTCCGACCTGTTCCTGGAAGGCGGCGAGATCGTCTCCCAGCGCGGTCGCGATCCGCGCGACGTCGAGCGCTACAACGCCCGCACCGGCGACATCACCGGCGGCATGCCGATCGTGGTTCTGATCAATTCGGGCTCGGCCTCGGCGGCGGAGATCGTCGCGGGCGCCCTGCAGGACCGCAAGCGCGCCGAACTCGTCGGCACCACCAGCTTCGGCAAAGGCTCGGTGCAGACGGTGATCCCGCTGCGCGGCGGCATCGACGGGGCGCTGAAGCTGACCACGGCCCGCTACTACACGCCGGCCGGCCGCTCGATCCAGAAGACCGGCATCGAGCCGGATCTCGAGGTCGCGCTGACCCGCGACGAGGCCCAGGCTATCGCCAACCGCGCCTACCAGTTCTCGGAAGCCAGCTTCAAGAACGCGCTCAACGCCGACGAAGGCAAGGTGCGCCGCGGCGCCCACGAGCCGGCCGAGGCGCCGCCGGAGAGCTTCGACGAGAAGAAGGACTTCCAGATCGCCCGCGCCGAGGACGTGCTGCGCTACGGCTCCGTGGCCGCCACGCCCAAGCTGCCCAAGCCCACCGCCCGCCTGGCCGAGATCGTCTCGAAGGCCAAGGTCGCCGAGGTGAAGCCGCCGCAGACGACGCAGAAGTAGGCGGCTCCCCAGGTTCGCACAGGAAGAGGGCGGTCCCGCGGGGCCGCCCTTTTTCGTGGCCCGCTGCGGCGTGCGAGCGCAGGTCTGGATTGAGACCGCGTTAACCATGTTCGGCGAGGCTCCAGGGTGAGGAGCTCCGCTGCCGTGGCCACCATCGCCCTTCCCCGCTTCAAGGCCCCCAAGGTCGACCTGGGCGCCGTGCTGAAGAGTCCGGCCGCCGGTCTCGCCGGCGCGGGCGTGCTGTTCGCCGGCGCAATCGTCGCGCTGGTGAACCTCCTCGGGCCCATGGGCGCCGGGCCGGACCACGTGCGCATCCCCCTGGACCAGCCGTTGCGGTCGGCCCCTGCGGGCTGGCGCGAGGCCCTGAAGCCGCTGCACGGGCAGGCCCACGTCTACAAGGACGTGGTGCGTCTCTCCGAGCGCCCGCTGGCGCCCGGGGCGGCCAGCTATTTCAGCGGGACCAAGCCCGCAGCCGCCCCGGCGGTCGCCGGGACCGCGCTGCCGGTGGCGCCGATCACGGGCTTCTACGCCCCCGGGCCGGGCGGCCCGCTTCCCATCATCGCCCAGGATGGCCGCACGCCGGCCGAGGCCTACGCCAGGCCGTTCAAGGCCAACGGGCGGCCCAAGGTGGCCCTGGTCATGGGCGGCCTGGGGCTCAACGCCCGCACGACCCGTCAGGCCATCGAGACCCTCCGGCCCGAGATCACCCTCTCGTTCAGCGTTTATGCCGAAGGCCTGCAGGGCTGGATCGACATGGCGCGCGCCCACGGCCACGAGGTGCTGCTCGAGACGCCCATGGAGCCGGTGGACTACCCCGACAACGATCCTGGCCCCTACACCCTGATGGCCGGCGGCCAGCCGCCGGAGACGGTGAAGAAGCTGGAGTGGATTCTCTCCCGCGCCACAGGCTACTTCGGCCTGACGAACTACCTGGGCTCGCGCTTCCTCGCCACGGACGTGGCCTACAACGCCTTCGCCAGCTCGGTGAAGGGCAGGGGCCTGGCTTTTATCGACGATGGCTCGGCGGCGCGCCGCGGCGGCGGCATGGCCCGCGCCACGGCCGAACGGGTGATCGACGACAAGCTCTCGGGTCCGGCCATCGACCAGCAGCTGATGGCCCTGGAAGGCGGCGCCCTTCAGCGGGGCCAGGCGCTGGGGTCCGGCTTCGCCTATCCGGTCACGCTGGTGAAGGTTGCGTCCTGGGCGAATGAGGTGGAACAGAGGGGCTTCCAGCTCGCGCCCGCCTCGGCTCTCACCGTCAGGAAATGACCGACCTTTCCGAATACCGACCGAACGTCGGCGTGGTGCTGTTCCATCCCGATGGGCGGGTCTGGCTCGGCCGCCGGGCCGGCACGCCGCCGCCGCACAACTGGCAGTTCCCGCAAGGGGGCGTCGACGACGGCGAGGCCCTGGAGGACGCGGCGCGCCGGGAGCTGCAGGAGGAGACGGGCGCGACCAGCGTCACCTACCTCGGCCGCACCGACGGCTGGCTCACCTACGATTTCCCGCCCCTGGTGACGCGGGAATTGGCCCGCGGCTGGAAAGGCCAGCGACAGGTATGGTTCGCCTTCCGCTTCGACGGGGAGGAGGCCGAGTTCGACCTGGCGGCCCACCATCCGCCCGAGTTCGACCTATGGCGCTGGGGCTATCTCGCCGAGGCGCCCGAACTGATCGTGCCGTTCAAGCGGGCGGCCTATGACGCCGTCGCCGAGGCCTTTGCCCCCTTCGCCGCGACACGGAGCGCCAAGGCCTGAATCCTCACCCGTCCTTAGCAGGTTCGGGTTAGGGTGGCCGTTCGAGACAGCTCCGGGGGGAGCAGGGAAACCCTATGCCGACGGTCGTGATGACGCACGGCGCCTTCTGTGGCGGCTGGGCCTTCGAAGTCTTCCGCGCACCGTTCGAGGTGCGGGGCTGGACGGTTCTGGCGCCCGACCTGCCAGGCCACGGACCCGGCGGCGGCGTCGCGGGTCTCTCCATGTCGGACTATGCCCGCAGCTTGGCGAAGCTGTGCGCCGAACTGCCGGAGCCGCCGGTGCTGGTCGGCCATTCCATGGGCGGGCTAGTGTGCCAGATGGCCGCCCGCCGGATCGAGGCGAGCGCCCTGGTGCTGCTGGCCCCGTCCCCGCCGTGGGGCGTCACCGGCTCGTCCATCGAAGAGGCCATCACCGCCTTTGGCGTTCACCTGGCCGACCCGTTCTGGTCCAGCGCCGTGTCGCCCGACCGGCACCTGATGCGTCACCATAGCCTGGATCGCACGCCCAAGGCCCTGCGCGACAGGATTCTGGACCGGCTCGTGCCCGAGAGCGGGCGGGCGGTGCGCGAGGTGCTGAACTGGTGGCTCGATCCCTTCATGACCACCAGCGTGGGCGTCGGCCGCCTGCCGATGCCGTCGCTGGCCATCGCAGGCGACCGCGACGTGGTCCATCCCGCCGCGACGGTGCGTCAGACCGCGGACCGCATCGGCGCGGAGTTCCGGGTCATGCCCGGCATGAGCCACTGGCTGATCGGCGAGGAGGGCTGGGAGGACGTCGCCGAGACCGCGCTCGGCTGGCTCGAGAGTCGGGTTCGGGTCGAAGTCTAGGCCGTCGTCCGCCGCATCAGCAGTCCCGCGAGCGCGACGGCGGCCCAGGCGCTCTCCATGACGGTGGCGGACAAGTTGAAGTCCTGCGTGAGCAGACCCCAAAGGATGAGGCCCGCGCCGAGCAGGTTGCAGAGGAGCGCGGCGGGCTTCTCGGGATCGAGCTTGCCAAGCGCCGCGCCCGCGTAGGCGACGAGAACCAGGAGGACGCCGAAGAGGCCCGCGGCGTCCGTCAGGCCGATCAGAACGTGCGTTCCTGGTACTGCAGCGTGCCCATGTCGTACTTCGCGTTCACCTGGCTGTCGTCAGGCTTGCGAACGGTCGAATAGTTCAGGCCGATCGAGCGGTTGGTCGTCAGATATTCCCACGAGCGACGGACGCGCTTCAGGCCATCCGGATCCTGCGGCTGGGTGTAGTTGGCCGTCGGATCGAGCGGGGGCTGCTGGACGAAGGCCCAGACGTTGAGCGCCTTGGCGATGTCCTCCGCCGCGCCGACCGGATAGCGCAGCTCGACGTTGCAGACCGACTTGTTGGAGCCGGAGGGGAACACGATGACCTGATAGGCCTTGTTCTCGGTCCCAAAGGGCTTGGCCCAGGTCTGGTCCCGGCGGTTCATCTTGAAACCATTGGCCTTGGCCACCGGATCGACCCCTTGGCCCCGGACGGCGGGGATGCAGATCTTTTCGATCACCTGGATCGCCTCGAAGCCGTAGCCGCTGGTGGGCAGGGTCGGCGGCGGGGGCGCAGGCTCGGCCGGCGGCGCGGCCGGGGCCTCGGCGGCCGGAGCTGCGGGCGCGGGCTGGGCGGCGTCGGCGGGCGCCGGAGTGGCAGAAGCCGGCGCGGCAGTCGTCGGCGCAGCGGGCGGGGCCGGCTGAGCCGCCGGGTCCTGCGCCTGGGCGGCGGTCGCGATCCCGGCGACGAGGATCAGGCTGGAGAGGGCGATACGCATGGAAGTTCCCCTGACTTTCGGCCGGCATGAAACTTGAGCAAGGTGCCCTAGGCAAGGCCCTAAGGCGTCTAATTTACGGCAATAATATCCCCTGCCGCTCAGGCTGCCTCGACGGCGTGCTCCGCCAGGATCGTCAGCCCTTCCGGGGTCACATCGGCGAACCCGCCGCGCACCTGATAGACCTTAACGGTCCCGTTGTTGTGGACCCGCACCGCGCCTTCCTTGAGCGCGGTCATGAACGGCGCATGGTTCGCCAGGACGCCGAAGTCGCCCTCGGAGCCCGGCGCGTCCACCTGGTCCACCGGACCCGAGAAAAGCTCTCGTTCCGGCGAGACCAGGGAGAAGTGCAGCTTCTCGGCCATGACCCTTAGGCTTCCGCCGCCAGTTGCTCGGCCTTGCGGACGGCGTCTTCGATGTTGCCGACGTTGTAGAAGGCCGGCTCGGGCAGGTGGTCGTACTCGCCGTCCACCAGCGCCTTGAACGAGCGGATGGTGTCTTCGAGGCTGACCAGCACGCCGGGCGTGTTGGTGAACTGCTCGGCCACGTGGAACGGCTGCGACAGGAAGCGCTGGATCTTGCGCGCGCGGGCGACGATCAGCTTGTCCTCTTCCGACAGCTCATCCATGCCCAGGATGGCGATGATGTCCTTCAGCGCCTTGTACTGCTGGAGGGTCTCCTGCACGCGGCGGGCGACGTTGTAGTGCTCCTCGCCGATGACCAGCGGGTCCATGATCCGCGAGGTGGAGTCCAGCGGGTCCACGGCGGGGAAGATGGCCTGGGCGGCGATGTCGCGGCTCAGCACGGTCGTCGCGTCCAGGTGGGCGAACGAGGTGGCGGGGGCCGGGTCGGTCAGGTCGTCGGCGGGCACGTAGATGGCCTGCACCGAGGTGATCGAACCCTTTGAGGTCGAGGTGATCCGCTCCTGCAGGTTGCCCATCTCGGTGGCCAGGGTGGGCTGGTAGCCCACGGCCGAGGGGATGCGGCCCAGCAGCGCCGACACTTCCGAGCCGGCCTGGGTGAAGCGGAAGATGTTGTCGATGAACAGCAGCACGTCCTTGCCTTCCTGGTCGCGGAAGTACTCCGCCTGAGCCAGGCCGGTCAGGGCCACGCGGGCGCGGGCGCCCGGGGGTTCGTTCATCTGGCCGTAGACCAGGGCGCACTTGGAGCCTTCGGTCGAGCCGTTGTTCGCCTTCGGGTCCACGTTCACGTTGGACTCGATCATCTCGTGATAGAGGTCGTTCCCCTCGCGGGTCCGCTCGCCCACGCCGGCCAGCACGGAGTAACCGCCGTAGGCCTTGGCGATGTTGTTGATCAGCTCCTGCATCGTCACGGTCTTGCCGACGCCGGCGCCGCCGAACAGGCCGATCTTGCCGCCCTTGGTATAGGGGCAGAGCAGGTCGATGACCTTGATGCCCGTGACCAGCACTTCCGCCGACGTCGACTGCTCGGCGAAGGAGGGGGCTTCACGGTGGATGGGGCTCATGAAGGTGGTGGCGATCGGGCCAGCCTCGTCGATCGGCTCGCCGATGACGTTCATGATCCGGCCCAGGCAGGCGGGGCCCACCGGCACGGTGATCGGCTTGCCGGTGTCGACCACCGGCTGGCCGCGGGTCAGGCCCTCGGTGGTGTCCATGGCGATGGCGCGCACGGTGTTCTCGCCGAGGTGCTGAGCCACTTCCAGCACCAGGCGGAAGGGCTGGCCCGTCCGCTGGTCGGTATTGGTGGTTTCCAGCGCGTTCTGGATCGCGGGCAGGTGACCTTCGAACTCGACGTCGACGACGGCGCCGATGATCTGCACCAGCTTGCCGGTGGCGACGGCCTGGGCGGCCGGCAGCTTCGGCGCGGCGGCCTTGGCGGCGGGCGGCTTGCGGGCGGGCTTCTTGGCGGTGACGGCTTCGGACATGTCTGGGTTCTCTCTAGATCGCTTCGGCGCCGGAGATGATCTCGATCAGCTCCTTGGTGATCTGCGCCTGGCGGGCTCGGTTCATCTGCAGGGTCAGGCTGGCGATCATGTCGCCGGCGTTGCGGGTGGCGTTGTCCATCGCCGTCATCTGGGCGGCGAAGAATCCGGCCTGGTTCTCCAGCATGGCGGAGAAGATCTGGGTCGTGATGTTGCGCGGCAGCAACTCGGCCAGGATCGTCTCCTCGTCGGGCTCGTACTCGTACGAGGCGCCCTTGAGGTCGATCGGGGTGGAGCCGGCGGCCACCTCGGCGGGGATCAGCTGCTTGGCGGTCGGGGTCTGGGTGACCACCGACTGGAATTTCGAGAAGAACAGCGTGACCACGTCGATCTCGCCGGCGGCGAACATCGACTGGATCTTGGCCGACACCTCTTCCGCCACCGCGAGCGAGGGATTGCCACCGACCTCGAAGGTCTCGACCAGGCGCTGGGCGTGCAGGCGGCGAAGCTGGTCGCGGGCCTTGCGGCCCACGGTCATGATCTTCACGTCCTTGCCCTCGGCCAGCAGGGCGTCGATGCGGGCGCGGGCCGCGCGAACGATGGACGAGTTGAACCCGCCCGCCAGACCGCGGTCCGAGGTGGCGATCACCACCAGGTGACGCTGGCTGGCGCCCGTGCCGACCAGAAGCTTCGGCGCGCCGTCGCCCGAGACGCCGGCGGCCAGGTTGGCGATCACCGCCGCCATGCGCTCGGCATAGGGGCGGGAATCCTGGGCGGCGTTCTGCGCGCGGCGCAGCTTCGCCGCCGCCACCATCTGCATCGCCTTCGTGATCTTCTGGGTGGATTTCACCGCAGAGATCCGATTGCGCATTTCCTTGACGCTGGCCATCGCCGGCTACCTGCTCCTGTCCGTCAGGCTTTAAGCGAAGGTCTCGGCGAAGCCGGCGAGGACCTTCTTCAGGTCGTCTTCGACGTTCTTCAGGTCCTTCTCGATGCGGATCTTGTCCAGCAGCGGCTGGTGCTTGGCGTGCAGGTGCGCCAGCAGCTCACGCTCGAAGCGGCCGACGTGCGCGGTCGGGACCTTGTCGAGGTAGCCGCGGGTGCCCGCGTAGACCACCGCCACCTGTTCTTCCACCGCGAGCGGGGCGTACTGGGGCTGCTTCAGGAGTTCGGTCAGACGCTCGCCGCGGGCCAACATCCGCTGGGTCGCCGCGTCCAGGTCCGAGCCGAACTTCGCGAAGGCGGCCATTTCCCGGTACTGGGCGAGTTCACCCTTGATCGGGCCGGAGGCGGTCTTCATCGCCTTGATCTGGGCCGAGGAGCCCACGCGGCTCACCGAGATACCCACGTTCACGGCGGGGCGGATGCCCTGGAAGAACAGGTCGGTCTCGAGGAAGATCTGGCCGTCGGTGATCGAGATCACGTTGGTCGGGATGTAGGCCGACACGTCGTTGGCCTGGGTCTCGATCAGCGGCAGGGCGGTCAGCGAGCCCGAGCCGTTGTCCTCGTTCAGCTTCGCCGCGCGCTCCAGCAGGCGGCTGTGCAGGTAGAACACGTCGCCCGGATAGGCTTCGCGGCCCGGCGGGCGGCGCAGCAGCAGCGACATCTGACGGTAGGCGACGGCTTGCTTGGACAGGTCGTCATAGATGATGACGGCGTGCATGCCGTTGTCGCGGAACCACTCGCCCATGGCGCAACCGGCGAACGGCGCCAGGAACTGCAGCGGGGCCGGCTCGGAGGCCGTGGCCGACACGACGATGGTGTAGTCCAGGGCGCCACGCTCTTCGAGCGTCTTGACGATCTGGGCCACGGTCGAGCGCTTCTGGCCGATGGCGACGTAGATGCAATAGAGCTTGGCGCTCTCGTCGGTGCCGGCGTTGATCGACTTCTGGTTCAGGATGGTGTCGATCGCCACGGCGGTCTTGCCGGTCTGGCGGTCGCCGATGATCAGCTCGCGTTGGCCGCGGCCGACGGGGATCAGGGTGTCGATGGCCTTCAGGCCGGTCTGCACGGGCTCGTGCACCGACTTCCGCGGGATGATGCCCGGCGCCTTCACGTCCACGCGGCGGCGTTCGGCCACGTTCTGGATCGGGCCCTTGCCGTCGATCGGCTCGCCCAGCGGGTTCACGACGCGGCCCAGGAGGCCCTTGCCGACCGGCACGTCCACGATCTCGCCGAGGCGGCGGACTTCGTCGCCTTCCTTGATGGCGCGGTCTTCGCCGAAGATCACGACCCCGACGTTGTCGCGCTCGAGGTTCAGGGCCATGCCCTTCACGCCGGCGGAGGGGAACTCCACCATTTCACCGGCTTGCACATTGTCCAGGCCGTAGACCCGGGCGATGCCGTCGCCGACGCTGAGCACCGAACCGACGTCGGAGACGTCGGCTTCTTCGCCGAAGTTGGCGATCTGCGACTTGAGGATGGCCGAGATCTCGGCGGCGCGGATATCCATGGTTCTTACGCTCTCTTCAGGGCGAATTTCAGGGAGTCGAGCTTCGAGCGCAGCGAAGCGTCGAACAGACGGGAGCCGACCTTCACCTTGATCCCGCCCAGGAGGGCCGGATCGACGCGGGTCGTGATTTCAGGGTCCTTGCCGAGCGCCTGGCGGAGCGCGGCCTGAACGCCCTTGGCCTGGGCGGAGGTCAGGGCGATGGCGGTGGTCACCTCGGCCGACACCGCGCCGCGCGCATCGGCGGCGAGCTTGGCGAAGGCGTCGATGACGTCGGGCAGCGCGGCGGCGCGGCCGTTCTCGGCCAGCAGGCCCAGGAACTTCAGCGTCGTCATGTTGAACTTGGCCTTGGCGCCGATGCCGACCAGGCCCTTGCCCTTGTCTTCGGCGCTGAACGTCGGCGAGGCCAGCAGGACGCGCAGGTCCTTGGACTCGGCCATGGCCTTCTTCAGGGACTTGAGGTCCGCTTCGACGGCCGCCACTTGCTTCTGATCGCTCGCAAGATCGAACAGGGCCTGGGCGTATCGGGAGCCCACATTCGCCAGAGAGGTGTCGTCCGCCACTATTGTCCGCCCGGGTCGCGTTTCACGTGCCGCAAACGGACCGATCCGCTGCGACTAAAGGCTTGATAGCGCTTGAAAAAAGCACAGCGGTCCTGGGGCTCGAAATAGCCCCCGGCCCAAAGCCGCGCGCCTACTAGCACGCGATGTTGTGCGTCGCAACGGAGGGAGAAGGGTTCCGCGACGGGAACCTCGCGACTGTTTTGCCTGCGAAAATCGCGATCGGTGGGATTCGGGCAAAAAAGAAGACCCGCCGGTTGCCCGGCGGGTCCAGTGCGACAGAAGCTCGGGTTGAGAGCTGCTGGGAGACTTGTGCGCCTATTGCTTGGCGAGCTGGGTGCCGCCGGCCTTCGCGATGGCCTTGGCGTTGCAGCTGGCCAGCTTGCCTTCGTCCAGGCTCTTGCGGCCCTCGAACGAGGCGACCACGCCCACCTTGTCGGCGATGGTCTTGCAGGTGGACGCGGCGAAGGTCTGCGAGGTCGGCGCCGCGGCGACGCAGGTGTCGCCTTCGCAGTTGAACATGGCGCCGCCGGCGATGAACTTGGTCTTCTCGGCGACCGGGGCGGCCAGCTTGGCGGTGACGGCGTCACCGGCGAAAGCCGAACCGGCGGACAGGGTGACGAGGGCGGCGCAGGCCGCAAGGAGTTGGAGCTTCATGGAGCCCTCCAGCGTTTCGGGGAGTTGTCGGCGTCAAGGATTTGAATACCGGCCCGGTCCGCCGCGTTGGCCCGCCTCGGGTATCCCCTCCCTTGGCGCGCTTCGAACTGAGCAATGCTAAGATAACGGTGTTAAGATCGGCGGTGCAACTGCTATTTGTTCGCATCAGGTATGCGAAAATGCAGACCCGCTCCGCGCCGACGCCGATCCTTCATGGAACCGTGACCGGAGCGCCAAGAGAGTCCGTCACCAGTCCGGGGTTCGTAAACCCTGGAGTCGTTCGCATGCTGAAACTCTTCGCCGCCGCCGCCCTCGCCTCGGTCGCGCTCGCCGGTCCCGCCTTGGCCGAGGTCACGGTGACCCCGGTCTCGGTCACCGCCAGCAACACCTTCCCCTTCTTCGGCCAGTATAAGGCCTCGAACCTGATCGACGGCAGCGGCCTGTCGGGCGGCCTGCACGACGCCAACTATGCCAACATGTGGATGACCGACCTCGGCGTCGACGAGGCCACCCTGACCTTCGACCTGGGCGGGGTGTTCAATCTCTCCAATATCCAGGTGTGGAACTACAACTTCGGCGTCGAGGAGTTCGCCTCCACCCTTGATCGCGCGTCCAAGGCCTTCACCCTGTCGATCTCCTTGAACGGCGTGGACTACGCCCAGGTCCTGGCGGGTGAGTTCGCTCGTGGGACGGGCGCGCCGCTCGCGGCCGAGGTGTTCGCCTTCAGCGGCCAGGCCCGCTACGTGCAGCTCACCCTCGACGGCAACCACCAGACCTACCCCGAGACCTACGGCTACGCGCCGGTCGGTCTCTCCGAAGTCCGCTTTGCGGCGGTCCCGGAGCCGACCACGTGGGCGTTGCTGATCGCCGGCTTCGGCGCGACGGGCGCGATCATGCGCCGCCGCCGCACGAGCGCCATGGCCTAAAGCGCACGGAACGCCCCGGCCCGATCGGTCGGGGCGTTCCCTGTCGTTCATACACCGTCAATGATGTTTGGCGTTCCGTTACCCTGGGCTATAGGGCCGGCGGGCGGCGAACAGACCGGTAGGACGACTTAAATCCATGGCCAATGCGCAGCCGCCGCGGCGCGGGCGCGAACCGCGCGCAAAACGCTCGTTCCTGCAGGCCCTGATCTACTGGGTCCTGGTGCTGGGCGTCTGGGGGCTGATCTTCCTGGTCGCCTTCTTCGCGGTGTTCGCGGTCGACCTGCCGGACACGTCGAAGCTCTACGAGGTGAAGCGCCAGCCGTCGGTCTCGTACCTTGACCGATCCGGCGCCCTGCTCGCGGTGCGCGGCAGCCAGTATGCGCCGCCGGTCGACCTGGACCGCCTGCCGCCCTACGTGCCGAAGGCGTTCATCGCCATCGAGGACCGCTGGTACAACTGGCACTTCGGGTTCAACCCCTGGGGCATCGTCCGCAGTCAGATCTACAACATGCAGCACAAGGGCGAGGGCGGCCCGCTGCGCGGCGGCTCCACCATCACCCAGCAGCTCGCCCGCAACCTGTTCCTCACCCCCAACCAGAACTATCGCCGGAAGGCCCAGGAGCTGATCCTGGCCGTCTGGCTGGAAGCGCGGTTCTCCAAGAAGCAGATCCTCGAGCTCTATCTGAACCGGGTCTATTTCGGGGCCGGCGCCTACGGGATCGAGGCCGCCTCCCAGCGCTATTTCGGCAAGCCCGCGCGCGAGCTGTCCCTGGGCGAGAGCGCGCTGCTGGCCGGCCTTATGAAGGGCCCGTCGCGCTATTCGCCGGTCGCCTCCACCGACCGCGCCGCGCGCCGCGCCACCATCGTGCTGGACGAGATGCTGGAGGCCGGCTTCATCACCCCGGCCGAGCGGGAGCAGGCCATCCGCACCAAGGTGCGGGTCAACCCCGTCCTGGCCAACCAGCGCGCCCAGTACTTCACCGACTGGGTCGACGACCAGGTCCGCACGCTGGTGGGCGAGCCCACCGAGGACCTCGTGGTCGAGACCACCCTGGACCTGCCCCTACAGGCCAGCGCCGAGCAGGCGGTGCAGGCGGGCGTCGCCGCGGCGAAGGGGCAGGGCGTTGAACAGGGCGCCCTGGTGTCGCTGGACGGCGAGGGCCGCATCCGGGCCTACGTCGGCGGGACCAACTACCTGCAGACCCAGTTCGACCGTGCGACCATGGCCCGTCGCCAGGCCGGCTCAGCCTTCAAGCCGTTCGTCTATCTCGCCGCCATGGAGGCCGGCCGCACGCCCGACACCCCCGTGGTCGACGAGCCTGTGAAGATCGGGAACTGGGAGCCGCGCAACTACACCGGCCAGTATCTGGGGCCCATCACCATCTCGACCGCGCTCGCGCAGTCCGTGAACACCGTGGCCGCCCGGTTGGCGAACGAGGTGGGCACGTCGAACGTCGCCGCCGTGGCGCGCCGTCTAGGCATCAGCTCGCCGATCCAGCTCGACCCCTCGATGGCGCTGGGCGCGGTCGAGGTCAGCCCGCTGGAGATGGCCCAGGCCTATGCCCCGTTCGCCAACGGCGGCTATCTGGCCAAGGGCTACGGCATCGAGCGCATCCGCACGGCCACCGGACGCGTGCTCTACGATCGGGGCGTCGACCGTCCGGCGCGGGCGCAGGTGATCGGCCAGCCGGCCCTCGCCTACATGGTCACCATGATGCGGGGCGTCGTCACCGGCGGCACCGGCGCGCGGGCCAACGTCCCGGGCTACGACCTGGCCGGCAAGACGGGAACGACCAGCGACTACCGCGACGCCTGGTTCGTCGGCTACACCGGCGGCTTCGTGACCGCCGTCTGGGTGGGCAAGGACGACAATAAGCCCATGCGCCGGGTCACCGGCGGCAACGCCCCGGCCGGCATCTGGCGCGACTACATGACCGCCGCCCTGCCGCGCCTGAAAGTCCAGCCGATCCCCGGCGGCGTCATCCCGCAGGTGGAGGAGCCCGGGCCCATCGAACAGATCCTGGAAGGCGTCGGGGACCTCTTCCGTGGCGACCGTGACGAGCCGCCCCCCTCCGAGTTCGAGGAACGGCCGGCGCCGCGCCAGCGCCAGCAGGACCCGCCGTACTGACCGCGCCCCGCCCTAGAACTCCGTGGTCAGCAAGACGCGGAACCGTCGAGGCGCTGTGTAATCCAGGGTCTCGGCGCCGTTGACCGTCAGGCCATAGCCGCCGAACGCATTGAGGACCTGCGCGCGCAGCGTCGGCCGCCACCCGGCGACGTCCAGCCGATAGCGCAGGCCGAAGTTGACCTCCCACTCCGCGGGCAGTCGCGGCTGGCGCCCGTCCGGTCCTGGCGCGGCGCGGAAGGGGCTGGCCCCGACGTAGTCCAGGCCCGCGTCCAGCGACAGGCCGGGCGCCGCCGCCACCGCATAGTTGAGGCTGGCGACGCCGCGCAGCCGCGGCACGCCCACCGGCCGCCGTCCGATCGCGCCGCTGTCCGCTTCGTCGCCGGAGATCTCCGGATCCAGCCACACGCCGCCGACCACCACGGTCAGCGCCTGGGTGAGCCGGCCGGAAAGCGAGGCTTCCACGCCGCGGTGCCGCACAGTCCCTAAGGTCCGGTAGATGTTCGTGGCGCCGTCCAGCCCGGCGTAGGGCTTCTCCGTCTCGAACGCCGCGCCGAGCAGGACGAGGCCCTCGGACAGGGCATAGCGGGCGCCGATCTCGCGCTGGGTCACCCGGATGGCGTTCAGCACCTCGTTGCGGTTCGCCGCCGAACTGGGCGCGGCGCCGGCCTCTTCCAAACCGCGGCTGTAGCTGGCGTAGAGGTCTAGGCCGCGGGCCACGCGAACCGCGCCACCCACGTTGAACAGTACGGGCGTGACCGCACGGCTGCGCGCGACGCCATCGGCGGCGATGAAGGTCTTCTCGTAGTCGGTGCGCAGGACCCCGGCGTTCAACGTCAGCCGGTTCGCCCAGGTCATCCGATAGGATGCGCCGAGTCCCCATTGGTCCGTCTCGTCATGCAGGTTCGGGCGCGCCGTCGAAAGATCGGGCGCCGGGGCCTGGCGCGCGGGACCGGACAGATCCGCCAGGCCCAGGTCCACGACCCGGTCGCCGCCGAACAGATGGCGCGACCGCCGGCCGCGCGCGACGACGGTGACGCGATGGCTGGCCGCACCGGTTTCGCCGGCCCAGCTCAGCCGCCCCTCGCCCGACCAGGCCGTGGCCCGCTGCTGGGGCGACGCTACGACCAGGCTGCGCGCCCCGAGGGTCCCGTCCACGTCCAGGAAGAGTTGGGAATGGGCGCGCGTCGGGTCCTCCTGCGAGAACACCCCCGTGGCGCCGGCGGACCAGCCGCCGCCTAGCGGGGCGTCCAGCAGGAGCCCGGCGATGCGGCGCTGACCGCGCGACCTTGCCCAATCCTGGCCCAGGAACCGTCCCCGTTTCAGGCGGGGCCGCACGTCGGGATCGTCCAGGGTGAAGCGGAAGGTCGCGGCGCGTTCGTAGTCGAACTCGCCCCCGAACACCTGCGCCGTGACCGGCCCCAGCGTGGCGCGGGCCGTGCCGCCGAGCAGCCACGAGCGGCCGTCCTCGCCGCCCTGCGCGTCCTTCTTGTCGAACACCAGGCCGAGGCCGAGGGCTCCTGAGAGCCGACCGTCCGCAGAACGCCCCTTGAGCAGCAGGTCCATGTAGGGCTGCTCGTACTCGTCGAGGCCGATGGTCAGCAGGCTGGGCTCGCCGGCGGCCGGGTCGCGGAGCTTGAAGTCCACCACGCCCGAGGGTCCGGGCAGGTCGACGTTGAGGGTGTTCAGACCGATGCGCACGGTCGTCCGGTCGAGGAAGAAGCTGCTCACCCCCGAGCTCTTGACGAAATAGCTGCCGTTCACGCGGTAGTTGCCCGCGGCCTCCAGGTCGAAACCGCGCACCGAACTCGCGTCGTAGATGCCCACCGACTCCTCGCCGATGGTGAAGCCGAAGGCGTCGTCCGCGCTGGTCACGGGATTGGCGGTGGCCTGGGCGAAGGCGGCGCCGGGCGCGGCGAGGAGCGCCAGCGCGAGGGGCAGGTGAGAGCGTGCGGTCATGGGTTCCAGTCCGGTCCGTGAGAGGGCGGGACTGGTGCGGGCAAGCGCGGCCCTGGAGCTATCCGGTTCTTGTCGTGGAACTGGCGTTGCCGCGGCCGGGACGCCTTCGAATTCAACCGCAAGGCTCGGAGTGCCGCCGATCGCCCTGGCCGTCAGGGTCCGATGACCCCATTCTCCGGAGACGGCCATGACGACCGCGACCAACATGCTTCCCGACCCAGGCGCACAGACAGCGCAGGATCCCCGCTGGACGGCGATCACGGTCCGCGACCGCGCCTTCGACGGCCAGTTCTACTATTCGGTCCGCACCACGGGGGTCTATTGCCGCCCCTCCTGCGGCGCGCGCCTGGCGAACCCGAAAAACGTCGCCTTCCATGCCAGCGTCGCTGAGGCGCGTGCGGCAGGGTTTCGCCCCTGCCGCCGCTGCCGCCCGGACGCCGAGTCGGCCGACGCCGAGCGCAACGCCCGGATCCTGGAGGCCTGCCGCCGGATCGAGACGGCCGAAGACCCGCCCAGCCTGGCCGAGCTCGCGGCCGGCGCGGGCCTCAGCCCGCACCACTTCCACCGGGTGTTCAAGTCGGTCACCGGCGTCACGCCGCGCGACTACCTCGCCGGGGTGCGCGCGCGGCGGGTCCGCGAGGAGTTGCCCAACAGCGAAACCGTGACGGAGGCGATCTACGACGCCGGCTTCAACTCCGGCGGCCGCTTTTACGCCCAGTCCAACGCCATGCTGGGCATGACGCCCACGCGCTATCGGGCCGGCGGCGCGGACGTGCAGATCCGGTTCGCCGTGGGCGAATGCTCGCTGGGCGCCTTCCTCGTGGCGCGGAGCGCGCTGGGCATCTGCGCCATCCTGCTGGGCGATGATCCCGGCGCCCTGGTCCGTGACCTGCAGGATCGCTTCCCGCGGGCCGACCTGGTGGGCGGCGACGAGGGCTTCGAGCAGGAGGTGGCGGCCGCCGTGGGCCTCATCGAGCGCCCCGCGGACGGCCTGGCGCTGCCGCTCGACATCCGGGGCACGGCGTTCCAGCAACGGGTCTGGCGTGCGCTGCAGGAGATCCCCAGCGGCGCCACCGCCAGCTACCGGGAGATCGCCGAGCGCATCGGCGCCCCGAAGGCGGTGCGTGCGGTGGCCCAGGCCTGCGCGGCCAACGCCCTGGCCATTGCGATACCCTGCCACCGGGTCGTGCGGCTGGACGGTGACCTCTCCGGCTACCGCTGGGGGGTCGAGCGCAAGCGTGTACTCCTGGACCGGGAGAAGACGGCCGCCTGACGGCTCAGCGGCCGAAGGCGTGCAGCCGGGCGCCTTCGGCCCGCAGCCAGTCGCGGTGGCGGCGCTCGTCGCCGACGAGGTTGCGCACGTGGGCCCAGAAGCGGGGGCCGTGGTTGAGTTCCAAGAGGTGGGCGCACTCGTGGGCGGCCACGTAGTCCGCGACTTCGAACGGGGCGAGCGCCAGCCGCCAGGAATAGCGGATCACGCCCGCCGTCCCCCGCGGCCCGGGCTTGCACGAGCCCCAGCGCGACTTGGCGTCGGCCACGCTCACCTTGGGCATCGGCGCGCCCAGGCGCAGGGCATAGTGCCGGGTGCGCTCGGTCAGCACCTCCAGCGCCCGCTTGCGGATCACCAGGATCACCGCGCGGGTGAACCCCTCGCCCTCGCCCATGGCCACGATCCGCGGCGTGGCGCCGTCCAGCGGCTCGATCCAGCGCGCACGGCCGGGCGCGGCTTCCAGGCGGACGGGACGTCCAAACACCTCGATCAGCATGCCGGCCGCCAGCGGCTGCACGCCGGGCAGCTCGGCCAAGCGTTCGGCGATCCAGCCCGCGCGCTCGCGGGCGAAGGCGGCGGCTTCCGGCAAGCGGCGGATCGAGGGCGCGGTGGCGACGATCTCGCGCCGGGTGCGGTCCAGGCGCAGCGAGACCCGGCGGGCGCGCCGGTTCACCTTGAGGCGCACGGCCGCGCCGGCGACCTCCAGCCGGTCACCGTCGGCGAGGCTGCGGCCGAAGAGACTCATCGCGTGGAATCTAGGCGAGTCCGGCGAAGTTTCATCCCCCCGCCGGCGCGGCGGTTCAGCCCTTCGCGGCCTTGGAGCGGATCGGCACGATCTCCGCGGACGGCGAGCTCGGCGTCTTGGTGCGCGGAAGCTCCTTTTCCATCCGGCGGACGAAGGCGCGGACGCGGGGATAGATCTCCTCGCGGAAGCGTTTGCCGTTGAACACGCCGTAGTGGCCGACGTGGGGCTGGATGTAGTCTTCCTTCAGCTCGGCCGGCAGGCTGAGGCACAGGTCGTGGGCCGCCTGCGTCTGGCCGATGCCGGAGATGTCGTCGTTCTCGCCCTCGACGGTCAGCAGGCCGACGTCGGTGATCCGCTCGGGCTTCACGCGGCGATCGCGGTGGTACAGCTCGCCCTTGGGCAGCAGATAGCGCTGGAACACCACGTCCACCGTCTGAAGGTAGAACTCTTCCGTCAGGTCCAGGACCGACAGGTACTCATCGTAGAATTCCAGGTGCTTGTCCGCGCTGTCGCCGTCGCCATCCATCAGGTGGGCGAGGTACTTACGGTGCGCTTCCTGGTGCTTGTCCAGGTTCATGGACATGAAGCTGGCGAGCTGCACGAAGCCCGGATAGACGCGCCGGCCCGCGCCCAGGTAGGGCGGCGGCACGTTGTAGATCATGTTCGACTCGAACCAGGCGAACGGCCGCTCCTCGGCCAGCTTGTTGGTCACCGTCGGCGACAGGCGCGCATCGATAGGCGAGCCCATGAACGTCATGGACGCCGGACGGCTTTCCTCCTGGTCCTCGGCCATCAGGGCGGCGGCGGCGAGAACCGGCGGCCCGGGCTGGCAGACCGCCACCACGTGCGGGCGGGGTCCCATCTGGCGCAGCATCTCGCGGATGTGGTCGATGTAGTCGTGGAAATCGAAGCGGCCTTCGACGATCGGCACGTCGCGGGCGTTGGTCCATTCGGTGATGAACACCTCGTGGTCCTGCGCGAACGCCTCGACCGTGCCGCGCAGCAGGGTGGCGTAGTGGCCGGACAGCGGCGCGGCGATCAGCACCGCGGGCTCGATCTCGGTCTTCCCGGCCCGGCGCAGGTCGCTCATGTCGCGGGCGAAGTGGGTCAGCTTGCACCAGGGCGTCGACCAGACCGTCGTGGGCCGCACGCGCACCGCGCAGCCGTTTATGGTCACGCTGTCGATCTTCCAGGCGGGCTTGCCGTACCGGCGCGTCAGGTTGGCGAACAGGTCGGCGGTGGCGAACAGCCGTCGCCCCAGCTCGCTGTCGGCCGCCGGATTGAGCGACGAGCTCCAGAAGTCCCGCGTCGCGAGCGCCGCGAACCGCAGCGGAGAGGCGGCGTAGTAGCCAGCTTCGTAGAGGGTGTAGAGCATTCCACCGTGCCTTTGTGCGCCGCAGCATAACATGCGGAACGTTAATAGGCTCCACAAGCGCTACCTTGCGGCAAAGTGGCTCGGGCTCAGCAGCTGGCGGCGTTGGCGCCCTGTTTCATGGCGGCCTTGATCTTCGCCGCGGTCTGCTCTGGCGTCAGGTCGTAGGGCAGCACGCAGGCGAACCGACCCTTGGGGTTCATCAGGTAGCTGTAGGCCGCGTGGTTGACCGTGTAGTCGTCGCCCTCTCCGACCTTCTGGTAATAGACGCGATAGGCCTTGGCGGCGGCGTCGACCTGGGCCGTCGAGCCGGTGAGGCCGATCAGGCGCTTGGGAAAGGCGTCGTTGGCCACATAAGCCTTCATCTGGGCCACCGTGTCCCGGGCGGGGTCCACCGAGATCAGAACCGCTTGGAAGCGGTCGGCGTCGGCCCCCAGAAGCGGCTCCACCTGGCCCAGCTCGAACAGGGTCGTCGGGCAGATGTCCGGGCAGTGGGTGAACCCGAAGAAGACGACGCTCCACTTGCCCTTGAGAACGTCCTGGTTGACCGTACGCCCCGACGTATCGACTAACTGGAACGGACCGCCCACGGCGACGGTTTGCGGTTGGGGGCCCAGGACGCCTTTGCGGACGGCGAGACCGGTGAGGATGGCGAGCGCGAGCGCCAGAACCGCGATGAGGGCCAGGATCTTCCTGGACATGTCTGCATTCCTTGCTGCCGCGACGCTGGAGGGCCGCCGATGAGCGAGCCGACCCCGACCGCCGGCCTCGATACGGCCCCCCCTGCCGACACGCAAGACGTCTGGGACTCGGCGGCGATCCGGCGCGGCCACCTGCGGGTCCGAACCCTGGTGACCTTGCGGTGGGTCGTGATCGGGGGCGAGGTCGCGCTGCTGGCGGCCATGGCCTTCGCCCTGGGCTATCCGGCGCCCTACGCCTTGTGCGCCCTGGTAGTGGCGGCGGGCGCTTTCGTGAACGTCCTGACCGGCGTCGCCTCCACGCCCCAGCGGGTGATGGGCGATGGCGAGGCCGTGCTCCAGCTCTCGTTCGACCTCCTGCAGATGTCGCTGCTGCTGGGGCTGATCGGAGGCACGGCGAACCCTTTCATCCTGACATTGCTCGCGCCGGTGACCCTGGCGGCCGCCACCCTGCCGCTACGGCCGCTGCTCATCCTGGGCGGCCTGGGCTCGGCGCTGTCCATGGTGCTGGCCGTGGTGGCGCTGCCGTACCCCTCCATCGTGCCGGAGCCGCGGCTGTCCCTGGATTTCCGCCTCGCGGCCGGCGTCGCCAACGTCGCGGGCATCGCCCTGGTCGCCGGCTACGTCCGACAGTCGGTGGTGGAGGCCGCGCGGATGGCCCTGGCGCTGGACGTGACCCAGACGGTGCTGGCGCGCGAGCAGAAGCTGTCGGCCCTCGGGGGCCTGGCTGCGGCGGCGGCGCACGAACTGGGCACGCCGCTGGCCACGATCTCCATCGTCGCCAAGGAGATGGCGCGCGAGGCGACTCTCCCGCAGGTGAAGGAGGACGCCGAACTGCTGATCGCCCAGGCCGAGCGGTGTCGCGAGATCCTGAAGCGCCTCGCCGCCACGCCCGACAAGGCCACGGACGAAGTTCACGAGCGCCTGTCGCTGCGCCAGCTCGTGCAGGAGGTGATCGAGCCCCACGCCAACGCCAGTCGCGAGGTGCGCGTCGAGGCCATCGTCACGGGCGCCAAGGGCGTGAAGACCCCTGACATCCGCCGGCTGCCGGAAATCACCCACGCGTTCTCGACCTTCGTGGAGAACGCCGTCGACTTCGCGAAGTCGGAGATTCTCGTCTCCGCGCGCTTCGATGCCGAAAGCGTGATCATCGAGGTGCGGGACGACGGCCCGGGCTTCTCGCCGGAGATCCTCGCCAAGCTGGGCGAGCCCTATGTGACCAGCCGGCCGGGCGCCGAGGGATCACGTACGGGCCACATCGGGATGGGCCTGGGCTTTTTCATTTCCAAGACGCTTTTGGAACGAACCGGAGCCGTCGTGACATTTCACAATGCGAAGCCCCGTGGCGCCGTGGTTGCTGCGAAGTGGCCTCGTTCATTGGTTGAGGCGACCTGATGTACGCGCTGCAAAGCTTGCAGAAATTCGCCGAGGTGCGACAGTCTGACGCAAGCAAGAGGGACGACGCATGACCGACCTGTCAGCTGAAGTCACGGCCTTGGCCGACCGGAGCCTGCTGGTGCTCGATGACGATGCGCCGCTCCGGACCCGGCTGGGACGGGCTCTCGAGCAGCGCGGCTTCGAACCGACCCTGGTCGGCAGCGTGCAGGAGGCCATCGCCGCGGTGAAGGTGCACGCGCCCGCCTACGCGGTGCTGGACATGCGCCTGGAGGATGGTTCTGGCCTGAAGGTCGTCGAGGCGGTGCGCGACGCGCGGCCGGACGCCAAGATCATCATGCTGACCGGCTACGGCAACATCGCCACCGCCGTGCAGGCGGTGAAGGCGGGGGCGGTGGACTATCTCTCAAAGCCCGCCGACGCCGACGACGTGGTCCGGGCGCTGCTGGCCCGTGGCGACACCGCCCCCGCGCCGCCCGAGAACCCGATGAGCGCCGACCGCGTGCGCTGGGAGCACATCCAGCGGGTCTACGAGCTCTGCAACCACAACGTCTCGGAGACAGCCCGCCGCCTCAACATGCACCGGCGCACCCTCCAGCGCATCCTCGCCAAGCGCGCGCCGCGCTAAAGCTCCGTCGCCGCGACGCCGCCGGCCCGCAGGGCGGCGAGCCGGGCGAAGGCGAGGGTGAGGGCCTTGCGGCGTGCGCCGGCCAGGGGCTCGACCGGCGCCTCACGCAGGATCGCGCCGCCGAAGCCATCGGCGACGATTAGGCCGGGTTCGCCCGGCAGGATGTCGCGAGGGAACTCCGGCGCCACCGCGAAGGCGAAGGCGTCGCAGTAGGGTCGGTACTCCGGCCACTTCACGTCCACCCGGAAGTCCTCGATCCCCGATTTCACCTCGACGATGAAGATCTGGCCCTTGGGCCCCAACGCCATGAGGTCGGCGCGGCGCCCGTTCGGCAGGGTGACCTCGGCGAGCGGCGCATAGCCCAGCGCCGTCAGCAGGCGCGCGGCGCCGCGGGTGACGGTGGCGGTGGTCTCGGGACGGGAGACGGTGACGATCGTGACGTCCATGGCGTCACCTTGTTCCGCCTTCGTTCTGAATTCAACCCGTGCGTCAGCTACGCGGCGGGATGGGGAACTCGAGACGGCCCACGTCGAAGCCGAGCTGGCGGATGCGCGCCAGCGCCTGGGTGCGGATGGCCGCCGGCAGGGTGGGCTTCTGCGACATGAGCCAGAGGTACTTGCCGTTGGCCGTGGCGAGGACCAGCCAGCCCTGCTCCGGCCTATGCTCGACGACCACATAGTCCTGACTGACCACGCCGCCGAAGAAGCTCATCTTGAACTTGGCGTTGGTGTGCGGATCGGCGACCGTGGCCTTGGCTTTCCAGACCTTCAGCGGTCCGTCCGGGCTGTCCTTGCGGCACGATTGGACGACCGCAAAGCCCTTCGCCTGCGGCGTCCAGTCCGAGGCGCCGGCCTGGCAATCCTTCTGCAGGACGTTCGGCACGCGGGCCACCTCGTACCAGCGACCCATCATCTTGGAGAGTTCGATGCGCCCGACCGGCTCGACCGCGGCCACGGCCGAAACGGGGGCGAGCATCAGGCAGGCCGCCACGGCGGCGAGGATGAGGCGCTGGATCATGCTGCGGTGCAATAGAGGAAGGTTGAGCGAAAATGAACGCCCTCGGCGCGCGATATAGGGACGCACGCGCCGGATGACCAGCCGCTGAACAGTTTGGTCAGGAGTGTTACCAGCCAACAACAGAACGCCCGCCCAAGGTCTCGGGCGGGCGTCTGGTCGTCGGAACGGCGAAGCCTACTCGGCGGCGATCAGGACCTGCTTGGCCTTGTCGGCGAAGTTGATCTCCTGGAGGTAGCGGATGCCCTCCTCGGCGATCGCATCGCCCACCATCACGTCGCCCTCGGCCTTCAGTTCGTCGATGTCGACGTACATGGCGTAGAAGGCGCGTGTGCGCTCGGTGATGATGCCGGCGTTCAGCAGGGTCTTCACCAGCACGCGGAAGATATTGGTCTGCTCCTTCATCCCCTCGCGGCGGGTCTCGTCGGTGATGATCTCGGCCAGTTCGGCGATGACCACGTCCGGGTCGAGGCCGAACTCTTCGTAGAGGCTGCGCTGCTGGGTCGGGCCCACCAGGTTGAACAGCAGGGTCTGGAAGCACTGCGCCGCCCAGAGCTCGATGATCTCGTGCTCCTTCTCCGACAGGTGCGGGATGGTGCGGTCGGCCCAGATCTTCCCGAACTTGTGGTGGAAGGCCTCGTCGGTCATGACGAGCTGCATCAGCTTCTTGCAGAGGGGGTCGTTGCTGACCTTGAAGAAGGTGGCGAAGGCGCCCATCGCCAGGCCCTCCACCAGCATCTGCATGCCGATGATCTTCTTGTAGACCTCGGGGCTGCCGATGATGTCGACCAGCAGCGCCTTCAGGGTCGGGCCGCATTCCACCGGCCGGCCCCAGCGGGCCTTGATGTACTTGGCGAAGGCCGTGACGTGGCGGGCCTCTTCGCGGGTCTGGTTGGCGGCGTACTCCTGCGCGCCCTGGTCCTTCAGCACGTGACAGAGGCTGGCCGACAGGTTCAGCGCGCCCTGTTCGCCGTGCAGGATCGAGGAGAAGCTGCGCAGGGCGAACTGGTTGACGAAGCGGATGCGGTCCTTCGGGTTGGACAGGCGGTCCGAGACGTACTTGGTCTGCAGGGAGACGACCATGTCCTCCGGCAGGATCATCTCGTTCTCCATGTCGAAGGGCTCGGAGAAGTCGATGTACTTGCTGTCCAGCGGATCCCAGAAGTGGTCGTGGGTGGCGCTGATGATCTTGTCGAAGGCGGTCGAACGATTGCCGTACCGGTCCAGCTCCAGCATGGACTCGAAGTCGTCGGGCGCGACGGCGTCGTAGATGATGTCCTTGGTGATGTTGCCGTCGGCGGCCATTCGGTTGCTCCTCGCCTGTTGTTTGGCGGCAGCATGCGATCTGAACGGTGATCAGTCAAGGAAAGTGACGCGAGTGTCACTTTCCTAACCATGCACCGCCGACGGCGCGCAGGCGCTACTTCGCCTCGGCCATCCCCTTCATAGTCGCCATGACCCCGGCGAACATCTGCTGGCGGCGCATCTTGTTGGCCTCGCGCTGGTCGGCGGGCACCGTCGTCTGGTCGAAGAACAGGCTGTAGACGAGCTTGGAGCTGGTCTTGCTGACGGGGCGGACCTCGACCGTCCCGTGGTAGAGGATCTTCGGATCGATGTCGGCATAGGTGTAGGACATCGGGGTGACGGCCACGATCACCTCCTCGATGCGGCCAGCGATCTTGCGCAGGGCGCCCAGCTCACCGTCCTTGCCCTGGGTGATCTCGCAGGTGGTCTTCAGCCACGCGCCGATGTCGCAATAGCCCTTCACCTTGGCCCAAGCCGTCTCGGCCGGCACGTTGAGCGTCGTCTCCTGGACGATGGAGACGTAGTCGCCGGCGGCCTGGGCGGCGCCTGCGAGGCTCAGCGCGGCGGCGCCGGCGGCGAGGCCGGCGAGCGGTCGGATGGTCATGTTTCTCTCCCCCATTTGGTCGCCGGCACTGTGGACGGGCCATACCGGTTTTCGCAAGCGCGCAGCGTGCCCGGTCAGGGATTGCGGGGATCGATTTCGAAGCCGAGGATGCGCGGGTCGCCGCAAAGCCGTTCGGCGAGCTGCCGGGTCTGGCTCCCGCTGGGCCCACGCAAGGATGCGCCGAGCTCTATGGCGCCCCCGCCGTCGAGCAGCTTATGGCTGACTGAACGCGGCCGGAGCTTCAATTCGGCCAGCAGGTCGAGGAAGGCGTCCTCGGGGAACGGGCCGTCGCGCCGGTACCGGACGCTGACGTCGATGACGTCGGCGCTGGGGAGGCGGCCTTCGATGCGGCGAAACAGGGTCAGGATGGCCACGGTGGCCACCGTGCCACCGATGGCCAGGCCGTAGGCGCCCACGCCGTAGAGGGTGCCCAGGGCCGAGGTCACCCACAGCGACGCGGCGGTGGTCAGCCCATGCACAGACAGCCCGGACCGGAAGATCACGCCGCCGCACAGGAAGCCGATGCCCGTCAGGATGCCGTGGGCCATCCGCACCGGATCGATGCGGACGACGTCGTAGGGCGTGTCATCCGTCAGCCAGGAGAGCTGGTGTACGGCCAGCAGCATCAGAAGCGCCGACGCCAGCGCGACCAGCGCATGGGTCCGAAGACCCGCGGCATGTCCTCCGGACTCGCGCTCGAAGCCGATCGCCGCGCCTGCCGACAGCGCGGCAAGGATCGGCAGTGCATAGGCTGTGAAGATCGCCTCCATGCGACGGCAAGGCCCGACCGCCGCCGCAGGTTCCCGTTAGAGGAAGGCCGGAACCAGGTAGAGCGCGGCCAGGACCACGATCGCAACCAGCAGGATCAGGCCTGCCCGAGGGTTGGAGCCGAGAAAGGACTCCCGGGGGCGCACCGGCTTCGGCGGAGCCTTGCGCGCCGCCTTCTCGCGCTCCTGCTTGTAGCGGCGCAGGTCGGTGACGCGCGGGTCCTCGCGTTCGGGGCCCTTGGGTGGAGGCTTGGCCATCAGCCTGCGAGCTTCTCCAGGTCCTCGGCCGAGATGTCGGCGTTGGAGTAGACGTTCTGCACGTCGTCGTCGTCTTCCAGGGTCTCGATCAGCTTCATCAGCGTGCCGACCGCGTCGCCGGACAGCGGCGTGAGCGCCTTCGGCTTCCAGGCCAGCTTGGTCGACTGGGCCGGGCCCAGGGCGGCCTCGAGCGCCGTCGATACATCGGAGAGCTGCTCGAAGGCGGTGTAGATCGTGTGGCCGTCCTCGTCGGACTCCACGTCGTCGGCGCCGGCCTCGATGGCGGCCTCCATGACCTTGTCCTCGGACCCGGCCTTGGCGTCGTAGGTGATCTGGCCCACGCGATCCCACATGAACGAGACCGAGCCGGTTTCTCCCAGGTTGCCGCCGCACTTGGTGAAGGTGGAGCGCACCGTCGAGGCCGAACGGTTGCGGTTGTCGGTCAGCACCTCGACGATCACGCCGACGCCGCCGGGGCCGAAGCCCTCGTACCGGATTTCGTCATAGGACTCCGCGTCGCCGCCGGAGGCCTTCTTGATCGCCCGGTCGATCACGTCCTTGGGCAGTGACTCGGCTTTGGCGTTGTTCACCGCCAGGCGGAGGCGGGCGTTCATGGCGGGATCGGGCAGGCCCATCTTGGCCGCCACCGTGATCTCGCGCGAGAGCTTGGAGAACAGCTTGGACCGGGCGCTGTCGGCGCGGCCCTTGCGGTGCATGATGTTCTTGAACTTTGAGTGTCCGGCCATGGTCCCGAGCGGAAGTCGTGAGTGCGAGGTCGGGCCTTCTACCTCAGGCGGGGCCGGACAAGGAACCCCTGCCGAAGCCAAGGGTTAGGCCGTGGCGTCAGCTGGAGCATCGCCATGACCCTGCCCACCGAGGAGTTCACCCCAGAGCAGCCGAGCGGAGACCTAGTCCACTGGATGGAGCCCGGTCGCCTTCGGTTCGGGACCGCCGGCGTATCGGCCACCGCCGTTACCGCCTTCGCGCTGGGAGTGGCCGCTGCGTTCGGGGCCCTGGCGGCGTTCCGCTACCTCGCGCCGCGCCGCGAGGGGCTGCCCCCCTGGCGCTGGCGCCGCGGCCCACTGCACTGAATCAGGCGGCGAGCACAGCCCGCCGGCGACGGATCGAAGAGCCGATCGCGCCGAAGCCCAGGATCATCATCGCCCACGTCGCCGGCTCCGGCACCACCGTGGACGGCGGCGGGATGTCGTAGTTGGTGAAGCCGGGGGTGTGGATCTCGCCATTCGCCGTCAGGCCGGCGAACACGGCCGAGCCCTCGATGAAGTTGCCGATGGTGGCCTGCGCATGGGTGGCGAGGACGGAGCCGTACCAAGCCTTGGACCCGAAATCCAAAGTCGTGGCCTCGTAGAAGTTCCAGATCACCTTCGTGCCGAGGTTGGACGGGCCGTTGAAGTTGAACCCGCCCGGCAGGCTGATGTTCGTGCCCGCGACGTTGATCACCACCATGTCGTAATCGGTGGGGAAGACGAACTTCAGGTCGCTGGTTCCGCCGAGCTCCGCCTCCAGGTCCGCGATGTCGAACACCGCGATGCCCGAGCCGGCGCCCGCGTCGAACTTCAGATTGGAGCTGTCGAGCGTCGTGGTGTCGGTGACGGCGAGATCCCGCAGATAGAGCGAGAGCTCATCCAGGTTCGCGAACATGGCGTCCCGCTCGGCCGCCAGGGTCGCGCCCAGGCCCGCGACGTGTACGGCGGTGTCGGGGAAGTTCACATTGGTGTTCGAGAGCGTCCCGCCGTAGCTCAGCACCTGGGCGCCTGCGCTCTGGAATTCCACGCCGCTGTCGACGTTGCCGCCGACCTGGATGTCGCCCCAGGTGTTCTTCTTGCCGCCTTCAACGTTGCCGACCATCGTCAGACCCGTGCCGGAGAGGTTGTCCATGTTGAATTGCGTGGCTTGGCCCTTCAGGGCGCCGCCGACGAACCCGCGGCCCTCGACCTCGCTGGTGGTCGTCACGTCGCCCTTCACGATGAGATTGTAGTAGCTCATCGCATCGAGCGCGGCGTTCAGCTCGGTGACGCCAGCCTGCGCGCCCGTCGCGCTCAGGACCATGGCGGCGGCCGAAGCCGCCGGAAGACGTAGGCGCATTGGATATATCCCCGACGTTCGCGACCCCGAAGCGCGAACCTGCCCTGGCCGTTAGCCAAGGCAGAGCTTGCACGCAACGCGACTCGCCGCAGAGGGGAGGACGGCCGGCCGGCGGCGCTATTTCAGATCGGGTTTGGCAGGCGCGCGTCAGCGCGCGAACGCCGCGCGCCGGCGGCGGAGCACCGAGCCGATCGCGCCGAAACCCAGGATCATCATCGCCCAGGTCGCCGGTTCCGGCACCGCGGTGTTGGACAGCGCCGTCAGGCCGGGGGCCGACAGGCCGTTCATCCGGATCTCGCCATTCTGGATCATGCTGGCGGCGACGACGGAGCCCGAGACGAAATTGTTGTTCTTGAGCTGGGCCTCGGGGGCCAAGATTGAGCCGTACCAGGACTTGGAGCCCAGATCGACGCTGGTCGCTTCGTAGAAGTTCCAGATCACGTTGGCGCCCAGGCCGCTCGGCCCGTTGAAGTTGATGCTGCTGGGCAGGCTGACCTTGAGCCCGCCGACGTTGATGATCACCGCGTCGTAGCCGATCGGCGTGTTGAAGATCAGCTGGCTGCGGTTCTTCAGGGCCGCGTTCAGGTCGGAGATGCTGAACACGGCCACGCCCGTGCCCGAGCCGGCGTCGAACATCGCCTGCTGGCCGTTGGCCGAGTAAGTGATCGAATGGGTGGGGTCCAGGCCGGCGAAGAAGTCGGACGTCGCCACCAAGTCGGTGGTCAGGCTCGCAGTCGTCGCGGCGATGGCCGTCTGGATGCCGTCGGCGCTGTGGTCGCCGGCGTGCTTGGTCCCGTTCGAATTGCTGACCGCACCGCCGTAGTAGATGTCCTTGGCGTTCGTGTTCGACACGTTGCCGTCGGAATAGACCGACGCGCCGTTGGCGTTGACCTTCTTGACGTTGCCCTCGGCGTAGACGCTGCCGCCGCCGTTCATGTTAGCGCCGGAATCGAGGTTGCCGCCGACCTTCACCGATCCGCCGTTGTTGATGTTCTTGGCGCCCCCCGTGACATTGCCGCCCACCGTCAGGGCCACGCCGCCCGCCTGGCCGCCCGGGTTGGTCATGTAGTTGGACGAGCCGCCCGACAGATTTCCGCCGACGAAGGTCCGGCCCTGCACCTGCGAGCTGGACTGCAGGTCCTTCAGGACGATCAGGTTGTAGTCCCGCATGGCCTGCAGGCCGGCGTTGACGGACTGGGCGTCCGCGGTCGCCGGCAGCGGCGCGGCCGAGGTGGCGGACGCGGTGGCCAGGACGAGGCCGCCGACAATGGCGGAGAGGGGGCGGCAGAAGCGCATCGGCGACCTTACGAACGGCAAAGGTTAAAAGACGCTTGGGCTCCGAGGCTTTCGAAGCTTAGCGGTCGCGCCCTATGCCCGGGCGCGCCTTCGCGGTGCAGCATGCGAGATGTCGCAGGTTTGGACGCAGCTACTCAAAGTGGGGCGCTCAGGGGGCGATGGGCTCACAGTCGAACCGATCGACGAGGCCGCCGCGGAGCCGATAGACGGCGTCCTGGGGCACATCCTGGCCCAGCGTCGCCTGGCGATCCAGGCCGGCGTAGACGCCGCGCGCCAAGCGCCCCCAGACGCCGTGGCTGACCGCAATGACCCTGCGCTCGCTCTCCGGCGGCAGGGAGCCCAACCAGTCGGAGGCCCGGGCGCTTACATCCTCGAAGGTTTCGGCGCCGGGCGCGCCGAAGAACCACTCCCGGGTCTTGAACATTTCCGGGTGAATGTGTGCGATCTCCGAGCGCAGCCGGCCTTCCCACTCGCCGCAGCAGATCTCGGCCAGGCGAGCGTCGATCTCGATCGGCAGGCCCGTCGCCTCGGCCACCATGGCGGCTGTCATGCGCGCGCGGCCGATGGGACTGGAGACCAGCCGGAAGCGGCCGCCCTCGTGGCGGACCAGGTCGGCGACGAGGCCGGCCATGGCGCGAGCCTGACGCTCGCCGAGCGGCGTCAGGTCGCTTTCGGTATGACCCTGGATGCGGCCTTCGCGATTCCAGAAGGTCTCGCCGTGACGCATCAGGAGGATCATCGCTTGCGGCGCACAACCGGATGCGAGGTCGACAGGCCGCCGTCCACCGCCAGGGTCTGACCATTGACGTACGAGGCCTCGTCCGACGCCAGGAACAGGGCGGCGGCGGCGATCTCCTCCGGCTGGCCATAGCGGGTGGTGGGGTTGAGCTGGCCGATCTTATCTTCGTTGCCGCGGACGCGGGCGCCATCGAAGATGGGCTTGGTCATGCCCGTCTCGATCAGGCCGGGGGCGACGGCGTTGACGCGAATCCCCGTCCCGTAGAGCTCGTTGCAGGCGGTCTGGACCAGGCTGATCACGCCGGCCTTCGACGCCGAATAGGCCGGTCCGCCCGCGCCGGAGCGAATGCCTGCCACCGACGCGGTGCAGATGATCGAGCCCCTGCCGTTCGGGATCATGGCCTCGGATGCGTACTTCACGCCCAGGAAGGCGCCGATCAGGTTCACCCGCAGGATCTCGGCCCAGTAGTCGGCGGTCTGTTCGTGGAGCGGGGCGAAGCCGCCCGAGATGCCGGCGTTGGCCCAGAACACGTCCAGGCTTCCGAACTCCGACTGGGCTCGGGCGACCAGCGACCGCACGAAGGCGTCGTCACCGGCGTCACCCTTCAGGGCCACGGCCTTGCCGCCCGCCGCCGTGATCGCTTCGGCGGTCTCGTCGACGCCGTCGGCGCGGTCGGCGATGATCATGTTCGCCCCTTCCGCCGCGAACAGCTTCGCCGAGGCCCGGCCGATGCCGCTGGCCGCGCCGGTGATGACGGCCGTACGGCCGGAAAGTCGTCCCATGGATTCCTCGTTCTCAGGCGTTGGTCTTGGCTCGGGCCGCCGCGGTGCAGATCGCGTCGGCGAAGACGTCGTACAGGCCGGGCGGCAGGTCATGGCCCATGCCCGGAATCATCCGCAGCTCGGCGCCGGGGATGGCGGCGGCCGTGGCCTCGCCGCCGACGGGTTGCACCAAGGGGTCGTCCTCCCCGTGAAGGACCACGGTGGGGATCCGGATCTTGCGCAGCTCTTCGGTCCGGTCGCCGTCCGCGCCGATGGCGGCGCGCTGGCGGCCCACGCCGGCGGGATTGAAGGCGCGCCGGTGTTCCGCGATCACCCGTTCGCGCAGTTCCGCGTCCGTCCAGGGATAGGCCGGGCTGCCGATGGTGCGGGCGTTCTTCATCCCATGGGCGATGAAGGCCTCGTAGTCCGCTTCGGGGCTGGGCGGCGGATTGCTGATCACCGCCATCGCCTCGGGCGTGGCGACCACGTTGCCCGAGGGCGCCGACATGATCGACGTCATCGAAAGCACGCGGCCGGGATGGTCGATGGCGATCCGCTGCACGATCATCCCGCCCATCGAGACGCCCGCGATGTGCGCACGGGCGACGCCGGCCGCCTCGAGGACGGCCACGGCATCGGCCGCCATGTCCTTCAGGGTGTAGCGTTCCGTGGGCCAGGTGGAGAGGCCGGTGTCACGGTTGTCGAAGCGGATCGCACGATAGCCGCGGGCGACCAGGATGTCGCAGAACGCCTCCGGCCAGCGGGTCATCTGGGACCCCAGGCCGTTGACCAGAAGAATGGCTTCCGGCCGGTCGTCGCCGAAGGTCTGGTACTCCAGCTCGACGGCCCCGTTACGGGCTTTCGGCATCGCGTGTCCCTCCTTGCACATACCCTGTTGGTTGCAGGCCAACGCCTGCGGCGATCCTGGCGCGTGAATCGACTGGTCTTCGCCGGGCTTGTGCGCCAATCATGGTCGTAAGAAACGCCTGGGGGGAGGGCTGAGCGAAGGCATGCGTGTGATCGTCCCTCTATTGCTGTCCCTGGCGATGTGGGCGTTCATCCTGCTCGGCCTTGCGGGCCTGTGGTTGAAGATCTTCGGGCGCTAGGGAATCAGCAGCACGCGGCCGACGGCCTGACGGCTCTCGATGTAGCGATGCGCCGCCGCCGCTTCCGATAGCGGAAACTCCTTGTCGATCAGCACCTTGAGCTCTCCACGCGCGACGTCCTCGATCAGGCGCTGGATGTTCTTCTGCACCCGGTCGGTGGCGATCTCGGCGCCCAGGAACACGCCCGACAAGCTGCGGTTGCCGCCCATCATCGACCCGACGTCGACCGTCATCGGCTCCCGGCCGGCCTGGCCCACCATCGAGACCCGGCCCCGGTAGGCCAGGCTCAGGATGGAAGACTGCAGGGTCGGTCCGCCGACCGAATCGACGATCACGTCGCAGCCCTTCTTGTCGGTGAGGCGCATGACCTCCTGCACGACGTCGTGGGTCCGGTAGTTGATGCCGTGGGTCAGGCCGTAAGCCTTGAGCTTCTCCAGGCGCTCGTCCGACGAGGCCGTGGCCAGCACCATGGACGCCCCCGCGCGCGCGGCGAGCTGGATCGCGGCCACGCCCACGCCCGAGGCGCCGGCCTGGACCAGGACGATCTCGCCCTTCTTCATCCGGCCGAACTCGAACAGGCAGTCGTCGGCGGTGCCGAAGGTCACGGGGATCACCGCGGCTTCCCGGGTGCTCAGGCCGGCCGGGATCTTCCAGGCCGTCATGGCCGGCACGGCGCGCAGCTCGGCGTGGCTGCCGAACGCGCCGGTGGTGCAGACCTTGTCGCCGACCTTGAACTTGCTGACCTCGGCGCCGACCTCCACCACCTCGCCGGCGGCTTGGTAGCCGACCACGTGCGGGTTGGTCATCAGCGGCCCGCGCCAGCGGTTCAGGGTGTCCCCGCCCTCGATCGACACCGCCTCGACGCGAATGACGATGCCCTTGGGGTGGCATTGCGGATCGGGAACGTCCTCGTACTTAAGGACGTCGGGCCCACCATTCTCATAGTAGACTGCGGCTTTCATCGGACGCTCCCTCAAACGCTTGTTTGAGTGAACTCCTCTCACGCAGCGGCAGGCCCGTCTAGCCGTTCCGTTTCACGTAGTTGCGGATCGAAGAGACGATGTGGTCCTGGTCGGCCTCGGTCAGGTAGGCGTGCATGGGCAAGGCCAGCACCTTCTCGGCGGCGGCCTCCGTCACCGGAAGGCCGCCGGGCTGGGGATAGCCGGCGTAGGGCGCCTGCTGGTGCAGGGGCACGGGATAATAGACCGCGGTCGGCACGCCCTCGGCCTTCAGGTGCGCGGCCAGCCCGTCGCGGTCGCCGGTCTCGATCACGTACTGGGCCCAGACCGAGACGCCGCCCCCGATCACGGGCGGGGTGCGCACCACGTCGCCCAGGCCCTCCGCATAGCGGGCCGCGACCTTGTTCCGTGCGGCGATCTCATCGGCGAAGATGGTCAGCTTCTGGAGCAGCACCGCCGCCTGGATCGTGTCCATCCGGCTGTTCATCCCGACCCGCATGTTCAGGTACTTCGGGTCGTGGTCGAAGGTGCGCCCTTCGAGGTCTGACTTCACCGCCTGGCCGTGGACCCGCAGGCTGACGAGCAGGTCGTGGAACCGGGCGTCCTTGCTCAGCACCGCCCCGCCATCGCCGTAGCAGCCCAGCGGCTTGGCCGGAAAGAACGAGGTGGTCGTCACGTCCGCCCAGTGGATCGGATGCTTGCCCCCGAGCGTGCAGCCGAAGCCCTGCGCCGAATCCGAGATGAGCTTGAGGCCGTGCTTGGCGCAGACCGCGGCGATCGCGGGATAGTCCGCCGGCTGGCCGAACAGGTCGACGGCGATCACCGCGCGCGGGGTCAGCTGGCCGTCGGCTTTCACCGCCGCGATGGCGGCGTCCAGCTTCGCAGGGTCGAGGTTGTAGGTGTCGGGCAGGACGTCGACGAACACCGGCGAGGCGCCGACCAGCGGCATGGCCTCGGCCGTGGCCGCGAAGGTGAAGGAGGGGCAGAAGACCGCGTCGCCCGGCCCGACCTTCCAGGCCATCAAAGGCAGGACCAGGGCCTCGGTGCCGGAGCCGCAGGAGAGCGCGTGCGGCGCCTGGCCGAAAGCCGCGAGCTCGGCTTCGAACTGGGCGATCTCGGGGCCCATGATGTAGGCCCCCGAGCGCACGACCTTGAGGATCGCGTCCTCAAGGGGCTGGCCCAGCCGCTGGCGCTGGGACTGCAGGTCGATGAAGGGGATCATGGCGGCGGCTTATGCCCTGCGTCGGCGGGCGCGGCCAAACACGCTTGGTTTCCCTTCCTTACGGCGTCCTTCAGTCCTTGTAGACTGTCCCGTCCTTCATCACGAACGCCACCTGCTTCAGGACCTCGACGTCCTTCAAGGGGTCGCCGTCGACGGCGATGAGGTCGGCGGCGTGGCCCGGGGTCAGCCGGCCGGCGACCGACGAGATCTGCAGGTGGTCGGCGGCGTGCACCGTCGCGGCCTGGATCGCCTCCAGGGGCGTGAGGCCTGCCTTGACCAGCAGGCCGAACTCTCCGGCGTTGTCCCCGTGCGCGGAGACGCCGGTGTCCGTCCCGAAGGCGATCGTCACGCCGGCGGCGTGGGCGCGGCGGGCCATGTCCAGCATCTTCGGGCCGGCCTCCAGCGCCTTCGCCGACTGCGCCGGGGTTAGGAAGTTATTGGGCCCGCTCGCCACCCGATAGACGAAGTCCCCGGCCATCAGGGTGGGCACCAGATAGGCGCCGTTCTTCTTCATCAGGGCGATGCCCTCGGCGTCGAGATAGGTGCCGTGCTCGATGGAATCGCCGCCGGCCTTCATGAAGCTGACGATGCCGTCGCCGCCGTGCGCGTGGGCGGTGACGCGCCGGCCCATGCGGTGGGCCGACTCCACGATCGCCTCCAGCTCCTCTTCGGCGAACTGCTGCGCCAAGCCCGCGGCCGTGTTGGAGAGCACGCCGCCCGTGGCGGTGATCTTGATCACGTCCGCGCCTTTCCAGACCTGCTCGCGCACGGCCCGCGCGCAGTCGGCGGCGCCGGAGCAGACCGACCCGGGCCGCAGCACGTGCATCAGGTCCTCGCGGAAGCCGTTCACGTCGCCGTGGCCGCCGTGGACCGAGATCGCCGAGCCGGCGGCCAGGATGCGCGGGCCGGCCACATCACCCAGCGCGGTCGCCTTCCGCAGGGCGAAAACCGCTTCGTTGTCGCCGCCGAGGTCGGCCACGGTGGTGAAGCCGGCCATCAGGGTCTTCTTCGCATAGCGGGCGCCGACCATGGCCTGTTCGGCCGAGGACTGGGTCACCTCCTCAAGGCGGGAGTTCGGGTTCTGCTGGCTGGTGATGTGGACGTGGCTGTCGATCAGGCCGGGCAGCACGAAGCTGTTCTTCAGGTCCACCACCTTGCCGCCGGGCTCGGAGACATAGCCGTCGGCGATGCGCACCACCTTGCCGCCCTGGATCACCAGGGTCTTCCGCGTCTCGACCTTGCCGGAGGCGGGGTCGAGCAGCACCCGGCCGGCCTGGACGAAGGTGGTGGCGGGCGTCTGTTGCGCTGCCGCAGGCGTGGCGAGGACGGCGGCCAGCGCCGCGCCGAGAACGAACATCTTCACTTGAAACCCCCGAAGCAGACTTCGGGAGAGCCTAGTTTCCATGTCCGCAAAGCGCCAGCCGTGAGCCTCGCAACGCCTAGATCTGCCGCGCGCGGCCTTCCCAGTACGGCGCACGCACCTTGCCGCGCTGGATTTTGCCGGCCTCGGAGCGGGGCAGGCTGGTGACGAAGTCGAGGCTGCGCGGGACCTTGAAGCTGGGCAGGCTGTCGCGGGCGAAGGCCAGGATCTCCTGCTCCAGCAGGTCCGACGGCTCGTAGCCCGGCTTCAGCAAGATCACCGCCTTGACCTGCTCGCCCCACTCGTCATGCGGCACGCCCACCGTCGCGCTGTCGGCCACCGCCTCGTGCTTGATCAGCTCGTTGTCAATTTCCTGCGGGTAGATGTTCACCCCGCCCGAGATGATGGTCTCGGCGCTGCGGCCGGTGAGGAACAGGTAGCCGTCCTCATCGAAGTAGCCCATGTCGCCCATGGTGAAGTAGTCGCCGACGCGGCTGGCCTGGGTCTTCTTCTCGTCCTTGTAATAGGTGAACCCGCCGCCGGGCGGGAGCTGGTGGTAGATCGTCCCCGAGACGTTGGGCGGGCACTCGTTCCCCTGGTCGTCCAGGATCTTGGAGCCCAGCAGCTCGGGACGCTTGCCGACCGAGCCGGGCTTCCGAAGCCACTCCTCAGAATTGATCATGAATCCCGCGCCGCCTTCGGAGCCGGCGTAGTACTCGCTCAGCACCGGGCCGAACCAGGCGATCATGGCGTGCTTGACCTCGGGCGGGCAGGGCGCCGCGCCGTGCACGATGTACTTCACCGACGAGATGTCGTGGCGCGCCTTCACCTCGTCCGACAGGGCCAGCAGCCGCTGGAACATGATCGGGACCAGGTGCATGTGGGTCACGCGTTGGGCGGCGATGGTCCGCAGCGTGTGTTCGCTGTCCCACTTGTCGAGGAACACCAGGGTCGCGCCGGCGCCCATGGCGGCGCGGACGTCGAAGGCCAGGGGGGCGGCGTGATAGGCCGGACCAGCGCAGAGCTGGACGGAGTCCTTGTCGTAGCCGCGCAGCGCGTACATCGCCTGGGGCGTGATCACCGGCGTCGGGCGGAAGACGCCCTTGGGCCGGCCGGTGGTGCCGGACGTGTAGAGCATCTGGTTGCCCAGGACCGGATCGTCGATGTCCGAGCTGTCGATCCCTGCCAGCGCTGCGTCGTAGCTGACGAACCCGTCCAGATCGCCGCCGACGGCGATCTTGATCTTGAGGTCGGGAGCCTGGGCCGTGGCGGCGACGGCGGCTGAGATGCGGGTCTCCACGAACACCGCCTGGGCTTCGCAATCGTTGAGGATGTAGGCGATCTCGTCGGCGGTCAGGTGCCAGTTGATCGGGGTGATCCGGAAACCGGCGCGCAGGGTGGCGGACTGGATCTCCAGGAATTCGTGCCGGTTGGACATGGCCAAGGCCACCGCGTCCCCCGCCTTGAGCCCTGCCTTGCGCAGGAGGCGCACGATGCGGTTCGCATTGGCGTTCACCTCGGCGAAGGAGCGGCGCGTCCCGTCCGGATCGACCACGGCTGCCTTGTCCGGCTGCACGTCGGCCCAGACGGCCATGGTCATGCCGTTGAGGGCGGCCTCCTCGAGCCGTTGGTTCAGGTCCTGACGTTCGAGCACCGCGTCCATGGCATCTCCTCCGCGTACAGATTTACACTGTATCGTGATCCTTCTTCGAAAGAGAATGGCACGTGGAGGGCGGTGACGCCTAGGCCTTCATGCGACGGAACACCCAGCCGCCGGCCGTCGCGCCCACCGCCGTGAGGAACGTGCCCCACGTGATGTCGATGACGGTGATGTGCGTGGACCAGACCTTGAGCGTCGCCTGGTTGGTCAGGTCGTAGGTGGCGTAGCAGAGGGCCCCCAGCATGCCGCCGGTGAGGGTGGTCTTCAGCAGCGGCTTGTCACGCGTCGGCCAGATCGCCAGCGCGAGGATACCGAGGATGTAGGCGAAATAGAACACGACCGCCGGCGGGAGCCTGGCCGAGGGCAGGGCCACCGGCTCCAGCGTCGGAAAGTACACCTTCGGCCCGAACTGGGTCAGCCAGATGATATCCAGCACCAGCACTGCCAGGGCCGTCGCGAAATAGGTGGCGATCAGTCGGATCATTCGGTGTCCCCCAAAGGCCTCAAGCCGGGCGCAGCCGGTAGTGGCTTACGCCCCACTCGGTCCCGCCACGGTGGCCGAAGAGGCCGGCGGTGGCGAGGAAGAACAGCCGCCAACGGCGATGCCAGAGCGTGGCGTCCTTGCCGTAAGTGACCTCGAGCACCGGCCGGATCTTGGCGATGTTGCGGTCGTAGAGGCCCAGCCAGTCGAGCGCCGTCCTCTCGTAGTGCCTGCCGCTCCAGCGCCAGTCCTGCTCCACGGTGAACAGGTCGGGGAACTGGGCCATCAGCCCGTGGCTGGGCATCACGCCCCCCGAGAAGAAGTACTTTCCGATCCAGTCGGCCTCGTCGTTGAGATCGAACCGGTAGGGCGTCGTCCTGTGCGTGAAGACGTGGATGAACAGTCGGCCGTCGGGCTTAAGCCAGGTCTTCACCCGCCCGAGCAGGGCGCGCCAGTTCGACATGTGCTCGAACATCTCGACGGACACGACCCGGTCGAAGGCGCCGGGCGCCTCGAAGTCATTCATGTCGCAGGTGATCACCTCCAGGTTCGACAGGCCGCGCTCCTGGGCGCGGGCCAGGATGAAGGCCTTCTGGCTCGCCGAGTTGGATACGGAGGTGATCTTCGCGTTCGGGTAGGCCTTCGCCATCCACAGGGACAGCGAACCCCAGCCGCAACCGAGCTCCAGGATGCGCTGCCCGTCCTTGAGGTCGGCGTGCTCTGCGGTCTCCTTCAGGGCATGCTCCTCGGCCTCGGCGATCGTGTCGCCGGAAGTCCTGTAGAGGCAGGACGAATACTTCAGCTGCGGGCCGAGGCAGTTCAGGAAGAACGCGGCCGGCACCTCGTAGTGCTGGGCGTTCGCCGCATCGGTGTGCTCGGCGATGGGGTGCTCGGCCATGTCGCGCGCGAAGGCCGCTTCCGTCCCGGCGCCGGCCTTGGAATGCTCGCGGCGCGCATTCGCCACCAAGAGGTGGATGGCGGTCTTGCGGACGATATCGGGCAGCGGCGCGCCCTCGAACGTGTCGATGGTGGCGGAGATCAGGCTCATGCGGACTCAGGCTTTGGGTGGGAGGGGGAAGAAGACGCTGACCCGCTTCTGATAGCCGCGGAACGCGTCACCGCGCGACTTCAGCATGGCCTCCTCCAGCGGCGGGACGCCGGAGACATAGCGGAGCAGGCCATACATGACAGCCGGCGCCACGAGGGTCAGCAGACTGACCGGCCGCGCCGGATCCAGGGCCATGATCGGATAGGCCATCCAGCCCAGCCACTGGAAGAAGTAGTTCGGGTGGCGCGACCAGGCCCAGAGGCCGGCGTCGATCACCTTGCCCTTGTTGGCCGGATCGCCCCGGAAGCGCTTCATCTGGGTGTCCGCCACCGTCTCGCCGACGATGGCTGCGAGGTAGATTAGCGCGGCCAGGGCGTCGCGCAGGTCGAGGGACGGCTCGGGTCGCTGGGCCGCAGCCACGACGCTCAGCGCCAGCAGCGCGGTGGCGGGCGCCTGGGGCAGGCTGACCCAGAGCATGGTGAGCGGGTAGTTTTTCGCGGACTTGCGGAAGGCGGCGTAGCGCGGGTCCTCGGGATGGCCCGCGACGCGCGGCGCCAAATAAAGGCCCAGGCGCAGGCCCCACGCCAGCATGAAGCCGGCGATCACCAGGCGGCGGGCCTGGCTGCTGTCGGTTCCCGTGGCGACGACCGCGGCGCCCGCCAGCACCAGACCGGTTCCGAAGCTCCAGAACACATCGGTCCAGCCGCCGTTCTTCACGGCCAGGCCGAACGCCCAGGCCGCGGCCATCACCAGGGTCATGGCGAGAAGCACGCCCACTACGATCTGCAACAGCATCATGCAGCGATACGACCACGTTCCGCGACCAGACGCATCCGGTGCTGTGATCGCCTCGTAGCGTTTGCTAAGCAGGCCGCGCGTGCGGCGACACGCCGGCTGCGCTGTGCGGACAAGGCTTGGAGCGGATATGGGTGGCGGTGAGCGGCTGAACGTCGCCGTGGTCGGCAGTGGCGTTGCGGGCCTGTCCGCCGCCTGGCTCTTGTCGCAGGCGCATAACGTCACCCTCTTCGAGGCTGACCACCGCCTGGGCGGGCACGCCCACACCGCCGAGGTTCCCGGCGTCCACTGCCTGGTGCCGGTGGACACCGGCTTCATCGTCTACAACGAAGGCAATTATCCGAATTTCACGGCGATGCTGGCCCATCTGGGGGTACCCAGCCTGAACGCCGACATGAGCCTGTCGGTGTCGCTGGACGACGGCGCGTTCGAATACTCCAGCTTCGGCCTGGGCGGCATATTCGCCCAGAAGCGCAATCTTCTGTCGCCGCGCTTCTGGCGCCTGCTTCTGGATATCGAGCGCTTCTTCCGCACCGCGCCGCGCGACCTGGAGATGCTGGAGCGCCAGGCGACGCCGCTGGACGCCTATCTGGCCGCCAAGGGCTATGGCGACGCGTTCCGCGACGATCACCTGCTGCCCCAGGCGGCGGCCATCTGGTCGACGCCGCTGGACCAGATCGGCGCCTATCCCGCCGCCTCGCTGATCCGCTTCTTCCAGAACCACGGCATGATGAGCATCGTCGGGCGGGGCCTGTGGCGGACCGTCGAAGGCGGCTCCCGGGCCTATGTCGCCAAGCTCGTCGCGGCGTTCCGGGGCGAAGCGCGCAAGGGGGTGCGGGTCGTGGGCGTGCGGCGCGACGTCAATGGCGCGGAGCTGCGCCTGGCCGGGGGCGGCCGCGAGCGGTTCGACCAGGTGGTGCTGGCCACCCACGGCGACACCGCGCTCGCCCTCCTGGAGGATCCGTCCGCGGACGAGAAGCGCCTACTGGGCTGCTTCCGCTACAGCCGTAACATGGTCGCATTGCACACCGATCCTGTGCTCATGCCGAAACGCCGCCGGGCCTGGTGCAGCTGGAACCATATCGGCCGTCGCGCCGCGCCGGGCGAGGGTGCCGTGACCTATTGGATGACCCGCCTGCAGAGCCTGCGGGGCGCCCCCGATCTCTTCGTGACGCTGAACCCCAACAAGGAGATCGCCGCGGACAGGCTGATCAAGACCGAGATCTACGATCACCCGCTGTTCGACGCCGGCGCCATCGCAGCCCAGCGGGAGATGTGGGATATCCAAGGCGCGCGGCGGACCTGGTTCTGCGGCTCCTACCTGGGCCACGGCTTCCACGAGGACGCGCTGCAGTCCGGCCTGGCCGTGGCCGAGCAGCTGGGCGGCGTCCGGCGGCCCTGGACGGTGGCGGACGAGAACGGCCGCATCCACGTGCGCGCGCCGGTCCTGGCGGAAGAGGCTGCCTGATGGCGGTTTCGGGGCTCTTTCCCGGGGTCGTTTCGCACACCCGGCTGAAGCCCCGGCGCCACGCGCTGCGCTACCGCATCTTCATGCTGCTGCTGGACCTGGACGAGCTGGCCGAGCTGGACCGGAACCTGAAGCTGTTCTCGCTGCTCAGGTTCAACCTGGTCGGCTTCGATCCGCGACGCCACGGCGACGGCTCGGCCACGCCGCTGAAGCAGCAGGTGGAAGCCCAGCTCGCGGCGGCCGGGATCGCCCATGGCGGGCCGATCCACCTCCTCGCCATGCCGCGGATCCTCGGCCTGGGGTTCAATCCCCTGACGGTCTACTTCTGCCACCGGCCCGACGGGGCGTTGAGCGCCGTGCTGTACGAGGTCAACAACACCTTCGGCGAGCGACACAGCTACCTGATCCCGGCCGAGGACGCGCCGGTCGTGAAACAGTCCTGCGAGAAGGGCTTCTACGTCTCGCCGTTCATGGACATGGACCTGAGCTACGCCTTCCGGGTCCGGCCACCGGGCGACAAGGTCCAGGTTCTCGTCGACGTGGACGACGCCGAGGGCCGGGTGCTGTCCACCGGCTTCGTGGCCGAGCGCCAGGCGCTCACCGACCGCAACCTGGCGCGGGCATGGCTCACCCATCCCTGGATGACCGTCGGCGTGGTCGCCGCCATCCACTGGGAGGCGCTCTTCATCTGGCTCAAGGGCGAGGAGATCCGCCAGCGTCCGGCCAAGCCCCAATGGCCGGTGACGGTGGTCAACCCGGCGAAGATCGCCGCCTAGAGTTTGCGGAACACGAAGATGTCGCCGACGCCGCCTAGGTCGATGGGCGGGCGGTCCGGGACGAGACCCGCGGTGGCGGCCAGCGGGACCGGGTCCGTCATGTAGTAGGTCAGCCGCTCAGCGCTGCGATGCGCGATCCGTCCGGTCTCGTCGGCCAGCACATATTCCAGCACCTGCTCCAGCCGGTTCGCCCCCTCCTTGAAGCTGCGTTCCAGCACGAACAGCAGAAGCGCCCGACCGTCCCCCAGGTGCTGGTCGAGCACCGGGCGGCGCGGATCCGGCGGCTCGAGCCCACGCATCAGTTCGAGTTTCGGCAGGTGGAAGGCCGCCAGCCCACCGGACGGCAGGTGGCGCGCGGCCACGGCGAAGGTGTTGCGCCAGGCCGCGCCGGTCGGCACGTGCGCCAGGGTGAAGAACGGACAGATCACCAGGTCGAACGTGCGCTTCAGGTCCAGGGAGGTCATGTCCCCCCGCCGAAGTTCGATGCGCTCGCGCAGGTCCGGCGGCAGCCCGGTCACCCTGGCCTCGGCCTGGGACAGCATGACCGGCGAGATGTCGACCCCGCAGACCCGGAAGCCGCGAGCGGCCAGGCCGATGGTCAGCCGGCCGGTGCCCGCGCCGAGCTCCAGAAGCGCACCGGCGTCGGGCGCGAGACCCGCATAGATGTCCTCATCGCCCAGCAGCTTCGCGTCCGCGCCGGTGATCCGGTCGTAGAACACGGCGCTGAGACTGCCGGGGGCGTAATAGGGCTTGGCCTTGGCCATGGGCCCTTGTGCCGTCGCCGTTGCGCAGGATCAATGTCCAGGCCACATAACGTCAGCCTTCTGCGGGCTTCGAAGGGAACCTCGATGAACAGCCTGATCCGCCGTTTCCGGAGCCTCGCGCTCGTGCTGATCGCGCCGCTGGCGCTGGCCGCGTGCGGGGTCAATGCGATCCCCACCAAGGAGGAGAAGGCGAAGGCTCAGTGGGCCGAGGTGCAGAACCAGTACCAGCGCCGCGCCGACCTGATCCCCAACCTGGTGGCTACCGTGAAAGGCTACGCAGCCCAGGAAAGCAACGTGCTGGTGGCCGTGACCCAGGCGCGCGCCAGCGCCACCCAGGTCCGCTCGGACGCGGGCATCACCACCGACCCCGCCGCCTTCCAGCGCTATGCGGCCGCCCAGAACAACCTGTCCCTGGCCCTGGCCCCCATGCGCGTGCTCCAGGAACAGTACCCGGACCTGAAATCGAACGAGAACTTCATGGCGCTGCAGAGCCAGCTCGAAGGCACCGAGAACCGGATCGCCATCTCGCGGCGCGACTACAACGAGGCCGTCCGCGACTTCAACACCACGCTGCGCACGTTCCCCCAGATCATCTGGGCCAAGACCATGTACTCGTCGACCCAGCCGATGCAGCTGTTCCAGGCCACCGCCACGGCCCAGTCGGCGCCCACCGTGGACTTCGCGCCCGCCGCGCCGCCTGCCGCTCCGCCTGCGGGCGCCGCGCCCGGCTCGCCGCCGCCGAAGTAGCTTGGGCCTGCTCCGACGCCTCCGGGTCGGACTGGCGCTCGCGCTGGTCCTGCCGACCGTCGCCCTCGCGGCGCCGAACTTCCCGCCGCTCACCGGGCGGGTCGTGGACAACGCCGAGATCCTGTCGCCGGCCGCGGAGGCGCGGCTGACGCAGGAGCTGGCAACGCTGGAGCAGCAGACCGGCCACCAACTCGTCGTGGCGACGCTGCCGGACCTGCAGGGCTACGAGATTGAGGATTACGGCTACCAGCTGCTCCGAACCTGGGGCATCGGCCGCAAGGAACAGGACGACGGCGCAATCCTCATCGTGGCGCCCAACCAGCGGAAGGTGCGGATCGAGGTGGGCTATGGGCTAGAGCCGGTCCTGACCGACGCGCTCTCCAGTCTGATCATCCAGCGCGCCATCCTGCCGGCCTTCAAGGCGGGCGAGATGGAGAAGGGCGTCGTCGACGGGACCGAAGCCATCGTTCGCCAGATCGGCCTGCCGCCCGATCAGCAGAAGGCAGCCGTGGCCGAGGCGGAGTCCGCGCCGAAAGTCACCATCGCCGCGGACGAGCGCGGCGACAGCGGCGTCGGCGTGCCGCTGATCGTCATCATCGTCGTCGTTTTCTGGGTGCTCAGCGGCATCCTTCGCGCGTTCGGCGGGCGTCGCCGACGGGGCGGCAGCGGGCTCTGGTGGCTGTTGCCCTTCATCCTCTCGGGTCCGGGCTCCAGCCGGCGCGGCGGCTGGAGCGGCGGCGGAGGGTGGTCGAGCGGCGGGGGTGGCGGCGGGTTCTCCGGCGGCGGCGGATCGGGCGGGGGCGGCGGCGCCTCCGGGAGCTGGTGATGGCGAAGCTGAACCTGACGCCCGAAGATCTGGCCGCGGTCGAGGCCGCCGTGCGCGCCGCCGAGGCGCGGACCACGGGGGAGATCTACTGCGTGGTGGCCGAGGAGAGCGCGGACTATCACGCCACCCCGCTGGCCTGGGCGGCGGGCGTCGCCCTTCTGGCCCCTGCGATCCTGCTGCTGCTCGGCATCGAGGTGACGGCGCCGGACATGTCCCTGTTCGGCGGCTGGACCGCGGACCAGGTCGAAGACGTCGGCGAGGCGACCGCCCGCGCCGCCCTGGTGGGCACGCTGCTCATGCAGGGGCTGCTGTTCGTGGCGACCCTCTTCATCGTGGCCATTCCGCCGATGCGCCGGGCGTTGACGCCGCGAGGCTTCAAGCGCGATCGGGTCCGGGCCCGGGCCGAGGAGCAATTCCTTTCCAAGAACCTCCACGCCACCCGCGAGCGGACCGGCGTGCTCATCTACGTCTCGGCGGCGGAGCGGATGGCCGAACTGATCGCCGACGAGGCCATCCACGCCCAGGTTCCGGAGGACACCTGGGACCGGGCCATGTCGGTGCTGGTCGCCGGTCTCAAGCAGGGCCGGCCGGCCGAGGGTTTCGCAGCGGCCGTAGCGCTCTGCGGTGACGTTCTGGCCGAACGTTTCCCGCCGCGGCGGGGCGACAATCCCAACGAGCTGTCCGACGCGGTGGTCGTGCTGCCGCGGGTCTGACGGCCGACGCCGCGCTGAAGCTGCGACCTATTCACATAGGCTGTTGTGGCGTCCGGCCGAGGGGGCCAGATTGCCGCTGGCTGTAGCGTGCGGCCGTTGGGGGCCGAGGATTTGGCGAAGGGCGGCGACAAAGAGACCGCTGAGGTCCTGCGCGAACGTCTCCGGCGCCTGGAGGCGGCGGTGGAGGCTGCCGGCCTCGGCCTGTGGGAGTGGGATGTTCGCAGCGGCGAGCTGACCTGGAACGCCCGCAATCGCGAGCTGTTCGGCGTCGAGCCGGACCGGCCCCTGACGATCGCGGACTATCCTGAACTGGTGCATCCCGACGACAGGGATCTGGTCCGCGACGCCTATCGCCGGGCGAGCGAAGGGCCGCAGGATGCCCTCTTCAGCATGGAGCACCGAACCCGGCCGACGGCCGAGGCCCGGCCGCGCTGGATCCTGAGCCGCGGACGGCTGCTGAAGGATGCCTCCGGCGTCGTGCGGGCCGTGGGCTCGAACCTCGACATCACCGACCGCAAGTCCGCGGAAGAGCGTCGCAGCCTGGTGCTGAGGGAACTGGCCCACAGGGCCAAGAACGGCATCCTGGTGATGATGTCCTTCGTCGCCCAGACGGCGAAGGGCGTCGACACGGTCGAGGACTTCAAGGCCGTCCTGATGGCCCGGCTGCAGTCCATGGCCGACAGCCAGGACCTGGTCACGCAGACATCCGAAGGCTCCTTGCGCCTGGGCGACCTGCTGGGCCGGGCCCTGACGCCGTTCGACCCATCGCGCTTCGACATCGATGCGCGGCTGGGCGAGCTGCGCATCTCGAACGACATGGTGATCGCCATGGCGCTCCTGCTCCACGAGCTTTCGACCAACGCCGTGAAGTACGGCGCGCTGTCGGCGCCCGCGGGCCGCGTGAAGCTAGAACAGATCCCGGACGACGGCCCGAACGCACATCTGCGATGGTCCGAAACCGGCGGGCCGAAGGTGAACCCCCCGTCGCGTCGCGGCTTTGGCACCCGCCTCCTCGACATTTCCCTGCGCAACAATGGCGGCCACGTCGTGGCCCGCTTCGAGCCCCAGGGCTTCGAGGCCGACATCTGCTTCCCGGTCGAGCGGGATTAGGCGGCGCCGAACATTACAGCTCCGTCATGCACCGGCGCTTTCCCGAAGGGGGACGCACGGGGTAGCATCATCCGGACAAGGGCGGAGATGCAGGCATGGCCTATTCCCTCACAGTGAACGGCAAGGCGGTCAGCGCCGACGTCGATGGCGACACGCCACTTCTCTGGGTGCTGCGTGACACCCTGGGCTTCGTAGGCACCAAGTATGGCTGCGGGGTCGCCGCGTGCGGGGCCTGCACCGTCCATATCGACGGCCAGCCGATGCGCGCCTGCCAGATCCCCGTCGAGAGCGTGGGTGCGGCCAAGATCAGCACCATCGAGGGCATGGCCGCCCATCCCGTCGGCAAGAAGGTGCAGGCGGCCTGGATGGAACTGGACGTCGCCCAGTGCGGCTACTGCCAGGCGGGCCAGATCATGAGCGCCACGGCCCTGCTGGCAAAGACGCCCAAGCCCACCGACGCCCAGATCGACGAGGCGATGAACGGCAACATCTGCCGCTGCGCCACCTACGTCCGCATCCGCGCCGCCATCAAGCGCGCCTCCGGCCAGAAGGAGGTCTGAGCCATGACCTATCATGACCTGAAGGCCAACCGCCGCGAGATCCTGACGTCGGTCGGCGCCGGGGGCCTGACCCTCGCCTTCTCCATCGCTTCCAAGGCCGAGGCCCAGGACGACACCGTCAAGCCGCTGAACGCCTATGTGCGGGTGGCGCCGAACGGGAAGGTGACGATCACCGCCAAGAACCCCGAGGTGGGCCAGGGCGTGAAGACGATGCTGCCCATGCTGATCGCAGAGGAGCTCGACGTGGCGTGGGAAGACGTCGTGATCGAGCAGGCCGACAGCGATCCGAAGGCCTACGGCCGCCAGTTCGCGGGCGGCAGCATGGCCACGCCGCTGCACTGGGAAGAGCTGCGCCGCGTGGGCGCGGTGGCGCGCGCCATGCTGATCCAGGCCGCCGCCACCGCCTGGAACTGCGGGCCGGGCGACTGCGCCACCGTTCCGGGCAACGTGGTCCACAAGCCCTCGGGAAAGAAGCGCACCTACGGCTCGCTGGCCATGGCCTGCGCCAACGTCACGCCGCCGGATCCCAAGTCCCTGACGCTGAAGGATCCCAAGACCTACAACATCATCGGCAAGCCCAAGGCCCAGTACGACGTCGCCAAGATCGTGACCGGCGAGCCGCTGTTCGGCATCGACGTGCGCCGTCCGGGGATGCTGTACGCCACCTACGAGAAGGCGCCGGTCTTCGCCGCCACGGTCGCGAGCGCCGATCTCGAGGCGGCCAAGAGCGTCAAGGGCGTGCGCAAGGCCTTCGTGGTCGAGGGCGATCCCAAGGCCATGAGCCCCGGGCCCGGCAACATCGGCCAGGGGCTGATGCCCGGCGTGGCCGTGGTTGCCGACAGCTGGTGGGCGGCGCGCAAGGGCCGCGACAAGCTGAACATCAAGTGGAACGACCACCCCACCTCGAAGCAGTCGAGCAAGCTGTTCGCCGAGCAGGCCAAGGCCATCGCGGCGGGCAAGGCCCAGCGCACCGCCCGCAACGACGGCGATGTCGACGCGGCGCTGAAGGCCTCGGCCAAGACGGTGGAGGCGGCCTACGCCTACCCGTTCCTGAGCCATGCCAACCTCGAGCCGCAGAACTGCACCGCGGAGTTCAAGGACGGGAAGCTGGAGATCTGGGCCCCGACCCAGAACCCCGAGCCCGGCCGCCAGCTCACGGCCAAGACCCTGGGCATCAATCCCGACGACATCACCGTGCACATGATCCGCGGCGGCGGCGGCTTCGGCCGCCGGCTGGCCAACGACTACATGGTCGAGGCCGCCTGGATCGCGCGCGAGACCGGCGCGCCGGTCAAGCTGCTGTGGACGCGCGAAGACGACATGGCCCACGACCACTACCGGCCGGCGGGCTTCCACTTCTTCCGCGGCGGCGTGGATGCGGCGGGCAACGTCACCGCCTGGCACGACCACTTCGTCACCTTCGGCGAAGGCACGACCATGGCGCCCAGCGCCGGCATGTCGGCGGCCGAATATCCCGCGCGGTTCGTGCCCAACTGCCGGCTGGAAGTTTCCACCATGCCCCTGGGCGTGCCCACCGGGCCGCTCCGGGCGCCGGGCTCCAACGCCCTGGCCTTCGTCATGCAGTCGTTCATCGACGAGCTGGCGCACGCGGCGGGGGCGGATCCCCTGGCGTTCCAGATCAAGCTCCTGGGCGACAAGCCCACGGTCGGCGAACCGCCGGCCGCCTATGGCGCGGCCCGCATGCGCGGCGTGCTGCAGGCGGTGGGCGAGATGTCCGGCTGGGGCAAGACCAAGCTGCCCATGGGCGAGGGCATGGGCGTGGCCTGCTACTACAGCCACCTGGGCTACTTCGCCGAGGTGGCGCATGTGGCCTGCTCGCCCGAGGGTGCGGTGAAGGTCAAGAAGGTCTGGGTGGCCGCCGATGTCGGCAGCCAGATCATCAACCCGCACGGCGCGCTCAACCAGGTGCAGGGCTCGGTGCTGGACGGCCTCTCCGAGGCGCTCCACCAGGCCATCACCATTGAGGCCGGCCGGGTCGAGCAGTCGAACTTTACCGACTACCGCCTGATGCGCATCTCCGAGGCGCCCGCGGTGGAGGTGAAGTTCCTGAAGACCGACTTCCCGCCCACCGGACTGGGCGAGCCGGCCCTGCCGCCGGCGATCCCGGCCCTGACCAACGCCATCTTCGCCGCCACCGGCAAGCGCATCCGCAGCCTGCCGATCACGCCGGACATGCTGAAGGCCTGAGCCGACGCACGCCTGAGGCTTGCCTGCGGCCGCGCAGGGAATACGGTCCAGCGCCCACGGCGTGCGGGAGGATGATTTGGCGGAGGGGATCGAAGCTCGGCCCACGGCCGCGCCTCCTCGGCCGAGCCTGCCGGTCAAGTTCCTCTACGGCCTGGGGAACATGGGCGAGTCGTCGTTCATCGCCGCCGTGGCGTTCGTCTTCTTCTACTACACGGCGGTGCTGGGGCTGTCGGGCAGCCTGGTCGGCGCGGCCCTGTTCCTGGGCCTCTGCGCGGACGCCGCGGTCGATCCGTTCTTCGGCTCCTGGTCCGACAACATCCGCTCGCGCTTCGGCCGCCGCATTCCGCTGATGGCGTTCGGCGGGCCGCTGATGGCCTTGAGCGTCGGCATGCTGTTCGCCCCGCCGGCAGGCCTGCCCGACCTTGCGCTCTTCGCCTGGCTGGCCGGCTGGGCGATCGTGGTGCGGGCCGGCGTCTCGATGTTCCACGTGCCCTACGTCGCCCTCGGCGCCGAGATGTCCGCCGACTATCACGAGCGGTCCAGCGTCGTGGCCTGGCGCACGGTCTTCGGCATCCTCGCCACCGGCGCCGCCACGGGCCTGGCCTATTCGGTGTTCTTCAAGGGCGAGGGCGGATTGCAGAAGCCCGAGGGCTATCCCGGCTTCGGCTGGACGATCGCGGCGATCATCGCCGTCTCGACCCTGATCTCCACGATCGGCTCGGCGCGTTACGCCGCTTCGCTTCCCGGCGTTCCCACAGTGGACCGCCACCTGCTGCGACGCCTGCCTGGCGAGGTGGCGGAGATCTTCCGCAACCCTTCGTTCCGCATCCTCTTCTTCGCCGCGGGCGTCTGCTACACGGCGGTCGGCGTGAATTCGGCCTTCAACAGCCATGCCTACGTCTTCGTCTGGAAGCTGCAGCCGCAGATGATCCAGACCGCCACCTTCTTCTTCCTCGGGGGCCTCTTCCTGGGCGTGCCGCTGACTCCGCTGGTGTCGCGCGTGATCGAGAAGAAGACGGTGGCGATGATTGGCATGGGCCTGGTCGGGGGCGCCTGGCTTCTGCTCGGCCTGCCGCGGATCGCGGGGCTGGTGACGCTGGAGGGCGCGGCCGCGACGCCGCTCCTGTCGGCCCTGGTCGCGGTCGCGGGGCTCGGCGCGGGGTTCTGCGCCATCGCCTTCCCCTCGATGATGGCCGACGCAGCCGACGAACATCGGCATCTGTTCGGCCGCCGCCGCGAGGGGCTCTATTTCGCGGGCCTGGGCTTTGCGTTCAAGGCGGCCACCGGCCTCGGCGTTCTGGTCTCGGGCTTCCTGCTGGACCTGATCCGGTTTCCCAAGGACGCCGGCCGCGACATAGGGCTGACGCTCTCGGAGCCGCTCCAGCACCGGATCCTGTTCGCCTGGGGCCCCTTCGGCGCGATCGTGGTCGTCGGCGCCATCGCGATCCTGGGGGCCTATACGATCACCCGCCGTCGCCACGCCGAGGTCGCCGCGGCCCTGGAGGCGGCGGAATAGGGCGCGCGTGACGTGGGGTCATGGTTGCCACGGGTCGGCAGGGGGCTACCGTTTCCACAACAAGAACCGCACGGGAGGAAACCAGGTGGCGGTCGTGGACGGCGTACAAGGCATGGGCGGTGAGGCCGCCGGGACCCAGGCGGCGTCGCATGAGGGCGCGTTGAAGCCCTCGGGCGCGGTGAAGTTCTTCTACAGCATCGGGCAGTTCATCGAGTCCGGCTACCTGGCGATCAACGCCTTCATCTTCTTCTACTACACGGCGGTTCTCGGCCTCTCGGGCAGCATGGTGGGCGCTGCGCTCGCCATCAGCATGACCGTGGACGCGGCCCTCGACCCGCTGATCGGCTCCTGGTCGGACAGCGTCAGGTCCCGCTTCGGCCGCCGCCTGCCGATGATGCTGCTCGCCGCGCCGCTGACCATGGTCACCATGGGCCTGCTGTTCGCCCCGCCGTCGGGAATGACGCCCTTCCTGCTGTTCGTCTGGCTCACCCTGACCAAGGGCAGCGTCCGCGCCTTCGCCTCGATGTACAACATTCCCTACTTCGCCCTGGGCGGAGAGATGTCGGACGACTACGTCGAGCGCTCGCGCATCGTGGCCTACCGCCTGCTCTCCGGCATTCTGATCAGCGTCCTGATCACCGCCCTGGCCTATTCGGTGTTCTTCGCCGGCGAGGGCGGCCTGCAGGATCCGGCGCGCTATCCCGCCTTCGGCTGGACGATCGCGGCCCTCGTCCTCGCAGGCGGGCTCATCTGCTGCGCCGGCGTCTGGCGCTATGCGGCCGCCCTGCCGCAACCCAGCACCGCGCCGGAGCCGATGATCAGCCGCTTCGTCGGCGAGGTGACGGAGATCCTGCGCAACCGCACCTTCCTGATCCTGTTCCTCTCGATGCTGCTGTTCGCCAGCGCCGTGGGCGTGCACCAGGCCCTGAACAACCACACCTACGTCTTCGTCTGGAAGCTCCGGCCTGAGACGATCCAGGTGATCACCTACGTCTACCTGGCCGGCATTCTGGCGGGCGTGCCGCTGACGCCCGCGCTGCTGCGCAGGATGGAGAAGAAGACGGTGGCCGCCATCGGCTTCGCCCTGGTCGCCATCGGCTGGATCGTCCTGCCGGGGGCGCGCGGCCTGGGCCTCTTCGCCCCCGTCGGCGCGGACGCCTTGCCGTGGCTCTGCGCCAGCGCCCTGATCTTCGGCCTGGCCTCGGGCCTCGTCTTCATCGTGTTCCCGTCGATGATGGCCGACGCGGCCGAAGAGCACGAGCACCTGCATGGCTCCCGCCGGGAGGGGCTGTTCTTCTCCGGGCTCGGTTTTGCGGGCAAGGCCTCCAACGGCATGGGCCTCCTGATCGGCGGCTTCGCCCTGGACCTGCTGCGCTTCCCCCGCGATGTCGGCCGGCAGGTGAACGCCGTGGTCCGGAGGATGTTCTGTCCCACCTGGTCCTGGCCTGGGGCTGGGTTCCGGCCGTGCTGGTCGGCCTCGGCGCCCTGGTGTTCGCCCCCTACGCCATCACGCGGGCGCGGCACGAACACATCACGGCAGCGCTGAAGGTGAAGCGCGCCGGGGACGTCAGTGCGGGACGTAGCTCCTGAGCACGTCCTCGATGATCCGCTCCAGCTGCTCGATGGTGCCGCACTGCTTGGCCACGTGGCAGAAGCGGGCGTAGCGGTTCATCACGCTGTCGCCCTGGCCCCAATAGCTCTCGGGCTCTGGGTTCAGCCAGATCACCGCGCGGCTCCGGTCGTGGATCTGCTTCATGATATCGAGGCGCGGGTCGGCGAAGTTCGACCGGCCGTCGCCCAGGAAGATCACCGTGGTGCGGCGGTCCAGGCTGTCGAGGTGCTGGTCGGCGAAGTCCTGTAGCGAGCGGCCATAGTCGGTCTGCTGGAAGCCGATCTCCTGCAGCACCTTCAGGATCGCGCCCTCGACCCCGTTCTCGTCCAGGATGTCGTTCACGCTGATCATCCGCCCGGAGAAGGCGAAGGCGTCCATCCGGTCGACCACCTCGTTCAGCGAATAGAGGAAGGTCAGCAGGAACTGGGCGGCCGCGGCCACCGACTTGCTGACGTCGCAGATCGCCACGATCGACGGCTTGTCGACCTTCTTGACCTTCCACTCGATCCGGAACGGCACGCCGCCATAGGCCATCGACCGGCGCAGGGTCTTGCGGACGTCCAGGTGGCCCTTCTGAGCGGCGCGGCGGCGGCGCGCGTACTTGGTGGCCAGCCGCTTGGCCATCTTCTTCACCAGCGCCTGCATGAGCTGGTAGTCCACGGGATCGACCCCGCCGTCGGCGTTCAGCTGCTTCCGCGCCAGCCGCTCCTCGCGCAGCTCCCGGGCCGAGCCTGCGGCGTAGAGATCATGCTGCCGCGCCACATACTGCTGGGCCTGGGCGAACAGCTCGCGCCGCGCCTGATCCAGCCGGTCGGCCAGCCCCTCGCCCTCGCCGTTGGGCATGCGGCGGGCATTGGCGATGATCCGCTCGATCTCCTCCAGCCCCATCTCCTCCAGCAGCCGCCGCGTCAGGCGCGAGCGCTGGGTGGTCAGGCGGATGTCGGCGACGCCGGCGCGGGCGGCCGCTTCCTCCATGGACTGCTGGACCTGGGCGCTGTCGCCTTGCAGCACCGCCTGGGCAAGCGGCGAGCTTTCGGTGGCCGCCATGTCCTCTTCGGACGGCTCGTCCCGCTCCGAGCCCTCGGGCGGCGGCGGGGGCGCGGCGTCGCGGGCGAAGAAGGTGTCGAACACCGCCTCGAACCGGCCCACCTCCTCGGCAGACTTGGCCAGAGTCGAGCACAGGGCGTCGCGGAACAGGGTCCGGTCGCCGTAGCCGGTGACCGCCACCGCCCGGCTGGCGTCGATCGCCTCGGCCGGCGAGACCCGGACGTCGGCGGCGCGCAGGGCGCGGAAGAACTGTTCGAGGGTGTGCTGCATCACTTGCGGTGCAGCAGCTCGACCACCTGGGGCTCGACCGCCGCGATGTCCTGCTCGAACTTCAGGATCACGTTCAGGGTGTCGCGGACCACCTCCGGCGCCAGGCTGCCGGCGTGCAGCAGCACCAGGGCGCGGGCCCAGTCCACGGTCTCCGAGATCGACGGCGACTTGCGCAGATCCAGGCTGCGCAGGGTCTGGACGAAGGCCACCAGCTCGCGGGTCAGCTTCGCCTCGATGCCGGGCACGCGGCTGGCCACGATCCGCTCCTCCAGCGCCGCCTCGGGCAAGGGGATGTGCAGGTGCAGGCAGCGGCGCTTCAGGGCGTCGCCCAGGTCGCGGACGTTGTTCGAGGTCAGGAACACTAGCGGCGGCGTCTTGGCCTTCAGGACGCCCAGTTCAGGCACTGAGACCTGATAGGCCGACAGCACCTCCAGCAGGAACGCCTCGAACGCCTCGTCCGACTTGTCCACCTCGTCGATCAGGAGGACGCAGCCATCGTCCTCGCGCAGCGCCTTCATCAGCGGCCGCGGCTCTAGGAACGGCTCGGAGAAGAACAGGTCGCCCATGCCGTGCAGGCGCTCCATGGCCGCGTCCATGTCGGGCGCGTCGGCCAGGGTCTCGCCCATCCGGTCCTTGAGGATCTGGGTGTAGAGCAGCTGCTTGCCGTACTTCCACTCGTACAGCGCCTTGGACTCGTCCAGGCCCTCGTAGCACTGCATCCGGATCAGCGGCAGGCCGAGGAGCGTGGCGGTGGACAGGGCCAGCTCGGTCTTGCCGACCCCGGCCGAGCCCTCCACCAGGATCGGCTTCTCCAGCTTCACGGCCATGAAGAGGGCGGTCGCGATGCGGCGCGAGGCGATGTAGCCGACCGAGCCCAGGCCCTCGATCAGGGCGTCGACGGAGGCCAGCGGGTCGGCGGCGTTGGCCGCCGCCGCCGGAGGGGAAATGGTCAAAACAGGGTCTTTCGAAATGAAGTTCTGAAAGCCCGATTGTGCCAAGGCCGCGTCGGTCAGGCAAACGCCCGTTTGACGCGTCGCTCTTCCCGCTCCTCCCGCGTCCTGGAGAGGACGGGGGGAGGTGGCAGCGAAGCTGACGGAAGGGGCGTTAGGCCGCAAGCTCGGAGCCGGCGGTCTTACGCCCCCTCCGTCTCGCCGCCTATGGCGCCGATCCACCTCCCCCGCTGCGCGGGGGAGGAGCTGGAAACGCCTAAACGTCGAACTTGACGCCTTGAGCCAGGGGCAGGGTCTTGCCGTAGTTCAGGGTGTTGGTGGCGCGGCGCATGTAGGCCTTCCAGGAGTCGGAGCCCGCCTCGCGGCCGCCGCCCGTCTCCTTTTCGCCGCCGAACGCGCCGCCGATCTCGGCGCCCGAGGGGCCGATGTTGACGTTGGCGATGCCGCAGTCCGAGCCGCGGGCCGAGATGAACAGCTCGGCCTCGCGCATGTCGTTGGTGAAGATCGAGGACGACAGGCCCTGCGGCACGTCGTTCTGCAGCGCGATGGCCTCGTCCAGGTCGCGGTACTTCATGACATAGAGGATCGGGGCGAAGGTCTCCCGCTTCACCACCTCGGCCTGACTGTCCATCTCGACCAAGGCGGGCCGGGCATAGAACGCCTCGCCCATCTCCACGCGCTCGCCGCCGGTGACCTTGCCGCCCGCCGCCTTGGCGTCGGCCAGGGCCTTCTGCATCAGCTCGAAGCCCTGGGCGTCGATCAGCGGGCCGACCAGCGTGCCCGTCTCACGGGGATCGCCGACCTTCACCGAGCCATAGGCTGCCTTCAGGCGGGGCAGGAACGCGTCGTACTGGCTTTCGTGGACGAACAGCCGGCGCAGGGTGGTGCAGCGCTGGCCGGCGGTGCCCATGGCCGCGAAGGCCACGCCCCGCAGCGCCAGGTCCAGGTCGGCGGTCGGCGCGATGATCGCCGCATTGTTGCCGCCCAGTTCCAGGAGCGCGCGGGCAAACCGTTGCGCCAGCCGCGGGCCGACGGCGCGGCCCATGGCCGTGGAGCCGGTGGCGCTGACCAGCGGGACCTTGGGATGGTCGACCAGGGCCTCGCCCACCTCTCGGCCGCCGATCACCACCGACGACAGGCCGGCGGGGACCTCGCCGAACTTGGCGCAGGCGCGGTCGAACAGCGCCTGGACCGCCAGGGCCGTCAGCGGGGTCTTCTCCGAGGGCTTCCAGACGCAGGAATCGCCGCAGACGAAGGCCAGGGCCGAATTCCACGACCAGACGGCCACGGGGAAGTTGAAGGCCGAGATGACGCCCACGACGCCCAGCGGGTGCCACGTCTCCATCATCCGGTGATCCGGACGCTCGGTGGCGATGGTCAGGCCGAACAGCTGGCGCGACAGGCCCACGGCATAGTCGCAGATGTCGATCATCTCCTGGACTTCGCCCAGGGATTCCGAAGTCACCTTGCCGGCTTCCAGGGTGACGAGGGCGCCGAGGTCGGCCTTGGCCGCGCGCAGCTCTTCGCCCAGCAGGCGCACCAGCTCCCCGCGGCGGGGGGCGGGCACGTTGCGCCAGGCCAGGAAGGCGGCGTGGGCAGCCTCGATGGCGGCGTCCACCTCGGCCTTCGAGGCGTCGTGGACCTGGGCCATCACCTCGCCGGTGACGGGCGAGCGGACGGGGCGGTTGCCGCCCGTCCAGAGGGCTTCGGCCACGCCCAGCCGCGCGAGGACGGCGGCGGCTTCCGCCGAGGCGGAGGTGATCTTGGCTTGCACGGTCATGGGGCTACTCGGCGGCGGCGCGGAGGGGGAGGACGTCCGGGGCGTAATAGCGCCCGAAGCGGTTGGCGAGGAAGGCGTGCAGCGGGATGTCTTCCTGGCGGATGAAGCCGCTCGAGGGGATCGACCCGTCCGTCAGCATGTCCAGCACCGCGCAGATCGCGCCGGCGGTGGTGATCTGGATGGCGCTCTTAACCTCGCCGCCGATCTCCTGGGCGTAGACCTTGTTGACGTAGGTTTCCTGCATCAGGTGCCCCTTCTTCATCCCCGAGACGGTGACGAAGACGATGACCACGTCCTGCATGGTGGCCGGCACCGAGTTTTCCAGGATGTCCTTGAAGACGTCCCGGCGGTTGCGCAGGTTCAGGTCGTTCAGCAGCGCCTTCATGATCGCCGCGTGGCCCGGATAGCGGATGGTCTTGTAGTTCAGGTTCCGCACCTGGCCGTCCAGCGTGTGGCAAAGGGTGCCCAGGCCGCCCGAGGTGTTGAAGGCCTCGTAAGTCACGCCGTCCAGGGCGAACTCCTCGCACTCCTCCAGCGCCGGCGTCTCGCGCAGCTTGCCGTTCACGATGGCTTCGCACGGCTCGCAGTACTCGTTGATCACCCCGTCCGTGGACCAGGTCAGGTTGTAGTTCAGGGCGTTGGAGGGATAGCGGGGCAGGGCGCCGACGCGCAGGCGCACGTCGTGCAGCTGGTCGAAGTGCTTGATCAGGTCCCAGGCGGCGATGGTGATGAAGCCGGGCGCCAGGCCGCACTGCGGGATGAAGGCGGTCTTGGAATCCTTGGCCAGTTCGCGGACGATCCGGCTGGCGGCCACGTCCTCGGTCAGGTCCAGATAGTGCGCGCCGGCGGCCTTGGCGGCCCGGGCGACGGCGGTGGTCAGGTGATAGGGCGCGCAGTTCACCACGGCGAAACAGCCGGTGAGCTTGTCGGTCAGGGCGCCGGACTCGTCGATGGCCATGGCGGCGGTGGTCACGTTGGTGCGGCCGGCGAACTCGGCCAGGGCCTCGGCGGACTGGTCGATCAGGACGGCCTCGTAGGCGCCCGACCCCACCAGCAGATCCACCACAGTCGAACCGATCTTGCCGGCTCCGACGACTGCCACCTTGCGCATACGATTTGCCTCCCTTTGAGCCGAAGCAGAATCTCGCTTGGCGCGGCCACATTCAATTGGCGCCCCGGCGATATGCGGGCTTAGATTGGGCGGATCGCCGACTAGATTGTACGGAACGCCGATGGACGACCTGGACGAACACCTGCTGGCCCGCCTGCGCGACAACGCTCGCGCGCCGGTGGCGGAACTGGCCCGCGCCCTGGGCCTCTCGCGCACCACCGTACAGAGCCGCCTGGCCAAGCTGGAGCGCTCGGGGATCATCGCCGGCTACGCGGTGAGGCTCGCCGGCGGCTATGAAGCGGGCCGGGTCCACGCCTTCATCATGCTGACGGTGGAGCCCAAGCAGGCGGCGGCGGTGACCGCGGCGCTGAAGCGGATGCCGGGCGTGCGGCGCCTGCAGTCGGTGAGCGGCCCCTTCGACCTGATCGCCACCGTCGAGGCGGCCGGCGTGGCCGAGATGGACGCGATCATCGACGAGATCGGAGCCGTGAAGGGCGTCGAGCGCACCAACACCTCGCTCGTCCTCTCCACCAAGTTCGACCGCTGATGGCCCGGGTCCTCGCCGTCCACGCCCATCCGGACGACGTCGAGATCCTGGTGGGCGGCACGCTGGCGCTGCTGGCCGGTCGTGGCCACGCGATCCGCATCGTCACCGCCACGGCGGGCGAGGGCGGCTCGGCCGAGTTCGATCCCGCCGAAACGGCGCGGGTTCGCCAGGCGGAAGCCGCCGCCTCGGCCGCGCACATCGGGGCCCAGTTCCGCTGCCTGGGCTTTCCCGATCTCGGCGTGTTCAACGACGACCCCTCCCGGCGCGCCGTCACCGAAATGGTCCGCCAGGCCGCGCCCGACGTGGTGATCACCGCCTCGCCCTCCGACTATCACCCCGACCACGAAGCCATTGGGCTTCTGGTGCGCGACGCCTGTTTCGCCGCGCCGGTGGCCAACTACCGCACCGGCCCATCGCCGGCCCTGGCGACGATACCGGCCCTATACTTTACCGACGCCATCGGCGGCCGGGACCGCGACGGCGTCCGGCTGAAGCGCGACTTCGCGGTCGACATCGGCGCCGTCTTCGCCACGAAGCGCGCCATGCTGGCCGAGCATCGCAGCCAGGCGGCCTGGGTTCTGAAGCAGCACGGCATTTCCGACCTGGGCGCCGACATGGAGGCCTGGAGCCGCCGCGTGGGCGCCGACTTCGGTGTGGACCTGGCCGAGGGCTTCCGCCAGTACCGCCACACGCCCTATCCCAAGGCGCCTGTCCTACAGGACCTCGTCGGCGAGTCGCTGCTCGCCAACCCCTGAGCGGGCCATATCGTAGCGCGCCCACATCGGGCCGCAGTCCACCACCTGGCGCTCTTCCATCGCCCGGTCGATGGCCATCACCGTCAGGCCCGCCTCCATCGACTCGTACGGGGAGACCGGGAACGGCGCCTGCCCCTCCAGCGCGGCCAGGAGGTCCAGGGCCATGGCCTGGTCTGCGCCGTTGTGCGCGTCGGCGGTGACGCCGCCGTATTCGATCTTCTCCGGCCGGCCGCGAAACAGGGCCCGGCGGACCATCAGCTTGTTGCGCACCAGGTCGGCGATCAGCGTCCCCTCCGTCCCCGCCACGTACCACCGCCGCTCGGTCAGGGCCGTATGGCTGTTGGCGTGGAAGCTCAGGCGCACGTCGTTGGCATACTCGACGATGGCCACTTGGTGGTCGGTGACGTCCATGTCGGACTGGAAGGCGTCGTTCGCGCCCGCCCAACCGGCGTCGCGCAGCGCATAGGCGGCGGAGCCGTCCTCCCAGGCGCGCGGCGGGTCGACCCGCTGGGCGGTGAAGATCCGCCGCCCGCCGAAGCTGGCCACCCGCGCAGGCCTCGCCCCAACCATCCGGCCGAACACGTCGAAGTCGTGGACCACCTTGTCGAGCAGGTAGGAGCCGCCCCATTCCTGGCGGCGCCGCCAGTTGCGGGCCAGGTAGCCACCGTGCTCCGGCGGCAGGTGCTCGGTGGCGTCGATGGAGACAAGCTCGCCCAGGTCCCCGCCGTCGATCCGGGCCAGGATCTCCCGCACGATCGGCAGCGAACGCATGACCAGGCCGACATAGACAGGCGGCGCCCCCGTCGCCAGCCGCCCCGCCAGGGCCTCGGTCTCGGCCTCGGTGCGCACGATCGGCTTCTCGGCGAAGATCGGCGCGCTCTGGTCCAGCGCGAAGGCGAGATGCTCGAAATGCAGGTGGTTGGGCGCGCCCAGCATCAGCAGGTCGAAGGGGCCGCCCTTCATCAGCTCGGCTGGCGTGGGAAATGATCGTCCCATCGGGATGTCCGCCGCCTCAAGGATCGGCTGGCCCACCGGCGCAGGGTCCACGTAGCCGGCGAGATCCAGGTTCCAGCCCACCTCCTGCATGGCGGCCAGCACGTGGGCGATGCGCTGGCCAAGGCCGATGACGCCGATGCGATAGGTGGTCATGGCCCGATGATGCCTCGACCATATCCCGACGTCATCTCCACCGCGCTCCCGCCCCCCAATCCGGAGGTCGCATGCAGCATAGGTGTCGGATTTTCCGTACTTTTACCCCGCTTCAATGAACCGGGTTCAGAGTGTCGGGAGGAAGGCTCCACGCTCGATGAAATCCCTCTCCCGCCGGTTCCTGGTCAGCGTCGGCATCATGTCCCTGGTGGTGACGATCTTCGGGGCGCTCGGCGCTTTCGTCGTGTTCCAACGCGAGCTTTCGAACCGCCAGATCGGCTTCCTCGCCGACTATGTGCGGGAGCGGACCAGCAATGTGGAGCGTCGGTTCTCCAACCTGACCGCCCTGCACCAGGCCGCCGGCGAGGAACTGGAGCGCCGGATGGACCGGCTCTCCGACGCCGAGGTCGACCGGCTGGCGGACCGCTACATGCCCCTGCGGCCGGACGGGACCCGCCGCAGCCGCGACCCGTACTTCGACGGCGCGATGCAGGACGGCGAATACATCTACGGCATGGGGGCGCTGATCACCCGCGCCGAGGCGATGACGCCGGACGAGAAGCGCGCCCTGGTGGCCGTGTTCGAACTCGTGGCGAATTTCGGCCAGGCGGCGCGCAAGGACTACGACAACTTCTACTTCTTCACGCCGCCACAGACGCGGCTGGTGCTGTTCGGTCCCGACCGGCCCGACAAGCTGATGTTCTACCGGCATGAGGCGCCCGCCGACCTCGACATCTCGAAGGAGGAGATGTCGTCGCTGACCAGCCCGCAAAACGATCCGCAGCGCCTGACGCGGTGCACGAACCTCCAGCGGCTGATCCAGGACAAGGTGGGCGAGCGGCTGGCGACGGCCTGCCTGACGCCGGCCTACGTCGACGGGCGCTACGTCGGCGCCTTCGGCTCGTCCATCGAACTTACCGGATTCCTCGCCAACGCCGTGAAGACGCCGTTGCCGGGGGCGTCCTCGCTGCTGGTCACGGGCAAGGGCGAGCTGATCGCCTATCCGGGCTACACCGTGCCCGGCAAGGCGGCCGAGAGGACCGTTGCCGCGTACGAGCGCCGCCTGGGCCTGAAGGCTCTCGTGGGGGCCATCGCGAAGACCGGGCGGCATAGCGGCGTCATCGACAGTCCCGACGGCAAGCAGGTGGTGGCCTTCGGCCGCCTGACAGGTCCCGACTGGTATCTGATGCTGACCTATCCCAAGGCGTCGCTGGCCGCCTCCGCGGCGAAGTCGGCCTCATGGGTCCTGGCGCTCGGCGCCCTGGCGACCGCGCTCCAGACGGTGCTGGTGGTCTTCCTGGCCCGGCGCACGATCATCTGGCCGCTGCAGCGCCTGGCCGACTCCTGCGAGACCGACGAGGCGAACTGCCCCAACGTCGGCGCCGAAGAGCGGCGCCTCGACGAGATCGGCGTCCTGGCCCGGGCGCTGCGGGCCGAGCGCGAGAAGGTCGACGTCGCCTTTGCCTCGCTGGAAGACCGCGTGCAGGAGCGCACCGCTCAGCTGGAGCGGGCCAACGCCGAGAAGTCGCGCTTTCTGGCCAACATGAGCCACGAGCTGCGCACGCCCCTGAACGGGGTGATCGCCATCTCCGAGACGCTGTCGCGCCAGCAGGAGACGCCGCGCGGCAAGGAGCTGGCCGAGCTCATCGTCGCCTCTGGCCGCCTGCTGGAGCGGGTGCTGACCGACATCCTCGACTTCTCGAAGATCGAGGCCGGCGAGATCAAGCTTGCGCGCGACGAGTTCTCGATGACGACCCTGGTCAGCCGGATCGCCGAACTGCACCGCGCCTCCGCCGAGACCAAGGGCCTGGCGTTCCACTGGACGGTCTCGCCCGAGGCGGACCAGCGGTTCGCCGGCGATACGGTGCGCCTGACCCAGGTGCTGTCGAACCTGCTTTCGAACGCCGTGAAGTTCACCGAGACCGGCGAGGTCCGGCTGGAGGTCGACGCCGCGGGCGGGACCGTCGGTTTCACCGTCGCCGACACCGGCATCGGCTTCGGCGAGGATGTGCGCGAGCGCCTCTTCCGCCGGTTCGAGCAGGCCGACGCCTCGATCCGCCGGCGCTTCGGCGGCACGGGCCTGGGCCTGGCGATCAGCCGCTCGCTGGTCGAACTCATGGGCGGGACGATCGAGGTCGCCTCGGAGCCGGGGCGCGGCTCCACGTTCTCCGTGCAGGTGCCGCTGGAACCGGTCGAAGGCGAAGCCGAAGCGGTCGAGGAGGATCCTTCCGAGGGCTTCGACATCTCGGGCGCCCGCATCCTCCTGGCCGAGGACCACCCCACCAACCAGAAGGTGGTGCAGCTGGTGCTGGGCTCGGTCGGCATCGATCCGGTCATCGTCGAGAACGGCCGCGAGGCCCTTGAGGCCCTGCAGGCCGCCCGGTTCGACGTGGTGCTGATGGATATGCAGATGCCCGAACTGGACGGCCTCTCGGCCACCAGCCAGCTCCGCGCCCGGGAGCGTGAGCAGTCGTCGCCGCGGACCCCGGTCATCATGCTCACCGCCAACGCGCTGGACGAGCACGTGAAGGCCAGTCTCGAGGCCGGCGCCGACCAGCACCTCTCCAAGCCCATCCGCGCCGACGCCCTGATCGAGGCGATCGTCCGCGCCATGGCAGAGGGCGAGGCGCACCGCGACGAGGCGGCGGCCTAGTCCAGGTAGACCGGGTTCCCCAGCAGCCAGAGCTTGCCGTCCGGACCCCGCACATCGACGCGGAGCCAGCCCTTCCGTCCCGCCAGGTCGAACGTGCGGGACGTGTCCTCGCCAAGCGGCGCCGCATCGGACAGGCCGGCCGCGGCCGACCCTGCGAACATCAGCCGCCCGCCCGCCGCCTTGGCCACCCGGACCGAGAGTGCTCCGCCTTCCGCACGCACGTCGAGCAGGCGATCCCGCGTGCCCTGCACGTCCACGAATGTGCGGCCCTGGCGAATGCCGTCCAAGATGGCGTCCTGGCTGAGGTTCTCCGCCCAGACCACGGTCGTGGGCGTCCCGACCCCACGCGCGGGCGGCAGGTCGGCGTCGTGATTGTCCGACCCGCCGACGGCGGTGATCCGGAAGCCCGCGTTCAGCCGCGCCTCCCAGAAGGCGATCCCGGACAGCGGACCCTCGCTGTTCACCCCGTTGATCGCCTCGATCGCCGGGATGCGCGCGAAGTCGGTCTTCGCCGTCCAGCCGCAGCCCATGCAGACTTCGCCCGAAGGCAGGCCCGGGTGGTTGATGGAGATGAGCCCCTTCGCCGCCTCCACCTGGTCCAGGATCCGGCTCAGGTCGGGCGCCCGCTGGCCGCCCAGCTGGAAGTCGAGCGGCGCCGTGACGCCGAACACGTTGGCGTGGCCGTGGAAGGTGGTGATCTCCCGGCCGGGGATCAGCAGCAGGTCGTCGTAGTAGGGCTGCAGCTCGGCCAGGTCCTGGAAGTGGGCCGTGGTGTTGTGTTCCGTCACCGCCACGAAATCGAGCCCGCGCGCCGTCGCCGCCTCCAGCGTCCGGAACAGCGGGCAGGGAATGCGCTTGCCCGTCCGCGAGCCGCACGAACCGTCCGAATGCTGGGTGTGCATGTGCAGGTCGCCGCGATACCAGCCGGGTCCCGTCTTCAGCGGCGCCTCGGCGAAGCCGTGGAACACCGGGCTGCGGTCCAGGGTGATCGTGGCGGTGTAGTCGGCGCGGCCGTCCTTGCGCAGGTTGGGGACGCCCAGGATCAGCTTCCACTCGCCGGCCGGCAGTGGCCCGGGCAGGTAGGACGGTGTCGCCCACGTCTCGGTCAGGGTGAACCTGGCCTTGTTGCCGCCGCTCCAGCCACGCAACCGCTGCGGGTCGCGGATGCCTAAGTCGATCACCGACTTCTGGTCCTTGCCCGTATAGGCGAATTCCACGGTCACCGACGCGGTCCCGGGCGGGACCTTGAACGGGACCTCACGATAGGTCTGGTGGTCGGCCCCGGTCATGACGCCGGTGAGCGTCAGGGTCTCGGCGGCGGCCGGCAAGGCGACGAGCGCGGCGGCCGAAGCCACCGCGCCCGCGATCATCGAAATGAGCCGGCCCCGCATCAGAAGCGGTATAGCACGGCGGCCTTGAACGTCCGGCCCAGCTCCGGACGGGCCAGGTAGTACTTCGCCCCCGTCTCGCCCGAGATGAACTGACCGGCGCGGGGGTTGCCCTCGGTCAGGCCGATCTCGTTGGTCAGGTTCGTGCCATAGGCGTGGACCGTGAGCTGGTCGGTGACGTTCCAGCGCACCTGGGCGTTCAGCAGGTAGTAGTCCGGGATGGTCAGGGTGTTGGCCAGGTCCGAGAACCGCTTGCCGTAGTACTGCAGGTCCAGCTCTGCGCGGACGCGACCGTCGAACAGGTTCACGCCGGGCGTCACCCGCAGGCTGACCTTGGGCGTGCGGACGATGGTGTTGTCCGTGAAGTCGCGTGCGCGCAGGCAGTCCGTTCCGGCGGTCAGCGTGTCGCTGGGCAGAGGGCAGGCGCCGCCAACCTTCGCCACCCGCTCGTTGAAGATGAACTTGCCTAGGTGCGGGTCCTGCACCGTGGCGTTCAGGCTCACGTCGAACCAGTCGGTCGGCCGCGCTGTGCCTTCCAGCTCGACGCCGTAGGTCTCGGTGGAGGCGAACTCGGTGCGGCTGATGAAGCTGTTGGTGGCCTGGTCGTACCGGGTCTCGCCGAAGCTCTGGCTGTCGAACTTGGTCAGGAAGGCGGTCAGGTAGGCCGTGAACATCGGCCGGTCGACCTTGACCCCGGCCTCGTACAGGTCGCTGGTCGACGGCCGCGGCGAGGTGTTCGTCGGGTTGGTGATGAAGTCGCCCAGCGAGGGCAGGCGGAAGCCCTTGGTGTAGCGGGCGTAGGCGCCGAAATCGGGCGAGAACTGGTAGTTCACGGCGACCGTCGCGCCCCAGTCGTCGAAGCTGCGGTCCAGGGGCGTGAAGACGCCGTTGCCGCTGATCGCCTGGTCGTCCGCCAGCGTCGGGGACTGGTTCAGGTTGATCGTCGAGCTTCCCTCGTTGCGGCCGGTCAGTTCGATCCGCTCCCAGCGGGCGCCGAAATCGATGCGCAGCTTGTCGGTGATGTTCCACTCGTCGGCCGCGTACAGCGCCCAGGTCTCGGACTCGCCCTCGGCGTTGTTGAACTGGCTGCCGTACCGCGAGAAGCCGTTCTCGGTCATCTGCGCCACGGTGGCGCCGGCGGCGTTCACGAAGCTGAGGTTAAGGAGGCGGGCGTTCTCGCGCACATCCACCAGCACCGCGGCGCCCTGCTGGAAGAAGGTCTCCTCGGCCTTGGCGTAGTAGATGCCGAACGCCACGTTGTGCCGCTGGCCGCCCATCTCGAAGGTCCGGGTGAAGCGCAGGTCGTTGATCGTTTCGTCCAGGGTGATGTCCTGCGTGCGCAGGAAGGCGTCCATGACGAGGCCCGTGCCGTTCTGGTTCGCCACGTCGAAGGCTTGGCCGCCGTTGACGTAGGTCAGCCGGCCGACGCTGCCGGCCGGGGCGCGGCCCTGGTCCTGGGCGATCCGCGCCGACGCCAGCACCGGCGTGTTGGGGAAGAACGCCGAGCGGGTCAGGTCGCTGGTGCGATAGCGGAAGCCGTTGCGGATCTGCCAGCCGGCCAGGTCCAGCGTTCCCGACAGAGTGTACTGCGTCAGCTTCAGGTCAGAGCCCTTGGTCTGGTCGAACAGGAAGGGGCCGCGGTTGGTGCGGAAGGTCAGCTTGCCGGTCTCCGGGCCCGCCAGGGTGCCGGTGGTGGCGTCGAAGCCGGGGATCTCGGCCGTATCGCCCTTGGAATCGAAGGTCAGCGGCACCGGCAGGTAGAAGATCGTGTTGTCGTCGATGTGCTTGACGTTGAAGTCGATCGAGCCGTTCTCGAAATCACGCCCCACCTGGAACCGGACCTGCCCACCCTTGTTGGCGTCGAAGCCCGGGTCGCGCACGCCGTCGTCCTGGCGGTAGTAGCCGCCCAGGCCCAGGCGGAAACCTCCGACCACGCCGCCCATCCAGGCGTCGCCCCGCCAATAGCCCCAGTCGCCGACCTCGGCCTTGGCCAAGCCTTCGAAGGGCTGGGTGGCCCTGCGGGTGATGAAGTTGATCGTCCCGCCCGGCGCATAGGAGGCGAAGATCGAGGAGGGGCCGCCGCGGACCACCTCCACGCGGTTCACCGTCTCGTCCATCCGGAACGAGAAGTCGGTGTTGAGGAAGCCCAGGCCGCCGTCGTGCTGCACCGGCAGGCCGTCTTCCTGCAGGGCGATGGCCGCGAAGCCCTCGATGGGGATGCCCCGGGCGCGGATGTTGGCGCCGCCCACGCCGCCGGACGCCTCGACCCACAGGCCGGGCACGTTCTTCAGCACCTCCGCCACGCTGGGCGGGGACTGCATGCGCAGCTTCTCCTCGGAGACCGTTGTGATGGCGTACGAGGCCTCGATCCGCTTCTGGGCTTCCGAGCCGGCGCGCCCGGTGACGACCAGTTCCTCGACCGTACCGGCCTCATCGGCCTCGGCGGCCTGGGCGGCGGACGCCAGCGAGAGGACGGCCGCCGAGGCGGCGGCGAGCAGCGCGAACTTCATGGTGGGATCCCCAGCTTTCGAAACTGGGGGCCGCCTTAGGGATGGATGTTATCGATTACACGACAGTGGGATGTCAGCTCCGATGCGATGCGCCGGAGCCACAGTCCATCCGGCAAGCGAGAACGCGCGCTTCTCCTCTCTGGCGGCGAGGAAAAGCGCGCGATCGCCGACGCCCCTACGGCGCCTCGTTCGAAAAGATGATCGTCCCCGAGGCGGCGAACATCCCGCCCACGCCGTGACAGACGCTGATCTTTGCGCCCTCCACCTGCGCCGGGGCGATCCCGCGCATCTGCCGCACGCTCTCCTGCAGGGCGTACATGCCGTACATGCCGGAGTGCATGTAGCTGAGCCCGCCGCCGTTGGTATTGAGTGGCAGGCTCCCGCCCGGCGCGGTGTTCCGCTCGCGGACGAACGCCGCCGCCTCGCCCGGCTTGCAGAAGCCCAGATCCTCCAGGCCGTACAGGGGCAGGTGAGCGAAGGCGTCGTAGATCATCAGGTGATCGACGTCGGCGTGGCCGATGCCGGCCGTTTCGAACGCCTTCTTCCCCGAGACTTTGAACGCCGTGGACGAGGTGAAGTCGTACATCTGCGACACCATCGGCGTCTCGACGCTCTCGCCAGCGCCCAGCACATAGACGGGCTTCTGCGGGAAGTCCTTGGCCCGCTCGGCGGACGTCAGGATCAGCGCGCCGCCCCCGTCCGTGACCAGGCAGCACATCAGCTTGGTGAAGGGCCAGGCGATCATGTCGGCGTTCATCACGTCGTCGACCGTCAGCGGGTCCTTGTACGAGGCCCGCGGATTCTTCGCCGCCCATTCCCGCTGGATCACCGCCACCGGCGCCATGTCCTCGGGTTTGAGGCCATAGGTCTTGAGGTATCGGAGCACCGGGACCGTGAACATGCTGGGCGGCCCGACGGGACCGTAGGGCATTTCGAACTGGCCCTGCAGGCTCGCGGGCGAGCGCGGCCAGCCGCCGGCGCCGACGCGGGAGCGGCCGCTCTCGCCGTGGGTGATCAGGATGGTGTTGGCGAGGCCCGCGTTGATCGCCGCCGCCGCGTGCCGCACGTGGAGCATGAACGAGCAGCCGCCGACGCTGGTGCCGTCGGCGTAGGTGGGCTTGATCCCCAGATAATGCGCCAGCTCCACCGGGCTGATCCCGGCGGTCGCCACGCCGTCGATGTCGGAGGGCTTCAGGCCGGCGTCGGCCATGGCGTTCAGGGCGGCGTCGGCGTGCAGGCCGATCACGGAGACCTCCGGGATCTTGCCCATCTTCGTGGTCTCGGCGGCGCCGACCACGGCCACGGATTTCTGTTTCCAGCTCATGACGCTTAGCCCTCCGCCGGGGCGAAAAGCGGAAGGGTGATGTCGTCGGTCTGCTTGGCGAACGACACCTTCAGGGGCATGTCGAGCTGCAGGGCCTCGGGCGTCTGCGGACAGTCCACGATGTTGGTCATCATGGTAGGTCCCTCAGCCAGCTTCACCACGGCGATGGCGTAGGGCTCGGTCCCCATGTCGGGGCGCGGGCGCTGGTTGATGACGTACGACCACAAGATGGCCTCGCCGCTGGCCTTGTAGACCTCGACGTCGCGGCTGCCGCACTTGGGGCAGAACGGGCGCGGCGGGAAATAGCTGTCGTGGCAGGAGGTGCAGCGCTGGAGGCGAAGCTCGCCTTCCTTGCACCCGTCCCAGAAATGTCTCGTCTCCGGAGTCGGCTCCGGCAACATGCGTGGGGGCATCCTGAAATCCGTCCCTTCGAAATTCCGGTTTGTTTTGGCCTGCGAAATAGCAGGCGCGCCAGGAAAGACGAGACGGGCGCGGTTGTCACGCGCCGAACGGGATGCCCCTGCGGCAGGCTAGAACCGGCTGGTGGGCCGCTGGCCGAAGGCCTCCACGTCGGCGGCCGTCACCGGCTCCTTGAAATCGTTGCCGAAGTGCGAGCGCAGGTAGGTGAGCAGCGCCTGGGCCTGGTCCTTGGAGAGGGCGTCCTTGAACCAAGGCATGCCGCCCTTCCCGTTGGCGACGATGTAGGCCGCGTAGGCTGTGGTCCCCAGGCGCGGGTTGTTGGCCAGGGCCGGGAAGGCGCCTGCGCCGACGGCGCCCTTGGCGTCGGCCATATGGCAGGCCTGGCAATAGGTCCGGTAGACCTCCTCGCCGGTCCTGGCGACAGGCGGCTTGCTGCCCCCGGGGCCGGGCTCGTCGGCCAGGGCGGGTCCGGCCAAGGCGGCCGCGGCGATCAGGGCGCTCAGGAAACGGTGCGTCATGCTCAGGCCTCCAGGGCGCGCTTGTGCAGGCGGGTGATGGCGTCGAGGGCCGACAGCAGCGAGCCTTCCATCCAGCAGCCGACGTAGGAGGCGTGCTCGCCGGCCAGGACGACCCGGTCCTCCAGCGCCACCAGCTCCTGATAGTGCTCGCGTCGGGTGTCCTCGTTCCAGCGGGCGCAGCAGCCGAGCACCCAGGGAACCCGGTTCCAGGCCACCGAGGCGCCGTTCAGGAACTCCTTGCGGTACTGCTGCGGGTGGAAGACCGAACCCTGGGCCAGGGCCACCTCGATCCGCTCCTCCGGCGTCATCCCGCCCAGCCGGTAGCCCCCCGGCCCGCCCGCGAACGCGCCCAGCAGCACCGCCGGCCCGTCCTGGAAGAAGTTGTTGTTCGGGTAGGAGATCAGGCCGATCTCCTGGCTCGTGAAGGAATGCCCGCCGAAGATGTCCTGGTCCTCTTCCCAGAACCGGCGGCGCATCTCCAGGCCGACCTTCACCGAGTTGGAATAGGGCACCGCCGCGATGGCGGCCTGTTTCTTCTCCGACAGGTTGTTCTCGATCTGGCTCAGCACGGTCAGCGGGATGGTGCAGACGCAGAAGTCCGCCTGGGCCGTCGTCACGGCCCCCTTCAGGGTGTCGGTATAGGTCACCGAGACCCCGGACTTGTCCTGGAAAAGCTTGGTCACCTTGGCGTTGTAGGTGATCAGGTGGCCCACCTTCTTGGCGAAGCCCTCGCCGATCTTCCCCATGCCGCCCACCGGCTGGAACATCGTGGTCTGGAACTCGTCGTTCATGAAGAACGACATGTTCGCTGCGATGCCCGACCTCAGCACCTGGTCGAACGGCAGCAGGTCCGAGGGCTTGGGCGCGCCGTTCACCCCGCCGCCGGGCGGCAGCTCGAAGCCACGGTGGCTCGAAGACGCCATGCCCTTCACGTAGCGCATGTCCTTGTCGAGCATGCCCCAGCCGCGCAGCGCCTCCTTGAGACGGTCGGTGTCCTCGGGCGTCAGCTTGGCGTCGAGGGCCTTCTGGTCGATGGCCTTGCCCAGCAGCTCGGCGATGTTGCCCTCGAAGTCCGCGGCCAGCGAGCGGAACCGCTGCGGCGTGCCGCCAAAGGCGTCGACGTTGTGGACATAGGTGTTGTGGTTGAACTGGATGAACGGCTCCAGCGCTACGCCGAACGCCTTGCAGTAGTGCAGCAGGGTCTTGTGGTGGTGGGGAATCCGCCAGGGCCCGGGGTTCAGGTAGTTGCCCTTGGCGAAGCCGACGGTCTGCGTCGCCCCGCCCATCTCCGTGTATTTGTCGCCGCCATACAGGGACCAGTTTCGGCCGCCGGGGCGGTTCTGGAATTCCAGGATCTGGACCTTGTAGCCGGCCTTCTCCAGCTCGAACGCCGCCAGCATCCCGGCCAGGCCCGCGCCCAGCACGATGACGGTGGAGCCCTTGCGTGCGCCCGAAAGGTTGGGCGGCCCGGGGAAGCGCGTCTCGGCCGCGTGGCCGAAGGTCGTCATCATCTGATAGACCGCCGCGGTCCCGCCCATCAGACCGATCGCGTTCAGCAACTGCCGCCGCGTCGGCGTCCGCCGTCCCGTGTCCATACGCACCCCTCGCTCGCCCGTGTTCTTGGCATCCGGCCTACAGAGGTCGGCTGGGCCGTGGGGAGTGAGACTGCGCGCCGCGTGCCGGGAATCCTACCGGATGCTGAGAAATGGGCGCGGGCTGGTCAGCGGATGGGCAAGGGACGCGACGAGAGGGTCGTTACATTCGCAACCCGAGGCCACCCAGCGATAAAATGACGCTGTTCAAGTTCGGCGGTTCGAGGCGATAGTGGGCTGCTGGCGAAGGACGGGCGCCGGCGACGATGTCGAATTGCGCCCGGGGAAGACGCTTGCCCAACCTTGACCTATCCGCCCTCAATGGGGCCGAGCTGCGCCGACTACTGGACTCCTCGCGCGAGCGGGGCTTGGCCACGCAATCCTATCAGATCCTCGAGGAGATGGCCCGACGCCGCGAGGCGGGGCCTCAGAGGCGATCGCGCCGTCCGGCAGAGCCGCGGGTCATCTCGATGGAGCTCGGCGATCCGCTGGAGCGCCGCGACGACTTCGCCGAAGCCGAGCCCGAGCCGCCGCCGGATCCAGCCGCGAACCTGACGCTGGGGCGAGCGCCACGCGAAGGCCGCCGCCGCTGGGGCCTGCCCGCCGGGACGTTCGTGGCGGGCGCCGCCATGGGCGTGGCCCTGGGCGCCTGGTTGGCGAGCGGCGGCGCCGAGACGCCGTCGTCGTCCGCGGAACTGGCGGTCCTGCAAGCCGAGATCGCGGCCCCGACACCCATAGATGCGCCGGCCCCGCCGACGGTCGAGCCGGCCCCGGCCGCCGAGCCCCCAGCGCCCGACATGGCGGAGACCTCTGCGGCGCTGCCCACCTCCGAAGCGCCGGAAGCCGCTGCTCAGTCTGAGACCACGCCGGAGGCCGCTGAAGAGCCGCCACAAGCTTCGACGGCCGAGGCCGAGGGTTGCCTGGCCGCGGCCGAGACCCCGGCCGACCGCACGATCTGCGCCGACCCAGATCTCCAGCGACTGCAGCGCGACCTTCGGCGCGCCTATGCCGAGGCCATCGAGGCCCATGCCGACCGGACGATCCTGCGCCAGCGGCAGCTTGCCTGGCGCGACGCGCGCAGCCCCGTGACGGACCCCGCCCGTCTGGCGGCGCTTTACGAGGAGCGCATCCGCAAGCTGAACGCCGCCACCGAGGATGCGCGACGCCAGCGCTAGGCGCCTGACCTGCATCAAGGCGAAGGCCGTGCTAGTCGGGGAAGAGGCCCAGCCGCCGCACGAAAGAGCTTCCGCCGATGAGCGTCCCTTCCGGTCCGGACCCGCTCACGGGCCTCAGCGACGAGGAGGCCGCGCGGCGCCTTGAGGTCGTCGGGCCCAACGAGATCGCGACCGGTGGCGGCCGGTCGATCTGGCAGATCGCCCGCGAGACCATGCGCGAGCCGATGTTCCTCCTGCTCATGGGAGCGGCCCTGCTCTATCTGGTGGTCGGCGACCTGGGCGAGGGGCTGTTCCTGGTCCTGGGCGCCGCCGCCGCCATCGGGCTGGTGATCGCCCAGGAAGCGCGCAGCGAACGCGCCCTGGGCGCCCTGCGCGAGCTCGCGCAGCCGCGTGCGCGCGTCATCCGCGGCGGGGCCGAGCGGCATATCGCGGCCCGCGACCTCGTTCCCGACGACATCCTGCTGATCGGCGAGGGCGAGCGCCTGCCGGCCGACGGGGTGCTGGTGTCGGGAGACGTGCTCAGCGTCGACGAGTCAGCGCTCACCGGCGAAAGCGCGCCGGTCTCCAAGCAGCCGTCCGTGGACGCGCCCGACGCCGATCCCGTCCCCGGGGCCGAGACGGGCCCCTACGTCTTCGCCGGAACGATGGTGGTGCGCGGCCAGGGCGTCGTCCGGCTGACCCGCACGGGCCCGGCTTCGGCCCTCGGCCAGATCGGCGCGTCGCTGGCCGAGATCGTCCAGGCGCCGACGCCGCTGCAGAAGACCGCCGCGCGCCTGGTCGGCCTGCTGGGGATCGTGGCGCTGGGGTTCTGCGGCGTCATCGTGGTCGCCTATGGCCTGATGCGCGACGACTGGATGGGCGGGGCCCTGGCCGGGATCACGCTGGCGATCTCGCTGATCCCGGAAGAGTTCCCCATGGTGCTGGCGGTCTTCATGGCGCTGGGCGCCTGGAGGCTGGCGACCCACCAGGTGCTGGCCCGGCGGGGAGCGGTCATCGAGACCCTGGGCGGCGCCAGCGTGCTGTGCGTGGACAAGACCGGCACCCTCACCGAGAACCGCATGCGGGTGGCGCGCGTCTGGACGCCCGCCGCCGACACGCCCATCGCCGACGGGACCCCGGCCGATGGTCCCGCCGCCGAGGTGCTTCGCGTCGCGGCGCTGGCCTCGGCGGTCCGGCCCGTGGACCCGATGGACAAGGCCGTCAGGACCCTCGGCGGCGAACGGGCGGCCCTCGGGGTGGCCAGCCCCGAACCCGAGCGGGCCTGGCCCCTGATCCCGGGACGGCTGGCCGTGGTGCAGCTCTGGCCGCTGTCGGACGGCGGGCGGATCGCGGCGGCCAAGGGCGCGCCCGAGGCGATCTTCCGCCTTTGCCGTCTGGATGAGGGCGAGATCGAGCGCCTCCAGGGCGTGATCCACGCCTACGCGGAGGCGGGCCTTCGCGTGCTGGGCGTCGCCCAGGCGCAGGTCCAAGCCTGGACCGCCGACGACCCCGCCGACGTCCGGTTCGACTTCGCGGGCCTCCTGGGCTTCCTGGACCCGCTTCGTCCCGACGTGCCGGCCGCGCTCGCCGAGGCGAAGGGCGCCGGCATCAAGGTGGTGATGATCACCGGCGACCATCCCTCCACCGCCCTCGCCATCGCGCGTTCAGCCGGCATCGACACCGAGGCCGGCGTCCTGCTGGGCCAGGACGTCGAGGACCTGCCGTTCGAGGCGCTCTGCCAGAAGCTGCAGACGGTCCGCGTGTTCGCCCGCATCGTGCCCGCCCAGAAGCTGCGCGTCGTCGAGGCCCTCAAGGCGGACGGCGAGGTCGTGGCCATGACCGGCGACGGCGTGAACGACGCCCCGGCGCTGGAGGCCGCCCATATCGGCGTGGCCATGGGCCGGCGCGGCTCGGACGTGGCGCGCGAGGCCGCGGACCTCGTCCTGCTGGACGACAGTTTCGCCAGCATCGTCGGCGGTGTCCGCCTGGGCCGGCGGATCTTCGCGAACCTTCGGCGCGCGCTGACCTACATCACAGCCATCCACGTGCCCATCGCCGGCCTGGCGCTGGCGCCGGTGCTGCTGGGCCTTCCGCCCCTCCTGTTGCCGATGCACGTGGTGCTGCTGGAGCTGGTGATCGACCCGACCTGCTCCCTCGTCTTCGAGGCCGAGCCCAGCGAGGCGGGCGCGATGAAGCGCAAGCCCCGCCGGCCGGACGAGCCGCTGTTCGGCCCGGCCCAGATCGGGCTCGCGCTCCTGCAGGGCGCCGGAGTGCTGGCGGCTGTGCTGGCCGTCTATCTCTGGGCGCTGCCGCAGATGGTCGAGGCCCAGGCGCGCGGCGCGGCCTTCGGGGCCCTGGTCCTCGCCAACCTGGTGCTGGCCCTGACCGACAGCGCCGCGTCGGGCCGGATCTTCGTCCCGCAACACCGGACCTACTGGACCATCGCCGGGGCTGTCGCGGCGGCCATGACACTGGTGGTGGCCGTGCCGTTCCTCGCCGACATGTTCAAGGTGGCCCTGCCGGGATGGCAGGCCATCGGCGTCGCGGTGGCCGCCGCGATGGTCAGCGGGGGCTGGCCCGTGCTGCTGCGGCTGGGACGTCCGGCGCGATAGGGCCGAAGGTGCGCTCGAACGCCAGGAGGCCCGGCGCGCTGAAGGCGACGACGCGGGTCCCGTCCACCCGGCGGGCCCAGCCCAGCGCATAGATCCGCGCCAGCAGCGCTGCGCCCAGGACGCCGGCCAGATGGCTGCGGCGGACGCTCCAGTCGAGACAGGCCTTGCACAGCGGGCGGCGCCCGGTCTCCTCCCAGGCCGCCCCAAAGTCGCGGGCGAAGGCGCGCCCCGTATCCGTGAGCACCAGAGAGCCGGCGTGCTCGGCGATCCGGCCCTGGGCGACCAGGGCGTCCAGCATGGCCACGCCGGCGTCGCCGGCCAGGTGGTCGTAGCAGACGCGGGCCCGGCGCAGGGCCGGATCCTTCGGTCCGGGCCGGGTGCGCATGTGACCCGCGCGGCCGGCCAGGATCGCGAGCTGCTCCATCACCTCGGCCACATCGAGGCTCGCCAGGACGAAGTAGTTGTGGCGGCCCTGATGGCGGCGGGTCAGCAGGCCGCCGGCCTCCAGCTTGGCGAGGTGCGCGCTGGCGGTCTGGGGCGTGACGCCCGCCTCCCGGGCCAGTTCGCCGGCGGTAAGCGCCTGCCCGCCCATCAGCGCCGACAGCATGTTGGCCCGCGCCGGATCTCCCAGCAGGGCGGCGATGCGGGTGATGTCCGGCCCAACCTTCATCGGGCCAGCATAGCCGCTGGCGCGCGAGGACGCTTCGTCCGCGAGCGAAACCCGGATGCGCCGGGGGCGGCTATCCCGCAGGCCCTCAACCGGAGCCCGCCATGACCGTCACCTGCTGCATCCGCTATGTCATCGATCCCTTCCAGCGCGACGCCTTCGAGGCCTATGCGCGGAACTGGCTGACCATCATTCCGGCCTGCGGCGGCGACCTGATCGGCTACTTCCTGCCGCACGAGGGGACCAACAACGTGGCGCTGGCGCTGATTTCGTTCGACAGCCTGGCCGCCTACGAGGCCTACCGCACGCGCCTGAAGACGGACGCCGCCGGCGCGGCGAACTTCGCCATGGCTCAGCAGATGCGGTTCATCCTGTCCGAGGAGCGGACGTTCCTGACGCCCGTCGCGCCCGCGACGTGAGCCCGCGGCCGGCCCCGGCCGCTAGCTGCGCAGGGTGTTCTCGGCCTTCATGGCCGCATGCGCCTGGCGCAGCACGGCCGCGGCCTCGTCGATGATGTCCTGGAACAGGTCGAGCTGGCGCTCGTACTCGCCGCTCTTGAGCTTTTCGATCACCGGATCGACCGGCTGGAGCTTCGCGTTCGCCGCCATCACCCACCTCTCTTGTTGTGGCGGATTTTGCGCGCGGTAGGGCTTCCCCCCGATTAACGGGCCTACACCGGCGCTGTGGATAACTTGCGGCGCTCGGTCGCAGCCACCAGTTCGGCCCAGATCGCATCCTGCCGGGCCTGGTCGCCCGCCGCCTCCGCGGCCGCATGGGCTTCGATCAGCGCGGCGCGCAGCCGGTCGTTCTCGGCCTGGAGCACCGAAAGGCGCAGGTCCGCATCCTCCCCGGTCTCGCCCAGCAGGGCGCGGACGGCCCGGTTCTCCTCCACCAGGATATGCGCCTGCCGGTCCCAGACCTCGCCCGCCACCATCAGCAGCATGGCCGAGAGTGACAGGTCCGAGGCGCGCTCGGGCTCCGGCACGCCCGGCATGGCGTTCTTCATCAGGAGGCCGGCCAGTTCGGCCAGCACGGGGGGCACGGGCGGGTTCATAGGCGTCCCATCACCTGCAGCATGGCCCGGTCCTGCGCGTTGATGAGCCACCAGGCGGGGTAGATCATGATCGGCGCCCGGTTGCCCCCGCGGTTGAAGGCGGCGGCCGAGCCCACCCAGATGCCCTGGCCCTTCACGCAGTTGAACAGAATCCACCAGTGCAGGGCCGCCGGGTCGGCTTTCAGCCCGCTGGCGTGTTCCCAGATGGCGACCGCCTCGTCGGGGCTGGCTAGCCCGCCGGCCCGTCCGGCGCGGCCGAAGCTCCAGACCGGCTGCAGGCTCCAGCCCAGGTCCTCCAGCGGATCGCCCAGGTGGCTCATCTCCCAGTCCAGCACGCCTTGGATGTCCCCCGCCGCGTCGAACAGGAAGTTGCCGGTCCGGAAGTCGCCGTGGACGACGCTCAGCTTCTGCGCCGGCGGCGGCGGGTTGGCGCGCAGCCAGCGGATGGCGGCGCGGGTGACGGGCAGCGGCTCGGCCTGGTCCTTGTCGATCAGGGCTTCCCAGTGGTCGAGCTCGCGCCGCCAGCAGGCGTCGAGGGCCGGCGCCTCCATCCACCGGGCGAGCGGCGCCGGGTCGGCCCGGGCGATCTCGCCCAGGATGGTCCACTTGCGCTCGGCGACCTTGGGCAGGACGGCGTCGTAGGCGCCGGAGAGCAGCATCTGCGGCGAGGCCTGGAAGCCCGCGATCTCCTCGGCGACGAAGAACGGATGGTCGAGCGCCGCCTCGCCTTCCTCCAGCCACAGCATCTCCGGCACCGGCACCGCTGTGCCGGCGAACGCGCGGTACGCCTCGAACTCCACCCGGCGCTCGGTGTCGATCAGGCTGGCGGGTGGATCGCGGCGCAGGATCAGCCGGCGTTCGCGTGCGGCCGCGCCCTCTGTCCAACTCAGCACGAAACGATAGGTCTCGCGGCTGGCCCCGCCCGAGATCCGCTCCAGGGCCGACACCGCGACATCGCTCGCCCCCGGCATCTTCCCGGCGATGTAGGCCGCCAGCCGCGGCTCGAGCGGATGGCTCACGTCAGGCCATCTTGAAGCGGATCGGCAGGCGCTTGGGACCGTTCACGAACACCGCCTGGCTGTTGGCCGGCTCCCCTGCCAGTTCAACGGATTCCAGCCGCGGGATCAGTTCCTCCCAGAGGATCCGCATCTCCATCTTGGCCAGGTGCTGGCCGAGGCACAGGTGGGCGCCATAGCCGAACGCCAAGTGCTTGTTGGGCTTGCGGTCCACCCGAAACTCGTCGGGCGCCTCGAACACCGCCTCGTCGCGGTTGCCCGAGGCGTAGCAGAGCATCAGCCAGTCATCCTTCTTCATCGACCGGCCGGCGAACTCGGTGTCGGCGGTGACCGTGCGCATGAAGGTCTTCACCGGCGTCGTCCAGCGGATGCTCTCGTCCACCAGGCCGGGGATCAGCGACGGGTCCGCCTTCACCTTCCGAAACTCGCCCGGATTTTCCGCTAGAGCCCACATGGCCCCGCCCGTGGACGACGAGGTCGTGTCGTGCCCGGCCGTCGCTACGATGATGTAGTAGCTCATCGCCTCCAGGTCCGAGATCGGGGCCCCGTCGATCTGGCTGTTGGCGATGACGCTGGCCAGGTCGTCGGTGGGATTGGCTCTGCGCGCCTCCGACAGGGCCCGGAAATAGTTCGAGAAGTCGACGATCACGCCGAAGTCGAAGTCGCGGTCGGGCGCATCCACGAACGTCGCGGCCTGGCCGCCGCGACCCAGCTCCGGATCCGCAGCGCCGAACAGCTCCTGGGTCAGCTTCAGCATCCGGGGCTCGTCGCTCTCCGGCACGCCCAGGATCTCCATGATCACGTGCAGCGGGAAGTGCAGGGCCACCTCGTTGACGAAGTCGCACTCGCCGCCCTTGGCCGCCATCTTGTCGACCGAGGCGCGGGCGATCACCCGGATGCGGTCCTCCAGCTTCTTCAGGTTCTGGGGCATGAACCAGGCCTGGGTCAGGGCGCGGTACTTGTGATGGTCCGGCGCGTCCATGTGGATCAGGGTGCGCAGCAAGTGCGGGCTGCCGCCCATCATCTCGCGCACCTTCTTGTCCACCGCCTGGCTGGTCAGGGTGGGCGAGCGATCGCCGTTATGGAACAGGTCGTTCTGGCGGCTGATCTCCAGGATGTCGGCGTGCCGGGTGGCCACCCAGAACGGATCGACGCCTTCGATCTTGGCCACCCCCATCGGCTCGTTCTGCCGAAGCCAGCGATAGCTCTCGTGGATCGTGCCGTCGGCATAGGCGGCGGGCGTGGCCAAGCTGTCGGCCAGCGGCTGCGGAATCCGGTGGTCGGAAGCGGTCATGACACCCATCGCAAATTCGTCGCCGGCCTGACGCGAGGTCATGCGGGACGACGCCTCTCGTTGTTCTTATCGTGGCGATGTTGATACCCCCACGCGACGGCCCGCAAGCATGACCGCGCGTCAACCGGAGGCGCCAGATCGATGCTCACCAAGGGCGACGACTACCCGATCCACCAGACCCCGGAGCCGATCGCCTATGCGGGCTCGGACCGGAATTTCTACGACCGCTATTTCTTCAACGCCTACGCCCAGGACGGATCGGCCTTCGTCGCCGTCGCCTACGGGGTCTATCCGGCTCTGAACGTGGCCGACGCCCACATCGCCATCGTCAAGGATGGCAAGGAGCGCTGCCTGCACGCCTCGCGGGTCTTGGGGCTGGAACGGATGGACCTGAGCGTCGGGCCGATCAGCATCGACATCCTGGAACCGCTGCAGAAGCTCAAGGTCACGGTGACCAAGGCCGAGGGGATCGCCGGCGAGATCGTCTTCGAGGGCCGCGCCTTTCCCATCGAGGAGCCGCGGTTCGTCAAGCGCAACGGGCCGCGCCTGTTCATGGACTACACCCGCCTGACCCAGAACGTCCGCGCCTCGGGCTGGCTGGAGGTGGACGGCGAGCGGATCGAGGTCTCCGGTTGGGTCGGCACCCGCGACCGCTCCTGGGGTATCCGCCCCGTGGGCGCGCCCGATCCTCAGCCGACGCCGGGCGCCGGGATCACCGGCTTCTTCTGGCAGTGGTCGCCGCTGAACTTCCAGGACCGCAGCGTCTATTTCCACATCAACGCCGACCCGGACGGCAAGCCCTGGAACACCCGGGCCGTGATCCTCGAGGACGGCGCGGGCCCCGACGGCGGCTATCACACGGACGCGGCCACCATGGCCACCGAACTGATCCCCGGCACGCGCCACGCCAAGGGCGGGGTCCTGACTATCCCGATGGAGCAGGGCGCCGCCACCGTGAAGATCGAGCCGCTGAACACCTTCCTGATGAAAGGCATCGGCTACGGCGGCGAGTGGCGGCACGGCGCCCTCAAGGGCGAACTGGCCGTGGCGCGCGAGGACATCGACGTCGCCAACTTCGACCCCAACGACATGAGCAACCTGCACATCCAGGCGATCAGCAAGGCGACCCTGTCCGTCCCGGGCCAGCCCGACCAGCAGGGCGTCGGCGTCTTCGAACAGCTCATCCTCGGCCCCTACCGGCCGCTGGGATTCTAGGCCTGGGCGCTGGGCCGTCGCGCTCAGCGCGCCGCAGGCGCTGTCTTCACCGCCAAGACGCCAAGTTCGCCAAGAGGCCTCAGCGACTGCAGCGCCTTGGCGTTCTTGGCGTCTTGGCGGTCGACTTGAGGCGGCGCTGGCGCGCCGCCGTGGTGGACGCCCTACGCCCCCGCCGCCGTCAGCGCCTGCTCCAGGTCGGCGAGGATGTCGTCGATATGCTCGATGCCGATGGAGAGGCGCACATAGCCGGGCGAGACGCCCGTGGCGGCCTGCTCCTCGGGGCTGAGCTGGGAGTGGGTGGTGGACGCGGGGTGGATGGCGAGGCTGCGCGCGTCGCCGATGTTGGCCACGTGGTAGAACAGCTTCAGGGCGTCGATAAACCGGCGGCCGGCCTCGACGCCGCCGGCCAGTTCGAAGCCCAGCAGGCCGCCCTGGCCGCCTTTCAGGTACCGCTCCGCCCGCGCCTGGGCTTCGCCGGACTGCTGCGAGGGATGGATCACGCGGGTCACGCCCGCCCGGCCGGCCAGGTGCTTCGCCACCGCCGCGGCATTGGCGCAGTGCCGCTCCATCCGCAGCGCCAGGGTCTCGACGCCCTGCAGCAGCTGGAAGGCGTTGAAAGGGGACAGCGCCGCGCCCAGGTCGCGCAGCAGGATCACCCGCGCGCGCAGGATGTAGGCGATGGGGCCGAGCGGCTTCACCGCCTGAGTCCACACCGCGCCGTGGTACGAGGGGTCCGGCGTGTTGAGCAGGGGCTGGCGCTCGGCGTTCGCCTCCCAGTCGAAGGCGCCCCCGTCGACGATGATGCCGCCGATCGAGGTGCCGTGGCCCCCCAGGTACTTGGTGGCGGAATAGACGACGATGGCCGCGCCATGCTCCAGCGGGCGGCAGAGCAGCGGGGCGGCGGTGTTGTCCATGATCAGCGGGATGCCGAACTCGCGGCCGATGGCCGCCACCGGGGCGATGGGAAACACCTCCAGCTTCGGATTCGGCAGGGTCTCGGCATAGTAGGCCCGCGTGCGGGCGTCGGTGGCGCGGCGGAAGTTCTCCGGGTCGGAGGGATCGACGAAGCGGACCTCGATCCCCTGGTCCTTCAGGGTGTTGGCGAACAGGTTCCAGGTGCCGCCGTAGAGGGCGGTGGAGCTGACGATATTGTCCCCCGCCCGCGCCAGGTTCTGCACCGCATAGGCCGAGGCGGCCTGGCCGGAGGCCACCGCCAGCGCTGCGACGCCGCCTTCCAGCGCGGCGATCCGCTGCTCCAGCACGTCGGTCGTGGGGTTCATGATCCGCGTGTAGATGTTGCCCAGCTCGGAGAGGGCGAACAGCGAGGCGGCGTGGTCGGCGTCGCGGAACTGGTAGGAGGTGGTCTGGTGGATCGGCACCGCCACCGAGCCCGTCGTCGGGTCCGCGCGCCAGCCGGCATGCACCACAAGGGTTTCGGGACGCAGGGTGTTGGCGGACATGTTCGTTACTCCTCAGGCGCGTTCGCCTCTCGCTTAGCCGCCCGCGGGGCCATGGGCCAGCCTGGCGGCGCCCCGGCCTTGAGCGAGGTCAAAGGCCGCTGCGCCTGCGCAACCTAGGCTGTGGCCGAAAGTGAGTTTCGCCATGTCCCTTATCAACACCCGCGCCGCCTACGGCTGGGCCGCCATCGCCCTGCACTGGATCAGCGCGGCGGGGGTGGTGGCCCTCTATCTGCTGGGCGAACGGATGGAAGAGGCGCCGGATCGCGCCGCGAAGCTCGCCGCCCAGAACCTCCACGTCTCGGTGGGCATGCTGCTCGTCACGTTCCTGGTCGCGCGGCTGCTCTGGAGCGCGTCGCAGCCGCAGCCGCGCCCGTTGGAGCGCAACCGCTGGCTCCGGATGCTGGCTCATGCGGTCCAGGGGCTGTTCCTGCTGATGATCGCGGTGCTGGTGGTGACCGGCCCGCTGGCGATCTGGTCGGCCACCCGGCCGATCCTGGTTCTGGACCTCTTCAGCATCCCCAGCCCGTTCCCGACGCGGATCGACTGGCTGCACGAAGCCTGCGAAACGGTCCACGGGGCCGCCACCAAGCTGTTCTGGCCGCTGATCGTCCTTCACGTGGCCGGTGCGCTGAAGCACCTCGTCGTCGACCGCGACGGCACGCTGCAACGGATGCTCTGGGTCAGGGGCGGCGGTTCGGCCTAGGCTGAGCGTCATCGCAGCGGAGGACGGTCCCATGATCCGGCCACATCGGGAAATGCATCTGGTCGCCCGGATCGGGTGGCTGCGCGCCGCGGTGCTGGGCGCGAACGACGGCATCGTCTCGACCGCCAGCCTGATCGTCGGGGTCGCGGCGGCCGCCCAGGGGCGGACGGAGATCCTCGTCGCCGGGGTGGCGGCCCTCGTCGCCGGCGCCATGTCGATGGCCGCGGGCGAATACGTCTCGGTGAGCTCCCAGGCCGACACCGAGCGCGCGGACATCGCCCGCGAGACGCAGGAGCTGGCGACGCAGCCGGGGTTCGAATTGCAGGAACTGGCCGACATCTATGTCGCGCGGGGCGTAGAGCCCGCGCTGGCGCGGGAGGTTGCGGCCCAGCTCATGGCCAAGGATGCGCTGGGCGCGCATGCCCGCGACGAGTTGGGAATCTCCGAGGTGACGACCGCCCGTCCCGTACAGGCTGCTCTTACATCGGCGCTGACCTTTGCAGGCGGCGCGGCGCTGCCCCTGGCGGCCGCAGCTTTCGCGCCCCCGTCGGTCATCGTGCCGGCGGTCTCCGCGGCGGCCCTCGTGTTTCTCGCCCTCCTGGGCGGGGTGGGCGCCAGGGCGGGCGGGGCGCCGATCGGCAAGGCGGTGCTGCGGGTCACCTTCTGGGGCGCGCTGGCCCTGGCGATCACCGCCGGCGTCGGCGCCGTGTTCGGGGTCGCCGCCTGACGAGGCCTACTTGTCGCCGAAGACGTGCGACAGGCGGGCGATCGCCGGCAGCATCAGCGCCCCCAGCAGTGCGGGGAAGATGAACAGGATCAGCGGCACGGTCAGCTTGGCCGACAGACCCAGGGCCTTCTCCTCGGCGCGGAGCATCCGCTTCTGCCGCATGTCGGTGGAGAACACGGACAGGGTGTCGCCCAGGCTGGTGCCCATGTCCTCGGCCTGCCGCAGCATGGTGGCCAGCGCGCGCGCGTCATCGATGCCGAGGCGGTCGGCGAAGGCTGACCAGGCATCCTTGCGGGCCCGCCCGGCGCGAAGCTCGAGCACCAGGAAGCGAAGGTGGACGGTCAGGGTCGGATAGCGGCGCTCCAGTTCCTCGGTGACCCGGGTCACCGCGGCGTCCAGCGACAGGCCGGCCTCGACGGACGCCACCAGCAGGTCCAGGAGGTCGGGGAAGCCTTCGGAATATTCGCGCTCACGGCTGGTCTTGCGGTGCTTCAGCACCCACTCGGGTCCGTAGAGGGCGACCAGCGAGACGACGACGGCCAGCGCCAGGCCGCCCATGTTGCCGCCCTTCTTCGCCAGAAGCATCGGCAGGGTGAGGACCACGGCCAGGGTCGCGGCCGCAACGGCGGCGGCCTTGATCCCCAGGAAGATCACCGGCGCCTCGCGGCTGTAGAAGCCCGCCTGCATCAGCCGTGAGCGGAGCAGGGAGACCTTGGCGGGATCGCGCACCGCGCTCTGCTGGCCGAGGCGGCGCACCGTGCCCATCAGCTGTTCGCCGAGGCCGCCGCCGGACTTCTCCACCAGCGGCTCGACGCCGCGGACCGGTCCTGTCGCGCCCGCGCCCGCCAGGCGGCTGCGCCGCAGCGCCCGCACTCGCAGCTCGCCGATGCCCAGCACGGCGACCCCGCCGACCGCGCCGACGGTCAGGACCAGGCCGACCAGATAGATGATCGTCTGAAGATCCATGGATTCAGATCCGCATGTCGATCATGCGCCGCATGATCATATTGCCGACGAAGATCCAGAACCCAATCGCCGCCAGGCCATAGCGGACGAGCGGCTCGTGGATCACCTCGCCGTAGAACTTGGGCGACAGCAGCATGATCGCCCCCATCGCCACGAAGGGCGCGGCGGTCAGGATCATCGCCGAGGCGCGGCCTTCCGAGGACGCGGCCTGGATCTTCATCCGCATCTTGTGGCGGTCGCGCACCGTGTTGGCGTTCAGCTTCAGGAGACCCGTCAGGTTGCCGCCGGTGCGCTCCTGCAGGCGCACGGTGGCGGCGAATAGGTCCATGTCGGCGTGCTGGCAGCGCTCGGACATGCGCTCGACCGCCTGTTCCATGGTGGCGCCATAGGCGATCTCGTCGGCGGCCATGCCGAATTCGGTGCCGATCGGGTCGGCCATTTCCCGGCCCACCAGCGCCACCGCGGCCGGCACCGGGTGGCCGGCCTCCAGCGAGCGGACGATGATGTCTAGAGCCTGCGGCAGCTGAAAGCCCAGGGCCTTGCTGCGGGCGTTCGCTTTGAACTTCAGCACGCCCAGCGGCACGAGGACGCCGCCAATCACAGCCCCGGCCAGCGCGGCCAGCGGGGACTTGGTCGCCAGGCCCAGGCCCGCGGCGGCCAGCAGGGCGGCGGCGCCCACATAGGTCAGCCACTTCTTCTGGTCGTATGGCAGGCCGGACGCGACGATGAGATTGGAGAGCCAGCGCAGGCTCTGGGAGCGCGAGCCGCTGGCCGTGAGGCCGCGCTGCTTGCGCAGCTCGACTACCAGGGCCGAGACGCCCTCCACCTTCTCGCCGACCTTCAGGCGCTGGTTCAGCTTGCGCTTCTGGGTCGCGACCGACAGCAGGCCGGTCAGGCCCTGCACGCCCGCGAAAACGGCCGCGCCGATCATCACCATCACGATGGTCTTGGCGTCGATCGCCATGGCTCAAAGCGCCTTGTTCGGATCGAAGTTGGAGGTGTCGTACGGGATGCCGCGGCGCAGCATCTCGTCCAGGCAGCGCGGGCGCAGGCCCGTCGCCCGGTGCTCGCCGTGGACGGTGCCGTCCGCGTCGGTGTGGGTGCGGTTGAACAGGAAGATGTCCTGCATCTGCACGACGCTGCCTTCCATGCCGACGATCTCGGTGACGTGCGTCACTTTCCGCTTGCCGTCCGACAGGCGGTTGACCTGTACGACCAGGCCGACGGCGGCGGCGATCTGATAGCGCACCGCGTCCGGGCCGATGTTCATCCCGCCCATGGCGACCATCTGTTCCAGGCGGCTCACGGCCTCGCGCGGGTTGTTGGAGTGGATGGTGGCCATCGAGCCTTCGTGACCCGTGTTCATGGCCTGCAGCATGTCGAAGGCTTCTTCGGAACGCACCTCGCCGAGGATCACCCGGTCCGGCCTCATCCGCAGGGCGTTCTTCACCAGCTCTCGCTGGCGGATCTCGCCCTTGCCCTCGATGTTCGGCGGACGCGTCTCCATGCGCACCACGTGCGGCTGTTGGAGCTGCAGCTCCGCGGCGTCCTCAATGGTGATCAGGCGCTCGCCTTCGCTGATGGCGGCCGACAGGGCGTTCAGCAGGGTGGTCTTGCCCGAGCCCGTGCCGCCCGAGATGACGGTCGAGACGCGGCTGCGGACGGCGCCGTACAGGAACTCGGCCATCCCCGGGGTCATGGCCTTGAACTCGACCAGCTTCTCCAGTGTGAGCGGCTTCTTGGAGAACTTCCGGATCGAGACCGAGCAGCCGTCGATCGCGATCGGCGGGATCGCCGCGTTCACCCGGCTGCCGTCCGCGAGGCGGGCGTCGACCATCGGCTGGCTCTCGTCGATCCGGCGGCCGACGCCGGCGACGATCCGCTGCACGATGCGCAGCAGGTGGTCGTTGTCGCGGAAGCGGATGGGCGTCAGCTCCAGCTCGCCGCGCCGCTCCACATAGACCTGGAAGGGGCCGTTGATCAGGATGTCGTTGATCGACTCGTCCTTGAGCAGCGGCTCGATGGGGCCAAGGCCCACCATCTCGTCGTAGATCGAGGCGCCGAGCTCGGCCAGCTCCTTGGTGTTCAGCGCCATGCGCTCGGCCTGGGCGAACTGGGTCACCAGGTTCAGCACCTGCCGGCGGAGCTCGCCTTCCTCCAGCTTGTCCAGCTTGGAGAGGTCCAGTTCGTCGATCAGGCGGCCGTGCAGCCGAAGCCTCAGGTCGAGGTTGGCGTCGCGGGGCGGCCCCTTGGACTTGGGTTCCGGCTTGGGCGCGGGGGCCGGCGCGGCCGCGGCGGCCTGGGGCTGCGGTTGCGGCTGGGCGGCCGGGGCGGGCTGCGCGCGGGCGAGGCTGAAACGACCCATCGTGGTTCGGTCCTCAGGCGGCCTTAGCCGGGCTGTCGCGGCGCGGCGGTTGCGCCGCCAGGCGTTCCACCAGGCTCTGGATGTCCTTGACGATCTTGGACTTGGGCCGGTGCTGGGCGATGGGGCCGCCCAGGTTGGCGGAGGCGGCGGCCGCCTCCCAGTCCGAGCTGACGCCGGCCTCGGCCTTGCGCTGCAGGGCCTTCTCGGCCTCCGTCATCGACGGCGCGGGGCCGAACATGCGGCTGGCCAGGCGGTTCAGCACGATGCGCGGCCGCAGGCCGGCGGAGAGGGCGTCCTCGATCTCGTCGGAATAGGCGCGGGCGGCCAGCAGCGCAGGCACCGTCAGCTCCGAGATGACCAGCACCTCGTCGCAGCCGGCGAGCGCGTCCAGGGTCCACGACCGGCGATGGCGGGGCAGGTCCAGGATCACCCAGTCATAGACTTCGCAGGCGACCTCCAGCATGCGCAGGACGGCGTCGCGGCCGACCGCGTCGAAGGCGTTGGGGTCGCGGACCCCGGCCATGAGGTCCAGGCCCTTGGACACCGGCGTCACGAACGCCTGCAGCATGGCCGCGTCGATACGGTCCGCGGCGTGGCCGAAGTCGGCCAGGCGGGTCGTGGGCTGGCTGCCCAGATAGGCGGCTGCCGCGCCGTCGGCGAGGTTGAGGTCCACGAGGCAGACCGCCCGGTCCTTGCCCGACTGGACGGCCAGGGCATGGGCGATCTCGATGGCGATGGTGGTCGCGCCGGACCCGCCGACGGCCCCGGTGACGCCCCAGCAGCGGGACGTCGAGCCCGACGTCTGGGTGGGCGCCGGCTGGGCGTCGGTCAGCAGCGCCTGGACCGCGGCGGCGAGGTCGTCCGGCGTGTAGGGCGCTTCCAGGATGTCGGACGCCGGCAGGCGCAGCACGTTGCGGACGAGGCCGGCGGGCAGGTTCTCGCCCAGCATGAGCACGGGCGGACAGGCGCGAAGGGCCGAGAGCGCCTTCACGCAGGCGGCCAGGGCGGGCGCCTCCCACGCGTCGGCGTCGATCAGCACCAGGTCGACGGCGCCGGCCGGCAGGCCCTCCAGGCTGGAGGCCGAGCCCATCTCGATGGCGGCTCCGGCGAGGGGGCCGTCGGCCAGCGCGCCCAGGTTCGCGCCGAGCGCCAGGATCCGGCGGCCCGGGATGAGGTTGGCAGAGGGGGAAGCGGACTTGGAACGCAGCATCTGGGTCTTCACTTCACCGCGGCCGGCTTGCCGTCGTCGCGCGGGAGGGGTTTGTCGTGAGACGCGCCAAACAGCAGGAGGTCCGCCGTCGACGGCTCCTTGCCCGGCATGGAGTCGATCGGCGTGATCTGGCGGTCGGCTGGGGTGGACAGCCGGGGCGTGACGATGATCAGCAGCTCGCTTTCCGAGCGCTTCCAGCGCGCCGAGCGGAACAGGGCGCCCAGGACCGGCAGGTTGCCCAGACCCGGGAACTGTTGAACCGCGTTCTCGTAATTGTGCTGGAAGAGGCCGGCCATGGCGAAGCTGTCGCCGGGCCTCAGCTCCAGGGTGGTGGCGGCGCGGCGGACCGTGAGCGCGGGCACCACGAAGTCACGCACGGTGAGCGCGTTGTTGAAATCGAGCTGGCTGACCTCCGGCTCGACATTCAGGCGGATCCAGCCGTTGTCCTGCACATTCGGCGTGAAGTTCAGCCGCACGCCGTAGGGCTTGAACTCGATGACGATCTTGTCGAGGTCCTGCGGCACCGGGAACGGGAATTCGCCACCAGCCAGGAAGCTGGCCTTCTGGCCTGAAATGGCCACCAGGTTCGGGCGCGCCAGGGTTCGCAACGCGCCCTTTTCCTCGAGCGCCTGCAGCTGGGTATCCACCGTCGCGCGGCCGATGCCGCCGGTGCTGGTGATGGAGCCCTGCGGCGGGTTGAGGCCGATGAGGCCGGCGCCGGTCAGCACCGAGAACGAGTCGTTGAAGATGGCGAGGTTGACGCCGAGGTCCTGCAGCGCCGAGCGGCTGGCTTCCAGGATGCGGACCTCGAGGATCACCTGCTGCGAGTTCTGGACCGTCAGGCGCGAGATGATCGAGTCGGGGGCGTACTTCTCGGCGATCTTTTCGGCGCTGGCCTGGACGCCGGAGTTCGAGATCTCACCCGTGAGCATCAGGACTTCGCCCAGATTGCGCACGCGGATGGGCTCGCCGGGAAACGCCGCGACGAGGTCCTGTTGCAGGCCCTCGGCGTCGTAGCCGACGCGCACGTCCAGCACTTCCGACAGCTGGCCGCCGCGGCCGTAGACCAGCATGTTGGTCGAGCCGAATTCGATGCCCTGGACATAGAAGCTGCTGTCCGAGGTCGCCGTCACCTTGGCGATCTCGGGCTGGGTGATGACGATCCGCGACGCCGGCCCCGGCAGGCGGAAGGACAGAGCCTTGTCGCGCGGCACATAGATGGTGCGGCGCTGGACGGGCTCGCTGGCCAGGGTCTGGGCCGCGGCGGGCGCGGCAGCCGAGCCGGCCGTGATGAGGATCAGGCCCGCCAGGGCGCTGAGGACGGTGCGGGGAAGGCGGTACATCGGGATCATGGGCCTCAGCTCGTCGCGACCGGCAGGGCGAGCGGCGCAGGCGCCGCGGCGGGAGCCGGCGCGCGGCGTGGCGCGCGGGTGCGCTTGGTGGGCTCGCCCTCGACGATGAGGATGGCCGAGTGGGTGGAGGCCGGCGCGCTACGGACGACCGGACCCGCGGCGGCGCGGGGTCGCGCGCCCCCGACCAGGAAGTCGGCGGTCCGCAGGGGCGGCGCATCCTCGATCTCGGCGGCGCCGTTGCGGCGCAGCGCCAGCGAAAGTTCGCCGAGGGTGGCGGCGATCGACAGCTTCTGGGAGTCCTCCACGGAGACCTCGATGGTCGCCGTGGACGGGCTGGCCGGCTTGTTGGAGGTCGGGTCCGCGTTGAGGTCCACGCCGAGGACCCGGGCGTTCTGAACCACAACATAGGAGATGTAGTTGCGCTGCTCGCCCTGCGGGGTCAGGTCGCGCATCAGCACCACGTCGACGTGGTCGCCGGGCAGCGCGTGACCGCCGACGCCGGACGCGTCGTCGACCTTCAGCGTATAGGCCCGCATGCCCTCCGAGACCTCGGCCGCGACCGAGGGGCGGGCGCCGGGGCCGGACAGCTTGGCGGGCAGCAGCGCTTCGCGCGACGCCACCGGAACCAGGACGACCGGCGCCCCGCCGCGATCCGCGGCAAGCGCCTGCGCCACGGTGGCGAACGAACCTTCGGGGATCGCGTTGGCCGGGACGTTGATGACGGTGAGCATGCCGGCGTCCAGCTTCTCGCCGTACTTCAGCGGCCGCGACGCCACGACGACGGGCTTGCCCACGGCCTCGACCCGCAGCGGCGACTTGGCCGCCGAGGCGTTCGGAAGCGCGATCTTTGCGACGAAGAGAGCGCCTAGCCCGAGCACCGCCGAAGCGGCGAGGCTGACGATGGTTACGACGCGCATGCGTTGAGCCTGACCAGCAATTGCCTTGTTATCTCGGCACGTTAACGACGTCCGCCTTGCGATATCCTCAACGTGCAAGGTGAATGGCCCGGTAGGGATTGTGACCGGCGCGCTAATCCGCTGGCTCGTGGGCGCGCCGGGGCGCTAGGCTCGCCCGTAGCAAAGAAGCGCGAGGGGAGATGGCCGGATGAAGGTGCGCAGGCTCGGGAATTCGGGGCTGAAGGTCAGCGTGGTCGGGCTGGGCTGCAACAACTTCGGCATGCGCATCGACGCGGCCCAGACGCAGGCCGTGGTCGACGCCGCTATCGACGCGGGCGTCACCCTGTTCGACACCGCCGACATCTACGGCGGGACCAAGTCGGAGGAGTTCCTGGGCAAGGCGCTGGGCAAGCGGCGGCGCGACATCGTCCTGGCCACCAAGTTCGGCATGCCGGTGGGCCAGGATCCGCGCAAGCGCGGCGGCTCGCGCCGGTGGATCATGCAGGCGGTGGAGGACAGCCTGCGCCGGCTGGGCACGGACTACATCGACCTCTACCAGCACCACCAGCCCGACCCGGACACCCCCGTGGACGAGACGCTGCGCGCGCTGGACGACCTCGTGACCCAGGGCAAGGTCCGCTACCTCGGCAATTCAAACTACACCGGATGGCAGATCGCCGACGCCGACTGGACCGCGGCCGGCCAGAGCCGCTTCGTCTCGGCGCAGAACCTCTATTCCCTGCTCGAGCGCGACGTGGAGCGTGAGGTGCTGCCGGCCTGCGAGCATTTCGGGCTGGGCTTCCTGCCGTTCTTCCCGCTGGCCTCCGGCCTGCTCTCGGGCAAGTACCGCCGGGGCGAGCCGCCGCCCGAGGGCACGCGCCTGCAGGCCTGGGGCGCACGCGGCGAGGCCGCGATGACCGACGCCAACTTCGACCGGGTCGAGGCTCTGGAGGCCTGGGCCCAGGAGCGTGGCCACACGATCCTGGAGTTGGCCTTCGCCTGGCTCCTCGGCCACGAGGTGGTCAGTTCGGTGATCGCCGGGGCGACGACGCCGGAGCAGGTGAAGACCAACGCCGCCACGGCCGCCTGGCGCCTCACTCCCGAAGAGGTGGACGAGGTGACCAAGCTGGTCGCGTAAGCTTGGCGGACGGAGCGTCAGCCTGCGATGACCATCCGCTAGTCCGTCGGGAGAAAGCATGTACGACCTGCTGAAAGGCCTTCGCGTGGTCGAGGGCTCGGCCTTCGTGGCGGCGCCGACCTGCGGTCTCTACCTAGCCCAGATGGGGGCCGAGGTGATCCGCTTCGACAACATCGGCGGCGGCCCGGACTTCCGCCGCTGGCCGCTCGCGCAGAACGGGTCGAGCCTCTACTGGGAGGGCCTGAACAAGGGCAAGAAGTCGGTCGCCATCGACCTCGCCAACCCCCAGGGCCGCGAGATCGCCCAGCGGCTGGCGGCGGCGCCGGGCGAGGACGGCGGCCTCTTCGTCACCAACTTCCCGGTGGACGGCTTCCTTGGCTACGACAGGCTCAAGGCGCTGCGAGACGACCTGATCTGCGTGCGCGTCATGGGCTGGGCCGATGGGGCCCAGGGGATGGACTACACGATCAATTCGGCGCTGGGGCTACCCCTGATGACCGGCCCGGTGGGCGACGACCGGCCGGTGAACCACGTGCTCGCGGCCTGGGACCTCCTGACCGGCGCGTACTGTGCCTTCGCCATGGTCTCCGCCCTGCTGGCGCGGATGCGGGGGCAGGGCGGGCGCGAGATCCGCGCGCCGCTCTCCGACATCGGGGCGGCCACCATGGCCAACCTCGGCTTCACCGCCGAGACCTGGCTCACCGGCCATCAGCGTCCGCGGATGGGCAACGACGTCTTCGGCGCCTTCGGCCGCGACTTCACCACCAGGGACGGCCAGAAGCTCATGCTGCTGGCGATCACACCCAAGCAGTGGAGCAAGGCGCTGGAAGCCCTGGGGATCGGCGCCGAGGCAGCCGCCCTGGAAGCCGAACTCAGCGTCTCGTTCGCCAAGGACGAGGGCCTGCGCTTCGAGCACCGCGCCCGGCTCTATCCGCTGTTCGAGCGCGCCTTCGCGGCCAAGACGGCAGCCGAGCTGACCCCCGCCTTCGATGCCGGCGGGGTCACCTGGGGCAGCTATCAGACTCTGGAGGCGGCGCTGGAGGACCCGCGCCTCTTCAAGGACAATCCGCTGTTTGAGACCATCCAGCACCCCAGCGGCCTCAGCTATCCGGCGCCCGGCGCCATGGGCACCATCCCGCAGGACCAGCGTGGGCCGGTGACGCCCGCGCCGCGCCTGGGACAACACACCGACGAAGTCCTCGCTGACGTTCTGGGCCTGAGCGGCGGCGAGATCGCCAAACTCCATGATGCGGGCGTGGTCGCAGGCGCCTGACGGCCGCGCCGAGGTCGGCCGCGTGGGGCGCTTACTAGGCCAGGGACTCGGACCCTGCTCTCATGGCGACGGGATTCGGGGGAGACACAGGTGACGCAGATCGAACTGGGGCCGGGCGACCTGCTGGATCGTCGGGGCCGGCTGACGGAGCCCGGCTGGGCCCGCTACGAGGCGCGGCGCTACAGCCGTAAGGCGATCGCCGCCTCGCCGTTCAGGATCAAGGAGTGGGACTACTACTGCGTGCTGGCGGGCGACTACGGCCTGGCCGCGGTGGTCGCCGACAACGGCTACATGGGCTTTCTGTCGGCCACCTGGTTCGATTTCCGCAAACCGTCGGCGGTCACCGAGAGCGTGATGACGGCCTTTCCGCTCGGCCGGATGCGGATGCCGCAGAGCGCCGATGCCGGCGACGTCGTCCAGGACCATCCGAAGCTGAAGCTCGCCTTCCGTCACACGGCCCAAGGTCGGCAACTCACCCTCGACTGTCCGGGGTTCATGAACGGCAAGGGCCTGAGCGGGACGCTGGACCTGGCCCAACCGTCCATGGACCGGATGATGATCGCCACGCCCTGGGCGGGCGCGCCCAAGGCCTTCTACTACAACCAGAAGATCAACTGCATGCCGGCCAGCGGCGCGATCGCGCTGGGCGATGAGACCTATGCGTTCACCCCGGACAAGGCCTTCGGCGTGCTCGACTGGGGCCGCGGCGTCTGGACCTATCGCAACACCTGGTACTGGGGGTCCGCCTCGGGGCTGGTCGAAGGCCTCCCGTTCGGATTCAACATCGGCTACGGTTTCGGGGACACCTCGGCTGCCTCCGAGAACATGGTCTTCCACGACGGCGTGGCGCACAAACTGGACCAGGTGACCTTCCACCTGCCGGAAGGAACCTACGACGGCGCGCCCTGGCGCTTCTCCTCGAACGACGGGCGCCTGGAGATGACCTTCGAGCCGATCCTGGACCGTGCCGACGCCTCCGATCTCAAGATCATCCGGTCGATCACCCACCAGGTGTTCGGGCGCTTCTCGGGGACAGCCGTGCTGGACGACGGGCGCAAGGTGACCTTCAGGGACCTGCTCGGTTTCGCCGAGAAGGTGGAGAACGCCTGGTAGCGGGGCCTATTCGGCGGGCGTGAGCTTCGCCAGCAGCGCGCCTTCGCTGACCTGGGCGCCCAGCTCGGCCGACAGCTCCGCCACCACGCCGTCGAACGGCGCGGCCAAGGCATGTTCCATCTTCATGGCTTCCAGGGTGAGCAGGGGCTGGCCCTTGGTCACGGCGTCGCCCGCCTTGACCGAGATCTGCGTGACCTTTCCGGGCATGGGGGCGCGGAGCGATCCGTCGCCGGCCGCGCCGGAGGCGTCCGCGGCGGGCGGGTGGTCGCGGAACACGAAGGCCTCGCCGCCCTCGAAGACGACGACCTCCTCCTCGCTCTCCACATGGATGAAGCGGGACGGCTCCAGCGGCATCTCCACCTCCACGACGCGGTCGCCGTGGAACAGGCGGGTGGTTTCCACGGCCGGGGCGTTGAGCCGGAAGCCCTTGAGGTCGACCCAGGGGGTCACGTGGCCGGCGCGGCGCTCCACCGCCTCGCGGAACGCCCAGCCGGCGGTGGCCAGGGCCTCGGGGCTGGGTTCGGCCTGGGCGGTCAGGGCTTCCAGTTCGCGCCCGATCAGGCCCGTGTCCACGCTGCCGACGATGAAGTCGGGCGTCTCCAGGCAGCGGACCAGGAAGGCGGCGTTGGTCTTGACCGGAAACACCTCCACCTCGCCGCACGCCTCGGCCAGGGCCGCCACGGCCTGGTCGCGGTCGTCGCCGTGGGCGATCAGCTTGGCGATCATCGGGTCGTAGAACGGGGTGATGGAATCGCCCTCGTCCACGCCGGTGTCGACGCGCACGCTGGTGGGCAGGCTGAAGCTGTCCAGGCGGCCGATCGAGGGCAGGAAGCCGGTGGCCGGGTTCTCGGCATAGAGGCGGGCTTCCACCGCGTGGCCGCGGAGCTCGATCTGGTCCTGGCGTAGGGGCAGGGGCTCGCCGGCGGCGACGCGGAACTGCCATTCCACCAGGTCCTGGCCGGTGACCATCTCGGTGACCGGATGCTCCACCTGCAGGCGGGTGTTCATCTCCATGAACCAGATGCGGTCGCCGCGCAGGCCCTGGCTGGCGTCGGCGATGAACTCGACGGTGCCGGCGCCCACATAACCGACGGCCTTGGCGGCCTTCACCGCCGCGTCGGTCACCGCGGCGCGGGCCTGCTCGCTCATGCCGGGCGCGGGCGCTTCCTCGATCACCTTCTGGTGGCGGCGCTGCAGCGAGCAGTCGCGCTCGTAGAGGTGGACGACATTGCCGTGGCGGTCGCCGAACACCTGCACCTCGATGTGCCGCGGGCGGGTGACGTAGGTCTCGAGCAGCACGCGGTCGTCCCCGAAGCTGGCGGCCGCCTCCCGCTGGCACGACGCGAGCGCCGCCTCGAAGTCGGCGGCGCTTTCCACCAGCCGCATGCCCTTGCCGCCGCCGCCGGCCACCGCCTTGATCAGCACCGGGAAGCCGATCCGCGCGGCTTCCTTCGCCAGGGTCTTGGCCGACTGGTCCTCGCCCAGGTAGCCGGGCGTGACGGGGACGCCGGCCTTGGCCATCAGGCTCTTGGCGGCGTCCTTCAGGCCCATGGCCCGGATCGCGCTGGGCGGCGGGCCGATCCAGACCAGGCCCGCGGCCATCACGGCCTCGGCGAATTCGGCGTTCTCGGAGAGGAAACCGTAGCCCGGATGGATCGCCTCGGCGCCGGCCGCCTTGGCCGCCGCGATGACCCGATCGCCCTTCAGGTAGCTGTCGCGCGCGGCGGCCGGGCCGATCATCACGGCCTTGTCGGCGTCGCGGACGTGCGCGGCGTCCTTGTCGGCTTCGGAGAAGACGGCGACGGTCTCGATGCCCAGGCTACGGGCGGTGGCGAACACCCGGCGGGCGATCTCGCCCCGATTGGCGACCAGAACAGATCTAAACATCAGACGCCTCGCGCGCCGCAGGCGCTGTCTTATGAACCGCAGAAAACGCAGAAGACGCAGAAGGGGTGGCCCCGCCGCTCACGGCTCGCCTTCTGCGTTCTTCGGCGTTTTCTGCGGTTGAATCTTGAAGGCGCTGACGCGCCATGGGCTTCGCCATCCAGCGCCTCACATCCGGAACACGCCGAAGCGCGTCTCGGGGATCGGGGCGTTCAGGGACGCGGAGATGGACAGCCCTAGCACGTCGCGCGTCTGGGCGGGGTCGATGATGCCGTCGTCCCACAAGCGGGCTGTGGCGAAGTAGGGGTTGCCCTCGTCCTCGTAGCGCTGGCGAACGGGCGCCTTGAACGCCTCCTCCTCCTCCGGCGACCACTTGTCGGCGTCGCGGTGGACGGTGGCCAGCACGCTTGCGGCCTGCTCCCCGCCCATCACCGAGATGCGGCTGTTGGGCCAGGTCCACAGGAAGCGCGGCGAGTAGGCCCGGCCGCACATGCCGTAGTTGCCGGCGCCGAACGAGCCCCCGATCAGGACGGTGAACTTCGGGACCTCCGCGCTGGCCACGGCGGTGACCAGCTTGGCCCCGTCCTTGGCGATGCCGCCGGCCTCGTAGCGGCCGCCGACCATGAAGCCCGAGATGTTCTGCAGGAAGACCAGCGGGATCTTCCGTTTGCACGCCAGCTCGATGAAGTGCGCGCCCTTCAGCGCGCTCTCCGAGAACAGCACCCCGTTGTTGGCCAGGATGGCGACCGGGTGGCCCCAGATGCGCGCAAAGCCGCAGACCAGGGTCGTGCCGTACAGCGCCTTGAACTCGTCGAACTTCGAGCCGTCCACCACCCGGGCGATCACCTCGCGCACGTCGTAGGGCGCGCGCACGTCGGTGGGCACGACGCCGTACAGCTCCTCGGGGTCGAAGGCCGGCGGCTCGGGCTCCTCCATGTAGAGGCCCACGTCCTTAGTGGTGTTCAGGTTGGCCACGATGCGGCGGACGATGGCGAGCGCGTGCTCGTCGTTCTCGGCCACGTGGTCCACCACGCCGGAGCGGCGGCCATGGGTGTCGGCGCCGCCCAGCTCCTCGGCCGAGATGATCTCGCCCGTAGCCGCCTTCACCAGCGGCGGGCCGCCGAGGAAGATCGTGCCCTGGCCCCGGACGATCACCGTCTCGTCCGACATGGCCGGCACATAGGCGCCGCCGGCGGTGCACGAGCCCATGACGCAGGCGATTTGTGCGATGCCCTCGGCGCTCATCCGCGCCTGGTTGAAGAAGATCCGCCCGAAATGCTCGCGGTCGGGAAACACCTCGGCCTGGTGCGGCAGGTTCGCGCCGCCCGAGTCCACCAGGTAGATGCAGGGCAGGCGGTTCTGCTGGGCGATCTCCTGGGCCCGGAGATGCTTCTTCACCGTCAGCGGAAAATAGGCCCCGCCCTTCACCGTGGCGTCATTGGCCACGATCATCACCTCGCGGCCCGACACGCGGCCGATGCCGGTGATCACGCCCGCGCCCGGGGCCTCGTCGCCGTAGAGGCCGAAGGCGGCGAGCTGGCCGACTTCAAGGAACGGTGCGCCGGGATCCAGCAGCCGCATCACCCGCTCCCGCGGCAGCAGCTTGCCGCGCGAGGTGTGGCGCTCCCGAGACGCCTGCGGGCCGCCCAGCGCGGCCTGGCCGGTCCGCTCCCGAAGCTCCGCCACCAGGGCGCGGTTGACCTCGGCGTTGGCGGCGAAGGCGGCCGATCCGGTGTCGAGCGCCGATTGTAGTTTCCTCATGCCCCAGCCCTAGGCCGTCGTTTTCCGCGCGAGGTCAAGTTCCTCGAAGGTGAGGCGGGGGCCGCGGGACCATTGCCTGCTTGTATCGGTTCGTCGAGAGATCATGCCCCTGATGTGGCGTTATTGGGGTTCAATTCACTTGTCATCCCGATTTCGCGGCACGCGAAGACCGGGATCACCCTCAGGCGAGGCCCTATGCTCACGCAACGTCGCCGTGGCAGACAGCGTCCCGTGACCACCGAGACCTTTCCCGAAATCCGCGAGGCCGTGCGCAGGCTGTGCGCGCGCTTCCCCGGCGCCTACTGGCGCGAGCTCGACCGCGAACGGGCCTATCCGACGGCGTTCGTCCAGGCCCTGACCGAGGCCGGCTTCCTGTCGGTGCTGATCCCCGAGGAGTATGGCGGCTCGGGGCTCGGCCTGGCGGCGGCCACGGCGGTGCTGGAGGAGATCCACCGCTCGGGCTGCAACGGCGGCGCCTGTCACGCCCAGATGTACACCATGGGCACGGTGCTTCGGCACGGCACGCCGGCACAGAAGGAAGCCTATCTGCCCAAGGTCGCCACCGGCGAGCTGCGCCTCCAGGCCTTCGGCGTCACCGAGCCCGACGCGGGAACCGACACCACACGCATCACCACCTTCGCAAAGAAGGTCGGCGACAAGTACGTCGTGAACGGCAGGAAACTGTGGATCAGCCGGGCCGAGCATTCCGACCTGATGGTCCTCCTCTGCCGCACCAGCCCCCGCGAAGAAGCGAAAACCTCGGCCGGTATGAGCGTGCTGCTGGTCGACATGCGCCAGGCGGTGGGCGCCGGCCTGACCATCACCCCCGTCCGCACCATGCTGAACCACGCCACCACCGAGCTCTTGTTCGAGGACCTGGAGGTCCCCGCCGAGAACCTGGTCGGCGAGGAAGGCAAGGGTTTCAAGTACATCCTCGACGGCATGAACGCCGAGCGGATCCTGATCGCGTCCGAGTGCATCGGCGATGCGAAGTTCTTCATCGACCGGGCCAGCCAGTACGCCAAGGATCGCGTCGTCTTCGGCCGCCCGATCGGCGAGAACCAGGGCGTCCAGTTCCCCCTGGCCCGCGCCTACGTCCAGATGACCTCGGCCAGCCTGATGGTCGACAAGGCGGCGGCGATGTTCGAGGCCGGCCAGCCCTGCGGGACCGAGGCCAACATGGCCAAGCTCGTGGCCTCGGAAGCCTCCTGGTACGCGGCCGACATGTGCCTGCAGACCCACGGCGGCTTCGGCTTCGCCGAGGAGTACGACATCGAGCGCAAATTCCGCGAGACCCGCCTCTACCAGGTGGCGCCGATCTCCACGAACCTGATCCTCAGCCACGTGGCCACCCACGTCCTGGGCCAGCCGAAGAGCTTCTGATGACCTACGAAACCATCAAGGTTGAAGAGGCGGCGCCGGGCGTGACGGTGATCGCCTTCAACCGGCCGGACGTGGCCAATGCGCTGTCCACCCAGATGGGCCGGGAGCTGCTGGACGTCTGGTCCAAGCTGCGGGGCGACGACAGCCTGCGCGCGGTGATCCTGCGCGGCGAGGGCAGGCACTTCCAGGCCGGGGCCGACCTCAAGGAACGCAACGGCATGACCGACGAGGCGTGGGCCGAGCAGCACCGGCTGTTCGAGGCCATGATCCGCGCCCAGCTGGCCTGTCCAGTCCCGGTGATCGCCGCGGTGCAGGGGGCGGCCATGGGCGGCGGCTGCGAGATGACGCTCGCCTGCGACTTCGCCTATGCGGCGGAGGGCGCGCGTTTCGGCCTGCCGGAAGCGGGCCTCGGCATCATTCCCGGCCTCGGCGGCACCCAGCTCCTGACGCGCGCGGTGGGGCCGCGCCGGACCATCGAGATCCTCACCACCGCCCAGCCGTTCACCGCCGATCAGGCGCTGGCCTGGGGCCTGGTCAGCGGCGTGGTCCCGCCCGAGGCGCTGCTCGATACGGTGCTGAGCGTGGCGCGGGTGATCGCCAGCAAGGCGCCCCTCTCGGTCCGCGGCGCCAAGCGCGTCGTCCACGGCGGTCAGGACCTGGACCTGGCCCGCGCCATGGACCTGGAGCTGACGGTCTACAACCACCTCTTCACCACCCACGATCGCCGCGAAGGCGTGGGCGCCTTCAACGAGAAGCGGACGCCGGCCTTCGAGGGCCGCTAACCCTCGTTCCCCGATCTTCGCTTGCCGCGAAACCGGGGAAGACATGCTTTGTGTTGGCCGCGTCTCAGCGTAGGCATGGCCCCATGCACATGCCCGCGCCCGACCCTGCGCTGATCGCCCGCAAGGGCGAGATCGTGCGGGCGCTTCGGAAGATCGTGCCGGGCGAAGGCGTGGTGTCGGAACCGGCCGGGCTGGTTCCCTTCGAAAGCGACGGGCTGTCCGCCTATCGCCAGACCCCGATCGCCGTCGTCTTGCCCGAGACGACTGAGCAGGTCTCCGAGATCCTGCGCTGGTGCCAGGCCAACGGGGTGAAGGTGGTGCCCCGGGGCGCCGGCACCTCGCTCTCCGGCGGGGCCTTGCCGCTGGCCGACGGCGTGGTGCTGGGGCTGTCGAAATTCAACCGGGTGCTGGAGGTGGACTACGCCAACCGCTGCGCCGTGGTGCAGCCGGGCGTGACCAACCTTGGCGTGACCGCCGCCGTCGAGGGCCAGGGCTTCTACTACGCCCCCGATCCGTCCAGCCAGATCGCCTGCACCATCGGCGGCAACGTGGCCGAGAACTCGGGCGGTGTGCACTGCCTGAAGTACGGCCTGACCACCAACAATCTCCTGGGCTGCGAGCTGGTCCTGATGAACGGCGAGGTGGTACGGCTCGGCGGCAAGGCCATGGACGCCGAGGGCTACGACCTGCTCGGCCTCGTCACCGGCTCCGAAGGGCTGCTGGGCGTCGTCACCGAGGTGACGGTGCGCATCCTGCCGCGGCCCGAGACCGCCCGGGCGCTCCTGCTGGGGTTCGCCACCGTCGAGGGTGCGGCCGCGACCGTCGGCGACATCATCGCCGCCGGGGTGATCCCCGCCGGCCTGGAGATGATGGACAATCCGGCGATCCGGGCCGCCGAGGCCTTCGTCGGCGCGGGCTATCCCGTGGAGGCCGCCGCGCTGCTGATCGTCGAGCTGGATGGGCCCGAGGCGGAGTGCGCCGAGCTCACCGGCCACGTCCGCGCCCTGGCCGCCCAACGCGGCGCCGACTTCGTGCGCATCTCGAATAGCGAAACCGAGCGCCTGGCCTTCTGGGCGGGGCGCAAGGCCGCCTTCCCCGCCGTAGGACGGATCGCACCGGACTACTTCTGCATGGACGGGACCATCCCGCGCGGACGGCTGCCCCAGGTCCTGACGCGCATCTCCGAACTGTCCGCCGAGTACGGCCTCGGCGTGGCCAACGTCTTCCACGCCGGCGACGGCAACCTGCACCCGTTGATCCTCTACGACGCCGACATCCCCGGCCAGCTCGAGAAGGCCGAGGCCTTCGGCGCCGACATCCTGAAACTCTGCGTGGCCGTGGGCGGGGTGCTGACCGGCGAGCACGGGGTCGGCGTCGAGAAGCGCGACCTGATGGGCGAGATGTTCGACCCCACGGACCTCGCCTGCCAGCAGCGGGTGAAGTGCGCCTTCGATCCGGGCCTCCTGCTCAACCCGGGCAAGGTGTTCCCGACCCTGCACCGCTGCGCGGAACTTGGCCGGATGCATGTGCATCGGGGCAAGCTCGCCTTCCCCGAGCTGCCGCGGTTCTGATGATCGACACCGCCGTCCGCGTCCTGAAACCCACCACGCCGGAGGAGGTGCAGGCCCTCGTCGCCGAGGCCGGCGCGGCGGCGCGCCATATCGAGGTGGTGGGCGGCGGCACCAAGCGGGCCATCGGGGCCATGGATCCGGTCGACGTCGTGCTCTCGACCCAGCGGCTGGACCGCATCGTCGACTACGCGCCGGACGAACTGGTGCTCACGGTCCAGCCGGGCGTGCGGCTGGCCGACATCGAAAAGCTGGTGGCCTCGCGCGGCCAGATGCTGGCGTTCGAGCCGCCGCGCTGGACACGGCTGCTTGGCGCGCGGGGCGAGCCAACCCTGGGCGGCGTGCTGGCGGCCAATCTGTCGGGACCGCGGCGAATCCGGGCGGGCGCCGCGCGCGACCATTTCCTGGGCTTTGCCGCCGTGTCGGGCCGGGGCGAGATGTTCAAGGCCGGCGGCAAGGTTGTGAAGAACGTCACCGGATACGACCTGATGAAGCTGATGGCCGGGTCGTGGGGCACCCTGGCGATCCTGACCGAAGTGACCTTGAAGGTGCTGCCGGCGCCGCGGACCGAGACCACCCTGCTGCTGTTCGGCCTGCCCGACGTGCGGGCCAGCGAGGCCATGGCCCTGGCGATGAACGGGCCCTTCGAGGTGTCGGGCGCGGCGCACCTGCCGTCGTTCGCGGCGCGCGCGCGTCCGCTCAAGGCCGAGATGCCGACCACGGCGCTCCGCCTCGAAGGGTTCGAAGCCTCCGTGGCCGCGCGGGCGGAGGGCTTGGCCGCGGCGCTCAAGGGCTATGGCCGGATCGACGCCCTGGAAGGCAAGCACAGCCAGGAGTTCTGGAACCAGATCCGCGAGGTGGAGGCGTTCGCCGGCGACCCTCGGCCCCTGTGGCGGCTGTCGCTGCCGCCCGCGGCGGGTTGGCGGGGGCCGCATGGCCTGCCCGGGGATGCGCTGTACGACTGGGCCGGCGGCCTTGCCTGGCTGTTGACCGAGGAGCCGGCGGCCAAGGTGCGCGCGGTGGCGAGGAGCCTGGGCGGCCACGCCCTCTGCCTGCGCGGCGGCCCGGCGTTCGGCCCGCGTGACGGGGCGCTGGGCGCGCTGCACGAGCGGGTGAAGGCGGCGTTCGACCCGCTGGGCGTGCTCAATCCCGGACGGTTGGAGGGTGGCCTTTGAGGACCGCCTTCACGCCCGAACAGCTGGCCGATCCCGAGACCGCCGCCAGCCAGGCCGCGATCCGCAAGTGCGTCCACTGCGGCTTCTGCACGGCCACCTGTCCGACCTATGTCCTCCTTGGCGACGAGCGCGACAGCCCGCGCGGGCGGATCGAGCTGATCCGCGAGATGCTGGAAAAGGGCGGGGCCCCGTCGCCGGAAACGGTGACCCACGTCGACCGCTGCCTCTCGTGCCTGGCCTGCACCACCACCTGCCCGTCGGGCGTCGACTACGCCCGGCTGATCGACCACGCCCGGGCGCACATCGAGGCGCACCACGTGCGGCCCTGGCCGCAGCGGATACTGCGCGCGGTGCTTCCGGCGGTGCTGACCCGGCCGCGCCGTCTGGCGGCGGCCCTGGCCCTCGGCCGCCTCGCGCGCCCGCTGGAGCCGCTGCTGACGCGGCTGCGGCTGGCCCCGCTGGCGGCGCTGCTGCGGCTGGTTCCGCCGCCCCTGCCGCGGGCCGCGACGGCTCCGGCCGGGTCGCCGGCGGACGGATTGAGGGGGCGGGTGATCCTGCTCCAGGGCTGCGTGGAGCCGGCGATGGCGCCGCAGGTCCGCGCCGCCGCCATCCGCCTGATCGCACGGGCCGGCTACGAGGTGGTCCTGGCCGAGGGCGAGGGCTGCTGCGGGGCGCTGTCGGAACACCTGGGGCGGGCGGACGAGGCCAGGACCATGGCGCGGGCCAACCTCGCGGCCTGGGCGAAGGCCGGGCCGGTCGACGCCATCGTCACCACCGCCGCCGGCTGCGGGACGATGCTGAAAGCCTACGGCCGGCTGGTGGGTGAGGCGGTCCCGGCGCGCGACGTCCTGGAATTCATCGCCGAGGTCGGTCTGCCGGAGCGGGTGAAGACGCCCGCACTCAGCGTCGCCTACCATGCCGCCTGCTCGCTGCAGCACGGCCAGCAGATCAAGACCGCGCCCCTGCGCCTGTTGACGGAGGCCGGCTTCGACGTGCGGACGGTGGCGGAAGGCCATCTCTGCTGCGGATCGGCCGGGGTCTACAACATCCTGCAGCCAGAGCTCGCCACGAAGCTGCGCGACCGCAAGGCGGCGAACGTCAACGCTGTCGGCGCGGCGGTGGTCGCGGCCGGGAACGTCGGATGCATGGCCCAGCTCGCGCCGGTGCTGGCCGCGCCGGTCGTCCATCCCGTCGAGCTGCTCGACTGGGCGACGGGCGGCCCGAAGCCGGCCGCCCTTGCGCCAGCCAAGGTCTAGGTAGTTCTACGGAAGTAGCGCTACGGAATTTTCAGACGCGCGAGAAAGAGCGACCCTCCCACTCAGAGTAGTAGGGAATGGGCGATGGCGCCGATCGAATTTCACGCCGAAGTGTTGCTGACTGCGTTCGGCGTCTATGCGGTCATCGTCGTCGCCCTGACCCTCTGGAACGCCCGGGCGGCGCGTACCGCTTCACGCCGCCTGGACGAAGCCGGGCCAGGTGGACATGTACTTCACAAACGCCGGTCCCAGGCCCTCGTTGGCCAGATATTCGGCCGTGACCGGTAGGGCCACGGGCGTGAAGTCCGGATCGCGGGCGCGCTCCGGGAAATCGTGGTGCAGGATCGCCGCGCGCCCGATCAGCACATAGTCGGCGCCGTTCTCCAGCATCGTCGAGGCGATGGCCGGGGTGGTCACCTTGCCCGCCACGCCCAGGCGGACATGCCCGCGGTCGAGCTCGGTGAAATAGCTCATAAGGCTGCGGCCCTTGTGCTCCTCCTCCGCCGGCTCCTTGAAGACATCCCACAGCGACATGTCGAGATAGTCGATCCGGCCGTCGGCGAGGATCGACCGGGCCACTTGGACGATCTCGGCGAGCTTTAGCCCGAAGCGCTCGGGCGACAGGCGAAGGCCGAGCTGGAAGTCGCCGCCGGTACGGGCGCGGACGCCCTCGATGATCTCGAAGATGATGCGCGCGCGGTTCTCGACCGAGCCGCCATAGCGGTCCTCCCGCCGGTTGATCTCCGGCGACAGGAACTGGGCCAGGACATAGCCGTGGGCGCCGTGGATCTCGACGCCTTCGAAGCCCGCCTTTTCCGCGCGGACCGCGGCGGCCACGAAGTCCTCCACCAGCTGTTCGACCTCGCCCAGCGACAGGCCCCGGGCGCCGGTCTCGGGGTCGTCCGACGGGCAGACCGGCTGGCCGACCAGGTCTTTCGGACTGCGGTTCCCGGCGTGGTGCATCTGGAGCGCCGACACGCTGCCGGCCGCCTTGATCGCCGCCGCCAGCCGGGAGAGCCCTTCGAGGTGTTGGTCGCCGAAGACGCCCAGCTGGCCGGGGAAGCCCTGGCCCACCGCCTGCACGTGCGCCGCGCAGGTCATGGTCAGGCCGAAGCCGCCCTCGGCCCGCTTGGTCAGCCAGCGGAACTCGTCGTCCGACAGCGTCCCGTCCGCATGGCTCTGCAGGTTGGTGAGCGGGGCCAGCATGAAGCGGTTCTTCATGGCGGGGCCATGCGCCAGCGTCATCGGTGCGAACAAATCAACCAAGGCGGGGCCTCCAGTGCGGATATCGCCGCAGGGTTACCTGCCTTCCGCGGCGGCGGGCAAACGAGCCTTTCTACAAGCCGTGTCAGGCCTTAACGTCACGCCCGGGGGCAGGAGGTCGAAATGGCGAGACTGTCGATCATGGGCGCTGCGGCCGCCCTCGTCCTGGCGGGCGGCGGCGCCCAGGCTCACCACGGCTGGGCCATCTACAGCGACCAGGAGAGCCAGGTCTCGGGGGTCGTGGAAACGGCGTCCCTGGGCCAGCCGCACGGGTTGATCCGCGTGCGCACCCCCCAGGGCGTGTGGGCCGTGATGCTGGCCCCGCCGGCGGCGATCGAGCGCTCGGGCCTGACCCTGGCGGCGATTCCAAAGGGCGCGCAGGTGACCGCGCGGGGCCACCAGCGCACCGACGGGACGCTGGAGATCAAGACCGAGCGCCTGATGGTGGGGTCGCGGACGTTCGACCTGTATCCCGCCCGGGATTGATCCAGGCGGCGGCCGGCTCGTAGAGGCGCGCGGGACGGTGCGCGCCGTGGGCGAAGTCGTCGGTTTCGCGCACACACTCCAGGGCCGACACCATCTTGCGGAAGTTCCGCTTCTCCGCGTCCTCGCCGATCACCGCTTCGTAGGCGCCCTGCAGCTGGCTGAGGGTGAACCGGCCCGGCAGGAGGGCGAACAGCGGCGAGATCCGGCGCGCCTGCGAACTCAGCGCCCCAAGCGCCCGGCCCAGGATCTCGTCGTGGTCGAAGGCCAAGGGCGGCAGGTCGTCCACCGGGAACCACCGCGCCTGTGCCGCATCGGTGGAGGCTTCCAGCCGCAGCTCGTCCGACGGCAGTAGGGCCAGGTAGGCCACCGAGATCACACGCTCGCGGGGGTCGCGGTCGGGGGCGCTGAAATTGCCGAAGTGCAGGAGCAGCTCGGCGTCGACCCCCGTCTCCTCCAGCAACTCGCGGCGGGCGCAGTCGTCCAGTTCCTCGTCCGGCTGCAGGAAGCCGCCCGGAAGCGCCCAGGCGCCTTTGTGGGGCGGCTCGCCCCGCTCGATGAGCAGCACGTTCAGCGCCCCTCGCCGCAGGGTGAAGACGGCGATGTCGGCGGCCACGGCCGGATGGGGATAGTCGTAGGTGAACGGCATGTTCGTGTGTTGACTACACTAAGTAAGGGCTGGTAAGTGTTAATCACACACTAAGTCAGTTCCCACCTGAGTCAACCGAGGTCCGGCCATGAGTGTCGCCTGCACGCCTCAAGCGTTCCGCATCGACTCCATCGCGCAGGGGCGCGGCGTGATCGGCGTCAGTGCTTGTCCCGGCAGCGGCGTGGCCGAACTCGGCGAGGATCTCCGGGCGGTGGCGTCCTTCCGGCCCGACGCGATCGTTACGCTCATGTCCGCGCAGGAACTGCGGTTGATCGGCCGCGCCGATCTGCCCGAGACCCTCGCCGGCCTCGCGCCCCAATGGCACCACCTGGTCCTCCGTCCCGGCGGAGCGCCCGATGCGCGCTTCGAGCGGCTCTGGGCCTATGCCGGCCACCGGTTGCGCGGCCTGCTGCGGCGCGGCGGCCGGGTGCTGGTCCATTGCGACACCGGCGGCGTGCGTGCCCGATGGCTGGCCGCGAGGCTCCTGACCGAACTCGGCGTTGCCGCTGGGGAGGCGGCGGCGCGGGCGCACGCGCCGCGTCTGGCGGCGGCGCTCGCGACCGGACCGCTTGCCGACCACCACGTGGCGGGACGGATCCAGGGTTGCTTGTTCGGCGGCGCCCTGGGGGATGCGTTCGGCTACCCCGTCGAGTTCAAGTCGCGCGCCGAGATCCGCGAGGCGTTCGGCGCCCGGGGGCTGGAGGAACCGCGTCTGTCGCGGGGTCGGCTGGTGGTCAGTGACGATACCCAGATGACCCTCTACACCGCCGACGGGCTGCTCTCGGCCCTGGCGCTCGGCGCCGTACCGCGTGCGGAGCAGGTGCTGGCGCGGATCCGCCACGCCTACCTCGCCTGGTTCCGCACCCAGCGGGAGGAGTTCGCCACCGGCGCGCCTGGCGTCAGCCAGCACCGCGAAATGTGGGCCCTGCGCGCGCCGGGCAGCACCTGCCTCAGCGCCTTGCGGGGCGGGGCGCGGGGGACCATCGAGGCGCCCGTCAACGACTCCAAGGGCAGCGGCGCGGTGATGCGCGTGGCGCCCCTGGGCCTCGTGCCCGCCATTGACGCGGACGAAGCCTTCCGCCTCGCCCATGCCGCAGCGGCCCTGACCCACGGACACCCTGTGGCGCGCCTCAGCGCTGCGGCCCTGGCGAGCCTGCTGCGCGACCTGCTGGACGAGACGCCCATGACCGCCGCCCTCGAACGCATGGAGGCCCGTCTCGCGCGGAGGCCCGACGGCGGGGAAGTCCTGGCCGCGGTGCGCGCCGCCCGGATCCTGGCCGGCGACGGCACGCCGCCCGATCGCGCCGTCGCGACGCTCGGCCATGGCTGGACGGGCGAGGAGGCCCTGGCGATCGGGCTCTATGCGGCCCTGCGGGCCGACCGGTTCGAAGACGCCCTGCGGCTGGGCGTCGACCACGACGGCGACAGCGACACGACCGCCTCGATCGCCGGCCAGATCTGGGGCGCGCTCCATGGCCTGGATTCCCTGCCGCACGGATGGATCGCGCGGCTCGACGTGCTGGACCCGCTCTGCGACGTGGCGGGTCGCCTTATCGCCCACGCCCGGGAGCCGGCGCCGCAGGCCGTTCCCGCCGGGGCTTGGATCGCACGCCAGAGAGTCTAGCCTGCCGGGGATTTTCGGAGGTTCGCGCGATGCGGTTTCTTCTGGCGGTGCTGCTGGCGCTGGCGCTGGTCCAGCCGGGGTTTGCGGCGACGGCGCGTGAGCGGCTCGTGGTGGAGCCGGCGTGGCTGGCGAAGCGTCTGGACGATCCTGCTCTAGTGATCCTGCAGGTCGGCGACCGCGCCGGGTACGCGGCCGGCCACATCCCCGGCGCGCATCTGGTGAGCCTGGCCGATTTCGCCGCTCCGCCCCGCGGGCCGGACCCGCTGATCCTGGAACTGCCGGAGCCGGAGGCCCTGCGCGCCAGGCTGATGGCGCTGGGCGTCTCGCAACGTTCACGGATCGTGGTCGTACCGACGCGCGACGGCATCCAGTCGGCGACGCGCGTCGTGTTCACCCTGGACGCCGCAGGGCTGGGCCGGCGCACCGTCCTTCTCAACGGCGGCACGGCCGCGTGGAAGGCCGCCGGCGGCGCGCTCTCGACCGAGGTTCCGGCGCCGCGGCCCGGCCGGCTGCGGCCGATCCGGTTCAAGCCGCTAGTGGTCGACGCCGACTTCGTGAAGGCCCACGCCGGCCGGCGCGGCTATGCGGTGGTGGATGCGCGCGCCCCCGAGTTCTTCTCCGGCGCCCGCAGCGGCGGGACCGCGGCGCGGCCGCACAAGGCCGGCCACGTGGCCGGCGCCCGGAGCGTGCCGTTCGTGGAGGTCACGACGCCCGACCAGAAGCTGGCATCGCCGGAGGCGATCGCGGCCCGGTTCCAGGCGGCGGGCGTGAAGAAGGGCGACACCGTCATCGCCTACTGCCACGTGGGTCAGCAGGCCAGCGCCACCCTATTCGCCGCCCGTACGCTCGGGCTCGACGTCCTGCTCTACGACGGCTCGTTCGAGGACTGGTCGCGGCGCGACGGTCCGGTCGAGGAATAGCCGCGCAAAAAACGCGTTATCCCAGGAACCTGCGCCGCCGGGTCAGGGTTTCCCTTCGGCTGTGACGCGTGCGCTTGCGGGCTCTCCCTGCCTGCCGGCCATTTGGGGATATGACGGATGCACCTGAAACCACTCTACGCCCTGGCGGGCGCGGCGGCGATTGCGATGGCCGCCGGCTCCGCGAACGCCGCGGTGACCTTCATCGGCTACCAGGCCGATCTGAATGCGGGCGAAACCTTGGTCACCGACTTCGATGGCGGCGCGACGTTGGGCGATCTCGCTTTGGGATCCGATTTTTCGTTGACTGGGACGGGCGTGCTGTTCACCGGCTCGACCGCCAAGCTCAGCGCGGCCCCGGCGCTCTCGCCCGATAGCTGGGACGAGACGCAGTACCTGAGCATCCAGAAGAATCAGAGCGTGACGCTGGACACGCCGCTGCTGAGCTCGATCAGCTTCTACATCGGCTCGTTGGACCGTTTTAACAGCTTCACCTTCAGCCTGGCCGACGGCACGAGCCAGGTGGTGACCGGCGCGATCCTCGCGGCCCTGCCGGGGATGGACGCCAACGGCAGCCAGACCTCGTTCACCACCAACGGCCGCCTGACGTTCAGCTTCGATAGCGCGATCACCGCCGTGACGATGGCGTCGGGCAACTACTCGCTGGAGATCGGCGACATCGGCGCGATCTTCGCCGGCGCCGCGGTTCCCGAGCCCGCGACCTGGGCCATGATGATCCTGGGCTTCGGCGGCGTCGGCACGCTGATGCGCCGGCGGCGCGCGATGGCCTTCGCGTAGCGCCCAGCCGCAGGACAGGAAGGCGCCGGTCTCCAGAGCCGGCGCCTTTTTTGTTGGCCGGCTGAAACGGTCAGGCCACGCGCCGGGCGGTCCTCGCGTGGGCGTGGGCAATTGCCACCGCTAGGGCGTCGGCTGCGTCGGCCCTGGTCTTGCCGGCCGCCGGCAGCAGGCGGGCGATCATCCAGCCGACCTGGGCCTTGTCGGCCCCGCCCGTACCGACCACCGCCTTTTTCACCACCGTGGCGGCGTACTCGGCCACCGGTAGGCCCGCGCGGGCCGGCACGATCATCGCCATGGCCCGGGCGTGGCCCAGCTTCAGCGCCGACTGGGCGTTGTTGTTCATGAAGGTCTCTTCGACCGCGGCCTCGTCCGGGGCGTGCGCGGCGATGACGGCCTCGATCTCGGAAAACAGGCAGAGCAGGCGCTCGGCGAAGGGCAGGCTGTCCTTCGGGGCGATGACGCCGTGGGCCACGTGGCTGAGCCGCGCCCCTTCGCACGCGATGACGCCCCAGCCGGTGCGGCGCAGGCCGGGGTCCAGGCCTAGGATCCGGACGGGGGGAAGTCGAATCGGGGCGTTCATCGTCTGTTCCGGACAAGATGCCCGAACGACGAAGGGGTTGGAATGGTGAAGAGAGGGTAAAGGCGCCTCAGGCCCGGCCCAGGATCTTGGCCTTCATCTCCTGGAACTCGGCGTCGTTGATCGCGCCGGCGTCCAGCAGGTCCTTGGCCTTGCGGATCTCGTCGACCATGCGGTCGCCCCCGGGGCCGGGCCCCGCGCCGTCGCCCGCGCCGATCGACACGCCGCCGGAGGCCGCCCGGGTTTCCTCGAGGCTGCGCACCCGCCGCTTCTCCTCCCAGGCCTGCTCCTCGTACTGGGCCTTGGCATACATGGCCGAGGCGGCTTCGCTGGGCACGCCATCCACCGCGATGCCGGCGTGACCCAGCAGCAGGCTGTCGAAGGCGAGGTTGGAGCCGCAGAGGCTGTCGAGGATGTTCTGCTCCAGGCGGGCGTCCTTGAGGTCCTTCCACTGCATGTCGGCCATCTTGAAGCCGCCCAGCAGCCCGCGCTGAACCGTCAGGATGCGGCTGGAGGTGATGGCGATCACCGTGCGGCGCTTGAAGAGGGCGAAGGCGCGATGCTGGACCGCGCGCGCCGTCACAGTCTCGCCGGTCATCAGGGTCCGGTCGAGGGTCTCGTTCGCCTTCGCGGCCCGCTCCGAGGCGCCGAGGAACACCAGGGCGGCCCAGATGGCCAGCGGGATCAGCCCGACCCCCAGGCTGAGAACCACGATCAGCAGCCAGATGCCGACCGCCTGCCCGAGGCTGATCACGCCCTTCATCCGACCCTCCGCCGACCGACCGTCGAGACTGCGACGCTATCGGGCGGCCGGGCGCGCCTCAAGCGGGATCAGAGATGACCCATGGCCCGACGGCGGCGCAGGATCTGGCCGGCGGCGCCGAACCCGATGATCATCATCGCCCAGGTCATCGGCTCGGGCACCGATCCGGCGAGGTGATAGAGGTTCTCCAGGCCCGCGGCGGCCGGATGGGCCGGCTCGGCCGCCAGGGGGGACTCGCCCTCCGTGGTGAGCGGTTGGTCGTAGACCTCGACCGCGTGGCCGGCGGTCGCAAAAAGCAGGCCGGCGGCGACGGACGCAGCGGCGAGAAGGCGTTTCATCAGTGAAGCCCCGATGTGGCTCGTCCTGCGGCCCGTGCCCCGCAGAACGTGTTCGCCATGGCCGTAGCCCACCCGCGCGCCTCTCAGCAACGGATTGCGCCTGTAAGGCGAAACCGCGGTCAGCGCCAGAAGTGGAAGGCGTCCCAGCCGGCCTGCATGGCCTCGACCGGCACGCCGAGGGCAGCCGCCAGGACGACGGCCCCGCCAAACAGCAGGTCGCTGAAACCCGGCAACAGGAACACGGCGGCCAGCAGCAACAGCAGGGCGACCCCCTCCGCCTTGCGGATCGCAGGCGCCCAGCTTCGCGGAAGGAACGGTCGGAGCGCGTTGAACCCGTCCAGGCCGGGCAGGGGCAGGAGGTTCAGGATCAGGGCGGTGGCCTGCAGGAAGGCCAGCATCGCCAGCGCCGCGAAGAGGGGGCTCGTAGAGGTCGACGGGGTCCAGAGCCCAAGCACCGAGGCGAGGACCAGCAGGACCAGCAGCGTGGCGCCAGAGCCTGCCAGCGAGGCGGCGGCGCGCCAGCCCGGGCCGCGCATCAGGTCGTTGCGCAGATAGACCGCGCCCCCGGGAAAACCGATCCCGCCCAGCGCCAGGGCGATCAGCGGGATCACCAGGCTCGTGCCCAGGTCGCCGTAGCGCCGGGGGTCGAAGGAGAGGTAGCCCTTCTCCCGTACGGTATGGTCGCCGGCCAGCCAGGCGACGCCCGCATGGGCGAACTCGTGCGCCATCACCGCCAGCACCCACCCCGTCATGATGAAGGCGAAGGTCAGTGGCGACTTGCCGGCCGGCGCCAGGACGAGCGCCGCGCCGAACGCCAGGAAGGCGGCCATCAGGCCAAGGCCGATCAGGTTGTTGGGCGGGGCGACGGGCTTGGCCGGAACAGCGGTCATGGCCCCAGACATAGTCCATCACTCGCCTGATGCGAGCCTCGCCTTGACTTGGCTCTGCCCAAGCGTTGCCATGGCGCAGCCTGGGGAGGCGTCATGAACCACGTCGTGCTGGAGGCGGCGGCGCCGCTCAACACGCGTGAGCGGCTGGACGAGCTGCTCTCGCAAATCATCGACCATCCGGAACTGCGGGTGGAGATCTCGCAATCGATCGAGCGCGAGTTCACCCAGCGCCGCGCGGTTCTCGTTCTGGACATGAGCGGCTTCTCGCGCACCACCCAGGTGCACGGGGTGGTCTCGTTCCTCCTGATGATCCATCAGATGCGCCTTCTGGCGGCGCCCACCATCGAGGCGTGCGGCGGCATCCTCGTGAAGGCCGAGGCAGACAACCTCTATTGCCTGTTTGACGAGGTCTCGCAGGCCGTGGCGGCGGCGCGCGAGATCATCCGCCAGCTCAACACGGTCAATGTGCTGCTGCCAGCGACCCGACGCCTCTACGCCTCCATCGGCATCGGCTTCGGCGACATTCTGGTGCTCGGCGGGCACGACCTGTTCGGCGACGAGGTGAACCTGGCCTCCAAGCTGGGCGAGGACGTGGCCCAAGGCGGCATGATCCTGCTCACCGAGGCCGCCCGGACGGAATTGCCCGAAACGGTGGCGACCGCCGCCGAACGCGCCAGCATCTCCGGGCTGGCGCTGACCTATCACGCGGTGGTCTAGAGCCCGCCCGCTTCCCCCGCAGGCGGGGGAATCCGAAAACCGCCGCCCGACGCCCTCTAACCGCGATGGATCGGGTCGATCCAGGCGACGCCTTCCGGCGTCTCCGCCGGCTCGATCTCCAGGTTCACCACCACCGCCTCGCTGTCCGACCGCACCAGCACACAGGAGAGGGTCTCGTCGGTGGAGGCGTTGATCTCCTGGTGCGGCACGTAGGGCGGCACATAGATGAAGTCGCCCGGCCCCGCCTCGGCCACGAACTCCAGGTGCTCGCCCCAGCGCATGCGGGCCCGACCCGAGACCACATAGATCACGCTTTCCAGCGGGCCGTGGTGATGCGGGCCGGTCTTGGCGTTGGCGTGGATGTGCACCGTCCCGGCCCAGAGTTTCTGGGCTCCAGTACGGGCGCGGTCGATGGCGACGGCGCGGTCCATGCCCGGCGTGGTCGCGGCGGCCGGGTCCAGCTGGTCGCCGCGAACGACGCGGACGCCGGAATGTTTCCAGCCGTCCTCCGGAGCCTGGGGCGTCTCGCTCATGCCCACGACGCTAACCTCTCCGTGCGGCCTCCACCAGGGCGCGGATCATCCAGCGGCGGACGCGCGCGGCCTCGACGTCGTCCAGCTGCAGCACGTCCTTGAAGACCACCCGCGTCTCGATGCCCAGCAGCAGGGGCAGGGCCTTGGCGAGCAGGTCCAGCCGGTCGGGCGCCAGCGGCGGATCGGCGCCGGCCAGGGCGGCGGCCACCAGCGGGCTGCGGCGGTTCTGGCGAACCGGGGCCTCGCCGGGCGGTTGCTGGACGGTCCGGGCCAGCAGCGCCCGCAGCGGCGCCTCGTTGGCCACGACCAGCGCCGAGAGCGCGGCGTCCAGCTTCTCCACCCGGGCTAGGGCGTCCGTCGACGGCTCGTCGCCGAAGAGCGTCTCGGGCGTGGGCGTGTCCATGTGGACGGCGGCCTCGGACATCAGGGCGTCCAGGCCGGGGAAGTAGCGATAGGCCGTGGCGCGCGAGACCATGGCCGCCTCGGCGATCTCCTCGAAGCTGGGCGAGGCGGCCTCGCGGCTCAGCCGGACGGCGGCGTCCAGCAGGTCCTTGCGGGTGCGCAGGCGCTGGTTGGCGCGCGCGCCGCTCATTGCGGAAGCTGTTGCAGGATGGCGGCGAGGTCGATCCAGACGTTCTCGCGCTTCATCCGGCCATCGTCCGCATACTCCACCACGTGCAGCAGGCGGAAGCTCAGCGGCCGGTCCCGGCCCTCCAGGCCGAACGGCCGGCCCGGCGCGCGGCCGGTCCAGACGCTCTCGTCCACCAGGAAGTCCTCGCCGTACAGCCGGCGGACCGTCGCGATCCGCCCGTCGGCCAGGTCGGCGAACAGGGCCTCGTAGAAGCCCCGGGCCCCTTCCGGACCCACGGTCGGGCCCGTCGGCGAGCCCACGATGTCGTGCTCGCAATCGGGCGTCAGGGTCGCGAGCACCCCGACCACATCGTCGGCCTGCTCATAGCCGAAGTGCTCGTCCATCCGAGCGTCCATCTGAGCGCGAGAAAGGGCCATGCGCCGCCTCCATCATCCAATGGCGGCGCTTATAAGTGAGACGAGAGTCTCAAATCAAGAATAGAGTCTCATTTTGGGGTCGGCACGGGCTCCGACGCGGCTGGTGGTGGCGCAGGCGCAGGCGAGGGTTCCGCTGCGGGCGCGGGCGCGGGCGTGGCCACCCGGGAGATGCGGGTAATCCGGACCGGCTGCTTCAGGATCTCGCCCTTCATCGCCCCCTCGCCCTTGTTGGGGTCCACCGGCAGGGCGATGATCTTCTTCACCACATCCAGGCCTTCGACGACCTGGCCGAAGGCGGCGAAGCCGGGCGAGCCCCGGGGGTTCTTCGGGTCGGCGTCGAGATAGCTCATGTCGCCCAGGGTGATGAACCAATCCGACTGGGCGGTGCCCGGCGCGTGCCGGCCCATCGAGATCGTGCCGTCGCCGTGCTTCAGCCCGGTCTTGATCGTGGATTCGTGCGCGATGGGCGGCAGCACCTTCTTCGGGTCGTTCTGCAGCCCGCCCTGGATCGAACCGTAGTCGGTGGCCGTGTAGCCCGGCGGCCGCGAGGCCCGATAGAAGGTCGCGCCGTTGAACAGGCCGCGGTCCACATAGCGCAGATAGTTGGCCACGGTGATGGGCGCCTTGTCGGCGTAGAGCTCGACGACGATGGCCCCCTGCGCGGTCTCGATCTTCACGCGGGGGTTCGGCTTGGCGGGCGGCTTCGGCGTCGGTGTGGCGGTCGGTGCAGCCGGCGCAGGCGCTGGCTGGGCCTGGGCGGCGGCGGCGAAGGCGGCGACGGAGAGGGCGATCAGGGTGCGGCGGAGCATGGCGCGGAGGTTAGCCCCAGGCGCCGGCCCGCGTCATCCTCCCCGGCACTTCACGAAAGTGTCGGTCTTGCCGGTCGAGCGCAGTCGCCCGCCCGCCAGCACCAGGGTCTGGACGCGCGAGGCGCAGAGGCGGCGGACGCGGCCGTCCGTCTCCACGGTGGATCCCACCCGCGCCAGCACCCTGGCCGAGCGGCCGTCGGGCGCGATCTCGATGCGGGTCACCTCGACCGCCTCGCGGGCCTTGCCGCGCATCCGCCGCGCCTGGGCCCGCGCCTGCGCCAGGGTCGAGGTTCCGTAGGGCACCGGCGGCTTGTCGCCGACATACGCCTGGTCGGTGAAGCGCGCCTCGGGGATGAAGCCCGCGAAGTAGCGCTCGCGGTCGTCCGCGTTCCACGCCGCCTGCTGGCGGGCCACGAAGGCCCGGACCGCCGTCTCGGTGATGGCGGCTTGGGCCTGCGCCTCGCGGGAGGCGGCGACGATCGTGAGAGCGACGAGGCTGAGGACGGCGGCGCGCATGAGGGCCTAACGCGCGAGCCAGCGCATGCGGTAGCCATTGATGGCGGTGTCGCCCAGCCGCTCCAGCAGGCGCCAGTTCACGAAGGCCCCGATGGGCGCCCCCACCACGGGGATCATCTGGGCCAGCTTGGCCAGGTCGATGTAGTCGCGGTACTCGCGCTGGAAGGTGCGCCAGTCAAAGTGTTCGAAGTCGGCGGGATGCTCGCGCCCGTCCCAGTCCTCGAGACCGTGGAACACGGTCGCCCGATGTTCGGCGCCCGAGAAGGCCAGCTGGAAGAGCCCGAGGATGTAGAGGCGCTCCTCGAACCGGTCGGACGGGTGGCCGTAGATCGCCGAGAGGTCGAACAGCAGCTTGATCTTGATCACCAGCAGCGCAGGGAAGTCGGCCAGCGCCAGCAGGAACCCGCCCGCGCCGGCCACACCGCCTTCGACCGCGGCGGTCTTGCGATAGGCGTCCAGGGTCGCCAGGGCGCGCTGGTCGCGCTGAGCCAGCGACTCGCCGATCACCGGCGCAGCCGTGATCATGTCGGCGCCGGTGAGGATGGTCCGGGTCATCCGCTCGATCACGGCGGTGATGGCGGCGTGCGCCTGTTCGGGAATGATCCGGTTGATCCGGCCCTGGACATTGCGGGCCGCGCGATCCAGCGGCCCCGGCGGCTTCAACACCCGGCTGCGCCAGTGGTCGGCCTCGGCCCGCGCCCAGGTCTCGTAGGCCTCGTCCGTGAGGCCGGTGGGGGGCGTTGAACGAACTATGAGGAGGTCACCAGTTGCAGAATCCACGCGCCGACCGCGGTCAGCACGGTTCCTGTCAGAAAGCCCCGGACGAAAGCCCCGTTGCGCTCCCACCAGATGCGGCGGGCGCGCATGCGCTGGGCCCGATCGACCTTTCGTCTCTGCATGACGTTCCGTTCCCCCCGACTGGCGCCGTTCTAGACCACCGGACCGTGGGCGGTCGAATCCCGAACCGATCGACGCCTTCCCGACCTTAGGGGTTGATCCCCGGGCTCAGAGCTATAGCTTCCGGCGCGTCGGGGGGGTCGATCCGGAGACTGCGTTGTCGGGCGACCCAGAACTCGCTGCGTTCGCGCGCGAGCACATAAGATCTGTCTGGGCGGTCGAGCTTTTGCTGCTGCTCCGGCGGGATGTCGAACGCTGCTGGGCGGCGGAGGATCTGGTGCGTGAGCTGCGCGCCAGCAGCAACCTCGTGCGCGACAACCTCGCGCGGTTCCACACCAGCGGCCTCGCGATGCAGGATGACGACGGTTGCTGGCGGTACGCCCCGGCCAGCCCCGTCCTGGACGAGCTCGCCGGCCGGCTGGAAGCGGCGTATCGCGAACGGCCGGTCTCAATCATCAACCTGATCGCCGCGCCACCGGACCCGATCCAGGGACTGGCCGACGCTTTCAAATGGCGGGGAGAGAAGTGATGGCCGAGTTGGGGCCTTCCCTGGTGTACGCGCTGTGCCTGGCGGCCAGCCTGTGGTGCGCCTTCCTGCTGCTCTATGCGTGGCGGCAGACCCGCTCACGGCTGTTGTTCTGGGCCGCCCTCGGCTTCGTCTTCCTGTCGCTGAACAACCTCTTCCTGGTGGGCGATCTGGTGCTTTTCCCCAGCATCAATCTCTGGCCCTGGCGACAGGCCGCGTCCGGCCTGGCCGTGGGCGTCCTGCTGTACGGCTTCATCTGGGAGGCCGAGCGTTGACCCAGCCCGATCCCGTCGTCGCAGCCTTCGCGGCCGGCGCGCTCACCCTGGGCCTGCTGGCCGTGGGCCTTTTCTTCCTCAAGTTCTGGCGGCGTACGGGCGACCGGCTCTTCCTGGCCTTCGCCGTCGCCTTCGCCCTCCTGGCCCTGAACCAGGCTGTGCCGACCCTGGCCAGAATCCCCAGCGAGAACCAGGGCTATGTGTATCTGCTACGCCTGGGCGCCTTCCTGCTGATCATCGCGGCCGTCCTGCGAAAGAACTTCGGCCGGCGCTGACGAGGCTCAGGCGCTGGCCTCTATGAGGTCGATGTCGCCGTCCGACAGACCGAAGTGGTGGCCGATCTCGTGCACCAGCACGTGGGTGACCAGTTCCTCGAGCGTGACCTCACCGTTCTCGGCCCATTCGTCGAGGATCGGGCGACGGTAGAGGAACACCCGGCTTGGCTCCGTGGCGGCCGCGAACACCGACCGCTCGGCCAGGCTGACCCCGGAATAGAGGCCGGTCAGGCCGAACGGGTCCTCGATGCCCAGTTCGTCCAGCACTTCCTCCGGCGGGAAGTCGTCCACGCGGAACACCACCTCACCGGCCATGCGCCGGAACCCCTCGGGCAGGGCGGCGAAAGCGCGCTCGGCCATCTCGGCCAGGTCGTCGAGGGAGGGCGCGCGGCCCACGGTCACATCACTCATCCGGCATCACGATATGCGGGGCCTCGGGCGGGCGCACCTCGAACAGGCCGATGTCCAGCGGCTGTTGCGGCTTGGTGGGGCGCAGGGGCGTGCGGGCGATGGCGCGCAGGGTGTCGGCGTCCAGGTCCTGACCCTTGCGGCGCGCCTGGCGGGCCTGCGGCGCCTCCAGCGGCCGCTCGGCCGTGCCGATCCGCCAGTAGGAGACGGTCAGTCGCCAGACCGTCCGCGGCGGCTTGGGCGGGTCGGGCCAGCGGCGACCGTCGGCGAAGGCGGGCTCGACGGTCCGGGGCCGCGGCGATCCCTCGGCCACCTGCTCGATCAGGCGGCAATAGCGGTCCTCCGCCTCGGGTGTCGCGCCTGTCCGCTCGTCCTCCACCCGGCCGGCGTAGGCGTCCAGCGCCGCCTCGCGGGTGGCGAACGCCGGCCCCACCGGGTCGGTGGCGAAGACCACGGCCTCCCCGGCCCGGCGCCGCGCCTCGCTCTCGCGCGCAGCCCGGCCCAGCGGCCGCGAGAGCGCCTGCTCGGCATTGGTCGCCACGGGGTAGAGGATGGCCGTCATCGTGGGCATTCTCGCCCAAAGGCCACGGGCTGCCCAGGGGAGCAAGAGGGAGCCTGGGCCGCGACGACGCTGCAGGTGCGGCCGGGGGCGGCAAGCCGTAAGCTCGGGCTCAACGATTCGCCGGGGCGTCGATGAGTGCGCACGAACTGATGCTGGCGGCGGCGGCGGGGGCGATCAGCCTGGCCATTTCCGCCGTCCTCTGGGCCTTCGCCCAGCGCCGCGCGGCCGATCGCCGGGTCGCGGGCCTGAACGCGCGCATCCGGCAACTCGAGCTGGGCGCCGAGACGGCCCAGGCCTCGGCCGAAGCGTTCGATTCGGCCCTGCTCGCGGTGGAGGACGGCCAGGCCCTGCTGGCTTCGGGCGAAGAAAGCCTTGCCGTCTGCTGCACGGCCCTCGGCCTGTCGATCCACGACCCCCAGTACCTGCTCAACGCCCTGATGCGCGCCGACCCCGACCACGCCCGCCGCCTGCGCGGCCTGTTCGAGCGGGGCGAGGCCTGCGCGTTTGAGGTCAAGGGTCCGGCCGGCGTGGTGACCGTGGAGGGCCGCGCCGCCGGCGCCTTGGCCTGGCTGCGGGTCTCGGCGGTGCTGGGCGAGGACCAGGGCCTGCCCACCGCCCCCCGCTTCGCCGCCTTCCTGCACGCCCGGTCCTGCCCAGCCTGGATCGCCGCCGCCGACGGCTCGCCCGTGTGGGTCAACGCCGCCTGGCTGAAGGCCGTCGACGCCGCCAGCCTGGACGAGGCCGCCCAGCGCGGGGTGGCCTTCGACAAGGGCGCCGACGCCATCGCCAGCGAAGCCGCCAACCTCGGCCAGCGGCGCGAGGCCGTGCGGTGGCTGTCGTTCGGCGGCCGCCGCCGCGCCTTCCTGATCGCCGCCCAGCCGCTGGAGGGCGGCGGCGTCGGCGTCTGGACCGACGACCTCACCGACCTGGAGGAGGCCCGCGAGGAGACCCGCCGCAACATCGAGGCGCACGACGAGACCCTGAACCGCCTGGATGACGCGGTGGTGATCTTCGACGGCGCCAAGCGACTCAGCTTCCACAACACCGCCTTCGCCGAGCTCTGGGGCCTGGAGCCCGCCTGGCTGGCCGAGCGCCCGACCCACGGCGAGATCCTCGACCGCCTGCGCCAGCGCCGCCGCATCCCAGAGACCGCCGACTACGCCAAGTGGAAGGCCGCCGAGCTCGACCGCTACGAGAAGCTGGAACAGCAGCCCGACGACATGTGGAGCACACCCGACGGCCGCACCCTGCGCGTCGTGCGCCAGTCGCACCCCCTGGGGGGCCTGCTGCTCCTGTTCGCCGACATCACCGGCGAGCTGAAGATGAAGGCCCAGTACAACGCCCTCATCCAGGTCCAGCAGGCGACGCTCGACAAGCTGTCGGACGCCGTCGCGGTGTTCGGCTCGGACGGCCGCCTGCGCCTGCACAACGAGAGCTTCGAGCGCTTCTGGAACATCACCCCGCTGCAGATCGAAGCCGCCGGCGACTTCGAGGGCGTGGTCGAGCTCTGCGTCCACAAGCTGCACGACATGGTGTTCTGGAAGGACCTGAAGGGCCGGGTGGCCGATCCCGACCCGATGGCCCGCATGCCGATCACCGGCGAAGCCCAGACCTCCGACGACCGGACCGTCGAATACCGCACCCGCCCGCTGCCGGACGGCGCCACCTTGGTCGCCTTCACCGACGTCACCGACGCCCGGCGGCTGGAAAGCGCCCTGGCCGACCGCGAGCAGGCGCTCAGCGAGGCCGAGCGGCTGAAGCGCGACTTCGTCGGCAACGTCTCGTACGAGCTGCGCACGCCCCTCACCACCATCATCGGCTACTCCGAGCTGCTGGAGCACTCTGGCGACGGGCTGTCCGAGCGGGCGCGGGGCTATGCGGCGGCGGTGAAATCGGCGGCGACCCAGCTGGCGCGCTCCATCGACGACGTGCTCGACATGGCCCAGATCGACGCCGACGAGATGGCGCTGGACCTGGTGGAGGTGAACGTCGCCGACCTGCTGATCGAGGTGGCCAGCCGCTGGCGGCCCGAGGCCGAGGCTGGCAAGGTCTCGATCATGCTGGAGCGGCCGGACAACGTGGGCGTCATCCGCGGCGACCGCCGGCGCCTGTCCCAGATCCTGGACCACCTGATGGAGAACGCCATCGGCCAGACGCCGGCCGGCGGCACGGTGACCCTCGCCGCCCGCAAGGCCCTGGGCGAGGTGCAGCTTCAGGTCTCGGACACCGGCCGCGGCATCCCGTTCCACGTCCAGGCGCACATCTTCGACCGCTTCATCGGCCGCGAGCGCGGCGGCCCCGGCCTGGGCTTGGCCCTGGTCAAGGCGCTGACCGAGCTGCACGGCGGCTGGGTTGCGCTGGAGAGCGAGCCGGGGGCGGGCGCCACCTTCACCTGCCACCTGCCCGAGGTGGCCACCGCCGTCAGCCAGCCCGAGCTGGGTTTCACGACCTAGAGGGCGAGCACTCGCGTCTCCGCGCGGTGGAAGTCCGGCGGTCCGGGCGGATGGGCCAGCGCCCAGTACGACAGCCCGCCGTCCGCCGCCTCGATCACCGCCGTCAGGCCCAGCCGGACCGGGCCGGCTTCCGGCAGGGCAAGGTCGACGCGGACGTCCAACTGCGAGGCGCCCGCCTCCACCTCGATCCGCGGCGGGTCGGTCTCGAACGGCGCCATGCCCTTCCGATAGCCCTCGAACCGGTAGGCGGCCCACCGCCCGGAAGGCGCGACGTTGAACTCCAGGTAGCCGTCGCCGCCGAAGCTCACGAACGCCTCGAAACAGGTGTGTTCCCACAAGCCGTCCATGCGGGCCGGGACGGCCGGCCCTGGAACGATCAGGTCGGCGAGCACGCCGCGCAGCCGATAGCGCAGCGCCAGTCCGCCCCGGGAGGTGCGGCCGGCCTCCACCTCGATGGTCTCGACCGCAGGACAGGGCGTGGTCGGATGGCGCGTCAGCGCTCGCCGCATGCTTGGCTCCAGGGAATGGAGCGCCACCTTAGCAGACCGCCGTCGGACCGCGACGGTGCGGCGGCGCAGCAGTAATTCGTAACCTCAAAACTGTCGAATTACTCCGAAAGCCCGCGGGGAAAGCGCCAGGTGGCCTGTCCATTACAAAAGTTCAGCTCCACTTATATTTCAAGCGCATTGAATTCCGGCTCAAGCACCCCAGTTATAGGGGGCAGAAAGACCGCGTCATCCGGCGTATTCACGGCGGCCGGCGCGATCAGGAGTTTCCCGTGTTCATCGTTTCGGCGCTTTGCGTGCTCGTCGCCGCCGCCATTCCCCCCGCCTTCGCGCTGTTCGGCCTGCGGGGAAACCGATGACTCCGCACCAGGATCACCGCTGCACCGTGCAGATCAAGGCGGACGGTCGCCCCTACCTGGCGTTCCAGCCTTTGACGGGCCAGGCCTCGTCCTACAGCAATTCCCTCTTCACCCTCGACCTGCTGCCGGATGTGGATCGCGCCTCGGCCGAGCGGCTCTGCCGCGCGATCAACGCCCGGCTCGCCGGCGTCTCGGCGACGGTGTTCTGATGGCCGATCCCACGCCCGAAGCCCTGTCCCGCGAGAACGCCTACCTCAAGACGCGGGTCGCCCAGCTGCAGTCCGACGTGGCCGACCTGTCGGCCGAGATCGACCGCCTGCGCCAGGAGCGCGAGCGGCTGCACGGGCGCCGCACGGCGCGCGCGCCAGATCCCCTGGGCGGCGGCCAATGATCAACATCCTGGCGATGGTCCTGCTCGTCGCCCCCATGATCGCCTTGGGCGTCATCTGCGTCGTCCTCGCGGCGCGGGCGAAGCGCGACGAAACCCGTATCCGCCCGAGGCTTGAGCCTCGCGCATGAGTCAACAGGAGGCGACGGTCGCGGGCGCGAGGCCCATGCGCATCCACGCGGGCTTCGAGATCGTCTACGACTGCCCCGTCGCCGTCCCGATGCTGCTGACCCTCAGCGTGCATCCCAGCCGCCGCGACGACCTGGAGACCCGCGACTGGCTTCGCACCGCGCCGCTCGTGCCGGTGCGCCAGTACCTCGACGGCTACGGCAACATCTGCAGCCGCATCCAAGCGCCGGCGGGCCGTCTGACGCTGTCGTCCGACTTCATCGTGCGCGACGACGGCCGCATCGACGACTACGCGCCGGAGGCCGTGCAGCATCCCGTGGAGGACCTGCCGGACGAAGTGATCCTGTTTCTGCTGGGCAGCCGCTATTGCGAGACCGACCGGCTCAGCGCCGCGGCCTGGGCGCTGTTCGGGTCCACGCCGCCGGGGTGGGCGCGGGTGCAGGCGATCACCGACTATGTCCACCACCACATCGCCTTCAGCCATGCCGACGCCCGGCCGGACAAGACCGCCTACGACGCCTGGACGGAGGGCCGTGGGGTCTGCCGCGACTACGCCCACCTGGCGGTGGCGCTCTGCCGGTGCATGAATATCCCGGCGCGCTACTGCACCGGCTACCTCGGCGACATCGGCGTGCCCGTGGCGGGCATCATGGATTTCAGCGCCTGGTTCGAGGTCTACCTCGGGGGCGCCTGGCGCACCTTCGACGCCCGGAACAACATGCCGCGCATGGCCCGCGTTCTGATCGCCCGAGGCCGCGACGCCGTGGACGTGGCGATCGCCAACACCTTCGGGCCCGCCGAACTCGTCGGCTTCACCGTGACGAGCGTGGAGGCGCCGCCGCCGGGGTGACGCGGCGAACGCGGAAGGATCGGCGCTGACGGTTGACCCCCATCAAGGTCCTGGCGGACCCCGCCGTCTATCCAGGCGTTGAGCGCATACGAGGCGGGCGGCTTCGGCCTCCGGAAAATCGATCATGGAATACCAGGTCACTGCGGAACGCGTGGACGCGCACGGGAGCCTCGCGCGCACGAAGGACGCCAGCCTCGTCCTGGACACCGCCGTCGCCGGCCGCCGCGATGCGTTCAATCCGGCCGAACTCTTCCTCGCCGCGATCGCGGCTTGCATGATCAAGGCATCGAGCGGGTGACGCCGATGCTCAAGTTCGATCTTCGCGGCGTGGAGGTGCGGCTGTCGGCCGTGCGCCAGGATGCGCCGCCCTTCATCCAGCGCGTCGACTATGAGCTGATCGTCGACACCGACGAGGACGATACGCGCCTGGACCTCTTGCACCGCAACGTCCGCAAGTACGGCACGATCTCGAACACAGTCGCCGCGGCGACCGTGTTGGCCGGCGTCATCCGCCGCCGTGCCGCCGATACGGTCGCATGAACACGACGGCACAATCTCGGAGGCCCGCATGACCTACGTCCACTCCAAGACCTTGAACGCCCCCTTCGACGAGGTGGTGGCGAGGACGCGCGAGGCCCTGTCTACGGAGGGCTTCGGCGTGATCACGGAAGTCGATGTCCAGAAGACGCTGAAGACCAAGATCGGCGTCGACTTCCGGCGCTACCTGATCCTCGGGGCCTGCAACCCGGCCCTGGCCTACGAGGCCTTGAAGCTGGAGGCCAACGTCGGCGCCATGCTGCCCTGCAACGTCGTCGTGCAGGAAACGGGCGAGGGCCGGACCGAGGTCTCCGCCATCGACCCCGTCGCCTCCATGCAGGCGATCGACAACCCGGCCCTCAAGGACAAGGCGGCACAGGTGGGCGAGAAGTTGCGGGCGGCGATCGACCGGCTCTGATCGCCGCCGAGAGCCGCTGCTTAGTGCTGGCTTTCCGGCATGGTCACCTTCAGGCCGTCCAGGTCGTCGGTGACCTTGATCTGGCAGGAGAGGCGGCTGTTGTCCTGCACGCTTTCGGCGAAGTCGAGCATCGACTCCTCCATGCTGGACTTGGTCCCCGTCTTGGCGAGCCAGGCCTCGTCCACATAGACGTGGCAGGTGGCGCAGGCGCAGGCGCCGCCGCAGTCGGCGTCGATGCCGGGGATGTTGTTCTTTACCGCGCCTTCCATGACGGTGAGACCCGGCTTCACGTCGATCACGTGCTCGGTGCCGTCATGTTCGATGTAGGTGATCTTGGCCATGGACGCCCCTCACTGATCGCCGGCCCGTTCCCGGTGCGGGAAGGGCTTCTTGTTGAAGATTGAGCGCGATGCTCTTGGTTGAACCGACCGCGTCATGAGGGCGCGCTCTCGGCGGCGACCTCTTTCATGGAAACGGACGGGTCCGCAAGCTTCGCCTTGTTCACCGGTTTGCGGTTGAGGATGAGCATTTTACCCATCATGAACTCCGGGGGCGAATTGATCGCCTCGACCGATTGGACCTGGTCGCCCTTCAGGTGGAAGACGGCGAACTTGCCCGTCGCCGGGTCGCCGCGGATCAACACCTGGTCCACGTCGAACGCATAGCCGGCGATCTGGAGCTTCAGGTCGAACTGGTCCGACCACTGCCACGGGCATTCCCCCGCCGGCCGCGGACGGCCGGTGATTGCGCTGGCGGCCTGTTTGGCCTGCTCCAGCGCATTGGGCACGCTCTCCATCCGGAACATCCGGTCGTAGATCGGCATCGGCCGGTGGGCGACGTCGCCGATGGCAAAGATGCTGGGGTCGCTGACGCTGCGCGCATCCAGGTCCACCACCACGCCGCGGGCGCAATCCAGGCCGGCGTCCTTGGCCAGCTCGTCGTTGGGCTGGGCGCCCACGCCCACCACCACGGCGTCGCAGGGAATGACCCGCCCATCTGCCAGCTTCACGCCCGTGACGTGGCCGTCCCGGCCTTCGAAGGCGGTGACGCTGCAGCCCAGTTCGAACGCGACGCCGTGCTTCTGGTGGTAGCCGGTGAAGAAGGTCGACAGTTCGGGGCAGGCGACCCGGGCCAGGATGCGCGCCTCGCGCTCCAGCACCACCACCTCGGCGCCCAGCGCGCGGCCGGACGCGGCGACCTCCAGGCCGATGTAGCCGCCGCCCACGACGGCCAGCTTCTTGCCCGGTCCCACCTGGGCCTTCAGCGCCTCGGCGTCGGCGGCGGTGCGCAGGAAAAGGATGCCCTTTAGGTCGGCGCCCTCGATGGGCAGGGCGATGGCGCGGGCGCCCGTCGCCAGGATCAGGATGTCGTAGCCGAGGCTCGAGCCGTCCGAGAGCGCCACGGTCTTGTCGCCACGGTTCAGGCTCACGGCCGTCACGTTGGGGCGAAAGTCGATGTTGTTCTCGGCGTAGAACTCCACCGGCTTCAGGGCCAGGGAGTCCGCGTCGGCCTCGCCCTTCAGCCAGGCCTTGCTGAGGGGAGGGCGCTGGTAGGGCGCGATCGGCTCGGAGCCGACCATGGTGATCGGCCCCTCATGGCCGTACTGGCGCAGCAACGCCGCGGCGGTGCCACCTGCGTGGCCCGCGCCGACGATCACAACGTGTGCCGAAGCGTTGCTCATAGGTCTCCGATGCACAAAAGTGACGCTGGCGTCAACTTCAATGGCGGCCGGTCGCGGTTGTTCGCCCGGCGGTCCCCTCTTTGCCGTGTGACCCTACGGAGGGCAAATCCTTACCTCGCCGACCGGCCTCGCCTGGCAGGTAGGGCTTGCCGAACAGCGTTTGGATCGGCGCCATGGGCTCCAAGGGTCGTCAGCACCCGGGAGGAAAGCCATGGACGACGGATCGCCCCAGTTCCGTGAAGCCGCCGCCGCCGAGGTGTGGGCCACGCCGATCGAAGCGCTGAACCCGGCCCAGGCCGACCTGTTCGCCAATGACGCCATGTGGCCGATCTTCGACCGGCTGCGGCAGGAATCCCCGGTCCACTGGACGCCCCGCGGCGACGAATACGACGGCTTCTGGTCGGTCAGCCGCTACCAGGACATCATGGCCGTGGACACCAACCACGAGGTGTTCTCCTCCGCCGACGGCATCGTCCTCCAGACGCTGGAGGCCAAGGCCGAGGCCGACAAGCGGCCGCGCGGAAACAGCTTCATCGCCATGGACCCGCCGGGCCACGACGTACAGCGCAAGACGGTCAGCCCGGCCGTCGCGCCCGCCAACCTCCAGGCCATGAGCCCGATCATCCGGGCCGAGGCGGGCAAGATCCTCGACAGCCTGCCGATCGGCGAGGAGTTCGACTGGGTCGACCTCGTCTCCAAGGAACTGACGGCCATGACCCTGGCCACGCTCTTCGACTATCCGCAGGAAAAGCGCCGCGAGCTGACCTTCTGGTCGGACATGTTCACCAACGCCCCCGGCTTCGGCCCGGCGAAGAGCTGGCAGCACAAGCGCGAGCAGGCCGACGCCTGTTTCGACGCCTTCGACGCCCTGTGGGCCGAGCGGGTGAACGCCCCGCCCAAGTTCGACCTCGTCTCGATGATGGCCCACGCCGAGGCGACCCGGAACCTCAGCGCCACCGACTACCACTCCAACGTCGTCCTGCTGATCATCGGCGGCAACGACACCACCCGGAACACGATCTCGGGCTCGATCTACGCCCTCAACAAGAACCCCGACCAGTACGACCGGCTGCGCGCCAACCCGGCGCTGATCCCCAACATGGTCTCCGAGACCATCCGCTGGCAGACGCCGCTGGCCCACATGGCCCGCACCGCCACCCGCGACTTCGAGATGGGCGGCAAGACCATCAAGGCCGGCGACCGGGTGGTGATGTGGTACGTCTCGGGCAACCGCGACGAGACCCAGATCGCCAACCCCAATCGCTACGACATCGACCGCGAGCGGCCCCGCAACCACCTCTCCTTCGGCTTCGGCATCCACCGCTGCGTCGGCAACCGCCTGGCCGAACTCCAGCTCACCATCATCTGGGAAGAGATCCTCAAGCGCTTCCCCGAAGTCCGCCTGCTCCGCGAACCCCTCCGCACCCACTCCGTCTTCGTAAAGGGCTACGAGACCCTGCCCGTGGTGATCCCGACCCGGAACTAGCGGCCACCGGGACCGCCCCCCACCTCGTCATCCCGGGCGGAGCGCTCGCCAGAGCGCGCAGACCCGGGACAGCCGCACCGCCGCCGACGCCCGCCTAAGGGCGCTGCAGCCACGACAGCGGTCCTTCCGGCCCCTCGACCAGGGGTCGGATCGATCGCGCCATTCAGGGTTCCGGGCCTTGATCAGCTCCAGCGGCATGGATGCGCCAGTTTCCGACTCTGGCGCCGAGCCGAAATGCAGACCTCAGAGTCAGTCTTCGGCGTCCTTGCGGACGCGCATCAGCGGGTCGGACAACACGCGCCGGATCAGGTCTGCCTGCCGCCGCTCGCCGACCTTGTTGAAGAGACGACTGAGATGCGTCTTGGCGGTCGTCATGGTCACGCCATTGCGGTCGGCGAACTCGGCGAGGCGCTCCCCGCCGACGAGGGCGGACAACAGCCGCGCTTCCGCTGGTGAAAGGCCATAGGCGGCCCTCGCCCTGCGCTCATCGACGGCGTGATCGCATCCGCGTCCGAAGACCAGCATGGCCATGGGTTCGGAAACGACCAGGCCAAACCCGCTGCGGGCGGGGCTGATCGCCACCTGCATCAGCGACCCGGCCGCCGTGGGGAGCTGTAGGTCAGTTCTGGCCGCGCCCCCGCTACGGGTCGCCGCGGCGAGTGCCGCCAGTAGTCTACTGGTGTCGTCGGGCGTGGCCGCTCTCAGGAAGCCCCTCACGAGCGTGAGGGCGCCGTCGCGCAACTGCCGCTCAGCCAAGGGGCTGGCGAAGTTCAGCCGGCCGTCCGCCGTGGCGAACAGCACCCCGACGCCCCCGTCCTCAAGGGTCTGGAATGCGGCCTCTTCGCTGAGCCGCACGCCTCGCAACTGGTAGAAGGTCCGGAAGGCGCGCCGGAAATGGGGCTGCAGGCGGGCTAACAGGTCGAGCTCTTCAGGGGTGTAGTCGCCGCAGCTGCGCGGGCGCCGCGCGCTCACGATCGTGGACCGCTCCAGACGAAGCACCGGCGCGTAGACGCCCCAGAAGGCGTCTTCACCCAGGAACTCGTCGTAGAACGCGGAGCGCGGCCTTGCGCCCTCGGCCATAAGGTCGCTGTCGCGGATGATCTCATACGACCCGCTGGTGCGGATACGCCGCATGGCGATGTCGTCGGTCCAGTAGTGTTCCAGATACTCGCGCGCCCGCCTGTCGTCGGCCTCGGAGCACATCGCGAGGGCTTCGACCGGCTTTTCGCTCTGCGCGAAGATCGCCACGCGGCTGTGCAGGCATCGTTCGAGCCGGCGCGAGACGTCGGTCCACGTGGCCGCGCCCAACCCGGCATCGTAGATGGCGTCCGTGATTGGCTCGATTTCAGACGAGAGAGACAGGTTCATCGGGAAGGCCCGCAGGATCGGCGGCCCGCTGGATCGGCGGGCCGCCTGACGCAATATGGGCCCACGCCGTTTGAGGCTAGCCCGCCGCTCGTAGCGTCGCCGAGAAAGCGGTCGCCCGGCGGCGGCGCAGGACGGCCCCCACGCCGGCGAACCCGGTGATCATAAGGGCCCAGGCGCCAGGCTCCGGGACGGCGCCCGCGACTTGCTTCACGTCGAATTGCAGGTTGTTCACACCGACTTCGTAGCCGTCCGGGCCCCAGCGCAGGATCACACCCTCGAGATAGTCGGTGTTGATCGTGGCGTGGCTGTGCTTCGGCCAGGCTGTGTTTCCGGTGAAGGTGGTGAGCACCTTGCCGGACAGATCCAGTACGGTGAAAGGCGTCGTCACGCTGCGACCGGCGTAGGTCGCGAAGTCGAAATCGATCAGCGAGATCTTATAGCCCGCCGCCGCGGTCAGCTTCACCTCGGAAGCGGTGTCCACGCGATTGGCCCCGCCCCACGCGACGCCGGGCAGGTTGCCGTAGCCCGGACCCCAGTACTTGAGGAAGTCATTGTGGGTCACGCCGCTGGACGCGATGAGAGAGCGGTAGGAGACGTCAACGCCCACGCTGTCGCCGAAGCTTTGCGAGATGATGCAGTCGCTGGTGCTGCAGTTGCTGTCCTGGAACCGGAGAACTTGCGCCGCTTCAGCCGCTCCCCCCGGGAGCGCGCACGCCGCGACTGTGGCCGCGGCGAGCAGACCTTTGAACATTTGCACTGGAAAAACCCTTCACCGTCAGTTGAGGGCCGGACGTTTATCGGGGGGGCAAAAGCGCCGCGTCCTACGTTTGGACGACAAGGATGACGGCGGTACCGCGACGACGTGGGCGGCCCGGATCCAGCGGCGCGTCGGGCAACGCTCAGCGGAGTCGCGGTTGCGCCACCTCCGGGCCAAGTCATTGACTCTGCCCAGCTTCGCCTTCCCACCCCTCTGTGAAGTTCGGAAAGTCTGCCTTGCGGGCGCGCTGGCGGCCCGAGCAAGTCGGGAAGATCGCCGCGCAACCCGGTCCGCAACATCCATGGTTCGAATCCTTAGCGTCACCCGCCCGTCGTGACCTAAGATCGGCTCATGGAACTTGGCCGGAAGTACCATGTGGGCGACTTGCCCGGACGTCTCGTGCGCGAGGCGCGGGAGATGCTGGAGCAGGGCGGCCTCAAGCAGCTGAACCTGCGCGCCCTGGCGGCGCGGGCCGGCATCACGGCCGCCTCTCTCTATCATCACTACGACAGCAAGACCGCGCTACTGGCCGAACTCGCCGCCAGCGGCTTCATGGAGCTGCGCCGCGATCTCGAGCGCGCCGACCGCGAGGCGGGGGAGGGGCGGCGCCTGCGAGGCTGGGCGACCGGCTATTTCCGTTTCGCCCGCCGCGAGCCGGCGCTGTTCGGACTGATGTTCGACCCCGAGATCGCCGAGGCGCCCCAGGTCGCGGAGGCGCGCGCCGCCGCCCTGGCCGTCCTGCACCGCATCGTGACCGAGGTGGCCGCGGCCCAGGGCCGGGTCGACCCCCCGCTGCGCCACATCACCCTCGCCGTCTGGACCGCCGCCCATGGCGCCGCGGACCTCGCCGCCAGCACCCCCGAAGGCGACGACCTCATCGAGGACGTGATCGCGGGCCTGGAGACGCTGTTCCGGCCGGCGCTTCCCTCCCTTGATGGGGAGGGACAGGCGCCGCAGGCGCCAGGGTGAGGCGGCGAGGGCCAGAGTGGGGACGTGGGCGCTTGATCCCCGCTCCCTCACCCTGACCGCTGCGCGGTCTGTCCCTCCCCATCAAGGGAGGGAAAGGGTCTCTAGACCACCCGGTCGACCAGCATCTTCTTCACCTCGGCGATGGCCTTGGCGGGGTTGAGCCCCTTCGGGCAGACCTGGGCGCAGTTCATGATCGTGTGGCAGCGGTAGAGCTTGAAGGGGTCCTCCAGCTCGTCCAGCCGCTCGCCCGTGGCCTCGTCACGGGAATCGATGATCCAGCGGTAGGCGTGCAGCAGGGCGGCCGGGCCCAGGTACTTCTCCTGGTTCCACCAGTAGCTGGGGCACGAGGTGGAGCAGCAGGCGCAGAGGATGCACTCGTAGAGGCCGTCCAGCTTCTCGCGGTCCTCCGGCGTCTGGCGCCACTCCTTCTGCGGCTCGGGCGTCTCGGTGTGCAGCCAGGGCTCGATCGAGGCGTACTGGGCGTAGAACAGCGTCAGGTCCGGGATCAGGTCCTTGACCACCGGCATGTGCGGCAGCGGGCTGATCGAGATCTTGTCGCCCGGGCATTCCTCGTGGCCGTGGATGCAGGCCAGGGTGTTGCGGCCGGCGATGTTCATGGCGCACGAGCCGCAAATGCCTTCGCGGCACGAGCGGCGGAAGGTCAGGGTCGGGTCGACGTTGTTCTTGATGTGGATCAGCACGTCCAGGACCATCGGCCCGCACTGGCTGAGGTCCACGTCGTAGGTGTCCCAGCTGGGGTTCTGGCCGCTGTCGGGATCGTAGCGGTAGATCTTGAACGTCTTGACGTTCGTCGCGCCCGCCGGGGCCGGGAAGTGCCGGCCGCCCTTGGGGACGGAGTTCTTCGGAAGGGTGAGCTGGACCATGTGTCTGTTCCCCTTCGCCTAGTAGACCCGCGCCTTGGGCGGGAAGGGCGCGATTTCGTTGGTCATGGTGTAGTCGTGCACCGGGCGGAAATCGATCTTCACCTTGCCGGTGGGATCGTCGAACCACGCCAGGGTGTGCTTCATCCACTTCTTGTCGTCGCGGTCCGGGAAGTCCTCGTGGGCGTGGGCCCCGCGGCTTTCGGTGCGGTTGTGGGCGCCGGTCACCGTGACCACGGCCTGGCCGATCAGGTTGTCCAGCTCCAGCGTCTCCATCAGGTCGCTGTTCCAGATCATCGAGCGGTCGGTGACCTTCAGGTCGGGCCGCTTGGCGCTGACCGCGTTCATGCGCGCCACGCCCGAGGCGAGGGCCGTGGAGGTCCGGTAGACCGCCGCGTCCTCCTGCATGGCCATCTGCATCTCCAGCCGCAGAGCCGCCGTGGGCGTCGAGCCGCTGGCGTTGCGGAACCGGTCCAGGCGGGCCAGGTGCGGGTCGGTCATGGCGGGCTTCAGCTCGGGCTGGGTCGCGCCGGCCTTGATCGTCTCCGCCGCGCGCAGGGCCGCCGAGCGGCCGAACACCACGAGGTCGATCAGGCTGTTGGAGCCCAGGCGGTTGGCGCCGTGCACGCTGACGCAGGCGGCCTCGCCCACGGCCATCAGGCCAGGCACCGTCTTGTCCGGATCGCGGCCGGCCTTGGTCACGACCTCCGAATAGAAGTTCGTGGGGATGCCGCCCATGTTGTAATGTACCGTCGGCAGGACCGGGATCGGCTCCTTGGTCACGTCCACGCCGGCGAAGATCTTGGCGCTCTCCGAGATCCCCGGCAGCCGCTCGGCCAGGATCTTGGGATCCAGGTGGTCGAGGTGCAGGAAGATGTGGTCCTTCTTGGGCCCCACCCCCCGCCCCTCGCGGATTTCCATGGTCATAGCGCGGCTGACCATGTCGCGGGGCGCCAGGTCCTTCACGGTGGGCGCATACCGCTCCATGAACCGCTCGCCCTCGGAGTTGGTCAGGTAACCGCCTTCACCGCGGGCGCCCTCGGTAATCAGGCAGCCCGAGCCGTAGATGCCGGTCGGGTGGAACTGGACGAACTCCATGTCCTGCAGCGGCAGGCCGGCCCGCAGCACCATCCCGCCGCCGTCGCCGGTGCAGGTGTGGGCCGAGGTGGCCGAGAAGTAGGCGCGGCCGTAGCCGCCGGTGGCCAGGATCACCAGCTGGGCCTGGAACCGGTGCAGGGTGCCGTCGTCCAGCTTCCAGGCGGTGACCCCCCGGCAGACGCCCTCGTCCATGATCAGGTCCAGGGCGAAGTACTCGATGAAGAACTCGGTCGAGTGCGCCAGGCTCTGGCCGTACATGGTGTGCAGCATGGCGTGGCCG